>ERZ651776.26-NODE-26-length-201849-cov-7.155567_pt1 | contig 201849 bp, 121 predicted proteins | sample MGYA00514761_ERZ651776 | MGnify/ENA metagenome assembly ERZ651776
AGAGTCTCGTTTGGTTTTGTGTTTTGTGTTTATCATGTACTACTTGTTGAGAGAAGGAGGAATAGACTCTGCGTATTTTTGAATTTGCGAAAAATGTTCTACATAATAGTCTTGTTCTTCCAAGTATCATCGCGCCGAAGAAGGAAAATCTCTCTCTTTCTCTCTGATCGTCGCAGCTTTTTATTTACCGCCGTTTGCGAATGTTTTTTTTAGCGGTGGTGATTCTTTCGGAGTTCGTAGCGGCTGAAAGTTTAGCATTCTTCGTTTTCGCCGGGGCCCTTTTGCTCGAGGGAACGCTACTACCACTATTACTATTCGCAATAGAGGTTTGATAGGCGTACGTTAATCCACCGCTGACGACGAGTGCGGCTGATATGGCTCCAGTTTGACTCAAACACTGTTTTTTAGCGTTCACGGAACAAAACGCGGCGTGCGTGAAAACGATGACCCCGACGGATCGCATGGCGTTGGATAACGACAACGCCGTCGCGCCGGAAGATCGAACAATCTTCATCATGCATTTCGCCATCATCGCTCGCGCACACGCGTTGGCCACGTAAAAGAATACAATCGAGGAAACAGCATTCGCGGCTAACGATTTTTTCATCGGTTTTAACACCCAGTCCTCTTTATTCGGCACGGTGACAAACAACGTATACGCGGCAAACGCCGCCAACCCAAACGTGCCCATGGCGAAGCTCATCTCGTCACCACTCGGTGGATTTTTTGTCGATTTCGACAAGTATTCCATCAAAATACCTCTCATAGAATAACTTATCCCCGATACGAACGCGCACAGAACGCCGAGAATCGGAATACTCGTCGTCGTCTTCGATTGATTACCATCCGCCCCTAACACCTCGCTCGCTTTCACCGCTAACCCGCAGATGACCACGGAAACACCCAACAATTGCCCAACCGTATACTTTTTCTTTAACAATATACTGGAAAACAAAACCGTCATCGGTATTTGCATCCCGGCTAAGGTTTGGTACAACGGTCCTCCGCATATTTCCATCGCTCGAATAGCGAGCGTTAACCCAACGAATTCACTCACCGGTAACACGTAAAACTGCCACGGATATCTCTTTTCCTCATCCCTTCCCGTCTTTTTTCTCCTCGTCTCCATCGTCGCAGTTTTACCACCACCATTACTACCACTCGCCAAGTTCTTCGTGATCATTGCGGACAAAACGTCCGCCAAGTACACCAAGCCGGGGACTTGCATCGTGTTCTTATCGAGCAGTTGGAAATTCATGATTTTCTGCGCGGTGAGGAAATAGGAGATGCCAAAGGACACGTGTAAAGCGACGAAGAGTAAAACGCTTGTACTCGTTTTCGTCGTTGTTTTGGTCGACGCCATGATGATGATGAGAGGTGATTTCTTTTTGTTTGAATACTACTAAGAAACGCGGGAGTAGAGAGATTTGTCAGGGGATTTCTCACAGTTTTATAGGGAAATTTAGGCGAGAAGTGACCGACTTTGACGCGCTCTAGATGTACACAGAAGGAATGAAAAGAAGCGAGACGCGCATTCAGTGATAAACATGGAAGAGATCTCTCGATCTCTCTCGTTTATTTGTGAGTCTCGTTCGAATTCATATCTCTTTAGAAGGCTTCAAAGTTGGCATTTTGTGGGAGTTTTTAGTGTTTTGGTCCAGAGACATTTCAAATCACATGCGAGAAAAAAAACGAAAGGCGTTTATATTTTGAATGAACAATATCTCACGCGGCATCACCACGAAAGGAGAAGAATGAGCAGCAGACGGAAAAATCCACATCCGAAAAGAGCGGTGAACGCGAGGACGGTTTTGAAGGTGAAAGAAGAGCAACCACCGGTGTTGTGTTCGAGGATTCCTGACGAGGATGATTTCAACGAGGCAAATCATCATCAGATACAAAAAGAAGAAACGACTTTTATTGAGAACAAACGAGGTCGTGAAGCCGAGCGCCTTTCCCGAGAGGCTGGTTTACCGGAAGATTCAGACCGAGAACTCTCGCCGCCGCCGCCGGAAGGCAAAGCGAGAAAGTCCAAACGCATCGTCGAGAAAATCCAAAAAGGCATCATCTACGACAAATACAAACACTTGCACTCGCCAATCATGTCCCCGGGAAGACGACGAAATAACGGACGCATGTCCTTATTAGGTGGAGGTGGTGGTATTCACGGGTGTTCGGTACCAAACGACATCGTCCCGAAGAAGAACGTCAAGTTACACTTGAGCAGAGATTTAGAGACGCAAACGAAAGAGCAAAAAGAACGACCCGGGTTACACTCTTTACCGCTAAGCTGCGTGGAGTTGATTTTAAAGCACTACGCGAAAATCGAAGGCACGGAGGAGCTGACGGCGATACGGAACAAGCTGATTAAGAATCTCGAAAAGAACAAGTAGTAAAAAGCGAAGAAGAGAGAAAGAAACCGCGCGAATAGCACGCGACCGCATAGCAGAGACAGTTTCAACGTTTGAACAACTTTAGCCACAATCTCACACCCGCAAAAAAACGAACGAACGCATGATAGAACGCAGAGAACAAACGAGAAACAACGAAATCGCGGGGCAACACAGATAGATGCACTCTGTTTTCTATTTTCTTTAGTCTTTCTTTCTTTCGCTATTACTAATTTACATCGTGTGAAACGAGGGCTATAAAAGACGGATCTCTCTCTCTCTCTCTCACGAATACGCGCTACTCTCGCGCAACACTTTTATAACTTTCCTCCTCCTCACTCTTCTCCATCTCGGCCACTAAACGTCGTCATCGTCGTTTCGTCTCTCTCTCTCTCTTTCTCTTCATACGCGTATGCATTAATGTCCACCAGGATTGAGAAACTTGCTCGCTTTTTTATCCTCGCTCGTAATCGTCGTCGTCGAATACGTGACCGCTGCACCGACGAAGGCGAAACCGGCTAAAAACGGCCACATTTTCTTCCCTTCGCGAGCGGCGGTGCGCAAGAATGATTCGGACGCGTACGGCATGTTGTTGATCTTTTGTGGTTATTTCTTTATTCGTGTCTCGTTAATGTGGCGGTTTGTGATCGTTTTTTCTTAAAAAAGACTTGAGTTTTTGTCAAATTTTTGAGTTTTTGCTTGCATGAGTTTTTGGGCTGTTTTTGGGAGGTTTTTTAGAGGGAGAAATGAGACAAAAAGCGACACAAAAGCGACGAACACAAAACCGGTACATAGAGCGCTTTTCTTCGGGTCGTGGTGTAAAAGTAGTAGGAGTAGTAATACTAAAACGGTGGTTTCGAGAAATGAGTGTCGAGAGCGCGGCAGGAACAAAGTTTCGGGAGTATTCGCACCTGATAAAAATCCTCCTCGTCGGTGACTCCGGGGTCGGGAAAAGCTCGTTACTTTCGAGATTCATCGACCCGGACACAGATTTAGAGGACATAAGTACGACGATTGGCGTTGATTTTAAACTGAAGTACGTGAAGTTGAAACAGACGAACGAGACGGTGAAACTGACCGTGTGGGATACGGCGGGACAAGAACGGTTTCGGACCTTGACGTCGAGTTATTATCGAGGCGCGCAAGGCATCGTATTCGTGTACGATATTTCGTCAAAGGAGAGCTTTGAGAGCGTGGAAAACGTCTGGCAGAAAGAGGTGGACATGTACTCGACGATTCCAGATGCGATTAAAATCGTCGTCGGGAACAAAGTAGATAAGGAAAACGAGCGAAAAGTGAAGAAAGAAGACGCGATCGCGTTCGCGCGGCGCAACGGGTGTTTGTTTTTAGAGTGTTCGGCAAAGACGAGAGTGAGCGTGAAGGAGATATTCGATGAGCTGTTACAAGCCATCGTGGAGACGCCGAGTTTGTTGAAAGACGGACCGAGCGGGAATAGTAAAGGAGCTAGAGGAGGAGTTGGTGTGAATTTAAGTGAAGCGAGAGGGGATGGGAACATTGTGACCAGGAATTGTTGCTCTTAGTGTAGATGATGACGATGAGATGTGCGCGTAGAAGAAAAACAATGATAGACGCGGCGTCGCGCCGCGTAGGAGAGCGTGTAGTGTGTAACGATAATAATAATAATAATAATTCTACTATATACTTTTGTTGTGTTATTACAGATTATATAAGTGTGCTTATGTTTGTTTGTTCTGTCCGGTTCAGTTAGACCGGATTGGCAATCAAATGTTCAACCTTTTTAATCTTCGAGAGCAAACTCAAGTCTAAATACTTCTCCCCGATGCCAACCGTCATCCCGCCCACAATTCTCGGATCTACTTTTGTACTCACAATCACCTTCGAGTTCGCTGGCACGTGTCCCTTCAACGCATCCGTCACATCCGCTAACATCGCCGCATCCAACGGTTCTGCCGTTGTCACCACGCACTTCACTTCCCCTCTCGACGCCATGCACAACTCCTCGAAGCACTCTGCGATTTTCTCTAATTCACTCAATCGACCGTTTTCGCCAACAACCTTGATAAAATTCGAGGTCGTCTCTGAAAACTTTCCACCCTTGCAAAACTCGTCTAATCCAGCCAACTTTTTCTTTCTCGCCATCGTCGGATCTTCCATGAACTCTTTGAACTTTTTGTCCGAGTTGGCGAGGGAGACGATTTGCTTGATTTCAGTTTCCACCGCCGCTAAGGCGGATTTCTTCGCCGAGGCGGTGTACAACGCGGAGGCGTATCGAGCGGCGGTACCGAACAATTTCAGTGGAGGCTGTGGTTCGTTGATCAAAAAAGGAATTATTTCGTATCGTCAGTTCATGCGCTCGCGAAGAAAAGTCAAATAAACTCATTTCTCCTTCTCTCTCTCTCTCTTTGCTTTTCAAGGAGAGGGAGAAAAAAGAGCGTAAAATAAAAAATGCCAATCGAAACCACCGCTCGATCAAACGTCGCGATCGTACAATTACAAATCAAACGTCGTAAACGCGTACCTGGTACTTAGCATCATCCGCGGTCGACGCGGCGGCAAAGTTTCTCTGCAAAAATAAAGAGTATTTCGGGTCAGTTTTCCATTCATTTTTGAGTGATGCTTTCAAATTCGCGCTGCCTTTTTAGAGCGAGAAAAAAAAACGATGATTGTAAAAATAGAGAGATGCATGCGAACGTGAAACCCTCACCATGGACCCGTTCGCGAGTGCGTTGCGCATTTGCGCGTGTCTAGAGACCGAAGTTTGTGCGATCTTTCGTAACATGGTGTGGTGTGTGTGCGCCTTTACGAGATTACGATTGCTTTTTTTATGATGATTTTTCATCCTCCTTTCGCAAAAGAACAAGAAAGAGCGAAAAGGGAGCTGCGCTCTCTCGTTTTCTGCTCAAAAAGTGCTCATAAAAAACAAAAAAATGCTGGGATTTATCACGAACAGACTTCTGAACGCGCTGAATTGCACGTACGCGCCGTACGCGTCGTGCAAAGCGTTGATGTCCGTCACTCCCGACGATGACGTGAAATGGTATAATTTCCTTCTTTCTCTTTTTATTAGTATTATTGTTACATAAACAAACACCAAATTAAAATTGGAGGGGGAACACATTTTTTCCAATTTCGCGAATATTCTAACTAACGCGCATCACGCGTGATGTTCTTCTTCGAAATATGTTGCGCGCACGAATAACACAGGTTGATGTATTGGGTCATCCACGCGATTATCACCGCGTACGAGAGCTACGTGCCAATCAATCCGATTCCGTTTTGGGCAGAAGTGAAAGCAGCGCTGTATTTTTCCTTACTTTTCGATGGGCCTATTCAGACGACAATGGTGTTTAATAAAGTTGTGAAGCCATATTTTTTGAGATACGAGAAAGTGCTCGATAAACATCTGGCGAACTTACCGGAAGACGCGAAGAAGTACATGCAAAACGTGAAGGATTCCGATGCGGTGAAGAACGTGATGACGATGACGAAAGAACAGGCGGATAAGTTGATTGCCGAGCACGGTCCGGAAGTTATGGATAAAATGATGACTATCGCTCGGATGCAAGCCGACGGTTCGCTTGAGAAGAAAGTGAAAGAGACGCTCGGAGGGACGAAGAAGGAGTAATGCGTGTGCATGAAGTCGTGTAAGTGTTTTCAATGAGTTTTACAAATAATAAATAAGGTTATATAATCTTCTTCTTCTTCTTCCTCCTCCTCCTCTCGTGTGTTCGAGATATGTATTTATTCCTCTTTCCGTCTTCGTTACATTTTACAGTTCGTAGTACAAACGGCTTTTCAGCCGGTAATGTTTTTTTATACATGTCTTTCTTCGTGTCTGCCTGCGCGTGCGTTCTCTCTTCTCTTCTCTTCTTTTCTTGTAATACATATCGACATCCTTCTTCGTTCAATCAATCAATCAAATAATAAATAGTTTAATTCATGTTCGCGATGTCTCTCAACAACGGCAAACTGAACGCCTGTAAGTGCGGGCACACGGCGTTTGCCGAGGGATACGGCATACCGTTCCATCTTCCGATGTATTTCTCCTCTCTCCACGGTTGATGAATGCCAATTTTCTTGTAGTATTGAACCAGCGAATCCAAACACTCCTCCCCGTTTGTTCCATCTGGAACGATCATCTCGTCGTTGCAAAAATCTCTTACTAAATACAACGGATCCATGACCAACAACGAACGATTGTCGTTCACCATGTAATCAGCCATGTCGATCATCTTCAAAGGAATCCCGAGACCGAAAAATCTCGAGTCCAAAATCGTCATTTTCTTGACGAACAAACACGCGCCCGTCGTCCACTCGTCATTCTCTCGTTGTAAATCGCTCAAAAACGACACCATTTGCGACGTCGCGTCCATGGATAAATTCAACAACTCGCCGGGCGAGATATCGCCGTACCTGCCTCGCGAGCTGTCGTGTTTACGAAGCTTCGTGCACTCCATGACGGCCGCCACGGAGGTCTGGCCGCCGCCGGACTCTTCCACGAACGATAACGTTCCCACCCACTCCGTTACGGTGATTCCTATTTCCGCGCTCGCGTTCTCAGTCGACCATTCTTCCGCCGCCGACGAAGAGGAAAATCCCGTCGAGAAGCCGTTTTCGCACTTAAACTCTAATTCCATTCGTCCTTCCTCCGGGGAAAAAAGTTCGCCTTTCACCAGATACGGTTCCACCGCGAAGGGCGGTGGAGGAGGAGGAGGGGGAGGAGGCGGAGGGGGAGGAGAAGGCGCGCCGACACCACCGGGGACGACACCGCGCGCTTGCGGCTGAGTCCCGGTTAGAGTCATCGGACGTCGACGCGAAAGAAAAGGGACGAGCACCGGCAATCCCGTCTCTGGATCAAAGTCCTCCCGTCTGGTGCTCGTTCCGCGCGTTTCCCTCTCCCCAGATACTGTTGGGAATGCACTTGGGGGATGAGGGAAATATCTCGCGCGTTCCGACCACGCCTTGTGTAAATTATTCGCAATTTCCAAGTAACACCCGTCGCCGAACTTATCCTTGTGCTCGTCGATTAACGCCATGGTCCGTTTCAGCGGGTCTTCGTTTTCGTTCGACGCGCCCGACATGATGAAATGAATGGAGAGAAAGAGCCGCCTTTTTTTTCTGACGCAATTAATTTTTGGATAAAGATATTTTCTCTCACAATTTTTAGCTCCTAATAAGTGATGGCTCTCGTCTACTCTTGGTCGTCCAGAGTTTTCGCGTCGTAATAGTCTGTGTTAATAATCGGCGCTTTCCGCTCCTTGTTGCTCCAAAGACTCTCGTTGTTGTTGTTGTTGTTTTTGTTGTTGTTTCCAAGCCTGTATCGGGTCGGCTTCGTTTTCTTTTTCTTCTTCTTCCAAAACGTCGTCGAGCGATGGAGGTAACCGTTCTTCTCGCACCGCCTCTGTCGGGACTCGTTCTTCTTCTCCTTCTTCTTCTTCGACCATCTCGGCGTTGGTTTCGCCGCCGGCGAAATCCTCCTCGGGCGGGCGTTCTTCTTCTTCTTCTTCTACAACTTCTTCTTCTTTTTCTTCTTCTTCGCCTCCTTTTCCTCCTCTTTCTCCTCCCGGTGTGATATCGCTCGCGAGTTCTTGTTCTGTTTTTTCGTGTTCTTCCTCCTCGTTCTCTTTTTCTTCTTCTCCTCTCTCTGCGATTATTTCTTCGGCTTTGGCTTCGATGACTTCTTCCGCTTCTTCTTCTTCTTCTTTCACGCTTTCAGATTCGCTGGTGGCTTCATCCAGAGGCGTTTCTTCTTCCTCTGCTATTACTGCTGCTGCGACCGGTTCCGCGCTCCTCGGGACACTCTTTTCTTCCTCTCCTACTTTCTTTTCTTCTTCTTCTGCTACTCCTACTTCTTCTTCTTCTTCTGGTTTTTCTCCTTCATTTATTTGCATCGCATTCGTATGGGTCCCTGATCTTGCGTGCTTGCCGGAGGTAAAATCGCTGGTGGTTGGAATCAAATTTTCCTTCTCTTCCTCGACCAGTTCTTCTACTTTGTTTTGTCCAACTGCGCCCGCGACGCCTCCTCTTTTCGAGGACGCGCGCGCCTCTGATTTTTCTGAAGACTTGAACATCTCCGCGAACTTCGCGTCGTCCGCGATGCCAAAAATAGCTTCGCCAGCCATTTGGCACGCGGAACCTTCACTATCCATATCGTCTCTGGTCAACCCGCACGCTTCACAAATCGGTAAGTGTTTGTTCGACCACGGTTTGTAGGCGCCTTGTAAACTAAAGCCGTTGTCTTCTAAATTTTGCGGCACGCCACCGTGTCCGAACCCTCTTTGAGCGACCATATCGAACGTCGATGCCGTCACTTGGATGTTGTGGTCGGTTAAACCAAGGATGTACGCGTCCACGAAGGACATTACGAAGGGATCTTTGCTATTGATGTTAACATCCGCAGGCTCAATCGGAGGAGCTCCTTCTTCGTCACTGCCGTAATCGTCGTCGTAATCGTCGCTCAAGACGTCGTCGTTAAATTCTGGGTCAATATGTTCGTTCGCACCGTGCGCTGCGTGATGAAATTCGCACGTGCCAATGCATCCGACGACGATATCTTTCAAATCGGTCAACTCGGAGGTTAATTTTTTCAAATACGGTGAATCGGTTGAGACATACAAACCAAATTTCCCTTTACCTTCCGTGGCGCGATCTGTCGCCGCTTTTTGCGCGGCTCTTCCGATGCACGTAAAGTACGGGGATAAGCCGGCATCATTTGGTTCACCTAGCGTGAAATAATCACCGCCGTTGATTTTCGGACACGACTCAGATATAATGGTATCCTTATTCGTCCTCGTGAATCCACCTTTTTTAATCAACGCGTTGAAAGCGTCGAATCGTTTTTCCGCCGATCCGGTCTTCAATTCTCCGATACTCGTGCCTGCGTTTTGTAACAATGCGTCGACGCTGGCAACCTTTTCCTCGAACGTGCCTCGGCCATCGTGTTGGTCCAGTGTCGAAGGCGTATTTTCATTCGACCAATCGCCAGTACGAATGTGGACTGCGCCGACGGCATCAAATTCTTCGAATTTGTTAATGTACGGCATTAAAACGCTCGCGAGTCGATCTGTTGGTCTCGAAGTTAGATGCCACAAACATCCTCGTATTTTTTGGTGCGCGAACTTGTTTTCATACGTCGCGTAGTTCGCTGAGTTGAAAAATTCTTTCGTGCCTTCCTGCGGTTCATTGAATAACGAAACTTCGAGCTTCTTCGCTAAACGAATATAGCCTAATCCAATCACCGCTTGAGCGACGTCCGCGCAAAACTCAGTACCAGCTCCCGAACTTTCACCGCCACCTTCCGTGGCGCATGACTGCGTTGACCCAGGAATCAATCCATGATCCTGTCCGGATGTGTGTAATTTGATTTCAATCCAAGGATGCGCGTTCATGAGCATATTTTCTAGCATCCCGAACGTTTCGTTCGTAGATTTCGAGAAATCATCCGGGGAGATGACTTGTTTCGGGCCGCGACCGATAGATTCAAAGATTCGCTTACGCGTTTTCGTGTCCAGGTTCCAGGATTTACCGTTGGGAAGTTGAAAGTACAAACCCATGTTCGCTCTGTCTTGACACGTCAACGCTCTCGTTTCTTCTTTGCACTGCGATTTATGATTGACTTCTTCGTTCAGGAAGCTCCAATCTTCGTGCTCGCCTTCGTGCTCCATGTCTCGAAGCTTGCGATCCTCCGCTTCCTCTTTATCGGCTTGTGCACGATCGGCTAATTCTTGCTTCAATCTATTCTCGCGCTCTAACTTAGCTTGTTCGGGATCGCCTTCATCCGCCGGCGTTTCGTTGTTGTCATTGTTATTCTCGCCATCTTCACTAGCATCATCACCATTTGCGGCGGGAACATCGCCACCCTCTCCTGGCACGACAGAGCTGCCGACATCATCTATCGGTGGTAATTCTTCTTCGTTACCGTCAACGACGCGATGATCAATTGGGGGCATCGCGAGATCCGCGCCAGCCATGCCAGAAGTACGTCCCGCCAAATCGCGTTCGCGGTCCTCCAAATCTTGCATAACCTGTGGCCTAGGACCTAGCGGCCGTCGTAGTTCTTTCAACCGCTTCTCTGCCAATTCGTGGCGATCGTTTTCGTAAGTATGAATTCTGTTGCGCTGAGATTGCGACAACTCTGCTTCGCTCGAGGCAGACCCAGATCCATCCAACGCGGTGCCTTCCATCGATTGATCCAACGCCTTCTCTTCTTCTACCAGAGATTGTCGTTCTTTCTCGCGGCGCATCCGCATCTCCTCTGGCGTTTCTTCACGAGAGTCGTCATCCATGACTGTACTTTCCTGTCTTCTCTCCTCTGCGAGTCGCGCTCGTTCTCTGTTTGCCTCCATTTGCTCACCTCGTATCATCTCCTCTCTTTCTCTCTCAAACATCTCCTCTTGACGTCTTTGCGCTCCCTCGTTATCGTTCAACAACGACGTCACCGCCTCTCGCTGCAAAAGCTTTCTCGACGACGAAGATAACCGTCGACTGTTACTCCTTCTTCTTAACTTTTCCATCGTCTCGCTTTCATCTTGACCTTTGCTCGCTGCCATGACGTTCTCTTCCTCTTTATTCCTCTTCCTCATGTCTCTTTTCACCTCTCTCCTGACTTTGGAATCAAACGCCCTTTCCTGGACGAATCGCCCGTGCTCCTCGTCGCCGCAATCCGTAAACCGAACGTACACCGCTCTCTCCGAGGCCATCCCCCAGGCGAACCAGGCTAAAAAATCGCCGAGATAGTTCCCAATCCCGTTCGCGCGTTCCGAGCACGACGCGTCAATCGTCAGCACTCTCTCGTTCGTCTCGTACAACTTCAACCATCGGTCTTGGTGCGCGCCGAGAATCGCGTCGCAGTGCTCTGAGAATCGCTCTAAATCGCGCTCGATCGTCTTCTTCCCCCAGAAATCATCATCGTGACCTTCGCCTCCGTCGTTCGCATTCTCATCGTGCACATCAGCAGCAGCGACACCAACACCGGTACGAATCACCGCCTCCAAAGAGAGGAATACCAAAACCACCAAAAACAGAACAGAGCGCACCGCGTGAAAAGCGCTTTTTTTAAACATCATCGTCTTCGAAACCGCGCGTAACCTCGCGTCCTCTTCTTTGTCTTCTTCGTTCTCTTTTCTTTGTTATCTTTTTGTTGCAAGTGGGGAAAAAAACGTTTTGGTGTTAACCTCAGAATATCTGTTTACGGAGACGCTGTGCGTGCTTTACTCGCGCGAGGACTAAAATCGAAAGAGGAGAGAGAGAGACAGAGCGCGGAGGCGAGCGAGACGAGCGTTTTCGGTCTCGTCTTTCTTTTTGAACGGAGAGAGGACGCGTTGGACGACGCTTCTGCGTTTCTATGTATTCGCGTCGCAGAGAGGAGTACCGAAATGACGGACGATGACGGCGACAAAAAGCGAAGCAAAAAAGCGGATAGAATGATGGAGGATGATGACGACGACGACGACGGCGGGTCTCCCACCGTCCCCACGGAGATGAAACACTTAGCGCGTCTCACGTGGCCTATCGTTCTCCAAATGGGGTCGCAACAAATCATGCTCGCGTGCGATTTGATTTACGTCGGGAGGTTAGGGAGATTTGAAATGCAAGTCGGTTCGTTGTTCACGGTCTTGTTTCTTTTGTGCTGGTATTTCTTGGCGGGGTTAACGTCGGCGATGGACACGCTGGCGAGTCAAGCGCACGGCGCGAACGACGCGAGAGCGGTGAAAAGTTGGACGCTTCTTGTTTTGTTAGTGATCACGTTGGCGTGTTTCCCAGCCGCGGCGTTTTTGTTCAGCGCGGAAGCGATCGTTGGGGACGCGTTGAAACGCCCGGACGCGGTGGCGAGAGAAGTCGGGAGAGCGTGCGTTATTTTATTCCCGGGGTTATGGTTTATGTCCTGGAGTTTGGTGTATCAAAAGTATTTGCAAATGCAGGGTAGGGTGAATCCGGTTGGAATAACGAGCTTTATGACTTTAATGTTGAACGTTGGATTAAATCAATTGTTTATACACACGTTGGATTTTGGTTTAAGAGGCGCGCCCATCGCGACGACGATTTCAAGGTTGGCGAATCTGATATTTCTAGGGATGTACAGCGCGTCGAGAAGTTTAGCGTACGAAACGAGAGAAGATAGGAAAAAGGAGTGGGAAGAGTGGATACAGGCGAAGAAAAATATCACCAAGAAGATGTTTCAACGCGCGACGAGTTTGTGTTTTCACGGTGGTTTGATGCTCGCCTCGGAAGCCTGGGCTTTTGAGGTGACGGTAATCACGGCGAGTATACTAGGAGAGGTGGAGCTGGACGCGCACAATGCGTTATTATCTGTGTGTGGGTTAACGTTTATGACTGGTCCGATGGCTTTCGGTATCGCCGCGAGCATCCGAGTGGGGAATTTGTTAGGTATGGGGAAATATCGCATCGCTAAAACGGCTGCGAGTTTATACATCTTTGTCGGTTTGACGTGGATGACGATATGTTCGGTGTTGATTGCTATTTACGCACGACATATTGGCAACGCGTATACGGATGGAGATAAAGATATCGCCGATTTAGTGGTTGTTTTATCGCCACTCGCTGCAACCTTTCAAGTGTTTGACGCATTGCTTGGGATTTGTAATGGCGTCTTGAGGGCGTGCGGGAGGCAGAGAATTTTGGCGATAACAAACATGGTTGCGTTGTGGGCGGTTGGCGTGACCTTGGGCACGTCGCTCGCGTTTGCAACTTCCTTGCGCGCGAAAGGTATTTGGATCGGTTTAATGGGTGGTGTGATTGCCAGTGGGTCGACGCTGGCAGTGATGGTATCGCGGGTGAATTGGCGGAACGAAGCCGAGTTGGCGAAACAATCCGCGGTAAACGTGCACAATATCGATGACGAACAGGAAGAGAAAGTAGCGGCGGTTTGAGATCAAAGAAACCGCATGAAATAGTGGTACCCATGCTTTATAGATTCGTAGGCATTTCGTTTTTATGACAATGATGACGACGTTACTAAGTATTTATTGCTTACTATAGCAGCGGAGCATAAACACACACTCAATCACAATTTAAGCGCGCGATTTTTGTTGTCCTTTACCCATGGTCTTCACCAAGAACGCGACCGCGCCGGCCCCGATCCCAATCGCCGCAATTTTGTTCTCCTTCAAATTCGCCAAAGTATTCTCCAAAAACGATTTCTCGCCGCCACTCTTATTTCCACTCGTCTTGTCTTGTTTCTTTGCCGCTTCCTCGCGTTCACGAACGATTTCCGCAATCAACGGATTTTTATCCAACTTCTCCTTGGCCGGCGTGAACGTTCTCTCGATGAACGACTTTCTCTCGATTTGCGCCTTTCTCTGCGGCGTCGGAACTTTCGGTTGTGACTGATATTGTTGTTGTTGCTGCTGCTGAGCATATTGCGGCTGCGACTGTCTGCTCAACGGCGACGGTTGTCTCGTCGCGGCCGCAGGCGGCGTCGGCGCCTTCTTCGCGTCCGGAATCCTCGCCGGCGACGTCGCCTCCGCGATCACTCTCTCCGTCTTCCCCGGACTGGCTTCCGTCATATTCTTCGGCGACAATGACGACGACTCTATCGCGACAGATTGTGGTGTCATCGACAATCGCTTCCCTCCCGGAGACGGCGACGCCGCGCTCTTCTTCTCTCCTCCTCCTCGTTTAAACATATCTGAATCCACTTGATCCGCCCACGCGCTCCCGGGTTCGTACGGCGCTTTCCACACGTACTCCGGCGTCTTTTCCACGTCTTTGCCGTTACTCTTCGTCGGCGTCGGGAAAGATTGGAGTTTTTCCAGGGACGCCGCTTGTTCCGGCGACGGTAATCGAATCGGTTTCGACGGCGAAGGGGGAACCCCCGGGCCCGATTTTGGCGTCATCTTGTTCGAATCATTCAAAGGCTTGGGAAGAGTCGTCGTCGTGCCAGTGGCACCACCAGTCGTCGTCGTCGTCGTCGTCGTCGGAGCGGCATTACCGACTGCCTTTTGCGCCCGCTTCTTCGCTTTCTTCTTGTTCCCTTTGGCCATGTTTATTACGCGTAATAAAAAAAAGTGTCTACTCGTGTTCGTAAAACAATGACGAGTTCGTTTTTTGAATTTTTTGGAAGCTTCTCCTCGCAGCTGGCTTGGAAAAAAGATCGATCGCAAACAAATCAAAAGGAGAAAGCGCGAGATTTTTTTGCTCGTACTACTGGGGTACTCTGTACAACATTTTAATAGTACAACCACGCGTTTCGTGGTGAATTCGTTTCTTGTTCTCGTTCGTGTTATCTTTGCTGCTGCTTTGCGAGCGCGTCTTTCTCTTGCTGATTACTCCCGCCGACGCTCACGCCCCACACGCCGAAAGATTTTTGCTGCGAAGGCGTGAGTCGACCACCGCCACCGTCTTCTCCGGCATCGGATACCATGACGTTGTCTTCCGCGCACTGCATTTGGGGCGTCCAATCGGCCATCCTGTCGCGCTCGTAGAACCGGGAGGTGTGGACGCCGACGTTGGCGTCTTCGGCTTCGTCTTCGGGTTTGCGTTCGGCTTCGCCGGTGTATTCTTTGGCGGCGAGACCGCGGAAGATGGAGGGGAACATGGCGGTGAGCGAGCGGTCGGACGTGTCGGTGCTGTCTCCAGCGCCTAAAAACCGCTGGTTGAAGAGGTCTCTGTTACTGTAGGAGCGGTTGAACCGTTTTTGTTTCTCCCGCGTGCCGAATTCGATTTCGTCTTCGAAGAGTTTTTTGAAGATTTCCGACCAGTCGCCGTTATTTTCCGTATCCGCTTGGAAAGAGGCAGTTTCAAAGGCACGCTCGAGCGCGGCGAGGGCATCGCCCGGGTGACGAAGATCACAAAAACGTTTGCTTTTGTTTTGTGAGCGCGAGCGAGGGGAGATTTCCGGAATAGCTTCCGAGATTGGCGTGAACACGAGCTCCTGTTGTTGCCGTTGCTGATTCTCCGGAGGGCCGTCGCCGAGGGTAATTTTCGAGACGTTTTCAGTGGCCAACTGATGTCGCCTCCTCCTCTGTTGTTCCAGCAACATGGCTTGATTTTCGTGCGGCGCACCACCAGTTTCAAACGCTTTTTGAAAGTACGCGTGGTGCGCAATCTCCTCACACGTCGGTCGGCGTCTCGGGTCGAACGCGAGCATGCGCGTGAGTAAATCGAGCGCGTCTGCATCTACGCCGGAAAATATTTGGTGCAACATCCCGGCCCGTCCGGTCATTTTTGACAAGTATCGACGCCATTTCTCCGCGGGCAAACTTTCAATATCAAACCAACCAGGCGTGCCAATCGTATCGAAATACTTGTCCAACTGCATGGAACGTCGACTGTCGTCGCTTTCAATCTGTTCGTACGTTTTAGGGGTTTGGAACACCACGAACTCGTCGTCGAATTGAAAGAGCGGTTGCACTTGCAACTTTTTGTTCAAAGCGCCCGCGGAGTGCATTTCGCGTCGCAGAAGCTCCGCAAATATGCACCCTAACGACCAAATATCCACGGCAGCGGTATACGCTCCAACGCCTGAATTCATCACAACCTCTGGCGCGCGATAACATGGCGTCGCAACGACGCCTGTTAAATTCGAACTCCCAAACGTGCCGCTTTTCTTCATTCTCTTCGACGGCGAAGAGGATGCAATCTTCCTCCGCCTTTCTGTTGTTTCTTGGTCTTGCATCATATCTTCATCTTCTTCTTCTCTTTTTTCTTCTTCTTCTTCTTCTTCTTCTTCTTCTGACGTCCATCCTCCGTTTCTCTCCCCTCCTCCGTCTTCTTCGCTGTCTCTCCACCCGCCTCTCGGCGGCGCGCCTCTCGCGCTCCCGAAATCGCAAATCTTAATCACTCTCCCGCCCTCACCAATCGCTCGTAAACTCCCCAATAACGCGTTCGCGCTCTTCAAATCCCTGTGCCAAATCCTATTCTCGTGCAAATACCCGCACGCGCTCACCAACTGTTTCATCAGCGACCTTACCTCCTCGCCGTCCATCTGCCCGCGCAAGTTATACAAGTCTCCGCCTTCCGCCAGCTCGAACGATAAGTACACGTCCAAACTCGTCGCCACGAACTTCCCGCCTATAAATTTCCTCGCACCCGTCGTCGCCGGTTTCACGAACACGTCCAAAAGTTCCGCCACGTTCGGGTGCGACACTCTATTCAAGGCGACTATTTCCCTCAGAGTCCTCTTCGCGTTTTGTTTCGAATACAACGCGTTTCCGATGCGCTTCAACGCGACGAAGACTTTGTGCTCGTTATCGTACGCTTTCACCACGGTACCGTACGAACCCGAGCCGAGTAACGCGATTAAATGGTACCGCTCGCAGTCCACGTTCCAGAGTTCCGAGAAGACTCGATAGGACGAGAGGTCGTTGGAAAGGACGATGTTCTTCGGGTCCTGGATTTCCTGTCGTCGTTTTGCTTCGTTTTCTTCTTCCTCCTCCATTTTTGTTCTTCGATTTTTCTCTGTTGTCTCTCTCTCTCGAGATATATAAAAGAGAGAGAGAGAGAGAGTACTCGCGCGCGGTTCTCTCTTCTTTTCTTCAAACTCTCTCTCTCTTTTCAACAAAGCGCAATGTAAAGTCTCTCTTTCTTTTTCTTCTGACGCGTTTCCCCTAAAAAAAAAACTTCATCTCTTGGTGTCGCCTCTGTTCTTTGTTTAGGGTATCAAATGTTTTTTTTTCGAGGAGCGAGTTTTGGGTTCGTTGGTTTTCTTTTCTCTCTGGAGCTAATCCTCGTTTTCTTCATTTTACACTCGAGAGGAGTACACTCCTTCTCTTCTTCTTCTTTCAAAGAATCGTCACACAGAGAAAGCTTTCTGTTGTTGCGAGAGTGGTTCCTTTTTTGTTGCCTTTCTCTTTTCTCGAACAGACGCGCTTCCGTTTTCTTGAACAGACGACCTAAAGAAGAGAGAGAAGCGTTCGATTTGTTTTGAATATATTAAAGCGAAGGAGAAGAAGAAGAAAAAAAGAAGATGAAACAAACGGAAGAAAATGAATCTTCTGTTGTCGGCCCGTTCGTGTTTTCCAACTGCGGCGCGGTGTCCGTGCACAGATTCAGAGAAGAAGAGGAAAGCTTCGCGAGAGGCAACGAAAGACAAACGAGCGTATCCGTGAGATACGGAACGATTGTACACGTGGACGATGAGAATAAGTTAAGAGCGTTTGATGTGGACGAGGTTGGGAAGGAAGTGATGGGACTGAAAGGGAGGAAAGAGAGCGAAGCGATACTTTTTTCATCCTCGACGTCGGACGAGAAGAAGAATGAGAATACTAAAGGTGTCGTAAAAGGAAACGTGAAAATAGTGAGCGTGAAACCGAGGAGCGAAGATGTCGTCGCGGTCGTTGTCAGCGATGGAGACGATGACGTCTTGGAGTTTTACGACGTCGTCGGTAAAGGCGCGGTGAAGAGACGAGAGGAAGGTACTTTTACGAAGACGAAAAAGGTAAAACAGTTCGTTTGGGAGGAGAAAGAGGATGGTATGAGCTATGTTGTTGTCACTGAAGGTGGATCGTTGATTCGGAACGGGACGGAAGAGGTGGCAGGTGGAGGCGTTGAGTGCGCGGCGTGTCATCCAAAGACGAACGCGTTGGCGTACGCGAACGCAAAGGGCTCGGTATTCGTCGGGGAAGACGTTGTGAATTTGAACGACGTAAAGCGAATCGAATCGATTGCGTTTCCAAACGAAAACAGCGACGATTTGGTTTTAGTTTCTATATTAAACGGAGAGGATGAGTGCAGATTGCTTGCGTTGAGGAAGAAGGACGGCCAGTGGACGGCGAGCAAATTAGGCGGAGGGTTCGATATCGATCCCACGCAAGACGCGGCGACTGGGAATCCTTTGCACGTCGTCCCAATTAATGGTTGGGATGTCGCTTTGTGTGCGCACGCGCGCGCGTGGGATAACCAAGTGCTTCTCGTGTCCACGTCCGCATCAGAACCGTGTCGCGTTTTAGAAATCGACGACGATAGGTGCTTTTGCACGATCCCTTTAGCTTTCGACGACGAGAATAATTTTGTTTCTGGCGTCGCGGTGGATTACGGCGCCTCGTGCGGGGCCATGTTGAACCCATCCGACGGCGGTGCTGGTGACTTACCCCTAGGACCGACAGTTATCCTTTCCACGTCGGATGGACGCATCGCATGCTTTCGATTGGCGTGTTTGACAGATCCGCCCGGGTATAGGATTGAAAAGACTCCCAGAGAAGAGCCGGTAAAAATACAAACGTTGGCGGCACCGCAAAAAAAAGAAGATGATGAAGAAAAAGTAGAAGCTCCAGCGCCGGTTAAAAATTTGTGGGGTGCGGATTTCTTGGCGAAAAACAAAGCACATCAGGCGAAAGTTCAAGAAGCTATCGAAGAGGAGGAGAAACCGAAATCGGCGTTTAGCTTTGTTCCACCCGCAACGGGGGATAAACCTGCATTTAGCTTTGGTCCACCCGCGACAGGGGAGAAACCTGCGTTTAGTTTTGGCGTTCCTTCGACGCCGGCGGCAGACTTGAAAAAGGAAAACGAAGAAAAAGAAAAAGAAAGAGACAACGTCCCGCCGCCAACTCCAGTACCAGATCCGACGCCACCTAGAGCAGCGCCGCCATCAAGAACAACACCTACGTCCGCAGTTCCTTCTTCTCCGTCCGCTCCTACCTCGTTCGAAGCGCTCGCGGATGATCCTACGAAACTCTTGGAGCAACTCTCGCTTGGTAAAATCTCAGACGTAGCTGCGGCGCGCGAAAAGTTAAAACAACTGTTTTTGAAGGAGCACGAAATCGAAACTACGCCAAAGCAGAAAATTTCTGCAACAAGTAGCGGAGAGGCGAGTACTGCTTCACCAGTTCCAGTGATGCGGTCTATAGATGTAACAAAAATCGCCGACGATTCGAAGGCGTTAGCGCCGATGGACCCGAAGGCTTCGCCATTACCTTCTTGGGGTAAAAAGTTGGAAGGTGTTCCAAAGACCTCAGCCGCTTCAGGTGTGAGTACGTCAAAAGATATTGCAAATGCTCTCAAACTTATTGCGAATGATTTCGAAAACGCGAAACTTGAGTGCGACGCTATGTTATCGGACTGTAACGACGCGTGCGATGCGATTCAAAATGAAAATTCTGCATTCGCTGCGAGCGCGAAATTTTCAAAAAAACACTTTGATATTTCTACGCAAGCCAGAGATTCAGCTCGAGATGAAATCCAGGAGACGAAACGCGTCGCGAGGCTACAAAACGAAGCCATCGGTGAACTTTGGTCGCGCGACCGCCAGAACGAAACCATGCGATGTGAACTCGAAAGTCTCATCGAGGCTGCACAAGAAAATCTGGAGAAGAACCAAAATCAAAATCCCGACGACGAAGATTTGACTGAAATCGCCGATTTAGATATGGAACTCCCAACAGGTTTGCGAAAGTTGAAAGCTCAGCTGCGGCGAGAAATGGATGTCATCGCGCAAGGAGCGGCTGATTTCGAAGTGCGTACAAATCTCGCCGAACGCGAGAAGAAGCGGCTCGATCGCATCAAGAAGGCAGCCGGGAGCAGCAGTTCAAATTCAGTCTTGACGATGAATCAGAGTCGCTCGCAAGAAACCACGAGAGCGTTGAAGGCAGCAATCGAAACGCAGAAAGAAGTCATCGAAGATCAGAATGAACGTTTGGAAACAACTATTGCGGATCTCCGCGAGTTTGGGTACGACGCTGACGTGCGCGTCGGGAAGGATGGGAGAGTTGAAGTGAATGCGATTGAAACTCCCGGTAAGCAACGCTTAGCGGCGTTATCGTCTGGTGTGATGTTTAGCACGCCTGGAACGGCCTCGAGAGGTAGAGGTGACGATAATCTCGGAGTGGACGTGCCGACGACTTCGCACAAGGAAGCTATGGATCGCGCGATCAAAACGCTCGTCAAGCAACCTCGAGTCGTAGTCTCTGAAATGAAGCGAGACGTTTTGAAGCAACCGCTTCGCCGCATAGAACCGCGAATGCCTCCGAAGCGCATCGAGAGAACAGTTTCTGCGCCGCCTGTAGTATCTGCTTCTGCTTTTGCTCCTGTTTCTGCCGCGAAGAAAGTGGAGGTTCCTCCACCGCCAGGGGCGGCGGCGCCGGCTAAGGCACCACTCTTCCCGGCGTTCTCAGCACCTGTTGCAGCGGCACCGTCGAAACCGAAAGAAGCGCCGAAGAAAATGGAAGTTCCTCCGCCACCGTCGTTGACTGCACCTTCCTTGGCACCCAAAAAAATGACGAACGAGGAAGAGGCAGCGTCGAAGAAACCTTTGTTCCCGAGTCTTTCGGCGTCGTCGGCCCCAGCTGCTCCTGAAGCAGCGACGGCATCTAGCACCGCATCCTCTGTGACTCCAGCGAAACCAGTGGTGAACTTATGGAGCGCAGACTTCATGGCTAAAAATAAAGCAGACCGAGCGAAAATTCAAGAAGCCATTGAAGAGGAGGAGAAGCCAAAACCTGCATTCAGCTTTGCGCCATTGTCGACGAGTAGTGGTGGCGACAGTAAGCCGGCCTTTAGTTTCGGCATCGCTAAAAACCAACCCGAGAAGAAGAAAGAAGGAGAAGAAGAGGAGAAGAAGGAAGAAAGTGCTGATGATACTACTACTTTTCCTGCTCCTCCCGTTGCTTCTGCTCCTGTAACGCTGGCATCCTTGGCGCCGGCGCCGGCGGTGAAACCGCTCGGCTTTGGAACTTCTTCAATTGCAACGAGCGTCCCGAAATCCAAAGCCTTCGGATCTGTCGAAGAGTTAAAACTGGATGATAGTAAGGAAGGAGAGAAGGAAGAGGACATTCAGTCTTCACCGCCACCGTTACAACGCGCCGCGGCGAGTGCGAGCTCTGAGAAGACTGTGTTCAGCTTTGGATCGCTCGCGACGGCGGCGCCAGCAAAGAGGAAAGAAGAGGGTGAAACGTCCGCTCTATTTTCAGCGCCTCCAGAAACCCCGAAATTGGCACCTCCGTTGGTGCTTGCTAAGGAAAAGGAAGCTGCTGAAGCTCCGGTGACAGACGTCGCGTCGAGCTTTGGCAGTTTCGGAGGTTTAGGTTCGACGACATCAACGTCTGCAGTAGGTGGAATTTTTGGTAAGTCTGCGGTGCCTACGTCTACTACTACCGTGGCCGGTGCACCAACGGTGGCACCTGCGTTCGGAAAGCCCGCCGCTTCGGTGGCTGGTGTACCGGGTACGGGTACTTTTTCATCGTTTGGTAGTATGAATCCGCCTGCGTCTACAGGAGCCGTTGCTACGAGCACTGGTTTTGGATCTAGCGGTGGTGGTGGTGGTGCAGCCGCGCTCACTGGCACGCCTGGTTTTGGCCAAGCCGCAACGATTGGTGGAGGCGGAAGCGCAGCTTTTGGCACGCCCACTTCAACATCTTCTTTTGGTCAACCTTCAACGAGTGGAGGCGCGGCAGCATTGACGGGAACTCCATCGTTCGGCCAAGCGGCAAAGATTGGAGGTGGTACGCCTGCGTTCGGCTCTTCAACACCGCAGAGTACTTTCGGCCAAGCGGCAGCGACTACTGTTGCCGCCGCTACTGCCCCGTCGACGCCTGCTCCGACGTCTGGTTTCGCTGCTTTTGCAAATAAACCGACTGGATTTGGTGCCGCCGCGGCGGCTTCCGGCGGAGGTGGTTTTGGCGCGCTGGCGAGTCAAAGTGGTGGTGGAGGTGGTTTTGCGCAAGCCGCGCAACAAGCGTCTTCTAGTCCGTTTGCGCAACAAGCGCAACAGCAAGGCGGTGCTTTCGGGCAAGCGTCTAGTTTTGGCAATCAGCAGCAGCAACAACCACAAAGTTCTGGGAGTTTCGGGCAAACGAGCGGTTTTGGACAACCTTCTGCTGGTTTTGGACAACAACAAGGTACCGGTTTCGGACAACAACAACAAAGCACTGGATTCGGGCAACTACAACAACAAAGCACTGGATTCGGGCAACAACAAGGTGCTGGATTTGGACAACAACAAAATACCGGATTCGGACAGGCTTCTGGTTTCGGGCAAGCTTCTGCTTTCGGACAAGCTTCTGGTTTTGGCAGTCAGCAACAAAAACCTCCCGGACAAACTTCCTCGCCTGCGTTTACTCAAATGCGACGATAGAAACATTAGAAACATTAGATATAAGTTAATAATACTGAAAAATAGATTCAGAATACTAGAGAACAATTCACGCTACTACATAGTATGACATAGCTATTAAAGATTTCTTTCGGCTAACTCTCCGTGCAACGGCGCGTCTAAGGATAACTTTTCCGAGGCGATCCACGGATACGTGTGCTTTATGGTTTCTACGATTAACGCGTACACAACCTCCTCGCCTTTTTCGCTAAAATGCAACCCGTCCGAAAAATACGCGCTCAAATCCCCACCGCCTAACTTTTCAAACGTATCGAACGCGTCTGCCACACCTACCCCCATTTCTCTCGCCACTTTTTCCGCCGCAACCGCGTATTTCTCAGTGTGTTGATAAAGTCGATCCGGCGTATCGAACGCCGTCGTCTCCATCGCGTGTTGCACCCGGTCCTTTTCAATAATCGGTGGTGGCGTGATGACAATTCTCGGCACGTTCTTATACAAATTCAATATCTCCCGCATATTCTTCACGTATTCTTCGAGCGGAACCGCGTATTCGCGCTTGTGATTCACCGCGGCGTCGTTCGCGCCGAGAAACACAACCACCAGCGTTGGTTTTTTCACAAACAATTTCGGTTTCCTTTTCATCAAATCCAAAACCCATCTCGTGTTGTACCCGGAGTACCCTCTGTTTATAACATCCGCGCGTCTGACGTACGAAGACGCGAGTTTCGACACCCATCCTTTCTTTGAATCGTAGCCTCGTTGCGTCAGCGAGTCTCCCACGAGTAATATTTGTCGTCTGTTCCCCGCTGCATCATCGTCAGAAGAAAAACTCGTCGTAAACTCCTTCCATTTGGTCGCTAAAAAGTACCCGGTCATGGATGCGAGCGCGGCGACGACAAATCCGCCAAACGCTCGTTTATTCCGAGATGATACTCTCGAGGACTTTTTCGTGTGCGTCGATGCTCCAATTTCGCGATCGGCGACCATATTTGATGTGTATATATAAAGCGTCCGTCGTCTCTTAAAGTGGAGAAAATTCCCCTAAAAATCCCCTATAAAAATGACATCTCTCTGCGCGTCTTCAGCGCATCACAACACCGGTCGTCGCGTTACCACCACATCTCGAGGAGCAAACAATCGCAACAGTTGTCGTCGTCGCGTGGTACCATCCTCGCGTGCTGATGCTGATGCATCTAGGACCGATGATGAGGACAAAAATGAAAGAAGAAAAAGAGGATTGGAAACGAAGAAAGATTCGAGCAGACGCGCTTTCGTCGCGTGTTCTGGCTGCGCTTTCTGTTTTGCCGCTTCCTTTTCGGAGGCCGCGCGAGCGTTTCCAAAACTCTTAGACTTGAACGATGAAACCGTCGAGGACGTGAACTATGTGCTCGATCACAGGAATCAGCGGACGGACAAAGTGTTTGCCAAAGCGAGTGAGTGTTTGTGTTTTTCTTCTTTCTTTGCGAACTCCCTAACGAACTCTTTCCAACTAACTCTATAACTCTTTTTACGCAGTGACAACGATGGCTGGATACGAAAGCGTCATCGAAGAGAGAAAGACAGAATTATTCACGAGAGCATTTTCGAACAGAACAGGGAAGGTGGACGTGGTTGAATTAGGCGCGGGCACCTGGCCGAATGCCAAGTATTACGATATGGTCGCTTCGACGACGAATTTTGGAGTGAGCGTTGACGTGTACGGCGTCGATCCGAACGAGTACATGACTCCGTACGCGCTGGAGAATTTTGAAAAGGTGAAATCGGATAAGGTGAAATACGAGCCGTTGCGTGGCGTGAGCGAGAATTTGCCGTTTGAAGATGGTTCTGTGGATGTGGCGGTCGTGTCGCTTGTTTTGTGTTCGGTGGAGGATCAGTTGGCTTCGTTGAAGGAGGTGAAGCGCGTGTTGAAACCCAAGACGGGCAAGTTTATCTTCGTCGAACACGTGTTGAGTCAAACGAACGATAGCTTGAGACGTCAGCAGGAGGCATTGACACCGATGCAGATCAAAGCTGCGGATGGTTGCAGATTGAACAGGAAGACAGGCGAAGTCATAAAGAAGGTGTTTGGCAGCGAAAACGTAGACTATGAATACTTCGATTTGGATGGGTTTTGGGTTATAGGATCACAAATAGCCGGTATTGCCAGCGTGTAGTACGATAAGATGCACACAAATATTTATTCCTCATTGCACGGCTAAGGTGTGTAAATATCTCTTCAGCTCTAAAAATGGTTGCTGCTGTTCGTCCGTAGTCTTTTTTTCCTTTTTGCGTTCGGCATCAACGAGCTCCAGATTTTCCTTCAAAACCTTCGATACTTCGATACGCCGAGCCTCACTTTCTTTCCTCAATTGCTTACGTAACTTCTCAACAGTTTGTTCTAATACATCGTTCCGTTTTTGGACCGCAAGAGCTGCTTCTTCCGCGCGCGTCAAGTGTACTTCGTTCTCCTTGATGTCTTCTTCGCGAGCGTATCGGGAATACAGTTGCACAACGGCATCTTTCAACGCTTTGAAGTCCTCGTTTGCTTTTCTATCCACCACCTGGAACAAGTCGCGCTGGAATCTTTTAATCAACTGCTGCGATTTTTCCGCGTTTCTACGCTTCAACTTTGCTTCTTTGCGAAAGCTCTCTCCTTTGCGTGTTGTTTCTTCCAACTCGCCTTTGAGAGCTTTCACTTCTGCCAATACTTTTACTATTTCTTTATCCTTCAACTGTAAATGTTCGTTCAAATCGTTTACGGTGCGCTCAAACTTTGGTACAATCTCAGAATCGACTTTGACGAGTCTCTCGGAAAGTTCCGTCAGTTGAGAGGAGAGCTTCCGTTCTGATGCAATCTTCTTTTGCATCTCTCGAGTCGATTTTTTATTGTCTTCTTTCAAATCACGTATTTCAGCGTCGCGTTCTGCTAAAGTTTGTTTCGCCTTTTCCAGCTCTTCTTTGAGCACATCTCGCTCGCGCTTTGCTAACGAGGCCTCTTCGCGCATTAATTCTTCGTTTCTGGTTGCGCTTTCGCGAAGCTTCCGTGTTTTCGCGTGCTCAATTCGTAACTCCGCAGAACGATGGCGCTCGTACTCCACGTTTTCCTGAAATACCTTTTTCAAATTTTCAATCTCTTCGTCGGCGTCTTCTTCAACTTGGCGCTGCGTCTCTTCGCTAATTTCCTTCTCTGTGCGAATTTCTAGTTCTAGCTGCGCGATTTTATGCTGTAAAAGTCGCGTCTCTTTCTCCAATTTCGCTTCCGATTCTTTGACGTACGCCTCATGGGCCTGCACCAATGCTGAATTTTGCTCGTCCCACTTCGCAATTTCCTCATCTTTCACGACTTTTAAGTTTTCAGTCTTCTCAAACTCTTTCGCGAGTTTACGCCTATACTCTCTCTCTTTGTGTTCTTCGCGTGTTCGGCGCGTTTCGTCTTCGCTGCGCGTTTTCTCTTCAGTTTTTGCCCTCTCCTCCAGAAATGTTTCTCGCAACCTCGTTCGCTTGGCGATTTCTCTTTCCAGATCGTTCTTACGCTGCGTTTCTAGACGATTAACTTCTTCTCGATTCCGTTGGTCGGACACTCGACGCTCGTATTCGTGTCTGGCGCGAAGTTCACGAATTCTTGAACGGAGATCTGCTATGCTCTTCTCCTTTTCAAGTAGGACGAGGCGCGATATGAGCACGTCGTCTGGCGCGTCAGCGTCGCTCGTATCTTTTACGCTTCTATTTTTATCAAACCGAGGAAGAGGGTTATTGAAATTGAATGCACCGGAATCAGATTCTATAATAATCTCGAATGCAAACATTGTTCCGTCCGAGGCACACGCGAACACTCTCTTCTCAGTATCGGACGCACATATGGATGTAATTTCCCGATTGCTCGCGCATCGATATTCACGAAATTCTCCGGTCAACGGAGTTGTGTATACCCGCAACGCACCGCAGGATGTACCACATACCAGGAGTCGAGATGAATGCAGAAAGCACGCAGATGTTAGAGTAGTTGCTTTTCGTCGCGAGACCATTCTGCTGTGCTCCTCATCACTTCCGCTCTGGTCGAAAGTCGTTCCGGCGGTACCGTCACCGCCGCCGTTACAAGAGAGCGCTGACATGGATGAAGAGATTTCAAATTCTCGGCACGAACCTGCGCCAAACTTTTCACCGTCTAGCTCTTTAATTGTTCGATCGCTTCCAACTAAAAACACGCCATTCCCGAGTTCTTTCGGCAGAAGTGCGACGTCGTCGTATCGACACCCCTTTCTCGCGTGTTCTGCGTTTCTCTTGTGTTCTCCAGATAAAGCATCAACACCGTGTAACTCCCAGCGATAACAGCAACCGTCCGCACCTATAGTAACGACATTTTCGTCATCACTCGTCCATTTTACCCGTCTAACCTTTGACGAGTGTCCCCGAAGCGTCGACACATTTGCGCCTGTATACGTGTCGAAAATCTTGGCACAGTTACCATGCGCGGCCACAAACTTGTGTCCACCGTGTGCAAAACTGACATCACGCACGTTCTTCAATGGAAACTCGCGAGCTTTTTCGAGAGTGTCGCGGTGAATGTAGAACATGCGGAGTTTATCGTTGAAGCCAACGAGGAGAATATGTCCGGACGGATGCAATGCTACTGAAAGTGGCGTCTCTGGGAAGTGCTCACAAAGTTCAAGCGCACAGCTAAAAGCCGACGACTCTGTAGACGTGCTCGTACTAGAGCCGCGATCTGACGACTTTGCGGTCGTCTCTGAATGCACATCACTGGTCGTCAACGCGGTAGAAATGCCACCAAACAACATTTTATTCTTCTCTTTAGTAGACCAGATACGAACGGCGCCGTCAGTGGAACACGTAGCGAGTATCGGTTTCAAAGCGCAATGACTTGCACGCGAGGATGGAGATGGAAGCACAACGTTGTGCGATATCATATTACCACCACATGACGTACTGTTGGCATCTTGATTAAACGTGGAAGAAAACGATATCGTCGAGTTTGTCGCACCGGGTAGTTTCGAGCGTTCAGAAGCTGTGACGCTGAAGTTTTCCCGCAAAAGTACTTGGAACACGTCACTATGCGCGGTACCTTGCAAAGCGCTCTGTTCACAATCGCTGGAAGCTTCCTTCTCGGTCGTTATTTCCCGAACCGATGCGTCTGCATCTGAGACTGCGAGAGTGTAAAGCTCGTTCGTTGGATGGTCCATCCACACGATAAGAGTTTCGCCGCACGGAGAGACGTCCGCAGAAACAATCGCTCCCCTTTCAATGATCCAACGCACTTCTTGCGACTGACAAATACTAGTATCTGTAGTATCTTTACCACAAACGTCATCGAATTCTGTACCATCACGCGAGTTACAGTTGCGATTCTTCACATTCTTCTCATCGACCGCGTCTTCATCTACTCCGTCTACCTCACCTTCTTCTTCCTCTTCTTCTTCTTCTTCCGGACTATCTTCATAGGCTTGGTTTTTCCTACGAACAGACCAAACTCGGATTTTACCGTATGGCTCTTTACCCGCGGTAATCTTTCGATCGGCATTTCTGTTATACACGGAAAGGCTTCCGTTAGTTCCGAAAATACAAAAACCTCGTGCGCCGATGGCGCATACGCCCGTTGCGCCAATATTGTAGCTATTATTATTTTGCGCAAAGCAGTTTCGAATAATAAATATCGGTTGCGATTGTTCTAGTATCAACGCTTGTCCACTTTTAAATGCAACAACGACTCTCTCTCCGTTTCCTTTCTCTAACCACGCGTGATCGACTGGTTCATCTCCTTCAAAGGCTTCCCCGAATGGTATTGCGCTGGCGAGTTTGATAACGCCCCGACTCCCCGACGCCGAAGATGCGGCATATAAGTCAGCCTCTGACTTTTGAGGGAGCTTATACATTCTGATCACGCTCATAGCGACAGCTGAAACGGTATTTCTCTCGCGTGGATGAAATTTAAAACTCGCCGGATTGGAGTGTGACGTTGAATGGTTGCGTTGACCGACGCTTATGCGCGGCTCTGGAAGAAAACCAATCACGTGCGACACGTTCGACACCGACGAGGACTTTTTACCCGCAGAGAAAATATCAGAGTAAGCAGACGACGCAGGAAACGGATTGCTCGTCGACAGTTCTTGATTACTATTGATATCACCGTCGTTACTGACGTTGGTGCGCTTCGTCAGATCCGAGAAAGTCCACGAACGCAAGGTCCAATCGTTCTCGTCCGAAACTCTTTGCACTTTCGCTACAATCGAAGCTCCATCGGTTGAAAAACACACCTCCGTGAACGCATACTCACCGAAACATCCACTCATCGAAGCTACTGTTGCACTGGAAGAAGAGCTCGAACTTTTCTTCCCGTCTGTCCCGATCGCGTCTCTCAACGAAAACGTTCTCAACCTCGCGCGCCTTTGCGTCTGTCGATGTATCGCGCACAACACAATCGACGGTCCTATTTCCTCGTCTCCACTCTCTGCAATCGCGAGTAAAGAAGCAGTTTCGCCAGTAAACGTGATCGGTCCGGAAGCAGAAGCAGAAGAAGCAGAAGAAGAAGATACTCCCGCCTCCCTTCTTCGTTGACCACCGCCTTTTCCTCTCTCCTCTTCCTCCTGCTCCAAAAAGTCTTCGCTTCTCTCCCTCGCGCTCCCACCCCCAAAACACTTCTTCGCCGCGATCGCGGTCACTTTCCTCTGCCCGGGCGTCCCGGGCACGAACGCCACTTGCCTCCCGCGTTCGCTCTCCACCAACAACACGCCGTGACCAACCGGAAACGCGCAAAGCGCGTCGTCCAAGAACACAATCGAACGACACACCAAATCGAACGACATCGGCAAACCAAACGCGCCGGACGGTGCCACGCGCGCTTTTACCACCACCGCTCCTCCCGTTTTGTTGTTCTCGTCGTCTTCACGACCCTTGCGGATACTCCCTTCTTCTTCGTTCTTCATTGTATTCGTGCTCTGTTGGGGTGTGTGTCCCCGTCAAAACGAACCGTTTGGCGCTTTTATTAGATACGAAAAAAAAGTTTTTGGTCTATTTTTAGTCGTATTTTAGAGAAACGCAACGCGAACAACAGTTTCCCGAGCGCTCAAAGAAGCGCTTCTGACGTCAGAAGCGATGAAGACGAAACGAAGTGAGTGCTTTTATTCTCTCGTATATCTTATTACTTGGCAAAATCAGCGCTACTGCGACTACTCGAGAGGGTGGTGTCACACAATTTTAAAAGTGCTCGTATTTTATAAATATAAATTGGCGTTTTTAATCCATAAAACGAAACGAAACCTGTCGTTTGTTTGCACACAAAAGAAGATATCATGTTGCGAACAACAGTTTCCCGTCTCCTCCGGCGGAACGCGGGAACCAACAACGCAGTATTAGGATTAGGAGGAAGCATCAAAAGAAGAAACATCTCGACCGAAGAACAGATGAAACTAGAGCAAGAGATAAACGCGACGTTCGCGGAAGCGAGAGAGGAAATCGAAGCGGCGATGGAGAGCGTCGGGACGACGTATTTCAACGACGACGCGGAAATCGCGAAAGAATTAACCAGAGATTGCGTCGCGAAATACGAGGAGTTGTTGACGAAATGCGAGGGAGATGCGGGGAGGAAGGAGAAAATTCAAAGGAGCATGGGATTGAAAATCGAGCAGTTGAAAGCGGAGTGTAATTTGATCGATACCGCGCACGATGATTAGATTTTTATTAGAAGAGAGAGACAGAGACAGAGACTTTCGGTTGATGAGATGTATTGTTTGTAGTATAAGAAACGTAATGCGATGAGAGCGTAATAATTTGATCGATACCGCGGGCACGATGATTAGATTTAGAAGAGAGAGAGAGACCTGGTGGATGATGTGATGTATTGATTGTAGTATATAAACGTAACGCGTATTGACGATACAATTTGCCTTTTCCCCGGGGGACGAAAACATATCTTCACTTTAAAGAGGCCTCAAAAGTACGCGCAATAATGTCTTCCGTCTGCTTTTCTTTGCGACGAGCGGCGATGTCATCGTCCTCGTCTCCGTGTTCTTGTTCGACGATCGTGAGAGGCGTGACCTCCTCCTCCTCCTCCTCCCTCGCTTCTTCTTCTTCTTCTTCTCACCAAAAATGGATAACAACGACGGCTTCGTCGTCGTCCAAAAAAGGAGGGACGAAAGTCGTCTGCGCCGCGGAGAGCAGCAGCAGCGGTGGTGGCAAAAGTAGATTTAAACGACGCGACCCTGACGCGAAACCTCCCCCGGCGCCGCTCGGGTCCGGACCACCGATGACCTCGGGAAAAATCTCCGAGCAAATCTTGGAAAAAACGAGAGAAGAAAATCCAGAGGTGGAAGTGATTCCGTTGCAGCAAACGCGGTTCCAAGGCGTGGCGAACATCGACGACGAATCGAGCGAAACGTCGCAATCGAACGTTTTGAAACGAAGAGCTATACTTTTCGCCGGCGACGTGGCTGCATTTTCTGTGTTCGCGACGATTGGCCGTGCGAGTCACGGGGAAGGTTTGAACCCGATCGATATCGTCGGCACGGCGTCGCCGTTTATTCTCGGCTGGGCGGCGGCGTCGTATTTGTTAGGGACCCAAGGCGCGTTCGGCGACAGCAGCCGACGGAGCGGCGTGGATAAACTCGGAAAAATCTTACCCTCGGTTGGGAAAACCATCTTACTCGGCGTCCCAATTGGCGTGATTGTCCGTTCTGTGGCGACTTTCCACGTCCCCGATATCTCTTTCCTGTTCGTTTCGCTCGGTTTCAACGGCGTCGCTTTGCTCCTGTGGCGCGTCAGTTTAAGTTCGGATATTCGCGTCGGAGGAAACAACGGAGACGCGACAAAACCGCGCACCAACAAAAAAGGGAACCCGCTCGAGTTTCTCTCCTTGTTGAGCGGTTTAGTCAAGAGATGGTAATAATAGAACGTAACAGAGTGTAAACGCAAGTGTACTAACATAAGATATCTGAATAGCACTTTTATTCTGAAACTGAAAAATTGAACACAACAAGACAGAAGAGAATCCTCCGGTGTCGTCGTCTCTTTCTCTCTCTCTCTCTCTCTCTCTTCTGTTATTGATTATTTGAACGAGGAAAACACACGCAAAAAGCAGGCAAAATACTCTCACACATAATTGCCTCTTTCCCCGGGAGAGAAGCATTCTTTCCCCACACTTACTCCTCCTTCTTGAAAGCTTACTCGAAAGAGAGTGCGTGTGTTTAGTGCGCGCGCGCAGAGAGGGTAATAATGGGGTCTTCCTCTAAAGGCGGGAGCATGTCTTTCCAAGAGGCGTGCCAGGTGTTAAACTTAGACCCGAGAGAAGCTTCGAGCAACCCGAATGCGGTAAGATCCGCTTATAAAAAGATGGCGTTGGAGTTTCATCCGGATAAACATCCCGGGGCGAGTTCGACGCAAACGTCTTCGTCGTCCAACGCGACTGGTAAGAAGTCCTCCGGTGGTGCGAGTGGGAAACCAACGAGAGAGGATTTCGAGAGAAAGTTCAGGCAAGTCGTGAGAGCGTACGATGCGTTGACGAGACGGGACGATTCGGACGATTCGGAGTCGGACGAGGACGATTTTGGAGGCCCGAACGGCGATTTCGACGGCGTTTTTAAGAGTCCAGAGGACATGAGAGATTTCGCGGCAAACTTTTTCGAGTCGTTTTTCTTCGGCGGGGGGTTCGCGCAAGGAAGCAACGGGCCGTCGGGGAGGAGTTCGAGGAAACGACGATCTACGCATTCTGGTGGAAACGCGAACGCCTCTTCGGGTGGTGGAGGGCCAATTATCAAAGAAGTCAACGACGACGGGGAGGAATATTCGGACGAGGACTCGGACGAGGACTCGGACGACGACGAGGATTACGACGACGATTGTTCGGACGATGACTCGGACGACGACGATTACGGGAGTCATTCGGACGATTACGATTCAGATAGAGACGGGTCGGATTCGTATTCGGACGACGAGGACGGGTACGCCTACGCGGATTTGAGAAAGTTTTTCGGTAAACCTCCTCCCGGATGGTCGAGCAAAATGGCCGCGCACATGCAAGCGAGCGCTGAAGCGATGGGGGATAAGAAGATGAGCTCGAAGAGCGCGCAAGGTATGTTTGACGAGTTGAGGTCCGGAAGCCGAAATAGCAGTAAGAGTAACAACGCGAATAGCGGCGGGTCGAGTAGATATCCTGGAGGGAGAGGCAGTGGACGTAGAGGCGATAGCGGCGGCGATGGAAAACGTTGGTTCGACTCGGATGGGCCTGATTTTGGACCAAGAGGCAGTCGAGGCGATGGACGAGGCGGACGTAGAGGCGATAAAGGCAACAACGGCTCGTTCAGAAGATCGCACAACGATAACCCAAACAATCGAGATTACGAAGATCAAGATGACGATCAGTTGTTTGAACACTTGGAAAAGATGAGGAAAGAGGCGGCAAAGTACGCCGCGGAAATCGCCAAGAAAGAAAACGAGAGAAGAAGAGCGTCGGCGCCTTTAGAAAAGCTGCAAAGGCCTACTTTAGTTTCGAGATCGGATAATACCATCACATTGAACGTGTATCGACACAAGTCGGGAGGTACGTTACCGCCGGATAGATGTTGGGAATTGAGTTTGAAAAGGCACGGCGATAGAGATTATACGGTGTATGCCGCGGTGAGGGGTAACCCGGTGGTGACCGTGTCGGATCTAGTTCCTGGAACGCGATACTCGTTTAAAGCGAGAGTCGGCCGCGTGTCCTCGGAGAAGGACGGCGATACGAAATCTAAATCGACCATGGATGTTCTCTCGGAAACTATTTTTTCGTCTTTGCGAGACGGCGCGGGAAGTATGAAGGGCGTAGAGATTATATCAGAGAAAGATGTCACGGAATGGGGCGACTATTCTATAGAATCTGCGTACGCGACTTCCGGGACGGCGCCGAGGGAAACTTCAAAGAAACACGCCGAAGAGGAGAAGGATACTCAAGAAGCAAACGTTTCAGCTCCTGGTCAAGGCAAAAAGGCGAAGAAAAAGCAAGCTCAGAAAGAAAAGTCGGAACAGGAAGCTTTGAATAAGAAAAATGCGGAAGATGATGCGGCGAAAGCTATAGACGAGGCCCAGCAAAGACGCGAGGCGTTGAAGAAAGCGATGGAGGAAGCCGCGGAAAGAGAGATGGCAGAAATGAACGCGATTAAGGAGAAGCTCGCGAAGAAAGATGCCAGTCAAAACGCAAACGCTTCCGTATCTTCGCAGACGAATAATCCGAATGCTGCTGTTTCGTCGACTTTGTCCAAGAAAGCCGCGCAAAGGCAGAAGAAGAAAGAGAAAGCGGCTGCGGCTGCGGCTGCCGCGGAAGAGGTTGAATCTGACGAAGCCATGGCAAGACGTTTGCAATTGGAAGAGCAGCGCAGATACGGTGAAGCCGGCGCAGACGCACCAGCTGGTGCAGGGTTTCAACAAGCTGGCTCGGTTAAGAGTAGCGGCAAGAGTAACGCCGCGGAATCGTGGGCCGCCGCGCCGGCTATGCCGTTGCCAAAAGGACAGCAAAGATCGGCGGCGTCCAGAGGGTATTCAGCGACGTCACAATCTGGGTCGTACGAGGACCGCTTCGCGCCACCGCCGCCTCCTGGTCCGCCACCACCCGGTCCTCCACCGTTTGGTTCGCCCACGCGAAAGATGGCACCGCCACCGGTACCTCCCGGACCGCCTCCTGGAAGACCTCCTGTAGACGCGCAGCAATCGAGAGCAGACATACAGCCTCCGCAGCAGCCACCGCAGCAGCCTCCGAGACAGCCACCTCCGCAAGTACAGCAGCAGCCTCCGCAACAGATTCAACAACTACAACAGCAGCCTGTGCCGCCACCGTCTAACTACATGAATCTATCTTCGACGGTGTCTGCTCAACAGCAGCAGCAAATAGGTATGAATGCGCTCAACGCGTATAGTAGTGTTTCTCAGCAACCACCGCCGCAACCTCCGTCGCAACGTTGGAACAACGAAGGACCTTCACTTCAGCAGCAACAGCAACAGCAACGCCAGACGCAGCAATACGGCGCGCCGTCGTCGTATCCGCCGCAGCAACAGCAGCAATTGGGTGGTAACGTCGCCAGCGTTGTCTCCGGTGTCGCCAATTTAGGTTTTGGTTCTTCCCAACAACAGCAACAGCAACAGCGCGCGACATCGATGTTTGATCAACAGCCTTCCTATCAGCAGCAACAAGCCTCCTCAGGTTATGGACAGCAGCAGCAGCAGCAACAACAGCAGCAACAACAACCGTCCTACTTGCAGCAAGAGCAACAACGCGTGCAACCAACCTCCTCCTGGGATCCGTTGATGGGCAGTTCCTCTTCTCAACAACAAACCGGAGGCGCCTCCGCTTTTGGCCAATCCCCTCCTCAAACGCAAACCTCGCGAGGTCTCGGCGCTTTCGGCGATTACGGCGGCGCTTTCGGAGGCGGCGCTTTCGGAGGCGGTGGCATCGGTTCCATCGGTGGTCCCATCGGTGGTCTCGGCACCACCTCCTCGGTCGTCGCGCAAACGCAAACGCAACTCAGCCCGGCGTCGCCGCGCACGCAGCAACAGCAACAAACCGACGGCCAGTTTTTGGAGAACTTGGACAATTTGTTCGATCTCATCGGAGACTGATCACGAGAAACTGCTACTACACATATATTTTAATACTAACAACAGTACGAGAGAGAAAGAGAGAGAGAGAACCTACGATTTCTTCGCACGTTGATTGTTTTTTCGCTTCTTCTTTCACTTCTTTCACTTCTTCACAACTTTCCTGCGCTTTGTTGAGTTTACTCCTCCTTAAGACGAGAGATATGTCCCAACCTCCTCCTCCTCCTCCTCCTGCGCCGCTGGCAACTTTAGACATCCTCTCCCCGTCTTCCACGGACACGTTCGAAATCGGGTGCGAGATATGCGTCACCGCGCGCGTGTCTTTTCCCCGACCAACGAGAAGTTCAGTAACGAACACGTACCGAAGGGAGGTGTTGTTCCCGAGATACCTTCGCGTGGAGATGGCGTACGACTCATCGTCGTCATCCTCCTCATCGTCGTCGTCGTGGATGATGCCTCTTTCCGCCGCGGTCGGGAGGCGATATAAACACGTCGGGAACGCGTCCTTGGACGACGAGCGAGAGAGTAAAGCGACGTTTTCGTTACGATTCAACACGCAGGAGTTATCCTCTGGCACGTATTCGATACGGTGTTTACTCCCTAAGGATTACTTCGAGACATCTACGAGTTCGATGAAAGAAACGTCCTCTGCAGACCAAACGGAGGACAGAGACGCGATGAAGAAGAAAAAAGAGGTACATAAAGCGTTACTCGTGGCGTCGAAGAAAGAGGTGCAAGTGCACATAGCGCCGACGTTGGAGTACGTGAGGAGCGGCGCGCACGACGTGAAGTTTCGGTGGAACGCGAAGTCGCTTCCACCGAAGGTGTACGAGAGCGTGTTGAGTAGCAGTAGCAGTAGTAAAGGAAGAGAGAATGGGAAGGATGGTAGTAGTAATGATAGTAGTAAAGGTAGTGGATGGAAGCTCGCGTTAGACGTGCAACCGGCGTTGAGAGAGAACGAGAAACTTTCGGAAGTCGTTTCGGACGCGTTCGTGTTTGCGGCGAAAGCCGGTCATTCCGTTTGGGTCGTGAAAGGGTCTCGAATCATGTACGAAATAAATGCGCAGGAGTTGATTGAGAGAGAAAAAGTGATATCGTTTCCACCGAGTCGATCCGGCTACGCCATCGCATTAGCAGCGTTTAATTTGGATAATAATAACGACGAGAATTCCGAACCGGCGGTGACGACGCGTCGAGTGTGGGTAAGCGCAAACGGGTTAGAAGTTTCCGCGAGTTGTACGAAAGATGCGAGAGAGGTCGTGGTTGGCGACTCGAATTACGCACCAAAGCGTGGAACGTCCGGATCAGTTATTCAAGAACAGATGGAAAATTTAGATTTGCAAAAACCGCCGGCGCCAGGTAAAGACGAGGTGTCCAAGCTCGATAGACGACAAGATTGGGTGCCAAAACGTCAAAACACAGATGTTGGGTCGTCGACAGCTTCGACATCTTTCGCCTCTACGTGGCAAAAAGAACGCGGAGTGAACGTGCTCGTGTTTCGTTTATCGGATGGTGCCATAGAACACGACGTCACCTTCGATACGATCGGATCGAAACGAACGGATTCGAACGCGTCGAGAGCAGCCTGCGAAGCGTTAAAGTTGGCATTTTCACCGTCCGATGGTGCATTTGCAAAATCTCGAGATGGGCAGCGGATACTTGGTGCGCGAATGGTAATTGTTACCACGTGCGGTACTTGGGCATTGAATGCTGCTGAATCCGGAATATCGGATGCGTTGCGCGAGATTTTTGTCCATCGGTTCGGCGGCGACGTCGCGCTCGCTTCGCGAGCTATTTCGGACGCCATAGGGGGGGATCCGAAAAACGCGTCCGCAATTTGCATGGCGGCGATATGTGAGAATAGTAACGAGCCAAATACTTTCACCTCTCGTTTTATCGACGCTGCAATCAATAAAGGTAAAGATCAAAGAGCGTCGATTAAGATTCGATTCGCGTTTGCGAGTCCAGACGGGTGGTTTCCGATGATGAGGAAGCTTGGGAATATAGGTAACGATAAGAACGTATTTTTCAGCGGTACTGAATCCGCGGAACTTTTGGGTAAAACATCGAGTCCGGGATCTACAAGTGCGACATCCTCGAGCGGCCAATCGAGTGCGGATGATAAAAAGATGCAATCGTGGGAGGTGTGCGGCGTATGGGCAACAGAAAACGCGGAGGAATCAGACGACGACGGAGAAATGGAAAAAGCGCAATCAGATGAAGATGGTATAAATAAAGTTGAGGACGACATCGACCGGATTCTTCTCGAGCTTGACGCAGGTTTAAATGGCGAGGAAGAAGAAGACGGTGATGATAGTAAAAATATAGCTTTAGAGAAACCGAAATCAGATCTAGGCGTGGTTGATATTATCCCCGAACAAAGGGAAATTGAACGCCTCGAGTCGCTAAAGCTTCGCGCGGTCGTTGAAGCAGTAGAGCCGTGCCTCTTTGCTGCGGCTGAAGATGAAGACAGAAAAACATCGAAAAGCACTCGTGCAAGTGGAGAGCCCGAGTTTGTCAAGATTCAACCAAATTACTTGGTACAATCCGCGCAGCTCGGTTTCGGCGGCGAGTTTTCACACTCGAACATATTGGCGACGCCGTTGCTTAGCACATTAATTCATTTCGCGCGACGACGCATGCGTCGTTTTCAGTGGAATGCGCTCAAAGCGAGCGAGTCGAACGATGCAGCGAGTCAAGTCTCGGCGCGAATTGAGCACTGGATGCGAGAAATATCGAGAAAACGCGAGAGCGAGTATTCCGCGAAGCTCGCACGTGAATTCATCGCCGCCGGTACGATTGAGTACCTTAGCGATCGAATTGTACATCAGATTGATGCAGATGGAAAATTAAGAATCAATGCACACCAAGAAAACATACGTACATGCATCAGAACGCTCGCGGCGTTTTGTTTGCGAGACAACGGTGCGCATCTAGCCGAAGCGATTCGTCGCGACTCGCTCGAGGCAATCTTGCGTTCATTTCTAGCCTCATGGAACGGGTTTTTAGGTGCTGATTTAGACACAACTCCGCTCCTGAAACTCGAACGCGTTGTCGAATGGCTCGCCGCGAACGACTTGAAAACGTGTAAAGTGATCATGGCCTCGACGTCCTCGTCGTCTGTATCTGGGAAGAATTTTTCGGAGAAGGACCCGAAGCCGAAGCATCGCAGACGAAATTCAAGCTTTGCTGAAAGCACGGAATGCTTCGAAATGAGTTGCATGCGAGCACAGTTTCCAGCGATGCCAGATAACGAAGGTATTTATGCGGCGCCTCTTCGAGTCATCGAGCTCGAAAAGCCGACGCATAAGAAATTCGATGGTTTAATTCAATTACCTAGCAAGATGAGGAGCGCAACAGGAAACGGGTCAGCGCCCTTATCACCTCTCGAAACAAAAGCGCTCTCTCGGTTAGATTCTGGCTGGCACGGGGAAGTCGATCCAAGAATACCAACGCCACCCACCAAGCAAGCTGCTGCAACTATCGCCGAAGATTTATCTGATTCCGAAAGCGATTGGCAAGACGTCGCCGGCGAGCACTTGTTGAGCGAAACGAACGACACAGAAGGGGATAAAATGTCCGCTTGCTATAAAGGCTCAGTGATTGCCATCAAAGCCAAGCGCAATGATTGGGGCTCTTTTTGTGAAATCATGCGACAAGCGCCGCGTTTAACGTGGCTTCTTCAAAACGCAGGCGCGAAAGCAGTCTTTTTCGTCTGGCCGAAAATTGCCGGTGAGAGTGACGCTCGGGAAACGATTCAACCTCTCATCGCAAATCCAAACTTTGAAAGCTCCGAGTTGCACATTCCAGTCTTTGTCGTTCCCGGCGATGTCTTCGCGCGAAACCACGAGGGTGCAAAAGCTGAAAGTCGTCGACGACACCAACTCTTTGGCGAAGACTGCGTGATTCGCATCGACATCCCTGCTTTTGAGAGCGAAGACGGGAGCACGAATCAAGTGGCCCGCAGATTACGCAACGCGCTTCTGTTAGCGTTGAAAGACCGGGATGCGACGAATTCTGACAACGCCGCTTTATTGAGTAAGAAGACTGCACCGGAAGGTGGCGTCCTCGTCGGTCGATGCTATAATCCATGGAACAACCCTCTCTCGTCCAAAGGGGTTTCCCGCGCGTCGTCGATGGATGCGCTTTCCCCTACCTCGTCATCTGCATCCATGTTCGACCCACAATCTGCGAGAAAGTTTCGCAAATGGCGCGTCGCGCAACGTATCGTCAACTCCTTAGGCTCTGAAGATTTAGGCATTCGCGCGGAAGCTTACGATCTGGACGAATCGGAAACCACGCCAGTGCGCGTATTGTGCATGGATGGTGGCGGAATGAGAGGATACGTCACGGTTGTTATTCTTAAACGCATCTTGGAAGCTACTGGCGCGTGGTGTGTTGGAGAAGTGTTTGATTTAATCGTCGGGACTTCAACTGGTGGTATCATAGCTCTAGGAGCAGGCCTCTTGCGCATGACTGTCTCTGAACTCGACTCTTTATACGAGCAAATGGCTAAAGACGTCTTCAAACCGGATTCGTACGTCTCGCTGTTGACGAAAGGTCCCGGTCACGTGGCAGCAAAATCGTTCGAAAACGTATTACGCAACGTCCTCGGTGACGATCCGGATGAAGAAATGTTTTCCGTCGGCTCGCACCAAAGATGGTTCCGTTCTGCCGTGCCTGCACCTAGAGTCGTTTTGGTTTCCTCGTTAGTTTCGAGAAACCCGAGTTCGTTGTACATGCACCGATCGTATCGCCGCGAGAACCATTCGCCATCAACCGTCGTTGACACATCGACGTCAGGAAAAATAAAGAAGAAATCAGAGTTAGATTACGCCGGTGATTACAGAATTGGTATGACCGCGGCGTTACGCGCAACAACCGCGGCGCCGTGGTACATGGAAGAACTCATTTGTGAAAAAGAACTCGGATACGGAAGTGTAGAGATGAGCGAGAAACTGGGCTCTTCTTCTTCTCCTTCTCCTTTGACGTCTTCCGCGGCTACAACGACCACTCAAGCCATTGGCGTAACATCCACATCTTCCGCGGAACACCACAAAACTCCATCCTCTTCGAGCTTGGGTCCAAACGATATACTAAACGACGATATACTAAACGACGAGGACCTCGACGACGACACGGAAAAAGCCAGAGCCAAAGCCAAACGAGGCCAACTGCACGGTGGCGGCTTGAACAAACTCTCGCCGCTGGAAAGCTCGCGAACGCAACTCCGATTCATCGACGGCGCCATATCGTGCAACAATCCTGCCGCTGCGGCTGTGTTTGAAGCCAAACGGATATTCAACCCAAAAAGGCCTCTCATCCTCTGCTCGCTCGGCACTGGATATCCCGTCGCCCGCGACGTCCCCGCCACTTACGGCGCCTCCTGGGTCACGAACGTCGTCAACGCCACGTGTGACGTCGTTCAAGTTGACGCGACTATCCGTCACGTCCTCGACGCAGACAAGGACCAATACTTTCGATTCCAACCGCAAGGCGAGATTTTCAGCTGCGCGCTCAACGATACGAGCAAAGAGACGGAGAAAAAATTGAAACAAACCGCTTTGAAATACGTCAACGATCTCACTCAGAGGAAAGAAATCGAACGGTTGGCGACGTTGTTGAAGAAACCCAGAGTTATAAGGAGGGTGTAGTATTTTTGTTGTTGCCCCGTGAGAGGAAGTTGCGCTGCGTTGTAATAATTCAGTATTGTGTAGGCATTTTTCATCATCTTTTTCAAACGGCACATTTTCAGCGAACGAAACAAATGATAACAACGATGATAACAACGACGAGAAGCTAACTAAACGGCGAGCGCTGCGACGAGAGAACAAAGAAAACCTCGCCGCGCATCTCTCTCTTTTACACACACACGCAGCATGTTCTCGCTCTTCCGCCAAGGCTCCATCCGGCCTAAAAATCAAAACAAAATCCGTCCTCTTCCCATGTCCTACCCGAAGCAGCACGATAACAACACAAACTCTATCTACGCGTTGTTATCGTGGCGAGGATTACTTCTGACCGGGTCCGCGAACGGAGAGATTAACGTCTGGGATCCGTACACCGCGCAACTGGTGCAGAAACTACGCGGACACGAAGAAGCGGTATCGTCTTTGTGCGCGTTTGAGGATGATTATGTCGCCAGTGGAAGTTGGGATGGGACGGTGCGAGTGTGGGATACGAGTTTGGCGCAAGCGGTGGCGGTGTTGACTGGGCACAGGAAACCAATAAGCTCACTCGTATCGACTTTGAGCGGGAGTTTATTATGCTCTGGGAGTTGGGACGGGACCGTGCAGTGTTGGAACGTGCGGGCGGATCGCATACAATTTACGCTGAACGCGAACGGCGGGAGCGCGGTGAATTGCTTAACGTTTTTTCGGGACGAAAGTATGCTCGTGGTCGGGTGCGGGGATGGTGTTTTGAGGGTTTATTCCACACAAAGTGGTCAAAAGATGAACGAATTGAGAGGAGGGCATCACGATACGGTTCGTGCGGTGGCGACGTTTACGAACGATAACGAACACGTGTTTAGCGCAGGGAAGGACGGGAAGATTTTCGCATGGAACGTAGATCGAGGAACGGCGACGAATATCGTTAGTTCTTCGGATTTGCCGCCGACATCCTTGGGTTTGGATGGTGTCAATGCAAATAGCAATAGTAATAATAATAGCTACATCGCGCACGATGGAGGCTGTTGCGCGTTGCAAGAGTGCGGCGGAGGAAAATTAGCCTCGGCCGGGTACGACGGATCCGTGAAAATATGGGATCCCGATTCGCGCTTGTTCGTAGCGCAGTTGGATGCTCACGTCGGCGAGAAAGTCTGGGCGTTATCGTATGATGAGAGGATGTTGCAGCTGTTCTCTTCCGGCGATAAAAACATTTTCGCCTGGGACGCAGCGACGGCGTTTGAGGAAGAGGAAGACAGTCGAGACGAGTCTGAAATTGACGTCGAAGGGAGGAGTATGTCGGTTGCGTCCCGATCAGCATCGAGAGCTGATTTACCCAGAGTCATGTCAAATGTTTCGAATATGTCTGGTGGGTCAGCAAGCTTAGCGAATTTGCACGTTCACCCAAACTTTGCGGCGAATACGAGCGGTAATAACTCGTTGCAAGGCTCGTACCAGAATCTCTCGAATTTAGGAATAGGGCACTCCGCGTCTGCGTCAGCCAGTAGACGCGGGTCACTGACAGATTTGAGTGGTATAGTCGTTTCTGCGGATGTCAGTGGGTATAACTCGCAATCTTCGCAACCGGGTTCGGCGACGAAATCAGGGAGACGGATGAAAAAATCAGACGTTTTGAGAATGGAGTTGGAATCCGCAAACACGCAGTTAGAATCGTACGCGAAAGCGTACGAGGATCAAGTGCAAAGGTATAAAGATAGTGAAATCACAAACGAAACCTTGCGCAAGCGCATCACCGAACAGATTGCAAAACTCGCAGACGCAGAGAAAAGCAAACAAGAATTAGAGGCGCGACAGAGCGCGCTGCTTGAGGAGGGAATGGCGCAGTTGCGAAGCGAGTTTGAACGAGAGAAATCTCTAGCTTTAGATGCAACGGAAAAGGAATCGAAAGCACGGTTTGAAGTCACTATTAGGGAAAGAGAAAATGCCCTCGCGACACTCCGTGAGGAGTTGCTACAGTCCAACGCGAAGCTGGAAAAAGAACGACAGGAAACGTTTTCTCGACTCGAAGCGCTCGAAGGAGAGCGCTCAAAGAGTAAGCTCGAAGCAGATTCTTTACGACAACTCAACGAACGCCTTTTGAAAGAGTACAAAAAAAGCACGACAGAAGAAGAAACGCAAACCAACGAAGAAGCACGCACGATTAAAAAGCTCGAAAGCGAAATCGAAAGTCTGAAACGCGACCGAGCGCAATTTGAGATAAACTCAAAAGCGGCGTACGAGCAAATTTTCGCACGCAATGAAGCGCTCGACGCGGAGGTTTCCCGATTGACAGGTACCCTCGAGAATGCGTCAAAGACCATCGACGCGTTAAAAGTAGACGTCCAAACGGCGAGTTCGCAAACGAATGCGACACGGAGCGAATTGGAAGCCTCCTTTGCCGAACGTGAAAAGGTTTTGCGACTCGAGTTAGAATCCAAAACGAGCGAACGTTTTGAAGCCATCGCCTCCGAAAAATCGACTTTGGAAGAAAAACTCGAGCTGCTCGAAGATGCTTTAAAAGATACGACTGAGAGCATGCAAAAAGAGATCGAAAAGGCAAATGTTGATCGAGAATCGGAAACGAGCGCTTTGAAAGAAGCGCTTGGCGACGCGCTTCGGGCGAACGAAATCGCGAACGTAGAAGTTGCCAATGCTATAGCGGCGCATCACAACGCAGAAATGAAGTTCGAGACGGAAACAAAAAAGATGCAAGAACGCGAAGAGCGCATGAAACAAGATTTAGAAACGAAACCCGACCCCGCGGTTGTGGCAGTTGTCGAGGAGGAGAATGCGGCGTTGCGTAAACTCGACGAGGAGCAAAAAGATAAAATTGCACATTTGGAGGCCGAATACCAACGCGCAAACGAACGATTGCGTGAGGCTGAAGAAGACCGAAGAAAAGAACGACAAGGCTTGGAATCTATCGCGCGCGACCTTGAGAAGAAACTCGAAGAGACGCGAGAAAAGAGGAAAGAAGAGATGAAAGAGAGTCAAGCGGCTCTTCGCGAGTCCAAAGATCGATTGCAGAAAGCCGACAACGACGCGCACATGTTACGTTCGGATCTCGAAACCGCTCAAAAACGCCTCGAAGATGCCATTCAAAACGTAGATTCGACGGAAACTTCCCTGGAATCGAAATATCGACAGGAGATTGAGAAACTCGAGCTTCAAGCGAAGACGCTCCAGCGAGAACTCCTCGATTCGAAAAATGAAACCGAGAACGCCTTGGAATCTGCCAGTCGAGCCAAAACACAGCTCACGGATGCTAAGGAAAAATTTGCAAAAGCAGTTTCCAAAGGGAAAGGATTCCAAGACCAAGTTTCAATGCTCCGAGAGACGCTCGAAGAGGTGGAAGTTCGAAGCCGAGAGGCGGAGCGCGAAAAACGCAATGCCGAGGCGGAGAGAGAACGAATGTTGCGAGATTTCGAAGACGCAGAGTCGAGAGAAGTGCGCGTGAAAGATGCGTTGAACCACGAAAAAAAGCGCACGGCGAGTTTGAAAGACGAACTTCGAGAAGCGACAGAAAAGCTCGTCGAGTTTGAAACGTTGCTCGAAGAAGAGACCAAAAAGCTCGGCGAAGTCGAAGCGAAAGTGAAAGCGGAAGAATTTGCGATGGAGCGTGAGCGTGCAAATGCGAAAGACGCGAAGCGCGAGTGCGACGAGATGAAAATTGCCTTGAAAGTGGCCGAAAAAACTGTCGAGGAGATTACAACTGAGCGAGACGAAGTAAATGTGCGATTGAAAGAAACGGAAGTATTACTGGTTGAATCTGAGAAGCACGTGGAAGACGCCGAGACGAGGGTGCAAGAGGCGAAGCAAAGTCTCACGCAGCTCAAAGCGAGTTTAGATTTTGCAAATTCGAGATCGAAAGAGCTCGAAGCGAAGCTCGTCGAAGCAGAAGAACAGGATTCACCGACGCGTTTATCGACGGCGGATTCCGCGAGAGAGGAATCTTTGAATCGAACAGACGCTTTGGAGATGGAGTTGGGCACATCCAAACGTGATTTAGCAGACGCGAACGAAAAACTCAAAGACTCGCTCGAGAGAGTCGTTCGGCTCGAAACGGAAGCAAAACGAAGAAACGAGGAATACGTCGCAGCGTCGAATGAGGTTGAACGCTTGGAGTCAGCTGTGAATGAAGCCGAGATGAAGATCTCGAAATTAAAAACTGAAATCGAAACGTCGAGTAAGCAGCAACAACAACAACCTGACTCAACTGCTGCAGTTCCGTACGATAATAGCATCGACGCGCAAACTGAGGACGAGAAAGATGCCGAAAGTCGCCGAGTGCGTTGGCTCGAGCAACAACGTCTCCAAGCTGCAGAATCGCGAGCTCAAAATCTTGAAATCGAGTTGCAGCAACTTCGCTCCGAGGCAGAAGCCGCTCGAGTTGCCGCATCGGAAGCGTGGGCGGTTGCATCCCAAGCGGGTGTTTCCCGACAGCCTGATACCGGTGGTGGACCTGAGTCGATAGCACCGTCGTCGCCCGGTGGACGCTCGAGTTTCCACCCGATGGCTTCGCGGAGCGAGTATCAGTTTGGTGGTGGTGGTAGGCAACACCAAGCAAATAACCTTGCCTCGGCGCTCGAAAAACAGAGGTACGAGATGAAAATTGATGCATTGAAAGTTGACGTGGAACGGTTACGTCGCGACCGCGACCGCGCGCGTCGTGAACTCGAGCGTGGTAAAGCCGCCGCGAAAAATGCCGTCGCGCAAGTTGTCGAAAGACTACGCGTAGAAGTACACTCGCGTGCGATTGCAGAGAGAGAAAGAGACGTGTTACAGTCCGATTTAAAACGCACAATGCGTCAAGCGAACGACAGACTAGAGCAAAAGACGAGAGAAGCAGCGCGGGCGCACGAAGAATTCTTGGACGCCAAGCGGAAACTCGAAAAGTTGAAGCACGAAAAATCACTCGTCTCTCGCGCGGTGGAAGAATTGCACCACAATCAAGACGCTGCTGCTACTACTGCTGCGAATACAGTCACAAACCCAACCTCACCTCGTCCACCGCCTGGAACGAAAGCGGCAACGGCCTACGCCGCGAATCATCAACAACACGCTCCTTCTTCTTCTCAGACGAGCGTTTTCGTAGTCACGAGCGAACACGTCAAAATTCTCGTTGGAATGATTCTCACGATGCTCTTCACCGTGAAGTTTTTGAACAACGGGAATGTAAATGGCGCCGCGGAACTTTAAGAGATTATGATGTATACTAATAGTAGTAGCAATGATAGTACTAGCACTTACTAGATGACCTTGTTGTACAACAATTTAAGAGAGAAACTGATCTTTTTACATAAAAATTTCGTTTTCAATCGCCTCGATGGATATCTCTAGCGGCGGACTGCGCATTCGCCAAGGAAATTATATCGCACACCTGTGTCCGCATCGGCCGACTCAACGCGTATATCACCTGGTCCGCCACATCCTCCGCAATCATAGGATCAAAGCCTCTGTACAACGCCGCCTCTGCATCCACGTCTCCTTTAAATCTCGTCATGGTAAAATCAGTCCTCACCGCGCCCGGACTCACGCTCGACACTCTCACTTTCGAATTTCTCAAATCGTGTCTCGCCGATCGCGTAAACGCATCCACCGCGTGCTTTGTCGCGCAATAAATGCTCCCACCAATATACGCCTCGTGTCCTGCAATGCTCGAAATGTTCACAATATGTCCTCTGTCTCTTTCTCTCATCCCGCTCGCGAACGCTCTCGTAAACGCCACCACGCCCATGATATTCGTATTCACCACCGTCATCGCATCCGAGATTGAATTCGTATCCACGGCTTCCGTCCCTAACGCCAATCCTGCGTTATTCACTAAAATATCCACCTGGAATGGAACTTTTTCCGGTATCTTCAACATCTCCTCCTCGCTCGTTTTCGACACGTCCAACTGCAAAGGAAAAATTGTCACGTCTGGATACTCGGTTTCCAACTTCTCTTTCAATTCGTTCAGCTTCTCCACGCGTCGAGCGACGATGCAAACATTCACGCCACACTCGGCTAAACGTTCGACGATGGCTAAACCGATGCCTCCACTCGCGCCGGTGACTAACGCGCCTTGGCCTTGGAGCGAACAAAACTGATGACGTTCACCAGTGGTGCGTAAATTGGTCGCCATCGGATTGGTCAGCGCCGGTCGACGAGAAACATCTTCTTTGTCGGACATAATCAAAAGAAAGAAAGAAAGAATTAAGAAAGAGCGAATCTCTTCTTCTTCTTCTCGCCGACAAAAGCCTCTCTTCCAAGTCTCTTTCTCTCGTCCTTTCTGCGTTCTCTTCGCAAACAAAGCAGCTTTTGGTGTGTGTTTTCTCCAACAAAAGTGAGTTGACGGTGTTTCCCGAAACGAACGAAAAAACTACCTTTTTTTCACTCAAATCCGTCTCGACCACCAGATGAAAAAAGAATCCAAAATCTCTTTTTCGCGTCGACCACCAGCGAGCAGTTCTCCACCGTCGAAACGAAAAAATTGTCCTCCTTTTTCCCGCCTTTTCCTCCGTTTGATCTCTTTACGTCTGAAATTGGACCGCTGATACTAAGCTGGATAGCTGTTCAAAGGGAGATTTGGGCACGCGCATATTCCTTTCTTCACAAAAAGCGCGCGCACATACAAACCCGCACAACTCGAGAACACACGCACACAACACACGCTCGAGAAAGAACAACAGAGAAGATGTCTTTCGCGTCCTCGCATTTGTACGGTCGCTTTTTGAAGTATAAGGTGAAGCAAAGATGTTCTTTTTCTGATGATGTCAAGACGACGCTTCGACGAAAAGTCGTGAACAACGTCGCTGCTGCTGCGACGACCACCACCACCGATCGGGATGATGGTATCATCGGGATCAGGAGACAAAGAAGAAGAGGTGGGTTAATTGCCACGAAGTACGCGTTGGCGGAAAACGGCGTTCTCGATGGGAGCGACGAGCTCTCCGTGAATACCAACCCGAACCAGTGGACGTCCATCGAGTCCAGCACGGTGCAGAAAGCTGGTTTCGTCAAGCCGGAGAAGTTTACGAAAGATTTTTCGAAACCGATGTCTATTCCAACTGAAGGAATTGAAGCGGCGATTCGAGTGATGGAATCTGGGCGTGTTTTTCGATACTGCGCGACGTCGGCGGAGACGAGTGAGGTCGCGCAAGCGGAGGACCAGTTCGCGGAGATGGTTGGTCAAAAATACGCAATCGGGGTGAACTCGTGCTCGAGCGCGATTTTTATCGCCATGTTAGCCACTGGAGTGGAACAAGGGGATAAAGTTTTGACCAACGGGTTTACTTTTACCGCGCTGCCGAGTTGTATTTTAAGAATCGGGTGCGAACCGGTCTTGGTGGAATGCACGGAGAACTTTACGATGGATTTGGATGATTTGGACAAGAAGGCGGGCGAATCCGGCGCGAAGGTTTTGTTGATGTCGCACATGCGAGGAAAGGTGTGTGATATGGATAAAGTGGTTGCTATTTGCGAGAAGCACGGGATGAAGTTGATCGAAGATTGCGCGCACGGGTGTGGGGTGAGATACAAAGGAAGACAGTTGGGCTATCACGGGGTCGTCACGGCGTACTCGACACAATCCGATAAGGTGATCAACTCCGGCGAAGGTGGGTTTATCACCACGGACGACGACGATATCGCGGCGAGATGTTTGTACATGTCTGGATGTTACGAGAGAAGGTACAGCAAGCACGCGCGCATGCCACCGCAGGAGTTGTGCGAGAAGTACATGTTGACTATGCCGAACTTGTCCAGTCGCATGAACGAAGTTACCGCCGCGATGATGCGCCCTTTAATTGCCAACTTGTACTCGGAACGTTTGCCGAGATACATGGAAAGATGGTTGTTGATCACTTCCGTCATCGATTTGATGGCTGGTGAGTACGTCAGCGTCCCAACCAGTGGCCCGAACGTGGAAGATGTTGGGGACCACTTGAACTTCACTTTGAAGAACGTCACGGAGGAAGAAAACGCCAAGTTTCGAGAGATTACCACCGAACTCGGTGTGAACTTAGGCTGGTTCACCTCCTCCGTTAACGCCCGCTTTCACAAAAACTGGGAGAAGTACGGCACACCGAAGTACGATTTACCGCAAACGGATAAAGTTTTGGAGTATTCGTACGATATGAAGATGCCGCCGGATTTCGAAACGGAAGATTTTCAACACATTGGACACGTCATCAGTTACGCGGTGAACAAAGCCAAAGGGTTATGCGCGTAAATTTATGAACGTGTAAAGAAAAGTGTTGAAAAAGCCTCGTCTTCTCGCCGCAAGAGAGAGCATTAATAATATTCGAAGCAGAGACGCGTATAATCTAATATACTCTCTCGTTTCGACGTTTTCTCTCCTTCCGTGCGCGCGAGCAAGATGTTGTTTGTATTTTTAACATCAGTATATATTAAGGTCATGTTTATTAAAAGAGAGAGAAAGAGAGAGACGCGAAGTAGTGAATGAATGCAGAATAAGCAAAGAAGAAAAAGAACCACCACCTCATCATGTATCACATGGGCGTGTTTGTTGGAAAGATTATGTCTCATATTTGTTGTTGTAAAAGCGATTGCAGATAATTTTTATATTGGTTTTGAAACTAAAACAACACACACACACACACACACACACACGCGCGCTCTTCATAATAATAGCGCTAAGCAAACGCAGTTTATTTCTTCATCTTATCCATGAACATTCCAACAACGCCTCCTGGATTGTTCATCCCGCCGTTTCCTTTCATCAACTCGTTCAAAGCGCCGACGACGCCTTTCGGTTCGTATTTATCCATTAAACGTTCAAATCTTTTATCATCTCTCAACAGCGCCACGTCCTTATCGGTGCGTAAATATTTGAAATCATCGAACCCGTTCTCGATGGATAACTTCAAACACTCCAACCCATCGTCCACTTCACCCATTTGCGCGAAACAGCACGCTCGATTGTAGTGCGCCGCTAAAATCTCAGCCTGACTACTTTCTCTCGCTTCGAACCCGGCCGACGGCCCCGCCGGCGCCACTTTCGCCTTACGAAAACGAACCGGACCGGTGCCTGGTAACGTCAACGCCGCTCGAAACGCCGCCTCAGCTTCTCGATACTCTTTCTGTTTGTACAATTTCATCCCTTCGTTTATGCCTTCCGCCGTCGTCGTCGCCGCTCGATTTCCCTCTTCCTCTTCCTCCTCGTCATACAAATCCAAACTCTTCCCTCCTTCGCTAATCCTATCCCCGACCATTTGTGGCACCGAAGCGCCTTCCATCCCAACAATCTTCGCTAAATCCGCGTCGGTGAGCATCTGCACGTCTTCCACGTTCGCCACGATATCGTTGGCAAGTGCAAATCCGTCCTTGTTTTCCGGTTGGTTCCACGTTAACGGATCCGACGGGTCGAACGATGATGGTTTTGCCGCTCGAAGAAGAACACGAACGCACGAACGACGAGAACGAAAACGGTGAGACGATGACGCGACAAACGTCGTCGTCGAAGCGCTGGTCGCGAACATGATGATGATGACGTGCAAAGAGCGGTTTCGTGTTCGTCGCCGTGTTGTGCTCAAAATGAAGAAAATGTGTTTACTTCGTTCTCTCTCACAGACGATTTTGAGTACAACTGACAACAAATAGCTAATAGCTAAAAACACGCTTTCGTATAAAAGGCGCGTGAAAATACATACTCTCTCTCTCTCTCTCTCTCTCTCTCTCTCATTTCGTCTTTGTCCTCTTCCCTTTCCCGTTTTGTTTTTCTTATATATATTGGTTTGATGATAAAATTTTAGTGTGATTATAAATAACGCTTCCTTCGCGTTAGGACGGCGTATCGGCGAGCGCAGACCATCGTGCGAAGCGCATACATTTTCTCTTACTTTTCTTCCGACATAAAGACGTAATAACGATACTTTTCCGTCCTAGAACAGACAGCGCTCTCTCGACATTTACTTGGCCAAGTACCCAAAGTACACGTAGGCTGTCAAAAACAACGCCCACGTCGGCCAGTCGAACGTTTGCGCTTTGTGGCAACAATACACGAAGTACGTCATCGGGAGCGAGTTCAATTGGCAGAACAACTTGGTCGCTTTTTGCGACGAAGAAGCCGCGACGATTTTCCCGACCGCCCATCCGAACGAAAAAGTGGCAAAGACCTCCTTCCATTGAGAGAACGACTTCTCCGTGACGCCAGACGCCGGAAGAATCGGCATCAAGAGCTTCCCGAACGTCTCCCACGGCGCGAAGAGCGCGGCGAACCCGTACGCGATGACGGTAAACGCGGAAAAGAAGAGGAACTTTTGCGCGTTCGTTTTCATGGAGAAATCAATCTTCGGGGTGGAAATCTTCGGGATGGAGATGAAGGACTTCTTGGAGGCGGTGGATCGAGTGGAACGTTTGGATGCGGCCATTTTGTTTTTGATATCGTATACTTCTGTTTTTTGGTTTCGTATCAAAGTTTTGTGAGGAATTCAGAAATTGGAGAGAGAATTGGTGAATACAACAACATACGCACGCGCATACACACACACAGAGAACAAAAAGCAGAGACCCTTCTACCCTTCGCGCGCGAAAAAAGAGGCACATACCCGTGGTCGCATCAAGAAGAAGAATCATCGTCGCGCGAAAACGAACACGGACACAAACTTTTAACGATGGAAATCCGCTCCAATTCAAACCCCTTTAAAACTCTCTCTCTTTGCGAGAAAATGAGTTCAAATTCAGAATTTTCAATCCAATGAAATTGTTTGTCGTTGCGCGAGTCAAAAGAAGAAGAAGACAGACGAGGAGAAGACGAAATTATACGAGAGAAGGAAAGAGAGAGAGAAAGAGAGAGAGAGAGAGAAATGTGAATACTTCTCGACGATACCATGTGCGCGTACCTTTATAGAAATTTGAGTGAGGAAATGCCAATTCAATTTTTGAAAAAAGAACTCCCCTAATAAAAAATAACGGCTCTTTCTCAAGGGCAGCCGTTCATCAGGGCAAAAAATTCAAAAAAAGTAAAGCGACAGACAGACGACACAAATATAAATTCGTATCAAACGTTAGCATCAAATCAAATCCTCTTCTTCTTCGTTTGAGGAGAGATAGAAAAGAGAGAGCGCAGTTTCTGAGAAGAAGAAATAATAATATGGCGCCGGGGAACGTGGCGAATCGTTTGTTGGGATTCATATCCACGAACTTGAAGAAAACAAAACGGCAATCGAAGAGACTTTCATCTCGCTTTGTTGTTGGGAAAGATGATGATTTTGAAAAGGAGAATTTGAATCTTTCGCGTTCGAAGTCTTTGTCCCCGAAAGAGCGGGAGACAAAGACGACCGAGAAGAAGCGCGCGCGCGATGATGCCTCGATGGTGCGCGAAATGCGAGAGTACTTGACGAAGCGGGTGAAAGAGGAAGACGGAGGAAAGCGAGATGAAAAAGGGTACGTGGAATACTTGGAATACTTCGAAGCCGCAGAGAATGTGGTTCGAGAGAATGAGCGATTGCGGGAGTTGCTCGCGAAGAAAAACGGCGGAACTGAAACGGACGACGAAGATGTTCCCGAATCGGGAACGAACGCGAGTGAAGAGGAGCGGGAACGAGATGATGTGAAAGCATCAACAGAAGGCAAAAAAAAGGAAGAAGTGTCGCAGCCGCCGAGTAGTTTGTGGAACGTCGTCGTACATAGCGACGACGTATTCAAAGCGCACATTCTTCCGAAATTGACCGAGATGGACGTGAGCCACTTGTATAATGTGAATTCAGAATCGAGCGCGTTGATTGCGAGATGTGGGCTTCTGTGGAGTGTACTCGTTAATAAAGACGATATATGGAATGCGCACATCTTTCCAAAGTTGAACGGGACGGATATGAAATTCTTGTACCAAACGAATCCAGAGACGAGAGCGTTGATTAAAAGGAGTGATGTTCACTTACAAAATAAGTTTAAAGCGATTGAGATGTCGTCGATATCGACGCTGCAGTGGTCGTGGGAGCGGAATGTGAGAAAAAATACAGGTGAAAATGTTTGGTGGTATCACTCTACATCTTTCTGCCATAAACTTGCTCAAACGAATAAACTCGAGTTGCTCAAGTGGGCGCGAGAGGAGAAAAATTGTAATATTTGGGATGCTAAAACAACTGTTGCGGCCATAAAACAGGGCAACGTTGAAATGCTCAAGTACTGCCTCGAGAATGATTGTCCAACGTCTTCCATAGTGTGTGAACGTGCTGCTGAAGACGGCCAACTCGAGTGCCTCAAATACTTACACGAAGTCGCCGGAGTGGAGTGGGAAGGGCAAAAAAAAGGTGGCTCACTTGCAGCAGCTGCGGCTAAAAATGGCCATTTGCACATACTCAAATATCTCGTGGAGAAAGATTACGATATTCCTAGGCCAAGAGCGTGCGATGAGGCTGCCGAAAATGGTCATCTCGAGTGCCTCAAATACTTACGCGAGGTCGCCAAAGCGCCTTGGGATAAGAAAACTGTCTTAGGTGCAGCAGAGAACGCTCATCTTCACATCCTTAAATATCTCGTGGAAGGAAGATATCCATATTTTCAAGCCAGCGCGTGCGCACGGACTGCCGAGTGTGGTCATCTCGAGTGCCTCAAATACTTACACGAAGTCGCAAAATTGCCTTGGGATCACGAAACTGGTGAAAGTGCAGCAAGTGGCGGTCATCTTCACATCCTTAAATATCTCGCCGAGCGCAAGTATTCATGTTGGTTGAGTTGGGGTCATGACAGGGCGTGTACTCTCGCTGCCCGCGCAGGTCATCTCGAGTGCCTCAAATTCTTACGCGAAGTTATGAAAATGCCTTGGGGTAAACAAGCTGGTGTGAGCGCAGTAATAGGCGAAAACCATAACATACTCGAATATCTCTACAAGAGTAAATATCCGCATTTTACGGCGGAGATGTGTACACAAGCTGCCAAACAGGACGATGTCCCAGCTCTAAAATACTTGCGCGATGTGTGTAAAGCGCCTTGGGATGAGGAAACTGGTAATTTGGCAGCATGTAGCAGGGACTGGGAATACGAGAAGAAATATGACGCATTCAACTATCTCGTGCAGTCCAAGTTTCCATATTTTACGGCCAACGCGTGCCTCAACGCGTGCAAAGTTGATAACCTCGAGTGTCTCAAATACTTGCTCGAAACCCTCAAAGTGCCCATTCACCGCGACTGCGTTAGAGAAGCGCGATACGCTGGGTATCCACAAACGAGCCACTGTTACCACTATCTCAGAGGAAAAGGCTATAGAGAGCCTGAGGTGTGAATCGATCGATTTTTTGGTGAAATTTGCCTAGTCATGCATTCAAAAAGGCTTCAAATAATATTTTCGTCTTCATTACAAGTACAATTTAATCAACGCGTTTGTTTTTTATATCTCTTTCTCTCTCTCTCTCTCTCTCTCTCTCTCCTTTTCTCCCCCTCTTTCTCTTTCTCTCTTTGATGTATGTATAAGTTTACGTACCTGGTACCATGGTATCGTTTTTATTGCATGGACCAGTCGCCGCCACCGCCGCCGGATCGAGAGCCGGCGGAGGAATAACCACCTTCTCTGCTGTTTCCGCTTCGGGAGGAATATCCACCGCCACCGCCGCCGCCGCCACGGTCTCTGCGTTCAAAACCACCACCGCCGCCGCGGTCTCTGCGTTCAAAACCACCACCATCTCTGCGTTCGAAGCCTCCGCCGTCTCGGGAGGAATATCCGCCGCCGCCGCCTCGATCGCCGCCTCTCGAAAAGCCACCGCCAGAGAAGCGTCCGCCTCCGCCGCGATCTCTGGAGAAACCGCCCCGACCACCGCCATCTCGGGAGAATCGGCCTCCGCCTCGACCTCCACCTCTTGAAAAACCGTCTCGGCCTCTTCCGCCTCGGCCTCCGCCTCTCCCGCCACCGCCAAACGCGCCTGCTCGGCCTCCAGAGTCTCTCGCGAGCTCCGGTAAGACGGTCGCTTTCGTGACTTCAAAGCCAGCGATAGTACCCATATCCAATAGCTCTTGCGCGAACTCGTAAGAGACGTCGAAAGCGGCGCCATTTTTCCCAGAGTTTCGGGCAAAGAATGTGATTTTACCGACACCTGAGGAGAGTCGGCGGTCTTTGTCGCCAAGGGTGGCGAGTAAATCACGCGCAGAAAACGCGGGCAAGTCACCGTTGACATCTTCAACAATCATTGTCACTTGACCTGGGGAGCCAGTGAGCAACGATTTTGGCGGAGGCGCCTCGGTGTGACCACTGAGCGCGGCTAAAGCTCTCGCAAGAAGCTCTTGGGCTCTGCGTTCAATCTCTTCCTGGGACGTCAGTGTTTCATCTTCAGTTTCGGTTTCAGTTTCTTCATCGTCGTTAGTAGTCTTTTGTTGTACGTTTCTAATCATATCTTTTGCCGCGGGTAAGAAAAATTCCAGGACATCTTCGTCGACCGCGTGAATTCGGTGTTCCGCGGTGGCAGCCGAAGCAGCCATGACTTCCGAGGAACTCGGAGGATTAATTTCTCGAATGTCCGCACCGGTAAACCGTTTTATGTCACGCAATCTGTAAAACTCTCTGTCCGTGTGCAACGCAATCGCGGTCCCTTTCTTTCCGGCTCTCCCGGTACGCCCGCATCTGTGTACGAACGATTCAGTTTCGTTCGGAAGTTCGTAGTGCACGACTAAATCGACGTTATCGACGTCCAAACCTCTCGCCGCAACATCCGTGGCGACTAGAACCGAAAACTTATCCTGGCGAAAACGTTGCAAAGTTCTCTCACGTTGCGCTTGGGCGATATCGCCGTGTAAAACCTCCGTCGAGACTCTCTTCCCTAACGACGCGGTGACTTCGTCCGCGTCTCGCTTCGTTTGCGTAAACACGATGGTTTTGTTGCCTTTTGCGTGCACCGTAACCAAATCCATCAACACAGCACATTTCGATGGAAACGCAACCGAACAGGACATCAAATCAATATCCTTGTTAATCTTCCCGGTATCTTCTCCGACTAAATCAATATTCACCTGGTCCACCAAGAATTTCTGTTGCAACTTCTTCACCCAGTGCGGCATAGTCGCGCTGAACAAAAACGTTTGCCTGTTCTTCGGCACGTCTTCCAAAATCGTCTCCACGTCTTCCTCGAATCCAACCGCGAGCATTTGATCTGCTTCATCTAAAACGACGTGTTGCACTCGAGAAAGATCGAGCGTACCTCGATTCAACAAATCCATCACTCTCCCCGGCGTACCGACGACGAAATCGACGCCTCGGCGTAACTTGGACTCTTGCGGCCCAATCGGCGCGCCTCCGTACACGGTCAACGTCTCAAACGACGGCGCCAACGAATAAATCTCTCTCTCGACTTGCTGCGCCAATTCTCTCGTCGGCGCGAGCACGATACACCGCGGTCTTTTATCTCTCGACCCTCTCCTCCTCGTTCCTTCCCCGTCCTCATCGCCTCGATTATTTTCTTCCTCGTCTTCTCTCAAAAACTTCTCCACGATTGGCAAAGAAAACGCCAGCGTCTTCCCCGTCCCGGTCTTTGCTCGCGCCACGACATCTCTCCCACTCTGCGCCGGTTCCAACGCGGCCACTTGAATCGGAAACAACGTTTCAATCCCTTTCTTCTTCAAAGCGGCGACTGTGATCGGGTGTAAGTTGAAGTTGTTGATGGACGTCGGGTCGGCGTCCACGGAGACTTTAATCGTTTTCTCGTCGATTTCTGCCACCAAGACGTCTTCATCCTCTTCATCCTCCTCGTCGTCGGAGTCAACGACGAAGTCTTCCTCCTCGTCTGCATCGTCTGCGTCCTCTTCGTCGTCGTTTTCGACTTCAGCACCGGATAAAGAAGCCGAAGGCGACGAGGACGACTTGACGAACAATTTATCCACTTTTGCCACAATCGCTTCGTAATCGTCGTCGAACTCGGGCATATCCGCCGGTAATTGCAAATCGATGTTCTCCGGCACGACGTCGTCGTCCGTGCTGGACAAGATCGCTTTGCTTCTCGTCGAGGAGGAGGAAAAGCTCGTCGTGCCAAAGCATCGTTTCGTTGTCGTCGTCGTCGTCGTCGCATCTTTTCTCATCCTCACGTGGGCGTAAGAATACGAACACGGGGAGGAGGTTATCGCCCCGGCGGCTGACGGCGCACCCCCACGTGTGGACAAAGAAATAATCGTTCTTCTTTTTCTTAAACAACGTCGCGCGGCGGAGGAAAAAAAAGCGCGCGTCGTCATCTTCTTCGTCTCAAAAGATGACGACGACGATGCTTTCGTCGGTGACGTTAAAGTGAGCGCGGGAGATGGAGCAGACGAGAGGAGGAGTCCAACTGCGCTCTGCATTTTCTTTTGCGTCTACTAAAAAACTGCCGCTTTTTTGTATCGCGCGAAAAAATTGACCTTTTTAAAATGCAAAATCAGAAGAGCACATGTCTCGCATGTGTATCTCATCATCTCACATTATTAGTTTTATATCTCTCGGCGATATACACGTACACAGAATAAAGACGCGCTGCTGCTTTGTTTGTTTGTTGTTACCGCACACAGTATTAAAGTACTACGACGACAAAGATGATGGCGTTTTCTCTCTCGTCGTGCTCGTCTTCTTTGAGCAGCGCGCTCGAAACAAAGCCAAAGAGTATTGGAAGGAGAAAAGCCAAGCTCTCTGTCAGAACGAGGGCGGCAAAAGCGGATGATGTTACGAGAGATTTGAAAACGTCCAGAACCACCATTACCACCACCACCGTCGCTCTGCTGACCGCGTTCGTCGTCGCGCTCTCTTCTTCCGCACCAGAACACGCGGCCAAAGCGGACGGACAAGTCTTCGGGTTATCGCCAAAAGTTCTCGCCCCAGGTAAAACCGTCGTGCTCCCCGAACGAACCTCTTCGGCGGACATCACGCGCGAAGACGCACGAATCGTCCCGCACAAGGCGAAAGAAAACTTTTTGGAAGGGTGTAAAACGATCACGGGGGAGCCGTGCGAAGGCTCGCCGGAGTGGGAGAAGGCTCAACGAGGAGGCAAAGTCGGAGGAGGAGAGAACTCCCCCGCGTGAGATCGAGAGTTTTTTTACGAAAAAGGGCAGTTTCCCGGAAAAATCTTCACTTTTCACCCTCTCTCTTATTGAGGGGTGCTTCTAACACACACACGCACAAAACACGCGCTCGTTTTTGTTGTCAGAGAGTGTCTCTCCCTCTCTCTCTGTGTCTCTGTCTTTCATCTCGTCTTTTCGTCGTTTTCACAAAAATGACGACGACACAGAAGAGAAGAGGACGAGGAAATGGAAAATGTCGACGCTTCTTCGTTTCGTGGTGTTGTGTACTTCTTCTTCTTCTTCTTGGTGGTGGTGTCAAAGCCGAGGAGGAGAACGACGAGGAGGCGAAACAACGACGATCGAAACTGTACGCGTTGAAAGTGAAATCGATGTTCGAACACGCGTTCGAAGGGTACAAAACGTTCGCCTTCCCCGCGGACGAGTTAAAGCCAGTCTCAAAATCAAAGACGAACTCTTTGCAAGAGTTGGGCGCGAACGCGCAAGATCGGAAACATTTTAAGAAAGAGTACGATGGGTTAGCGATGAGTTTAATCGAGAGTTTGAGCACATTAGCGGTGATGGGGAATAGCACGAAGTTTACGAAAAGCATCGATTGGTTGTCGAAACATTGGCCGGAGCGGTTGGAGAGGAACTATAAGGACTTGCGGGTGAACGTGTTCGAGGCGAATATTAGAATTTTAGGCGGGCTTTTGTCCGGACACGTCTTAGCCGGTGGGAACGAAGGACTGAGAAAATGGAGCAAAGAAATGTACGGAGAAGCGTCGATGTCGGCGTCTTTTAATTCCGTGTGTTTCGGTAACGTCGGAGAGGAAGGGATGTATAAAAACGGCGAGAGGAGAGAGTACGACGGGTCGTTGTTACGAATGGCGAGGACGTTCGGTGAGATGCTTTTAAAATCGTTCGAGGAAGACGATGTGAATAAGGTGAATAGAAAGGTAAAGAAAACAAAGTTACCGTACGGATGGGTGAATTTAGAGCACGGGCCAGTGAGAGAAAAGCCAAACACGAACGTCGCGGCGATTGGGACGTTGGCGTTAGAGTTTGGGACGTTGAGTCGATTAACTGGAGATAAAAGGTTTGAAGAGAAGGCGAAAGAGGCAATGGTAGATGTATGGAGTCGCAGAAATGTCAGGACGAACTTGTTAGGGTCTATTATTAACGTTGAGACGGGTAAGTGGATCGATTCTGTCGGCGGTATTGGCGCGAACGGCGATTCGTTCCACGAATACGCGTTGAAAAGTTACCTCATGTTTGGCGACGAAGAATACCTGGAAATTTTCGTGCCAGCGTATAAAGCGGTGATGAGGTATTACCATAAATCAAGCGGATGGTTTACCGACGCCGAAATGAATACTGGGGACGATCGACATCATCAATTGACGGCGTTACAAAAATTCTGGCCGGGACTACAAGCCATGATTGGCGACGTCGATCGCGCTCGGTCTTCGCACACGTTAATGATGAACGTCTGGGTGAAATACGGCATGTCCCCGGAAAGATACATGATCGCTGATGACGTTTTACACTCGACTGAACGAGGGTACCATCTTCGACCGGAGTTATCGGAATCGACGTCGTTTTTGTATAAAGCGACGCAGGATAAGCGATACTTGAGAGACGGAAGGATTATCGTGGAAGATCTAATCAAGCACTCGAAAGTTCCGGGTGGGTTTACAATCGTCGACGACGCTCTGACGAAGGAAAAAGGCGATCACATGCCGTCGTATTTTCTCAGTGAAACGTTGAAGTATTTGTACTTGTTGTTTACCGATTTTCAGTTTTTCAAAGTCGACGGGTGGAGCCGAGATAGTCAGACCCCGACGAGCAAAGAGATTGTGTTTACCACAGAAGGGCATCTGTTGCCGGCGTATCGAACGTGTCCGTACATACAAGACGAATCGAATAATGTGGAAAATGTGGTCGAGAAACGAGCTCGAGAAGTGGGCATTCGTTTGGGTTTCTTTGCGAAAACAAAAAAAGGAGGAGAGAATCTCGAGAAGAGAGCACCGGTAGAATCCGACGGGTGGGGAAAAGTAAATCAAATCGAACAAGGCGAAGACGATGCAACGCAAACCGTGTTAAAAACGCTGGCAAAAATTGCTGAAGCTAACAGCGCACGCGAAGAGAAACGCGTGAAGCAAAGAGAAGAGCGTAAATTAATGGGCGCTGAGGGAGAGTATGAGTGGTCGGATTGGGATGACGACGACGAAGATGAACAAGAAGGAGGAGAGAAAGGAGAAGGGCACGCAATTCCCGACGAACCCGAAGTTCGAATCATTGGATCAGACGACGATAGTAAATCGCCGGAAGAGCGCGAAAAAGCTCGAAAAATTCGCGACGCGATCTTGAATCACATAGAAGAGCAACAACGGGAGGTTCTAAAGAAACGAGAGGAGGAACAAAAGCTCTTAGAAGAACAACGATTGGAGCAAGAACAAAAAGCGCAAGAGAAAGAGGAGAAACGCAAACTGCAAACGGAAAAGCGACAGGAGCAGGAGCTTCGATTTCAGAGACAACAATTGCAGGAGCAGAAAGCAAAGTTGGAGATGGAGGAGTATCAAAAGAGCGTACCGTATTCGCATCAATTTTTGTACCGAGCGGATGTTCGCGAGAGGTTTAAGAAAACAAAAGGAACGGACTCGGCTTGTCACGTATTGGATGAGAACACGGACCACAGCTGCACAATGATACTAGAGTGCGGCGTCAATCCAACCTTGTGCTCGCAACGCGTCTGCGACTCGTCTCTTGGATCTTGCGTGTAGAAGAAACTACACATTTTAGATTTTAGAACAGACTTTTAGTGCTTATAGATTTAAATAATAAAGATAGAGCGCTCGCGAATACATATTACTACTACTACTACTACTACTACTACTACTACTACTACCATTGCTACTACTAAATGAATCTTTCCATGAGAGCCTTCTCAATGGCCTCAAAATCTGCCGTCAATGCCACGTTCATCAGCGGTCTTTCCGTCCACGCGTTTTCAAACGACCAATTCTTTTCGCCTTCTTTGTCCATAATCACCATCCCTCTCGCGAACGATTCCGTCGCCACTCTTACTCTCGCCCTCGTCCACTCGAACATCTCCGGGTGTATCACCGTCATCACGCACACGCTGTCGTGTTGCAACACGCCTCTGAAATTCAACGATTTGATGTGATAATTCATATAAAATTGACTGGAGTTGAACAAAAACTGTCTCTCTTCATCCGTCAACGTCTCCCGACCTTTCACGTACTTCGTGTCTCTCATTTTGATCAAATTCTCTTCCGTCATCCTCACGTTCATCGTCACATCCAATCCAACCGCATAAATATCCACTCCGTGCGTCCCGTACAACTCATCCGCCGCCTCCGCGTCGGCGTACACGTTCGCCTCCGCCGCCGGATTGACGTTCCCGCTCACCGTATACGCGCCCCCTAGGTGCACCACCGAACGCAACATTTTCGGCAAATCCTCGTATTTTCGAAACGCGTTCACCACGTTCGTCGCCGTGGCTAAACATATGATCGTCACTTCTCCGGGATACGTTTTCGCCAAGTCGTACATTAATTTCGCGCTGCCTCCCGGGTACACCTCCACATCCTCCTTCGCCTCCAAAAGGTCCTCCTTATCCTTCTCGAAATCCCCGAACCCATCTTTCCCGTGCACAAAATCCGCGATGTGTTCCTTCTGTTTCCCATTCAATGCTTTCTTCGACCCTTCCGCGACGTACACGACGTCATCCTCGTCTCCCTTCTCATCCTCGCTTCCTTTTCGCGACCCGGACGACTTATATATCCTCAACAACTTTTTGCAATTCTCCGTCGCTTTTTCCGTTCTTACGTTCCCGAACGACGACGTCAACGCGAGCACTCGTAACTCCGGCGCGCACGATAAGGACATCAACACCGCAAACGCGTCGTCAATCCCCGGGTCGGTGTCGATGATCACTTTGATTGGACTCTTTCCTTGTTTTTTCGCGCGCGAGTCTGCTTTTGCCGGCGCGTTCGTCGTCATCTCGAGAGAGGCGTTTCTTGCCTTTTTATGGAGAAATTTGACCACGTTTGCCTCAGAAAAGAGCGCTCTATTCGAGCTCTATTCTTGCACGCATCGGTCGTCCTCGCGCGAGCAAAACGCAGAAAATGAGAGGAGGAAAAGAGAAACTTTACTTTATTCTTCTTCTCCTCGTCTTTTTACTGCGCTTGAAGTCCTCCTTTTCCTCTCCTTTTCATTTTCGAGGGAACGTCCCGCACGTTTCGAATCTGGACTTTTTAACACCAAATGCGACGTCTACTTCGTCTTCATCTGTCCTCGCGGACGGGACTTTAACGCTCACGGGCGACCACGTGACGCCGTTTTTCAACGCGATCGAACCTCTCTCGCGAGCGAAACGGTTTAGTTTCTCCTGTTCGGTGTTTTTGTTCGACGACCGGGATAATTACGAGAACGGTGGGGCGTTGATTTCGAGGATGAGTTCTCCGGAGCATCCGGCGTTTGCGCTGACCATCGAACCGCCGTCATCATCATCAATTTCTGGAAAGGAAGGAGAAGACGAGGACGGGTCGAGAAGTTATGACGACGACGGGGTAAACGTTGCAGAGAAAGGGTCCGCGGTGTCGTTCGCGATGACGTTTCGGAAGACGCACGCGGTTCGCAAAGCGACTTCGTCTTCGTCGCCGGGCGAAGTGGTGGCGAGTTTCACGGTGAGCGGAAAGTCGAGGAGAAGATTGGTAGCGAATAGATGGCACCACGTGGCGTTAGTCGTCGGCGAAGACACGGTCGCGTTTTATTTAGATGGTTTCGTGGACGTGGAGTATAGGTTGCCGCCGAATGCAGGGTCGACGCAGAGAGGCGGGTTGTTTTTGTCGCCGCACGCGACGAATTCGAACTCCTTAGACGACGCTTTGTCAATTGGTGGGGAGAGCAGAGGAAGACGAAGGAGGAGGATGTCGACGTTGAAAGCGAGATTTGAACCGCCGAGTGGTTTGAAAGGGTTAGTGCACGGACCTAGATTAAGGATGGTGTTTGACGAGGACGAGGGCGAGGACGAAGAGGCGAGCGCCGAGGAGTGCGACTGCTACCACGAGGAGGAGGAGAAGGAGGAGGAGGAGGAGGAGGAGGAGGATGTCGAAGAGCAACGTTGCGACAGCAAAATAACAGAACCACAGACTTGTTACAGCGGTGACGACATCCCCCGCACCCGTCGAGGCGACAGAAAACAACACCAATCCCAAACGCGAATCGACGATCCAACTGCGTGGTATTACGAAGCGCAGTGGTCCAAATACGAAGCCAGACGCGTAGGATCGGGCGGCGCGGGAAATGAAGATCCGGACAATCTCTTTCTTTCTGGAAAAGTAGAAACGTCCGGGTTCGAGAGAGAAGCCATATTAGAATCTCGCAACTTGGAAATTTTAGAGATGATGTCGTTCGATCCAGAACCGATTCCACACGACGGGAGCGGAAATACCGAGGCGACGACGAGCACCCAACAAGAGGAGATGAAAGCGCTAAGAAGTGAAAGCGAGGAAGAAAAACCAGCGAACCCGGGAGTGTTGGGAGGAAAAAGCGACAAGAACGTTGAGAACGCCGAGACAGAAGCGACGGATGGAGATGATGTGACTTCGTCGTCCGAAGACGCCGCTGCCACGCTCGCGGCGACTTCGGTCTCGAGAGACCGCGAAGAGTATTTCAACTCGCTCAATACGAAAAAGAAATACGCCGAAGCAACTCGAAAGCTCGCGGACGAAAAACTCGCGCTCGCCTTGTCCAATTCTTGGAAACGGCAAGAGGAGATAAAGGTCATCAACAGGAATAAGTTATTGCGAGAAGCGTTAGATCTGTACCGATTAGCCGCCGCCGCTGGAAGCGACAAAGCGCGCAGAGCTGCGGCTACGTTGCTTTCGCACGAGTACGTCTACCGCGCCGGGGGTGGATTCGTATACAAAGGCCAGAATCCAATCGATACTAACAAGCTTAACGAAGTCACCTCTCGGGAGGAAAGCTCGTCTCGAGCGGCGTATCACAGATTACGAGGCGCGTACTTAGGTGACCCCGCGATGCGTCTATCTGTTGCCGTGGACGCCATGCGACGGAAAACCTGGGGTGAGAAATCATGTTTATTCGCTTCGCAATACCTGTTCCTCGCCGCCACGAAAGCGTACGAAGATTACAACAAACCATCCGGGCAAGTACGCATTGAAAAACAGCGATTGCACGATCGTTTGAAAGTAAATTTCGACCCACACGCCGCCGACGACGTAGTCGTCGCAGTGGACAGCGATATCGGGGCAGCCAACACGGCTGGTGTCGATCGACCGGACGAAAGGGCGTTATGGCTCATGAACAACGCGCAAGGCGGCGACGCGAACGCGATGGTACATTTGGCCAACGCGCATTATTGGGGGCATCGAGGTTTAGTGAGAAACTACGAAGCGGCGGCAAACATGTACCAGCAAGCGCACAACGCCGGGAACGTTCAAGGTACCGTTGGTCTTGCGAAATTAATGTTGAAAGGGGAAGGCGTTGGTAAAAATTTAACCCAAGCGATGGAGCTGTACGAGGAGGCTGCGGAAAAAGGTATCGCGGATGCGTACAACGGATTAGGATTTGCCGCATTTTACGGCTCAGAGGGTGAATTTGAAGCAAATAAAACGCTCGCTTTAACGTACTTTCGAAAAGCAGCCGCACTTGGCTCACCTGATGGCATGGTTAACGCCGGGTTAATGTTTCGAGGCGGTATTGGCGTCGAAGGCAACAAACCGAACACGTCGCTCGCATATACATACTTCCGTCGATGTGCGGACATGTTCCCTGAACACATCTCGTGTCAATACAATGCCGGGTCTCTGGAATTGAGCGATGTCACTAATCACAATCACCGGTTGGATCCCGAGGCAGGTCAAAGCGACTCTCGGTGCATGATGGCTGCCCGAAGATTGCGAAAAGTTGCCGAAACGAGTGCTTTTAATCAAATCGCGGAATCCGCTTTGAAAAGTTTTCAAGCGGGGAATTTTAGCGAGGCTCGATTCAAGTACGACGTCGCCAGCGATTACGGCGTCTCGTCTTCCACGCATAATTCAGTTTGGTTGTATGAAAAAGCGTTCCAGAAATCGAATAAAGAGAGCAAGCCGAACGCACTCGCCAATAAAATGCTCTTTGGTGGCGAAAGGAGAAGTCCTCGCGTCCCTCCGTTTGTGGCAAACTATCTGAAGCAAGCGTCCAAGAACAAAATAATGCGTGCAACGGGTGGGTTCATAGGCAGTCATGAACGTCTGCGGAGAGAATTCATCGCGGCGGCGAGGAAGCTAGCGCACGATCCATCGGCGACGACGAACGAACGAACGTGGGCGCACTTGAAATTAGGCGACGCGATGTACGAGTACTCCGCGGGGGAGCATCGAGATTTGGCGAAATTGGCGTACGATGAAGCCATCGATACGTGGAAAAGAGCGATGCAATATAGAAAGAAGAGGCGATTTATAAACGGAGACGGTGACGTGGAAGAGGAAACACAAACGAGAACTCCGAGGAGAATGTCAAAGCGTCAGTCGCGTTTGAGGCAAAAGAGCAGCGCTTTGATGAAACGTTTTTATAACGCGTTCCTTACGCAACAAGAGCAAGAGCATCAACCAGAAGAAGAACAACATCAGAACGGTATCGAAGACGAAGCGAAACTCGAAACGTACGAGAAAAAAGAACGCGAATGGACGCGCGAAGAGCGCGAACGGAAAGAACTCGAACGCGGTCGCCCGGATCGCGGACACGACGACGAAGACGAACTCGACCAAGAGGCTTTGCATGCCGGGGCGCTCGTCGCCAACGCTTTATACAATTCCGCGTGGCTCGTGCTCGAAGAGAGCATCTCGAGCGGCGATGGGAAAAAAGTGGACGAATCGCTCTCCTTAGTATCGGAAATGCTTTTCGATGCCATCGAGATTGGCGGTTGGCGAGCGTTCATAGGAGCTACGCCGCCTTTAGTCGCCGTCGAAGCCGCGAAAATCTACCGAGCGACCAAAAAAATCATTCAGCACGTATAGATAGTAATAGTCAATGTAATATATATATTGGTAGATTAGCATTAAGGCAATAATGTACGCTCAAATCAATACTGTCCGGGAACGTTGTTATCGAACTCGCCCGTGAACAACTCGTCGCCGGTTTTCAAATCTCTCCCAAACGGATCCCACGTCTTCTCCTTAATCAACGCGTTCCTAATGCTTTGCGTGTACCTCTGATCCTCAAACCCTTCTCTCCCATCACGCCTCAACGAATCCCTAATCGGTTGCATCTTCTCTTGCTCCCTTCTCATCTGCTTCCCATCGATCGTCAACCCGGCTTCCAAATCGGCGCTAAACGCGTCGTTCACGTCGGGCATCAAATACGCCACGCAGTCCTGTTTCCCTTGTAACTCCGCGTGCGCTTTCTTCTGCTTCTCCTTCAGCGCGCCCCATCTACCTTTATCGTCCATGCTCACTTTCGGTAACCGCGCGTCCGCTTCTTGCCGTTTAAAATACGCTTCTCTCAACATGTGCAGCGCTAAATCTCGCGAGCACTGATTCTTTTGGTCATTCACCCCCGCGAAGCGGTTCCCCGTCAAATCGCTCGTGTACACTTTCGTTATCCCGTCGCTAAACTTGCTCACGCCTCTTTCCTTCAAAACCGGAGAAGAAGGTGTAAACGCGATCGCCCCGATCGATAACACCACAATCGTGTACAACGCCAAGAGAGCGACGTTTCGAATCGTTTGAGAGTTGTTCGAATACGCGTCGAACATCAGATTATGGAAATCCGTCCCGTTCATTCCGGAATTGTTTTTGATGCGTTCTTCCTCTTCCTCTCGGAGAGACGACGCAGGTTTGCGCCCTTGGTACGCTTCCGCTATCGCCATGATGAAAACAAATAGCGCGTTCGTTGGTTAGAACCCTTGGTCTTCTTCTTCGTCGTCTTTTTTGTGCGCGTGTAAGTTGTGTGCGGAGGACGTACTTGTAACACAAAATTTGTGGCGTTTCAACACAAACACGACGAGAGAGATTTTTTGGCAAAAAATGACGATCGTTTTGTTTGATGAAAAAAAAAAGAAAAATTTCTCGTTTTCACTCTTCTCTCCTTTTGAATACTTTTTACACAAAAATCGTCGTAATAAAAACACTCCTTCCTCTGCGTTAAAAAGCAGAGTCTTCTCTCTCTCTCTCTTGAATATCCACGTAAACTTTCAGCTTTTGGCGATTTGTGTGTGTGCGTGTGAAAGAGAGACGTTTTTTGTCGCGTTCGATATATAAACGCGCGTTTATATTTATATAAAGAAGAAGACTTTAAGAAAAAGACTATAAGAGTAGGAGTAAGAAGCGCGAAAAACAAATCGAAAATCAAAAATGAACGTCGACCGAGAAGAACCTCCTCGGCAACCTTTTGCAGCGGCGAGGATGCAAGCGGCAAAACAGGATGGCGGGGCATTCGTTCCGACGTTAAACGGCGGGTCGTTCGCGTCCACGCGCGTCCCGGTCGTGCCGTCGTTAAACGCGCGAGCGATTGGAGATTTGGTGAAAAACTGGAATCTGAACGCCCTCGCTCCGAGCGGCGTCAACGCTGGATCCGCGACGGCGATGAACAACGCGAAGAGACAAAAAAGCAATGGGGGTGGCGCGACGCAACAACAACAACGAGGGATGCACGCGATGGTGAAAGTTATCGACGGTGAGTCGATGTTGGTGAACAGGTGTTTGAACGAACGCGGGCACGTGAAAACGTCGAACGAGGTGAACGTGGCGTTGATTTTGAAAGAGTTGCCGGCGCACGTGCAAGCGCTTTTGATGGCGAACGACGAGGAGGAGGCGAAGGAATGGCAACGGAGGACGATGTCGGTTGTGAGCGACTTGGAGAGGGAGGAGGAAGAGGAGAACGCGTTCGGTTTTGGAGAATATTTGATGAATAGTTTGGACGTTTTGAAGAGAGTCGTTTCGCTTCGGTCGTTGAGGAGCGTGAAGCATTATTTCGAGAAGATCGGGTACGATCCGACGCCGGCGGTTTTGAACGCGGTTTTGTGCGTGTTGAGGAGAATATCGATGATGGATACCAATTTTTTTTCAGAGAATAACGACAACGACAAAGACTCTAGTAATACTAGTCTCGAGTTGAAGTGTGGGATTATGAAGACGTGCGTTGACATCGTGACCGGAATGTGGGAACAGGATTTGGTCAAATGCGCGGCGGAGTTGGCCACGTATCCGGTTCCAACGACGATAGCGCAAAAAGAAAACAACAGAAATGGAAAAGAAACTTTTCACGAGGAAAATATGCTGATGGCGTTTTACGATGCGGCGTATGCGATGACGAGAGAAGTGTACGCGACCATCGACGACGAGAAGCGGAACATCAGCGAGACGGAGGAGTTTCGCGCATTTTTAGATACGTTTGCATCGTTTGCGTTTAGCACGGAGATTGTGGAGTACGCGCATCATTCTGGTGGGAAATTGGAAACGATGAGAATGGTTCGATTGGCGTTAGCGTTGCTACAATACGCGTCGAAGGAAAATAGCAACCTTGGCGACACCGAACTTTGGACGAGATTGTGGTACACCGCCAAAGGCGCGCAGTGTTTGAGAACGATTTGTACCGCAGATGTAGATAACGAAAGCGGAGAGACTTTGTACGACAAGTATTTGCACGATGTGGCGTTAGAAACATCAAACGATGTCGAGAAAGCAGCCAATGTAGTCGCTCGCGATTGCTTAAAACTCGCCACGGAGTGCGCGGCGTTAGCGTTTGCGCAAGCGTTGGACGCGGTGTATCCGAAATACAACGCGCCTGCATTTTTTGGAAGCTTCGGTATGAATGGGAACGGCGATTCGAAGAGATGGCGAGTGTTTGCGACTTTAGCGAGGTGTTGCGAAGTGCTTTGCGAAGACTCCGAGGTTAGAGATGCGGTTATATCCGCGCTCATCGTTCCGTTGGCAAAGTTTATGTCGAACGTCGTTCGCGGACGAAGCGGCGACGGGAGCAAGAAGATATTCCCGAAACCAGCGGGTACGTTCTTCGTCATATTCGAGGAGGTGCGCATTCGAGGAGGCACGCAAAAAGCGACCGAAACGGTAAAACTGGCGTGGATGTTCATCTACGGAACGATCGCATCCGCGCAAGCCGCACCTTTCATGAAATCCAAATCCTTTGGCAAAGAGTTCGCTCTCCTGCTGAAAGACGCCTCCTCCGAAAATCCCGACATTCACGGCGGCGCACACACCGCCGAACACGTGCGCGATTTACTGAGCGAGTTGCACGATAACGTAAAATCTTTAGTCGGCACTGAAAACTCCAAGTTATTCGAAACCTTCTTGGCGGAGTTGTAGTAAAAGTATGATGTTTGATATCATCGCTAAGTAGTATGCGCTAAGCGTCTCATCTCAAATCGACTATCGGTCTATTCTTCAACCTCCCAAAGGTATCTCTCTTAAAGTTCGGTCCGAACAAATACGCGTACGTGCACCCTCCAACTAACCCGCCGAAATGTGCCCAGTTATCGACTCTCGCGCTCGTCGCGCCATACACCGCGTTAATCATTAAGCTCGTCCCTAACGCGTTCAATTGTTCCTCCGCGCCGCTCCCTAACACGTCTTTGTGTCTGTACAAATACACGGCGAACGCTCCGGCTAAGCCAAAGATCGCCCCGCTCGCTCCGACGGCTGGATATTTGCTCATCTTATAGCTCGCGATGTTCCCGCTCAGTGCGCTCAGAGTGAACGCGGCGTACGTGTGCGTTTTGCCGAATATCCGTTCCACCGCGCTTCCGATGGCGTTTACGCTGTACATATTGACGAAGAGGTGGACCAACCCGCCGTGTAAAAACGCAGACGTGACGAGTCTGTAATACTGCCCGTTCGAGACGTTTTCGTTGACTTTCGCGAACGCCGCGGTCGCTTTTTGTCGCGTTAAGAGTTGCAACGAGTACCCCGCGAGTAACGAGAGGAGAAGCGCGTCCGTGGCCTTACGTTTCGGGTCGTTCGTGAACGGTTCGTTCTTCGAGTTGTTGTTTCCGTTTCCGTCGTCGTTTCCAACGATGCCGACGGCGTTGGTGTGCCTCTCGCGCCGAATGGAATTCCGAGCAGCGCCTTTTCCTCCTCTTTCTCCTCCTTTTCTTCTTCGTCCGCGAGACGACGAGAAACCGATGGAGAGAAACGTCGTCGTCGCGCGCAAGGTAAACGTCCCCATATTGTGCGGAAATCGCGCACCTTTGGTCGTCGTCGCATTCGTCGACACGAAAGGTCGCATGGTTTGTGCAACTTCTAACTGTGCGGGCGAATTGGATAAAAAAGATATTCTCTCTGATGGAATCTCCATTTGTTGTCGCGTGCGCTTCACGACTCGCGGAACAACGTGATACCGCACAAAATGTTTGCGACGAGGACGGTTCCATCGTCCTCTCTTTGTTGTCGCGCCTTGTCTTCTTCATCGCGAAATCGTCGTTTTCATCTTCGACGCGAGATGACGACGACGACGATGATGCGCGAGCAGCGACCACGCGTTGTCCGTACGACTCAAGCGTCGAACGATGAAGACGCGTCGTCGTCGTCATCGATAAAAACGACTTCAAATCCAGCGTTGAAAGCGGCGTGGTTCGCGTCGGAACAGTTCGGGAAAGCGATTGGTGGTGGTAAGAGTAACTCTTCCGCGACTGTTCTTGAGAAGCAGGAAGAGAACGTGATGACGACGAGAGCGGAGACGATCGATTCGTTGGCGAAAGATTACGAGAAAAATTACTTCATAGGAGGCGAAAGCGAGATGAAAGCGTACTCGAGTTCGTGCGTTTTCGCGGACCCGTTCGTCTCGTTTACCGGGTTAGATCGATTTAAACAAAACGTTGGGAACTTAGGGACGTCTTTACGAGACGTGGAGTGTAAGGTGTTGAAAACGGTGGATAACGGGGTTGGGGGTGTTATTTTCTATTGGAAGTTTTCGGCGGTGGTTGACGCTTTGCCATGGCGACCGAAGTTAGCCGCGAGCGGGAACACGACGCACGTTTTAGACGATGCAAATAAAGTGGTGAAACACATCGAAGCGTGGGACGTGGACCCGTGGGTGGTTCTGAAGAAACTGTTAGTGCCGGCGTCGAAGTTACCGGAGAATAAGTGGGAGCTCGGGATGCTGGCGGTATCGCAGCGAGATGGCTTTGGCGCGTTGCAAGCTATTTCAGAACCCGGGGTGAAACTGTTTGCGGCGTTATTCGTCTTAGAAAAGTTACCCGGGGTAAACTTAGGTGGGTTTGAGGCGTTTACGTCGTTGATGCTTGTGGCAACGGCGGTTACGGAATTTTGGGCGCTGCTCATTTCTTTCGGTGTCGTGAAGAAGTAATATATTTCTGCGTTTGTTTTGCTCGCGTTCATTTTTAGTTGCTATCTATACATTATGTTATTAAAAAGTGTTGTGTGTCTGTGCGAAAGGAAGTTATTTTTTTCGAAGCTTTTTGCGCGTACCGGCGCCAGTCGTTTCCGCTTTTCTCTTCTCCGCTTTCTTCGGTTTCGCTTTTTCTTTTTCCGCTTTTCCGCCTTTCTCTTCAGTATCTCTAAATCCAATATTTAAACCGCCCGTTTTCTGCCCGGGTGGTTTTCTATCCGCAATGGTTTGCTGCTTCATGCTCGCTCCCGCCGCTGGAAATCCATCCATGTTACTAAAACCTCCTCTATCTGCCGTCGTCGGCGTCTGCGGAACGTTCGCTCCGAGCGCCGGCCCCGAAGCCGTCGCCGGAGGTAGCTGAATCGCAACCGCTTTACCCGCCTGCACTAACTTCTCGTGCGCAGAGGCTATCTGCTTTCTCAAAGTCAAATACACGCCGCACTGCTTTCTCAAACGCAACCAACCAGCCACGGCAGCTTTGGTTCCATTTCTTGGTTCCGGACATCCCAATTCCTCCACCGATTGGTCCAACCGTTTGGCGTACCTCGGTCCTAAACCTGAATTCGGCGCATCTCTCCCTGCAATTTCCGCCGCTACTTCCACCGCCCTCTGCGATCTCGGGTACACTCCCGGCTGCACGTCGTCTCGACTCGTTTGCGTCGTCGTGCACGGCACGCCGTGGTGCGGCATGTCGCTTTCGAAATCCTTTCTGATCTCCTCAATCTTCGCCCGCTTCTCGTGCGCGGCAAACCTATTCGGTGCGAACACCGCTTGCTGTCGTTGCAACAACGCGTGCGTCTCAGCTCGTCTATCGGACTCAATCTTCTTCACCTGCGCCAATATATCCGCCTCCTCCTTGTGCGCCACGTTCGTCCTCGCCAACAACGTCTCCAACGCTTCTTTCCTCATTAACTCGTGTTGCGGATCAAACGGCGTCTTACAAATCAAATTCGCCTCCGCTTCTTCCTTATTCGACGCCCGCGCTCTCACCAGCGCTCTGCACACTTCATAATATCGAGTCTTCATATCCTCGATGCTTCTCTCGCACGGACTCGCCGTGCTCGACCATCGATCTTTAGCTACTATGAACCGTAAATCAAACCTTCGTAACATCTCAAACAAATATTCCGTCTCTTCTTTCGACCAAGGTTTGAACGCCAGTCGGTCGTCATTCATTAAACTCTCCTTGTTTTCTTGATTCTCGTCGTTTTCGTTCGTATCATTCTCGGAAGGTTTCTCCGCTTTCGTTTCCTTCGAATCTAAATTCGCGATCCATCTCTCGTACTCTCGCTCCGTAAACTCCGGCACTTCCACTTTCTTGTTATACTTTGCAAACGCGTAATCGCCTCCGATATCCACGCCGTACCCGGTCGCTTCTAAACCAGTCCCTGGTAAAAGTTTCCCACCGGTACCCGCCGCACCATCTTTCCCCCCCGTCGCCGCCGCCGCGCCGATATTCTTCTTCACCCAGTGCTTCAACATCAACCCATCGGTCCGGGCAGAATTCCGAAACGGCTGCCACGACCACGAGACTTTCCTCGCGGAAACTTTCCTTTTCGTTTTCAAGCCGGCGTGCGTGGGGACTAGCGGTACCAACGCGTCCACCATTCCTCCTCCATTCGCTTTATCTTCTCCTCCTCCTTGCGCATGAAGACCTTGCATTCCGCCCTGAGAATGGCTCGATTGGTTTCCCCGAACGATTTGCCACACCTCTCGGCTCATGCCTTTCGGTTTGACCTCTTTCTTCGATTTCTTCGTTCCTAAACCACTCGCGTTAGCGTTTGGGTTCTCCCGCGGGATCCCGAGCATGTCTTTGAAGTCCGACATTATTATTCTGATGTGTGTGTGTGTGAGAAGAAGTGCGTGTTGATCTGCCGCAATTCGATTTGCCCTAGAGAGAGAATTGGACATTTTGAACTCAATTTGTCCTCATTTTTAAAAGGTAAACAGAGCTTTTCGAAGCGATTAAGAGCAATGGAAGGCGCGATGACGTACCTGGAGAAGTACGCGGACGGTGAGTGTTGGTGACTTTTATTACCTTTTTTGTATTTAGGAAGAGGAGTGTGCACCACGTTTGCATCCTCTCTCTCTCTCTCTCTTTGCGAATTGGACATCAGTTCTCTCGATCCATTTCTCTCTCACTCACACACACACCCTCTCTCTCTCTCTCTCTCTCTCTCTCTCTCTTTACCGAAAACAGTCAATCAAGACGTCCCCGCGGAATTCCAGCGCATACTGAACACCATGGCCGATTTGGACCACCGAGTCTCGAAAACTCGAGACGCCATTCAAGAAAAAGTAAACGAGTGCTTAGAGCTCCCTGGGTTACACTCGCGAGGCCTCTCGAAAGATAACGAGACGAAGATTTTAAAACTGAGGAAAGATATCGACGAGTCGCACGAGCACGTGGAAATGTTATCGAAAGAGAAGATACGATTAGCGACGTTAGCGCTGGAGATTTTAGAGAAGAACGTGATGGTACAACTCGACGAGGACTTGGAGCGATATCGGGAGGAGTTGAAAGCGAACCAGGAATTCGGCGAGGAGGAAAAGTTTAAGAGTAGCAATAAAGCGATGGATATGGATATCGGGACGCCTACGAGAGGACCGAGCAGACAAGGTTCGAGAATGGGTGGTGGTGGGAACAATTCGAACGAAAATTTACCGGGATTAGGAAACGAACAACCAGCAGGAGGACAGAAGAAAAATTTACAGATTGGCGATTTGGTCGCCGCGAACATCGGCGAGTTGAACATTGGCCCAGGTGCGCACGAGTGGATCGTAGGAACCGTGTTTCGATACATTCCCGCGACGGACGAATACGACATCGTCGATGCCGACGACGACACGAACAAAAATAACCCGAACAACAAGAACATCGCCAGAGGAAATAAAAAAGGAGGCACGAAAAACATGAAGAAAACTGGAGGCAAAGAATCGAAAGAAACCACCTACCGGTTATCCGCGAAAGCGTGCGTCATCGCGCTCCCGAAAACCGCAAATCCGTCGCACGGCGCTACAAATTTCGACGACGGCGCGTACGTCTTAGCAGTCTACCCTCAAACGACCACTTTTTATAAAGCCAAAGTCGTTCGCAGCGCGTCTCGCATACCGCCGAGCGGCGACTACGGCGAGTTTTTGTTAGAATTCGAGGACGACGGCGACGTGCCGAGAAGGGCGGTGCCGTTCAGGCACGTCGTCGAGTGCCCGAAGACCATGTAGCTGAACCGTTATGTTTTTATTAATATCGCGTACGTAGTATTGCTATTCCTTCCCCGCGAGTACTAGTTCGTATTAATAGAGTGAGCTGCGAACAACGTTTCCCTCTCCTCCTCTGAACTAAAAAAGTACAAAAAAGAGGAGATCGTTTTTATCAGACACAACGACGCTTTCTTGCGCTCGCAGTCCCAACGCGAAATTTGAACCAAGCAAAATAGTCAAACGTGGCCAACTCAGCAGTAATTCTTTCGTTTCCCCTGCGTCAGAAAAAAACGCGCGGGAAACTCTCAAAAGTTTTTGAGAGCACAACACACAGACACACACGTTACGTAAAAAGTCTCAAAGCTCGCGCGAGAGATATTTCTTCGTCGTAAAGCGCGCGCAGAAGCGCGCGCAATTTGTCGCGCGTGCGGGAAAAAGCCGCGATTCGATTCGTCGCTTCCCGAGAACGAGCGATTGGTTTAAACCGTTTGAACTCGATTTGAAACGAACCGCCAAAACTTTAGAGAAAAGAAAATGGCGAATCAAAGGTACGCGCGATCGTTTTTCACGCGAGCACGTCCTCTATTCGAGTCGAGGAAAAGTCGTCGCGTTTGTTTCGACCGCTTTTAGGCGCGGATCTGCACTCTGCGCGCGCTTAGTCGTCAATCTTAAATCTTCAAACGGAGAGAAAAGAGTTCGTTAGGACGTCGACGACCGAGGCACCTTTTTTCTTCATTCCGACGGTTCGATTTTGACCTCGTTTTTGCTCAGAAAATTCTCTTAAAATACTCCTTTTTTGCACCAAAAGACTGACTTGTTTTTCTACACAGCAGAGACGATCATCTCGCGAATCCGATGGCGATGATGATGATGGCGGGACCGGACGCGAACAATGCTACTACCGCCGCCGCCGGGACGAATAATGATATCAACTTGGTGAGACCGACGGCGTCGAATACGACGACGTACGCGAACGCGGGGGCGTACGGCGGTCAAATGCCGGGGCCGAATAACTACTTCGGGAACCCGTTTTTTATGTCGCAGATGTGGAATAACGCGGCCGCGATGATGAATATGAATGCGGCGGCGGCTGCGGCGGCGGCAACCGGGAACTTTCCGGCGATGATGGGAGCGATGCCGCAACAACTCCAAGGACAACCGCAGCCGATAACGGCGGCGGCGGCGACCGGCTCGGCAAAGAAGAATTCGACGACGAGGCTTCGAGACATGACGAAACAAGCGAAGAGTCGTTCGGATAACTCCGAAGCGACGAGTCATAAAGAGTCTCCGCTTTCCGACGACGAGGTTGAACATCCTCAGAAGGAGAGACGGCGGCACAAACAGGAAGAGGAAGAAGGAGAAGAACAAGACGCGAAAGATCATCAACCGCAACTGGCAAAACCAGTCGTGGACGATTCGTTACCAGAACCGTGTGCGAACAAGACGTGTGCATTTTGTAGGACGCAGAAAACGCCACTGTGGCGGAACGGTCCTTTTGGTCCGAAGACGTTGTGTAACGCGTGCGGCGTGAAGTTCAAACTCGGAAAGTTAGCCGGCGACGAGGATGGTCACGTGGTGAGTGTTATCGTACCGAGACAAAAGCGGCGGAAGAACGGGTCGGCTGGGACGGCGAGTCATGCCGCGGCCACGGCGGCGGCGCAAAACGCGGCAACTTCTTCGGAGGCGGTTGGCGCATCGAATACTGCGACTGCGATGACGAGCAGCAACAACGCCACCGCCTCCGCGACGGCTCGATTTGCGGCAGTCACGGCGGCAAACGCGGCGAGAGCTGGGTTTTCCAACGCACCGTTGAAAGTTCGTCACACCGTTCACACGAAAAAAAGCGTCGAGCCAAAAGTGAGAGGTATCGTCGGCGGATGGCGTCCGGAAATGGGTGGTCCGATGCGAGTGTCTTCTCCTTTCGTCGTGGCGGATTACGACGGCGCCGTTTTACTAATGGTCTTAGCCGGCGAAAACGACAAAACAGCTACTACTACTACTACTACTACCGTGAGTAATACGTAGTGATTCCGTTTGTCTGTGTTATTTGTGTACAATAAAAGTTAAATCAGAAGAAGAAAAGTTTTGGGAAGAGTGTACGTTTTATATTTTGTTTATTAAAAAAAAGTCGTCTTCGAAGATGCGTGTAAAAGAAGAAGAAGCCACGAAGAAGTGTGTGTATATAATATGTATATGAGCTTTCAAAAGCAGCATCAGACGAGAGACGCGATTGTGTTTTTAAATATATCAACCTTTTAATATTAGTGTTTGTTTGTAAAAAAGAGTGAAGTAACCGCGAGAAGTTGCGGTGCTTTCGTAAGATTTATATTATTATCATTCATCCTTCGTGTTGTCTCAATGCAAACCCATAAAGTGATCCATGGCGACGCTCAGCGCCGCCATGGTTCCGCACCCAATACACGCCGCCTTCGGTCCAGCCCTAGCGGCCATGGTCCCTCCGGTAAAACACCCCGCGTACGCGCTGTTGTAAATATCGTGCCTCGCTCTCGTCTGTTCGACGACGCACTCGCTCCCGGCGTACAGCGCGCCAAACGCCGCGAAGCCTTTCGCGTACGACCACGACTTCGACGCCGTGCTCCTCGCCGTTTGTTTCAAAGTCTCCGCGATTGACACTTTCTTCTGCGTCATCGTGTGATCCGGCGCTTCAAACGCCCCGAAAAATATCCCCATCGCGATTCCTAAAACCCCCCCCATAACTCCCGACAACGCCGTCTTCACCACGCAATTGTTCATCACGTCCCCTTGCATTTGCTCTTCCGCGGTTGGAATCTGTATCGGTGTGTACGTTTTCGCCGCTTTTTCTTTCTTTTTCTTCTTTTTCGTCTCTTCCTCGATGTCCTCTTTCGGTTTTTTCAGCAGATAATCCGCCGCATCTTTCAGCCTTTCGATGTTGTTATTGTTGTTGTTGTTCTCCTCCCCGTCGTCCTTTCTTGTTTCGATGGATACATTGGACGATGATGTGCTCGCCTTATTCGCTTCTTCTTCCATTCGCGCCGTTTTATAAAACGCGCTCGAAAATTCCCTCAAAAAGTAAAACTTCTTCTCGTTTTCTTCTTCGTCTGTTCCTCCCATCGTGGTCTCTCTCTCTCTGTCTTACGCGCAAAGCGTAAAGTGTGCGTGTCTACTATAAAGAAGGACTGCTAAAGACGAGAACGCGAGGGGAAGAAAAAATCGAAGAAGAAAAAATGTCAAAATTTTGCAAAAAAGGAGTTGCACCAAATTTTTTTCTCATCCATCGGGGGCAGCTCTTTCAAAATACAAATCAAAAACAACCACTTAAATTAAGTGATACACCGATCGTGCTCCAAATGTTGCAGACAGAACAACACCGATTGATTTAATAACGGGAGGAACTCCAAGACGATAGCTTTATAGTGGACTGGAATTGATCGCTGTTATTAGGCGTCGAAAAAAGGAAAATCACTTTAAAAATCAGAGAGAGAGAGGTTGTTTTTTAGGGGTGGGTGTTACGAGCGATTGGACTCGGAAAGATGACTTTGAAAGAGGAGGAAGAGGAAGAGACTTTCGAAAGCGATGTCATCACGTCTTCTTCTCCTCCTTTTCCTCCCGAAAGAAGAACATCTTTTTCTTCAGAAGCAGAGGTAAGCGCGTTTGTGCGTGTGTTTGCGTTTTGGTTTGGTTTCTCGGGAAACGGTCTTTTTTCCAATCGGTTTCTCTCTCTCTCTTTTTGTTTGTGCGTGTTTATTATATATATTTATACTCATTGTCCGTTCTTGTCTGTGACAGAGGAGTCCGCGAGGATTTGGTACGAAACGAGATACCGCCGCCGAAGAGGAGGAAGAGGAGAGAGACGACGGAGATGTCGCGAACGACGACGTCGACAACACGACGAGTGCGAGTAAAAACTACAAAGAAAAGTACGCGAAAGCGAAGAAACGGAATCAAAAGTTAGAGAAAGAAGTCGAGCGATTACTGGAACGAGAAGAAACCGCCAAGCGGAGGTTCGACGAGCACGTCTCGACGACGTCCTCGGTGTATACGCAGAGAATAGAAGGTTTAGAGCATAATTTACAGAGAGCGGTGTCGTCGTTTACGGAAACGAAGAAGCGGTTGGAAGAAGAGCAGAGATTTAAGGAAGAGGCGGAGAGGAAGAAGAAAGAGTTTGAATCGCAGAGAGACGAGTTGAGGGATACGCTGAGAAGGGAGAGAGAGAACTTTGAGAAGGATGGGAAGTTGCTCCGTTTCGCGTGCGAAGACGCGACGAAAGAGTTGGAGATTGTGAAGCAAAGTTATCGCGAGGAGAAGCAACACGACGAACAGGTGATTCAGGGTTTACGGGACGCGTTGGATGCAGTGGTCGCAGAAAACGAAGAGAAGAAGAAGGTTGGGGAGTCGACTTTTTCGCCACCGGCGACGCCGAAATCGAAACCGCCGGCGACGCCGCCGAAATCGCCTTCAGTCATTTCGCAATCGTTTCAGATGGAAAAAGACCAGTTGGAATTGGAAGTGGCGACACAGAAAGAGTTGGCAAATCAAGCGAAAGAGAAAGCTGAAAGGGCGATTAAGACCGCGCGAGTGGCGATGGAAGCCGCGGCAACTCGAGCAAAGACAGACGGCGTTAAGATTGAAAAGTTGGAGAAGCAACTGGCGGAGGCGAGAAGAGCGAGCAACGATGAAACATCAACGACAACAATGTCTGCGAAAGAAGACGATGAAAACGAAAACGACAACGACGACGACACTCCTCCTACTACTACTAATGATAACGAAGCTCTCGTCGAAGAATTGAAAATGCGAATAGAAAAATTAGAGTCACACTGCGCGGACGCATCTGCTGCAGCGACGAACGCGGCGGATGCTTTAGATGCAGCCAACGAAGAATTGGCGATTGAGCGCGAAAAGTGTTCGTCGCTCGAACGCGAAATGTTAACGCTCTCGAACGATTTCGCCATACTTACGGAGGCTTTTGAAAAATCGCAATCGGAGTTGACGATGCGCGACGAGAATTTAGCGGCGTTAGCGAAAGAGTTGGAATTATCCTTAGCGCTGAATTCAAACGAAGACGCGGGCGGCTCGGAGAAGGATAACGCGCTCTCGACTATAGACAAGAAGAAGTACAAGAAAAACGAGAAAAGAGGACCTCTGTCGGATGATGAATCCTACGATAGCGACGAGGACGAAAACGATCTTTCTATGACTACCGGGAACGAAACCATGTCCAGTCTTCGCGCGGAGCTTAGTTCTTTGCGCCAAATTCACGACGCGACCGAACGTCGCGCGAACAACTACGCCGAGCGTTCTAAATCCGCAGAGCTCGCTAGAGATTCGGCGCTCGATGAACTCGATTCGTTGAAGCGCGAAAAAGTGAGACTTGAGGAACGTTTAGAATCCGTCGAACAAGCGCAAACGACGCCGAAAACGCCCAAGGTGAAACCAGCGCTCTTGAAAGAGCTCGAGCAAACAAAGTCGAGTTTACAGAAAGAAATCGAAACTCTCGAGGGCAACGCGGAAGCGCTGAGTAAAGAACTCGCTGACATTGAGAAAGCTAAATCGAGAGAAATTGAACATTTGCAGAAAGAACTCGAGCAAGCAAAATCAAACGCGAAAAAGGAACTGAACGAGACAAAGAAAGAGACGGAAACACGCTTGTTGGCGCAGATGGAAGCGCTTCGCGACGAGCTCGTGGCGTCCAATCAACACCGAGAGGAGATTAACGAGCAAAGAGAACGAGCTGAATTGGACGCGAAAGAAGCGGTGACGCGATATGCCTCGCTCGAGAACGATAAGAACGGAGTTATTGCAAAACTCAACGAAAAAGTTGAAGCGCTCGACAAAGAGTTGAAAGCAAAATCGGAGGCGTGTAAGCACGTCGAACGACAACTTGAGATGGCGACGCAGGCGCAGAAAACACAATCGAAAACAGCCGCGAAAGAAGTCGAAAGAGCGTACGCGAAAAAAATCAAGGACCTCGAAAACGAAATCGCCTCGACGACGAAACTTCGGGACGACGCGGAAAGAGCAAAGAGCGATTTAGGTGCGGAGATTGACCGCATAAAGTTGGAGTTCACGGCTTATAAAGCGTCCGTTTCGGATAAAGAGCGCGACGAAAACCTCAAGCCGACGACGGCAAACTTCTACGAGAAAATGCAAGCTATTCGTGCAGCTGAGGAACTTCGAGCTGAACGCAACGATCTCGCGCAAGACCTCGAAGACGCTCGAGCCGATTTCATGCGATCAATTAGAGAACAAACGACTCGCGCGGAAGAAGCCGAAGCCGCTTTGGAAGACTCCAAGTTATCGGCGAAGATTGCAGCGGACGCGGCGAGAATTGAGTCGATGGAAGCAACGAGCTTGGCGAGAAAGCACGCGGATGAAGTCGCACAAGCGAGAATAGCGCTCGCTGATGCTCGAAAACACGCCGCGGGAGCCGAGAAACGCGCAGATGTTGCCATCGCGCGCGTCGAACGACGATGTAAAGAAATTGAAGCGCGGACGGACAGAGATGTGGACAGACTGACGATGGCGGTCGAAACCGCCGAGAAAGCGCAAAAGAGCTCGGAAGAGAAAGCGGCGCACGTCGACGCCGAATTAGCGAACGCGAAAAGTCTCGTCCAAAGGTTAGCCGACGGTTTACGCGACGTGCGTCTCAAGAAAGAACAAGTGGAGAAGGACCAGCAACACGTCCAGCGAGAGCTCGAGGACGCACTTTCCAAACTTAAAGCTTCGAAACAGTTCGAGGTAGACGCGATTAAATTTTCTGGACGAATCAAAGAACTCGAAGCCGAAGTGAAAGAGTTGATCATTAAAGCCAAACGCGCTGAGGCGGCGATGGTCGAGGCAGAAAAACACGCCGAACACGCCGAAGAGGCGTTCGATAAGATTCGTCAGCTCGAACAAGAAGTTTCCGATTTGGACGCGAGACGTTCTCAAGCCGAGGCGGCGTTGAAGACAACTTCTGGGAATGCACCCGAAGCGTTTCGCGCGTTGGAAACTGAAAATTCGCGTCTTGAAAAGCGAGTTAAACAGACGTGGCAAGCCTTGCAAGGTGCGCATGCGGTGGCGGAGCAAACGAAGCACGCGGCGAGAGACGCGGTTCGCACGGCAAGACAAGCGGCCGCGAGGGCGGAAAAGGAAGCAGCTTTCTATCGCGACCGCTCCGAAAAAGCCGAAGCGGCCAAAGTCGAAGCCATGCAACGCGCAGACAACATGATCAACGACGCCCAGCAGCAAGCGGACGAATACGCGAACGAAAAGTTGGAAAAGGAGAAGCGAAAGTTACAAATCTTGGAGGAGAAGTTGCGTGAGGCGCAAATGTTTTCAAAGAAGATTGTTTTACCGAAAGTGAAAAGTCCTCCGAGGGGCTCAAAGCTTCGAGATTTACAAAGTAAACAAGAAGATTCGTTCATTCCTTCTATGCCAAGAATCAACGTGGGTAAGAAAGAAGGTCCGTCGAAAAAAGTTGCGGCGAACGACTCGAAGAAGACCACCGCGCAGTTGGACGACGAAATGGCCTCGGCGGATTTAGTCTTGCAAGAATACCTCACGCGATCGCGCGAAAATAGCGTTCGCTCGTCATCGCCGCGTTCTATAGGATAAGAAAATGCTATTCTAGCTATTGTATTATTATATTAAACTATGTAGCGTGCTATTTTACGTCTAATCTTCCCTTCTATAACTCCGCCGCGTTGGCATCGAACGCCACGCCACCTCCCAATGAGGATGTTTTTTTCCTTCTTTCGAAATTGAAATTCAAGTCCTTCGATCTGAATACGCGCAAGTATAACACGTACACGAGCGGTAAGAATTGTACTGTCGCGACAATCAAGCGCAAGTAAAACATTTTCGGTGATTGTTTTCCTCTTTTTACCGATTCTTCGTCTTCGTTCTCGTCCAGAGAATAACTATCGCTGTTATTATCGTTGATGCCATTATTTCCGTTTTTAGGCAATAAAGACGCCACGTCCATGACCTCTTTCGCGATCATTTCGCCCAGACTTTCTACTCGTAACTTACGTCTCGCCATTTCTTCCCCGCCTTTCTTCGAGTTCACGACGATTTCCTCAAACGATACCTTCTCCCCTCGCTGCTTGAAAAACCTTTGACATCCTCTCCATTTGGACAATGCCGTCATGACATCTTTATCTTCCGCATATTTTTGCACGCTCATGAAATTTTCCATTACGTCTTCCACCGCCGCTCTTATTCGTGGTTCGCGCATGCTCGATTGAAACGCTTCGTCTTCGTTCGCTTGGACGATAAAACTGAGGCGTTCTCTTTCCTTTGCGAGCGATTGTAAGCGAGCTTTCTTTTCTTCGACGCTCCCTTCTACCGCCGTCGCCTCTTTTGCAGTTCTCTGCTTTGAATACTTCTTCTCTTTCGCGCCTCGTTTCAACAACTCATTCTCGCACTCCTTAAACTTCCCCGCCCTCGCTAATTCCAGCGGACCAAAACTCTCTCCGTCTTCGCCTTCCTCTGAAGCTCCGTGAATATCTACCTTCCATTCGTCGCATAAGAATCTCACCGCGTGCGCGTTCCCTAACCCAACCGCCAACATCAACAAACTTTTCTTCTTCTTCTTCTCCATTTTCTCATTCACGTCGATCGTAAAATACTCCACGTCCACGTCCTTCACTCTTCCTTCAAACTGTTGCTTCGCGATTTCTCGTCTCAATCTCTCCGCGACTTTCGGAAAGGTTCCCCAATCCGTCCTCGCGCACGCGCACTCCACCATCGGAGGTAACCGAAACCGACCTCTTGGAGTTGACACGTCCGCAACGGATACCTCCCCATCCTCACTCAAAAACAAGAGCTCCTCCAAACACTCTAAACTCCCAATTTTCGCGCACATCGACATTGGCGTCTCCTCCGCGCTATCCGCGTGGTTCACGTTCGCTCCACATTTACCAACTAAAACTCTGACCACATCCACCCGATCCATCGCGATTGCGTGGAACAAAGCCGTCCTCCCGTCACGCTCGTCCTCTCCATCCACCTCGCATGCAAATCTGAGGATTAAATCGAGGCAAATTTCCGAGTGGTTGTTCCTCGCCGCGCAGTGTAAAGGCAATAACGAATGCATCTTTCCCGTGCCGAATTCGTCTTCTTCCCCTACTGATGATGCGAAAGGAAGTCCCACTTCCGCGCCGTCTGTGATGGCCTCTTCGAGTAAAAGCCGATCGCCGAACAGGCACGCGTTCTGGAGTTTCTCGTTCGCGCTTTTGAGTTTCTTTAGTACCATCTCTCCCCGTTTTCGTTCGTCATCATCGGTTTCCGTCATATTCGTGTGTTTTGTGTCGTTTTTCCCCAGAAATCGTCTTTGTGAAATTCGATCAAATTGAAACACACATAACACGCGCAAAGACGAACGCTTTAAAAGAGAGATCGACCTGCCATGAGTGGTGGTAACGGTGGTAACAATGAACCAGTGCCGGACGACCACATGAAATCGACCGCAATCGGCCCGCCTTTAAACGCGAACGTGATGACCATCCCTTTATTCCAATTGGAAAACGGCGTGGAATTGAAAGAAGTGAAAGTGTGTTATTCCACGTACGGGAGATTAAACGAGGACGGAGATAACTGCGTATTAGTCGGACACTCTTTGACGAGCAACTCAAACGTGGACGAGTGGTGGTCGGAATTTATAGGAGGCGGTGAGGGTGAAGGAAAAGAGGCGAAATGTTCGTTGCATTTGGAGAAGGATTTTATAGTGTGTTGCAACTACCTCGGGTCGCCGTACGGAACGGCGTCGCCGGTTTCGGAAAATCCGGAAACGCCGGGGAAGATTTACGGGAGTCGATTTCCCGCGCCGGTGACGATACGAGATAATGTGAATTTGCAGAAGATGGTTTTAGATCGATTGAAGGTGACGAGATTGTCCATGTGTATAGGAGGATCGATGGGCGCGATGTTAGCGCTGGAATTCGCGGCGAGTTTCCCGGAGTACGTCGAGAAGTTAGTGTTGATTGCTGGATGTGGAAAGCACACGGATTGGGCGATTGGGATCGGTGAGGCGCAACGACACGCGATTGTGAGCGATGCGAACTTTGAAGGAGGGGATTACGATGTAGAAACGGGCGGACCCAAGGACGGGTTGGCGACGAGTCGGATGATGGCGATGTTGAGTTATCGAGCGCCAGTGAGCATGGACGAGAAGTTCTCGAGGATGAACGTGGAAGGCAAGGAGCATCCGGTGAGAGGAAGTGCTGGAGGAGAAAATGAAAAAGAGAACGACGACGATGACGATCACGACAAAGCGCCGTCGCGAGAACGAGAACAAACGCAACAGAAAAGAAAATCCTTCGACAACAACCACGTCCCGTATTGGCAAGTCGAGAGTTACCTCCAATACCAAGGCCAAAAATTCATCCAACGATTCGATGCCAACTGCTACTTGCAGTTGACGTACACTTTAGACTCCCACGACGTCTCTCGAGGGCGAGAAAACGGCGATTACGAGCGAGTCCTCTCGAAACTCACCCACGATACTCTCGTCGTGGGCATCCTCTCTGACGTCTTGTACCCGTTTGCATTACAGCGAGAACTCGCCGATTGCATGCCAAACGCGCAGTTGTATACCATAGATTCTCCTCACGGACACGACTCGTTTTTGATTGAAATCAACTCATTAAACGAGGTCATTCGCAGATGGCGGAACGGCGAAAACGTGGAAGTTCGAGATCCGTGTGAATCGGTCGCGTTATTAGAGGAACAACGAAATAGAGAGCGTCGCCAGTCCTCCTCAGCAGATCACGCACCCTCCTCGACGGATGTAGAAGATAGCGAAACGCTCAAACGCACCGTCCGCGCTTTACGAGAAGAACTCGCAAGAGTCCACGGAAATCTCAGGGCGCAGACCGCTCGAGCGGATCTTTATTTACGCAAGTTGCAAGCGCTCACCGACGACGAGGGCGAGAATAACGGAAAGAATAGCGAAACGAGCCGACAACGAAACCAAAAACGAGCGGCGAATACTTTCGCGTCTCCCCACGGAGTGATCGTTCTCAACGACCCGGGATACTTGAACGAAGGATTTTCGCCGATAGCTAAAGCTTCTTCGCTCGGCGCGCGCGGTCCAGTATTCGGTAAAATTAAGGCGAACGATACTAACGGCGATGATTCGAACAACAACAACGGCACATCGCACGCTGGCGTTTAATAATTCATCAACAGTTTCGAGAGAAAGAATATTGTATCATGATTCGCGCGTAGTAAACGCAAACGCCTCAAACTTTTTGAACTCTTAAAGTTACTCTTTCTTGTCTGCTCTTTTTCTCTTCTTAATTTTTGAAATTTCAACACATTCTTTTCGTCGAAAGTCTCGTCGTACGTGTGCGCGCACACGCACATTTAAAAGAAAGACAGACAGTGAGAGAGAAGCATCATGTCTCCGCCTTTTCCTTTACCCGGTGTTCGAGCGGAGGATCGATCGTCTCAGCGACAGGAGGAACACAAAGGAGAGCAATTACATCCCGGGAAAAAGAGAAATTTGGACGCACTTTTGATGATGCAGAAGAGGAAGAAGAAGAGGCTCGTTGAACGCGTCGGAGAAGAAGAGTGCTTGAGTTTTAACGACGACGAGGAGGTTTTGAACGACGGGGTTGTCGTCGAACGAAGCGACGATAACGCAAAGTTCGAGAAGGAAGAGGAGAGAAGACGAAGAAGAGAAAGAAGCGAGAAAAAATCGCTCGTTTTGAAACGTTGGGCGAAACTCGCGGAAGATTTGGTTTTGTTGCGACGACGACGAAGCGGAAGGAGAAGCGAAGATAACGAAGAAGAAAAGGACGAAGAGAAGATGAATGGTACAGGCGAGGCAAGGTTTGAGCGGCTGATGCGGGTGGCGTACGCGTACCGATGTTCGGTGAAGCAGAAAAATGAGAGACGCCGTCGACGCGGTCGCGGCGGGTACGGTGTGAGCGAACGCGGACTCCTCGCGCAAAGACGGGCGATGCATAACACGGTTTTGCACGGGATTGCAGAGCGATCGATACATCTCGCAGATAGCGCCGGAGCGGAGGACGACACGGAGGAAGAAAATGGTCGGATGTTTAACGCGGCGCTGGCGAGACAGTTCCAAGAGTTTATGCAGGTGCGAGGCGTCGTACCGACGATTGAGTTACCGGAAGGTGACGAAGCGGTGCAAGAAAATATTACGTTAGCCAAAGAGTATGCAAGACGGGAAGGCGCGACGATGCGTGCGACGAGTCGAATGTGGTTGCCGAGAGATCAGACTGCGCAGTGGACGGGGAGCGTAGAGAATGTATTTTCGTGCGTAGAATTTGATAGATTTAGCGGAGGGAGGTTTTTGGCGTGCGGAGGGGGAGGTGGGACCGTTTCGGTTCATCGAACCTCAGATATGAACCAGAAAACGTCAGATGGAGACGGGAATTCGTTGCTGTCGAGCATATACGCGCCGGTGTATAAGAAGTTTGTGGCAGATCCCGTGGATGGCATTTCATGGGTGAAAGAAGGGGTGTTAGCGACAGTATCGAAGAGGAGCGATAGGATTACATTTCACGACGTTGAAAGAGGATTGATGGGTACAAGTGCTCCTACTGCACCAACTGGATCTTCTGCTGCGGCGTTAGCCGTAACATCAACGGCGACAACAACAACAACAACAGTAAGTAGTCGAGCGATGCCAACATCAACGCAGTCTCCTTCTCCTCGATTCCTCGCGTATTCGCAAGGTTTAGTCGTCAGTCCTGTGTACAACGTTACACATCCGTCCGACATAAGAGATACGCTCGGTATCACCTCTATTGCTTCGTGCGACGATGGGAACCGTCTTTTCGCCGCCACTGGTGTTGGGAGCGTCTTCACGTTTGATCTTAGGCAGCGCGTCGATCACACGAGACCGGTTGCCATTTTCAGCGCTCCTACTACGGGTAATCTGAATTGCGTGAATGTCACGAAAGACGGTCAACTCGTCTGCGCGGCATCTTCTTCGGGCAGGGTTGTTTTATGGGACGCTAGGAAAGCAGTCTCTACGCATGCGACGGACCATCGCGGATTTACCGGGATAAAACCGGACAAAGAGATGTGTTCGTGGAGCGTGTCCAACATGTTTTCAAAAATCCACGGCAGATCCTTCGCGAGTAAATCGGAAGTGTATTGGGTAGACTTCGATCCGAAAGATTATTCGCGCGTAGCCTTTCACTGTTCCAATGGACGCACCGGCGTAATCGATATGAAACAAAACAATCACGCGACGTCGTCTCTCGGGGTTATCACGCACGCGCACTGTCCACCCAACCCGTGGACGTCAACGGCTCCAACGCGCATCACGCGAGACGAAGCCGAGCGTTTCATTGGCGCCGAAGGTGCGTGGGCATATCTTAACGGCGACAGTGCGGTAATGGCGACGCAAACCGAAACTGAAGGTGCCATCAGCTCGCAAATCGCCAAATGGAATGGCCGAGACAAACGCACGTGTTCGTGGTCCACGGACGGGCAAAAGTTAATCGTTCCGAACGTGAACGATTCAGGTATACTCATCCTAGACGTCATGGCGAATAACCCGAAGTCGTATCAATGGATTGATGATGGAACGGCGACGCGGGAGTCGACGACGGTGAAACTGTGGAATGAGAACGATGATGACGCTCACATCGACGAAGAAGAAGGAGCGAACGAGGAGCGGGAGGACGAAGAGGACGAGTACTACCCCGGCTACGGTCACAAACCAATCGCCCCATCTTTGTCTGATCAAGAAACCATCTTATCTGCCGTCGCCGTGCATCCAACGTGTGACTTTGAGTACTGCGCCGGCGGTCCGAATACGCTGAGCTACTTTCGTTTTGCCACGCGTAGTTTTTGATAGATTGCTTTGATATTGAAGAATAATATATAGATAGATATGTATACTAGGTTGAAAGAGCTTTCTCCCTCTCTCTCACTAACAGCAACTACTCTTACTTCCACCCTTCGCGGTCTCTCTCAGCCTGACTGTCCCGCCACCCCCGCTGTTGTTGCTATTGTTGTTATTCGTCTTGCTCTCCCCGACGCATCTTCTCGCCATCGCGCTAAACGCCTCCTCCACTCTCAACCCACTCTTCGCGCTCGTCTCAAAAAATGGCACCCCGAACTCTTTCGCCAACGCCACCCCTCTCTCTTTCGTCACTTTCCTCTTCGAATCTTCGCAATCGCACTTGTTCCCGATCAAACACACTTTCGCCGCTTCGCTCGCGTGCGCTTCAATATTCCTCATCCAGTTCCTCACGTTCTCAAAACTCGTCTCATCCGTCACGTCGTACACTAACAAAACCCCGTGCGCGCCTCGATAATACGCCGCCGTGATCGTTCGAAACCGCTCTTGCCCCGCGGTGTCCCATATTTGCATCTTCACTTTCTTCTGGTCTAAGTCTATCGTTTTGATTTTAAAGTCGATGCCAATCGTGGTTATGAAGGATGTCGTGAATTTATCGTCGGAATAGCGAAGGAGGAGGCAGGATTTCCCGACCCCGGAGTCGCCGATGAGTAGGAGTTTTACCAGGACGTCGAACGGTTTGTTGCTGCTCTTCGCGGATGCCATTCTTAAGGTGGTTTGGACTGCTTTTTGACGGTGGTTTGACTCGTGTTGCGTTGGTTCGTTTCTGAGGATTTGTTTGACTTTTGAGCGAATTTTCCCAAGCGGACCACACTTAAATTCCCCTCAGCGAGAGCTCTTGTTTTACGCACAGCGCGGCATTTAAAAGAGAATCGAGGGCGGTTGGTCGCCTTGGATCTCTCTCTCTCTTTTATCTCTTTTCCTCTCTTTACGCGTTTTCGTGCCTCCGCTCGTCCGAATCGTCGTTTCGGAGCGCAAAGTGTTGGAGACGAATCAATTAACTCTCGCCTTTGTTGTGTTGTTGGAAAAGAGTAAACGCGTTGTTATATCATGTTGCACGCGCAACTCATCGGCTACGGCTGGGCATTCTCCGCCGCCATCGGGAACGGCATTCAAGATAACCTCCGGAAATACGCCACGAAATCGATCAAAAACCCACTGCACGTGGTCGCCATGATGGAAATGTTAAACTGCGTGACGTTGTTCCTGTTTGTGTTTTGTACCGGACAAGGCGAGTTAATATTCGGGAAGCGAAAGCCACTGTTTCGACAGAAAAACGAATCATCGAGGAGTTACAGCTATGAAAACGACGACGACCAAATCGCGCGCACGCATTTAATCGTGCTCGCGTCGATATCTGCGCTGATTAAATGCGTCGGGTCGGTTGCGTTTCAGAGAGCGTTACAGTTGACGCCGATAAGTTTGTGCGCGCCGTACATGGCGTTTACGCCTTTGTGGTTGCTCGGTCTGTCGTTCTTTATCGTGCACGAAATTCCGAGCGCGAGAGGAGTGTTTGGGGTGGTTGTCATGACGGGAGGCGCGTACGGGTTGAACAGTGCCGCTGCCGGGAGTGGAGGAGGGGCGGCGGCGGGGGCGACGACGACGGCGTCGGGGGCGTCGACGTTAGCGGAGTTAGAGGTAGGAATAGACGAGAGGAAATATCATCGCGAGGGAGGTGCGAAGAGTCGGAGTAGCGGTTTTAGCGGGAATAGGAGCGGTAGCGACGGTAGTATGCTGATGGTTGAGAATAGTACTAATAGCGGGGCGGGCAACGATGCTGGTAATATCGTAAAAAAAGATGGCGTGGTGAGAACAATTCGCCGAGCCGTTCGGGAGTCGTTGGGAAAACAGGCGTCGGCGTTGAGAAAACAACCGGGAAGTTTAATCGCATTTGGCGTCGCTGGTTTGTGGGGGTTAACGAGCGATATCGATAAGCTCGGGAAGAACGCATCAGCTCATGCTGGTGGATTTATCGTGTACGTGACGCTGCAGAGGATTTTTATGGCCGCGCCGTTGGGAATGATTACGGCGGCGTTAAATCCGGAGGCGTTTGGGTACTTGAAAAATCCAAAAACGCTTTCGATTATATTCGGCATGGGTTTATGCGAGTTGTATACCGTGGTTGCGTACTTGCATAGTTTAGAGCATTTGTTTACGAGTTACGCGGTAGCAGCAAAGAGGAGCGGGATCTTATTGTCCGTGCTAGGTGGAGCCATTATGTTTAAAGAACCGATTGGGGATCGATTGCCGTATGTTTTCGTGATTATCATAGGCATGATGTGCATCATTCTCGCCGACGAATATTAGAGAGAAAAGAATAGAGAAAATATTATTTTTTCAACGCAGTAATTAGCAATAACAACTCAACGCAGTAATAGTAATAACAACATAATGATGATGATGATTAGGCTAGCTATTCTCTCTCTCTCTCTCTCCTCTCTGTCTATCTCGCTCTACGCATAGCATCTAACTCTCTCTCTCTCTCTCTCTCTCTCTCTCTTTCCTTCTTTCTTTCTACAACTCTTCGATCAAGTCGTACCGAATCAACTTCGTGTGCGAACCGACGACGGCCAAGGAGACGTAATACATGATCACGCTGAAAGCGACGCCTATTAAGCCGACAACGATGGTGACTTTCTTGGCAAAGAACATGACGATGAAACAACACACCAAAGGTGGCGCGCAGTATAAGTGAAGCCATATACCGTCTAGAGGTACTCTGTAAGGCCTCTTCATCGCGGGCGCGACTTCTCTCAGTTTCAACAACGCGGCGAATTTCATCACCGTCGTCGCGCAGTAAAACCACATCTCCAACTCCGCGAGAACCTCAAACGGAACTAGAAACAACATTGTCATTAGAACTGCGTTCATGATCATCGCCGCGTACGGATTATTGTTCTTTGGGTCGACTTTAGCGAAGATTTTCGGTAAGGTTCCCACCACCGCCATGCCGTACGTGATGCGACTCGTCGTCGACAACAGCGTGCAGAGCAAACCAACCGTACTAATCGCCGCTCCGATTAAAAACACCAACTCCAAAGCCGACCCGCCAACGAGTTTTGCCACCTCCGTAAACGTTCCGTCTTCCCATTTCGTCGGGTCTGCCAATACGGAGTACCCGACCGAAATGCTCAAAAAATCAATCAACAGCGCCAATCCCATGGCGGTAAACATCGCTCTCACGAACGTTTTGCTCGGATTTTTAACCTCCCCGGCGCAACTGCCCAACAAATCGTACCCCGCGGTCGACCATAACAAAATAATCAAAAATGTGTGCCAATCCGGTCCGAACGACCCGTCGGACATTTCATGTTGCGGCACGATTGTATCCTTCCCGAAACACGCTTCGAAATCCAACTTGGGGAATCCAATCACCACCAACGCGATGAACGGTCCTAAACTCGCCACCGCAAACAACACGCTCGCATTCGCTACCATCTCCATCCCGTACATATTTATCGCAACGACCACACCCATCAACACGAGCCCAAACGGCACCCTCAACTGATCGTTATACATCTTCTCCCTCGCTTGCCCAAACGCCGGTTCGAGGTAGTCCAAAAACAAAACCGCGAACAAGCCGCCTTCAAAGACTCCCGAAATCAACGACCAGTGCCCGTTCAAAAACGACCAAAACGGCCCGAACGCTTTATCGATCCACAAAATGTGTCCTCCGTTTTCTGGTAATGCCGAGGACAGTTCCGCGGTCATGAGCGCCAGCGGCGCGGACCAAAACACGCCAGCCACGAACACCATCAAAAGCGTGATTTTCGCCCCGGCTGCACCCACGGCATCTTCAAACCCGTACGGCCCGCCCGCGACGGAAGAGAACGCGAAAAGTACCAGTTTCCCGAACGTTAACGTTCGTCTTGTTTTTGCGTGCATTAAATGTTCGTTAGTGTTGTTCTCCTCGTCCTCTTCGTTTTGTTGTTGCTTCGTCGAGGTGACTACAAGCGAGGCACCGTTCTCCTTTTTTTCCCCATTGCTGCTCATAATGACGAGTTTTTTTTCTGGAAAAGACAGACAGACAGACAGTCGCCTCTCCCTCTCTCTCTCTCTCCTTAAAACAGCCGAAGAACGGCTTCGTGAAAACCCAAGAGAAACGCAGACGTGCTCTCTGAGGTTTAGACTTTAAGAGCGAGGATGAGAGATGCGATAAAAAAACTGAGGAGGGGAACTCCTGTTCTTTTCGTTCTGCCTTTTGTGTTCGTTGACATTTTTGCTTCTTCTTTTTCGCTGAAATAAGCGAGTTAAAATTATATTGGGACGGTGCCAAAGCGCTCTTTGAGATGATGCGCCAAAAAATTTTCGCCAAAGCGAATTCAAAGTTCTGTTCAACAAAGCGCATCGACCTTTTTTCGCCTTTTGCAAAGTTGAGATTTTTCGCCACAACAAATCGAACACTCGACGCAAAGAAGAAGATTGAGCAGAGAGCAAATTTAGTACAGAGAGAGGCGGAGAGTTTTTAGACGCACACGAAGAAGAAGAAGAAGAAGAATACGAAGATGGCATCCATGGGCGACGACCAGGAGGAGAACATCGAGATGTGGAAGATTAAGAAGGTATTACATATATGTATATAGTTTGTTCCTTTCTCTTTTACTTATTTTTACTCGTTCGTGAGAGAGTTTTCGTTTGCGCCGGCGGATGCGATGAGAGAGAAAGCCCCGAGGAGGAGGAAAAGATGCGATGAGGCGTTTTGTTCTTTTCGCGCCTTTTAAGGCCCTTCCTTTTGAGTGCGCGCTCTTTAACCCCGGACGCGCGCGTCGTGGCGTTCGAATACTGATTCTCTCTTTCTCTTCGTACCGGTGTACTTACCTCTCGCGCGCGCACTCGTAATCATCAAATAGTTAATCAAAGGCTTGACCGAAGCCCGGGGAAACGGGACGTCGATGATTTCTCTCGTCATTCCACCGAAAGGGCAGGTGAACTTGGTGAATAAGATGCTCACGGACGAAATCGGGACCGCGTCGAACATTAAATCGCGAGTGAATCGCTTGTCCGTGTTAAACGCGATCGGGTCCGCGCAAACGAGGTTGAAGCTTTACAATCGCGTGCCCGATAACGGGTTGATCATATACACCGGGACGGTGTTAACCGACGAGGGAAAGGAGAAAAAAATGAACATTGATTTTGAACCGTTTAAACCGATTAACACGACGTTATACATGTGCGATAACAAGTTTCACACGGAGTGTTTGCACGATTTATTGGCCGCAGATCAAACGTACGGGTTTATTATCATGGACGGTAACGGGACGCTGTACGGGACGTTGTGCGGGAACCATCGGGAAGTGTTGCAGAAAATTACCGTAGATTTGCCGAAAAAACACGGGAGAGGGGGTCAGTCCGCATTGCGTTTCGCGCGTTTGCGTTTAGAAAAAAGGCAGAACTATTTGACGAAAGTTGCCGAGTTGGCGACGCACCATTTTATCACCAACGATAAGTGTAACGTCGCCGGATTGATTTTAGCCGGTTCCGCGGATTTTAAAAACAGACTGAGCGAGGCGGATGTTTTTGACGCTCGATTGAGCGCGAAGGTGTTGAACGTCATCGATGTCTCCTACGGTGGCGATAATGGATTTTCTCAAGCCATCGAGCTCTCCGCGGACACGCTGGCGAACGTAAAATTCATCGCCGAAAAGAAACTCATCGGTAAATTTTTCGATCAAATAGCGCAAGATACCGGCAAGTTTTGTTTCGGCATCAACGATACTTTGAATTGTTTGGATATGGGCGCGGTCGAAACCTTAGTCGTTTGGGAAGACTTACCGCACGAACGCTTAGAACTCATCAACTCCGTCACTGGAACCACCGAGGTGAAAATTCTCACCCCTGAACAGCAAAAAGACCCGAAACACTTTCACGACGCCGAAAATAACCAACTGGAAACGACGGAAAAAATAGCCTTCAGCGAATGGTTGGCCAAAGAGTACAAAAAATTCGGGTGCCAGTTAGAATTCATCTCGGACAAATCGCAAGAAGGAAACCAGTTTTGCCAAGGTTTCGGCGGCTGCGGAGGTTTGCTGAGATACCAAGTCGATTTGGACGCGTTCGAGGTCCCCGACGACGTCGACTCGGACTCCGGATTCGGAAGCGACTCGAGCGAGGCCTTTATTTAAATAAAACACATGTATAACAGTCACCACCGGAAAGAAAGAAAAAAGTAAGAGAAAAAAAAGAACAGAAACAAACAGACAGACAGATAGATGGAGAGAGAAAGAGGGAGAGGAGAGCGCGCTTTCTCTTTTTAGTGTTGTTGCTTTATAATATTATTATTAATACCACAGTTGTTCGCAGTTCTTTTTGGAGAGTAAAAATCTGCCACATTTTGCCTCGTTTGAACAAGAAAAGGATAAGACATTTCCAACGGTATTTCCAATTCTTCATTTTATCTCACGACGCGGTTTATTATACACACGCTTTGAATCTGCATCGTCCGCGGTAACAACAGCAACAAGAACAACAACACGTACCACCAAGGAGATTTATTTAAGAAGACGACGAAGAAGAATGGTCGCCGACGCGGTTCACGAGCTCCCTTCGTCTATCATTGTGCACCCAACCAGAGGTCAGCTCCACCACACGAACCCGCTCGTTCCGGTGGGATGGCAACACCCGCAAATAGCGAGTAGTTCCTGTACTAATAAAGCGTTCGGGTTGGACGACTTCCACGACTCGTTGTTGGAAACGATTTTGTCCTTCATGGACGCGGAAACGATCTTACTGACTGGGCAAACCTGTAAGCGTTTGCACGCTTTGTGCGAGCGAGAGGAACTCTGGGCCGCTTTGGTGAACACGCGCTTTGGCCACCGGCCGAATCGAACCATCGTGAGTTCAGAAAAGCATCAAAAACAGAAAAGGAGTGGAGAAACTCTGGAGGAGGAGAAGCGGTTTTGCATCGTCAAGCGCTTGAGCTGGAAAATGGTGTACAAGAAACACCGAGAAGTGTTGTTCGCTCTGTTTCGCGGGAACAGCAACGGGCGCGTGCAACAATTCGGCGGGGATTTCTTCATCAATCACGCGAACGAGCTGGCATTGCCGCCGTCGAATTCGTCATCTGCCAATGCCGTGATGATGATGGCGTAGGGAGTGCGAGTAGGAGTACTCTCTTACGCCGCGCGGTATCCTTAAAATTTTGTGTAATTAAACTCTCGTGTACTTTCAGACTTGTATTCTCTTCATAGGCAAAGCGCGCAAAACACACACACGCACGATCAAACGAACGAACGAAGAAGAATGAATCTGACGGAAATCCTGGAGCAACACAACGCTTTACTCGACCTCGGTCGCGAACACTTGGAAAAACTTTCCTCCTCGTTCCGTGAGGCGTTCGATAAGAGCGCGTTTGAGAACGCGAAACAGAATTGGATTGGATTTTACCACGCGATTGATTGGAAGACAGATCGATGGATATCCGCGGTTTTGGTTTTTCATTTGGTCTCGTTGATGTGCTTGGTGAAATGGAGACACTGGGAGCAGTTCCAAGTGAGAATGTTCGTCATATTAGGCGCGTGTAGCTTTGGAGCGGAACGGATGAATGGATTTTTGTCCAAACGGTGGGAGATGTTTAGCACGCAAAACTACTTCGACGAGAGAGGCGCGTTCGTGTCGGTGATTTGGAACGCGCCGTTGATGGTGAATTTAGTGATTATTTTAGTCAACTTTTTACGGTTAACGGTGAAGGAGATGGTGAAGATGAAGAAAGCGCAGATGAAGAGGAGATTTAGGGAGAGTCAAAAGGAATCGGGAGTCGGCGCGAAGAAGAAGAAGACGAAAAGAGAGACGAAAAAGAAGCAGTAGTATTTAGGCGATGTAATAGTTTGTTTAACGATAATATAGTTTTAGGGATGTGTGTGTGTGTGTGTGTGTGTGTGTGTGTGTGTGTGTGTGTTTATTTATACAAGGGTGATTTGAATTCTGTGTCTATTCTTTTCTCTCTCAATCTCAATCTAAAAAGCCTCGCGATCGCTATCGTCGATTAAGACGCTCACGTGAGTTTCCGTTTCGTGCGCTAACTTCTTAATCTCTTCGAATCGTTCTTTCGCGTTCGGGACGTCTAAAGACAAGTCCTCGATTAAGTTTCCAACTCTCGTAAAACCTTTGGTCATTTGTACCGCGGACACTTCTCCTGAATTGTTTAAGACGTGCAATAAACCCAACAGAATCGCCGGCGCGTTGGAATCTTTATCGCTTTCAATCATCATCACCAGCGCTTTCTTCACCAATTCGTGGTGGAAGAACGGTTTCGCTAAATCGTGCAGCCTTCTTCTCGCCTCGGTGACGTCGTGCGATTCCAAGTACTCTTTCAAAAGCATCTCCAACTCCGTCTTAGCCTGCTCGTACGGGGTTTTATCGAAATGTCCCCACGCGTGTAACACTCTGTCCGTGGAAAAGCGCTGCGAAATTTGCTCGCTCGCTTTACTCGCCACCGTTTGCGCGTCTGGACCTTGGCACGTCGGGTCTCCGGCTAAAGTCACCTCGGCAAACTTTGGTGGCAAAATATCGTCCACGACACCTCTCGCGATGAACGTCGAGATCGTTTCAATCGCATCCGGAACGTCCAATTTTAAATCGTGCACGCTCGCCGCTAAATCGACGAAACCTCGCATCATTTGCTTCCCGGAAATCACGCTCGGGTAAAACGCCGACAACAACGCGCTCGCGGCTTCTTTTTCTCTATTTCCTCTATCCAGCGCCATCGTGATTAATTTCTTCACGAAAAAATGCTCGTACAAAGGCTCTTCCAGTCCTCTCAATCGTAACCCAGCCTCGGCGATGTCGTTCGAATCAAAGTATTCCTCGATCGTCGCCTCGCTCGCCATCTTATACGCCTTCACTCGGTCGTACGCTTCCGACCCTTGAATCAACGTCTTCTCCCTGAACACCGTCTTCTCCGCATCTTCGGTGGAATCGTAATTCGGATCGCCTTTATCTAACGCGTACACCGGACTCTGGTCGTCCACCAAAACGTTCGCCGCGCTTTCGTCGCCTTTTCGTCCTCGTCCGGACACTTTCACTTGCACGTGCTTGTGGCCTTTGTGCCAATCCAACCATCTGTTGTCGGTGATTTCCCCGAGGGAAGGTTTTCGCCCGAACGATGCGAGCTCGCGCTTTTTGATCGTTTTCTCGAAGATTTTCCGTTGGTCCGCCGTTAACATTTTGATGAGACTTTATATCGATATTTGTCCTTTTCCCTATAAGCTTTAGAGGTTGCCTTTCCGTATCTAATTTTCGCCGCGAAGATTAAGACTGTTTCTTACGTTCTCGTTCGCCGCGAACCAACCAACGCGAAACAACGAACGCGTTTAAAGTTTTCTCTCGGTTTTGTTCTTCTCGCTGTTCCCCGCGCAAAGACGATACTGTGTATTCTATATATCGCAAGAAAGAAAAGGCAGAGACGAGGGATATACAAATTCTCGTTAGGGATCTCTCTCTCTCTAATAAGAAACTCTCTCTTAAAACTCTCTCTTTCTCTCTTCCCTGCTTCTGAGAAGAAGAAAAAAGAATAACGACGATAAAGGAATGAGAAAGATTAACCCTTTGACGAAAAAACACACCGAACAGGTTATTGTCTTTCCTTCTTACGCGTGTTTGCGTGTCTCGCCTTTGTTCTGCGAATAAAATGGATCGTCGCGTAAGAATTTTTTGGAAATGCACTAACACCCTAAATTATTGGTCTTGGATTTCCTTCGTCTTTGTAGAGCGCGGCATAATACTAAAAACAGAACGCGCGACTAACAGAAAGACAGTCTCGCGACAACAACAAACGACAGAGATTACCAACACGCCACGTATGCCTGTGATTCCTCGTTACCTTATATTCCTCTTCCAAGTCGTCCTCGCTTTCTGCTTCATCAGTTTTAGTGGTCTTCATCAATCATCATCATCATCATCATCGTTCAATTTCGTTCAAGGGAAAACCAAACTGAACATCAAATCCAGCGGCATCGACATGGTCCACGCCTCGCACATACTCTGCGCATCAAACCGCACGTTATGCGAAGATATCATGGAATTACTCGAACCATTCGCCGAGGACGATTTATTACGGCCGAAGTTAGAGCGAGGGTTCGAAGAGCTCGCGAGGAAATTCAGTCGCTGCCCAACTGGGAAGAGGAACGGAGGGGATTTGGGGTACTTTCCGAGAGGGGAGATGACGAAGGATTTCGATGGTACGTCTTCTTTCTTTGCTGCTCTTCGCGTTAATGCATCGCTGACCTTTACGCATATCCTCTCTTTCATTACTTTTAATATTTTTATTCTTTCAACGAAACAGCCATCGTCTTCTCGGAACTGGCGGCGCCGTTGCACAAACCGGTTGGACCGCACCAAACGTCCAACGGGTTCCACGTGATCATGGTCCACGACCGCCACTTGGCGGACGCGGAAATGCGCGAGCAAGCGAGAATTGCCACGGAAGAAGCCAAGAAAAAACGCGAGGAAAGTTTCAAAAGAAACATGAAAAAAGAGCAAGGGAAGCAGGAGAGGAAAGGCGCGAGAGCAAACGCGAGACAGGGTGAGAGAAGACCGCCGGCGAGTTCGAAGCACCGCGCTGCGGTGGGTTCGCACGACGAGTTTTGATATTTCTCGCTCACTTAGCGAGAGAGAGAGGGAGAAAGAAAGAGAGCTGCGAATATTGTCGTTTAGTAATAAGGACGATGCGTTGTAATAGTATTATATTTAAAGAAGAAGAGGCGAAGAATGGTATATGCGTACGAGCACATTCCTCTCTTGTTGGTAGTGGGTGAAATCCCCTAAAATTCCCCCAAATCTTCACTTCAGATATCAACCGAGAACTTCCTTTCGTTGTCATCATGTGGCCGCGTCGGTAGGGAAAAATGCTGCAACGCAAACACCTTTTTCTGTTGTTGTTGTTCTCGTTCGTAATCTTTCTGTCGGAACACGTGCAATCGAACGACGACGAGAACGATTTCGATTGGGTTTCCGACGAATTCGCGGAGCGAGAGAAACAGAACGACGACGATGCCCAGTTCTCGTTTAAGGATCCAACCGTTATCGTTGGCAACCGCGGGGTGCATTCGGACGATGTCCTCAAATATCCACTCTCAAAAACGTCCAAAAGGAAAGATAAACTTCAAGTGAGCGAGTGCCGCGCGTGCGATGTTTCCGGACTGAAAGTCGGTTGCGACCAAGCGAAATATATTAAACCGTGCGGTATCGAAGGGAGCTACGCGCTGAAGTCGTCGTATTTGGAGCACAGGGCGGAGGAGTGCGGGGGTGGGGGCAGAAATACGAAGATACCGTTGATGGCGAGTTTCGTCAGAGACGTTCGCGCGACGGCGACGGAGTACGCTCTCGTTTTAGATGGGACGAGACGGTTTTTAATCGAAGCGTTTTGCGTGAGAGGGAGGACGAATGACTGTCGCAGGTTTCCCAAACACGCGAGGTGTCCAAAGGAGATTGTAGAGAGTGGTACTGGTATGTGTGCGTACGGCAGATTGCTCAATCAGCACGAGGGGACGTTTACGGACGAAGATCTGGATAGTTTTGGAGAAGAAGCAGCCGAGGCGGTCGTGGCGACGATACATTGGGAACTGCCAGATTTTCGCGCGTGCAAGGACTTAGAGGTGAATAAAAAGCGAGACGCGAAGGCGAACAAATTGAGAAATTTGTATGACAAACCGTACGAAGGAAGGAGTATCGAGGCGCCTATTCAGGTAGAAACGACGGTTGGATTCGAGAGGAAAGAGAAGATGTTTTTAAAGTTTACCGTCCAGAAAGATGTGGAGAATGCAGAATATAATGTCGAGCACAAGATATCTCCTTCGCAAGTAGAGAAGATCTTGAACGCGCGGTGTCCAGCGACGCTGGCACTCATCGCCGATGCGTTTCATGAAATCGGCCCAGAATGGCGTAAGAAGGACGCTTTTCGAAAGACAAAGATGGACGATACGCCGGAGTATGTAACTAAAGAAGCGCAAAAGCTGTGGGCAAAACTAGGTAAGAAAACACACGAAAAGGCCATGAAGGCAAAGAAAGATAGGGATAGAAAAATAGATAAGTCGGGGATGACGCAAGAAGTGAAGGATGAGCTCGGTCACGATTGGTGGAAACAAATCGCAAAAGGCGCGCCGAGTAGGAAAACGGTATACTGGCAAGATTCTCACCCTGTGTTTGAGTTCGGTTCCTCGACATACTTGGAACCACCAGAAAGACACATACTTCGAATGGTAATAGCTGGCGTACCGCGACGAATCCGCGCGAGTGGGGAACAGAGAACTCCTTACGGGACGTTATTCGTCGCGACAAGGGATAATAGGGATACGAGTTTAAGCGAAGAGTACCAAGCGGCTTTATTAAGGTCTGCGTCGAAGTGTTTGCGAGAGACCAACTTGCGAATAATCGAGATTAATCCCATACACAGGAAATCACACGCAACTGACGACGTCGTATTCCCTTTGGAACCGCCGGTTGATTGGATAGAGAAGGCATCCGTATACGAAAAAACGGCGAGTGGTGGCGTGCGAACAGAGATTGATGGCGACAGAAACACATACAGAGGTGGTCAAAACGTCGATTTGGACTGGGAGGGATATTCTATCGATGGAGGATCGCATTTAGGATGGAGTTCTGTTTCTATCCTGCTCACCTCGGATATTACGGGGAAGAATATCTCAAGCGAAGAGGTTCGCGCGATGTACGGCGCGACAGAGACAGAGTACGAAAGGACGGAAGAGTTTAAAGATAAACGAGGTAATCGACGAAGCAGAACAGTCAAACTTCGATGCTCGCCTCCCAGGTATCAAAGCTTAGCGCCGTGTTTAGGCTATGCGGAGAAACCTTCAGTCTTTCGCGTGTTGGATAAAAATAAAGGCCACGACCTATTGTTGAAACACGAGCGTGTGGATGTAAAGACGGCGGAAGCTATGGGAAGTTTTGTATTCATCCTTCTCGCGTTGGCCGCTTTCGCTGCATTCTTTTTCATCGCTTTGACCAGAGAGCAGAGATTTGTCGTTTGGGCGATGGCGAAAGCGCAAAATATACAGTTGCGAAACAAATTGGCTGCGCTGGTTGCGAATAAAGAAAGAAGAGAGAACAGAGCGGCGGCGGCTTCAAAAAATGTCTCGGTTTAGTTTAGTTTAGACAGCTTAATTTAAGGTACCTACTTCTCCTTCTCGTCCTCGTCATCGTCGAGAAACTTTTTGAGAAAGTCTGGCGCTATGTTTTTAATCTGCTCCTTATAATCCTTCCCTATGCGATCACTCCAGATTCCCTTCGAATATTCTCCTTGACCAGTGAACCAGTCCGGCCTTGGAACATCCGGTAGAGTTGGATCTTGCACGATGGTATCATCTAATTTTTGCGCCACGCTTTCTAACCGTTCCGAAACGAAACCCGGGAGTTTCACTTTGATCGTGGAAGTTTCTCTTTCAATCGAGCCCCTCGCGACTCGGTCCGCTTCGCTCGCGATGCGTTCTAATCTCCGCGCTAACGATGCCGCCGTCACCGCGTAATTCTCATCACTCGTGTCGCACAACCACGCATCTCTCAACACCTCCCACACGCACTCATCGCAATCGCCAAACTTTTCCTTCAAGAAATACCTCGCCACGTCGTAATTCGGCTCCGCCTCTAAATACTCCCAAATCTGACCGTCGAAATCATAATTAAAGAGCGTTTCAAACTGTCTCGTCAACGCATCGGCCTTTGTAGACAAGGACGGTCCTTCTCTAGCCAACGCGGAAAAAATGACTTCTGCCCAGACCTTTCCCAACGCTCTCACGTCCCTCGCCATGTCCTCATCCGATGGGTCTAAAATTGCAGCGCCGAAATTGGCCAATCGGAACCTCGTGCCAAACTCACCTCGCTCCTCAAAGGCATCTCTGTCGTCGAACGAGTCGCAAAAGATTGTGCCAGCATCGATACCATTATGCGCCACTCCATTGGAGTGGCAAAATGCAACCGCTCTGGCCGTTTGTCGTATAGCAGACCGAATGTACCTAAACCTCAACACCGTCGGATGTGTCTGCACCCTCTCCACTGGCGGCCAAAACTTCGTTCGCCCTTCCCCATCGTCCTTCTGCTTCGCCGACGCGTATTCCGATAATCTCTTTAAACCAACCCATTCTTGTGCTACGTAAAAAGAAGTATTCCCCCCATCCTCATCCCTGACTTCGCTCTCGCTCGCCCCAGCGGCGAAATACGCAACGCACCTCACAACCGGCAACATTTTCTGCGACATCTGCCCTTGCCCTCTCCCATATTCATCCACAACAATATCTGGCCTATCATCAGACAACAAACGTTCATACGCATTCACCTCTGTCTCCGCTAATACTTTCACCGACGGAAAATACTCTTTTATCAACACCTGCGGCCCAGTCAAAGAGACCAAAGGATCCCCTGGATATCTAAAAAGAGGCTCGCCGGAGGACCATCGCGCGGCGTATAAAACCATCGCGCTCGAGCTGCTCTCGCTGCTCGAAGAAGATGCCGTCATGGCCTTTATTTCTCCGTCTTCAGTTCTCGAAATGGAAAACGACGAGGAAGGAGACGACGAGGACGGTTCACTTCTCGAGATGGAGATTTTCCCAAGCACTTGGAGCAACTCAAAATCAGAAGCTTCCAAACGCGTCGCGGTAGCTTTGACGATGGTTTCAATTCCTTTTCTCTCGCGATACTTTGTTCGTCGTTTGGTCTGGATTCTGCTGTTGCCGCCGCCACGCGACGATGAGCGCAAAGTTTTAGAAGAACAACAAGGAGAAGAAGCTCGCATGATTGCTTCGTTTTGTTTTGCTATACACAAAAGTGACGACGTTTCAATGCCAAAATTCTAGGGGTTGTTTCAGATTTAGTATTAGATTTTACGCGTTGATCCTCTCGATGATTATTTATTATTAAACTCGTACGCTAAATGATTGTACTCTCTTTCTACGTTTCTTCTCTCTCTCTCTCTCTCTCTCTTTTCGTTCTTGTTTTCTTCGTTGTGTTATTATTTTGGATTGTTCATGCACCTCTTCTTGAGCGAGCGGTTCAAGCACGTGCGGCACTTGCCGCATCGCGCGGTGGCGTTCCAACTCGTCTTCTTCAGGTGCAATCCAGACTTTTTTAATTCTTCCTCGGACAGCGCTTCGCGTTGGTGGCCGCCCGATGCTGAATTCTTCGGCGGAGTTTTGGTCGACTTCGCGTTTCTTTCCTCGGCGGTAGAGGCAGCGGATCGGAGTTTTTTTATTTTGTTCGCGCTCGATTCGTTGTCGTAGTTGAAGGTTCTTTTCTTCTTCGCGGAGCCGCCGTCTTGTTCTTCCTCGCTGCCTCTCGGCATAGGCTTTGGAGGCGGCGCGTAATTGACGTATGATCGCTGCATCTTTTGTCGATAGAGTCTGGCTAGTACTTTCGCGTCGTTGTTAGCATCCGTGCCCGGAGCGTTGAAGTTCAACGCATTCTCCAACATCAATTCGACATCATCGACGAAGTCTTCGAGGTACTTGTAGTACCCGCCGATAGTGCGTGAGATTATGGTCACCAAGTCGATTGGGTTCGGGACGTTTTCGTAGTACTCGGGCATTTCTGACTTCTCCGGTAAGCGATAGAAGTATTCAATCAACCGCTCGCCTTTTTGTTCGCATTTATCCATGTACTGGCAGACGCTCAAGCAGCTTGTGGCTTCAGTGAGATCGATCGGTTTGAGCATATCGTGAGATGCAAAGACCCACGGAAAAGAGACGTCCGGAATGTCTGGCGACATGCGCCCGGGTTTCTTATTCAACAACACCGTCTCCGTTTCATCCTCGTCTTTGTACTTCAACGTGTGTTTGTTTTCCTTCGGGTCGTACTTTAAAACGTTCGCAGTATACCATTCGCCATCGTCCCAACACACGATCACGCGCTTGTTTACTAACTTTTCGCCAAAATTTTCCCCTTTCTCAAACTCAAGTTGCGTCCAAGTGTCGTTCTGGAATTTATCAATCGCTGCTTGGTCTGGTTTCGGCGTCGCGATGAGAATCGCAGCCTTGCGAAACTCCGGACGAACGCTAAAATCGATGTCTTCCCAAAACTCCGTGTTGTCCACGCTGGTTTGATCAAACAGTTCTTCCATGACTTTCACAAATTCTGCGACGTTCTTAAAACCTTTATCTTTGCACTTTTTCGAGATTGCGTCGAGCTCTTTCATGATGTACGTACACGCGAGTAACCCTTTCTTCGATGGAGGCGTTTGTGTCGTTTTCACATTTCGAATTGCATCTATGGCGTACACGCAACGTTGCGCGATGACGTCTGTAAACGAATTAGCGGAGTCCGGAACAGGAGAGTTTGTCAAGTGCTCCATCGCCGAGATAGAAGCCTCCTGAATCCGCGCTTTCTCTTCCATCGCGATGATGTGCGCTTGCGCCTCCGATTCTACACCGCCCTCGGTTGTTCCTTCTTTCTTCGTACTCATGACGAATCGAATCGTTTTCGGCTGAAGGTCGAATCCATCGCCTCCTTCATTCTGGTTATTTTGATCATGTTGCTGCTGTTGTCCTTCCTTGGGAGATTGGACCGCGTCGCCCTCTCCCTCCAATTTTCTCTTCGCCAATTCCATATACTCCTTTTCCATCGCCAATCTCTCGGCCTTCTTCACGTAATATGTACCCGTCTTCTTTTTTTCCACGTGCGTCGGCTTAATCTTTTCGTCCGCGATGGCCTGTCGCAACGCTCCTTCGTCCAACATGAGAGCAAGTTTCCATCGCGCGACTTTTGGGTTTTGCCAAAGCGAGTAATCTTTCCCAGTTTTCTCAAATACCATCCTTTCGAGGACGTCTCTCGGAAGTTCGAGATGCGCGGTGGCGTAAAACGTACCCGGCTCTGCGCGTTCCATGTCTGGAAGCGTCGGCAAAAGGCTCACTCGTCCACCGGTGTGCGTTTTAGACTCTCCTGCTGTTGATTCGCTCTTTTTAGAAGCCTTTTTCTTTCCGCGTCGCGCGGGGATGCTTCCTCTCGCTCGAATGCTGCCTTTGGAGATGATATCTTTGAAGTCTTCGATGTCCATGCTCTCTAGCTCACCAGTCTCGTATTGTATTTCAACTTTGTTGCTGAAGGCGTCTTCGTTATCTTTGTCTGGACCATCATCATCATCGACAGCGGCTTTTTCTCGTTGCGCGTACTCGTCTCCGAACTCTCGATCTTCGCAGCACTTGACAATTTCCCCGCGATACCAGACTTCGTCGTCTTCCCAAAGCACTTCGACTTTGCAGCCCGCAAGGTGCGTTCCGATGTCCTCGTAGGTGATCGGTATGGTTACCGATTGTCGTCCGGGCGTAAAACCTGGATTGAATCCCAAGTTTTTCTCCTCCGCGCGCGTCCAACCCCGAATCTTCGTTTCGTAGATGTTCATGAGGAACAGAGGACAATCGGTGTCGTTGATCCAAATCGGAACAGGTTCTTCTTCCTTCTTTTCCTCTTCTTTGGTTTCATTCTTTTCGTCGCTTGTCGGTGGCACGGTAATTGCCGTTGCAGCACTTAATGGATCATGAATAGTTACTCCAGCTGGAGCGGCGGCTACAGCAGCGGCGAGAGCAGCGGCAAGGTTATTGCCTTGCTCTTGAACTCCATCGCCTAGCACCGACGCTTCCGCGCCTTCCGTTTTCACCGGCGAAGGTTGCTTTTCAGTCAAGGGGACAGCTTCTTGTCCTCTTAACTCCCCTGCTTCTGGCGGCACTTCCTCCATTTCCATCTTTTCAGCCGCTGGCGCTTCTTCGACTTCTCTTTTCTCCTCCGCTGGTGGCGCTGGGGCCTTTTCGACTTCCGTGTTCTCCTCCGCTTGCGGCACAGGGACATTTTCGACTTCCGTGTTCTCCTCCGCTGGCTGCGCTGGGATTTTTTCGACTTCTTTCTTTTCCTCCGCCGCTGGCGGCGCAAGCGCTTCCTCCGCGTCCGGCATCTTCTTGTCCTCCTCCATTGGCCTCGCCGAATCTTTCTCTCCTTCTTCCACCTTCGTCGGAGATGCCTTTGAGGGCGAGTTTTTCTTCGAGTCGTCTCCCCCGACTTTAGGCACTGGCTCCAATCGATACTGCGCCAATACTGAGCCCGTCGTCGGCCATTTCGCGAAACGCTTCTCGACAATCTCCAGTTGTCTGAAGTTGATATTTCTGTGTCTACCGTCGAAGGAATTGGAGTGGATTTTGTGAAACATCGGTGATTTGATGTGATCCCAGGCTATGTGGTGATCGAAGAAGCGCAAGAGTAATCCCAAGTACGCCGCCGAAGAAGCGTTTTCAACTTCGGCGATCCACGCTGCTCTCATAAGACGCGACGGTTGCGGCAAACCTCGACCGCGCCAACCAATGCGGTAGTTCACCACACGCTCTGGTAATATTGATTTCACCCCGCCATTTCTCGCGCATTTTCGAAGCGATTTGATGGGAACGCGCTTTCCTCTCAACACAAGCGCCAATGGCGCGACTTCGGAGCGCAACGAAGAAGGACCAACTTTTTCAACGCGGTGCTCCTGCTCTTTCTTTTCAAATTCGAAAATCGAGGCGTTTTCTTTGATTTCTTGAGCATACCACGCCGCTTTCATCGCAAGAGGACGAATGCTACTCTCTAAGAGTAAGATCCACTTTGCCACGTCTTTGAAAGTCGATGAACCTCTTAAAGACGTGAGCCATTTTTGGCGCCATTGATCACCGGTTACCGTTTCCGTACCCGCCCAAGGACCGTCAAGTAAGCCGCACAAATATCGCTCCATGTGACACGCTTTTGCCACGACGTGGCCGAGCTTATCTTTTGCGAGATGGTCTTGCCATCCAGGTTTTATAGGCGGTTGTGGAATAGGGTATGGAGCAAACCATTGGTTGACGAATAACGACGTCACGCGACCCCGAGCGGTCTCGCCAGTCGCGTTCGCGAGCGCAAAGACTCCAGCGTTCGCGTACTTATTTTGGTACGTGTAGCACGATTCTGTAGTCGTTTTCGTCCCCATCGTCGCCGCCAAAGGTGTTGATGGTGCTGCTGTCGGAGTATCGCCGCCGACCTTTTCCACATTCGCTTCCGCCGGAGCTACTGCTAACAAAGAAGATTCGTACTCGATTTTGGCGGCGTGCGAAAGCGCCAATTTTCTGCGCTCTTCGAGCGCGCGCTCCATTTCTGGATCGTTGAATGGAATCGGCTCTTCTTTGACCACTACTTTTGGTTGCATAGCTTCTTGACGAGCGCGCTGTTCTTCGGCAACTTTAGTAGGAGAATACGTTTCCGTCTTTTTACCCGCGTTTGCTCGTCGGGATCGACCCGACGTCGGCATCACTTCCTCTTCTTCCTCTGGTTCTTTCCTCCCACCTCTCTTTCTTTTACCCCCTCGAGCAGAGGAAGGTGGAGCTTCCCTTTCATCGTTATCTAAGTCCGACCATTTTTCATCGTCGTGCTCCTCCTCCTCTCCGGAGTCCTCCCCGTCAAATTCCATTTCATCTATGTCTTCTTCCTCTTCTTCGGATTCTGCGTAGGTGGGACCAACGATTTTGTCTTTTTCCCACTCCGGTAAAGTCTTCCCGCAATCTCCGAGCCCAAATTTTTCAAAAACTTGGATTGGATCGGCACCAACCTCCGTAACTTGTTGACCGCGTTTGAGAGACGCTTTCGCGTCTTCCGAAGCGTTTCGAATATCATCCAAGTAAGCGTTCGCTTCTTCGAACGGTTTTCGATCTATCGCGAGTACCTCAAATCGTTTCCACTCGTTCTCTCTGATCGCCGCGTTTAAATCGGCGCGACCGCTTCCAAACTTTTTAGGATTCATCCCTCCTTCGAGCTTAGCGACGCCGTCCTTAGCAGAAAAGAAGTATTTTCTCCCTAACGCGTCCCCATCGGTTTCACACAACGCACACTCGGTTCTTAAAAACGGAAACGCCTGCGCTCTCAACTCCTTGTCGGATCGAATTTGTTCCGGAACAGCGACGCACTCTGGACAAAACCATTCCGTCTCCGCGAGCGCTCGGTTGGTCGGTTCACCGGCACACACCGCGTGGAATGCCGAAGGACATCCGTCGCAACACACCAAAGAACCCGATCTGCCGCATACCGAGCACATATCACCGTGCGTATCCGCCGCCGCCGCTAAAGCTTGTTCCAGAGATTTTACCGCGCTCGCATTCTTTTCGACGACGTCGTCTGTTCCGGCAATGTACCACTCGTCGCCATCCCATGTGAGCATGGTATCGACGTCTTCCTTTTTAATCAGTTTCGATTCGTTTTCACCAGGAAACTGAACTTCCATTCGACCCAACGCACCGATCGGATTGGTGATGCGTCCGCACCACCATCCCCCACCCTGGTAACATTCGACGACGTCGCCGGCAGATCTGATCCATTGCGCGCGCGATTTCTTATCCATACGGTACGGATTTAAAGGTCGAACTCTAGGGAATGCGTCTCGATCGTCGTCGGCACGGTTGGATTGTACCCGCTTCTTTTTTGCGCGTTTACTCCGCCCGCGATTTTTCTTTCTGGCCAACTGCGCGATGCGCATCACTGAGGCTGGGTCTAATTTTTTGCTCGTCAACTTCTTGCGACGTAATTTCCAATCGTGTGAACGCACGTCTTCGAGCGTCACCCACTCTTCCAATTTGTGATTACTCACGTCGCTCAACAACTCATCGTAACGCACGCGAATGCGGTCGCCGGCGGCGGCGATGACGACGCCCGAGTACCAACTCCCTCGAATTGGATGTTCCATACCGTACACTTCAACAAGCGCCCCAATTTTCGAAGTCAACAAACCACCGTTGGCGACTTGGAACTCCCCGGCTTCTATCAAAACTTCTCGAGTTTCCAACTCGTTGCGAATGACGTTGGTATCGAGAGTTTCATCGACTAAGAACTGTAAGAGTTCGATTTTTTCATACACCGTCGCACCGTAATACCCTCCGTATCTGTGATCCGCCCAGTTGCATTTTGGAACGTGCCTGTTGCCTCGTGCACGAAGCCTCTCCACGAGTTTCTTCGCGTACGCCGGCCAAGTAACGATGTCGAGGTACTTAAAGCACTCGTCGAAATCGAGCGAAGATCTTGGGATTGTCGAGCCATCGTCTAAAACGATAACCTTCGTCGAGCCCGTTTTAGAGAACACTTTTTTATCTTCCACATCGACCAACTGTCCTCCGCCGTAATAGGCATCCGCCTCGAGCACGTCCGTAGCCAAAACTCTCAGAAGCGCGGCGTGTACTTCATCGACGACAGCGTTCGGTTCTCTTTTAACTAATCCTTCGTGAAGCTGCTTCAAAGTCATCGGCGAAAGTTTATACGCTCTGGACAACGACGTCAAAGTCGAGTGCGGCGCCAAAAGCATGCCAAGCTGCACATTCTCGTCTTCGTTCACTCTCGCCGCCGTTTCCGCGTATGCACTGGATATCATCGATTCTGGATGATTGCGGATCAACGAAGGCCTCTTGGCGAGCGCGAGTCCTTTCGGACTCTTACTTTCGTCGTCTTCTCCTCCTTCCCCAGCCGTCACCATCTCCGAAGATGACGTCGCTTTCACCGTCAGTTGCCGTTCCAACCTCTCCTCTTTCCTCCCTCTGGACCACCTCTTCTTTATCTTCACCAAATCTTCTCCGATACCTTTTTCCAACTCCTCGTTATAATATTTCGGCTTCTTCGTCTCCTTCTTCGCCGCGGCGGACGCCGCCACCGTACCGAACACCTTCTCCTCCTCCACCTCTTTCTCCGTCATCGGTACCGGTCGTTCCTCCTCTTCTTCTTCCTCTATCAACGACACTCCAATGCCTCCTCCGTTCCCATCTCTCATCTCTTGCTCTTTCCGCTCCTTCTCCTCGCGTTCTTTTTGTTGCTCCAACAAAAGCTGTTGCCTGCGACTGGTGTGGACCACGAAATCTGGATTCACCCCTTTCGGCTTTAAAAACCGTTCCGGGTGTAACCTCTTCTCCTCCTCGCGTTGCCGTCGTCTCTCCTCCTTCTCCTCTTCGGTCATCTTCGGTCGGCACTTGTTCGCGCGTGGTATCACGTTCCCGTCTTCGTCGTACTCTGGATCGGGCTCTTTCCACAGGCCGTGTTTTTTCAGCATGTATTCGCTCATCGGGCCTTTTTTCGGAGGCCGGCCTCGACCGGCCATTTTTACAAAAACAGACGAAGAAACACCAACACCACTCGCAAACGCGTCCGTCTCGCCTCTCTCTCTCTCTCTCTTTCCGCGCTGTCAAAAGAACCCGGTTTTGATGACAAGAGAGAAGCGCGCAAAAGTTTTGAAAAATTTCTGTTTTTTTTTTTTTTTTTTGACCCAAGACTGCTTAAACCCTATGCTTGAAAGCACTTACTTCTTTCCAAGAAAAGGGAAAAAAGGATACGAAAGAGGCGGAGGATTTCCCATTGCAAACAACGATACCATTCTTGTAAACCCGCGCGCGAGAAGAACGTAACATGGAGCGCCGACCTCCTCCACCGTCGGATAACACCGGAGGAGGTGGTGGAAAAGCGTTTAATAATACTAATAATACTAATGAGAACGGAGAGAACAGCAGCGGTGGTGGTGGAAACAATAATAATAACAATACTAATAACGAGGGAGAAACTGTGGACGTCTTCGGAGGGGACGTCTGGTCGTCCGGAGCGGTTTTGATTGTCGTGCTCGCGTGGATGTTTAAAGCCGCGACGGAAAGGTGCACGTGTTAGAGAAGGAGTAAGAGGAAGGAAAATGTCCTCCGAGGAGGAACGCGTCATCTTAACGCCTGAACTGAAAGCGAGGATCGAGAGGAACAAGAGAGAGGCTTTGGAAAGACTGAAGGCGAACGAGAAGAAGCTTTCTCAACGAGCGCGCGTGCACGGCGATAGGATTCGGAGAGTAAATGGTGAAGACGCCAAAAATAACGTGGCGAATGGACAATACGTTTTGTATTGGATGCAATCGTCGCAACGCGCGCGATATAACGAGGCGTTGGAGGTGGCGGTGGAGAGAGCGAACGCGCATAAGAAGCCAGTCGTCGTGGCGTTTGCGTTGACGTGCGACTACGAGGACGCCAACGAGAGGCATTATAATTTCATGGTGAAAGGGTTGTTGGATGTCAAAGAAGGTTTGTCGAGGCGGAACGTTCCGTTTTTCTTGGTGACAAAGAAAAAGAAGCGGAAGGAGGAAAAAGAGGACGCGTCCGGCATTCCAGAGGCAATTTTATCCCTATCCAAGAACGCGATTGAGATCATCACGGACTGCGGATATTTGCGAGTGTTGAGAATTTGGCGCGAAGCGCTCGCGCGTAAAGTTTCGATACCAATAACGGAAGTTGAGACGGACGTGGTTGTTCCAGTGTTCGCGCACTTATCTTCGCGACCAAAGCTAGACGTTTCTGCCGCATCGTTTCGCGCGTTCGCGTTGCCGAAATCGTTCGAGCACACGGAAAATGTGCCAGATTTGGAAGAAATTGTGCCTTTATGGAACGCCGAAGATGTGAAAAAAGCTCGCATGTCGGTGATGGATGTGCTCGACGACAGATTTGCGTTCGTCATAGACGGTAGAATCGCATCTTCTTCGTCGTCGTCGACGCCTTCAACATCCGCGAAACAAACCGCCGATGAAATCTTGTCCGTTTTAAAAACGGAATTTGGGTTGAAAGAAACGCCACATATTCCAAAATGTGACAAATATCACATCGGAGGCGAAATCGAAGCGATGCTTAAACTCGACGCGTTTCTCGATCCAGTCGTATTGCGCAAATACGGTGAACTTCGTAACGACTGTTCGCTCGGACTCCAATCGCATTTGGCGCCCTACATACACTATGGTCAAATTTCCGTTTTACACGTCGCCAAACGCGCGCGAAGGTTTGCGAATGCACACAAAACCGATGAAAAGATTCAAAAAAGCGTCGAAGTCTTTCTGGACGAACTCATCATTCGAAGAGAGTTGGGGATTCAATTCGTAGTAAAAAAAAGAGAAACCTACGATACGTTCGACGCTTTGCCTATTTGGTGCATTAATACGCTCGAGAAGCACAAAGACGAAAGGGAGACGAGATATACGTACGAAGAGCTCGAAAAAGGACAAACGGACGATCCTTTATGGAATGCCGCGCAAAATGAATTGCGCATCTCGGGTAAGACGCACAACTACACGCGAATGTATTGGGGTAAAAAAGTCGTCGAATGGTTTCGCGATTCGAGAGAGGCGTGGACTGTCTTGATGCGATTGAATGATACGTATTCTCTCGACGGTCGCGACCCGAATTCCTACACGGGCGTAGGTTGGGTGTTTGGACTCAACGATAGGTCGTTTCCAGAAGCTCCGATTATGGGTGAGGTTCGACGAATGTCCATGAGCGGGTGTAAAAAGAAATTTGGCAAAGCCATAGACGCGTACATCGATCGATGGAACGGTCAACGAGAGAAAGGTGGTCGCCAGGTTTCCATCGCGAACATGTTCAAGAAACAGAAGACACGATGATGCTCGACTTTGATAGACTGTACAGATAGATATAGTGATACACATAATAAAAATACATTGTAAACTAAAGTTGCTATTTTAAAACCGTAAATTGGATGGTATTTTACTATATGCGTTTTTTGTTTATACTCTTAATTATTGGCTCCCAATCTCTCGCGCTCGCGCTTTTCGTTCATCGCTTGTTCTCGCACCGCTCTGAGGAATTCTTCATCATTTATCGGTCCATCGCACATGGATCGATTCATTCCGGCGATGGTCAAAAAAGGCAACTTTCGGAGCGCTCTGCCGCTCATTCCCTCCGTTGCAATCACTACGTCCTTGAAAAGGTTCGAGTCTTTCGCCATTTCCAGTTTGGTTGGTGGTAATATACCTACTCGCTTGAGCTCATTAATCGACGAAAGTAGGATATGACCCCTAGCGGCATCTGCAGGATTGCCGACGTACATCTTCACATCCGCGCGATCGATAAACGCCACATCAATCGCATCGGTCACGTTACTCGTCGTCAACACCATCGCGTTCTTCTTCTCCTTCAAAGCGTCCAATTGCGTCAACAACGCGTTCACGACCCGAATGGCATCCGACGGTTCCGCCCCAGTCGCTTTCCTCGCCGCCGCCAACGACTCCACTTCGTCCACCAACACAAACACAAAGGTGTCCTCGTCGTCTGTCAACTCTTGGATCTTCTCGAACAGTTTAGAAACCAACTTACCGCTCTCCGAAAACCATTTGCTAAAGAGCGAGTGCGCGTTGATTTCCACAAAGACGGGTTCCGAATACGTATCGAGCATCTGTATCGCCAACTTCTGCGCTAACCCTTTGCACATGGTCGTCTTCCCAGTCCCAGGAGGTCCGTGTAACAACACCACTCGATTAAACGCCACCAGCGACGCGTTCACGTTCAAGTTGCCAAACTCCAACGCCGTCCGCGCGTAGTTTTTCAAACGCAACTTCTTGCCTTCGTCTAAGTACAACGAGTCCCAATACTCGCTAAACTCGCGACACGGCAACGCGTACTCCTTATACGTGGCTATTTCCTCGTCGTCTTCTCGTTCCTCTCCGGCGCCGTCTTCGTTGATTTCGTGCACGTGTATGCGAAAATCAACCTCGCAAAACATCAATTGCATGCCTTCGCATTCGCCACTCGCGTCCCAATACGTCACGATCTTCTCGCAGTTGTTCCTCAAAAACGCCAACACCTCGACGAAGTCACCACACAACGTTCCCAACTCTTCTGCAAAAATGTCTTCTTCCTCTCGGGGATCATCTAAACTGATCTCTTCATCACGTACCGTCGGCATGCCTAAACGTTCGAAATACTCCAAAACGCGTTCTTTAACCTCACTTTTCTTCGCGGTTGAATCCCGTTTTAATCGCACCTCCACGTCGCACCTCATATTCTTCAACTTCCTCTGGTGTTGGTGTTGGTGGTTCTTGATGATGATTTTGTCCTCGTCTTCCCAAGAGACGCTTTTTCTCTTCCTATTCTCCAATACTAATAACGATTCCTCCTCCTTGTCAACATCATCGTCAAAAGCGAGCGCGCAATTACCGCCGCGTTTGAACCCGTTTCCGTTGTTGTTGTTGTTGTTCACGGAAAGGCGTCTCGTTTCGTCGTCGACATCATCTTCAATCAGATTGTGTCGCTTATTAATAAAAAGAGAGAATTTTTGAATTTTCGTAAGAGTGTTTAGGGTTTTTCTCTTAAGGGGAATTTAAGGTTTCGCAAAAACCGAAAAACGAATGCTGCATTTCTCTTCCCTAAATTGCGCTTTCGCTCTCTCTTCTCGTTGGAGTGTTCACAACGGTTTAAAAGAACGCAACCATGCCACCGCGCAGAAAACCAACCGAACGGGGGAACCCGATCTCCCGCGCCGTGAAGGCGGTACAATCGCAAGCCATGAAAATGGTCGGGTCGCAAAGTCCAAGAAAGGTACGTGTTTCTATTTTTTTTCAACTATCGATCCGTTGGTGGAATTCATTCAATTCTCGAACCTTAAATCGAGCGCAATGGAACCTTAAACGCGACGACGGGTACGACGACGGTTCGCGATGCGAAGTTTCTTTCTCCCTTCTCTCTTCGTAAAAACACGCTGACGTATTTCTTCCACTCGATGCGCTTTCGAACACATAAATACTAGGAAGCGATCGGGTCCTTCGATGAGGACGAGAATACCATCGTGCAGACGCAAACCGCCTCCCAGGGGGGCGGACAATTCTTGTCCCCGCACCAAACGCACTCGCCGAGAGTTTTACCGGTCGTCCCGATGCTCCCGCTCCCGCGAGAGTACCGGTCGAGAGACGACACGAATCAAAAGGAAAAACCAGCGGGGTGGATTCAACGCACGTGCGTCGGGGAAAACTGCGTTAAGAGGCAAAAGAGCGGACGGTATCTCCGCAAGCCCGGGACGGCGGAAGGCGACGACCAATACTTGTGCTTCACGTGTTGGTCGCACGACCACGTGAAGAACCAGAACAGGGAGTGTTTCGTGTGCGCGCGTCCAGATGCCGGCGGGTGTTGGTATAAGAGCAAGCTGCACGAAGGGAAGGATTTGTGCACTCGATGTTACGAACGCGAGAGAAGAGAGCGTTTGCAAGCGAGCGGGACGTTGAAGTGCTGGTGTTGCGGCGCCCGCCACTCGAGCTCGAAATGGAGAACGAGTAAAGACAAATCGGAAGGGAAGAAGGATTTGTGCAACAAGTGCTACTTGAAAGAGTGCAGATCGACGAAGCAGGCCATGGAGTCGGGTAAGTCGTGCTGCGTGTGCTCGACGCAAATTACCACGGAGTGGAAGGAAAGCGCTTACGCCAAAGACGCGAACGGCAAGCAGGATATTTGCGACCAGTGCTTTCGAAGAGATCCGGCGCACGCCGGAGCGGCCGCGGCCTCGTTGGAAGGTTAAACTTTTGATTTGACGACGAGCGACGAAAGAAAGAAGAGGAAGAAAGAGAGAAGGAGAAGAGAGAGAGAGAGAGAGAGAGACCCAGAGAGAGACCGAGTGTTGTTTAAAAGAAGAACACGAGGCTCTCCGTTTTATCATTTTGTTTTACTATACGTTTTATACTGAAATTTTAAAAATACACAACACACACACACACACTACTTTTACATGGCTACCTACGCTACGCTTGTTTTTCGAGCTAACGTGCTTCCTTTCACGTCTATCCGTTCGCCGCTCGGACCAAAGTTATCCCACAATAGCCCCCAGGCTTTCCAATCCTCCTCGCTCGGGTTTGGCTTTTGGATTCTCGAGACTAAAGGATCGATCAGTTGGTGCGTTATGCGCGTGTCTTCGTAAAAATGCACGCGTCCTCTTTTGACTTTTATTGATCGCATCAACGCAGCGTCGGCGAATTTGGAGCTGTATAGTAACAGCTCGACGTCTGTTTCTCCTAAGAGGGTCATATCGACCATGGATTTCAACCACGCGCTTCGGGGGTCGCTGGCGATGCACGAGTCCGAGGCGTCGTCGCAGACGCCGGTGTTGGAGAATTTCACGTTGCCGAAGGAGCCAACCGTGCTTAAGACTTCCGTCCCGTTCACTCGTAAAACTTCCAACGCTTCCGGGGAATGTAAGATGGCGTTGATGGCTGGTGAATCCGTCGTAAAAAACAAACCCAACGGGTCGCTTTCTTTCAATCGGACGTCTCTCATTAAATCGGCAAGACATTTCAAGAAGAGCGTCAACGGCGCCGAGCCGGCGCCGGCGTCTTCATCGTCGCTCCCCCTCGGCCAACTCACACTGTGTTCATCTTTTTTAATCGGACACTTCGGTTCCGGATATGTTCTTTTCGTTCGTTCCGTCGCTAAAAGTTCGTCAACGGACGCTAAGTCTGCCTGTTTTACAACTCTTGGAACATTCGTCGGCGGTTCGACTTGACTCATATCCGCAAAGCCGGTGCGAATGTGCGCGCCGACGATTTGTTTCCACCCTCTTCTGGACATTTCCTCGAACGCTGGAAGCATGGCTATTTTTAAATGCTTCCTCGGCATCAACATTTGCGTTCCAAAACACGACCCTACTCCGCACGCCTCGCCGCATTTGCTCGACGTAAAATTGTTCTCGAAATTCGTCGCCCAGCGATAGGACAAACAAATCCCCCAATCGGACGGTTTCGGATGGCACCAGTGGCCAAAATTCGTTTTGATTCGAATGCGAGCGACGCGAGCGGCTTGAAACTTCGGGTGTTCCATAGTTTTCACGATTGAATTCTCATCCGGTTCGGCGTAAAATCCACCTTTATACCTTTCCGGTTGCTCGTCGCCGATGTACGCGCCCTTTTGACTCCACGTAAACACCGTCTCCTCGAAATCGCCTTCCTCGAACAACTCTTTCTTCGCACGTCTTCTCTTCCCCTTATCCCACTTCCAATCGACATCGCCGTAGCCGATGAAATAATCTCCCAAATCAAACTGGCACTTCCTCGCTAAATCCTCGTACGTTTTAGAGTTCTCAATCTCGTCGCCTTCCGAGACGCCCAATCCGTCGCACTCTGCTTTTTGCGTCTTGACGTACGCCGCTCTCCCTGTCGAAACGCCGATGATAAACAACTCTTGATAATGTTGCATCTCGTCTCCGATGCCGTTCTGATAATTTTCCGACCAATCAATGATGACAATCCTGTTCGTTTTCAAATCTTCGTACCTCGGTTTCAACGTCTCTTGGAAATACGTCTTCACTTCTTGGCACTGATTTTTGCTCAATCCTATAGAACCGTCCCGTTTTTGCATCATGTAATCGAACCGCTCGACGTCTTCGAGATCTTTCGCGGTGAACTCCACGAAACTTTTTGGCGTCAGGTCGTCTTCCGCTATTCGTTGCTCTCGTTCGTCTCCTTCTTCTCGCGGCGCTTCTCCTTTCGTCTCCTCTCGTTCAACGCTCGACGCCGCCGCCGGTTGTTCTCGCTGTTCTTCTTCTTTTATTTCTACTTCTTTCGTCGTCACATCGGTAGGCTTCTCCTCTTCCTTCTCTTTCACTTCATCCATCGTCGTCGTCGTCGATGGTGTATCGATCTCCTTCGCGCTTTCGTCTTCTTCCTTTCCTACTTCTTCTTCTTCTTCTTCGATATCTCCAAACGCACCACCACCACTGTCCTCGGAGGACGACTCATCGCTCGGCCGCTCGTACTTCATCTCCTCCACCTCGTGCATGATTTCTTCCTTCGTCGTCGTCGCCGTCGACGCCCGCAGCACGGAATCAATCAACCCGAAGCCCGGTCGTCGTCGTCCTCGGTCGTTGTCCTTCTTCTCGTTTTTCATCAAATCGAAAGCGTCGTCGTTTTTTTCCCCGGCCTTTCTTTCATCAACGAACGCGAGGTTGTCGATGCCAAAGACACAGACGACGAGCACGCACGCGAACGAGAGAAACAAAAACGAACGCCTGAGACAAAGTTTGACAGTCTCGCGCGCAGGTCGGGATGATTTAATTACGATGGGTTTTATAGGGAGGAGGACCATTTTTGTGGTCGTTTTTTAAGTGCCTTTTTGTGACGACTTTGACCTTTGCAATGAAAAATATTCGCGGGCCGGCGGGCGTGAATGCGCGCTCTGCGTAGTATATATCATTCTTTGCACGTAGTAGTATTACAAGTTTCAGGGAGCGACGGACCTCATGCCGAAAGCGTTATCGGAGTCCGATGATTCGGCGTCTTCAAAATCGTCGTCTCCCTTTTTCTCCTCTTTGTCTTCTTCTTCGCCTTCGCGCGGACGTTTGGTTCCGGTCGGAGTGTGTGACTTCTTCTTCTCTTTCGTTTCGTTCTTCGCGACCGTGTTAAATGCACCATCGTCGTCGTCCGAGTCGTCGTCGTCTGAGTCATCGTCAGATCCAGAGTTAGCATCATCATCATCATCATCATCATCGTCGTCGTCATCTTCTCCTTCTTCAGATTCCTCGCCTTTGAAATCGTCGTCCGAGTCGTCGTCGTCGTCGGAATCCGAGTTGACATCTTGGAGAATATCTTGCGTCGTGTCCTCTTTTTTGCTACTTCTCTTTTTCATTCCTCCATCCTCTTCGTCGTCGCCGTCGTCACCCTCCGCCGGCGCTTCCTCGCATACCATTGACAGCCACTCTCTCACCGGCAACAAATATTCCTTCGAAATGTTCAAAAACTCGTATTCGACGCCGTCCAATTTACACGCTAAATCAAAGTTGCTCGACCCTCCAGCTTCCGCTCTCATGATCCGTAACTCGTCCAAATCTTCCACTAAAGTCACAATCGCCGGCCGTTCGAGAAAAATCAAACGTTTCCTCAGCAAAAACAAATACCCGTCGTTGAATTTCAACACGCACTTCACTTTCACGAACCCTTTGGTGTACTCTTTCACACCGCACGATTTGACGTAACACCTCATCAATCCAACTGAATTTTTCAACGTATCTTCTTCGCTCAAGTCGTGCTCGCCAACCGTAAACGCGTCTTTCACTTCTTTCTCCGACATGGCGCCTTCGCCTCCTTCGCCGACGGTCACTTTCAATTTTTTCTCCGCCGCGGATAACTGCGCCCTCGATTGCCACACGATAGCTTTAATCCCATTTTTTACCGACGGTAACGTCACCTCCTCTTTCAAAGAAACCACCAAATATTGCGTCCCGTTCGAGTCCTCCGTCGGTAACACCGCGAACGTGGCCATGTTCTCTTTCCTCAGCAACAAACTCTCCTTCTTTTTCGGATTGCAGGAATACAACAAAATCGAAGACGAATTTCTCATCTTATACACGTCAAATTTCCCTCTCGGCGTGCTCAACGACACGTCTCTGGTCACAAAATCGTACTCGTTTGCTTTCGGCGCTTCGTCAAACGTCGTCGCAGTCGTCGTCGCATTATTTTCTTCTGAGAGAGAGAAAAAAAACTTTGCCAAGGGAACTAAACTCGTCGCCAAAGCGTCCCTTTTCTCTCGATTTTCCAAATCCGCGATCTGTTTCAAAGGCTCTCGCCAAAGTTTTCTCGTTTTGTCTTCGTCTCCTCCTCCTTTCCGCGACAAAACGGCCGCTTCCAAGGCCTCCATGATGATGATGTAATGATGATTTGATATGTGATGTATATATCACAGAAGAGCAAAAGAAAGTGAGAAAAGAGACGAGAGTGAGAATTTTTTTTTTTGAATTTTTTTGTCTTTTTGACCAAAAGTGTGCAGTTTGAGACAAATTTTTGCATCGAGAGTCTTCGATTGATTTCAGCCATCGAATAATACTTCCACACAAAGAACAACAAAGAAGAAGGTCTTTCTAAAACCACATCATCATCATCAAAAGAAGAGATGGGGAAAACACCGGCGCAGGAGAACCGCCTGAAGGCGAAGAAAGCCGGGATGTCGCACCAAGACGTCCTGGACGAGAAGAAGAGAGAGGACTCCAAGTTGAAAAAGCTCGCCTCGGCGAACCAGTCGTTTGGGCAAGTGAAAGGCGCGGCGATGAACACGAAACACGCGAAGGAGATGCAACGTTTGAAAGACTTGAACGACCCGACGACGAAGATTGGACGAGAACATCTCCGGGCGCAAAAGAAAGCGGCGAAAGAAGCGCAGGAGTTTCTGTTGAGAACGAAAGGGATCGACATCAAACAGCCGGAAGTGGCGGAAGGCGTGGATAAGAAGACGGTTTTGTGCGAGTTTTTTAAGCACGGATGTTGCGCCAAGACCGGGGATAAGTGCGCGTTTTCGCACGATTTGGCCATCAACGAAAAAATCGCCAAGAGGAGTTTGTTCGAAAACGTAGATTCCATCGACGATTGGGATCAGAAGAAGTTAGAGGCGGTGATTCAAAAGAAACACGGGCAAGAGGTGAATTCGAGCAACGAGACGCAAATTATTTGCAAACACTTTCTCGACGCGGTGGAGAAGAAGTTATACGGGTGGTTTTGGCAGTGCGCGGACGGGAAGGATTGCAAGTATAAGCACAAGTTACCGCCCGGGTACGTGTTCGCCGCGGATATTCGAGCCGCGGAGTTAGAGGCTATGAAGAATAGAAAAACGGACCAGGATCTTTTGAGAGAAAAGTTGAACGAGTTAAAAGTAAAAGGTGGGACTGGGACGCCGGTGACGTTGGAGAATTACTTGGCGTGGAAGGAAAAGAAAGTCGCGGCGAGGAAAGCGACGGACGAGGAAGAATTGAGAGAAAGGCACAAGAAGAAATTGTTCACCGGGAAGGAGTTGGTCGAAGAAATTACGAATGATACGGACGATAAGACGGAAGGCGAAGACGAGATTACGCGTTTGTTGGCGGAAAGAGCGAAAGCGAACCAAGAGAGCGAAGATGCGGCGAGAAAAGAGGCGGAGGAGAACTTAGCGCGAGCGAAAGAATTGGGTGATTTGTACAACGAAGATATGCTTCCGGACGATGATAGAGGCATGATGGACGATTTAGAGGAAGATCTGGTTGTTCCAGAAGGTTGGTCCGAAGACGCGATCGCACCGAACGTGGTTGCTGGTACGAGAGAAGCGAAGGAAATTATGAGCGCGTTGGAGGTCCCCGAGCAAAAAGGTATGACAGAAAAGCAAAAGAAAATTCTCGAGGAGAAGAAGAAGTTGGAAGAAGAAGGCATTGCCATCGCACAGGATACGAAGAAGCCGAAAGATCCGGACGATATTTACAAACCTCAGACAGAAATTCCGGATGAATTCAAAGATATGGACGAGTTAGATCCGAAAGCTTTGGGCGAGGCCATAGCGAAGAAACGCGCGGCAGAGGAAGCCGAAGCGTCCGCGCTGATTTTACAAGTCGCCGAAGAAAAAGCGAAAAAAGAAGCCGCCAAGGCGGAAAAGAAAGCGGCGAGAGAGGCGGAGAGAGCGAAGAAGAAAAAGTCAAAGAAAGGGATTAAAGGCGAAGACGAGGAGGAAGAAATTACGAGCTTGGAACAAGCGATTGGTAAGGCGGAAATCAGCGGCATCTCCAAAGCTGGTTTGAAACGAACCGTCACCGGCGTTCTCTCTTCGCAAATTGCCGCCAGAGATATTAAAATTACAAACTTCTCCATGACGATGAATGGCAGAGTGTTAATCGACGAATGCGATATTGAGTTGACCATCGGTAGACGATACGGTTTGATTGGGCAAAACGGCTCTGGAAAGACCAACTTTCTCGAGTGTTTAGCCATGAGAGAGGTGCCAATCCCAGATCACGTAGACATTTATCACTTGAAAACTGAAGCGGAACCGTCGGATAGATCTGCGATTCAGTGCGTTATCGACGAGCTCGTGGAAGAGATGGAACGATTGAACAAGTTTGAGCAACATTTGTTGGAGAATTTCGGCCCGGACGACGAGCGCTTGATGTCTTTGTACGATCGATTGGAGGAAATTGATCCATCCACGTTCGAGGCAAGAGCGAGCGAATTGCTGCACTCGTTAGGTTTCTCCGCGGAAATGATTGATCGTCCGACGAAGGACATGTCGGGGGGGTGGCGCATGCGCGTGGCGTTGGCGAAAGCGTTGTTTGCGACGCCGACAATCTTGTTGCTCGACGAACCGACGAACCATTTGGATTTAGAAGCGTGCGTGTGGTTAGAAAACCACTTGGCTTTGTACAAGAAATGTTTAGTCGTCGTTTCTCATTCGCAAGATTTCTTAAACGGCGTGTGTTCGCACATGATTTGGCTCACCGACGGCAAATTGAAGTATTATTCCGGGAACTACGACACGTACTGTCGCACCGTTGAGGAAGACAACATCGTCCAACAGCGTAAATACGAAAAAGAACAATCTGATATTAACCACTTGAAAGAGTTTATTCGATCGTGCGGGACGTACGCGAACGCGAGAAAGCAAGCGGAATCGAAACAGAAAATCATCGATAAAATGATCGCCGCCGGCTTAACTCCGCCGGTGCACAAGGAGAGAACGTTTACGTTCAATTTTCCGGATTGCGATAAGGTACCGCCGCCGGTGTTACCGTTCGACCAGGTCTCGTTCGCGTACAACGGTAAAGAAGAAAATTACTTGTACGACAAACTGGATTTAGGCGTTGACTGCGACAGTCGCGTGGCTTTAGTTGGACCGAACGGCGCCGGTAAATCCACTTTATTGAAGCTCATGACGGGCGAGTTGACTCCAACCAAAGGTTCGGTCTCTCGACACTCCGCTTTGAACATCGGTAAATACCATCAGCACTCCGTCGAAGTTTTGGATCGAAGCAAAACCGTTTTGCAATTTTTCATGGATACTTATCCCAACGTCCACGGTAAGTTTAAACGAGACATTGACGAATGGCGCGCGTTTCTCGGAAAATACGGCATCGCCGGTAAACAACAAACGACGCTTATTGGTGAACTGTCCGAAGGACAACAATCTCGCTTAGTCTTTGCGATGATTTGTATGGGCAAACCAAACTTGTTGTTACTCGATGAGCCTACGAATCACTTGGATTTAGAAGCCATTGATGCGTTAGCCGAAGCTATTAAGGTGTACAACGGCGGTGTCATTTTGGTTTCGCACGATTTCCGTTTAATCGACCAAGTCGCGAGAGATATTTGGGTGTGCGAAGACAAAACCGTTCGCAGATGGGACAAAGACATTCGCGAGTACAAGAAACACTTGTCTAAGAAAGCGGAAAGAGAGGCGAAAGAGAGAAAGTTGGCGAAGAAGTAAGAAGATAATAAAGAGTAAGAACGAGAAAGAGTATATAAACATTGACCATCTTAAAAAACGACATCATTGAACGTTATTATTATTATTATTATTTTAGCCGTTCTTTTAAACGCGTATACAAGAACACAACTTGAATAATACACATCACACGAATACATTCTAATAAATACTAAACTATCGCGCGCAGCACTCTACTTCTTCTACATCACGGCAATAACAACCACGATCGAAACGCCACGATGCACCAATCGATGCACCCCAACATCGCCGTAAACACACACAAACCGACTAAAATGACCATCGCGTTCCCGCACACGTCTCGCCCGGTTTGCTTGCTCAAAAGCACCGCATCGGGCCATTTCAAAAGTGGCGCCGCGTTTTTCGCGTTTTGCACTTGTTTCTCTACCCAACCGATGCATTTTTTTATGCACCACAACATGCCACCGCCTTCGTTGTTTGCATTCGTCTCGTCGTCGTTGACGTACTCACCGTTACCACCCGACGATGTTCCTTCAAAACTCCTCGGGGAAATCATCGTCGGGAAAGAAGACCTTCGTCGGAACAAAATTCTCGTCGGTGATGGTGGTGTTAATGTTCGCCCGTTTTTGTCTCCTCCTCCTCCGCGAGTCGCAGTAAACCGAACGATGTCGTGTCGTCTTCGTCTCCCGCTTTGTCTCGACGACAGCGACGGTTGGAGAACCCCGAGAGCAAGAGCAGCGCGCGTCATGTGATGTGCGTTTGGAAACACCTTTAGGGGAAATTGAAATGACGCGAAAGCGTCAAACGCCTCACAAGAAACATGTCTTCATCCATCGCGCCTCGAGCATCGGTACAGTTCTTCCGCCACCAAAGCGCGAGGAAAAGAACCAGGAGGATAGGAACTTTCGTTTCTTCTTCGTTCAGTCCGTTCCAAACGAAACTGGGGGCAATGGTGTACGATTCTGGGTACCGACAGTTGTTTCGCCTGTTGGGATATCCCGGGTGCGAGAAAGAGGCGGAGGAAGTGGTGTCCATCTTAGCGAGCGAGAACGAACGAGCGATGCAGTTATTGGACGTGTCGTGCGGTCCCGGCGTGGTGACGAAAAGTATCATCTCCTCGAAGATGTTTGCGAAAGTTTACGCGCTCGATTTTTACGAGAGCATGTGCGAACGAGCGAAAGAAACGTTCGAGAGAGAGTGCACTGGGAACAACAACAGTTACGAAGTCGTGCGAGGAGACGTGTCGGATTTACCGTTCGCGAACGAAACGTTCGAAAAAGTGTCCTCGACGGCTGGAATGCACTGTTGGCCGAACCCGGTGAAAGGAATGAAAGAAATCAAAAGGGTGTTGAAACCGTCCGCGAGGAGCGACGAAGACGATTGGGGCGTTTTGTTCAGCACGGTCGTGTTGCCGCGGAAAGGCAACGAGACGAGAGAGACGTACAAATGGGAGACGAATAAGCCGTTTTTGGATCGCGAGGCGGTTTTGGATATCGTGAGAGAGAGCGGGTTCGACGAATACGAAGTCGTGATGGAAGATAAGGCGTATATACTCGTCAAAGCGCGGTACTTTTAGGAGGTAGAAACTAGTTTATGAAGAGAATGTATTTTAGACAGACACACGCGCGGCGCGAAAATTATTATTCGTTGACAATCTCATTCAAAGCGTCGGTAATCGTTTCGTACTCGAATCGATATCCTTCTCTCAAGAGCTCCTTTGGCAACACTTTCTGTCCTTGCAACACTAACGAGCTCCCTTCTCCTAAAAGCGCTTGCAACGCGAAATCTGGAACCGGCATCCAACTCGGTCTCCCTAACTCCTTCCCTAACGAGTTGGTCAAATCCCTCATTTTCACCGGAAACGGCGCAGTCGCGTTTATCGCGCCTTTCAATTCTTCGTTCACTAAACTCTCCCTAATAATCTTCACCGCATCTTTCCTGTGAATCCACGAAAACCACTGACCACCGTCACCAATCGGACCTCCCATGAAGAGCTGAAAAGTAGGCAACATCTTCCCCAACGCGCCTCCGTCTCTATCTAAAACAATCCCCAACCTCACAAACACGACTCTCGTCTCGCCGTTCGTCATCTCCTCCGCCTTCTTCGCCGCCTTCTCCCACGCTCGACACACGCTCGATAAGTAATCCTTCCCCGAGTTGCTCGACTCATCGAACGTCTCCTCGTCGCTCGTCCCGTAATACCCAATCGCGCTCGCGGTCACCAAAACCTTCGGCCGTTTACTTTCCTCCTTCACGTTCGCTATCGCCGAAACCACCGCCTCGGTCGCTTTCACTCGGCTGTTCATGATTTCTTTCTTCACGTTCTCGTCCCATCGCGTACTGATTGGTTCTCCGGCTAAATTGACCACGTGCGTGGATCCTTTAATCCCTAACGGCCATTTCGTCGGTTCGATTAAGAGTAGCGTTCCTTTCGGTAACGTTTCCGGTTTCAATTTTTTCTTCGCCTGTTTTATCGACCGAGTGAGCACTCGCACCTCGTGTCCGTCTTTCAGTAAACTTTCCACCAGTTTCGTGCCGACGAACCCAGTCGCGCCGGTTATGCTGACCACCATTTTGTTCTCTGATTCTTCTTCTTTATCGTCCTTCGCCTTTGCGTCGCTAAACGACGCGACCAAAACACCACCCTTGAGTCTTCTCGTGCCTCTCGTTCGCCTCGACGACACGTGAGACGAGGACGACGAAGAATCAACAAAAGAAGAAGAAAACGAAGGAGAAGACATCGAAGAACAACCCCGCGCAAAGCTCATCATCGCTCTTGCTGTTATTCTAAACGACGACAAAAGAGAGAGAGAGAGAGAGAGAGAGAGAGAGAAAACCCGGGCGCAGAAGTGAAGAGTGCGGGGTGTTTTGGAGAAATTTGTGATGTGATGTGAAACTTAATTGTGTAAACTTTTTCTCTCGATTTTTTCTCTCTGCTGCTGCTCCTTTTCATCGAGCGCTCGCCGACGGATGCCGATCAAAACCGCCGTTGCCATTTTTGGTGTTGCCGTATTTCGCAAAGAAACCACCATCATCGTCGGCAGTCGGACGGTTTAAATCGATTTCGTCGTTTTCGGAGGAAGAGGAGGATCCGACAGAAAACGATTTCAACCACGCGTGCCGCAACGCGTCGTCCGGGGTCAGCCTCTCCTCCGGGTCCCACTCGAAACACCTTTGTAAAAACTGCGCGAACTTTATCGAGCACCCTCGCCCGAGCGCTTTTTTGAGGCCTTCGGCGGCGAGTTTACGACGCGAGGCTTTTTCGCGCGCGGTTTCGAAGGGTAAGAATAAAGAGGACGACCCCGAGGACGGCGCCGCCGGGGCGGTTGTTTTTGAGGTGGTTGTTTCGAAGTCGTCTTCGTCTTCGTCTCGGTGTTGATGATGATGTTCGTTTTCATTTTCTTCGCCGTCGAAGACATCGGTTTCGACGGGATCGTTCGCGCGATCGGCGAGAAGTCGGCGGCTTTTAACGCCCTTTTTCGTTTTCATCGGCGTGGTTGGGACGACGCGCGAAAGCGAGGCGCGCGCGTGGGAGTCGTGTTTTTTCATGCTGTTCTTCGTTAATTCGTCGTCAAAGTCCGAGTCGGACGACGTCTTTCTAGATTCCTCTTCGCGTCTGAGTTTGTTAAGAAATGCGCTCGACGGTGCGCCCAAGGTTTCTTTTGCCAATTCCAATTGTTCGGCTTCGTCCGTCCCGGGCCAAATCGGCGAACCTCGTTTGAGTTCGGCTAAAACGCACGCGAATGACCACATATCGATGGATTGGTCGTATTCGCGGTCGCGAAGCATGACTTCTGGTGCGCGATAGAATCGAGATTGGACGTACGGGTAGATGCGCGGGACGTGGGCGAAGCACGAGGAGCCGAAATCGATGAGTTTGACGCGAATGTTGTTCCCGTTGCCGGCATCGTATTTTTGAGTCGAAGAAGGGAAACCAGCGCGCGCGGTGGAAGGGTAAGATGATACCTTTGAGAGCGGATTTGCCGACACCGTTTCGCTCCTTCTTTCGAGTAAAATATTCTCTGGCTTCACGTCGCAATGGATAATGCCGAGCGATTTGAGAAAGGACAGCGCTCGAGCGAGCTGTTTGGCGACGGTTTTGCACACGCGTTCCGAGGCGCCGGTGAAGCGCTGATCCACCATCCACTCGTACAAATTGCAATGCAACAACTCGAACACGATGCAAGCGTGCGTTCGAAAGTTGAAATGTTCAATAGCTCGAACGACGCACTCCGCGTTTCGTTTCATTCGCGCTTTTTCTCTTTTTTCTTCTCTTTCTTTTTCTTCTTCGTCCTCTGCGAGACCGATTCGAGCGGATTCAATCGCTTCGAGCACGGCGAGTTCCGTCCTTGCTTGAATGCGATACTCTTCTTTGTTCTTGATTATTTTTATCGCCACCGAACGCTTTTGTCCGGTATTTTCGTCGTGTGAACGCACGTCGTGGTCGACGCACTTCACCACGCGACCAAACGTGCCGGATCCGAGCGTCTCTTTCACCTCGAAGCGAAAGGCGAGATGGTCGCCCGGGCGCGCTCGATAATCGCCTTTGGAATCCGTACGACTCGTGGTACTCTTTATCGAGGACGTTTTCCTTTTCGTCGACTTCGATTGCTGTTGCGCAAACGCAGTGATTGCGCTGAGTCCTCCACTTCCTGTCGTTTTCTGCGTTTTCGGTTTGCTTCGTGGCGGAGGTAAATAAAACACGCGAAAGTCGTTCGTTTCGTCGTTTACGCGCGCGTCTAAATCCCGCACGTCTTCCTCTTCCAATCGCTCTTTGTGAAAGCGTAGCGCGTGATTCGCCGACATCGACTCGCGTATGACTTTAGCCTCCATCGTTTCCTTTCCATCGATGATAATAACCGGAGCATCTTTAATGGTATCCTTGCCCGATGATGGTTTCTCGAAAAGTAGTAAAGCGTCTTCTTCTACTTCTTCTTTGGCGGCGGCGGCGATAGTTTCTCGATTGTTTGACTTTGACGACGAAAAGCTTTTTTCGAGTTGATGGATTGCCCCGGCGATGACGTTCATATTCGCGTACTTCTCGTGCTCTCTTGTGGTTTCTCTCGCGGTTACCGCCGCCGTCGTCGTCGTCGTTCTCTTCGCGATTTTCCTATTCTTCCCGTCTCCCTCCTCTTTCTTTCGCGCGGTCTCATTTACGCTACCTTTCCCTCTACCTCTCGCCGATTGCGGCGGCTTTCTCGGCGTCATCGCTGGAAACAACTTTTCCGATGGATGACGATCCCTTTCAATCCTTTTTTCTTCCCTGTCTTTGACTTCACTCGCCTTCGTCTTCTTCATCTTTCTCGCCCCGTTCTCCTTCTCTTCGCCTTCTCTCGCCTCCACATCCTTCGTCGTCGTCTTCGTCGTCTCCTTCTTCTCCCTCGCGCCTCCTCCTCTCGCCGATGCCAACACCTCCGTTTTCCTTTGCAACTCCTTCTGCGCCTCTCGCGCGCGTTTCATCGCGAATTCGATCGAGCTCCTCTGACTCCTCCGCTCAGGCGATGGGGAGATATTTTTTCTTTGACTCCTTTGACTCTCAAAATAATCCACCACCTGTTCCGTTGGCGCTCGTTTTCCTCGCACTTCCTCCGCGATAAACGCGAAGATTCTTTCACTCGTCTCACCACCTCCTCCACCACCTCCTCCTCCTCCTCCTCCTTTTCTTCCGTCTCTTTGCAGCGCGACTCGCGTAATCTTTCCAACAGAGATGAGATGAGATGAGATGAGAGATGCGCTTTTTTTTTCTCGCAAAGGAAAAAAAAACGTTTCTCTCAACACAACGGAAGTTCTTCGCGCTTTCTTTTTTGCTCTCTCTCTGTCTCTCTTTCTCTCTCTCTCTCTCTTTGTGCAAGTAATTTTTGAGGGGAGGAGAGAGAGACTGCTTTTCTGCCGCTGTTCTTTTGCAGTCGTCGTCTCGCTGTTCGCGGCTGCGTCGTCGCGTGTCTCTGCTCTTTCTCTTTTCTTTCGTTGTCTGTCTGCGTGTATCTTTTAAAAGAAAGTGAAGAAGAGAAAAAAGGACGAAAGAGGAAAAAAAAGACCAAAAAGACGGACCTTTTTTTTTTCTTTCTCTGAATCAAATCTCTACAAAAACACACTACTCGAATACGAAGAAGACGAGGGAGAGGAGCACTACTACTGCGACTCCTTTTACAGAGAACGCGCAGAAAGACTTTAGACGGGCAGATATTTTCTTCTTTTCCTCGTGTATGCGATATTTAGTCGCAGAGAGAAGAGAAAGAAGAGAACGTTTTAAGAACGACTTCTTGGGGAAAAAAGATGGAAGAGGGACATCAACATCATCAACGAGACCGTGTAAACGAGGACGACGATGAACGCGAGGAAGAAGAAGAAGAGAGGACAGGAGGGAGAGGGAGGAGGACATTGAATCTCTTCTCGTTCGATCGCGGAGGAGAAGAGGAGAAAAATGAAATCACCGCCCAAAACGCAGACTTGGTCAATCGAGTTGCGTTGGTCACCGGGTGCACCTCGGGGATTGGAAAACAGGTGGTTTTGGATTTAGCGTTAGCCGGGGCGAAAGTCGTGTTTGGATGCCGAAATTTGAAGAAAGCGGGAGAGGTGAAACGGGAGATGATGGAGAAGTTTCCGCACTTAGATTTGGTGGTGATGGAGGGAGTGGCGTTGGATGTATCGAGCGGAGAATCCATCGCGAAGTTTGCGCAACGTTTTAACGAGACGATTGGCGAGTTGGACGTGTTGGTGAATAACGCCGGCGTGGCCTCGGAGAAAGGGTACGAGAGAGAAACTGGTGTGAGTAAATTAGTGTGGACGAACTTTTTGGGGCCGGCGGTGTTGATGCTGTCGTTGAACGAGAGTTTCCAACGCGCGATTGGTCGGCGGCAGTTTGCGAATTGCGTCTTCGTCGCTTCGGTGTGTCATCGCTTCGGGAAGATCGAAGGCGCGGATATGTGCAACAAGTTTTTATACAACGAGAAGTTCGGGTCGTATTCGGATACAAAGCTGGCGTGCGTGGCGTTTGCAAACGAGGTGGAGTATCGATGGGGGGCGAGAGGAGTGCGGTGTTCTAGCGTGGATCCCGGCGCGGTGAGAACGCCTATTTTCAGCAGCGTGAGGTTGTTGCGGTTTTTACCGTTGGCGTGTTTGAGGAGGATGTGTTACGCGCCCGCTGAGGATGGCGCGAGAGCGGTGACGATAGCAGCTTTAAATCCGTTTGCGCCTCAGAACGCGAGTTTGAACGCGACGCCGCAGATGCGAAGGATGGATCAAGGAGCGAGGCATTTCAGTCGAGGGTTGTTCGCCGGTAGGTTCGTGCAGAAGTACGGACCGGGGAAATTCCCTTCGTCGGTTGAGGTACGTAACAGTGATGGTGATGACAGCACGCCGCAATCCCTGGATGCCTTTTTTCTCAATCTGCGAAGATTTCGTTGGCACGTGCACGCGTTGTTTTTCGCGATTGGCGTCATTGCGATTTCCTTAGTCGATTGGCCGTTGCGTAAATTTTTCAAAGGACAAAAATTTGACGGCACGAAAGTGGTCGAGTCCTCCGAAGCATCTTACGATCCGGTTTTAGGCACGGAACTGTGGGAAATCGCGAAAGAATTTAGCGGCGTCGTTGAGCCGGCATATGGCGAACGGTTCACCTCCAACGATATGTTCTCCGAGGAATTTCTCGAACAGTTGTTTCCGAACGAGTTGAGCATGGAAGAACATTTGAAAGTTATGGAGGAAACGGCGACGAATCTCGGGATTGAAATGAAACATATTGATGCGACGAAGTTAAGGAAAAAGGACAAGGGGGATAGCGATGCGAACGACGGCAGCGATAGCGATGGTAAATCCGTTAAAACGAAAAAGAAGAAACATAAGCGAAGCGGGAGTTTCTTTCGGCGGTCGCAAGAGAATTTAACGAAAATAGACTAGACTCATAGAGAAGGTACAGGGTGCGTTGTGTGTCTATAAGTACCTACAACGCGCGTTATGAATAAACCTTATGCTAAAACTAAGCGCTCTGTTCCAACCCACCCTTTTCGGCCAAACACTTCAACATTTCAAAAATAAAGGGGATGTAATTGTGTTTCCTCCTAATGTTCTCGTCTCTCCAAATTTCCTTCCGTTTCATTTCATCTTCAATCTCGTCCGTCAACTTCACGATACTCTCGTTATCTCCACGTTCAGCGGCCTCTCGTAACTCTCGTCTAAACACGCTCTCCTTCTCGTTCGTTACTGCCAACAAGTTGAAGCTAATCTCATCCGAGGCGTATTTCTGTATGCGCTCTTGAATCGCTGGAACCGCTACTTCGTGCCAATTTTCCTTCGAACATTCTCCGTACGCCACTGGTTTCGGTTTCAGACCGTCCAATTCCCACATGCGTCCACCGTGATGAACAAATGCGACGAAATGGTACACCTCGTCGCCGTTCTTCGCCGCTCGCTTCCCTTCGTCTACAATCGGCTCCGGTCTCGCGAACGCGTTGTGCGCCGCTCGAATCTTCTCGCTGTTCGATAACGCCAACCCTTTCAACTCCGGTGGAAAATCTGCGGTGAACTGTTTAAGCTCTGTGAGCGTCTCACCGATTGTTTGCTCTCGTTCTTTTCCTTCCGCGTCTTTGCTTCCTCCGTCTTCGTTCCCGAACGTTTCCACGTTCAACAACACCCCTAAAATCGCTTGCGTCGCGCACGCGTTCGTAATCACTTGACTCGCGAAAAATAAACTCTCCGGCGCGTCCACGTTTTCCACTGCTAACGCGCTCGTCGCGTCTATATCCGTTCTGTATTTGAACAAGAAGATTAATCCGTGCAAGTGGAAGCGGCGGTTGAGCGATTCGAGATTCGAGAGGTCCCAAAGTTCTTCCACTTGGACGCCTTTGACGCCGATTTGTTCGACGAGGGAGGTGAACACGGCCGGGTCTGATTCAATCGTCGTCCACTCCATATTTGTCCTCGTTCGCGCGTAGTAATGTTCTCGCTCGCTTTTTCAAGTACTGGATGACGAAGAACCCAACCGTGTGGAATATTTTGTTTTGCGTTTCAAATGTGTTTGTATTTGTAAGGATTTACTACTACCTAGTAGTAGTACACGAGTGAGAAATTCGCTTTAAACGTCTACCGAACGACGACGCGAATAGATGATCAAAAAAGTATTCATTAATGTACATTACAAATGGATGTCTCGTAAAACGCATCGTGTTGAAACTAAAAGGGGGACAATTATGTATAAATATATGTATAGATTTACTTCTTCTGTTGAAGTTGCGGTTGGTCTTCGCCGAACGACATGAAGAGATTCTTTCGGTCGTCGCTGGAGATGTATTGCTGGAGCTCGTCGATGCCTTGCGGCATCAGCGGGGACTCTTTGAACGAAAAAGCTCCGACTGGGCCTCCTTTTAACGGAGATTTGTTCGAATTTGGCGTGAGCTTTTCCGCGGAATCGTTCGGGACTTCAACCGGGTCTCGCGAGCGGCCTCGGCGTTGTACGTCAGATATCGAGAAGGAAGAATCGACGTTGGTATTCTTCTTGTTTTTGTTGTTTTCTGTGTATTCTTCTTCGTCTTCCTCTTCCTCGTCGGAAGAGACATCGTCCTTCTCTTCGTCCACGTCCACGTCTACGCCAAACTTGGAGCCAATCGATAATAAACCGTTCTTTTGCCTATCCATGATGTCTTTAATGAACTCTCGTTGGCGTTGCGATTTCAATTCAAGTTCAATTTCGCGCTGTCGAATTTCTTTTTGTTGGCGTTCGACTTCTTTTGCACTCTCGACGAGCGTATACTCGCGTTTCTTGTCCATCTCATCGCGCGTATGCAAACGTTCGTCGAGCAAATCGTTGACGCGTTGCAACTCTTTCAAATCGTTCACGGCGTTTTCCAAAGCCGTCTTGGCATCGCCCAATTCGACATTTACCTCGTCTATCTTCACGAGCACTTCTTCCGGACCGGTGTATCCGTAACCGCCAAACGAGGCTTGTTTCTCTCCCGAGCGAAGCGCTCGAGTTTCTTCTAACAATTCTCGGTGGGTATGATTCAACGCGAGAAGCGAGTCCTCGAAATCTCTCGATCGGCGATCACACAATTTCGCATACTCTTCCGCCGTTCTCGCCTCCTCCAACGCTAAGTTGTATTTCAAACGCACGTCTTCGTCCGATAAATACATGACGTTTTGGTCGAGACCGACGAACGCGTCTACGGCGCCTCGGCGAACGGCGGTAAGTTTGTCTTGCAACGCTTTGTACTTCCCGCTCGCCGCGCCGCATCGCGTGGTGAGCTCTTTGTTCGATTCCGTCAAATCGTTGCACAAGACTTCAAACTCTTCGAGCTTGACGTCTCTGGCCACGATCGCAGCCGCGTGCTCCTTGGCCAATTTATCGAGAAACTCCGAGTGATTCGCTTCCATCTTTGCTTTTTCAATCAACAAATCGTCGTATTTCTTCTTCTCTTCTCTCAAAAACGCCGTCTCTTCCATTTGTTCGTTCACAATCGTCAACTTCTCCTCGCACTCTTTCGTCAACTTGTCGCACTTTTTCTCCTTTTCCTCGCACGTCTTCTTCACGTCGTACAGCTCTTCGGAAAGTTCTTTCGTTCTTTCTTCTGTCTTTTCGTCCGCCATTTTCTCCAACTTGCGTTCGAATTCCAACGCCTGTTCTTCCACCGTTTTCTCAAACTCAATCGTTTTCTCCTCCAACAGATCTTCTGCTTTTTTCGCCCTCTCGTCCGCAAGCTCCGCCTGCGCTGTGCGTTCGTGACACAAAACTTTCGTCCGGTCGTACTCTTTCAACAACTCGTCCTTGACTTCGTTGTCCGAAATCAACGCGTCCACGTTCTTCGCCATCTCCACGATATCCTCCTTAAACCTCTCCTCTCGTTTCTTCATCTCCGCAATTCTCTCCTCTGCTTCTTCCTCGCGCTTTTGCAACGTTAAAATCGCTTTCGCCGCTCGCTCGTGTCTCAACGTCATCTCCTCTTTCTTCGCCTCGCTTTCCTTCAGATTAATCTTCAACAAAAGCGACTCCGCGGTGATCTCTTCCAGTTGCATTTTCGCCACGCCTTTCTCGCGAATCGCCACGTTTAGCTCGTTCGTCATTCGCGAGACTTTCTCTTCCAGGATTAACACGTCCGCTTCTCTGGATTTCATCGACGGGACGTTTAAACTTTTCAACGACGACGGCGCCGCGGACGACGCGTTGTTATATTTTGCCTTGAGTTGCTCCAACATCACTCGCCCTTTCGAGATGGAATCGTCGATGACGTCTTTTCCTTCGAGACCACCACCATTTACACCAGAAGCTTCCGCGACTTTCTTTTCCTTGACACCGTCTGCCTCGATCGTTGTTCTCGGAATCGATGAGTCAGCATCCGCCGTCGATAAAGAAGTTAAAGAAGAAGAATCAACACCGATCGAATCTTTCCCCGCTTGCCCTTTGCCGAATGGTAAAAATCCCATCTTCTTTACGTTAAGTACCGCGCGATATTTTTTATCTCTTCACCCGCCACCGATATGTATGAAGCGCTTCGTTCTCGCTCTCTTCTTTGGTGTCTTCTGTGTGTATTTCGAATGCGCGCAGGAAAAGCGTGCGTGCTGTTGATACGCGTGTGTTTGTGTGTGTCGTAAATTTGTTTTTTCCCTTGTACAAAGGTGTCAAGATATCAATTTTTAGTGTTGAGATTTTTCTATAAAATATACGGGAAATGGGAGAAATCACCATCTTTGACGCTCTCTGGATGTACACAGAAGATACTAAAAAGAAACGATGCGCTTATCAGTGATGTACGCGGAAGAGATCTCTCGATTGATGCCGTTTTTTCGTGATTCTCGTTCGAATTGATATCTAAAAGAAGTCTTCAAAGTTGGCCAATGTGAGCGAATTTGATGTGTTTTCTGCGATTAAAAAAAAGAACGTTGAACACGTTGAACAGTTTGCTCCTCAAAAACTTTCGACACGTGCCGCAGATTTGTACATAAAACACGGGCACACGACGCAAGGGTTAAAGGCGATTTCCGGACGAATCCTCGTTACGTATTTTCGAGAGGAAGAGATTAAAAGGTTTGGGAATTTCGGGTTTATTGAAGCGCGTTCGCGTCGCGAGAGAGGGACACACGCGCGCGTACATTTACGCGTAAAAATATATTCTCTGCTTTCAACGGCGAATTTGTCCTCGGTCTTGTCATCGCGATAAACTCAAATTCGTATCTTGAACGGGAGCGCGTGTAGCGAGTAACGACGCGAGGAGAAAGGAACCAAAGACGAAGAGAATGTCCGGGTCAAAGTCTCGACCACAGAAAGGGTCGTCCGTCGAGACTTCGCCGATGACTTTGTCGTCGCCGCAAATACCGATGGCGGGGTCTGTCCAACACCAAGAAAAACTCCGAGTCTGTCAAAAAGTCATCGAACAGTTATGCGAGGATTGGCCGGAGTTGAACGAGGACGGCGAGAGGAAAGCGAAAGTGCACGATTTAATATTGAGGTTACCGAGACAGTACGGGTTAGACGCGCACCATTTGGAGGATATCGAGACGCACGTTCGGTTGTTGGAACGAGCGTCGACGAAAGATGCGCCAGTCGTGCACGTCAGAGAGGTTTTAGTTGGCGGGGAGGAAGAAGAGGAAGAGGGCTCGGAAGGAGAGAGCGATACAGACATCGGAGGGAAGGAGGAGGAGGAGGACGCAAATAGAGAGGACGTGAGCATGTCGTCCGCGAACGAAGAGAGCGGACAGTCGGCGAGATATAAGTCGCAAGCGAAAGCGATATTGCAGCAAAATCATCAACAACAACAGTTGCAGCAAACGAGAGGTTTGCGAAGGCCGATATTCGGGTCTTCGTTGACGCTGAGTTCGTTTCAACCCGGGTCACCCAGCAGTCGAGGTGGAAGTATGAGTGGGAGAAGCATAGATAATAACACTAACAATAGAAATAGCGTAGAAGGGACGTATGAGATTGCGGTGTGCGGAGGGAACAAGCCGAGGACGTTGTCGAGGATATCGACGACTTTGTTTGACGTCGGGTTGAATATTGCCGAAGCGCACGTGTTTTGCACGTCGGATGGGTTTGTTTTGGACGTGTTTATCGCGCAAGGGTGGCGTGAGAACGATGCGAAAGGGTTGGAGGCGATGTTGCAAAGCACGTTTGATCAGTTTAATTGGGGCGATGCGGTTTCGTCGAGAAAACTACAACAACAACAAAAAAGCGGAGGCGCGGTGGATTCTGCACCGGCGCATCCGAAAAGAAAAACAGAAGATGTGAGTCAGAAGAAGAATAACGGTAGAGATAGACGCGCTTTAATCGACGATAGAAGCGTTTCGCCCATGCCTTCCGAGTGGGAAATTGATGAAAAGTTGTTGACTTATAGCGAGAAGATTGCGCAAGGCGCGTTTGGCGTTTTGTATCTCGGACAGTATTGCGGTCAAGAAGTCGCGGTGAAAGTTCTAAAGACGCCGAAAAACGAAAGTCACGACGATTTGAAGAGAGAGTTTCAGCAAGAGTTGTCGACGTTGAGGAAAGTGCACCATAAAAACGTCATTCAACTCATCGGCGCTATAACGAAAGGACCAATGTTGTGTCTCGTGACGGAGTTTATGCACGGCGGTTCGATGTTGAGTTTCTTGCACAAAAATGCGCCTTTGAAGTTGTCGCAAATCGTCAAGTACTCCACCGGCGTCACCTTAGGTCTCGATTATCTCCACAAGATCAACATCGTTCACAGAGACGTGAAAACGGCAAATCTGTTGATGGATGAAAACGACGTGGTGAAAATTGCCGATTTTGGCGTCGCGAGGGTCATGGCGAAAGACGGAGTGATGACGGCTGAAACTGGGACCTATCGATGGATGGCACCGGAAGTTATAGCGCACCAAGTGTATAATCACAAGTGCGATGTCTATTCGTTTGCGATCACGCTCTGGGAACTCGTCACCGGTGGCGATATACCGTATTCTGGATACACTCCTCTCCAAGCCGCCGTTGGCGTCGTCCAAAGAGGCATGCGTCCAACCATCCCGCAAAGTTGTCACCCGGTCCTCGCGCATACCATCCAATATTCCTGGCAAGCTGATATGAACACCCGACCGGAATTCGAGCAAATCGTGGAAATGTTGAGAGACATTAACGTCACCGACGACGGGAAAAAAGATGAAAACAACGGTTTGATGTCTCGATTCCGCTCGATGGGGTTCGCCGGAAGTAAAAAGAAGCAAAATAAAGAGTTGAAACAATAATAATAATAATAATAATAATACCATGGGGATAGATAGATAGGTAGATAGATAGATATACCCGTACCTTTGTGTTGTGTGAAATATAAAAGCATTGTGTATTGAAGCGCGTACTTTAAAAACCGACCAACGAGAGAAGGAAAAAGGACCTTAAAACCCGAAAAACATCTTCACATCCCTTCACAACACATCCTCCCTTTATTGTTTGGATGAACAACAACCACAATCACAAAGTGCCGGAAACCTCGTTCTTCCGAATTTTAAACTGGGAGCGGTACGTGCCGTACAACTCTAAAATCGCGCTCGTCGGGACGATCGTTTTGACTGGTGCGGTTGCAAACATCGCGCTTTCTGTTTGGGAAAACAATAAGAACATACACAAGAGAACGAAGAACAAGAACGAGTGAAGGGTGTTAAAATGCCAGAAGCTTTGTTTCGATTGGTCGATTCCAGCGGAGATGCGGTTGACTCTCACCATCGGGGATATCATCGAAAGAGAGTAGTATCGCCGATATCCTCCCCGCACTCTTCACCGAAACGAACGATGATGATCAACAGGAATAAACAAACGCAAACGGATGCGAACAACAACAGGAAAAGAACACTCCAAAACGTGGAGAAGAAGCGAACGAAGCGGACGCGAGAAAACGTCAAGAAGTCGTACTTAACCGTCGTGCTGGCGATATTGGCGTACAGATTTTTCGTTTTTGCCGGGAACGCAATTACCGGGAACGCGAGTCAGTTAGCGGTGAATGAATTAGAAGCAAACTTGAGAGAGTTGAACGGCACCGGGTTACTCGCGCGAGCGCGGATGGAGGACGCGGAGAAGCAGATTGCGAAATTAAAAGGCAAACGACGAGGGAACCGAACGCCGCAATTCGTGACGGATTTTATGAGTTTAGACGAAAAGTACGAGATTCGGTTTACTTTGAGAGACAGAACTCGACGCGGGTGTCGGAGAGCTTTAGAGACGGCGAATAGAGTCGGCATCGAGAAAGTCTCCGACGTGCCGATGAAAACGCCGAGGATGGCGTACGATTTGGTGTTTGGGACGATGAGAAAGACGTTCGTTTTGAGATCTTTTGCGGACGGACTCGAGAGCTTTTTGATAGACGTGTACGGGTCGGTGATTTTAGTGAGGCAGTTAACCGTGGATCGTTTATTGTTTGAAAAAATGAACGCGGAAGTGTACTTTGATAAAATACGCACGTCGATGAAAGAAAACAAGGAGAAAAATATGGAATCGATGTTTCATTCAACGATAGGGAAGATGATAGTACTCGCGATTGATACTTTTACAAAGGCAAAATCGAACGCGTACGCGTTTTGTGCGTACGTGGAACGGTTTGAGAACGTGGCGACGCCAGAACCGCCTTCGAAGAGGACATGCGAGAAGGAAAAGATCGCGTTGGAAACAGCCAATCGTCTCTCGCCGTTTGCGGATAGTCTCCCTGTTTTTGACCGAACGTTTGGAACATGGACCGCAAAGTGTAGCTCGAGGTGCTCGGAAGGGTTCCAATCCAGAGTAGATTGTAACGGCGACGTTGAGTTACGTCGGTGTAAAGGGGAAGAAACCTACGGGTGCGACGGCGTGTGCGGCTCGGGCGCCAAACTCGATTGCGCCGGCGCGTGTCAAGGCGAAGCCGTCGTAGACACGTGTGGCGTGTGTGGTGGAAGTAACCGAAGTATCGGGTGCGACGGCGTGTGTTTTTCGCCTGTCGTCTTGGACGATAAAGGCATGTGTTGCTTCACCGAAGATTTAGAGGTGCACGACACAACGTTAACGAAGAAATGTTCTCGCACGCATGAAGAAGCGACGCTCGCGAAGCAAAAAAAGATGGAAGAAGAGGCGGAAGAGAAACGAAAGAGCAAACCAAACTCGTTCAAGGAACTGGTGATGCAATTTCGCGACGCGAAGACGAAACAACGCGCCGCGTACAGCAACTTTTTCCGGCTTCTCGTCGCGATTCGTATCACGTGCGAAATCGCGTCCAAAAAAGTCGGCCGCTCCATCGCTAAAGTCATGCGAGGGCACTTCAAAGCCATCCTCTTCGTCTTTAACATCTTCTTCGGGAGTTACATGCGGTCGTTCGTAGGCTTCCTGGTCATCATGCTCGTCGCCGTCGTAACCGTCGACCGTCTTTTCACTCTCGGCGTCGTCGAGCGGACTTTGGACAAATCCAAAACCGCCCAAATGCTCGCCAACCGCTCGAAGCTCAAATCCATCGAGGACATCAAAAAGCTCGAAAGAAAGCTCGAGAGCTTTAAAAAAGAGGCGAAAACAAAAATCGGAACGCTCTTCGCCGTCCTCGTCCGGATATTCGACATCGTTCTCGCCAAATCTATCGTCCTCTTCTGGAAATTGAAGAACGCGCTCGAAGAGTTTTACGACGCCACCGACCTCGCCAAAAAACGCCGACGACGAAAAAACGAACCTCCTCATTCTCCTCCTCGTTCGTAGAATAGTAATAAGCGAGCGAAAGGTCCAAAAAGACCGCCATAATGTAAGATCCGCGCGTGATTAAATCTGTGTATTTATAAATGAAATCTCAATATTTTTTACTTCTTTCCTTCTCTCAAAAAGCGCTTTTCGTCCTCACTTCTTCTTGGCTCTGAAACGCATTCGAATGACCACCAATGACCATCACCGCCGCGGGCACCTGCGCACCACCCAATCGTAATAAGTATACGTAAACATACACGGAATATTTGAGAGCGTTAAATAATCTGTAAGAGAGATTGAGAGTAGCTTTCGAAATGGAAAAAGAAGAAACGAACGCTTTGGAACGACTTGACGGCGACGACGGAAACGACGACGACCGCGCCGACGAAAAGAATACTAATCCACTCGCTTTAGCACCGACGACGCTTTCGACGACGACGGCTTCGACGAATACTCCTACGCCTACTGCGGTAGGAGAAACACTCGTCGGCCAAACCGCCAAATCCGCGCAAATCGACCTTTGGTTGCAACAGACCTTATCGAATTTGCCGGTGCAGAGTTGGAACGTGACGTCTTTAGGAGGAAATGCAGAAAAAGGGACGGGGACGACGACGACGACCACGGCGAGCTTTGAACGGATGGCAATTGCTCCAGAACGCGTGGAGGCGTTGAATGGACCGATTATGCGCGTGGATAGGATCGATGGGGAAACGGTTGATGTGAACATGAACTTGCACTTTCGAGCGCACTTTGGGAAAGGACAGTTGGAAAATTCGACGACGAGTTTGTCGAACAACAACAACAACAACAACAGCATCGTAGTGGCGGCGGTGGCGAACCCCGGGGGTTCTGCGAATTTCGGCGCGGAAGATCGGGTGCAGAAGAAAGGAGGCTCGACGTTGGCGTTAGGCGAGAAGGCACACGATACCAACGACGCGAGCGGAAGTTCACCGAGACTCGTGGAACTGAGAGGAGACGACGAGGAGTTACACGCGGCGACGACGACGACGACGATGACGTCAAATATATCCGCCGTGGACACCTACGCGAGCCCGGTGGATGGGAGATACGCGGTGGCAAGGTACGATGGGGACATCGAAGATGGTGAATCGCGTGGATTCTTATACAGCGAATATAAAGGGAACAATGATAACAATAACAACAACGGCGCGTCGACGAGCGAGCAAAAAACCAACGCGCTTTCCGAAGAGTTTCGCATAGATGCCAAGAACGTTCGCCTACTCGAACGCATAGCCGTCGGCGGTTTCGCGGAAGTCTTTCGAGGCTCGTATCAAGGCACGTTAGTCGCGGTAAAGCAACTTCTCGAGCGCGGGAAAAGCGTTCGCGAAAAACTAGAGAACGAAGTGCAAACTTTGGCGCGTTTGCGACATCCCAACCTCCTTCTCTTCATGGGCTACGCTTTAGAGCCCCCTCTGATCCTTACCGAGTTCATGCGTCGCGGCTCTTTGCACGGCATCTTGAAATCCGACGAGTGTTTCAAAGTCGACGGTTTGCGGTGTCTGAACATTACCATGGCCGTCGCTCGAGGCATGCACTACCTCCACACTCGATCGCCACCGATCCTCCACTTGGACTTGAAATCTCCAAACATACTCGTGGACGAAAAATGGCGAGTCAAAATCGCCGACTTTGGCATGTCCCGCGTCCGCTTCTCCACCTTAGCCTCCGCGCGCTCGGAGTTCCACGGCACCCCGGAATGGATGGCCCCGGAAATGCTCCGCGCCGAACCGTACGATGAACGCGCCGACATCTACTCCTTCGGCGTCGTCTGTTGGGAGCTCTTAACCACGCGAACGCCTTGGGACGACTTACACCCCATGCAAGTAGTCGCCGTCGTCGGTTACTCCGAGCGCAGACTCGCTTTACCGACCGATTGGAACAAACGAAGAGAAGCGCTCGTCGGCGCGTCGTCTCAGAGACAACACCCGCTCACCCAAGCGGACGAGCTCGCGTTCGACTCCATATCGAACTTGTTCGAAACCTGCGCCGCGAAAGACGTCGAAGCGAGACCGAAATCGTTCGAGTTTATTTTACGCTCCTTGGAAACGGAAATGAACGCGTGGCGACGGTCGTTACCTTCTCCTTCCCCGGGGAATGACAAAAAGGTTGAGACGGGAAAACAAGAAGAGAATCCTAAGAGCGACGAAAACGGTTTAAAGGAGAGAGAATAATAGAACACAGACAGTAGTAGTAGTAGTAGTAGCAGTAGTAGTAGTGCGAAAGTACTCGACATACTAATAAAGCACGCAGAAAGGAAATCAAAAGAAAAAATGTTCAAAAAATGTAACCCTAAACGTTTTTTTTGTCGAAGCGATAGGGGAGAGAACGCGACTCTTCGGTGCCTTTTATTTTTATCATCCCGTTCAAAAGACCCACACACTACTAACGCACACAGTCTTTGTTGACTTGCACACGCATCACAGATACGTCCAAACTTCTACTTTCGTCGATCGCGCGGTGTAAAGCGCACGCACGAAGAGGAGGAGTAGATCTCGGTCACTCTGTGTGCGACGAGAACAGACACGCGCACACCAAAACTCGTTCTCGCGCGAAGGAAAAATCTCTTCTTTGGGAATAATTTCGTCGAACACAAACGAGCGCGTTGGGAAAACGAGAGACGGAAAAAGCTTCTCGTCTCCTTTACCTCGTGTGCGTCAAAGTCGTCTGGAGGCAAAAGAAGACCAAGAAAAGGAAACATTACAACACGTACACATATAAAATGAGGGACGTGTCGCAGCAAATGATGCGCGCGAGCACCTCTTTCGCCGAAGGTGCGTTTCTTTTCCTCCAAGAGACGCTCTCTCGTGAGTGCAAAACCAATTGTGCCTCGAGTGCTGCACAGTCAGAGTTTTGCTCTTTTTTTGGGTGTTCGCTCGCTTTTTTTATCCCCCTCTTAAAATTTTAGAGTTGAAAGAGAAGGGGGGAGAAGAAGAGGTGTCGATGTTTCTGCGGACGCGTGTTTTCAGCACTACGAAATCGAAAGAGAGGAAGAGAGGACGTCGTTTTTCAGCACTACGCGATCGAAAGAGAGAGAGAGAACGATTCGAGAGCGTAGAATACGTATTCTTATTTTTTCTTTCAATTATTGACCCCGGTTTTCTTTTTCCCCTTTGTTTTGGAACGCACCAAAAACGCGTTTCAAAAAAAAAACAGATTTCGACCCGATGATGATCGTGAGAAAACCAGACGCATCCTCCTCCCCGTCCTCCTCCTCGCCGAGTAATAGTAGTAGTAGTAATAATAAGAAGAACAAAAGAGACGGCGAGAGCGGCGGCGGCGACGCGGGTGGCGGCGGTTCGCCGGGAACGTCGTCGTCGATTGGACGAAGGTTCGATCGAAACAAAAACGCTTCTTCAAAGACGAATAGCGTGCGCGACGTGGGGACGCCGTCTTCGTCGCCTTTGTTTGGTCACCACCAGAAAACCGGGTCCTTTGGAGGAGGTAATAAAGTCGCCGATCCGATTTGGATCGACGACGATTGCGAAGTGGACGACGAGTTTTGTTTCAGCGACGACGGGTTTACGCCAGACGCGAAGAAACGCCGCAACAATAACAAAGGCCAAGGTAAAACAGTTTCGAACAACGAGGACGAAGACGATGAAGAGCTCTCCGGGTCTTTTAAAAGAAGAGAAATTGAAAACGAACGGAAAATGGTCAATCGTCTGTGGGATAAGCCGACGACGTCGGAAGATTTGTTGCACATCACCTCGCACGTGCCGGTAAACAGAACAGGGAAAGCGGCGCCGAAAGAAACAGTAAATAAAACGAGCGTGAATACTAAAACGAATAAAAAACACAACAACAACAAGAAACTTCAACAACGAAAAGAAGAAACAGATGAAAAGAAACAGAAATGGTTTTACACCAAGGTGACGTTTGTCGCGGTGATTTTGAATTTTGTCGTCGCTCTGCCCTCGTCGGTTTTCACGCAGTTACCGTCCGTGTTTACCGGCTTGGGCGTCTTAAAAGCGTTGGATTGGTTGTTTCCAAACTCGAGAAAACGTTTGATGCGCATATCGCGAAGGATTCGTCGGGTGAAATCGAGCGTGAAAAATCGAAACATATCGTTTCCGAGTTTGAAATTTGCTAGACTCGGGGTGAAATCCATCGCGAATATCGCGCGTCGAGGCAGCGTGAACGCGATGAATCGCGTGTCATCGAGAACAAACATCATGCAAAAATCTGAGTCGTTTGAAAATCTGATCAAGGAGGGCCAAAAGAAGAACGAAACCGGCGACACGCTTTCCGCGGTGAAAATATTCACCAGAGCGGTGGAACGTCAACCGATGAACCAGTTTGCAAACATCGCGCTATCGAAATCTCTTTCCGACCGAGTCTTTGAACCGGAGATTTTCAAAAACAGAGTGAAAGCGAAAGCGTTGGCGGACGAAGCCGTCGACCGCGCGCAGAAAGCGGTTGAAATCGACAGAAACTCGTGTCAAGCGCACGTGTGTTTGGCGGTCGCGTACGGTCGCGCGCAAATGTTCTCCAACGAAAACAGAGAAAAAGTTGAGCTCGGTAAAATGCTCAAAGAGTCTCTCGATAACGCGTTGAAGATTGATCCGAACGACGACATGGCGTTGCACGTAATGGGTCGCTACGAGTGGTCCATGGCTAACTTGAACGGCATCACCAAAATGTACGTGAAGATGATGTACGGCGCGCTCGCTCCTGGTTCCGCCGAAAACGCCGAAAAGCTCTTCAAGCGCTGCATCGAACTCAGCCCGAACCGATTAATTCATAAAGTCGAGTTGGCGAAAATGCTCTTCGATTTGAAACGCTACGACGAAGCGCACAAGTTAGCTACCGAAGGTCGCGTCTTACCGATGGAAGACGTCAACTCGGAAATCGAGCGTAAAAACGCGGACGAAATCATCCGAAAATCAGCTCTGAAAATGACTCGAAGTCGAAGTTCCATGATGGGCTTTGGAAGTAGCTCGGCGCTTTCCAAGAAGTTGAAATCTCGGACGCCTTTGAAAGACACCAGCAACGCGGATTTGCAACAACAACAACAACAACAACAACAACAAACGTTGGCCGAGGCGCAACCGCAGCGACAGAACTGAAGCACACACGTTTCACACAACAAAAAGTAGATTTAAAATGTATAGAAAACCCCACATAACGACACTATGAACAACACTAATACCAACGAGTTTGTTTCTTCTTCTTCGTAATATCGATTGCGCCGCTCGACAAAAGCGCTTTTTCCAAGCAAAAGCCACCCCCACAAGGAGAGATTTTTCTCCATTTTATGGGTGCGCTTAACACGACGTATACGACGACGAACACCGACGACGCATCATCGTCGCGTCATCGTCGCGCAAAAGTTTGAGGAGAAAGAGAGAGCGCAGAAGATAAAACTCAAAGCCCTCTTCTTTTCTCCGTTCTCCTCTCAACGACCACAAAGAAGAATCAGTCATGCCGCCAAAGATGCAAAAGAAAAAGAAGTCTCTCTCGCACGCGCAAAAGATGCTTCAAGCACAAAAAGCGAGACCTGGAGAGGGAGAATTAACGACGACTACTACGATGCGAGCGACGCAATTGTCCGCTTTACAAGGGATGGCGACGACTGTGTTTACCGTGGACGCGCTGGATTTAAAATCCACGAAAGTGCCTTCAAGAGGAGGAGGAGGAGACAAGAAAACGAGAGGCATTGGCAGTCGCAACGCGCATAAGAAAGGCGTACAAACGACGTTCGCGAAAGAAGCGGATTACGACGTGGAGAGACGCGTGAAAGACGCGCGAAGGCCAATCGGGACAGCGCCGAAAGCGTACGAAGAGTTAGACGTCGTCGTCGCAAAGACGAAGAGCGCGACGACGATATCCGATGGTGCGATTATTGTAGAACACCAAAGCGTGGAGGCGATTGATTTCATGCCGCGGCGACCGAAATGGTCGCGAAAGGGCGACGCGAAAGAGACGAGTAAAAACCGCTTGCGATTGAGAGAGCGAAAGGCGTTCGCGAAGTGGGCGAGACGGGTGAAAGAAAAGATGGTGGCGAAAGGCGGGTATCCGCCGGCGTTTGAGCAGAACTTGGAAGTTTGGAGACAGTTGTGGCGAGCTATGGAACGAGCGGACGTGATTTGTTGCGTTTTAGACGCGAGAAATCCTATGTTGCATTTTCCGGCGGCGTTGTACGCGCACGCGACGAGGGTTCATAAGAAACCGTTGATTTGCGCGTTGAATAAGATCGATCGAGTGCCGCGGGAAGCCGCGGAGAAGTGGAGGAAGTGTTTATTGGAAGGATTGCCTGGATTGGACGAGGTTATAGGGTTCATCGCGGTCGAACAGGACGAAGACGGGATGAGAGAAGAAGAGGAAGGAGAGGAAGAAGAGGAGGAAGAATTAGACGAAGAGGAACTCGCGAAGAGGGTGTACGAGCCGACGCGAGAAATGACTGTCGGTAAGTCGGCGTTAATTTCAGCGGTGAAAAGAGTCGCGAAGTACGGGAAGCGGTGGAAACACGTCGTCGAAGATGATCCGCACGAGGACGAGGACTCGCGTCTGCATCGAACGAAGACGAAAAATTACGCCTTTTTCGAAGACGAGTTTGAGAACATTCACGGCGAAGACGACGAGGGAGATAACGCGCCTAAAGACGAGTGCGTCGTTGCGCTCGTCGGACATCCAAACGTTGGCAAATCTTCCATGATTAACACTTTGCTCGGTCGTAAAGCAGTCTCAGTGAAAGCGACGCCTGGGCACACGAAAACGTTGCAGACGTTAAGGTTTGCCAAAGGCGTGTGGTTGTGCGATTCGCCTGGATTAGTCTTTCCTCGAGTCGACGCGAGCTTACCGGAACAAATCGTCGGTGGTATTGTTCCGTTACCGATTGTACGAGAACCTTACTCATCGTTACGTTGGCTCGCCGAAATGCGAGATGCGTGCAAAGATCGATGGAAAGCGTACGCGGACAGCAAGACGTCCAACGAGAAAGATCGTCGTTTAGCCGAAGAACTATCCAAGACGCTCCCGGAAACGTTGAAAATTTCAGCGTTGCCTACAGATTTGTACGACAGCGAAGTTTTAGAATTACGAGACGCTTCGGACGTTCTCGAAGGGTTTCTTCCTTGGTCACCGTTGTCTTTAGCTCGCGAAACGGCGTTGAAACGAAAGCTCCTTGTCTCCGGCGGACGACCGGACGACCGCGCGGGAGGCGTGATTGCGTTGAAACGAGTTTTGGACGGTAAATCACCGTACGCCGTTCCTCCACCAATAGATATCGTCGCGATTAAAGCGAGGCGAGATTCGGCTCACGCACCCTTCGCGGACGAGGACGTGAACATCGAGAACGAAGAAGGCTTCGAAGGAGAATTGGAAGAGATGAACAGAAATGATAACGGACTTATTCTCGCAGAAGATGGGGGTGGTGGTGGTGCTCACGATGCGCTCGATTTAATCGATTACTTCGACGACGAGGATCCGTGCTTTGATCCTGCTCCAAAGAAAGTGGATATCAAAAGCAACGACGACGACAGCGACGAGAGCGAAGGAGACGAGCGGAATAGTAGAAAAGCGGGGCCTTCGAACGCATTCGCGGCGCTTTCATTGGAAGAAGACGATTAAAAAATTAGTTAGAGAATAGAATTAACTTGTTGTTATAGGTGGATTAGTATGCTGGGGAGGAAGTGCTAGTATTATATATTTACTCGGTACCGTAGATGTAACGTTAATGCAAAATCTGCTTTGCAATCGTCCACGTAACCGTGACCAACAGCGCAATCTTCGCGAAATCGCCGCCCGTTTTCTTCGCCGTTTTCACAACGTTCCCAATCAACGCGTACAACGCCAACACGCCAAACCCGACCAACGCAGCTTGTGTGGCCACACTTCTCACCTCCGGCGGTAACACGCTCGCGCCTTCGTCCAACGCACCGACCGCGCCGCCAACCTTCCCGACGACGTCGTTCACGTCGATGTTCGTCACCCCGGACCCGACCGACTCGACCGTCTTCGTCAACGCGTCTACGCTCAACGCCCCGGTCGTCTTATACGTCACCCCGGCCGCGGCCACTAACAGCAACAAAACTGGTGGTCCCCAACCTAACGTTGCCTCTTTCGACCTCGTAGGAATCCGCCCGGTCTCTTTCCACGATTGTAAACCAACCTCGCCGAAGAAAATCCCGCCCGCGGCGCTGTTAAAGTCCTTTCCGAGCACCACCTCTTTCGTCTCCTTCCTCGGTTTCTTTTTTGCCTTCACCTTCTCTTGCGCGTTCGCCGCGTTGAGTTGACTTCGATAGTCTTGCAACCTTTTCTCGCCTCCGGCGAACCCGCCGACGACGGCGTCTCTCCCGGTCTCGCTCACCAACCCTTTGTTCTTCTCCTCTAATCCGTCTTGGTCTTTAATCCACTTGCCTTGTCCGACGTAATATTCGCCTTTCTTCCCACCTCCTCCTGAACTCGCCGAAACGCTTCTTAAAATCACACTTCGCCTCTTCGTGGTACAGGTCATCAGAGTCGTTTTCCTCCTCTGAATCCTCTCCGACAGACGAGAACGCAAACGCAAAGACGGAGAAGAGACGGAGGAAAATACGTTCGTCATCATCCTTCCTCTTCCTTTCCTTTTCGATGCGGATGTACCGTTCTCTCTCTCTCTCTCTCTCTCTTTCTCGCGCGCTCCCTTTCGTTCGCTTTTTTAAACAAAGTCGAAGTTTCGCGTCGCGTGAACTTCAAGCGCCCGAAACTTTCGCGAGAAAAGGTTCACTCAAAGATGTGACGATGATTTGTGACTAATCTTTTCCCCGGAGGAACGGCTTCGAATTGGCTTCATTCCTTCTCTCTCTCTCTCTCGGACGCACATGGCCGCCAAAACGCGCGGCGGTACCGACGCAGACGACGACGAGTCAGACGACCCGTACAAAACGCTCGGCATCCACGGAGACGAAGAAATGTGCCTCTCGATGACTCGCGCGGAGATTAAGAAAGTCTTCCGCGCGTTGGCGTTGAAGGTGCACCCGGACAAGAGGCCTTCGCGCGAACGCGAGCGAGCGGCGAGTGAATTCGAACGGGCGAGGCGAGCGTGCGACTTGTTATCGAACGACGAGGAGAGGCAAAAAGTGGACGAGAAGTTACGCGCGAAACGTGTAAGGAAACGAGAGTTGGAGAGAGAAAGCCACCGGAGGAAACAGTTGAGGGAAAAACTGGAAGCGAGAGAACGAGAGGGAGAGAAAAACAGAGACGACGAGGAGGCGCGAGAGCGGAAGAAGAGAAAGTTAGCGAAAGAGTTGGAGGTTTTGAGAGGGAAATACGAGGAAGGTGTGAGCGAGGAAAAGAAGCGTGCGAGGACGAACGACGCCCCGGCGAGGGCGGCGGAGGCGGAGGCGCTGGACTTGCGTCGCGCGTTGAAGGCGGCGTGGCGGAAGCCGCAGAATCCAGCGAAAGAGAAAGACCACGACGCACCGAGTTTGTTTCGAGCGTTCGAGAAGTATAACGCGGTGGATGTCATATTTCGAGAGATTGCTGACGCAAAGAAACGGAAGAAGAAAGGGAGCGCGTTTGTGATTTGTAAGACGAGAGAGGACGCGGTTCGCGCGAGCGAGGAGAAAGACGGGATCGAGTGCGACGGCGGGAGGCCGCAGGTGTTTGTGACGTTGGCAAAGACGCGAGCGTTGGAAGAGGCTGATGCGATGCAACGGAAAGAGGAAGACTTCGAGAAGGCGAAAGAAAAGAAAGCACCACCACCGCTACCACCAAAAACGGAAGATTTTGAAAAGGACGTCTTGGCGCGGATGCGAAAAATCGCGGAAGAGCGAAAGAAAGCGGCTGCCGCTGCTGCCGAATAATTTTGAGCATAAATACTTTATTAGCGAGCTGAAATGCACTAGAACAACCTAGCTTTTACGATAGAACTAGATGAACAACAACAACGATGCGTTATATGGTAGTGCGTATTCTAAATTAATCTTTAACAATCTAAACAATTTTCTCTCCTCTTCCACCTCCTCCACCTTTTCCGCGATATCATCGTCATCACTTATGTCCCATCGCGTGCATCTTCGTCATCTCCCTTGCCTTCGCCAACGCCTCGTCCTCGTTATCCCTCCAGTGCTTCGCAATCCTCTCGTCCAAAGGATCGTCCGGGTTCGGCGTCGACAACAGCGCCTGCACGCTCAACAATATCGTCCGAATCTGCAACGCCGGCGACCACTTCTCCTTCAACACGTCCAAGCACACCCTCCCGAGTTTATCGATGTTCGGGTGATATATCTTTGTCTTGAACAGAACTTTCGGTGGGTCCATCGGGTACCCTTCCGGTAGGAAAAGTTCCAAATGGAAAATCCCGCCTTCGTACGGCGAATCCGACGGCCCTTCGATGGACACTTGAAAGTGCCGCACGTTCTCCTCGGACGGAATCGCCGTAATTCCCGGCACCGGTTCTTGGAGCAAACGCTGGGTTTCTTTTATGATTCGGCGAGGTAAAGGCGACGACGACGATGCCATCTCGCCCTTTTGTGATATTTATTCTCTTTCGCAAAAGTCCTTTTGCCACTGCTCCTAAAGCTGCTCCTAAAGCTGCTTCTGAGCTGCTTTAAATACGTGCAGTTACGTGCGTATTCCGCGTATCAATCAAAGCGCGCGATCAATCCAACACTTCTCCTCGTTCGTTCAAAAGAGATTGAGCGGTGTGACGTGGGAAAGGTCGAAGTGTCCTCCCCCTCCTCGCTAAAGGTGATGCGATTTTGCCTCGACGACGACGAAGATTGGAAAAAAAGAGATCGACGACGCGAGACGACTTTGACGCGAAAGAAGAGAAGAGAATCTCACTCTCCTCGAGACGAAGGCTCGGAAGAAGAAGAGAGACGCACGAACGCGTTTTTTCTCTCTAAATCTCGCTCTATCACCACGGGCGGCGCACTGGTGCGTGTGTGCTTTTTGCGTGCAAAAGTATAAGTAAATTGTGAGGACAAAGTCTGGGTGGCGACTTTGGTACTTTTGGTGGTACAAACGCGTCGTCTACGTATATGTGATCTACTTTCGTTTTACATTTCTCGAGGACGACGTAAACGACGATAAAGAAGTTCGCTTTTCGGCGTTGCTCTTCGCTTTCTTTTCCTCACTTTTGAGTCTTTTCCGTTCAACTTTCGCGAGATGTTGTAACGTCTTCGCCTTGTCGTCGTAGTTTTCGCGTTTGAGTAAAATTTTTGCCAACGCGCCGAGGTGCGCGACGAACGCGACGCACGCCATAGCGGTGGCGTTAAATGGCATCGCGCCGTCTGGAACAGGAAGTATTACCGTTAACGCGTCCAAGAAGTGCGCGAAGTCGTTTTTCTCGTTCTCGATTAACTTTTCGAAGAGCGGCGATTGGGCGAAGCCAAGCTTGGCGTACGCGCGCTCGTATCTGCCGAGAGTATCATTATCACTCTTGTCACTGCTGCTTTCTGCGCCCGGTGCCGCTGCAGAGAACGCTATTGCCGGCGGAAATGTCATTCCGCGCTCTGCATCTGCCTCGAACAATTCGAGCGGTAAAAATATCTTCTCGAAATCAAATCTAATAGTCACCGAATCGAGCCCGCGCGATAACTTAATCTTCATCTCGAGTAACTCTTTACCCCAGGAAATGTCGCTCACTGCACTATCGTTGCTAATGGAAGGACTATCATCACCTCCTTTTGAACTTTTTTTCGAAACGACCTCGAACGTGTGTCGAAAGACGCGGACGTAATCGGGAACGGGGTGGAATATTCTCACCACGGTATCGCCTCTCGCGTTTTCAAATCTGGACACCGAAAGCGAAATCGCGCCGCGAATACTCCCGGAACCGAGAATGGCGCGGGTGATGGTGACTCTCGGAGCGTCGACTTTTACAGACGAAGAGGATGTCGATGTCGCAGATATCTTCAAACTACTGAGCAACTCTGCAACGCTACTCTTCTTACTTTCTCTCAAATCCACCGCGCGCACGTCTCCATTACCTAGCAGCGCGTACACTCTCGACATCTCTTTCGCCGCCGCGCACGCTTTCACATCGTTTCTCTCCCTCGCCATTTTTTCTATCACCTCTCTGCTCGCCACTCCCGTCATGGACAAGGAAAATCTTCCTCTCTCGTACGACGCTCCAAAACTAAGAAAATCCACGTCCGCGATCAACGCGCTTCGTTCGCTTGCGATGATGTTCGCCACCCCTCTTCTCCCGCCGCACGGCAACATCTCAAAAAAGCTCGCCACGTTTTCTACGCACGCGATTTCTTTCGGATACGATTGAAACAAAGTCGTCGTCGTTGATCTATTCTTCGACGCTATCTTTCTACTCCCAAACTCTAATCCATTCTTCTTCTTCTTATTCTTTGTCATCCCTCTTCCAACTTCGTAAAATCTGGGCAAACCTCTCTGCCGCACGTTGGCTCCTGCGCAAAACTTCGCGCCAACCGTGTTCGTCAATCTCACCCAACCTTCTCCCTTCTCCTTCTCGTACGCATCATCATCATAACCATCATCATCGTCGTCGTCATCCTCTCTGCTCCAAACTCCGTTCACGTGCATCCCGAGCGCGCTCGACGTCTCAAAGTTCATCGGCTTCCTCCCGAACGCGCCGGCGTCTCGCCATCGGCCTCGAGTAAAACCCACCGAAAATTCCTCCAACATCAATCTCCTCTTTCTTTTCTTCTCGTTTTCGTCGTCCTTTTTACTCGAAGACGATGTTCGCTTTACGCTGTCACGTTGCGAAAGTCTCGCTATTGCTCTCGGAAAGGTTTCTAAATCGTTCGTGTTCGTGTTCATCATCGTCCACGAAAACAAGGACTGGAAGAGAATGCCATCGGGTTGTTTCTCGCTCTCGTCGTCTTTCTCATCATCGTCCTCGTCCGCAAAGTTCGTGGACGTGGTAAAGTTCCTCCTTTTCCTCCTTTTCCGCTCCGGACGAGGAAGCGGCGAGACGAAGAGTACCTCCTCGGTAAATCGTTCCATCGTGCCTCCTTTCGCAAAAGCGCGAGCAAAAGCGGCGCAAGAGGCGAATAAAAGCAACGCGAACACAAACGCTCGCATAACTCTCCGTTCTCTCTCTCTCTCTGAAGCCGTTTTTGATCTCAGAATGACACACGACTGCGACGAATGCTAAACGAATATGTGAAGCAATCTGAGCAACACGATTTGTCATCACAATTTTCCCCCCTAATAAAGAGAATCTCATTCACATCACTCTTCGTCTCTCTCTCTTTGTCTCGCATCCATCCTCGCATCGCGGATCTGCGGAAGGCGCCGAGCAGAGGAGGATTCGGAGGAGGGAACGCATCATCGTTCTTTTCGCGAACGACGATAATGATCAACAACAAAGAAAAAACGAATAACGATTCGTTCTTGGAAGAAGCGGAGGATGATTTAAAAGGGGTGAGACGTTTCCTTCGTCTCTCCGATAAAGACGAAGAAGACGAAGAAGACGACAGAGAGAAAGAAAAAGCCACTCGGACGCCCGACGAGGAAAACGAACAGGAGAGAGACGTTCGCCGGTTTCGTCGACGCGGGAAAGGAGGCGGCAAAGAAGACAAAGAGCGAGACAAAGAACGGATGAATGTCTCCTCCGAGAAGAAGAAGGCAAAGGAAGCAAAAATTCCAATGAATAGACCTGCGAAGCATTCGTCAAAATTCGAAAAAATCCAGTCGACGACGTGCGTCTTCGCGGAAGACGACACGTGCTTGAAAGCGTTGAAGTGCAAAGAGTTAGGCGTCCCTTTATCGTACACGTATAGTAAGACGAACAAGAAACGTCGTCTTTCGTATCGGGTGCCGGAGAATTATCCGAAGTTTGCCGGACGGCGGTGTTGCGGGACGTGTTATTATAGGTGCGCGGCGAGGGAGACGATATGCGCGTTCGCGAAGGACGGGACGTGCGCGGTGGCGAATAAACGGGAGAAGGACGGGATGAAGGTGGCGTTTAACTATTTGAAGTATCGCGTGCCGAGTAATCACGAGAAGTACCCGGGGATGTGGTGCTGTAACTCGTGTTATTACAAGATTCAAGCGAAAGGGAAGTTGTGCGCGTTTGCGAAGGAGGGGACGTGTTTGATTGCGAAAGAAAAGGAGGAGAAAGGGTTGGTTTTGGAGTACAGCATCTTGCCGCAAAGAGTGCCGAAGACGCATCCGAAGTACGGCGGGGAGAGATGCTGCGAGACGTGTTATAATCGGTGTCTTGTGAAAGGAAAGGTGTGCGCGTTCTTGGCGAGCGGGGAGTGCGCGTACGCGAAGAAGCTGGGCGTCGCGGGGAAAGGCGGCAGCACCAATAAGAACAAGAACGAGAACAAACGAGCGAGAGGAGAAAATCAAAACGGACAACAAGAACAAGAACAAGAACAAGAACAAGAGTTGGAGTACAAACGCTTCCACCGCGTACCAAACGACCATCCGAAGTTCGCCGGTAAACTCTGCTGCAACCCGTGCTACATCGCGTTCAAAGCGGAAGGCCAAAAGTGCGCGTTCATGGACGAAGGCAAATGCAGCTACGCGAGAAACGTGCGCAATCACGGCATCGCAGAGGTTGTGTACAAAAATTTGACCTACCGCGTGCCTGCTTCGCACGACACGCACGCCGGCGAAAGGTGCTGCCGAACGTGTTACAGAAAATGTTCCGAGCACGCGAAAGAGGTCAGATGGGCGACTGTTTTGAGCAACTTGTTGGAAAAGAATTGAAGAAGAACGAAGGAAAAGAGGATTGAGAGAGGATGAGGACGCAGAGAACGCGCAAGAACGCTGGTGCTGAAAGAGCATCATCATCACTGAGAAGGAACATTGAAAAGATTGAGAGAGACAAGGCAGATTTAAAAATACTACTTTTTACGTGACAAAAGACAAAACACAACACAATTTAACAACAACAACTATCACGCTCGCTATGTTGTGCGCACACGTCGTCCCAATCACCCGAAGACCACCCTCGTCGTCGTCCTCGTCCTCGTCGCGATTATCATGTTGTCGAACGACGCAAAGAATGCGTATAATATCATCATCATCAACTGAAACTAATGGAAAAGAAGAAGACAAAGAAGCGAATTCCATTTTATCCAATCGCCGCTCGCTCGTTCTCAACTCTTCCGCCCTCCCGCTGTTCCTCGGTGTACTCTTCGACGTCGGAAGCAAAGCGCCGAAACCGCAGTTAGGCGTGCAAGAATTCAACGGAATCAAAAGCTTAACGCTCTGTCCCCCGGATTCGGTGAATTGTTTAAGCACAGCAGAAGAAATGGGTACGTCAAATTGGTGATGGTGTTCGTTATCTTCTCTCGCACCAAAGCGCTCGTACGTCGTCGTTGGGACGCGATGGCATTTTGTTTACCCTCTGATGATTTACTGACGTTTAATACCTTTCGCATTATTGTTTTTCTTTTCTCTTATTATTCTTGCACAGGTCAAGCGCAAGCGTACGCGCCTCCGTGGACGTTTAATCCTCCCGAATCTATTCGCGTGTTGAAACAAACAGGAGTCTACGACGTCGCGACGGCGAAAGACCAACTGGTCGATATCATCAAAACCACCGACTGCGACGGTTTTACCGCTGAAATCACCGAAGAGTACGACGATTACGTCAGAGCTACGTACACGTCCCCTACGTTTGGCTTTGTCGACGACGTGGAGTTTTGGTTCACAAGAGACGATCGATCGACCGTGGAATACTCCTCCCGATCGAGGACGGGGAAAGACGACGGCGGAAAGAATAGGAATAGAATACGAACGTTACGGAAAGCATTGACGGCGAAATACGATTGGGCTTCCGTTGGCTTCTAGTAGAACTCGCGAGTTGTCAATGAAACAAATATATGCATCTCCGTGTGTTAGTAGTATAACACGATCGATCATCAAAAGTGCTCACATTTCATCTCGCGCTTTTCTCTCAAATCCTGCTCGGGAAACATCCGAAAGGTCGCTTTTCAGAATTCCGAAACACCGCATTATTACGACTCTCGCTTGCGCATCACACGTATCTCTCAAGAAAACAAACACGAATAAAAGTCTTTTATCATGAGCGTTCCTCCATCTCCCGAGCACTCTCAACACGGCGGGAGCGGCTACCCGTCCCCGATGTCCTCTCCTTCTCGCGGAAATCAGAGAGGCGGGTCACTCCGGGGAAGTTTAGAGTACTCTCGCGAAGCTTTGTTTCCGGAGTTGTTGGTTCTGCAACCGAGCGCGATCGTGGATCACATCGCGGTCTCCTCGCGAATCGAGGAACACGTGGAGGGAGAGATTGGCGGGTCGAGACCGATATCTTTGCAGCAGTTGAAACAAACGCTCGCTGGTTTGGGCGAGTGGAGCACGAAAATTGGTGGCAGTGCCACCAACGTGTGCTCGGGTTTAGCGCACGGATTCGAAGTGAACGCGGGCGTGATCGGCGCGTACGGGGACGACGAAATGGGCGACTTCTTCGAAGCAGCGATGAAGCGAAATAAAGTGAACACGACGTATATGATTAGGAAAGAAGGGAGGCAAACTGGAAGGTGTTTGTGTTTGGTGCATCCGAAAACAGGGCAGCGAACGATGAGACCCGCGTTTGACGAAAACTGTCGATTGTTAGCGAAGGAGATTCCCGAGGAGGCGTTTAAAGGGACGGTCGTGAAGAATGTCTGGATGCGGAAGTGGGTAATTTTAAACGCGTACGCGTGTTACGGAGAGGATGAATTGCTCGAACGCGCTTTGGATACCGCGGAGATGCAAAAAGCGAACGTGTGTTTCCATTTGAGCTCGTTCGAGTTGGTGAGGAAATTCAAAGATAAACGCATTTCGGAGTGTTTGCGCCGAGAGTGCGTAAAGATTGTCATGGGAAATGAAGATGAGGTGACAGAGTATGGAAACGGGGACTTTGAGAAAGGCTTGGAGTTGTTGATCGCGAGCGTGGACATCGTCGTCGCGACATTAGGTGAGCGAGGATTGGTCGCATTGGAAAGGAATCGGCAAAGCGGAGAGATAAGAAGAATTGAACAACGAGCGTTTACACCGCCAATGAAGATTATCGATACAACTGGCGCTGGGGACGCGTTGACGAGCGGGTTCATGTATGGCATACTGAGAGGGAAGACGTTGGAACGGTGTTGCGAGATCGGATGTTTAACCGGCGCCGCGGTTTGTACAGTGTTTGGTGCTGAAATCGACGAGACCGGATGGACGTTCGTTTACGACAGAATGTTTACTTTAGGCGAACGTGATTTATCTGGATTTACCAAACGCAACGATTCGGCGATTGCAAAGTTGGCGAGAGGCTCGGCTAAAGCAGTCCGATCAGAACTATTGGAGTGTTTCGAGTTGATTGAAAAGTGGAAGCGAGGTATCGTGTATTACGGGTCGGCGAGGTTGAAACCGGAAACGGAAATTTATAAACAATCGAAAGATTTATCGAGAAGATTGGCGGAACTATTGGGCGACGTGACGACGTGGACTGGCGGAGGCCCGGGAATGATGGAAGCGGCGTCTCTAGGCGCCAAGGAGGCTGGAAAAGTTGTCGGTGGTATTCGGATTGCGCGCGAAGCTGGAACGAGCGTGAAATCGACGAAACAAAGTTATTTAGATCCGGATAAAGAGGTATATTGCAGATACTTAGCGCCGAGAAAAGTCGCGCTCACGGATGCCGGGGTGCGGAAAACGAAGGAAGATAAAACGGCTTACATCTTTCTTCCCGGCGGATTAGGTAGCATGGATGAATTTTTTGAGCTGTATACACTCGTTCAGTTGAAGAAACTGGGCAGCGAACACAAAGTGCCGATTATTCTGGTAAATTACGATGGTTTTTACGACTGTCTTTTGACGTTTATCAAAACAATGATCGAACAAGGCACCGTGGGAGAGAATGACATAACGTTTATCACGTGCTTGAATACGAACGACGAAGTCGTCGACTTTCTCAAGAGCTTCTATAGCTTGTGATCTATATTGTAACTATATTAACCTAACTAAAACAACTAATTCATACTACACTTTTTCATGCCGTACCGACCGGAAATTCTCTCGCCAAAGCTCGGACGTTCTTCTCGTCCACGAGCGGCATAAGATCAATTCGTCCAGTACATCCTAAACTTATTCTCAAGTATCCCCACGCGTTCTCAGCGTTTGGGTTTAGCTCTAACGCTCTCAAATAATACGCCACAGAGGCCTCATATCGTCCTTGGTTCGCAAATCCAATCCCCATATTCGTCCACGCGCGAGTATAGTTCGGTTTCAAATCGAGCGCGCTTCGATAAGAGGAGATTGCCTCGGAACTTTTCGCCGCGTTGGCTTTGGTGGCGCCAATTTTGTTATGTAAACGATGGTCTTGCGGATTCAAACGTGCGGCTGTTTCAAATGCCCGCACGGCTTCATCGTAGTCTCTCGTCAAGTGTGCTAACACGCCAACCACGGCGTGAATGTTTGCATTTTGCGGTTGTAATCTGGACGCTTCTCGGAACGCGTCGCGGGCTTCGTTTTCATCCATAATATTTTTACTTTCTACCAAATGCGACACGCCATGTTGTTGACGAAGCCACGAAACGGCGTGTTGAATAGCCTCTGTTTTCTCGAGCTCGTTCGTGTGACTGACGGCGAGTTGTAAAGCAACTTCGGCGTCGAGAGGGTCGAGTCTGTGCGCTTCTCGCATTGCCGCGATGGCGCGAACGTCGTCATCGTTTTCGGCGTGCGCTTCGCCGAGCAATCGCCACGCTTCTGTGGTTGAGCTCTGTTGCGTCTCTGGTTGCTTCACTGCGGCTTCCAATGCTAACGTTGCCTCGGATAAAACACCACTCTTGACGAGATCCTTCCCGATTTGAAGCGCGTTCACATTCCCGTCGTAGGGGTTCGGATGCGTAAACACGTACGCATTATTTTTTTCATTGTTCATCACTTGCGCCGCGCTCTCGTTCCACGCGGAATCAAATTGATTTGCGTATTGCGGGTGCGTTTGCGTGAATTCATTCGCCCATTGTTCCGGTAAACTCGAAAATTCGTTCGCCCAATTCTCCGCGGCTTGCGCCGAATTTGTTTGTTGATGTTTTGCTTGCTGCTGACGCAACGTTGATTGAAACTCGTTCGCCCATCGCTCGCCGCCACTAATATTTGCACTTTGAAACTCCTTTGCCCAATCCTCGCTTTCCACGTTCACTTGACGCTCACCGTCGACGGTTCTTAAATCGTTATCGCGAACGGCAACTTGTCCCGAGCCGATATTTTGCATAAGCTTCACGAAGGACGAATTTACAAATTTCGGATCTTGCGCGAGCGTTCTCGCCAACTCCGCGCTGTGCATTCTCGTCTCCGCGTCCACTCTCGTTTCTCCTCGATGCTGTTGCTGTTGTTGATGCTGTTGTTGATGCTGTTGTTGCTGTGCGAACTCGTTTGCCCATTGCTGCGGCGGATTATAGCCGTTCCTTTGCTGCGTAAACTCATTCGCCCACCTCGCGTGCTCCGCACCACGCATCTGCTCGAACTCGTTCACCCACCGAGCGCTTGCACCGTTAACCATCTGCCCATTTTGTTGCATTTGCCTCTGAGCGAACTCGTTCGCCCATTCGCCACCGTTATTCCCCATCATCATTCTTTGTTGTTGTTGTTGTTGTTGTTGTTGTTGTTCTCGCTCGCGCGCAAACTCCCCGCCCCAATCCTGTCGTTGTTGTTGCTGTCGCATTTGCATCTCCATCATCGGCGCTGGCGTCATCAAACCAACTTCGTTTCTTTCTCTCATCATCATCGCGTCTCTCTGACGTTGCTCTGCCATCATTTCTTGTTCCCGTCGCCACGCTTGGTCCATACTTTGTTGTTGCTGTTGTTGTTGCACTAATTGCCTCTCGTACTCTCTCTCCATAGCCGGCGCGACTTGCCTCGCCATCACGTCCGACCGCGCTCTCTGCTGCTGCCGTCCACCACTCATATTGTTCATTCGTCTCTGCCTCTCCTGATCTGCCGTCCACCGTTGCTTCTGCTGTAACGTCTCGCCCGTCTCTCGGTCTCGTTGCATCTGCTTTTCCCGAACGGATTCGTTTCCCATTTTTCCCGAAGGGCCGCCGAATAAGATTTGATCGGTCATGCGCATGATTGGGTTTTGAGAGACGGAGGAGTGAGACGGGTCGTCGTCCGGGGCGCACCCGTCCGGGGTGAGAAGCAAGTCTTTGAGGAACATCGAGGGGGTGGAGGAGGATGGGTTGCCCGACATCTTCTTTAGTTGTGTTTTTTTTTAATTTACGACTGCGCTTTTTAGTGTGGATGTAAAGTGCTTCTTGTGATTCATTTTTGCGCGTGTATTACGTAGTACTCTATCACAAATCACTCGCAGGAGGCAAAAGAATTTTAGTGGTTTTTGTTGAACTAAAGCAAAACTAACGCGACGTCTTTCGGCGCTAACGTCTCTTTCAACTTCCAGTTGTACAAGTAATAGTGCAAATCGCCGTCGCCGATGCCAAATTTAAGCGTCTCTAAGAACTGCGCGTTTTCGGAGACATTCAGAGCGTTGAAGACGTCAAAACCGTTGTCTCGGGCTAATATTAACGCGTCTTGGACGAGATCTTCGATGTTTTCGGAAGTGGCGACGTTGTAATAGCAGTACGCGGCTTTGAGTAAGACGTTGTTTCTCTTGGCGTTGCTACCGCCGGAAGACGCTTGGATGACCGTGGAGCTCAAGTTGTAGAAGGAGCAGAAATCCGTCGCTTCGTTGGTGCGCTCGTCAATTTTTACGTAGCTATACACGACCTCGTCTCTCGGGACTAACCAGTGTCTCACGTCTTCCTCGTTTTTCACCGGCGCTAACTTGAATTTGCTAAAATACGAGTTCAACAATCTCGTCACCGTCGGCACGTCCTTCGCTTCCATCTTCCTCAATCCTTGCACGCGAATTTTCTTCGGCATGGCGTAATGTTCAATCGTTTCCGCCATGCTCATCCCTCTCCCTAACTGCGTGAACCTTATATCCACCAACTTCTTCACGTTTATCGATCGGTGCCAATACCTTGCTTTCGCGCACGGTTTTGGTAAAACCACCCCAGCCGTGTACGCCGCCTGCCACACGTCTTTCAAATTAATCCTCCTCGTCACTTCCCTAATCAAAACCGGCGCAAAGTTTTTCCTCCGCAATTTCTTGTGCACGCACAAAAAGTTAATCTCCGCGACTTTCAACCGCTTCCCGTTCGCGCTCACTTCCGCCGGAATGCCCGTAATCAACGCCACCAACGTTTTCGTGCACGAAATCCGAATACCTACGTGCCAACTCTTTTCGTACCCGGGCGGCTGCAACGCCCACGAGACAAACTCCGGCGCGTACGCGAACCGGAACATCTCGTCGTCATCTTCCACGTAATTGTTCGCGAGCAACGTAAACACTTCATCTCTGCCTTCTTGCGTATCCACGTCCACTTCGTCCCATTCGTACCCGGGCGGTAAGTCGTACCCTTCTTTCCTCACGTTCGCCGCCGTCTTGGACGGGTCGTCGATTGGACCATCACCATCGTCTAAGTCGCCCTCGTCGTCCTCGCCCTCGTCCGCGGTTTTGGCACCGGCGTCCTCTTTTCCTCCTTTTCTTTCTTCTTCAACTTCTTCGTCTTCTCCCTCCTCCTCGATTTCAAACTGCGGCACCGGTTGCGTGCTCCAAAACTTATGCTCTTTCCTCTTCTTCACATTCCCTACCAGTTGTTGTTGTTGTTCTCCTCCTCCTCCTCCTCCTCCTCCTTCCATCAGAAGACTTCTCTCCATCGCTTTTAGAATATCTCTCAGCGCTTCTTTCTCCTCCGGAGTCGTTCGCGTCTTCATCTTCTCCTCTTCATCTTCTCGTTTCTTTCCTCCCGACGATTCGAATCCTCCTCCTCTCGGGGACGTCGCCGCTTCCTCCTCGTCCTCGTCCAAAGTGGCGTTTTCTCTCATCTCTTTTCTATTCTCTCTCTCTCTCTCTCGTGAAGAGCACGCAAAAAACGATTGAATCGAAAACACGCACAAACGCGACGCTCTCTATATGTGGTGGCAAAGTGGTCTCGTTTTCTTCTTCGTGTTCTTCGTAACGCGTCGTCGTGTGCGCACTCTGATCTGATTTTTGTGCGGGAAAAATGGCAGCCACGTTGGAAAATCTCTTCAGCGAAAAACGCGCTCAAACGCACGCATTTCTCGGGAGCACATACGACACAGAGGAGGAAAAGAACAGAGAGATAACAAATGACGTTAAAAACAAAGAAATGGTACGAAACCAGAAACGCTCTGATCCTCGCGTGCGTCCTCTCGGTCGTTGCCTCCGTCGTTGCGTTCGCGCAAATCGGACTCCACCTGAAACATTACTCCAACGGGAACCACCAGAGACACATCTTGCGCATCATATTCCTGGTGCCAATCTACGCTTTATTATCGTTCGCGGCGTTGATGCGACCGAAACATTCGTTGGATTTAGACACCTTTCGGGATTGCTACGAGAGTTGGGTGGTGTATAACTTTCTCGCGTTATGTTTTGAGTACGTCGGAGGCCCGGGAAACGTGCAAAATAACATGCAAGGGAAAGAGTTGCCTCCGAGCGTGTGGGCGTGCGCGAGAGAGTCGCAACAAGTGGACGGGGCGTATTTGAGGAGGAGTAAACAGTACGCGTTGCAGTTTGTGTTTTTAAAACCGTTTTTGAGTTTGATAAGCTGGATTATGCACATGCGAGGGCAGTACGGGGATTCCGCGATTGATTTTAAACGAGGGTACGTGTACGTGTTGTTCGTGTATAACATCTCGTATTCGTTCGCCTTGTACGGGTTGTTGATGTTTTATCGAGGCGCGTACGATTTGTTGAAACCGCACAAACCGTTGGCGAAGTTTATGTTGGTGAAAGCGGTCATCTTTCTGACGTTTTGGCAAGGCGCGTTTATCGCGTTAGCCGTGGCGACTGGGGACGTCTCGAGTTCCGAGGAAGGACGAGCGACGCAGGATTTTTTGGTATGCGTGGAGATGGTGTTTGCGAGTGTTTTTATGCACATTGCGTTTCCATACTACGTGTACGCGAATAGATCTGGGGTGAGTAGATTTGTCGCGAATGTCGGACACGCGTTGAGTGTTGGGGACGTTTTAGACGATACCGTCCATCAGTTCGGGAGGACCTATCAGGAGTACACGTTGCACGGAGCGCACGATAACAGCAGCGGGCAAGGGCAACAAATGGCGACAATGACGAGAACGTATGGTAGAGACGATAGAGACGGTAGGAAAGGTGGAGTGGAGGTTTTAGAAGGAGAGGTGAATAACAACAATGGATTAGAGAACATCGTCGTACAAGAGACGTCGCCGTACACGTATAGCATATCGACGCCTTCGCCGACCAACGCCGCCAGCGGTTCGAGAACGAACGTGTTTACGAACTATGACAACGATAATAGTAATCCATTTTCTACCACTGGGACGACAACTCGAGGGGGAGGAGGAGGAGGCGGTGGTAGTGGAAGTGGTGATGGAGGTGAGGACCAACCGCCGCCGCTTTTGAATTTATAAAATAGAAGCGTATAATATACACACCAACCATTTGTAATATCTCGAATATATTGTTTTAATTAATACAAATACAAAAACAAGCGCTTTCTCTCTCTCTCTCTTCTCTTTCGTTTCAACACGTTCTTTCTCTTTCTCGTCATATGCTTTCTCATCATTATCCTCAATCTAAATAAAACAGAGTCACCATCCTCCTCTGCACCTTCGCCTCTCGACACGTGTCCAGCAAAAGCGTCGAATCGTGAAACGCGAAACAGATAACCTGCCTCACTTTACTCACGATGACATCATTACATATCCTACTCGCCTCCAACAATGGCAAATGATCGTTCTCCGGACACTCCTCCACTTGACTCACCTTCTCTAACAACTCCCTCGACTCCGCCGGTTGCTTCGACAGCGACTGCGGCAACACGACGGTGAGCAGTTCCGGCCGTTCCGCTCGCAACGACCCGCGAATCACCGCCGCGTTCGTCCCGGTCGCCCCGGATGTAAAAATATGATTCCCAGTTAAACACAACGCGTACGCCAAGATCTCGATTAACTGTTGGTGTAAAAAACCCATGTTTCGCGTGCCGAAAAATCCAATCTCTTTCGGGCAGTCTTTTTGTATCGCGATGAGTTCTTGCAAGTAATCGAGCTCGGGAAACGAACTCCCCATCATCGGACGGTCGTCGTCGTCGTCTGAATCATCTTTTTCTAACACGGTCATTCCAGGCGCGCCTCTGTTTGTTTTCGGTTGTTCCTCCGGGGGGACTCCCCCGTTCCTCGTCATCTCGCGTTCACTCTTTTTCTCCGCATCATCATCCGTTTTAACAACCGCTTTCGTTCGCGTCGTGAAGACAACTCTCTGATGATGGATTCGTCTCGTCGTCCTCGCAGTAAACCTTCGAGAAGAAGAATACGAAGAAGGAACGAAAGGTGTATTAAACAGCGTCAAAGATGAAGTCATTTTTCGTGCGTCGAAACGAACCTTGTTTTCTTCTGCGCTCCGCAGCTGCGTAAAGAAGAGGATGTGCAATGAAGCATCGATCGATCCTTTTTTTTCCCAAGAGACACGAGTGAACTTTTTTTTTCCAAGAGTACCCACTACGAACTTAAACCCTAAACATGCAAGTGTTTAGTTCTTACTCTTAAGTGCTTACTCCTTACTCCTGAGACCGTTACACAATTAAAAAACTCGACACACAATCGAACGGCCGTGTGTTTTGCGTTCTCTACTTCTCTCTGAGAATACCCGAACACGATCGAATAATGGGGTTCCGCTCTGCCGTGACCGAGGTGGCGAAGAACATCGTCCTCGGTGCACCGTCCACGCTGAAAAATCATCGCGCACAGAATCACCAACGAGGAAAAAACGGACGAGACGATGATGAGATGGAACCGTTCGATTTTTCCCACGAAGACGAAGCGCAAAGATGCATCGAATTGCTCGAACACCTCTCAAACGCAATCTTACCGGAAGAGACGCTCGAGGTGCTGAACCAACTGAGAGATTGCGTGCGAGAAAGCAGAACATCGCAAATGGTCGCGGCGAAAGTTGGCGGCGTGGATGTCATCTTTGAGTGTTTGTTGGAGGAGATGCAAGAGAGAGGAGCAAAGGAGGAGGAAACGAGCGAACAAGCGCACGCGGCGCTGGAAGTGTTGGTCGCCGCGATGACGACGGAACACGAGGAGGATTTGAAAATAGTAAAAGAGAGGGAGATGTTAGAAGAGAAGGCACGAGGGAAGATGATGATGGGGAAGCAGCGCATTGGGAAGGAGAGGCGAACGGCGAGCGAGATGAATCGAGAGGCGCTGGCCGCGAAGAGCGCGAACGTGTTCAGCATGTTGCAAATGATATCTTCGAACGATTTTTACGTGAAGTATCACGCGACGCAGATTTTGTGCGCGATGTCGAGCAGACGAAACACGAGGAAACAAGTACAAGAGGAAATCGTAAAGTCGCCCGGAGCGTCGGAGGTGCTCGTGAATAGTTGTTCGCCGAGGAAAGAGAAGAGCGAGGTGCTGAGAAACGAAACGTTGCTTTTATTGGCGAGGTGCACGAAAGGGCACAGCGAGATTCAAAAGTTAGTCGCGTTTGAAGGGATGTTCGAAGTTGCGTTTGATATCATACGCGCGGAATCGTCGGGAGACGACGCTGGTTTTGCCGGAGAGAGCGTTTCGAACGGTTTAGACGGCGGGATTGTCGTGCAGGATTGCTTGGAATTGTGTAATAATTTGATCAGAGGAAACGCGTTGGCGCAGTCGTTGTTTCGAGAGAACGGGTGCGTGGGGAAGCTGGTGCAATTTTTTAAAGGGTTGGAGAGACAGATAGGATCGGATGTCGCGGCGGCGGCGTACCCGGCGCAGAAAGCCGCAAACGCCTTGTGCGCTTTAGAATCCGTGTCTTTATTAGTCGGCGCGGTAAACTTACCGGAGGAGGAAGATAGTGAATTTTCGCAAGACGCGGAAGCTAGAGAGATAATTTTATCGAATTTAGAGGATAACCGAGATACAAACCGGGGAGAATTAGCGGCGAGAGGTGGGATAGAGGCGTTGTGTACGTGCGCGCTCGGGAACGGCAAAGTAGAATCAGCAGCCATTCGAGTGGCGGCGTTGCGAGCTTTAAGAGACGCGGTTGATTACCACGACGCGAATCAAGCGAGATTATTTTCCGCGGAAGTTACGAGAGAGGCGAGGAAAGGGAGCGGCGTACCCGAACCAGCTTTGTTGGCGTTGGGGCGGACGGCGTTGAAGGCGGAGACGAAAGCGGAACGAGAAGCGGCGCTCATGGCCTTGGAAAGTGCCGTGAGAGGTAACACGGATGGACAAATCTTACTCGTGAGTACGTTAGCGCCAACTGGGTTGGGTGGATTTGACGACGGACAAAACGAGAACGAAAATGACGGCGGCGATGACGATTTCGCGGGCGAGACGAGTTTAGGCGGCTTGTTCGCGCGCGCCATGTTGAGAGCGACGTCGACATCCTCCTCTTCTTCTTCTTCTGCGGGGAGGTTTATCTCCGAGGACGAAAAAAAGCAGCAGTTTATAGAAAGCTACGCGAGTACGATTGCGTTGAAAGCGATGTTGGAAGATAACGAGGACGCGAAGATGCGCGCATTGAGGGTTAACTTGCAACCGCTTTCGGAAATGGGATCGGCGAAATCTGCGGAACTTTTACTTCCGCGATGCGTTCGCTCGCTCGCCATCGCGCAAAAAATGGACGACGCGAATGGATCTTTACAAAGTGCCATTTTGCGTTTACTCATCGCGTGGTTGAGTGATTGCGCTTTAGCCGTGCACTCGTTTGTCACCTCGGACGCGTCGCATCTTCCAACCTTGAGTGATTTAGCTAAATACTCTTCGTTAGAAGACGTTCGTACGCTCGCGTGCGTGTGTTTAGGATGTTGTTTGGCATATTACGGCGAACAAGATTACGCGATTGCATCTAATGTGCTCGACGTGGTTGCCAGACGAATCGGAACGAACGATTTTTTAGCTGCAATTGAACACGCCACGCGCACGGACAACTTTAAGAGAGCTCTGCTCCCGCCGAAGCCGCCGCCAACTGTGACGAGAGCGACCGCGGCTTCTTTACTCGCGGAATCGACGTCGTCGCCGAACGGAGGTCACGATCAAAAGACGGGTACCACGAGTAACAAAGATTTCAACCCGTACGATTACAGTACGGCTCATTTTATTCAGCGCTTCGAACCGGAAGTGCGCAGAGCCATCGTTCGATTATACGGCGGCGATTCGACGAAGGATTCGAATGCGAGCGGTATGAGTGGTATGAACGGAATGCAAACGTCGCCGTTCGATCGGCAAGAAGGCGAAGACGCCGAATCGTACGCGAAGAGATTAAAATCGACGTGCGAACAGCTGGATAACGAGTTACGCGTGGTAAGACAGAGAAACAAGACTCTCGCTGAAACCGTTGCAAATACTCGCGCGCACGCAGAAGCGCCGGCGACCATCGCCGTTGCCGCCCCGCCGGCATCCCAAGTAGTGGTAGGACCATCACCTTCCCTCGCTCCTCCTCCCCCTCCTTCTGTACAACAACAGCAGCAACATCAGGACGACCCTCGCATTGCACAGCTCGAACGCGAAATCAAACTCAAATCAAACATCATCCGCGAGAAAACCGAAGAGCTCAAATCGCTCGCCTCCGCGTATCAAGCCGTGGAAAACCAATTCACCGAAGCCGAAGAAGAACTCCAATCTCTTCGCAAAGCTCGAAGCGAAAACCAATCCGACGCGGAAACGACCGCTCAGCTCCTTGAAAATGCCAAAAAAGCCGGCATCGCCCAGGGATTGCGCGACGCCGAAAGCGAGTTCTCTTCTCGCGAAGACGCCACGCGCGCTCGACTCGACCTCGAGAAAGCGGAAGCGCTCAAAGATTTACAAGAAGAGATGGACGACTTGCTCGAGGTTTTAGGCATGGAGGAAAAACAAAAGGAGTTTCTCTTCCGAACACTCGTCGAAAAGGGAGAGGATATGGACACGTTGGAGGAAAAGTTGGAGCAGTTGACCGCCAACATCGAGGCGGATGAAGGCGACGAAGACGAAGAAGAGAAGACTATTTAGAGCACTCGTTTTGAGAATTTTCTTTATAAATAGAAAGACGCGATAGAGAATAATACCACACGACACATAACGCGACCACACACCAGAGCGCACACGACGAACAGATCAGAGACAAAGAGACAAAGAATATAGGAGAAAAACTATCACGCATGGGAGGATACTTTACCACTCTGAAAGAGAAAACACTCAACGAGACGTTTCCGTTCGTGAAAGGAAAACTCCACTCCGGGAAAAAGAAAACGTTGGATTACGTTTCGTCTTTGTATTATTCGAAACGTGCGCCGATTGAGAAATACGGAGAGGAATGCGAAGACATCGAGAAAATTTGGGACGGGTTCGTGGACGCGTTCGTGGGGACGTTACACGCGCAAGGCGGCGCTGGGTGCGCGTCTCGCGCGCCGTGTTTTTCTGATGGTGATGACGGTAAAGGTGGCGGCACGAAAGAGATTGAAACGCGCAACGGAAGAACGGCGCGAGAGCGAGTGGTCACCATCGGCGACTTACACGGGGACTTGGAGCAAACGAAACGAGCGTTTCGAGCGTGCCATTTGACAGACTCGAAGGATAAATGGATCGGGGGTAAAACGACCGTGGTGCAAGTTGGGGATCAACTCGATCGAGGACCGGACGAAGTTGCCGTGATGTACTTTCTCGAGAGAGTGGCGGAAGAAGCGGAGAGGAGTGGTGGTGAATTGGTGAGGATATTAGGGAATCACGAAACGTTGAACATTGCGGGTCGGTTTAGGTACGCTCAGAGGGAAGGGTGCGCGGATTTTACGAGATGGCGCGATCGACAAAAGATTGGAATGGAGTTGAAGAAGATGTGCTTCGGGAGCGAGAAGCAAATGGAGAGAAGATATCGGAAGAAGAAGCAAACGAATTGGTGCGCGTACGAAACCGGGGAGAAGAGGCACGAAAAACTTCCGAGTTGGATACGCGAAGACGACGTGCACTCGATCAATCGGTGGAAGGCGGTGTGCCCGGGAGGCGAGTTCACGAAGCGGTTTTTCGCCGGCAAAAATGTCGCCGAAAGAGTCGGATCGACGTTGTTCGTCCACGCTGGCGTTTTAGAACATCACGCGTTGTATGGGTTGGAGAATATAAATAAAGATATTCGAGAATGGGCAAGCAACGCGGAAAATCCGAGAGGCGTGCCTCCTTCGCACGTGCAATCCGACCAAAGCATCGTTTGGGCGAGAGATTACGCGCACACGGAGGAAGAGAGATGCGACTGCGCCAAGTTGTCGAGGGCGTTGCATTTTTTACCGGGCGTGGAGAGAGTGGTCGTCGGGCACACGATTCAAAAAGGCGGCGGAGGTGCCACTGCAGCCTGCGATGGGAAAGTGTTACGCGTGGACGTCGGCATGAGTCGAGGGTGTGGCGGAAACACGAGCGAAGGCGTGGAGATTTTGAACGACGGGGAGAAAATTACCAGGATGGTGGACGGTCAAGGACGACAACCTATGACTGGCGTAGAAAGTCGATTCCAGCCTATTTCGTAGGAGGGGCTTTATTCGCGAATCAATGATGAGCAGGCGTATGCATATTCGTTATTTAGCTTAGTGGTTTAGAAGTTTATAGTTATATAGATGAAATTAATAATGTATACGTGTTTGCTATTACGGATTTAAACAAGCCGTACCGCACGTCGCGACGACTTCAAACTCGATCGCGTTATTGTCCGCCGCCGACGGCACGCACGTCGGCCACACCGTAACATCATTATTCACAAAGCTATTCGGGTTCGACGTCGTCGTCAATTCACAGCCTTTCGCAACCCACGGATACAACCCGCGCTGACTCGTCGGGTACGTCATCCTGGAACTATCGCCGTATCGAAAGTTGCCGATAAATTTTTGCGGTAAAGACCGGTACTTATATCTTCGCATTTGCACCGCGATGGATAACAACGCGCCAAACAAACCGGCGACGACCGCCCATAAGGTCAGGATGAAGCACACGTATTTCGCGATTTCCTTCGGCGGGGGGAGCGTGATTGCAGTTTTACCAATCTGTTTAGAGAATATTTTAGAGAAAATTTGTGAGAAAAAAGTGGATTCTTCCCAAAAAGAGAGACTTAAAAGACGACGAAAAGACTCTCGAGGAGGGGAGCCGAATTTGTGCGGAAAGTCAAAATCCGACTTTACGCGCGGAAAGCGTTCACGATCCCTCGAAAAGAGCCCCTCCTGATGTACTCGCCGCATAACTTTATCAAATACGAATCATTAGGCGTTCACAACGACCCGCGGTGTCTTTTTACACTTCGCATGTGTACCCTCTTGTACCCATCATCATCGAGTGGGAAAGTCGCCGGCGTCGTTTGGTACAAAAATCATCAATTCGGTTAACAAAATGGTTTTTAGATAAAGACGCGAAATGCGCGCACATTGACGCGCTCGCGACGAACGCGCGATCGATTTAAAAACTCGAACGCGTACCTTGACCATTTTTATCTCCGTTTATTTTCTTTTTACGCGCGTTTGTGTATAAAACTTGACCTCTCGCTGTGTGTATGTGAATACGACGCAGAGATAAAAGTGAAGCTTTTCGGGGAGAACCTGAGAAGAAGAAAAGGAATAAAAGGTGCGAGAGCGCGCGTGCGGTCGTTCAAGAATACGCATCATCATCATTGGCTACTACAAAAGTTTAATTGCGTTCTATTCAACTCCGTTGCTAAACGACGAAACTCTCTTTATCGTCGTGTTTTTACTACCGAGTTTGTTTCTTCAAACTCGCCACGCTCGCCTTCCACAAGCGTTCGCTCGCCGCGGCGAGGACCTCGCCTTGGAAAGACTCCCCGTCGCCTCCTTCTTCTTCGACGACAAACTTCAACGGCTCGCCTTCCCAGTCGGTCATTTTACCCCCCGCTCCTAACACTATTGGCACTAACGCCATGTAATCGTACGGTTTTAAATCCGCTTCGCAGACGATGTCGCAAAAACCAGACGCTAATAAACCGTACGCGTAGCAATCGCACCCAAACATTGGGATTTTCACCTCCCGTTTCAACCGTTCGTATCGAACTTCGTTTTCGTCGTAAAACATGAGCGGCGTCGTCGAATACATCAGCGCTTCTTTCAACTCTTTCTGTTCGTCTCCGTGCACGGAAACTGGATCCCCGTTAAAGGTCGTTTGCGTGCCCTTACACCCGATCCATCGTTCCTTCAACACCGGTTGTTCCAACACGCCGAGGACGGGTTCGCCGTCGCGCAACAACGCGATCAAGGTCCCCCACAACGGTTTCCCCGTGATGAACGATTTCGTCCCGTCGATTGGATCAAACACCCACAAATACTCGTGTTTCTTATCGTCGCTTTTCTCCAAACCTAACTCAATCCCGTGTTCCTCGCCGAATATCGCGTGCGACGGATATCGACGTTTCACCAACGTCCGCATCGCCGTCTCCGCGTTTTTATCCGCCACCGTCACCGGACTCGCATCGTTTTTCGTCTCCACGCCTAGAGAAGTTTTTCGCCAATATTTCAAGGTTTCTTCGTTCGCCGCTTCTGCGAGTTCAATTGCGAACGCGGTGAACTCCTTTTGTAACATCATCAGTTCTTTACTCTCGTCGTCATCATCATCATCATCGCTTGTTTTCGCGCGCGTTCGACACCGCATCGTCGCCCGATGTTTTCCTCCTCCTCTTTCGATCACACGGCTCCCTCGTTGAGAACATCGCGGGGCATTTTGGGGCGTAAAAGGCAAAGATGCCATCCTCCTTCGACGGATTTTGGTCTCTCGTGGCTTCTTCTTCCCCTCGTAAAGCCGGTTTTAGTGCGCTCGAGTGCGCGCTCCAATGAAGACACGACGAGTCGTTTCCTCAGTAAAAATCACACAAATCCCATATCGACTCATCACATGGACACCAACCGCTTATCGAAAGAGCTGCGAGAAATTGCCTCGGACAAAGCCTCCGGAGTGTCGGTGGAACTCGTCGGGGACTCGTTGGCGCACATGCGCGGGACCATCACGGGTACGAATAATCATCTCTCTCTCTCTCTCTTTGCTCTCTCTTTTAAGGTGTTTGACGTGCACAAATCTTTCCCAAGAGACAGCGGGGAAAGTGGTCTCTTTGTACCACGCTTTGGTGTGTACGCATTCGTTCTCTCGTCTGACCAACTCCTGTTGTACACACCGTGACGTTTAAAAACAGGACCATCGGAAACGCCGTACCAAGGCGGAACGTTCCTCGTGGACATTCACATCACGAACTCGTACCCGTTCGAACCGCCAAAGATGAAATTCTTGACCAAAGTGTGGCACCCGAACGTCTCCTCGCAAAGCGGCGCGATATGCTTGGACGTGCTGAAAGATCAGTGGACGCCAGCGTTGACGATTAAAACGGCGTTGTTATCGGTGCAAGCGTTGTTAGCGGCGGCGGAGCCGGACGATCCGCAAGATGCGGTGGTGGCGAAGATGTACGTTTCCAATCGCGCGCAGTTTGACCTGCAAGCGAAGGAGTGGACGGAGAAGTACGCGAAGGAAGGGCAGAAGGTAGAAGCGGCGAAAGATCCGAAGGTTGTGAAGTTGATGGAGATGGGTTTCGGGGAACAGGACGCGGAGAGGGCGTTGGTGAAGTGTAATTTTAACCAAGAGGAGGCGTTGGAGTATTTGTTGGCGCAGTGAGTGGTGAGTGAATACGTAGCGAGGCGATAGTATTAGCGAGGCGCTTGGAGAGAGGGAGACGCGGAAAGCGCGTGTTTTTATCTTTTCCGGCTGTACTATTATACATTTTTAATTAAAAGTAGCGAATTCATAAGCATAATAATAAACACGCACGGACAGTGTTTAATACTTCTTCTTCTTCTTCTTCTTCTTCTTCTTCTTTATTAATACGAACTCATGCCGTTGCGGACGAATTCGGGAACGGAATGGAACGGCGTGAGCGTCTTATTTTGTTCCATCATTTCAGCCACGTATTCAGCGTATTCGATTTTGTCTTTCAACTCCTCCGGTAACTCGTGCGTCGGCACACCGTTTTCATCGCATTCAACTTTCTCTTCCGTGCATGGCCACTTTGTTACGGTAGTTTGTATCAAGTCTTTCTTGATTTCCAACTTTTCTTCTTCGGTGAGAGTTTCGTTGGATTCCTTTTCCGCTTGAACAATCGCGAGCGCAGCCGCGTGGTTGAAAAAAGTGGGCTTGACCGTAACCGTTTCTACCCACAACGTCGTGAAAACGGTTTTGAATCTTCCTTCGGCGACGTCATCACCGGAGAGGCAGTTGACTTCGATAGCGAGCTCGCACGAGTCACACGGACTCTCTAGTTGGAAATGAATGTCCACGTAATCCGAAACTCGAAAGGCGTCGGCTGCGATGAATTTGCTGTCCAAGGAAAGCGCGACATCGGGAATGCAGTTGTTCGCAATATTTTCGGGTAATCGCGCGGTAAAACACGCGCCAACTGGGTGTGGCGGTCTTCTGTGCGCGACATTTTGTCCGTCACGTCTGTCATCGCCTTGGTGTCTTCGTGAAAGTATTTCTGAGTCGACTGGCAAAAACCGCTCGTGGTGCGGACGAAACAGTCCTTTTCTCTCCGAGCACGGCATGAAGTCCAGAACATCTTGTTTTGGTTTCGATATCTCTGCGTCGTGTGCGCGAGAACTCGTCGTTCTCGGCGCAACTTGCGCGTTCACACGTGATGATGCAAAGAAGGTTGCAAGCGCGAACAGAAAACACCGCATCATCCTTCTCTTTTTAAAAAATCACGAGATTATTCGACTGACCTTTTTCTCGTTTCGCTTCTCGTTTCGACAAACTTTTTTAAAACTCAATGGAATTTGCATCTATTCCGGTTGCTTTAGCGACCGATTGGCGAGCACGACGGAGTCGACGTGCTTTTTCGTCGTCTCCGTGACCACCAGCACCACCACCACTGGCACTCTCTTCTGCATCTACAACGATACGTTTTTTCCAATCAAACGTAGACGTGTTTTTCCTCGCCGGTTTCGCGGATTTCGGCACTTTCGGTTTCAAAATGTTGGAATTTCCGGACTGGCCCAAGGCATCTGCGATGGCATCGACGAACGGAGAGCGAGTGCGGACTTCTGGCTTGCTCCCGAATCGTCTGCGAGTGCTCGCGTGGCACAGGTACAGCTTCTTTTTCGCTCGCGTGACGCCGACGTAAAACAAGCGGACTTCCTCGTCGCGTTCTTCGGCGCTTTCATTCGCTCGAGCGCTTGGCGTTAATCCGTCTTCACATCCGGCGATAAATACGACATCAAATTCAGCACCTTTCGAGGCGTGCAGAGTCATTAATTTAACGGCATCTGCGCGTTCTTTTCTCGATTCGTCTTCCTCGTCGTCGAACATTTCGTTACCGTGCGTCGCTTCGGAGGAGGAGAGTAAAGAGACGCCTTCCAAGAACGCCGCTAAAGTCGTCTTGGGACTTTTACTCGTAGTATTTGTACCACCACCACCTTCGATATCGTTTTCAGCCAGGTTTTCTTCCGCGTCCGTGGCGAGCTGAATGAGTTCGGCGACGTGACCCCATCGTTCGTTCGCGTCGTCTTTATCCTTCACGTGGTTTTCGTAATCCGTCATCGCGACGACTTTCTTGAGTACCTCGCCGGGATTGCTCACCGTATCCGCCGTCTTCCGAATTTCTATGAGTGTTTTCGCGAATGCGAGGACAGAGTTGCGCGCGCGCGCAGTTATTCCCATATCTTTTGCAGACGGTAGAATCTCATGGTCTGGGTCGTCGCTGTCGCTATTCTTTGCCCACGCGCGATCAAACAACGCCGCGCCGAGCGACGGCGCTTCGCATCGACTCACCCATTCCTCGAGTTTCTCTACCGTTTTTTCCCCGATGCCTCGAGTTGGCGTGTTGATAACTCGTCGCAAACTCACCCCATCGCTGGAATTTGATGCAACTCGCAAGTATGCGATCAAATCTTTAATCTCTTTACGTCCGTAAAAACTTTGGTCGCCGACGACGACGTGCGGCACGCCCGCTCGTACAAACGCTTCCTCCAACGCGCGAGCTTGCGTGTTCGTGCGATACAAAACCGCAATATCTTTCTTCCTTAATCCTTCTAAGCTATCGTCTCTATTACCATTACTACTGCCTCCTGTGCTACTACTATTCGTCTTCTTTTCCGCGTCTTTTAACATCTGTTTCACTTGAGTGGCAATAAACGCGCCTTCCTCTCTTTCGTCGCCGGCTTCCACCACCGCCACGTCTTGTCCGCCTTCCTTAATCGCATCCCAAGACATCAACGCACTCGGTATTTCCGATTGTTGAATGACTGCTCTCGCGGCAGACACGATTGTTGCCGTAGACCTATAATTTGTCGTCAAACGAAACGTTTGCGCGTTTCTAAAATCGTCGTCAAATCTCGAACGGATGTTCGCCACCTCGGCGCCTCGCCACCCGTAAATGGCTTGGTCGGCGTCGCCGACGACGAAGAGTGTCTCTGCTTTCTCACCTAAATGTCGAATCATCTCGTATTGTGCCAAAGACGTGTCCTGAAACTCATCCACGAGCACGTGCGACCACCGGTTTTGTAAGTATCGTTTCGCGTCTGGTCTATTTTCGAACAAATAAACAACCGCCGAGAGCAAATCGTCGAAATCGAACGAGTTCGCCTCTCTCAACTTTTGTTCGTATTCCGACCAGACGATATCAAACTGTTCGCGAAGTAACGCGATACCCGCGGAGGAGGACGATAACGAAGACGAAGACGACGACGACGACGACGATTTTCTTCTTCTATCGTCGTCATCGACATCACTATTACTACTCCCTCCTCTCGCTTTCATTCTCAACGCGGAATCCATCGCCGTTCTCGCGTTTACGTTTACGCTCGTTTTCATCGAACTCTTCGCGCTGCTAATAAAATTCTTCATCGGCAACGGCGCGGCTGACTTTTTCGTTTGCCCTAACTTTTCCACTAAAATATCTCTCACCACCGCTTTGCTATCGTCGCTGTCGTAAATCGTAAAATCGGCGGTTCTCTCTAACGCTTCGTGTACCTTTTCCACGTGTTTCCTCAAAATCCTCGCCGCGACGGCGTGAAACGTCCCCGCGGTAATCGCTCGACTCACATCCGCGCCCATCGTTTTCTCCAAACGATTCCTCAACTCCTTCGCCGCTTTGTTCGTAAACGTGATGCACAAAATATTCTCCGGCGAGACGTTCTCGTCTTCGATTAAATGTTGCACTCGAGAGACTAAAACGTGCGTCTTTCCGCTCCCAGGACCGGCCAGAACTCTCACGAAGGAGGGATTCGGCGATAAAACCGCGTTCGCTTGTTGCGTCGAAAGATTTGAAGCGCATCGGTAATGTAAAAGCGTCCGTGGGTCTGGGATCGCCTCCGAGGCGGTTTGCGCCCACCCGTTATGCATCGCCTTCGAGCTTGAAGACGACGAAGACGACGAACACCATCGCGTCGTCGATGCCAAAATCCGACCTCTCGTCTGAATCGTCGTCGCATTCTGAATGCTCGAAGAAACCTTTTTCCTCGACGACGACGACAAAGACGAAGAACAGACCCCGTTGAGTGGGCGAAGGACGCACCACCCGCGACGACAACACCGAGAAAAAAGAACGCCACCCCCGCGCATCATCATCTTTTGTCGGCGTCTCGTTCTTTGTGAAGATTTCTCATCTCGCTCGTTGGAATTTTGTGCTTCACTAAAATTTAGGGTGTTCAACCCTATCCACGAGGCGTCTCTTTCCTCTCTTTCTTTCGATCCTTTTTTCCCCCAAATCGTCCTCCCCCCTTTGGCATCGCGTCGTTGCTTTTGTCTGCGTCTTTGTGGCAGTGCGCGAGCGCGAGAGACTACTATCTGTGACGATGAGATCTTTGTTTTCGCTTTTGACGCTTCTTTTATTCGCGACGACGACTTTTTTTACGACAACCTTTTGTGTATTACTCGTGAATGTCGCCGCTCCGATTGGTTTTTCCAACGCGGCGACGATTCGCGACGAGAATGCGGACGACACGAACGAGAATAAAGGGCAGCGAAAAAGAGGCATCAACGTCAACGAGGATCCAAACGTGTACCAATACAAAAAAGGCACGGAAGAACACGTGGAAGTGCTCACGAACGAGAACTTTAAAAAGTTTACCACGAGCGGAGAACACGTGTTGGTGACGTTTTATGCCCCTTGGGATGGACACTCGAAATCGTTCTTGAAGCAATTTCACGAACTCGGGACGTCGCATACGATTTCCAGCGATTCGAGGTTAAAGTTTGGAAAAGTGGACGCGACGGTGGAGAAAGAATTGGCGAAGGAGTATGAAGTGGAGACGTACCCTCAGATTATTTTGTTCCGTCACGGGCAGCCGAAGGAGTACAAAGGGTCGTTGGCGGCCAACGGCGAGGGGTTGCGGAAGTGGTTGAGGAGAAATACGCACCATAAACCGGCGGCGTGGTTGGAAGGGGTGGACGATGTCCACGTGTTCACGTTGGGAAGACCGGTGTGCATCGTTGGTTTCTTCGACGATACCGGGCATTTGGATAATTTCCACGCGGCGGCGTATGATTTTCATTTAGATTTCGGGGAGACGAGTTCGAAAATCGCCACGGAGAAGTACAAGACGCAACGACCGGGGATCATCATGTTCAGAAATTTCGCCGAGCCGGCGCATTTTCAAGGGAATGTGAACAGTTTAGAGGAGATTAAACAGTTCATCGCGACAAATATGGTCCCTAAAGTGGTAGATTACGCGAAAAAAGACCAAATGGAGAGGGTGTTTGAAGGGCCGATTGCCGCGAACGTGTTTTTGTTTAGACAACAAAACGACGAGGAAGCGGACAAGTTGGAGGCGGAGTTTGCAAAAGCGGCGGACCAATTGTACGGGAGGGTACATTTCATTTCCGCCGGCTTCGACGAGCAGACTTTGTATTCGTTTTTTGCCATCAGAGCGAGAGATACGCCGACGGTAAGGTTGTACGCGCACGATTTGAAGTACGCGTATAAAGGGTCGTTGAAGCCCGACGAAGGGAAGAAAGAGGTCATGAAAACTATAAAAGATCACGACGGCAACGATATTCCGAACCCAAAATACGACGAAGAGATGGCCTCGCAAACCTCTAAAGTGTTTGAGGATTTAATCAAGTTCGTAGACGCGTACGAGAAAGGAAAGTTGGTGCCGATTTTGAAATCCGAGAAACCTCCGAAGAGCGCGCCGAGCGCGAACGAAGCCACCGTGGTGGTTGGACGAACCTTTGATGAAATCGTCACGCAATCGAATAAACACGTCATGTTGTTCTTTTACGCGCCGTGGTGTCAAACGAGTAAAGCGTTGATGCCGTTGTGGGATAAACTCGCGGAAATGTACAGAGAGTACGACGAGGTGACCATCGCGAAGATGGACGCGACGAAGAACGAGGCGAAAGGTATCCACGTCAAATCCTACCCGACCATTTATTTCTACAAGAGCGGAGATAAGCCGAGACACGAAGAGTTCGACGAGAAGAAGAAGGATTTAGCGTCGTTCATTCGTTTCATCGGGGAGAGAACAAAGTTGGACCCGACCAGGCCGCCCATTCACGATGAGTTTTAATCTTATTTACACGACCTTTGACTCAACATACTTCACTTTTAATCAGAAATGCTTTCACGCTCTTTCCCTACGGCCTTGAACGCCCGTTGTTCGCTCCTCTCTGGACGTCAACGGTACTCGAGGACCTCCACATCCGGACGAGAAAAACGAAATCGACGATGCCAAGTGAGTGCTCTTACAATCGAGTCTCTCCCTACCGTGGAGGAGGTTTTCAATTTCGAGAACGCCGCTGTTTTTCCGTTCTGGATATCTATGATTGGATTCCCCAAATCGACGTTCACGAAAACCGTCATGCTCTCCCCGGCGACGAGCATCGCGTGCGGTTTGATTTACGGATACTTAGCGTACCAATCCTTCTTAGAACCGGAGATTTTAGAGGCTTTCAGCTCTGGCGCCCAGCAAAGTTTATCTTCGTTAACGAAAGGGTTCTCATACGAAACTACAGTTGCAGTTGGTTGGGCACACTTCATAGCCATGGATTTACTCGCCGGTCGGTACATCTACTTCGACGGTCTTAAAAACGATTTCATCACGAGACACAGTTTAGTGTTGACGTTGTTTTTCGGACCTCTGGGTGTGGTTTCGCACGTCCTGACGCGAGGAATCGTCGGATTGACGAGAAGCGGGAAAGTGGAAGATATCTTAGAGAGCGGATTGAAGAGCGAGTGAGAAACATTCTTCTTAATGCTGCTGCTGTGAGTGCACGTAAACCGTGTTGTCCGTGTGTATATTAATGCTGTGTCTATCTAAATACTACTAATAAATAATCAAGACCCTCCAAACGCGGCGTAATACTGTATCACGCCAACCGCGGCGCCTAAAACGCCTCCGACGACGATTAATTTAATTTCATCCTGCTCAAACACCGGGTGCAAAACTCTCTCAAACTCTGCCGATCGTAAAGCGCCCATCCTCTCGCTCACGGTGACTTCAATCTCCAACGCTTCGTCTTGGTACTCGAAACTGTGAGGGATGATGTGCTCGATATCCCTGACGAGTAAATCGCTCATTTTATCCGTGATGTTCTCGTACGCGCGTTTACCTAAAAACTCGTTCGTCAAATATTTACCGGTGACGCCGGCTTGCGAATCGAAGAACTCCCTGGACGATTTTCGAATCAAACTCTCAAACTTGCCTCGAAACGTTCCGTGCATCATCTCGTCCCATAAATTCTCCGCGTTGCAAAAGTGCAAAAAGTTTAATCGAGAAAACTCCGCGGAAACTTCCACTTGTCGTTTTAAAAACACGCCGTGTAACGTGTAACACCCGCCGAAAAAATGTATCGGTTCGACCGGTTTAAAAATCACCGTCAACGCGACCCAGTTGGTTAAATACCCCGTCGCGAACCCAAACAACGGTAACATCCAAATCCCGTATTCCGGGTGATTCTGGTCGACGACGTAAAACACGCCCATCTGTATCAAACCGAACAAAAAACCAAAATACAACCCGCTCACCTCGATGAATCGAAACTCGCTCTCGCCGACGTCTTTAAACATTTGCACCACTTTATCCTTATTCCCTTCCGCTAATCGTATAACCATACTCTTCAAATCTAAAACCTCGTACACCTTGTCTTTTAACGCGTCAATCAACGTCTTTAAAAACAACGGCGAACGCTCCATCACAGTTTCCACGATTTCATTCTTCACGTACTCCGGCAGCGTCAACCACAAATCCGGCGCGTTTTCCGTCATCACCTCCTCGAACTGTTCTCTCACTTTCCTTCTCAACGGTTGCTTCAACACGTGCGCGAACTCCTGCGAATCCAATTTCGCGAACGTTTCCTTCACGTCGATTAACTTCTCCGTCATCAAATCCACTAAAATTTCCGCCATCTTCCCCGCCTTGGACGGTATGATGCCTTGCCACCCGCCTAACAAGCCGAACGGTTGCCCGGGAACTTGCGCAAACTTAAGACACCGCGGGTAAAACTCCAACGGATAAAACGTCATCTTCAACGCTAAAACGTTCGTCGCGTATCCCACTAAACCGCACACGAACGGAATCATCACGTACATTCCAATGGACGTTTTATTTTCATCTTCTGTTTCTTCGGTTGTTTGTTGAAGCGCTCGTCTCGGTAAAGAAGAAGAAGAAGAAGACAAAGCGACGACCGAGGAGGAGGAGACGACGACGCAGACGCCGACGACGACGGCGAGCAACCACGCCGCCGTTCGGAGGAGAAAAACACTTCTCGCTCTTTTCATTCTTCGCTCTCGCTCTTCTTCTCGATGAAGCCGTCGTTTTCGTTGCGTCTCCGTTTGAGTCCCTTTTTCCCCGTCAGTCAGTGGAGAAAAAATGCGTTACTCTTCTCTTCTCTTCAAAAACAAGCGTCGTAAAGAGAGACTGAGAGAGAAAGAAACGTATATTTATACCAACGAGAAGAACACCAACGAGAAGACGAAGAAGAAGAAGAAGAAGAAGTCTCTCTCTCTCTCTTTATTTGATGATGATGATGATGATGATGATGATTTTGATGCGGAAGAGGAGGAGAAAGAAAAGAAAGAGAGAAATGACGAGCGAATGAAAGAAAATCTCAGAAAAGTCTCTCGAGTTTTGAAAAAAACTCTTCCGTCTGGAGTTTCAATCAGACAAAAGCACTTCTGTGACAAAAAGTGGGAAAAGGGCGAAAAAAAAAAGAACAAAAAACCGGTCGACAAAAACTGACCTCTTTGCCTGCGACATACACGCGTTCACTTCAAAACGAGAAGCGCAAATGAGTATTCGTTGGCCCACCAAAGGACGACGACGACGGAGGTTTGTTGTAAAAAGAAGCGTCGAAGTCAACGTCGACACTTTTTCCTCCGCTGCGGTTGCTCCGTCGTTGAAATCATCTTAAATAAATATCTGTTTACGGAAAACCGTTAGTTTTTCCCAACAATCACAACAACAACGAGGAGAAAAGATGATGGTTTCATCATCACACTCTCTCGGAAGAGTACCATCACTGGTGTTCTTACTCTTCTGCTTTCTTCTGATGGTATCATTGTTTGACGAAACTTTCGCCGCGATGCGTATAAATGAGATCGCGGATAAAGGGAGCGACAACACCTGCGAAGGGGAAGATTGGATTGAATTGTTTAACGATTCGACCGACGACGAGGATCTCGAAGGATACATTCTGCACGACGACGACTATCCGAAGGAAGTGGGAACGGAATTGACGTTCAGTGCGGGAACGTCTCTATCTGGAGGCGCGTATTTAGTTCTGTGCTGCAACGATAACGATGGCATTAACAACCCCAAGTTTAAGGTTGGCAAAAGCGACACGGTGACGTTATTGGACTCGAGTAAGAACGTGGTTTCTACTTCGGGAAAATTACCGGGTTTGGGCGAGAAAAATGTAACGTACGCGTTCAGTGCTCCAGGCGAGTACGTGCAAACTTGGACGCCAACTCCGGGGGAGTTGAACGTGATCACGTCGAAACCGTTAAAGGATTTACGAGCGCAAAATGACGAGGGATCTTCTTTTTTTAGCATGGATGAAAAAGGTTTACCTGTATCTGGCTTTGATGCGGTCGTCGATCTGTATGCAGAGGTTGACGCGGGTGATTGGGCAATCCTGAGATTGAATCCATATGCCGAAACGTACATTGATGTGCAAACATTCAAAGTGAAGAGCTCAACAATTGGTGAACACATTCTTCCGAGTCCAGGAAGAATGAGAACTCGAGGCCAGAGCACACTTTTTTATCCAGTATGCATGGGAAGCGAAGCAGTACCGTTTAAATTAGATTTTGCGTCCGTGAATTCGAGTCAAACTCTATATGGTGTGGAGAGTGCATATCTTCGGACGCATCTGAGTGATGAATCAAAAATGAAAGAGTGGGTGGTTCATCGAATGCTAGCCAACTTTGGTCTACCTCACGTGCGCACGCGTCACGTACGTTTTCATGTAAACGACGATCTTCTTGGGTTTTACACTTTCATGGAAGCCGTTGATCAAGAATATGTGAGCGCGAGGTCATTCGGATTTAACTCATTTGATCAACACAATAATGCTCTTTACAAAGTAAAGTCATTGTCTCTTGGTTGTGGAAACGAAGAAGAATATCAAAAAGAGAGAGTTGAAGGATTTCCGGAAAAATGTACATCACCTGACGGGATGGGTGGATTCGATTGTTGTGCTTCTTATGCGTGGGGTGAGCCTAAAACATGCGCTCCTGGGTACACCGTTAAGGAACAACCTTCGCGAAGTGATTGGGGTATTGAGAATTGCTGGTATACATGTTTGAGCAATTCCGAGGACGAAGTAACATCAGGAGGGCCGTACCAATTCGAGAGAGGAGAACATCGTGAAAAAATAACCCCGAGATATCAAGAAGACTGGTGTTGGGCGGAATTTTTTGGTAGAATTGGCAAGGAAAGATTGAGTGTCGTGCAAGCATTCTATGAGACGGGATACGACACTGCGGATGATTGCGGAAAATTTTTATTATCTCAAGGTCTCGTTGATCGTGATCTGGGAACAAACGAATGGGATTCTGCGATGGAGAAATTCATCAATTCGCACCTCTCCGTTAAGGGCGCGTGCCAGAACAAACAGTGCTCTAATAAAAGGCAAATCTCTGATCTTATTGACGTCGATAATTGGTTGAAAAATTTTGCTGTTTATGCCACTATCATTGAACAAGACTCACCCATTGGTAACGGGAACAATTACTTTTTAGCGGCGCACGCGGGAGATGGTGGGACTGATACTCCAAAATGGAAAATGATACCTTACGATCACAACAACGATGTGTATGCAGCATCAACATTGTGTGATGCGCAGTGTGGGAATAAAGACTTAACAGAATGGTCAGTGATTCGTCCTACGTGTAAGCACTTAAGTGAAAATCCATTAGTCGGGCCTTTGCTTCTCGATGAAAGTTTACACGAAAGATACTTGGTGTTCGTAAAGCAGTTTGTAGAGGAAACTTTCTCAAATTCAACTTTCTTAGAACACATGAAATTGCATTCCAAAGAAATTGAGGCCACTGCAAACGAGTCACCGGACAGTGTAATATATGGCAATATCGATAACAGTAACATTTGGGATTGGATATCTACTCGAGGAGAAAAAGTATCGTTGCAGCTCGCTCGGTGGTATGAAAAGAGTGACAATTCAGCATTTCCAATCGACTCGTCCGTACCGTGCGTCACATCGGATGAAGAATTCTGCTCTTCTTCTTTATGCACAAGTCCAAACGGATTGGGTGGATACGATTGTTGGGCGGGAACACTTTTTGAACCGTGCACGTGCAGCGCAGGAGTAGCAAAGGAAACAGGCGAAACCATGGAATTATATGGTCAGACCTATTATTCGTACACGTGCTGCACCGACGGATCTGGAACTGCCCAGCAATGCGGACTGTTCTCGTCTGGGATTAAATCCAACGGTCTTCTTCTTGGTATACTTTTTGCAGGAGTGGTCGCCTTCGCGCTCGTCTGAGTAGCGAGCGCATCAGTCCCGAGAGAAGTCAGCGGTGGTCTACTCTTTGCACGAGTGGTCGCCTTCGTGCTCGTCTGAGTAGTGAGCGCATCATCAGTCCTGATCGAACTCATTCGCGTTTATAGAAGTCATTAGAAGTCAGCGGTAGAAGTCAAAATTATTTATTCACACGTATCAAATACGAAGAGAAAAATCTCACTCAAAAGGCTGCACTTTTTTATCAAACACCCCTAGAATACAATCAATGATTTCAACGACTTTGATGATGCATTGTTGTCGTTCGTGTTGTCGACATTCGACCTCCTTTGATGGTGGCACCAGCAAAAACACCACCACCAGCGTAGATGCGTTTCTGTCGAGGAGAACGATTCGACGACGGCGAAGAGGACGACAACACGAAGGCAACAACAGAGAGGCTTTTTGTGCGACGAACAACGATGACGATTTGATGATGATGACAGAAGAAGAAGAAGAAAAAGAGACGACGAGAAGAGGAAGAAGAGGAAGACGCGATGTGACCACCAAAACCGCGCTGATGATGATGACGACGAGTTTCTTCGTATCCTCAGACCAACCGTGCACTTCAGCCAAGGCTGAAGTCGAATTAGAATTCGCGTCGACGCAGTTGAGCGAGAAAGAGAAGCAGATAACCGAATCGTTCGCGCGAGCGTCGAAAGCGTGCGTGAACATCGTGGACGTGACGTTGTTGTCGCAATCTGGAATACAGAAATCGCAAGCCGGGGCGATAGTTCCCGAAGGGAACGGGTCCGGGATTGTCTGGGATAGCGAGAACGGGTACGTCGTGACGAATTATCACGTCGTGTCGAGCGCGATATCGGCGATACCGAAAGGGAGGGAAATTGGCGAGGTGGCGAAAGTGACCGTGGAGTTACCGAATGGACAATCGAAAGTGTATCCGGGCGAATTGGTTGGATACGCGAAATCGAAAGATATCGCGGTTTTGAAAATCAATTGCGAACGAGGCGTATTAACGCCCATACAGTTTGGCGCGAGCGCGGAGCAAATTAAAGTTGGGCAAATCGCGTTAGCCATCGGGAACCCGTTCGGTTTCGATCACACGTTAACGACCGGGATTATTTCCGGTAAAAATCGTTCGGTGGAAACCTTCCCTGGTTCGTTCGTTTCCGGCGCGCTACAAACGGACGCGGCGATTAATCCCGGGAACAGCGGCGGACCGCTCGTCTCCGCGGACGGCAAATTGATTGGAGTCAACGCGGCCATTTTCACCAACACCGGGCAAAACGTTGGCGTTGGTTTCGCCATCCCGGTCGACGTCGCGAAACGCGTCGCGGACCAGCTCATCCAAAATTCCAAAAAAGGTAACGGCAACAGCAACGACGGTTCCGCCGTTCTCGATTTTCCCTCCTTAAACATCGTTTTCGCCGACGAAGCGGTGAAAAAAGCATTGAACAAAAACGACGCATCCGGCGTCCTCATTCAAGGTTTCCTCGCCTCCTCGAGCAACAAAGAACAAACCAACGCGGAAAAAGCAGGTTTACTCCCAACTCGTCGAGGTCTCTCCGGGATCACCCCGGGCGATATCATCGTCAAATTCAACGACAAACCGGTTTCCACCGAAGCCGAACTCGTCGCTTTAGTCGAGAAAGAAAACGTCGGCGATACGGCACGGGTGACAGTTTTACGAAACAACGACGAAGAGAAAGTCATAAATGTGCTTCTCGAGAAAGCCAGAGTTTAATGTGTACTACTTGTAATAGACTTTAATACTAAGATGTTATTAACACTTTGTACGACTTTTGCGTTGTCACTTTTTAGCCTTTCGGAAAAAAATATCTTCAAAAAGCAGCCCCACAAAGAAAAAGCGATCGATTCTCTTTCTAATAAGAACAAGAATAAGAACAGACTCTGCGACAAATATGCGCGCTTCTTCGGATTCGATCTCTTGGCGAGGCGCGTCGATCGACGAAGCTTCCGTGGTGTCGGTTTTGGGAACGACGAATTCGACGAATACGAAGAATACGAGTACTAAACATCAGTGTTTGTTCGCGGCGTGCGTGCCGGCGAAAGAGTGCGATTCGGAGGAAGTGAAGTGAGCGCTTTTGTTTTGTTTCTTTTCTCTGTTTCTTTTCTCTCTCTCTCTCTCTGTGTGCGTCGTCGCGTGCTTTGTCAGACGCGCGTTTCGGAAATGGGTGTCGTCGTTTTGTGTGTTTTTGCATCATCCGCCGCCCCTTTTGAGCGCGACGAGATGATGATGATGTTGATGTTAAAAAATCTCCTCCTTTTTCATCACTCTTTATTTACACTTTTCTCTCTCTCTCTCTGATGATGATGATGAAACGACAACAGGAAACGAGTCGAGCACGCGTTCGAGTCCTTACCTTCGGAAACGTTCGAGCGCGCGATATATCCGGGAGGAGGATTCGCTCGAGCCTCGAACACGGATAAAGTTCAACACGCGGAATATCACGACGCCGCGTTTCTTTTACACTCGGACTCGTTAAAAGTGGACGTGTTGGCGGATAAGTTTTTCCACGTGAGAGATAAACACAGCGACTTGAGACAACGCGCGGTGTCTTTGAAGGAGACGTGTAAAGAGCTCGGGACGCAGCATAAGTTTTCGTTTATCGTTTTAGATTGCGTGGCGAGGAGGGTGTTTTGCGCGGCGACGGAACACTCGGCGCCTTTAAGTTTTGGCCACGGGACGGATGGAACGTTGGTCGCTTTTTGCTCGAGGATCGGGAATAAAAGTCCGTCGAGGTGGCCGTTGAACGGAGATCAGAGTAGCACGTCGATTAGGGTAAACGCGACGCACAGGCATTCTCAAGATGTCCGAGGGATGGGAGCAATTCAAGCGAGCTCGCAGAGAAGGGCGAGCACGGATCCGAGAGCGCAAGATCAAAAATTTACGCACAAACCGAGCGATCCGATGACGTCTCGGCAATCGATGGACGAGAGCAGACCGTATAATTGGGGTAAAGAAAGTAGCGGCGCTGCGGGTGGTGGTGAGAGTGGTGGAGATGCGATAAAAGTTGCCGCACCGCCAATGTCATCGGACGCTATACCGATCACGCATTTACCTTCCGGAAGATTCGTGTACGGACACAAATATTTACAACCGTTTGAGTTCACGTCCTTTTGGTCGTCGAGCTCGAATAACCGATCGGGCGTCCCAGAGCGTCGGTTTGATGCGCACGAGTTTCAAGAGAATCAGAGATTGATGAATGAAGATACTTTTGTGGTTTCTAAATCCGGCGAGCGCAAATCTATCGACGAGTTACGATGTCCCAACGAGATTCCCAGACGGTCTTTGGAGGAACATCGATCTCGCAAGTGGGCGACTGGGGATCACGTGAGCGATAAAGTGGACAATTGGAGAAGGAAATCGGACGCGACCGAAACCGGTAACATCGCAACTAAGAAAAATGTGGATGGTTCGGTGTTCGCGGAAAGTTCTTTCGGCAAATCTCGCGCGAGCACGGAAAGTAGCAACAATAGCAGAAAAAACAGCATGAGCGCCGACGGGAAGAAGAAGACGTCTGTCGAGGCCACGTCGAAGAAACCGGCAAATACAGCTGCAAAGACAACAGCAACATCGACAGCGACGAAACTCGAATCATCCGCTCCGCCGTTCGTACCGCCGAAGCTTTCTCCCAAATCCGCCCCGTTTGTGCCGCAAACGATGACGATGCGAAAAACGGACAGCGCGAAGGAAGAAGAGGAAGAGAAAACCGCCGCCGACATGAAACGTTCGAGCAGTCAAACGCATTTGAACGGCAAACCAGACCCAAAAGGCCCGAGCGGCTTGAAAAAAATGTTCGCCAAACTCTTTCGATCGGGAAAAGATGCCGCCGACGACAAGGAAAAAGGCGCTTCTTCAAAAGCCTCCTCTTCCTCCTCCTCGGTGTACGACACCATGTGAAAGAACGCGCTTAAACGCATCATCACATTTGCGCACGTAGCATTCAAAGAAACAGTTTATTATTATTATTATTATTCTTAAGATGTATACTTTTCTATATAAAATTATATGTGTGTGTAAGTGTGTGAGAGCAAAACTCTCTCTCTCTTTCCGCCGTGCTTAGTATTAGGTTGCGTTCTCTCGTCGCTTCGACCACCCGAACGCGCACCCCAACAACCCCAACAACGGAATATAATTCTTTTCTCTTCTTCTTCGTTTAATATTACGCGCCCATGTTAATGCTCATCAACTCCGCCAAGGTTTTCGTCTCCGCCTTCCTCTTCACTTCCGCTTTAAAGTTATTCTCGGTTTTTCGGATGGAAAACACTCCCCAAAAGCACGCGACGATGAGCACCATCAACATCAACCCGCCTCCGTATTCCCAGTCGGATTCCCCGGGCGGGGCATCCGTGGCGTAGACGATCCCGTCGAGGACGAAGACGAGTAACGCCCACGTCCAGAGGAACCAGACTTTGCTGTTGCGACCGACGAAGGAGGTTTTTTCTTCTTCTCCCGACATTCTTATTTACGTGTGCTTACTCTTAATAGGCGTAGCGGTACTCGCGTACGTCTTAAAGGCGGTGGAGGTGTTTTGCGGAGAAGCGTGCCTTATCTGAGGGGCCAAAGGACACGAAACAAGCTTAGGGTTGGACACCCTAAATTTTGCGTGAAAAAATGTCCGCTTTTTTCGCATCCCTCAGAAGAAGAACTTTACGAAAGAGAGACATTGGTTCGCACGTATAGATGATGCGCTCATCTTAAGAGAAGAGGTGTAATTAAAAGAAGAAGAAAAAGAAGGAGAAGCAGAGGAGTCAGTCGCCGCGTGAGATGAACGAGAATGATGATGAGGGGAGTTTGAGGAGGAAAAACAAAGCGAATTCGTCGACTTTAACGACGATGCATTTTTCGGGAAAAATGACGAAGCATTCCATCAGTGGTCGCGAGGAAGAAAAAGCGGTGACGAATACGACGACGACGACGAGGGAAAGTTTGAACGACGTCGTCGAAGAGGAGAATAAAGACGAACAATTGAGCGAGTCCAACAAGAACAACAACTCGTCGTCCAACTCGTCGTCTGCGTTCAAATCGTTCATCGTCGACGCACAAAACTCCTTCAAAAATTTAACATCCTTCCAAGAGATGAAGAACAACTGGTCCGATTACGTGCAAAAAACGCACGACGCGCAGATGAAACTTCTGGAAGAGAACGCGTTAAAATTCTCGAAAGATTTGAACAAGATGGGATTAAAAGTACATTTCATGCCGGAAGTGATGAAAACGAGAACGGAGATGGAGTTTCGCGGGTTACGGAAAACGGAGCGAGAGGCGATGAAACGGTTTTGTTTTCACACGGCGAAGTTGGTGCGGAGAGAGATTCAACTGAAAGAAGCAGAGAAGGAGCGGAGGAAAGCGATGGAGGAAGAGCGTTTGACGGATGAGATTGTCGGGAGAGTGAACGCGTTGAAAAGGAAAGTGGAAAAGGAGGAAAAGTTGAGAGCGGAGGCGGACGAGGCGTTCGCGAGCGCGTACGCGAAGTTACGGGAGAGAGAACAGTTCATCGAGAATAATACGTTCGTGAGCAACGCGTTGGCGGAGAAGCTTTTAGGACCAGGGAATGTAGCATCATCTGGGAATGGAAGTGATCTGCGGGATAAAAATGGAACCAGTCCGCCGAAAAAGAACGCGATGATGAGTGGTCGAAACAGTCCAACCGACCAGGCGGCAGTCGCCGAAAATAGTAAGAAAGAGCTTCATCGTCGTAAAGAAGAAGCGAGCGAAGCGTCGACTTCGGACGTATTGAGCGACGCGCACACGAACGATGACGACGACGACGACGACGAAACTGTGAAAGAGAGTGGGTACATTCGTAAAGGCAACAACGCGTGCGACGAGGACGACGAAGACGAGGATGGCACGTCATCCGTCGTGACTCGCTCGATATTAACCGCTTTATTGCAAAAGAGACATCTCACGGAGGACAAAAATCCACAAGAGATTATCAAATTAGAAAGAGAATTGCACCAAATTCGATGCGTCGTCGCTTTGCAGCGCATATACAGACGCGAAAAGCACTTGAAGACGATTCGAATGAAACAAAAACGCGAGCGCGATGCGAAAGTGCGCAAAGGTTTGATTACGCTTTTCGTATTCGTATGCGCGTACTTTGGCGTGAAATTCGTGGGACTCGTCCTAGCTATCATTCGTAACGTACACAGACGAGTGTTCGTGATGGAGCCGTACGATAGGTCGATCGTATACGCAGGCAAAGATGCATCGTACCAACCGCCTTGGTATGTGACCGCTGGGATCGTCGACCTCGCGCCTTTAACGCACGCTCGGTATTCCATCGCCATGGACGAACTCGATCAGCTCGCCGCCTCGGAGAAAAAGAAGAAGATGAAGATGAAGAGCGATGATGACGATGATGATGATAATGATGATATTACCAGTAGCAGCAGTAATAGCGCTCTCATCGGTAGCGTAGAGCTCGCGCGATTACGTGCAAAGTACGAAAAGAACCTCGAAGTCCAAAAATTGAGCTTCCAATCCGAAATCGAACAAAGACAGTGCAAAAGAGGAAAAGCGTCAAAGTCGGCGGGAGAAGACGTTCGGGAGACGACATCGAAGCGCATCGAAATTTCGCAAAGAGCGCTCGAACGTTCGCTCTCCCGCTCTCGCCAACGCGAACTCGCCGCCATCGCGCGACTCGACCAAAAAACCAAACAGTTTGAAAAAGAAAAAGAGACGCTCTTATCGGGACAAGGAGGCTTCGCCGCGAAACTCGCTCGCCGGTTTTGGACGACGAGCGTCTTTCTCCTGTTGTTTCTTTCCGCGTGGTCGCTGCAACATCGAGAGACGAATACGACTAGAAATAGGGTATATCGTAGCATTAAAAGCAAGTGTAATGCGGTTTTGTCCGCCGTGTTCGCGTCGAAGCTTTTCACGTCCTCGTCTGAATCGTCGTAGACGAACTAGATAGATAGAGCGCACGTTGTCGTACGTGTAAGTTTATAAATAATGAAGCCATCACACATCACACAATCGCTTAAAAATTCTCATTGTATTCACGCGCATTCGCGAAAAATATAACCCACTCGTCGATATCATCACCTGTCGTTGCTTTTCATCAAAATGCCGTCTAAGCAAAGAACGTCCTCGAAACCGTCCGGGAAGCAAAAGCGAGAGTTGAAAAAGAATCGCGTCGTTGTTCGGGAGAAGGGTGATGATGATGATGATGCCGGCGGCGGGGAAAAAGAGTACGCGGATAAAAAGGTTCCCTCATCCTCGAGGCCTGGTGCATCGGCGTCGTCGGAGAAAAAGATGAAGCCGTCGGGCGATTTCGTCGCTTTGACGACGACGACGAAGAAGTCTAAGAAGAAACAGTCGTCGAAACCTCGAGTTTTATACGTCGGTTCTTTACCGCACGGTTTTTACGAGACGCAAATGCGCTCGTACTTTGGGCAGTTTGGAGACGTGTTACGAGTGAAAGTTTCCAGGAACAAGAAAACTGGGAAATCGAAGCACTACGCGTTCGTGGAGTTCAAACACGCGGAAGTGGCGGCGATTGTGGCGGAGAGCATGGATAACTATTTACTCGGAACGCACGTTTTGAAAGTGAAACTGATGCGACCGGAGGACGTGCATCCGGAGACGTTTAAAGGCGTGAAGGGCGGCGCGGGGGAGAAAGTAGCCGAGAGGAGCGGGTTTAAGATTGTGCCGTGGAATAAACGGGCGGCAGAGCAGCACAACAAGAAGAGAGACGACGCAGGGGAGAGGAATCGGTTGAAGAAGTTGGCGAAGAAGGAAAAGGAGAGGATGAAAAAGATTAGAGAGAGCGGGATTGAGTACGAGTTTGAAGGCGGATACGAGAAAAAGCTCGCGGAGAAGATGAAGGATTTGAACGTTAAGAAGACGACGGAAACGAAGAAGAAAAAGACGAACAATAAAGCAGCGACGACGACAAAAGTTGAGACGAAGAAGAAAACAGCAGCAAAAGTTACAACGAAAGCGAAGACGCCGGCAAAGAAAACGCCGGCAAAGAAGAAAGTGGAAAAGATCGACGCCGCGGAGGAGAAAGAAGACGCCAAGCCGACGCCTAGAACGGCACGACGAAACCGAGTTGAAGCGCGAGGGAAGAAACGAGAAGCTGAACCTGAAGAGCCAGCCGCTGCGTCGAAAAAATCTGCATCAAAGCGTACGAAGAAGTAGGTCTTTAATCTTATATATAAGTTTTTATTTGCTTGCGTTCTCTGCCGTCATTTTATTGTACATTTTTGTTGATTACACAACATCTAAATCAAATCGACGTTCGTCGTCGTTTGGCTTGACAATACGTTCGCAATGTCGTCGATGAAATTCGCGTTACCCTCTTCTTCATCCATGCGCACCTCGTTAGTATCGTTGTCGTAATCGCTCTCGCTGCCGCTGTTCGCGCTATCGTCTTCCTCTCTTTCCAACGCTCTCTCGTAAAAGCACTGCATGACTTGATGACTCGAAGCTGTGCTCGCGAGCCAGGCGTCGAGAAGCGGAAGTTCCTCGTCGCCTGCGACCATGGTCGAGGACGCGAGTTGTTGTTCTTCTCCTTCTCCTCCTCCTCCTGCTCTTCCTCTTCCTCTTCGGAGAGACGATCTCCCGCTAAACTTATTACTGCTACTAGAAGGAGTAACAATAATATCGTCGATACCGTCGACGAACGATTTACCGCCGCGTTTCTTCCTCTTCGCGTCATCATCGTTGCGTTCGCGAAATATTGAGCTGCCTCGCATGACACTATTCGCGTGATGGTGATGATGATGGAAACTCCCTGGAGGCGTCGTCACACCTCCCATCGTTTGCGGCGACATCGATCTCGGAGGGAAAGCGCCACCGAAATGCAAAGATTTGGACATGACGACACTTTCGTGCTTCGTCGCAAACCTTCGCAAGTTGTCCAAAACTTCAATCCCGGGTCCACTTGGGCTCCAACCTGGATAGGCCTCTGTGAAACTCAGGAAGGATTTTTCCATTTTGCCTTGTCGCGAACGCATGTGTTTCCTCGCGTTGGTTTTCGCGCCGTAGCGTTTATTTCCGTGTTTCGAGAAATCAAACACAGATAGCGAACACACGTCGCCAATACCGGAGACTCGGGCGGTTGAGTTTCTCACAAACTCGACGATATCGCCCGCGGAATCGCTCAAAGGAAACCACAAGACGAATGGACACAGAAAAATACCAATCAACTCTTCGAAAAATGTCGTCGCTTTCAGAGGGAATAGCTCGTTCGTGAATTCATTTTTCACCTCCAACTTGTGCGCTGACTTTCTCCAGTATTTCGGGAAATGGTGCGTGTGCGCGACGACTCTCGCCATCGCCAAGTTTGGTTCAAACGCGACGTTTTCTTCAACTATAAACGCTCTCGAGGTAGCCAAAACCGCGCCCAACGAAGCCGTCAACCAGAACACGTCTCGGTTACCGATGTACGCGTTCAATAACCTGTCGTCCACCAACGCTAACAATAAAGCGCACGCGGCAAAAGCGCCCACAATGTACGCCACGAACTTCGCGCATATATCTGTTATAGGATTTGGAAACTGTTGCACGTACCTCGTCGCGTATTTATGCGCTGCATTTAAACGCCATCTCGCGAAATGAGGCAGCTCGTTGAACTCTCTCATTTTCCAAAAAGCAATCGAGCTCCACTCTCTCGTTCCAACCGCGCTCGGTTGGTGATAAAACCGTTCCGCGTTGTGCAAGACGAAATAAAACGTCATGAATATCGCCAGAAATGGACTCAAAAAGAAATTCACGACAGCTAACGTCTTAAATCGTCTCCTCAACGCCTCGACGTCGTAGAAATCTTTCCTCACGTGGAACTTTTCGTCAAACATCCAATTAAACACGGCCAAGTCAAAGTTACTCTGAACGGACTTTGTCATCCACGCGTCTTTCTTGCATAAGATAGACACCGGTTCTAACCTCGTGTTGACCACGTCTCTGTTGACCATGCCAATCAAATAATTCTCTTTCCGCATGATCCTCGCCACGATGTCTCTCTCGTCCAACACCGCGCCTCTTTTCCTTCTGAACGTCAACGCCCCGGTCTCTTGCACGTGAACCAACCTCTCCACGATTTCCACCCACGTGACGGTCCAGAAATCTCTATCGCTCAACGCGAGTTTCTTTTTACTAAATTCCCGCATCTCTCTCAACTCTGGCAAATCGTGCACCAATCGCGCCACGTTCCAACACAAATACGCCGTCGCCAACGCTAAATACGAGCACACGATAGAGTCTTTAACGAATCGTTTCGACCCTCTCAGCGGGTGACGCATCACCACGCAGTCTCTCATAATGTCGCACCGTTCCGCGTTTTCCGCGCACGTCGTTCTTAAACACTGCCAATCCACGGAGAGGAGTAAAAACCCCGACATCCAAATCGTGAATAACAGGATGAGCGCGTTCGCCACGCGCGAGGAAACTTGCCCGAGGAATCCTTTCCCGAGAAAGTGCTCGTAATACAAGCGGGAGAAAAATCGGTCCAGATTTTCTTCCTCTTCGCCTTCCTCGTCTGTCTCGTAACTGTCGTCGTCTGAATCATCGTTTACGTCGTCTCGCAGCAAACCACGACGGGGCCGCGCGTGCGATAAACCAGGCGGCGCGCGAAAATCATCGATATCATCGTCGTCGTACTCTTCTTCTTTTTCTTCTCCTCCTTTGTCGTCGTCTGCATCGTCGTCTTTCATCAAAGCGTCCCTTCGGGAAAGCTTTGAATCATCATCGTCCAAAACGAGTAACTTCTCGCGCGCTTGATCGTCCTCGTCCTCGTCGTCGTTACGACGATTCCGCTGGTACTCCTCGAGAACCGAGGGAAGCAACGTTTTCGAGCGTTTCTGGTTCGGGAGCGAAGAGTACATGAGGGCAGAGAGGGTGCTTTTTAGCGCATGTTTTTAGAGCACTTTATCTGATGTGGCAAGTGTCCGACTTTGAATAGTTGTGAAGAGATTTTACAGCGGCGGTACATCTTCGGTACATCTGTACGTGTGCAATAGTAATAACATCAATAAATAACAACAAACGCGTGATCTCTCTCTCAATCTCTCTCAATCTCAATCTCTCAATCTCTCTCAATATCTTCCATGAATTCTATTCGCCGACTACCAACGCGTGCACGCCAAACGCGAGGAACAAAATCCCCCCGCACAAACCAACCATTCGTTCGCTGATGGCACCAGCCATTCTTTTACCACCCAAAACTGCCGCGGATGTGCACAACCCGTGGCCACAAATCCCTCCGAGTGTGACGCCGATCGGGTCGTAATCGGCGGCGAGCGCGATGGTGGCGATTTGCGACCGGTCGCCCCACTCGGCGAGGAAGGTCATGAGAAACGCTTGGAGGAAGATCGGAGAGAAGAAGACGGCGAGGATGTCGTTGATCTTACTCCCCGGGCTTTGTTTCTTCGCTTTCGTTCTCGTTCTCGTCGCGGGACCGGTCTTTCCTCCTCTTCCTCCTCTTCCTCTCGTCCTCGACGACGACGACGACGTGTGCTCTTTCAGCTCCTTCTCCACCTCCTCTAACTCGGACTCCGCGTTCGCGTCGTACCCGACCGTTTGGTCGTACACCGAACGCAAACCGAACAAGAAAAACAGACCAGTCGCGACGTAGTGCGTGGTCGTTTTGTTCAACAAGTTCGGCGCGATGGCGCCCATCATGGCGCTTAATCCCGTCATCAGAGCTAACGCGAAGACGGAACCGGACCAAACCTGTTTTGGTTTTGTCGTGGGGGAAAAGAGTGAAAATCAGTCAATCAGTCGTATCGTTACCATCGCACATCTCACGAGAGAGAGAGAGAGAAGAGAAAGAATGCGCGGCACGAGGTGCTGATGCTGACGATGAAAAAGGACAAAAGCCTTCGCGCGAAGAATACCGCGCGACAAAAGCCGTTCGTTCCCGCGGTTGTTTGCATCATCACGAAAGAAGAGAGAATTCCAATTTCAAATTGGAATCAACGAACACATCAAGCGCGTCTCATATCTTACCGTCAAACGACTGTGATTCATGGCCAAAATAGCCGCGATAAAGAACGTCTTATCGCCAATTTCCGAGGCTAAAATCATCGACGCCGAGCGGAGGAACCCTTCGTCTGTGAGAGAGATCATTTTTATTCGGTGAAAGTACTTTTGCGTTCTTTTCTCTCTCGAGAGAATTTCCAACGCGGTGTCACAAAAGTGGCGCATTTAGCAACGTCGTGTGCACGTCCATCACATCGCGCGTAAAAGTCGCGCTCTACTGTCGAAAAGCAGGCGCTCTCTCTCTCTCATTAAACGCGCGTTCTTCTCGAGCAGTCGCGGCAGTTTGAACGGCAGTTTGAACGGCAGCAGCTCGCGAAAAGCAGGGAAGGAAGAGGCGGAGGAGAAGTCTCTGACGCGTTGTTTTTCCCGCGGGAAGGAAACGAAGGCATTTTTAGTAAACGACGATGAGAGACGCCGACGAGGAGGACGACGACGAGAATACGAACGGCGCGGGAGGCGAAGGAGGAACGAGAGGAGGCGCAAATAGGGGGGTGGTTCCTCCAATGCTCGAAGACTTGCTCAAGGAAACGGAAGAAACAAAATTGGAAATAAAAGAGGTCGAGGCGGACTTCGTCTCCTGTTACGAAGGCGAGACGAACTATCGCAAATACGTTTTATTCCTCCTGTTCATGATCGCGGTGATGCAAAATTTCGACCGGAACGTACCGTCGATACTCTTTCCGACCTTAGCGGTGGAGTTGGACATGACGGACGTGGATACCGGGTTAGTGAATGGGGCGTTTTTCTTACTCGTAAACTGCGCGTTGGCGATACCGTTGGCGAGATTGGCGGATACGAGAGGGAGGAAAGGCATTTTGATTTTTTGTTTACTGGTGTGGTCGCTGGCGACGTGTTTGTCAGCCACGGCGCAAAGTAAGGAGTGGTTGGCGTTTTTGAGAGTTGGGGTTGGTATTGGCGAGGCTGGGTGCGCGCCGGCGGCGTTGTCGTTGATCGCGTGCATGTATAAGCCGTCCGAAAGGGCGAGCGCGATGGCGATACAGGCGTTGGGATTAGCCGTTGGGATTGCGTTGGCGAACGTTTTAGGCGGGATATTGGTAGATAGGATCGGGTGGAGATCGGTGTTCGTGATGGCTGGAATCCCGGGGTTTGTGTTAGCTGGATTGGTTTATTTTACGTTGAGAGACGCGCCGATTGTTTTGAAGAGGTCGAATTCGAAAGCGAACAACGAAATGACGAACGAGGAGAAGAAGAGTAGCAACAACAACAACACTAAATCTATCGCAGTTAAAGAGTTTAGTCGAGCGTGTTCCGATGCGTGGGGGAGCGTTTGGGAGTGTGCGAAAGAGATGTTTCAAAGGAAAACGTTCGTCTATCTCGCCATCGCGTGTTCGTTACAAGTCGCCGTCGGTTTGTCCATCTTGACGTTCTTGCCGACATTTTTCATTCGCTCGCACGGGATGTCGAACCAAGAAGCCGGGGTGGACATCGCGGTCGTTTCTGGCGCGTGTGGTGCTCTTGGTATATTAGTGGGCGGCTTCGCGTGCGATTATTTAGTCAAGAAATACCACGACGCGCGTTGGTATCTGTGGTTCATGATCGTGTGTAACTTTATCTCCACGCCGTTGCTCGTGACGGCGTTTCTAGTGAGCAATAAGATTGCGTCGTTGGTGTTTGCGGCGTTCGCGGTGGCGTTTTTTATGGTCATGGTTGGCCCACCAGGCGCGGTGGTACAAATATTATCGCCGGATTCCATGAGAGCGACGTCGGCGGCGTTGTTCCAAGTCGTCACGAACGTCTTTGGAGGTTCAGTCGGACCAGCCGTGGTTGGCGCCGTGAGCGATCGACTTTCGGATAAGTACGGGGAAGAGAAAGGGTTGCGTTACGCTTTAGCCGGAAGCGCTGTTTTGTGCGTCTTGGGTCAAATCGCGTGGTTCGTGGCGTCTTTAACCATGCGCCAAGACGCGAAAAATGCGAAGGAAGACGCCGAACAGCTACTGATTTTGAAGGAGGACTATTTCGCCCACGTGAATACTCCTTCCCGAGAGGAATCGATGGCGTTACTCGGCGGTAAAAACGTATGATATAGAAGTCAATGAACTATAGTTTTTGTACGTACGTAACAGTACCTAGTAGCGATTAGGAGTTGTGTAATAGTAATAGTTGTGTAGTAAAGATGATGTTATCTTTTGAACGCTCAATAATAATAAATAATAATGGTACACTACAGTATTAACTCTGTATTTCGGAGGCCGCTGCGGCGGCGGCAGCGGCAGCCGCGGCGGACGAAACCGAAGACGAAAACAATTGTTTCATCCTCGTTTCAAACAGCTTCGTCTGATGCGTCAAGGTGGAATTCATCGACGTCGGTTCGATAGGACAAAAATTTTGCAACGGCGACGCGACGGCCGCGACGGTATCTGTCGTCGGATCGCACCGTGATATGATTTCTCTAATTTTCGCCGCTTCGTTCAGTTTCTGCTCAGCCGCCCACTTGTTTCCCATGTTTTCGTACGCTTTGGCGCACATCTCCAACGCGCTTTCAATCATCGTCAATTCTTGCGGCGTCTTTAATTCTCGAGCGGGAGGCGCTGGAGACACTTTAAAGTTCATGTTTTTCTCCTGGGTGTCGGTGAGTTCTGAGGACGCATGTTGCGCGTTACTTTGCGTGACCCGATTGATATCGACGAAACTGTCCGTCGACGCGCTCGGACTACTTCTGGTACTCCCGTCCATCATTACAGACGCGTTGTTGATATACTTTTGCCCCTTGGGCGATGGCAGCAATTCGTCGTCGCTCTTAATATCGCGCATACTATCACTGCTATTATTCGTATTATTGATCCCCAATTGCATTTGCAACGTACTCGCTTCACTCGCCGAGCTCTCGCCGCTTCGTCTTCTCAAAGCCTTTTCGGTGGTGGCTTGGTGGTTGGTTATTCCTCCGTAACTTTTCTTTCCAGAAACAGAATCATCCTCTCCGATCTCCGTGCTAATATCCATTGTTGTAGTTGTCGTCGTCGTCTTCGTCGTCATCATCGTCTCTGCATCGAGAAATTCTTGATGATGGTTTTCCGACCTCCCTCCAACCCCGAGACCCATCGGCTTCCTCTTCAATTTCCCTCCGCCGACTCTCGTCTGCTCCTCCAATATCGCCAACCGCCTGTGCCTCTGAAACCGTAACTTCTCCAAGTTCATCTGAAACTGCCTCGCGTTTATCCTCTCCGCCAGCTCTCGAACGACCACGTTCTCCAATATCGACGCGCACTCGCGAAACTCTCCTTCCGCCATGCTTCGCTTCGCGTTATCGAACTGCTCCTCCACGTGCGACAACTTCTCCTTCAACTTCGCTCGCTGATGTTTCAACTCGTTGCTCGTTTCCAAACGGATTTTCGACGGCGCGTCCATCAGTTTTTCCTCTTGGTACGTGAATTTCAACACCACCGGAGGACCACCGCGCTCAAAGTTGTTGGAATCATTATTATTCGTCGTCGCGGTATTCTTTTTCTCTTCTTGGTCTTCTTCTTCTGCAAAGACAACCACCGTGGATTTGTTACAGAAGGAAACGTGCTTGTTGGTCTTTTTTTCCGGGGAGGAAAAGTCATTCGATGATCGCCTCTTATTCTCGTCGTCGTTACTTCTTCCGTCCGGCTTTGAGGAAGAGTACGGCGACTTGGACGACGTCGAGGAGAGTTGTCGGCGCCGACGCATGATTCTTTTCAATCCTTTCTCACACCGTTTGGGTCTTTTAATTCCCAACAAAAACGAGAGAGGGCAACACGATGATTCAAAAACGAATTCTTCTGTCTCGCGTAAAAAACGCGGGCTTTTTCTCCCTTTCGCAAGCACGCGCTCCTTACCGCGTTCGCGCGCAAAAGTATACGTAGCGGGCGTGAAAGAGAGAGAGAGAGAGAGAGAGAGAGAGGGAGATCAAACGACGCGACAAAGCAGTCAAAAGTCTTTTCCCAATGGACAGAAAATCTGAAGATGACGAGAAAAAGTGCAAAAAGCGCCAAAAAATCTCAGGTGAAAAAAAGCAAAAAGTGCTTTTTTTAAAAGAGTCAGAAGACAAGAGAAGAAGAACAACAGAAAAGAACGAGAAAAATGGTACTACCGCTCCACGAATAAAGAGATCCTCAAAACACTCTCGTGAGTATCATTAAACGGTTTTTGGTCTCTCTCTTTTCTAAAGTTCGCCTTCTTCCGAGCTTTCTTTTTTGGCCGGAGGTGGCGAGGGCGAGCGGCGATGGCTTCGTCGTCCTCCGCGAGACGCCGGAGGTGGCGGTGGTTCGTCGACAAAGTCTCGGTAGTTCGGCGAGGGCGAGCGCGAGCGACCGTAGCCGCCGCCGCCGCGGCGGTCTCCCCGGCCTCGGGTGTCTCGGCCGCCGCGATGAGTGTCGTCGTCGTCTCGGCGATCGGATCGGCGGCGGTCTGGGCCTCTTTCGCGGTCGTAATCGTCGTCGTATCTGCTTCTTCTTCGCGCGGGCGGGCTGCGAGATCGAGATCGAGAGCGGGAGCGGGACCTTCCGCGTTTGCGGTCTCTGCCGCCGCCTCTGCGGTCTCGGTCGAAGTCGTCGCCGTAACGCGGTGGACGTCTGTCGTCCCGGCCGTCTCGACCACCACCACCGCCGCCGAATCTATCTCCTCCTCTGTCGCGATCGTCGTCCATAATCATGCCGGTGCCAAACCTCGGCGCCGGCGCCGCTCCGGGACTTCGTTCGCGAGTATCGTCTCGGCCGCCGGAAAACCCAATACCGCCTCGATCTCCTCTCGACGGAGGAGGAGGAAGGTCTCCTCTGTCTCTCATATCGTCGCCACCACGACCACCACCACCACCACCACCGAATCTTCCTCTGCCTCGGTTCATCTCTCTTCTGTCCGGGCACTCTCGCGCGAAATGACCGGTTTGGCCGCACACGTGACAGGTACGATCGTCACCAAACCCAGCTCTACCGCCTCTACCGCCGCCACCGCCACCACCTCCTCCGGGGCCACCAGGCCCGCCTCGGAAACCGCCACCTCCACCTCCACCTCCTCCACCTCCTCTTCGGGATTGGTTCCCCATCGCTTTCATTCGAATTTCCTTCTTGCTCAACTGTTTGGTGTATCCTCCTAAACCGCCGCCTAAGCGCATCGGTCGCCAATTCGGCGTCGTTCGTCCTCTCTCCGCGTCTACGATGACCCGTTTACCTTCAATTCTCGTCCCATCTGCGCGCGCGAACGCTCGTTTCATGTCATCTTCCGTTTCAAACTCGATAAACGCGTACCCCGTTGGTTTCCCGGTATCCGTATCTCTGACTATTCGTATCGCTTTAATATCGCCGTACCGTTCAAATTCTCGTCGTAACACGTCCTCGTCTTCGCACGCTGCGTACGGTAATCTCGCGACAAACAACGTCGCGTACGGGTCTCCAGTCGCTTTCTCGTCTTTATGCGGATCCCACGCTTTCAAAGCCTCTTTTAACATCTTCTTCCCTTTTTCTAATTTCTTTTTCGTCTTTGCCGGCAACAGCGCGAATTTTTCCTTCTCCTCTTTTCGCTTCCGTTTCGTCTCCTCGTCGATCTCGATGATCTCTCCGTCGTCGTTCACGTCCACGTCGGAGGCATCCTCGTCTGTGTCCTTCTCTTCTCCTAAAATCATCGACTCTCTCTTCTCTTCTCCTTCCTCGTTCTCCTTCTCGCCGAATAAATACAAATACTTCCCGATTCCCGTCAAACGTTTACACGTCTTCCTCGCTTTCGCCGGCGGAAACCACTTCACCGGCGGCCTCGCTTTGAACATGACCAACAAATTCGGCGGCAAACCCGTCGGGTGTTGATTCAAATTAATCGGTCGCATCAGTAAATTCGACGACGGATTTCCTCCCCCCATGAGTGGCATCATCATCGGAGCCCCTCCTGCTCCTGCTCCTCCGGGAGGCATCATGAGCATCGGATTCGGCGGGAACATCATCCCCGGTGGTCCTCCTCCTCCTCCTTGTGAAGGCATCATCATTCCACCGGGTGGGGGCATCATCATTCCCAGAGGCGGTATTCCCGGTTGTTTCATCAGTAAAGGATTGTGTGGTTGCGCATTCACGAACGGCGGTAAAGAAGATCCATTGCCCCCAGAACTCATTTGAGTAATTCTCTGGCCACAAACAGGAGGGTTTCTCTCTCTTTCTCTTTTTACTCACTTATATAAGACGGTGGTTTTAAAAACGAAAAGCCTCTGTTGCTTTCTTCGAGCCGCACTGTTTTGCTTGTTTGGGGAACGCAACACAAACACACGTACTAACGCGTTCTCACTTCTCCTTTAAATGACGACCCCTCGAAGTGATGAAGTTGCAGGGCGGAAATGCGTCTTCTCGGAAATTAGGGTTTAGAGTTTCAGAGGTCGTCCTTTCAAAATTCACGAAACAGACGCAACAGAGAGCGTTACACTATAAAAACGTCCTCCTCGTTTTAAAAGAAACCGCGTTGCTGAAATA
>ERZ651776.28-NODE-28-length-196620-cov-7.571493_pt1 | contig 196620 bp, 124 predicted proteins | sample MGYA00514761_ERZ651776 | MGnify/ENA metagenome assembly ERZ651776
GAGTAATGTGTATCGGTCAATTGCGCGCGCGTACGCGTGATTCGACCAAAATAGACACCATGTAGGCGTGTAACACATAATTACGCGTCTATGTACGAGTTTTGAATTCGTACATTCGCGATATAAGTGGATTTCACGGATGTTTATTGGATTTTCTTTCAGTGAAAATTTAGGGGAGTTCCGGATTAGGGGTTCGTTGCGACTTTAAATCGCGTTTCCGTGTGCGCAGTTCAAACATTTCGTGTGGAACAAACATGTCGTGTGGATCAGTTGTGTTGACTTCATCGATGTTATCACTCACTGCGGGCATTTTAAAGCCGTCCAAGTCGTGGTTGCGACCCCTATAGGTTTCTTGTTGGGTTGTATTTAAGAAATATATCAAATGAAAATTTAGGGGAATTTTTCCAAAAATTCACGATCTAGCAAGTCACATTGATTCACATTTGGCGCCGCTAACTTACTATTGTGTTGTTATTTTACAAAGATGACTCTAATATATTTTTCTATAATTTTCTACTTACACGTATCCTGAACCTTTACACGTCTTGCAAAGAATCATACCTGCTCCTTTGCAACCGGTGCACTCCATCGGAGACCGTCGCGTTAAACCGAGCACCGAGTCGTCGCGTCGATCTTTCTGCGTAATTTCAATCGGCGTTTCTCTCCTTCCCGTGGCATTGCAAAATATACACGCCTCGCCTCCCGAAGTTGCACACGATGGACAAGGTTTTGGTTCAGATTTTAAGCCTTGCACGATAGCGAGACCTCCGAATAGGATAGAGGTTGCGACGACTGATATCGCTTGGTTGGTCTCCTCGGTACCCATAGAAGATGGGTCGATGATAGAATGCGTCTTTATCAAAGACCGATGGTTTTGACTGTTTCGAGAGACAATATTTGGTTTAGTATTGATCCTCGTATCTTTTGCGCGCGATGTCGAGCATGCGTTACAGCTTCTTGCGATCATCGCTCTCGATTTTAACTAACGTCCCTGTATTTTAGATTTAAGTTTTCAAATGTGCGTAAGTTTAGAGAAAGAAGTCACAAGGAAACAACAACGACAACAATATCATGAAATATGTCAGACAAATGCCTCGATTGTCAATCAGGTGTTGCACGAATGCAACCTTCAGAGCGTGAAAACCACACTCACGAAGGATCAGATTCGTCATCTAATTATATTTCTGTCATCATCCATATTTATATGTGCGTTGTTGTCTTTTGTTGTAGGTTTCGAACGAAAAAATATCGTTCGGATGGTAAGGATGCCGCGCGCATCACGAATGTCTAACGCGTTTCCAGCTGTCCGATCGGCTGTTTGCTCTTCCTACTCACCCAAGGTACCATTCACTACCCGTAAAAGAACGAGTTCAAGGTACTCTGACACTGTGAGAGGATATGGGACGAAAAGTACGACAACGACGACGACGACGTTAGAAAGAAAGAAAGAGAAGAGAAGAGAAGAGAAAGAATAACACATTTTTCCCAATGAAAAGAGAGAAACCAGGAGCGTTCAGACGTCATTAATGAAAACAACGCGTAATCCACCAAGTTCTTCATCGCAAAGCTCTGAAGCAGAACTGGCGTTTTGTGGTGATATCATCCTTACGCCTCTTTTTTTCTTCTCGTTATTTTTGTTCTCTTTCCTTCCTTCTCTCCCTGTCTTTTCTCCCCTATCCATCTTTATTCAGCAAAGGATACAAGTAACGACGACGACGACGACAGACAGACGCAGACAGACAGACAAACAAACAAACAAACAAACAAACGCACCACGCTGCGCTGCGCGATATGGTACACGCTCAAAACGGACGTACCTTGTTTCGTTTCTTTTTCTATATATTTTCTACCGCGTCGTTGGTAAAAATCGGCGGAGGATCGGTCTTACTTAATCTCTCTCTCTCTTTTCTTCTCTCTCTTTCCTCCAAGGGCGGGAAGTACGAAAATGAAGAAGACGCCAAGCGAGGAGAATTCGCTCCCTCTCCCTCTCGTGTGTGTGTGTGTGTGTGTGTGTGTGTGTTCGTTTAAGAATTTGACGCTCTCTTCTGAGTGTGCGCTTCTGAGAGTGAAGAAGAGAAGAAGGAGAACGAAGAAGAGTTTTCGTCTTTTTCGCTCAGACATGTCAGAACCAAAAAGAACGAAAGAATAAATAACGCCTTCAGAATAACGCTCTCATCATATCATAATAATAATCAAAAGGATTTATTAATAACGCGATGGGACGAGGATTTAAACCGAAAGGCGGACGTGGCAGAGGCCGTGGCAGAGGATACGCCGCGCAACAAGAGCAAGAGGAGGATTGGAGAGCACAACAAGCGAGAAAAAGAAGAGGCGAAGACGAAGAAACGAGCGAAGAAGAGGAAACGAGCGACGATGATGACGATGAAGAAGACTCATCATCCGGAGACGAGGAAGAAGAAGAAGAAAAAGAAGATGACGATGGTGAGAAGATTGTCAAGGTGAAGGATTTTGATCGATTCGCAGGGATTGGAGTTCAAAAGGAAGAAGAGGAAGAGTCCTCGGATGAGGAGGACGATTCCTCGTCTTCCTCCTCTTTTGAGGATGAATATTTAAAGCCGAAAGCGAAGCCGAAAGCGAAAGCAGTAGACGAGGCGCCGCCGCCAAAATCTGCGAAGCAGCTCGCGGAAGAAATGGAGAAATTAAGGCTCGTGCGCGAGAGGAGAGCGGCGCAAGCCAAGGCGAGGATTGACGCTGAAGGCTTTGATAGATACGCGCCGCCGGAAGCTGGAGGGCGCCCTCGAGTCGAATGAAATATTATATAATATAACTAAACTTTTAGAATTATCAACTACACGTGCGACTGCTACTACGACTACGCCTATTCTATTTACTGCATGAATGCCGAGGGTAATCCTAACGATCTGCGAACTTTGAGTGGAGCGTTGGAGAAATTTCCATCAGGCGTGGCAGTGACTAAGGCTATTGAATACACCAAGTGGAGAATGAGTGTATACGATAACGAATTCAAAATCACAAATACAAAAGCAACGCACAAAATGGCCGTCATGTTTGGAACGAACGTTGCTCCCAGAGTCGCGCAAATTTGATCAATCAACGCGTAGACTTGCTGAACCATTAAGCGAAGGACATTTTCTCGAATAACTAAAGAGGAAATCGCGAGAGACGAAAAGACGCCGATGGTTCGAGCGAGCGCAGATATAGGCACGCTCTGCACCCAAGAGAACTTTCTCTTCCAACACATTCCCAAGGCTAGGCCGGTGAAACCATGCAAACACGCGTAATTTGAGGCGCGTAAAGGACCGCTAAGTAATGTCAACAAAAGGAACGCCACCAATAAAGTTCTCCAAGCGGCGACGTCGCCCCACCGCGCGGACGCTACGACGATTGGAAGAGGAAAGAGAGATCCTAAATAGGTTTCCAATCTGAACGACGCCGATAAGTGGAAACTTAAGCCTGTCATGGCAGCCAGCATGGCCGTCTCGACGACCATTCGCGTCGGTAACTTGTTCGATTTTCTTGTTTTCTTGTTTTTGTTTTCCACTTCTCCCGCTGTTGAAGCTCCAAATGCTGCTGCTGCTGCTGTGACTGCTGCTACCATCGCTCTGGTGATAATGGTGGTAGAAGAACGACGAAAGCAATTAGGTGTCCTTCGTTTTTGCGCAGTGCACGCATCGTTTCGTCTTTTTGTGTTGCCGCTTTCAATGCTCACTCTCTTTCCTCTGTTTTTGGAAGAAGAGGAAAAATGACATCCAGTTGATGACTTTGTGCGACAACCCGCACGCGACCACGACGACGAAGAAGAAGAAGATGAAGAAGAAGAAGCGGTGGACCGAAACAACATCGACGCCGATGTCATCGTGATCTTTACGGTATTGATTCTTCTTCTTCTCCTTTTCCTTTATCCCAAAAGTAGCGCGCTGTTTTTGAAGCGCGTCGTCCACTCTCTCTTCAACAATTTTCTCATCACACATCTAGAAGCAAGTTTTACTTTTTGATGGGCTTGTTTTTTGTCATCGCGTCTCGCCTGAAAATCCTCACTTTTCACTCAAAGATACAATAAAAAGATGAGGTACGTTCGTCGCGTCTCGTATTATAGCTCTTCTACGCGCGGTGCATTCTCTCGCGAACACATCAGTTCTACCTCATGGATGGGACGAGAGAGAAAATGCACCTTCGCGTGGCACTTGTAGCGCGCGATTTCCGTCTTTATGCTAATAAATGGAGGCGCAAACTTTTTTTAGGATTTTGCCTCTGCGAAAACGCGTCGCGTTCGCGCTCGTGCGAACGTTCGTTTCGTATGGTAAACGCATCATCACGCGCTGAAATACTATTTGCGTGCGAAATTCAATCGTTTTTCGGAATAACGGACGCTAATGAATCCTCGCGGACACAAAACTGACTTTATACATTTTCTCTCCATTTGTGTGTTCTCTCCAATCCCACAGTAAGCTCAACTCGGATACCTTGAAAGAAGGCGTGACCTTCATGTTGGAGAAATCCAAAGCCAAACCTAGAAAGTTTGTCGAAACCGTCGAGCTTCAAATCGGTTTGAAGAACTACGATCCGCAAAAAGATAAGCGTTTCAACGGTACCGTCGTTTTACCGGCGATGCCGAGACCGAAGCTCAAGATTTGCATGCTTGGCGACGCCAAGCACTGCGAAGAAGCCGCGGGTATCGGAATCGACAAAATGGACGTCGAAGCGTTGAAGAAGTTTAACAAGAACAAGAAATTGATCAAGAAAATGGCCAAGAAATACGCTGTTTTCGTCGCTTCTGAATCCGTCATTAAACAAATTCCAAGGCTTTTGGGTCCGGGTTTGAACAAGGCGGGCAAGTTTCCGACGTTGTGCACGCACAGCGAGTCCTTGGAAGCGAAAGTAACCGACATCAAGTCGCAAGTCAAGTTTCAGCTCAAGAAAGTGTTGTGCTTGGCCGTTGCCGTCGGTAACGTCGAAATGACGGAGAAGGAATTGTTCATCAACACGCAAATGGCGGTGAACTTTTTGGTTTCTTTGTTGAAGAAGAACTGGCAAAACGTCAAGTCCTTGTACATCAAGACTACGATGGGCCCGCCGTTCCGTATCTTCTAAATACTTGAAAGCATATTAACGCCCATACCTTTTTTACGAGAGGTATTTCGCGTACACCAAAGGTCGCAGGAGCACGATTTGCCCGATTTTCACCAATGAAAACGGGCGCACCTGTTTGTACTCTATTGGAAGATCGTATTAACTTACGTCGACGCTTGCTTTGTCTTTATAAATTTGAATGAAAAGAAGTAGTACACTATTTAAAGGATAAACATATTCATTAGATACTTTTGTTGTAACAGATATAGAGTATTCCCACGCATGTGTTTTGGTAAAGTTATTATATCAAGTGTACTCGCAAAAACACAACGTAAAAAAGCACCCACAGTCTCATCGTTCTCTTTCGTCTATCCATACCTCGTAACCACCACATTAAAAAAAAGGTTTGCACGCCGCGATAAAATAGAGTTCTTGATATTAAACGGAATGAATCCATGCGTAAACATCAATAAACTTGCCGTTGGAACCGCTTTCTCGCATCCTGACGCACGGCGGAGCGAGATGAGCACGAAGTCCGCCGCGCTGTGTTCTCTGTCTGTGCACAAGCGCCGTCGCCGTCCTCAAAATTCACATTCTTCTTCCTCTTGTTCTTCTTCTTCTTCTTCTTCCTCATCATCGTCGGCGTTCGGTATTTCAAGAAAGGAAAGCGCAGACAGGGTAACGAATGAATATCATCGCGCTTGGTGTGGCTTGACAACAACGCGTCGTCTGTGTGCCACGTCGAGCGATGGTGGGAATATTGGCGAGGAAGATGAAGAGTTCGAGCGGTTACAAAACGTAGACGCTTTCGAGGAACTCATTCGAATGGCAAAAGAAAACGGGGTTGATCCACCGGCACCAGCACCAAAATTTAATGCCGCTGCAGCCATGTGCGGACCAGTTGCAACTTTAGAAGGATCATTCGGCGGAGAGACGACTTCGAGCGGAGGAACGACCGCAACCGCGACTATTCCCGGTTTACCTCCAGGTTTGAAGAAGCCGCCGTGGCTGAGACAAAGAGCGCCGAGTGGAGAACGCTTTGAGTTCTTGAAAGACACCTTAGATAATTCGGAGTATAAAATTGCTACCGTGTGCGAAGAAGCCATGTGCCCAAACGTAGGCGAGTGCTGGAATGGGGAAACAGGAACGGCGACAATTATGCTCTTAGGGGACACGTGCACTCGAGGATGTCGTTTTTGCGCGGTTAATACGGCGAGCACACCAGCGCCACCGGATGATATGGAACCCGAGAACACTGCCAAGGCTATTGCTGCGTGGGGTGTTGGGTATATAGTGTTAACATCAGTAGACAGAGACGATATTCCGGACGGAGGAGCGGAGCACTTTGCGAGAACCGTGCGCACGTTGAAAGAGTTAAAATCGAGCGTTCTCGTAGAAGCATTGACGCCTGATTTTCAAGGTGATTTAGACGCGGTTAAACACTTGGCAAGCTCTGGTTTAGACGTATTTGCGCATAATATTGAAACCGTGAGGCGATTACAGCCTCGAGTTCGAGATCCGCGCGCGAACTACGAACAGTCTTTAACCGTCTTAAAAGTGGCCAAGGAAGCAAAGGAAGGCATGGTAACGAAGACGTCCATTATGCTCGGATTAGGAGAAACGGACGACGAGATTAAGCAAGCCATGAAAGATTGCAGAGATGCCGGGGTTGATATATTTACTTTAGGTCAGTATTTACAGCCAACGCAGAAGCATTTGACGGTGAAAGAGTTTGTAACGCCGGAGAAATTTGAATATTGGAGAGAATTTGGCGAGAAGGAAATTGGTTTTCGCTACGTAGCCAGCGGGGCCCTCGTGCGCAGCTCATATAAAGCTGGTGAGTTTTTTATCGAGACTATGTTGCGTAAAGACCGTAGTAAAGCTAAAAACTAAGACAAAGTCTCTCTCTCTCTTCAAAAGTAAATGTAATAATATATCTAATCATAAACGAAACCGCTTTCTTTCATTTTATTCTACTAATAATTTATCGATGATCTCTTTCAGTTCGGCTATGTGTTTGATCGTATACGTAGGCATCGGCTGAAAAGTGCTCGCATCGCGCGATTTGACGTTAATAAAAACCGTCGCTAATAACTCTGCGTTGATGCCTCCTTGAATATCAGCACCCAGAGAGTCCCCGACGTGGATGGCTTCGCTCGGCAAACATCCCACGTATTTGCACGCTTTCATAAAAATACCACGGTCTGGTTTCTCTTTACGTCCTGCTAACACTTCTTCACCACCTACGATTATGTTCTCAAATAACGTGTACGCGCTGCACGCTTCTAATTTATCTCTCTGCACCCGATGATGCCCATTTGTGATTATGCACATCTCTAAGCCTTTCGAGTTGATGTACTCGCTCAGTTCTTTCACGCAGTCGTGCAAAGGAAAAGTGCCCATGCGGTTGTCGTCGAAACATTTTTGACACTTCACTCCAACTTCTTCCGCGTTTTCCACGTTTTGCAACTTTAACGCGTGCTCCCAGACTCTCGAACGCCACGTGAACACGTCGGTTTTATACTCTGGATCCCACGGTGCTTTGACGAATTTCTCTTTAAAGTCCGCGACTAATTTATCCACGTCTAACGACTGGAATTTTTCTTCTCCAACCCAAGCGAGTACGCTGGTTTTCACGTCCGCGTATGCTCTCACGTCGTACACGGACGTTGGAACTAACGTGTCGTCTAAATCAAAGAACACAGCTTTGAGCGTCGACATTTTCTCTATCTACCTATCTGTGTGTTATTAAGAGGATGAGAATGATGGTGATGGTGATGACGATGATAGAAGAAGGAAGAGAGAGAGGAAGTATTTGTGGAGTCTCGAGAGAAAACTCCCGCCATTTTTTGAATGACAACAACAAATATGTTCGCGAAAGAGAGAGAATAAGAAAGAATAATGCGATTCTTTCGGAGAATGCAAAGGAGAGATGATTCGTCTTTGCATTCTCACTCGCATTCTTCGATGAATAATAATATTTGGTACGGTGCTGATGATGCTCCCGGTGTTATCGATGTTGACATTTCTTCTTCGGTGGCGATGCTGGATTACTCTTATTACAACGACAACTCTGCTGAATACACGAGCGATGGTAGTGGTGGCAAAATAGAATACGTATATGTGCACGATGATGATGATATACGTGATGGTATCTCTTCAAACTATCGGCTCGATGACGACGAGGAGGAAGAGGAGGAGGACAACGACATCGTCGCTGAAGAAGATTTTGTTGAAATTGAAAATTTGAGAGCGGGAGGAGAAGAAGAAGAGGAAAGCGCCCCGGTTGCTGTTGTTGTCAAAGGAGAGGAACTTGAAAACACAACTGAAGAGGAAGAAGAAGATAGAAAGATAGGAAGAGACTACTACACCGAGTTTGATGATTTTATAAACGCGGTCGCTCTCGAAGAAGAAGAAGAAGAAGAAGAAGAAGAAGAAGAAGAAGAAAGAGAGGGTGTTCGCGCAAACAGTGAGAACATGGATGAGGAGGAACGGACGAGAGCAAAAGAAAGTGAGAAAGAAGAAGAAGATAAATTGGAAAGCTCTCAGAAGCGCGAGAGGATAGGTTCGCACGACTCTGCGACAACTACGACGAGAGATGTTCAAGAAGAAAGCGAAAAGCGATCCCAGACGGGACGCGCTCACGGCATGGAAGGAGAAAATGAAAGAAGAAAAAGAGGAGGAGGAGGAGAGGAAATGAAGGGCGGCGTTTTTCGTCATTTTAATACGTTTACTAAGAGTATCTCGCACGATGTGAACGTGCGTTCTCTGCTCACAAATGTACTGTTGGGGGATAAATGGGTCATACATTTCGATGGAATACCATCGATTCGGTTTCGAATTGACTTCAACGTGGAAAATTTTCGTACCTGGAAACGATGGACCGCAACGCGCTGTTCGGATATTTCAAAGTGGCTTCAAAAGAGGAGGCGCGCAGCGGCTGAATCTCGACGAAGACACAGAGAGGAATATATTCGCTCCGTCACGAAGAGTCCGACGAAGGAAAAGAAAGAAGAGGGGACTCCCAAAAAACTTCTTCCGATTTTTTCTTCGCGGCAAAAGAAAGATGTTGCAATAAAGGATGATATTAACTCACCCCAAAGCGGAATGAATTCGATCGACAAAGCCCCGAGTAGAAGCACGCCAAAGTCGTGGAAAGAGAAGGAGGAGGAAGCTTTATTTAAGATTTTAAACGCTCGGAAAAAGAAGGAAACGAACGGAAGAAACAACAACGCTGCAGCCAGCGACAAAACGAGAACACTTCCGTCATCGAAAATGTTCAAAGATAAAATAGCGAGGAGGGCAACTATCTTGCTTCACATTTGCCCCCCTAAATAGATAGATAGATAGAAAGATAGATAGATAGAAAGATAGATAGAAAATAAAGTGTGTCGCGTTTAGTCGTGTACACTCAGAAACATTTTTGATAGATTCGTCTATTGTGTAAAATACGCATAAATATTCAGACAAATTTATATATTCAATTCAATTTTGTTTCTCTTTGTACTTCGCCATCTCCTTCTCATACCGCACCTTATCTTTCTTTGACAAATCCTCGTATGGTTTCTTATCGGCTACACTCGTTGCGCTCCACATCTGGCCTAGCTTCGACATAACATCTTTGGGAGCAGTTTCTTTGGGAATCGTAGATCTCTTTGCCGCGCAGAAGATGATGTACGCAGACTTTGCGTTCTTCGGCGCGTCCGGGTCCTTCTTTCGTCGCTTTCCTTGCTTTTCATCGTCATCAGTTTCTGGAGGTTCGTAATTCTTCATCGCTTCGTTAAACCGCGCTCTATCTGTTTCGGCTTGTTTTTCGTAAGGCTTTTTCTCTTTGTCCGAGAGCGCTTTCCAGCGTTTCCCCAATTCCGTCATGATTTCTGTGGCCGCCAAATTTGGATTGTCTTTGGCAATATTCGCTCTTTCCTTTTCACAGAAGCAAATGTATGCAGATTTAGCACCTTTTGGAGCGCTTGGATCTTTCTTTCTTTTCTTTTGTGCAAGAAGCGCAGCTTTGATGACAACTGTGCTCGACGGCGCTGGCTTCGGCAAGTCTTTCTTATTATCCTTCTTTTTCTTATCTTTCTTAGATGGAGTTTCAGCAACTGCACTCGTCTTCTTCTGCACGCCACCGTTGTCAGTATTCTTCAATGTCTTCATGATTTTCGACAAGCCTCCGGGAGTCATTGTCACTTTCTTCTCGACAGCGGCGGGCATTTTTTTCTTCTGAGCAGTCGGCGTCGCCGCTTTCTTTTTACCTTTACTCGAAGAACTGCTGCTAGAGCTGCTGCTACTACCGGAACCGGAACTACTCGAAGAGGAAGAGGAGGAGGAGGAGGAGGAAGAAGAAGAAGAAGAAGAAGAAGAAGAAGAAGAAGAAGAAGAAGAAGAAGAGGAAGAAGAGGAAGAAGGTTTCGGAACTTCAGCCTTCTTCGTAGCTGCCGCAGGATTCGTTGTCTTGACTTTTTCCGCTGCACTCTTGTTCACTCCTTCTACAACCGCTGGTAACTTCGCATCGTACCCTAAGCGAGTCGCGACTTCACCGAGCAACATTCGCGAAGTTTCGTTGAACGTCTGAGGTCTTTCTTTTATGACACCAATCATGGATGTCCACACTCTCGTCGGGAGTCCTTTCTTTGATTTGTAGCCGCCTGGATAGGCCTTCGCTACTATCACACAAACGGCAATGAGAGGTGTTGAAGGTGAATTGATTTTTGGAGATAACGCTTGGATACTCGCCAGCGTTTCCTCGTAAATGTTCTCACTCCCATCTGCCAAATCTGCTTGGCATTTCTTCATTTCCTCCACAACCCCTTTTACAGACGCGTACGCTTTCTGAGCAGAATCTCCAGACAATTTCTCGCAAGCCAATTTAAAGCCAGAGTGCTTCATCAAGGCCTTAGCAAATATCGGAAAGCGGACATTGGTTTTCTTTGATGTATCCAGCAATTTCGTAATCTTCTCTTCTGTCGTCATCTTAGTATCAGGTTTTGAAGCTGCAGCGGCGGCTTGTCCCGCCGAAGGTGGGGTCGGCGTCTTGGCTTTCGCCACAGCGGCGACTGGTTTCGGCGCAGAGGCGATTGGTTTTGGCGCAGTAGCGTTTCCTGTTTTGCTTTTCTTTGCCGAAGGCGCATCAACGTTCGCGGCTTCGGAGGCGAATCTACTCTTCAAATTCGGAACCGGCGGGGCGGCGGCAATTGTCGTTGCGCCTCCCACAAGGTAACCGTCTCCTTGAAACCTGGACTGGCCGGTGGAAATCGGTGTCGAACCTTTCGCCACGGCTTTCACGTTCGCATCGATCAAGGATTTTGGAGATAAAACGTCAATCGTTCTCGCATCGAAGCCTGATTTCTTCGCGCTCGAGTTGCCCGCTTTTTCTCCTCCTTTTTTAGCCTCCAGCTGAGCTAAATAATTGGTGAACGGAAGCGATCGAAACGACTCGTCGTCGACTGGGTACGAGACGCCAACGCCGGCACCTTCGTCGTTCTCGCGTAAGAATCCATTTATGCTGGTCACTTCCACTTCTCCGTATGTCTTCCCGTACACCTCCGAGTGTTTCTTCTCAATCGCACGGGCCAGCGTTTTGTAATTCGAAGAATTCGGAAGGACAACGACTACAGTTGTCGCGTACGAAGTCATCACCTTGCATACTTTGAGGTCAGACATTTTCTCTCTCCCTCGTCCCTTTCTCTTCTCTTCGCGCAGGATCGTTCAAAGAGAGATAAAGAATCGCCCCCACTCTCTAATGCGTGTGGTTGTTTGTTGTGGTGGTGATAGGGAACACCCGCGCTGTTACAATAATAATTATGAAGAATCGGCAAATTCAAATTCAAAAGTTGTTCTTCTTTTGTTTCGTCGTTTTGGCATGCAGTTGTTGAAGCATCGAGGATTGAGCCATTTCTTGGGAAAAACAAGTGCCAAACAACAATCTGGGCATCACCACAACATAATACGCACCTCGTATTCATAACAGAAGAAGAAGAAGAAGAAGAAGAAGAAGAAGAATGATGATGAGGAGGAGTACATTTCCGTGTTCCTTTTCCTCCTCCTACCCCTCCTACCCCTCCTCTTCCTCCTCTTCCTCTTCCATCTCGGCGTTGGCTTCTTCTGGGAAGCGCGTTATTAGGAGCAAAGAAAGACCAAAAGGGGTGGTGGTGGTTCAAAATCATCGCTCGTCTCGTTACGAAGAACCACTTTCACGCTCCTCTTCCTACCAGTCTTTCTCTTTTCAACTCTATGGAAGGGGAAGGAGAACATATGTTTCTCGCGCGCGGCGAAACGACGGCGACGATGAAGAAGAAGTAGAAAAGGAACAACAACAACAACAACAACAACAACAACAACAGAAAAATGTAATCTTTCAAGATATGCTCGAAGGACGCGTTCGAGGAGGTTCCAAGATGTTGAAAGGACCATCGTCTGGAATCGGAAGCGTGCTCGATATAGCTCAATATCGAAGTAAATGGGACGTTCCCTGGGGTGGATGGACAGTATTCGGAGGTATTGTCGGCTGGTTAACGAGCTTTGTTCTCACGGCGGCAGTCTTAGTTCCGCTCTTCGTCTCGCAAGCGCTCGGCTTAGACCGAAGTCAGTTTGATGTCGAGCAACAGGCGCAGTATTTATTACTGGTCCAGGTCGCTGAAACGGTGATATCTTTGGGCATAGTATACGCGTGCGTTGCGAAATATAAAGACGAAATGTTTTCGAAGCCAGAGAACGATTGGTTCAGGATTGATTTTTCGCATCCGCTGGACACGAGTAAAAACGGCTGGTTGGTATACGGCATCAGCGGTTATCTGCTGACCTTTGTCGTCGTCGCGTTGACTGGATTTGCGATCGAATCTACGCAAGAAGTTGTACAATCTATACAAGACAGTCAAATTGCAAACGATCCAAGCTCGACGATCGATGCTATATCCGCGGCATCGGCTTCAGCTACCACGGCGAAAGTTCAAGAAGCTGGAACAATCGACGGCGTCTTACCGTTGATTAAATCAGAAGACCCAGTGGCTGTCGGATCTCTGCTCGCAGTGACGAGCGTTTTTGCACCTCTTTTAGAAGAGACTGTTTTTAGAGGGTTTTTATTAGCTTCGCTCACAAAATGGCTGCCCGCTCCAGGCGCGGTTGTGTTTTCGAGTTTCATTTTTGGATTCGCGCACCTGGCGCCGAGAGATTTTCCTGAACTCGTTGCGCTTGGGTGCGTGTTAGGCTTTTCATACGTACGAACGAGAAATCTCCTCGTCCCTATGTTCATCCACTCGTGTTGGAACTCGGGAGTACTCGTACTCGTGCTTGTTGCGATACATTTGGGGGTCGCTGACGAGCTGGGCATTCCCGGGTTTTAAAGTCGATTTTTTAGAAAAAATGTTAGCTTTAGTGGTATTTAGAATAGCAGCTGTAGTAGAAGATAATGATGGATGTACACTCCGACCGCACAACATCCCAGACGTGAATTTTATTCGCGCGGGCAAAAAAACACCACAGCGCAAATGTCAGATACTACTACGAAAGCGTACGCGGCGCTCGAAGTGAACGCGAAAAAGCTCGAACAGATTGAAATAGATTTGCTCCCGTTAACGGACGACGGAGTAGAGATTAAAGTGGAATGCTGTGGGCTTTGTGGAAGCGACGAGCACTTGATAAAAGGTGATTATGGAGAATACGCGGTGTTCCCTCAAGTCTGCGGACACGAGGTCGTAGGTACGGTCCGCCAAATCGGGAAAAACGTGAAAGATGTAAAAGTTGGTCAAAGAGTCGGAGTCGGTTGGCAATCGGCGTCGTGCCACTCGTGCGAGTGGTGCACTAAAAATAACGAACAGCTTTGCGGAAAAGTGAAATGTACGTGTTGCGAAGGCAACCGAGGCGGGTTCGCGGACGTGATGCGATGCGAAGATTCGCAGTTTGTTTTTCCGATTCCAGATTCGTTAGATAGTTGCGAAGTCGCTCCGATGTTATGCGGAGGGCAAACCGTGTGGACACCGTTGAAGGAACAAACGAAGCCGGGCGATAAGATTGGGGTGTTAGGCCTCGGAGGTCTCGGGCACATGGCGATCAAATTCGCAAAGGCGTTTGGAAACGAAGTCGTCGCCATTAGCTCTTCGGATTCGAAAAAAGAAATGGCTCTCGAACACGGCGCGACTGGCTTTCTGGTGCACACCTCGGAAGACGAGATGGAAAAAGCGGCGGGAACGTTGGATTTTATTTTGGTGACCATCGCGACATCAGAAACGGTGGAGTTTGAAAAATTTTTCAGCCTCTTGCGACCTCGCGGGACTATGTGTTTTGTAGGTATGGTTCCCAAGTTTATGATTGATACGTTCACCATGGGTTTCACGATGACAAACTGCACGACCTCGAACACCGGAAGCATCAAAGACATGAAAGAAATGCTCGAGTTTTGCGCGAAGAATAAGCTTGGCGCGAAGGTGAAGAAAACACCGTTGAGCAAAATAAATGACGCGTTAGATGAACTCCGAAGCAAACAATCCGCGTTCAGACACGTTCTCGTGAATGATTTATAGCGAATGAACATTAATACAACGAACATTATACAACGAACCTTACTACAACGAACCTTAATACAAATGCTCTGTTCCCTCCTCGTCCACCTCCTAAATCTCCTTTTTTTTTAAAGGGGCTGGCGGCTGAAAACACGCCAGTTCTTTTGCATTGTATTCGTGCGCACGGTGGTTGGAAACTTTCTAACACATCCATAAGACAGAACAGGCACCACATTATCGAAACATCATATCGGATTCCTTAAAGCCGCAATGACCTTTACTACGGTTTCAACGCGCGCAAGCTGGTGCGTGCCTCGCGCGCAATCAGCCCAATTTGCAACGACTTCGTCCACTTCGTCGCTTTTATCGCGGTTTCCGATGAACAAGAACACGCACCACTCGTGCATCTCAATATCGCGAAGAATACAACACCATCATCGCAGCTGCTCTCTACGCGCGAAGAAGAAGACGTACGAATCTTCCGAAGAAGCTGCAGAAGATTTATTGTTTTATAACGAAGAGGATTTGCTGGAAGAAGACGAGGAAGGAGTTGAATTGTTGGAGAAAACTCGAAAACTTTCAGCAGAGGAGTTGATAATTGAAGACCGCGAACTCGCCATGCTCGGACTCGACGTCGACGGAGAGGACGCTGATTATGACGACGAGGATGATGACATAGATGGTCTCTTCATTGAAGGAGAGGACGGCGAGTCCATGGATATCGCCAGTTTCCTAAAAAAGAATGGCAAAATAGACTCGGAGAACGACTTTGATTTTGAAGAAGACTTGAACTTTGACGTCAGCGATGAAGATTACGATGATGATAATGCTGATGACGACGAGGATGATGAAGAGGATGATTTCGTGTTCATACCGAAAGGCTCCGGAATCGAATTCAAATCTGAGGATTTGTACAACATCGACTCCCCGACGAATAAAGATTTTGGTTTTCTCTCGGAGTATGTAAAGACAAAACCAGGTTACGAAGAAGATATCGACGGGGAAGGCGATGAATCAAATCGCACGACTATTAATACCGCAACGCGGTCTCCTCGAAAATCTAGGAGCAAGAACGATGTCTTCATCCGCGACACTTCCAAGGACAAAGCTCCGAAAACCTCCGAATTCGACGCCAAGAGCGAGGAAGAGGATTATCTCGCTTTTGGTGCCGACGACGACACTAAAACGAAAAAACGACTCGATTTAGCGGCAAAAAATGCGGCGTTAATACAAATGGGTGTCCCGAAAGCATTGTTGGAGCAAATTGAACGAGAGCAAGAACTTGTCGATGCCGTCAACGATAAGAAGAAGAAAAAGAACCTGGATTCCTTTGGTGAAGAGAAAAAGACGCACAAACGATTGCAGATTGTGGCGGGACGACACTCAAGGCGCGTAGTTCTTACTCCATCTGGGTTGAACACTCGGCCAATGATGGGCGTCGTCCGTGGGGCGACGTTTGATATGATTCTAAGTCTCGTCGGGTCACGTTCAAACGTGCAATTCCCAGAAAATTCCAGATGGTTAGATTTGTTCGCCGGTACCGGCGCGATTGGATTAGAGGCGCTTTCGAGAGGATGTGTAGACGCACATTTCGTTGAGATGGACGACTGGACGGTTAAAAATGTCACGCGCGTAAATATAAAGACGTTAGGGGAAGAGAAGAACGCTACGGCGCACTGCGCTTCCGTGGAAACGTTCTTACAAAGACACTCCAAAAACACCTCTGGTGTCGGTGGAGCTTTCAATTTCGTGTCGTTCTGTCCTCCATACGAGAAAGTTTCATATCCGGACCTTCTTTTAGAAATAGATTCGTCGCCTTTGGTGAGTGACGATGCCATAGTCTTGGTTGAATACGCCATCGGGCAGCGAGATGAAATCAAAGCATCGATTGGTAACCGTCTGAGACGCGTTCGAAATCGCCGCTACGGTCGAACGTTTGTCGCGCTTTACGTGTGCGATGGGCGCGAGCTGGACGATGACGTTGTCGAAGAACCAAAACTTCACGGCAAAGCCATGAAGTAAAAATTGCTTATGGCATATGTAAAGTTATTTACAACAACAGTGTACTTTAGTTAGGTGCAACTTTTCGGTTGACTGATTTCAAACGTATGCGCTTAAGTAAAACATTCTCTCATTCTTTTTTTCAAGACCACAACGCGGTAGCTTTTCCTGCTTTGTTCAATTTCTCAATCACCGCCGAAGGTTCGATTGATCCAGTCACGGTGACTTTCTTCGTATCTAAAGTTACGTCGAACGATTCAACACCTTCCATTTTACCTAAAATGCGTTTCACCGCGCCCACGCAGCCTTCGCACATCATATCCACTTTGAGTTCTGTAGTTTTCGCAGAAGACATGCTTCTTCTCGCTTTATCTTTCTTACTCTATCGATGCTGTTCTTTATCGCTTGCTGTGAAATACTTTGATGTGACGAGGAACTTTGAAACGCCTATTTTATGATGTGTGTTTGAAATGTTCACGCGAAGAAAGCAAAATCAACACAAAAAAAGGTGTAAAGGTCATCAAGAAGAACCAACCTTACTCTATCTTTCTCTCTGGTTCCGCTTTGAAGAAAGTGCTCGCGTGGTGCTGCTGTGATGAAATCCATCGAGAGTTTCGCAGATTACGTTTGATAGAGGGAACTGATATAGTTTATCCTCTGTTTGTCTTTGCTTCCATTCGAGACAAACACTACAGTTACGAGAGTATAACATAACAGATAACAAGAATAGCAAAGGATGGAACGCAAAGCAGCAATTATGAGCCAAAGAAGAAAGCACAAATATCGCAACGATATGGAAAAGCCGTTTAATTTTTGTAGAGAAGCTGCAAAAGGATGTCACGTGTGCTTGATGGCGCCAAACAGAACGAGCGACTTTCTGATTGGCTTGGAGAAATTCTACGCTGACGAATACGACTCAGACGTCGAGATACCTTCGGTTGCATTAGATCCAGACACGAATACCTTGACTTTAACGAATACACACGATTATGCGCTTTCTGCGACGATATCGGTCAAAGGTCTTCGATGTTTAGGGAAAGATGGTACAGAATTGGAAGCCGGTAATACGGTATCGAAAGACGGCTGTAAGTCAACGTGCACAACTTTTATCGTAAAGATTCCCGCGAACACGTTCTTGCACGTCTGTCGATTGGTCGTGGACTTGGAAAGAGAAGGCATCAAAGATAGAGACGAACTGTTAGAGTTTGTCATGCAGAAACTCGATTCAGACGTCCAGAGATGCGAAGGACACTCGAGACCAAACGATTTCCATCCGTTACATCTTACTTTTCCTTTTCAAAATACGAAACATGAAAAGGACGAGTGTTTCTATTTGTGCACGCAAGGCATCGGAGGGAGCTTTACGCACACTTTCTACGGTAATTACCACGCCATAGATTTTCGATGTGAAGTCGGCACGCCAATTGTCGCCGGGGCAAACGGGATAGTTACGGATGTACGAAACAATGCACAAGATCAAAGCACGGGCATCTCGGCGAGCAACTTGTACTCATGGAATTCGATTCAGATTCGCGTCACTGAAGAAGTGAATATAAAAGACGGAGAGGTAGAGGAAATCAACGCGGATAGCGCGGAGCAAAGGAGTAGTAGCGGAGCTTCAACAACCGCATCCGCACGAACGGGAATAGCCGGTTTGAGTATATCTGAAGCGACGGCGGCGGCGGCGGTATCATCACCATCATCATCCAAAGTTGGACAAGCTGGCCCTTTGTACATTGAGTACGTTCATGTCCAAGAAAACTCATTCAAAGTTCAAGTTGGAGATGTCGTGGAGAGAGGCCAAATCATATGCCGTTCGGGTGAGAGCGGATTTTGCCCAGAGCCGCATTTGCATTTCAGCGCATTTCGTAAGTCGGATAGCAAAGCGCCTACGGTTGGCGTGAAGTTTATTGCATCTGAAGTAAAAGATGCATTCGTTCCAGAAGCAGGAAAGATGTACAATGCGCGCATCGGGGAGAGGAAAATATAGTAGGTACAGTTCGCCGCAAAGCGTTCACATAGCACATAACATAATCAAATCTAATATTTACGCACTTTTCAATATTGAGCGTTTTATTCCTACCAAGCTCTCTTCTATTCTAGTTCCCGCTTTCGTTTTATTCGTTTTATTTACGTTTAACTCCTCAAGTAGCACGTCGCACTGGTCCACAATCGCTGAAGCGACATCCGGCGCGACATTTTTCTCTTGAAAAGATGACAAAAAACGCGAGCAATGCATCGCAATGTCGTGCAGTTCTGCAGCTAAAATCTCTGAGTGCAAGTTCGTCCGTTCGCTCGCAGTTCCCGCATTTAAAGAATGAATCGGTGAGGGGGATTTCAAAATACCTCCGTCTGGCGTTTTTGGCGATTTTGCATCGTTAAAACGCTTCCTGCCCAACGGCGTCCCCAGAGCTTGCCCGCCTTGATTTGATATGAGCGTCGGCGTCGATGGTGTCTTTGAGACATTGGTAGTGTTGCCATTAGTTGGCGTCGAGGAGGTAAACAAGACCGAGTTCTTCGTCCCGAGAGGCGTGGTCGATGGTGTTAAACCTAACATCAACGGGCTCGCGCCATTCGCGGCCGGGGACAACGCCATAGGAGAAAGAGCTGAAGATTGAGTTCGTAGCGATGTGAGCACGCGCGAGCCACGATTCAGAACACCAAACCAACAGCTGGATAGTCCTGCCTCGGATGGTTTAAGTGTACGGGCTTCCTCTGCTGCATTCTGAGGTAAACAACAATTGTGCGAGGTGGCGCCGGAGTGAACGGGCGGAGCCGCAAACCACCTGAGAAAGAGAGCGGCTTCATCGCGAAGGTTCGCTTGTCCGTTCGGAGATTGCACTTGCCAGCCAAACTTCAAACGTTCATCGCTAGATATAGAAGAGAGTAAAGCGCAACACACTTTTGCCTTCCGTAGATTGCTGAGTGTAATTGACGTTGGTTTCATTGCCGAAAGGATATAACGCTCCACCAAGCACGCAAACGACGCTAGTTTGGAAGTGACGGAAGAATCTATATCGGAATTTCGCAAACTCCTAGCAAGTTCAGTTGATATTTGAATCGATAAATTCAACGTTGCGAGTTTCAAGACATCCAGTTCTTCAAAAGATTCGTCTGCCATGGGAGTGTACTCATTCAACAACTTTGCAACAAGTTCGCGCACTCGGTCGTAAGCACCCGTTTGCGCCAACACATATGCTCCTTCGGGCGTCTTTGCCAACTCTAAGCACGCGTACAATGCAGAGAAGACAACGTCAGAAGAGGTTAATCGGGCGAGTTCGTCAAATTTGGATGGATCGCAATCCACTTGTATTTGTTCTCCACTCGTTATCGCTACTCGCAAGCTTGCGAGTGAGTTGTTGTTGGAGTCAACGGAGGTGAAAGCGCTAGATATGTCTGGGATAAACATTGACGATGAAAAGTCGTCACTTCCAAGGACAAGCATCGAAGGGGATGCAAACGCACCACCATTACCGAACAACTTTGTTAGTAGTCGCAAAGCGCAAACAGAAGACGCTGCAGGTACCGCATTCGATACCGCCAGATCACGAATCTGTGGAATAGCCTGAGACGCCACGTTCCCTATATCTATAGCTCTGGCTGCGTCCTCCGAGTTGGCTTCCTTCGACCAACATGATAGACTTCTCTCGAATGCAGCACACGAATGTGCACACGCAATGTGACTGATTGGACATATTTTAGAAGAGAGAAATGCACACGCCGCACGCGCAACATTTTGTAAAGCCTCGTAATCTTCGTTTGCGCCATCGCTTCGATTCGCAGAATAATTTTTGCGAGAACAGCTCCATAGCCGGGCAGAGATTTCCAACAACTCGCAAAGCGAGACAATCAACGAGACCTGTCTCGGACTTTCCGATCTGCGGTTTTGGACCGCGTGGATGAGTTCAAGAGCGATTGTGTTCACCGTATCTCTTCGCGAATGATGTGACCACTTTTTAAGAATTGAGGGCTGAACTAACGAGAAGCCGCAACCATTCTGTTCGTTGTTGTCGTTCTCTCCATCAGATGTTCTCACCTTTCCCCCATCATTTCTCGATCCCAACGCAGATATACCTACATTTGATAATGGAGCTAATAATTTCTTTTTCACGTGTTCCTTACGTTCCTCCAGAGCTTTTAGTTGCTCGGCGTCCAGCGCGTCCAACTCTGGGCCCACAATGTTCTGGAAGGTTTCCAAAGATCCAGATGCTTTCAAAAATGCGCTCAAACTCTCAATCGCACTTATCTTGGCATCACACAGGCTCACAACGAGCGACACTTCGCGCGAACACGCCGCAACCTTGCGAGCAAGCGATGCAAGACGCGTTTCTGGTGCGCCCCATCTACCGTCATCCGTGTTGAAGACACCGCAGGCACGCTCAATCCATTCCGAATCGTAAACATATGAATCTCCGTAGACAGATCCACCACTTAAGCCGATTGGCGCATCTACAAAGATGAAATTCTCACAATTGGACGTTGTTGCATGGTGTAATAGATCATTTACACGTGAAGATGCGTGTCTGATGTCTCTAACGAACGCATCATTGTCTGCGAATACGGTCTCAAACGTCGCCGTAGCTGCGTGCGCAACGTCCGTGAGCAGACGCGCCGCGGCTTTTTGGCCTTCGCGCGAAAGAACCTCTCGAGCCACAGGTTGCTCGAGAAGAGATCTCGCTAAAAGCTCCGCACCTGCTTCAAGGGTAGCTGAAGCGAAACAGACGCTATCGCCTCCAGCCTGAGCTGTTGCTAACTCAGCCGCTGCGGAGAGCATCACCGCCCGCAAACCTAATATGAATATATCCATTTTCATCCATGCCACGTTCGTTTTGTCTTCCACAGAAGATAATGAGAGCTTTATCGATCGAAGCAAGCCTTCGTCTCGAGACACAAAGTGATGCACAGCTTCGCGTAAGTGCTCAGAACGGTTCACTGGAACAGTCAATGCAACCAAAGACTCGCTAGCGAGAATACCTAGCGAAGACGAGAGCGCAGAGAACGCGTTGGCGTGGACGACATCATCATGATTTGAAGCTTGTGAGCACACTTCATTCGCACGTTCGACGATTGATGCGAGCTTTTGAAACACACGTGGCTCAGAAGCCAAGCCGTCGACTGGATTTGGTAAAGCAACCCTTGATTTCCAGAAAATATTAAGCGCAAACGCAAACGTGGCCCCGTTTTTGACGTCTTCGATATCCAGTATTTTATCCAAGGCTAACCAAAGTTCATCGTATGTTGGATACTGCGGCTCGCTGGATTTCAATATCGCTCGTGTAATTAACGCAGCGGATGATGGTTGTTTCTCCGCGAGAGCATTCGCATTGTTACCCTTGCCGTCTTCTGTACTCTTGGTTCCGTCATCTTTTTCAACTCCGTCATCTTCTCCCGAAGCCCCGTCGCGGATAGTAAGCATAAGCTGCGCATAGTCTGGTCCATAGATGATGGCATCAGCAAACGGTGGCTGATTTGCAGATGCACTCGCAAGCAGAGTAATGGCGTGAGATGTAGACTCCGGGTCTATATCAAATTCTTTCAAAGCGAGTTTAATCCTATCGCGCAGTTGACGGCAAGTCTCGTCGGCCTGTACTCCACCGAATGCCGCAGATAACGGTGCTGATGCTGGAGCCGTCGTACACAACGGTATTAACGCAGGTATCGCTAAAGTACAACATTCAGAAGCGTATGGGTACGAAGCATACGAAGCGATCGCTTGCACCATCGGTGGTCCTCGCTCTGGAGGAGGCGCTTGAATAAAGAGAGCTTTCGCGATTGACCTCGAAAACGTCCCTCCGGTTATTTCGGAATTATGTTCAAAGACAGAAGATAACGCCGGGATGACACGTAAAACACTCGCAATTGCATCCTCAAGCGCGACAATCTCTTTTGAGCGACACTCGGAACCGCTTTCGTACGCGCGCTGCAAGAATTGCGCATCGAATCGTAATGGTGCAAAAGCTCCAGCGAGGGTTTGCTCATCGTTCATCAAGAATACACAAGTGCGAATACTGAACGTTTGTTTCGGAGATCGAGAAGAGCGCTCCATTCCATTTTTGAGATTTATATCATCATCAATCATACACATTCTCTCGAAATATTCAAACTTTGATGTCAGCAACGCCGCTTGCAACGCTTGAGATGCGTATTTATGCACAATCCACTTTTCCGAGCGTTCTAGGTATCTCCAGCTATCGAAACGAAGCATGGCGTACAACGCAGATCGCTGAAACAACAATTGCGATTCATCTCCACACTCACCCGCGAGTAAAAGCGTTTCAGATAACGCGCATAGCGCCTTGATACTATCGTGGACTCCTCGAGACTCTTCAAACTGGAGGCATTGCGAAACAGTCACTCCGTTGGTGGAAGACGCTTTATCGTCTTCTGTGAAAAAAGGGGTGTTGAGTACGATATCCGCCGCGCGGCGCGGCGCTGCTGCGGCGAGTGGTCGCAAAGCTGCGAGTGCCATTGCCTGTATACTATAATCATCGGACTTTTCTACGCGCAAAGATAGAGCGAGTGCAGATAGGACGTCACTCGGCGTCCCTCCAATTTCAGATGCCGAAGCGTGTAAATCGCACCTCAACAGAGGCGCCGCAAACGAAGGCGCGTTTTCTAGCGCAACCGCGATGAACGATAACGCAGCGTGCAGCTCTGAACGATCTTCTGGAGTGAGATGCTCTCTCCTTCGCCTCGCAACCGAGCTTAAGTTTCCTATTCTAGACAAAGTGATGTATAACCCATCCGCCGGTTCGCTCCACACAATTAGGTTTGTTCCAGACGATGAAGAGCTCGGTATAGAGACACCCCTACAGTTCGAAGGAATACACGCTCCGGGAACTTTTGAGCTAGAAATAGGTGCTGAACACACTACGTGTCCAAATATATTCCCAGTGCTCCGATCGAATCGACTTTTAATACTGGCTTGCTTGATGGCAACTTCGGCAACCTCGCGATCTGGATACGGCAAGGCAACCGCGGGTAGTTTTGTGAGGTACGAAAGCGCGCACTCTGCAGCTTTCGGTCCTTCCGAGAGAGATTTTAAGATGCGCAACAAAGGCGCAGATTCTGCGGGAAAGCGCTCTCGACAACCTTCTACGAGCGCGAGTAAAGGCGCTTCCTGCCCATTTTCGCTCGCACCTTCCCAAAACTGTTCGCATAATTCGCGCTGTCCGCATATAATTTCATCAAAGCACTCGAGAATCAAGTCGAGTTGAGTGGGTAGCAACCCGTGCACGGGAAGTATGTCAAATCCAGCTAACGTTGCCGAAAATACATTCTTCAAGACACTTCTTCTAGGAACCGCAGATGGATCAGAACCATCAAAACTGGACTTTGTGTTCATCGCTATATTTTTCAAAGAATCTAAACCGCTGGCTACGTCTGACGCGCTCAAAAAAGCAGTCATTGCTTGCTCGTCAGCTTGGCTGATACCAGTAATCATAGACTTTGCCAAGGATAGAAACGCAGCCCATGCGAGCTTAACTGCTCCAGATTCAACGGTATCTGTCGTTTGCGATAGAACTGTCGTGACTTGAACAACTGACGAGAGTAAATGATGCTGGGCTTCGCCAGAACCTTGTCCACTCGTGAAAGTGTGCACGATACGTTCTAAATCTACCGCAACAATCAAAATGATTGCACATCTCGCTCGTATATCAAACGTAACCGCAGTCTCCATTTGCTCTGCCATAGATGGAGCTAAGTTTATAACTTCTGTGCACTTGTGTGGGATTTTCGAAAAAACCTTTTGATCGAACGTTTTCGCCAACTGAAGAAAACGTGTCGACGAGCATTCTTTCACCACGCCGTAGTATAATGAAAATAGAACATCAAGAGACGCTTTAATTTCTTCGACAGATTCAAGACACGAACTCAAACGAATAAACTCTTCTCCTTGCGTACGAATGAGTGTGCTTGCTTGTTTCTCTCCCTCGTTTGAAACGCCGGTGGCGAGCGCAGTCGATGTTGGATTTTTCACCGCCAAAGCGGTACTTCTCTCTTCACGACTGCTCCCAATTGCGAGTAAACCTAGTCCTTCTCCATTCGCAAGTAACGAGTCGCACAAGTAATTCACGATGTTATCTTCTAATCCATTCTTTATCATCTCTTCGAGCTTTTCTGAAAGTCGCGAAGCAAACTCGGCTTCTTCTCCTTCTTTTTCATTTCCCCCAAAGCCGTCGTCGTTTTCACCGTCGAAAACATACGCCTTCTGCGTTCCTAAAACCGCGACGCATTTCAACAAAGCGAGGCGTTCTCGATGGTAAAAGGTGCACACTAACTCAATCAATTCACCGGTCACTTCTTTCGGACGCGCGGTAATCCCTTTTTCTTCCAACGCTCGACGAAGCATGACATACGTTTGAATTTCGTCCAACTTGAGAAGTTGCGCAAGCATAACGGTGCATTTCTGCATGTCAGCTCCGACGGCAATCGTCTTGCCTCCCACATCAATTGAACCCGATTCGAGTGCAGCTTTTGAAGCCGCGCTATTCGGACCGTACGCTTTCAAACCTTGTTGCAAAAAGGGCGTCGCCGCATCTAGTTTCTCGAGCACTTTCTCCCGGGAAGTTGTTTTCTGGTCTAAAGCGTAAAACAACGCTCGCGTGGAAGGAACATGCGTCGTGGTTTTCGCCGTCGAAGCCATGCCAACAGAAGAGAGAGTAATACTCGCTCTTTCTCTATTACGTGAAGTGAACGTAAAAATAAACGAATACGCGCTGTCAGAGCTGTGGGGAATTATTAGAGTTCGTTTGAATTTTTCTGTTAAAAACTTGTCGCACGGTCCGAATTCCCAGAAGAGAGAGTGAACAGTGAAGCTTTATATTCTCCTTTATAAAAAAAGTGCTGGCGTGCGCGCGCGCAAACACAACTCAAGCTCCTTCCTTTTGGCAGAGAAAATAGACAATCACTCAGATGCCCTGGTCGTTACAATCACTTAAAACGAGATAGGAAACTCTCGGTGGTGGTTGAGATTGTTGTTCTTGGAAACAACTCCCTCTCGTTATTCGTCAAAAGTCGTTACGCTTTGTGATTTTCGAAAAGGCACCAAAACGCGCGAGACGAACACCCTCTCATGGTGGTGTTAAGAGCAAGTGAATGGGCGCTGAAGCGCTTCGTCAAGTTCATATTGAAGCGCACGTTGAGTAAGATTATCGGTAACAATGATGGAAGCGCGAGAGAAAGTCTCGCATCGATAGATATTGCGTTATCCGAAGGGATTTTAGAGTTGAAAGACGTGGAGTTGAACACGATATTCGTTCGGGACGCTTTGTTCTCCTCTTTCATAAACAGTAAAGACGGAAGCGAGAACGACTCGATATCGATTGCGAGCGCAAAGTGCGGCAAAATAAAGATAAAGATTCCTTGGAATAGTTTGTACTCTGATCGTTGCGAACTCCTCATCGAAGATGTTGCCGTGCTCGTCGTTCGAAGAAGCGCGAGAGGAGGCGAAAGCGCAGAAGGAGGAGAGATGAAAAAGAAACACCCGGAAAGAATCCGAAAAGATAAAACTCTCTTACACATCTACGATAACAACGATTTATACTCGCACTCTGAGAATGTTAAGGAAATAGAACGCGCGCAGAAATTAAACAAGGACGAAGATGATGATGTAGTAAAAGGAGTTGGTGAGGGAGACGCAAGCGAGGAAGACGAAAAGACAACAGAACCTGGAGCGGTTATGAAAGCGATTAAACGATTGGTACGTGGTGCACTGTTAAGCGTTCGAAATATTTCTTTTGATTTTGATACTTTTTGCAACAACAATGTGGATGAGAAATCCATCGTATCGCTATTGATTGAAAGTGGAGCGTACGTGCACGATGGTCAAGCAGTAGTGAACATGCGTAGCGTCGAGCTGAGAGTCGGGGAGCACGTTGTTCTCAGTCCCTTTCATGCGCAACTATCAAAACGTGAAGATGAAAGCGAACACTCGACGTACGCTTTATCCATAGAAAATTCAATCCACGCATCTTTGACGGAACGCACAGTTCACGCATTCTCGCAACTTTGCGAGAAAAGTAATGAGAAAGGGGATGCAACGGGAGACAGCGAAGCCATAGAAAATTTAGTAAAGGAAGAAGAGAGGGAATCAGGTGAAAAAGAGAAGTGTTTCGTGGAAGATTCGCGAATGAACGCTTTGAACAAAAGTTTCTTGGATTGTATATTGGAGGTTAAGAAAAGAAATCGAACTGGAAAAGTTGGCGACAAGAATGGCAACGAACACAGCTTCGTCGTAGACGACGATGACGGCGACGATGAATTTTACGACTGCGAGTCTTCTGAGCATTCGAATGACTTGGATATAGAGAAATTTACGCGGTCGGTGATTTCATCGTTCTACGAAGAAAGTGTGAGTCGCGTTCAATCGCAGGCGGACTCTATTATAGTGCCATCGTCGACGTATTGCATCGCTTTTGGGAGCGACTCGAAGATGTCCATGGAGTGGGACGATGGCTCGAATCTGTATTTAACTTTCGATCGCTCGTCGCGATTCGTGTATTGCGAGTCTTCTCTGATGAAACTATTCGCGCCGCGAATCGCGATGACTTTGCAAGTTGACCAGAGCTCGCCTATCCTTTCGCTCGAAATAGTCTCGGATGAAGTTTTACCCGTTGTCTCGATCATCAACAAGAAAATCAGTCCAGAAGAAGAACGCATCACGACCTTGACGCTTTCGTCTGTGGGCGCTGAATTATTTTTGGACGGTGACACTTTTATTCGAATACCAGAGCTTGCGCATCAAGTGTTCACTCTTACGAATAGAAACACTCGAAATCAATATAGTGCGCGAGATGCTGCTTTTGCAAGCACTACTGATGAAACAATGGATATTGCCAACTCTGCAGAGCAAATTCTCGAACTTGCTCGAGCTAGTTCGATTCAGTATTCGATGACTTCAAACCACTTGGACGTATTTTTTACTAGGACGCGCATGGGACAAATTGACACATCATTGAACTCATTTCGCAATTTACCAGATGTCCACCCGTTTAAACTGAAGCAAAACGAAATTGGAGACGTAGTCGACTCCTTCTCGATTGATTTTCATATTGATTCGCTCGATGTTAACATCGACGGGAAATCGGAAGCCTCGTTGATTTTACCAGAAGAAAGCGATGTGTTTGCTTCCGCATCAGAGAAATTACCGTCGCTTTCATCGAGGAAAGGCACGCGTTTTCATGTTTGCTTTACTGAAGTGGCTTTTGTAGCAGCCTTGGCGGTATGTGGTGATCAAGATGCAAATTTTTTGTCGTTCACGTCCTCTCGCATATCGAGCTATGGCGGCGACGATGCGAATAGGCGAATATTGGCCGTCGATACGTGTGCAGTACAGCTTTCAAAATTACCTGTTTTGGAAGATTGCGCGTACTCACAAATTTCATCTCGCATTTTTGTTAATACTTGCGATATATGTCTCGGGAGGTCTTCTAATTCCAAAGATAAGTGCTCACGAGATGGGCGTGCTCTCTTCGAGGCGTTAGTTTATTCGTTCGGGATGGATTACGGCGATACAAGTGAGGAGGTAAATAGAGAAGAACAAAAGAACACATCCTCCGTCGTCGTTGCGGTGAGTGCATGTGTGAACTTTCAGAGAATACAAGCCATCGCACGCGACGCAACTTCGACCGTGATCGTGGAAACAAAACGCATAGGAATTCACGTCGCGCCAAACGAAGACACTTTTAAAGTTTACGAAAACTTTTTAAAAAATCAGAAGGTTTTTGCCACGCACGTCATCGACGTGCGTGTGCGTGACTCATTCACAGTGAGAGTAAATGACGTCACTTTCCTTTCATTTCGCGACGATGTTGACGCTTGTTCATCTCTGGTCTTTGCGTTTGACGCGGAGTATTCGCCGGACGGTAAAAGTACTGTCATCTTCTCGTTCGACCGGCCGTGCGATGTTTCGATGTATGAATCAAATACAATCGCTACTATACGAAGCGTTCTCGATTGTATCATGGGGTCGACGAGAGATAAACAAGATATTTTGTCAAAAGCGATTATTGAGCGAGAAGAGCGCGACGAGAATGACTTGGAGTACGTTTTCATACGACAGCCTCGTAAACGCCGCGACAATTTTAAAGAAGAAGAAAGGTCGAAAATTGCGCTCGCGGCAACCACCAAAGCTTTGCAGGATGCATCCAAGGCTGATTTCGAAATGAATTTAGATTTGAAAGATGTAGCAAACTGTCGACGAAACGTGCAGGACTCAAACGCTTCTTCTCGACATTCAACAGCCAACGAGAAAATCAATGTTCTTTCGCTTTGCCGCTCGTCGCGAGTACACGGATTTGGTGGTGATTTTGATGGTATTTTTAGTAATCGGAAGACGGTTCGCTTTCTACCACTTCCTTTGAACGCGCCAGAGTCGTCCTCGTTGTCAGTTCACGCGTTTGCAAAAAGTATCGATGTGACGTTGCACAACGGAGTAGAAAATGCATGCAGAGGTTTGCGTATGGAAATTAAGAACATATCGAACCGATTTGATATATTCGAGGCTTCTTCGCGATGGGGGTACCATCTCGTATGTGACGGCGACTCGATCAATGTCGTAGATTTAACGCCTAATGTCGCGTGGCCCAATATATATTCCCGTCGCATCGAAAGAGAACCTACCGGAGTCGCGAACAGCGACGTTCAGATTATGCTCACTGGTGTTCGATGCGATGCTGAAGACACTACTCTCGGCGCGTGCGAAATCGCTTTGAAATTTTCTCTTTGCCCAGCGCGAGTGCGATTGGAGCAAAGCGTCGTAAAGACACTCCTCGATTTTATGACGAGCGCATTCGCCGACAGTGACGAAGACGGCGACGACGATGGCTTTTGCGGCAGCTTTGATAACGAATCAAATGATGGTGATGTTAGTAATCACACGTACTTTCAACTGGTCGAGGTTACGCCGTGGTCATTGCGGCTAGATTATTGCGCGAATGAGAACGTGGACGTCTACGCTCTCACCGCGGGAAATTATTTAGAAGCGTTGAACTTAATTCCTTGGGGCGGGGTGTCTCTCGAGTTTCCAACTTTCCGTTTGGTCGGTATTTCGGGCGTACGAAATATGCTTCATTCTGTCTCCTCACGGATTATCGATTGCGTTACGAAAGATCAAGCGCACAAGTTTGTAAAGGCGTTTGCTCCGGTTCAAAGTGCAAACAGAATGACATCAGCGGCTAAAGATATATACAAAAACCCGTTGGCATACAAGCAAAGAAAAGGAGATGCAGCGCGGTCCTCGCGCATGTTTGGTGAAGTTGTGCTTTCGACGGCACGCTTTTGTAAAGCCGTCTCATTGGAGGCTTTAAAATTGGGAGAATTTGTTTCGGGAAACGCGTCGGCGGTACTAGAAGCAGCTGAGAATTTGTTAGACGGCGAAGAAGTTCGCAGAGAGAAGAGAACGGACCGCGACAGAATGCCAGATGGGATCACCGATGGCGTAAGCTCCGCAAGGCATGATTTTATCGGCGGCGTCGTCAAGGCTAAAAATGCAGTCGTACGAGATCCTCTTCGAAAATTCCAAACACCAAAAGATTACGGCGGAGGCGCGAAGGCGGCTGCAAAGACGTTGATTAAAAATGCACCCAGAGCCGGTATCGCCGCCCTGAGCGGTACTACGAAAGCTACAAACAAAGTAATCGTTGGCGTAAAGAATACGCTGTTCGACGATTCCAGCACGAGCTCGACAGAGAAAAGAGGAGCGTAGATATCAAATAGCAATAAGCGCGCAACAGAAGAGAAAGAAGAATATATGACTTCGTTGTTTTCCTGTCTTCATTTGTTCTCCTCACTTTTCACATTTGGTTCGTTAGGAACCACGCTTCTCTTTATTTTTACTCTTTTACAAGGGAAAACAATGCCACCGCGTCGTAAGAAAGCGCCAACCGCGGCATCTGCTGCTGCTGATGATGTGAAAGAAGTAGCACCATTATCTGCAGAAGTTGATGACGATAGAATGGATGCAGACAACAACAACAACACCACCAACAACAACAAAAACGACGACGACGACGATTCGGAGGCTGGTGAAGATTTATCAGATTCGGAAGACGATTCGGACGATGATATGGATGAAGATGATGATTCCGACGACGACGACGACGATAACGACATTGACGACACTTTGTTGGACGAAGTCATGGCTTTAGAAAATAAAGTAGAGGCGAGTAAAGGAAAGGATTACGGCGCGCACGCAAAGCTTTTACTCAAACTTCGTCAAGCAAAATTGAAGGAACGTTTAGAAGAGTCGAGAGTTGCGTTTGACCGAAAGTTCAACTTGAGCGAAGAGCAGTGGTTGAGTTGGTTGGACGATAAAACAAAAGAGTTGTATGAGTGCGCGTCTGGGAAAAAGAGAAAAGAAATGGAAGTGCGCGTTCAAGAACTGTTTGAAAGAGCCACGGCCACGCTCCCAGCGAGCGTGCCGATTTGGCTGAAATACTTGTCTTTTTCGGTGGCGAAAACGAGCGAAGATACGGAAGAGAACAGACGCCAATTTTACGAGAGAAGCTGTAAGATTGCAGCGAAGGACTATAAACGAGGCGACGCGTTTTGGCTCGCGTATAGAGCGTTCGAATGCTCGCAAAATGATGATTCCTCGCAAAAGAAGAATCGCATTCAAATGGTGTCGACGCGAGCGCTGGAGACGCCTTTGGAAAAGTTGGACGAGTTGAAAGAAAAAATAATAGCTGGAGTAGAAAATAGAGACGAGCTCAGCTCATACACGAAAGCGTACGAGGTTGGGCGTAAACGGAGAGATTTGAGGAAAGCGTTCGAGGACAAAATAGAAGAAACAGCAAGCAAAAATATCACCACACAAAAATCGGATCCAAAAGCGAATTTGCGCGCGTATCGCTCATACATTGCGATGGAGAAAACCTTGCACAAGAGAGAAAAGAACAAAGGCTTGAACGAGTCCGTCCAATCACTATACGAGCGAGCACTACTGAAAAACCCGTACGTGGTGTGCTTATGGATAGAGTATGCGATGGAATTTTCTTCTTCTAAAATTGATATTTTGCATCGAGCACTCAGAGCGTGTCCGTCATCGTTCGAGCTCTTAATTGAACAGATTGACTCTTCCGCAGATGATGGCGATATACAAACGGTAAATGTTAGCGTGACAATTGAAGCCTTTGCGAATCTCCTAGAAAACTCGAGCTTAAAAAGTTTCAAAGTGGCCAACGATGTCGCTCTCGCGTTTTTGCGAGCGAAATGGAAAGACAAAAAATCAGACGATACCAACAACTTGCTGAGCAACATGCACGCAATTTTAGTAGCACAATTTCCGAACAGAATACGCATCGACCCAGAGATGAAGTTAGCGAGATATTGGGCGCAACGCCACGCAAATCCAGAGACGGTTTGGAAATTTTTCCTCGTGGAAAATGAAAAGATCTATGGCGATTATCTCGAGGCGCACTTGCAGCGCGCCAGATATTTTGAATCGAGCGACCCACAACTGGCAAATCGAGCGTACGAATTCGCGTTCAGCAAGCGCAACAAACTCTCTCGAGCTGTGAAGGGTAGAGTGAAAGATGATACGAAATTGTTGATTACCCGGGACTTGTGCACTTCCTGGCGTAGTTTTCTGGAAACCTCTGAGGACTCCTTTCCGAGCTCGTACGAGAAGGTAAAATCTGAGCTACATTTGATTGATTTCGAAAAAGCGTGCGAACCTCCCGCCTCGGCTGAAGACATCAAGCGCATGCGCAGAGAAGGTCAGATTGCGCGAAAACGCAACAACGAACAGGAAGACGGTGAATTCGCCGCCGCCGACGATGACGCCGAGGACAACGCTACGGATGGTGAAAAGAATAAACGGACCAAGACACGCGACGACTCGAAAAGCCACATTCCAACGTCATCTTTTGTTCCGCGATCAGAGAAACCACGGGAAGAAGTTATAAAAGAGCTATATCCCGACCGAGATCAGCAAACGGCTTTCGTTAAGAATCTTGATTTTAGCATAACGGAGGAGGAACTCGTCAAGTTTTTTGACATCAAGGAAGAAGGGACGGTGAAAGCGAGAGTGATAAAAGATCGGCACACCGGTCGATCCAAAGGTATCGCTTACGTGGATTTTGAGAGTGAACACAATTTACTCGCTGCAATCATGCGCGATGGTGAAGCGTTGAAAGGACGGGCGTTGAGTATTGCCAAATCTCGCCCGCCTCCCTCCTTTCCCGGTAGCGGTGGTAGAGATGGTGGTAGAGGAAGAGGAAATGCGCCTCCTTCTTCGGCTGGTCGCGGTGGATTAGGCTTCGTACCGCGCGCGGTGAAGCAAAAGCCAAAGAAGGCGCTCGCTGATTTGTAATTCTGTGCTTGCATCCTATTTCTACTAAAAATCTAATTTTAAATACTAAGAGTCCCTACGGTGCCTCTAAATAGTTGTAGTTGTTAATTACTTCCAGTCCACATGGTTTCTTCGTTATCTTGGCCGTACCCTACATATCGAGGTCTTCGCGTTCCTTTTGGCGTGAAGTGCTTGAAATAGTTTGGCAACCCGCCTTCGATTATTTTCACTAAATCTCCACCGTATTCCTTCGACAGCGCTTCGAGAAATAAAGTTTCGTACTCATTTCCATTATCGTCTAACAGCACGATGATGTGCGTCTCCTCGGGTACTTTGTCTTTTACTTTCTTTACGCACTCTTCCACGTCTGGTTCGTCTACAAAGTCGCTCAAGCCTCCTTTGCGTATCGCCGCCGGAAAGCTTAATGCGCCCTTGCAAGTCTCGCGATTGAAATCCTTCACCGGCCTGGCGTCAATCGTAACCACTCTCTCTCCTTCCATCGCTTTTTCATACATAATTTGATAAGCTCTGTTAATGTTGATTGTTTCCCATGGTAATCCATCGTCAGTGTCGGTTTCTTCCGTGTCGATAAATTTAACAACTTGTTTGATGCTTAGCGTCGATTTTCCTTCCAACATTTTCTTTTTCGCCGCTTCGAATAACGCCTTTGATTTCTCATCGTCAACAACTTTATCAGGTAATCGTTCCGGCGGCGGCGACGGTGGTGATGCGTTAGTTATATCCTCTTCATTTACCCAGTTCGCCAAATATTCGCGAGATAATTGCAAATTGTTCACGTTTTGTTGTTCGTTCTGAACGTATCGCGCCGCCGATAAAAACGTCTCGTACGAAACCGTTCGTTCGCTCACTTTACTTTGAGAAGACGACTTATTTGCATCTAGTAACGCGCTCGTGAACGCCATCTCGTTCTCTACGCAAAAATCCAACACGAACGCGTCGATTGCACGATTTCTCACCGCTGAAAAAAAATCCAAAGGTTGGTTTGGAAAGTGAGAGACTAATTTTTCGGTATCTCGTTTGTCTAATCCATGTTGCGCGAAAATAGGCGTCATGATACCGACGATTTCCTCTCGCGACGGTTCCCAAAAGAATTTGTCCATCCGCCCATCTCTCGCTAAAGGTGCATAAAGTCGACTAAAATCGTTCCCAGTGACAATAACGGGTACTCTCGGAACGCTCGCGCGATTGCCTACGATGCTCGTATCTTCGTAAACGTTCGTGGGATTATCCGCGATGTTCATCAAAGTTCCTTGCACGATTTGATTGTTTACAGTTGAGGACGTCGTGTGCTTAAACCGACCGACGCCGGCATCGATATCATTAATAATCAAACACGTCGGCACGCCCGTTTCTCTCGTCATCTTTCCCGCCGCGAGGTACCGTCTTCTGAGAAGTTTTCCGGGTTCTCCCGCGGTGGCGTCCTCGAGCTCTCCCGCCGACGTGACTATCGGTAACACGCCTAACTTTGCGCACGCTAACTCTACGTTAAAGCTTTTGCCGCACCCTTTACCACCCCATATGCCTAACACGAGAGGAGACACTATCGTCCTTTTTTTCATAAATGTTTTCGCTTGATAATGCATCAAATAGTTTTTGGTTAAAAACGTCCCTATCCTTTCTAAAAGTCGTTCAGGAACCGTAAAATCGTCCGCGTTTATCGATTTCATCTCTTTAAACTCGTTCACTCGCATCTCTCCGGTGGCGATATCCGCGTCCACGGAATTCATGAACAGTTCCTCCGTCACTCCAGACTTTTGAGAGTAGATGAAATCTTGCCCTCCCAGAGCGTCTCCTCTCGACGAGCGCTCGTCGTTATTCGACGACGTTGCTTTTGGTATTCGCACAGAAGAAGAAGAAGAAGAAGAAGACATCAATAATAAGTCATCGTGCGTTGTTTTAGATACGCCTTTTTTGTTGGGAGGAGTGCTTCTTCTTCTTCTTCTTCTTCGAGACGCCGCCGCAGAGGAGGAGAAGGAGGAAGGAGGAGAAGGAAAACAAGAGCAACAACAATTCATTATTCGCGCGCGACTTGGCTTCCGTCCGTCCGTCCGTCTGTGTCCGTCTGTGTCTGTGTGTGTGTGTGTTCTCCTTTTCTTTGAAGCAAAAAGTGCTGTCTTTCTCTTTTTTTTTCTTTTGAGGGTGACACACACAAAAAACAAGATAACCCACCCACACATCATCGACTGCGCGTCATTATTGCTTAATAATATATTCACACTTTTGAGGCAATCAATCAATCAATCAGTTCGATTCATTCATTCTACACACACACACACACACTCTCTCTCTCAACCTAAGCTACTGATAATCATGTTTGCCTCTGCGACAACGACGACGATGCGGGGTGCATCGACCTCCTCCTCCTCGTCGTCTTCCAGAATTCGTCGAAGTCATCGTCATCGGCAAAATACTAGACGAACTTCCAGGGTGGTGATTCATAGCGCTTTGTATACGGGAACACCGGCGGATTTCAAGGAAAAGGGGGATCAAATTTCATTCGACTCTTGGGACCCGCTCGGGTTATTATCGGCATCATCTCATTCTGCTTTTGACGAGCGCGCGCAAGATTCCCTCTTTGGGTTTGGTGGTATGATGAGAACGAAGAGCAATAAAAAGAGCAGCAGCAAAAACAACAAAAACAGCAAGAAGAAGGAAAACACGAGTAGCAACAAACGCACGACCAGTAGCAGACAATCGACGAAAACGTCCGCGTTTGGGACGTCCAGCGGTGGTGACGACGATGGGAACTTCGGGGACTTCTTCTCTGGAGATCTTCCGCAAAAAGTCGCGACTATCCTTGCGTTGCTCGTCGTCTCTAGAATTGGCGCGTACATTCCAATCAGTGGTGTCGATAGAACGGCGTTTGCAGAGTCACTTTCGAACACTGGGGGTGTGATGAGTTACGTGGATACGTTAACCGGCGGGTCTATTTCTAAGCTTGGTATTTTCTCGCTCGGTATCGTGCCGTTCATCAACTCGAGTATTATCTTTCAGTTGCTTTCGTCTGTATTTCCAGAATTGCAAAAGCTCCAAAAGGAAGAGGGTGAATCTGGGCGACGTCAGTTTATGCAGTATCAACGGTACGTATTATTATTGGAATACTCTTTCGCACGAATTCTTTGCGATCTCCGTTAAAGTGTGTAGTAATCTGTAGTTTTTCGCGATGATGTGACCTTTTAGGTCTCGTTCGATTGAGCGTCACCGGCGCATGAAAAGAATAACGGAATTGAGCGAACACTACTGCTATACGAAGAGGCTAAAGAGAAACGAGAATGCAATTCGATGCTCTTCTTTCGTTTTTTCGTACCAATCTATGTAAACGCACGCTCACCCGTATATTTCTCTTCTTATAAAAAATAGATATGGGGCGCTCGCATTCGCGTTGATCCAAGCCGTAGGCCAGTGCTTGTACGTCCGACCGTACGTGGACGATTTCTCCGTCATGTGGTTAGCTGAATCAACCGCAGTTCTAACAGCTGGTGCAATGATTCTAATGTATATCGGTGAAGTTTTGAACGAGTTGAAGTTGGGTAACGGGACGTCACTTTTGATTTTCGCCAACATCGTCTCGTCGTTGCCTTCCTCGATTGGTCAAACGGTTGAACAAAGTAAAACGGATGGGAACGGAGCATTTACCTTAGCCGTGTTCTTCGGTGCATTCTTACTTTCGACGCTCGGCGTGGTGTACGTTCAAGAAGCCGAGCGTAAAATTCCCATGCAATACTCGACAAAGTTCAACTCGCAAGGAGCTGGATTATCGAAATCGTCGTACTTGCCGTTCAAAGTGAATTCCGCTGGTGTCATGCCGATTATTTTTAGTTCTTCGTTGATGGCGTTACCGGCAACATTGGCGAGATTTACTGATAACGGTGCCGTTACATCTGTAGCGAAGTTTATTTATCCTGGAGGTGCTGGGTACATACCCGTGAACGTAGCTTTGATCTGTTTCTTCAACTATTTCTATACGTTTTTACAGCTCGATCCGAAAGATGTCGCGGAACAGTTGAAGAGACAAGGTGCGTCCATCCCGGGTGTTCGACCGGGTAAAAACACGAGAGAGTACATTACAAGAGTGTTAGAGAGGCTATCTTTGCTTGGTTCCCTCTTTTTAGGTTTCCTTGCGTTGACACCGGGCGGAGTCGAGAAACTCACCGGGTTGCAAACCTTCAGAGGTTTCGCCGGGACGAGTTTGTTGATTCTCGTCGGCGTGGCCACTGATTGCGCCAGGAAGGTAAAGTCAGAGCTCGTGATGCAAAAATACTCAACCTCGATTGAAGACTTTTATAAGAAATAATAATAGTTTTGTTTAACACTCGATGATGAATACGTGGATCTAAAATAATAAATAATCTGTGCTACACTGTACCTAAGTTTTATTTACGTCCTCCAAAACGTCCTCCGAAGCGTCCACCACCTCTTCCACCTCCACCTCTTCCACCTCCACCTCGGCCTCCACCAAATCTCCCACCGCCGCCCGGTGAGCGACTGCCTCCACCTCTGCCGCCGTATCCTCGGCCACCCCCTCCTCTACCTCCGCCTCCACCGCCGCTTCCAAATCCTTGAGGACGTTGACTCAGTTCAGGAAGCTCTTCGCACACTTCGATGGTAATCGCGCTTCTCCCGCTAGAATTCTCACTCAACCCGCAATACTTATCCGCCAACTTTGCTGGGACGTCAAAAACGGCTTTTAAATTGTCCTGAGATAACGTCAAACGATTGATTTGAACTTCATCCTCCGGTAATCTCTGTTTCAAAAAATTCCACACATACGTTGGCGTTCGGATTTCGGTGCCGCCGGCGGATAAAATCAACGTCGTGCTCCCCGCCGTCGAGGTTAAAAGCGAGCGTTGTCGCAACTCACCGTGTCCACACGCATGTGCTAATGCCATCGCAAGAACTTCAACCGCGTCTCTGCCTTCGTCGTGGTCATCGCCTTCCTCTAACAAATCTCTCGCCGCTTGCATGAAGAGCTTCGCCGCGCCTTTGTGCACAGCTCGAACTTTTTCGCAGACAATTTTTGCCGCTGCTTTCGCCATCTCCGCCGGTTGCGGCGGTCCGATTCGCACGAATCGGAAGCCACCTTTTCGCTCGATGTTCGGAATAGCCCATTCGTTTCTCGGCGTGAGCAGTGTCACGCAGATTCCAGTCGCTCCAGCGCGTCCGGTTCGTCCCGAGCGATGAATGTACGTTTCTGGATCTTTCGGAGGTTCGCACTGAATGACAAGCTCGACTCCGGAAATATCCAAACCTCTCGCCGCAACGTCCGTGGCAACTAAAACCTGGAATTTGTTATCACGAAAGCCTTGCAAAACAACTTCTCTGTTGTTTTGCGCGATGTCGCCGTGTAAAGCCTTGGCGCCTTTTTCCAAACTCGATTGCAGAGCGTCGCACAGTTCCGTGCAATCTCTCTTCGTGTCGCAGAATAAAATACATCTCCCTCCAGTCGGCGCTTTTGCGCGAATTAAATCTGGAATCAACGACACACGCTCTTGCCACTGACATGGCAACAACAAGTGTTGCACTTGACCGCTCGCTTTTTGTTTTTCGTTGCCGACTAAATCGATCGTCGCGTAATCTTTCTTCAAGAACCGTTTGGCAATATCCTTCACCCACGGAGGCAAAGTCGCCGAAAACAATAAGGTTTGAATATCTCCAGAAACTTTCAAAATTGTTTCCACGTCGTCGACAAAACCCATATTCAACATCTCGTCCGCTTCGTCCAACACTCGAAACTTCAAATTGTCAAACTTCAAATTTTTCCTATCCAAATGGTCCTTCACTCTTCCCGGCGTGCCGACGATAATGTCGCACCCGCTTCGTAAACCTTGCTCTTGATCTCTGTACGGCGCACCACCGTACACGCACACGGTTTTCAAATTAAACGCTTGTCCGACCCAATCAAAATCTGCGCCGACTTGTTTCGCAAGCTCTCTCGTCGGGCACAAAACGCACACCACCGGCCGTCGTCCTTGTAACCTCCTTCCGCTCGCCGGCGTCGGGTCGGATTTGTTAATCTGTTCCACGATAGGCAACACGAACGCCAAGGTTTTCCCGCATCCAGTTCTAGCTCTTCCAACGATATCTTTCCCACTCAGCGCCGTGTCTAAAGTTTGCGCCTGTATCGCGAACAACGCGTCGATACCTTTTTTCTGAAGAGCGCTGACAACCTCCGGGGAGAGGCTGAAATTCTCCAACGCCAAAGGATTTGGCGTTCGCGCGTCCATTCGATTCGGAACCTCGTCCGAGTTGTACCCACCTCCGTCGTCGTCGCCGTCGGAGTTTTGCCCATCCATCATGGTCAACGCTTTTATCTTTGTCGGTCTCTTTTCGTCGTCATCGTCTTCCTTCTCTCGCTCTTTCCGTTTCTCTTTTTTACCAGAGGAGGCGCTTTCTTTCTTCTTGTCCTTTTTGGAGGATTTGTCTTTTTTCGAACTCTTACCCATTGTTACTCTGTTCAATGACGACGACGGACGAGAAGAACAGCTTTTCAACGATTATTATGGTGGTGTTGGAGTTTAGAGTTTCTTTTTTCTCGTTTTCGCGCGCGCGTGTGTGGTGTGCGTATATAATAAGAAAGAGAGGAAGGTAGAAATTTATGATGTGGCGGCTGTGTGCTTTTTTGCTTTTTTTGTGTGGCTTGCTTTACTTTCATTCGACTTTTTCATCTATCTCGCGGCTGAAAAAAACTAAAACTACAGGTTTACATATCTACTAGTAGGTACTATTACTCTCTTTGACTTTAACTTCGAATCGTGAGACGGTTCCTGCGATATCGTTCGTTTCAAAGAAGATGCCGTGACAAACGTCGCTCATGAAATCGTTTCCCGAGGAAGCGACGAGTGTATTTTTTATCCTCGAAGTGAACGCTTCGTTGCCGTGCTCCTTAACGGATTCGTGGATGTGCCCGTGTAAAGTAATATCGGGCATTCTCTCTGCTATGAAATTTCTCAATGCTTTTGAACCAACTCTCTCGTTTCTGTGAGTTAAATCACCAATTGTATCAAACGGAGGACCGTGATTGACCCACACTTTCGTCAAACAAGAAGAATTTTCTAACGGAGCCATTTTTGGTTGCAAAGCCGCTAATGTTTTTGCAATCGTCGGTCTCGTACACGCATCGTTCACCCCCGCATATTTCTCCACTTCGTATTCTTCTCGTTCTTCGTTATATCGTGATATAAACCCGGCTCTTTGATTCTTCTCGGGAACGTTTTCTGCGTCTACATCTTTTCTCTCCCAATCCTTTTTTCGGTGATTCGAGGCGACGACGAGAGCGGTGAACACGAACTCCACGCACTCGTCTTCCACGAACACGTCGCCCAATCCAGAACACACTTTTACCGAATCGTTTTCTAACGGAAAAGAAAACTTTTGTTTCAGAACGGCTTCGTTTACTTGCCAATCGCTGTTACCGAGAACAATGAACAATTTTCTCTTCCTCTTTTGCTTCTCCTCCTCCCCTCGATGAGGAAAATATTTCTCAACCAACTCGCAAAACTGTTCTTGAAACCATCTCTTTTGCTTCATCATCTCTCCGTGATGATATTCTACCGTCTCTTTGTCTCCTGCACTTTCGCCTCGAGGACCTATATCGCCTCCTAAAATGATATAATCGCCGTCCAGGTCGTTCACAGAGTAGGAAAGAAACGTCTCGAGCATATTTAAGTTTCCGTGGAAATCTGACGAGAAAACGACTCTTCTGTTTTTATTCTTCTTCATCATCATCTTCACGGCATACTTTTGTATTCGATGCGTTTGGCGGTAATACGTCTCGTCCAGAACACACGCACGAATACGACGACGACGACGAGTGGTGGTATTTTAAAAAACGCGTTAAATCGGATCTCTCTCTCGTTCTGTTACTGATGATACTTCATCATCGTCATCAACATTCGTAATACATATAACGAACTTTTTTTTAGTGAAGAGAGACTTTTTAGTTTTTTATTTCTTCACTTCTCACTCACTCGATTCGATTGTTGACTACATACACGCTCGCTATACTCGTACTCAAAAAGAATAATGTTTCATCGAACGGAGTCGATCGACGACATCGGTCTCTCCCGCATATTACAAACCGACAAATCGAACACGATTTCGTCGTTAACGAAAGTTATATGCACGATCGGTGTGAAATCGCGAACGGTGGAGGAGTTATCGAAACTCTTAGAAGCTGGGATGTCCGTCGCGCGATTTGATTTCAGTTGGGGATCGCACAAATATCACACGGAAACGCTGATGAATCTGCGACAAGCGATGAAGAATACGAAAATTTTATGCGCGACGATGTTGGACACGTTCGGGAGTGAAGTGGCTGTTCGGTTAGCCGCGGAGGACGTGTCTTCCTTCGATAAAGACGCCCCGAAAACTCCATTGGAAATGAAGAAAGGCAATAAAGTCGTGTTGTCGGTGTGCAACGATCGAGAAGATCAGAAGAAGATGGTAGCCACGTCGGAGTTTTTTCCGGTGGTGAACTGCGATTCGTTGTGCGAAATAGTTGCGGTCGGCGACTCAATTTTCATCGGGCAGTATTTGTTTACCGGGTCAGAAACGTCGTCGGTTTATTTAACCGTCGAAAGTATTGATTTGGAAAACAAAGAGATCGTGTGCACGTGCAATAACGACGCGTTAATGCGAGGGGTTTTGTTAACCGTACAAATATCAAACGTCGGCGAGAAGTTGCCGACGATAAGCCGACACGACGAAAACGACATCGTCAATTGGGGGGTGAAGAATAACGTCGATTTCATTTCCTTATCGTTCACGGACAGCGCCGAGGATGTTAGAAAATGTAGACAAATATTAGACGAACACAAATCGTTTCACACGAAGATTTGCGCCAAAATTGAACGCGCTTCGGCGTTGAAAAACATCGACGAGATCATTCAAGAAGCGGACGGAGTGATTATTTCGAGAGGGAACTTAGGAACCGAATTGCCCGCTGAAAAGGTGTTTATCTTACAGAAGATGATATTAGCGCGGTGTAACTACGCTGGAAAACACGCCATCGTCGCTCGATTGGTGGACACGATGGCAGAAGCGCCGAGACCGACGCGAGCGGAAGCGACGGATGTCGCCAACGCCGTTTTAGACGGCGCGGACGCGTTGCTTTTAGGCGCCGAAACGCTCCGAGGTAACTTTGCCTCGGAAACAGTTGCCATGGTTCGTAAGATATGTCGCGAAGCCGAGCGCTTTTACGACCACGAATCGTTTTACAACGCGCAGATTTCGCAACGAAAAATTGAAGCTGGAGAAGTGTCGCAAGCCGAAGCGTTGGCGTCCTCGGCGGTTCGTGCGGGAACCAAAGTCGGTGCAAAACTGATTGTCGTGTTTACGCGAACCGGGGAAACCGCGCGAATGGTGTCCAAATATCGCGCGCCAATGCCGGTAGTCTCCTTAGTCATTCCTCATTTGCGTCAAGACTCTATTCGATGGGTGTTAGAAGGCGAATCCGACGCGCGAGGCGCTTTACTCGCCCGAGGTATCGTCCCGATGTTAGCCAACCCGCAAAACTCCGAAGCGAATTCGCTTTTACAAATGGTGTTTGATTTTGCAAAGAAGAAAGCGGGATTAGTCATAGGCGATCGCGTGGTTATCATTCAAAAGTTGAGCGGAACGGCTATTGTAAAAGTTCAAGAGTTGACGTGATGAAAAGGCAGACCTCGTTGGTTCTTTACTGGGTTCTTTACTGTGTTGTTGTAACATAAATATAATTCAAATACACGCTTACGTACATTACTATTTCACTGCTGGTGCTACTCCTACGACTACTCTTGTTGGTTCTGACTCTACATTGTTGTTGTTTGTTTTATTGTTGTTGCTTTTCCTCTTCTTGTTGTTACTGTTGCGTTTCCTTTTATTATTATTATTGTTGTTGTTGTTGTTGCTCTGTCCGTTCTTGTTCTTGCTACTAATCAGCGTTCGTTTCCTCTTCGCTCGGTCTAAAACCTCCGTCGCTTCCTCCAAAAAGCGAAAGTCCGAAGTCACGTGTTTATCTTCCATCTCTTTCAAGTTCACAAACTGAAAGCGGTCTCGTTTTCCATCGCAGTTGAACTTTTCTTTGTGTTTGTTGATGCACTTTAACGAACACGAGATGAGGAGACATTTCGGACAGCGATATTTTCCTTCACCAACTGTTGTTGTTGTTTCCTCTTCTTCACACATTCGACAGTTTCCCATTTTAGTATCGTTACTATTAATGTTCGTCCTCGTGCTTTTCCCCATCGTCGTCTCTTCTTCTTCTTCTTCTTCTTCTTCTTCTTCGTGTTCCTTGTCCTCCTCCTCCATTATTATTTCCGCTTCTTCGAAAAACGCGTTAAACTCGTTTAAAGAGTATTCTTTGATATGCCGTTTTAGTGCTCGCCACAAAAAAGAAGCCAAAGAAGACGAAGAAAAATTACACATAAATACTACTAATGTCTGCCGCCACCGCGTCCAACGCCGCCGCCGTCGCCGCATCATCTTCCGAGGGATCTCTGTTAGCCGTCATTGGAGACGAGGATACCGTCACCGGGTTTCTCCTCGCCGGGATAGGAAACTTGGACGCGAGACGAAAATCAAACTTTCTGATTGTAAAACCAGACACCTCGAGACGAGAGATGGAAGATGCGTTCAAGGATTTTACGACGAGAGAAGACGTGGCGGTGGTATTAATCGCACAGTTTGTGGCCAACGAGATTAGATATTTAGTGAACGAGTACGCTGAACCGATTCCAGCGGTGTTGGAGATTCCATCGCCGGATCATCCGTACGATCCTTCGGCGGACTCCATTTTAAATCGAGTGAAGCACCTTTTGGGAGCTGGAAATGATGGACTTTAGAAGAAAAAGAAGAGTTTGTCGTCTTGTGAGAGGAAGAAGAGCACCAGAGAGAGAGAGAGAAAAAGAGAGAGTAAGAGAGTGAACACGAATCTCGCAGCTCGCATGCGTAGTTTGTAGCCCTTATCAAATGCACATAGCATATAGTGTAAAGTAGTAGAATTTTGCGAACCAAGAGATACCCTAAACACCGGAAAGCTCGTTTTTTCTCGAACGAGTTTGCGTTTATCCGATTACTGCTCTCACATTCATCAGAAAACGACTCGCGTTCATCACGACACGAATTTGTCCAATCTCTTTTAAGCCACAAACTACATTAAGTAAATCTCATCTAAAATGTCTGCCTTCTCCTTACAATCATCCGCGTTCGTTGGCGCCAAGGTTTCCGCGAAATCTTCCGCGCGCAACCAAGTGAAATCCAGAGCGTCGTTACGCGTGAACGCCAAGGCTGACGGACCAGTCATCATCGGCTTAGCCGCGGATTCTGGATGCGGTAAGTGATAGTACTATTCTTTTACGTGAATTCGCAGAGGAATGCGAGATTTATCGTTCGCATCTGGTCGCACTTTCCGCGGATATATTCTCTTTTTATCCCATTAAATCTCTCAATATTGAAAGATTAGAGAGACAGATGATTGTCGATGGTGGAAGATATCAAACAAATTTTTGCTCACGCACCTCTCTCTTTATCTTTAAATAATCAAACAGGTAAATCCACGTTCATGAGAAGAATGACTTCTTTGTTCGGCGGTAAGGCTTCCCCGCCTGAGGGGGGCAACCCGGATTCCAACACTTTGATCTCGGACACCACCACCGTCTTGTGCTTGGATGACTACCACTTGAACGACCGTCAAGGCCGTAAGGAATCTGGCTTGACCGCGCTCAACTTGAAAGAGCAAAACTTTGACTTGATGCACGAACAAGTCAAAGCCTTGAAGGAAGGCAAAACGGTCCAAAAGCCGATCTACAACCACGTGACTGGCGTTTTTGACCCGGCTGAAGAGATTGTCTCCCCGAAAGTTTTGATTTTGGAAGGCTTGCACCCGTTCGCCGACGACCGCGTCAGAAACTTCTACGATTTCAAAATCTACTTAGACATCTCCGACGACGTCAAGTTCGCGTGGAAGATCCAAAGAGACATGGCCGAACGTGGTCACTCCTTGGAGTCCATCAAGGCGTCCATTGAAGCCCGTAAGCCGGATTTCGATGCCTTTGTTGACCCGCAAAAGAAGTTCGCGGATGTCGTCATCCAAGTCTTGCCGACGCAATTGATCCCGGATGACAACGAAGGTAAAATCTTGAGAGTGCGCATGATCATGAAGGAAGGCGTCAAGTTCTTTGACACCCCGTACTTGTTCGACGAAGGTTCCACGATCTCTTGGATCCCGTGCGGCCGCAAGTTGACGTGCTCGTACCCGGGCATCAAGTTCTTCTACGGCCCGGACACTTTCTACGGAGAAGAAGTCTCCGTCTTAGAGATGGACGGTCAGTTTGACAAGTTGGAGGAGTTGATCTACGTTGAATCCTTGTTGTCCAACACTTCCACCAAGTTCTACGGTGAATTGACGCAACAAATGTTGAAATACCAAAACGGCCCGGGCTCCAACAACGGTACCGGTTTCTTCCAAACTTTGGTTGGCTTGAAGGTGAGAGAGCTCTACGAGAAGATTTCGGAGACGGAAGTTGTCGCGAAGTAAACTTGTTGATGTATAATCGATGAAAGAACAAATTCAAACCGCAGCTATAAAATTAAGAGTAAGAGTAAAAGGGGGGGGTGTGTGACATATATAAAAACAGGATTTTTGATATATTAACGTAAGCATAAAAATATAAATCAACACAATTTTGTCATTCTTCGTCGTCCTTCTTATTATTCTAATGTACACGCTTTGATTCGCTTTTGATTATACTCGCGCGTGCGCGCGTGCTCGCTTTTGTCGGCATTGGTTTTCTAAAGAAAAATTCTTTTTGTCTCTTACGCCACAGTTTCCGCCCACTTCACGAACGCGTTGTTACTGTCCGTAGGATTATCGTCTTGCGGGCAATGACCAGCCGGCACGGGAGAATAAGTCGCGCTCGGTTTAATCTCCATGATTCTTTCTGCTTTCGTCGGCGTCATCCACGGATCGTTTTCTCCCCACAACAACATAACCGGCGCGTTCAAGTTTTCTAATAAATCCCTCGGTTTCACTTGCGTTCGAGAACCGGCCAACGAGATGGCGTAAAACGTTTCTCTCGCTTCCGGATCTTCTGCAGCCATCGCAATGCTTCGAACCAAATCCTCGTCCACATCATTATCGTATACTTGATTCAAAATCGTTTTGATGCGAATCTTAGTGAAATAAAAGATACCATATGCGGCTAACTTCCCAAACGCTACCCGCAGTTTGCCTTGTAACGTGTTGTTTTCCTCGGCCTCTTCCATATCTTGCGCCGTTCCTACGGCCTTTTGTGCCATTGTTTTCTTTTCTGGGCCCGGCGCCGCGTTCGGCTCGAAATTTCCCGCCGCGTTGACCAAGCACAGACCTTTAGTCCTCTCCGGTGCCCCTTTCGATGCCGCGTACAACGCCGCCAACGCGCCGATGGAGTTCCCGGCGATGAACGCTTTGTCTGTCTCCGTCGCTTTCGCAATCGTTCGCACGAAATCAGACACTTGTTCGCCCCAATATTCCATGCAATACTGCTCTTCGCTCGCTTTTGAGGACCATCCGTACCCGAGCATGCACAACGCGTACACTCGATAGCCTTTCTTCGCTAAATACGGGATCTGGTATCTCCAGTGGTAAGAGTGCGCACCAAATCCGTGGACTAAAACGACAATCGGTCCCGTGTTCTCCTTCCCGGCGCTGATGTAGTTGCAATCGAATTTATCTTGGTACTTGTACGTTTCCCATCCATTTTTTTGTAACTTGACGCGTTCGATGCCTTTATCATCCAGTTCTAACGGTGGCATATCGGAGATATTTTCACTCGCGATTAGTTGCTCCTCAGACGACGTCGATGACGACAAACGAATGTTGTTGGTGTTCACTTTCTTCGCGGCGTTGCGAAGATTCTTCTTACGCGTGACGATTGAGGCAGACGAGGAGGAGGAAGACAGACGTGTTCTCGATGCAATTTTCGCGCTGTTTGTGCTACTGGCAATCATCGTATTTGTTTCTTTGTCTTCTTCTTCTCGTTTGTTGTTGTGTGGAAGAGCGTCTGAGAGTTCGTAAAAATCATCCTCCTCTTCCATCACGTCTTCCTCTCGTTTTGGTTGAACGAAAAAAAGCTCCTCTTCTTCTTTTGCTGGTGTCGTCGTTTTTGTCGTCTTCGTGTATATCTTCTTCTTCTCCACGAAATAGCGCTTGGTTTTCACGCTCGTTCGAGGAAACAAAGCGTCGACGACGGCGATGACTCTCGTCGCGAACGACATCACTATTCTGTGCTGTTGTTTTTGTTTAACGTTTGCGCAGTAGGAGTGGTAAAGGCGTTCACTTACTTAAAATATGTGTAAGGCGGTCAAACTTTTTTTTTTATGTGTAATGTGCGTTTTTGGTCTGTCTGCAGTGTTTTTTTAATTGACAAGAAAACGAGGTTTTTCATTTCGCACACAAACTTCACACATAAAGCGAATAATTTGTTTAGAGACAAAACGCACAACACACACACACAAACACACACTCAACAACAACAATAATAACAACAAAGATGATGATGCAATCCAGAGTATCCACGCATTACGCGTCCACTTCGTCGTCGTCATCTTCTCGTCGCGCTCCTTGTGCGTCGTCGAAATTATTCGCGTTTCGTCATCAACAACCTTCTTCTTTCCACCAAACTCGTCGCAATACTAAGCAACAACAACAAAAAAGAAGCGGATCATTATCAGTCGTAGTAAAAGCTGGATTAGTGGAGAAAATGAACGCCGAACAGTTGGAAGTGGCCATGGCGGACAGGTCGACACCGCTTGTGATTGATTTTTACGCCACGTGGTGCGGTCCGTGCGTGTTGATGTCCGCAGAGTTGGAAAAAGTGAAGGAACAACTCGGCGAGGCGGTGCGATGCATCAAAGTGGACACGGACGAGGAGACAGAGTTAGCTACGCAACTTGGCATTGAAGGTTTACCCACGATAGTCTTCGTTTCGAAAGATGCGGCGTCGCCGGCGTTGAGAACAGAAGGGATGATACCGGCGGAGACGGTTATTTCCATCATCGAAAACCAGCTGCAAGGTTAAAAATAAAACAAAACAAAAAGGTAGCTTTTAAACGAGAAGCCTCATTTGCTGTTTGCAATAATGAACAATAATGATAATAATAATACATCTATCTTCAGCTATTTCTATTGCGCGTGTGGGTGTGCACATCTTACCACCCGTACTTTGATTTTGCCATCGTTCGGTGGCGCATGCCTTGTTGTTGCGCTAGTTTCAATTCCGCCTGTCTCGCGTCGTGCACTAACGAAGTCACTTGATTCTTCGCTCGAGCCGTTCCGGAAACCTTCCCTAACGAGCCACCCATATCGTTCGTGTTTTGAATTGCGCGCTCGTTCGCCAATAACGGATTATACGAGCCTCGTATGTCATCTTGGGTGATTTCAACCATCTTGTTGGACTTTGCGAGCATATCTTCTAAACTCATGTTGTTGTTCTCAACTTTAGTTGTCGCCTGCTCGTTTCCTCCCGTCGATGGATGTTGTTGTTGTTGCATAGAATCGATCAATTTTTGATGAATATAGTTCCCATCGTCGTCTACTTCGTATAACTGCGAGGGATGAATCGTCGGAATTGCTGCTACTGTTGTTGTTGTTGTTGTTGTTTCGTTTTGTTCTCGGTCTTGCGTTTTTACCGCGGCGGCTCTTTTCGTCGTCGTTCCACCGGGCAAGTCTATGCGAGTTCCTCCTCCTCCTCCTCCAAATCCACCTCCAAATGCCCCACCGTCGTGAAAATCGCCTCCAATACCGAGCGTTCCCGCATCCACTGCTACTGCTGGTTTTGGTAGGAACATGCCTAGACCAGACCCGCCCCCGTTTCTCTTCGCGTTTGCTAAAACGTCTCTTCTTTTCCTCTCTTCTTCTTCCAGCAATTCGTAGTCGTCGTCCTTCTCCTCGTCCTCAGCCTCGTCGTCACCTCTTCCTTCTCTTCTTCTTCCTTTACTCTTCATCAGTAACTTCTTCTGCTGCTTGTTCAAAAATCTTTTTCTCGCGACAGACTTTCTCTTTTCTTCCTCTTCCAAAGGTGGCGGTAAACGCGTTTCGAAAAGCACCGGCGCGTTTTCGATTTCTTCTTCTTTGTCTTCTTCTTCTTCTCGCGGACGTTTCTTGTTCAAGGTTGCGCCGCCGCTTTGCACCACGCGCACCTCTTCTTCTTCAGCAGCAGTTTCCTCCTTCTTCTTTTCGTTCTTCTCGACGACTTTTACGTCGTCGTCTTCCGAGGAAGAGCCGTACGCGTCGTCCAGACCGAAAGACATTATTATTATTATTGATGAATGAAGGGAGGAAAGCTGCCTTTTTTTTTATTGGGAGAAAAGGAAACTCTCTGAAAAAATTTGCAAAATGCTATACCCTAATTTGGAGAGCTCTCCTCTTCCTCCTCTTTTTTCCTTCCCTTCCAAAAGGCCTCTTCTCTTTCTTTGCGGAGAAACGAGGCGAGGCCAAACGTCGCCTCGAAACGCCACAGAAGACAGAGAAGAGGTAAAGGTCGTGTGCCCAAAAGGAGTATATCAAAGTCGTCCGCCGGGAAGGAAGAGTAGTGTTATACCACCATGAGTGCGGCTATCGAGAGCTTCGATAACCCGGCGATTCTCTCTTCGTTGGTAATCAACGCACCAATTTATATCGATTGTCGAACGTCCGTGTGCCCGGAGAAACCAATCGGGAAAGATGTCTTGAGCGCTTTATTAAAAGAAAGGAATAATAATGATGGTTCCACAGGAGGAGGAGGAGAAACCGATGAAACATCTTCGCAGCAACAACAAAACGGGGCCGACGATTCATTCGAAGAAGGTGGTGGAGAAAAAGGATTGGTTTTCTTGCGAGGTACGGTTGTAAAGAACGATCAACAAGGGGAGTGCATGGATGTAAACGCGTTCGTTTCCGACGGCGAAACGACTTTGCTAAAAGGCGTGTCGTATAAGAGAATTTTCGCAGGTAATCCAGCCAACTTGATTGAGTCGCTTTCGGACGTCGCGAGATTGACCAACTTGAATCCACCATCGATCGTTCATTTCTTAGAGGACCGGTTCATGAGAAACACCAAGAAAAGTAAGAATTCGTCGTTGAGAGAAATCTACTCTAAGGCTGGACCTATTCTTATCGCGTTGAATCCGTGCGAGCCGTTGCCGAGTAAATACGACCGGGAAGTGATGAACTTTTACTCGCCGAGGAACGCGGCGAGCGGAGTGAAAGCGACGGCATCCTCGACGACGACTGGCGCGGAAGGGGATGTAACTTCGTCTTCATCTGTAAAGGATCTACCTCCACATTGTTTCCAAGTCGCCTCGAACGCGTTCGAACAGATGATGGAGAATCAATTGGATCAAGCGATTGTGATTTCGGGAGAATCCGGGTCTGGGAAAACGGAAACGACCAAGTTTATCATGAAGTTTTTAGCCGCAACGACATCTCACGATAGTAGCAGCAACGGCGAAGAGAAGCACAACATCGATATGTTTAACGCAGTTTCGAGAGATTTGTTAATGACAAATCCGATTTTAGAGGCGTTTGGGAACGCAAAAACGGCGAGAAACTTGAACTCTTCGCGATTTGGTAAATTGATCGACATCAAGTTTGATAAAAAGTCCAACGGAAAGTTAGCGCAGGCGATGATCGAGACGTATCTCTTGGAAAAGTCTCGAGTCGTGCACCACTCGAAAAGAGAACGATCGTTCCACGTGTTTTACCAACTCTTAGCCGGCGCGTCTAAGGAAGAGAAGAAAAAGTGGTTCTTGGACGACGCGAAAGAGGGATTCAACTATTTAGGCGGATTCGGCGTTCAAAGCAAAAAGAGCGTGGAAATCGACGACGAGAACAAGCACAAGGAGACGAAGGAGGCGTTGAAGGCGATTGGTATCGCGGATAAAACCATCGACGACATTTATCAAACGCTCGCGTCGGTGTTACATCTCGGGAACATCGAGTTTGACACATTGAATGAATCTGGTCACGACGCCGCTGTTGTAAAGACAAAAGACGCTTTGAAATACACGAGTGAATTGTTAGGGGTGGATTCTGCGGCGTTAGAGCGTTCATTGATTAAGCGTGTTATTTCTGCTGGTGGAGAGAAGATTGAAACGGATTTGACATTGACGCAAGCGAATGACGCGCGCGACGCGTTGGCGAAGGCCATGTTCGAAGCGTTGTTCGAGTATTTGGTTAGCAAAATAAACGAATCCTTCGCGCGCGACGGTGCCGTGCAAAGAGACGACGAAGATTTGGTTTCTTTGAATATTTTGGATATTTACGGCTTTGAGAGCTTCCAACACAACACGTTTGAACAGTTGTGCATCAACTATGCCAACGAATCCATGCAGAAGATGTTCAACCATCACTTATTCGTAGTGGAACAGAAAGATTACGAGACAGAGAACATCGAATGGTCGAGAATCGAATTCGTCGATAACTCTTCTACGCTCGAAGTGATTGAAAACAAACCCATGGGTTTGTTTGCACTTTTAGATGATCAGGCCAGTTTCCCAGGCGCGACGGATGAAACGTACCACGCGAAAATCGTCAGCGAGCTCTCCAATATGGAAAAGTTTTCGTGCATGAGAAAGAAAGGAACATCGGAGACTTCGTTTGATATCGTTCACTACGCCGGGAGCGTCACGTACGAGTGCGCAGGGTTCCTCGAAAAGAACAGAGACGCGTTACCATTAGATTTGGCGACGGCTTTGTATACAGATAACACTTTCGAGTTTATGAAGACAAACATCGGTGAAGCGTTGCACAACCGCGCGATGGAAACAATGGTAACGAAAGCCTCAAAATCAGCGAAAATGAAATCAACCGTTTGCACAAAATTTCGCAACCAGTTGAGTGGATTACTTCAAAAGCTGAATTCGTGCGAGCCGCACTTCATTCGATGCGTAAAGCCAAACGCTTCCCTCGTTCCAACCGAAACCGATCAAAAACTCATTTTGCACCAGTGCGCTTGCGCTGGTATTTTGGAGGCGACTCGCATCGCTCAAGCTGGGTACCCGACGCGTTCGCTCTACGAAGATTTTGCGCACAGGTTCGGTTTCTTGGTCGGTAAAGATGTTATTGAATCCTCCGGAGTAGACAGTAAAACTGTCACGAAGATGATTTTGGAGCATTTCTCCGTTGACGCCGAAGAGCACGTCAAGTTTGGCACCACAAAAATTTTCTTCAAGCAAGGCGTCTTAGGCGCCTTGGAAGATGCACGATCGAACGCGATTTACTATTCAAAGATTATCCAGGCCTCGTATAAAGGTTTCAAGCAACGCAAAGAGTACCAACGCATCCGTTCCGCGACGATTATCGCGCAAGCGAGCTGGAAAGGCACAAAACAGCGAAAGGAGTTCATCACTTTAAGAGATCGGAACAGAGCAGCGCTTAAGATTCAAATGGCAGCGAAAAAGAAAGCATTCAATGCGCGAGTCCAATTGCGTGTCGCCGAGCGCGAGCGACGCGAACTCGAGATGCGTCTGGAGGAAGAAAAGAGAGAAAAAGAGGAGAAAGAACGTCTTCGAAAGGAAGCGGAGGCAGAAGCTGCCGCGGCGGCGCGCAAGAGAGAAGAGGAAGAAGCAAAAGCAAAAGCAGAGACGGATGCTGCTGCCGCCGCTCTCAAACGCAATAACTCTCCCGAATCCACTCTAGATCGCGAAAATTCGTCCGCGGCGTCGTTATCTGAGGACGTAGACGCGTTGAACAATCCGTTCGTCAAGGCTCTTAAAGCCGAAAACGAAGCGTTGCGAGCATCTGTGGAGGCCGAAAGGGAAGAAAAGATGGCGCTCGAGAGGCAAATAGAGGAGTTACGAGAGCAAATTACCGCTGCGGACGATGCGCTAGTTGCTGCTATGATGCAAAATGAACAAAATCAACAGAGTTCGCCGTCCGCTTCGACGCCGACTGGCAAACAAGAACCTTCGCGTTTGGAAAAGCCTTCCGCGCATGCGAACAAAGTCCCATCTGGTCAAGCCTCGAGAGTCATTCAATTTGTGGACGGTATGAAAGGAGAGTTTAACTCAATGACGCGCGTCTTGGACGATGACGTTGAATTCATCAGGGAAGTTGCGGCGGGTGAAATCAGCGGGGTCGACGGCATGGACGTGCAGAAAGAGTTCAAGGTTTTGCAATCTCGCTTCGAACATTGGAAACATGATTACAAAGAGCGTCTGAAATTCGGCGAGCGCTTCTTAAAGAAAGAATCGATGGATAAGGGCACACCAGAGCTTACTAAGAAGAAAAGTTTCTTCGGCGGTAAGAAGTAAAAAACACAATAAATAGCGTACAGTAACGTTTACATAAAAATCCTTTACTCATAGAGCAAGTCAAAGAACGACGATGCGTGAAACTAAACAATTCGCATTTTTTTACAAACGAATCAATATATCCTTCAAATCTAATTGCACACGATGGAGGAACCGAACCCGCCCGGCAATCCTCCCTCTCGACTACAGCTCTTGGAATCGATCAACTCGATGTCAAACACCTCCCACTGTTTCGAGGAGAAAAACGTCGCAGGACCAATCGGCGGTCCCAATTCCGGAGGCACGACAATCCGTCTTTTCCCGCCCGGTTTCATCGTGCTTAACCCTTCCTCGAAGCCAGGAATCATTCCTTTAATGCCCAATCGGGCTTTTGCAGGCGCATTTTTTCTATAAGTCGAATCGATAACTCCACCATTTTCGTTATACGCTACGTAATGAAATGTAACCTCTTGATCCTTCCCCGGCAACTTCCCACTTCCTTTAGCGAAATCATAATACATTAAACCGTCCTCTGTTTTTTTAAAGCCGCTCGGGGTAACCACGTTCACCTCGTATCCTTCTCTGATGAACGTTGGAAAATCATCCGGCGCGTTATTGAACTGTTTAATTTTGGCGTTATTAACTGCTTGTTTCAGCGTCTTTTCGTCCACTTCTTTTTGCGTGGCCGGGACGTATCCCGGCTCCACCAAATCGATATCTATTTCAATCACATTCTCTTCTTCTTCTGGTTCTTGTTGTTCGTAACTACTACTACTATTGCTACTAGCACTACTGTTGCTTTTAAAAACGTCTTTTGGATCTCTCACCGGTTCAGGAGGAGGTCTCACGATCTCCACGTCTTTCTTCGCCTCCGTCCAGTTTTCGTTCGGCTTGTATCCATCGGGTTCGTTTTCCAGTTTAATCCGTTTCGGGTTAACAATCCATTCTTCTTCGTCGTCGTCCTGATTGAATTTAGCGAACGCAGCGTTGTTCTCGGCGTTCAAGTTTAGTCCAGCCGCGAGGGCAGCGAGCGCGGAGGAGGTCAAGAAATGTCGTCTGTTGTTGTTGATGTTATTAAGAGTGATATCATCCAAACATCGATCGCCGTCTTTCGTTGCTGCCAAGAAGAAGATTACTTTTTTCCCCGCCGCGCGTCGTGCTCCTTTGAGACTCGTTTTCGTCTTCAATAAAGACGACGACGACGACGTAGCAAAAGATGAGCAAAGGCCAGGATTCCTCCTCGAGGAGACTTTAAAACTCAACCGGAGAGAAGAAGAAGACAAAGAAGAAGAAGTCATCGTTTTTGGTGTTCTCTTCTTTATTTTTGTGTCTTCTGATTTTTTTTGTGATGTGTGTTTTAGAGGACAACAAAAGTTTGAAAAGAAGCCACAGTCTGACAGTCTGACACACAGCTCATCACAAAAGGGAAGGGAGGAAGACGAGGATGATGTGATGATGTCACCACCAGAACCACCACCGCTTTCATCATCGTCGAAAGAAGAAGAACAAGAGGAGGAAGAAGAAAGAAACGACGACGAGTACGAGAATAATAATAATAATAATAATAACAATAACACCAACAACGATACGAATAGAAGAAATCCTCTTCTCGGCGTGAACGACGACTCGTTCGATTTCGAGCAGTGGTTACTCTACGAGTCCAATGCTACCCCGAACGCCTCTTTTATAGGAAACAGAAGACAGAGGAAACGAAAAGACATCGAACGGGCGATCGTGCTGATGGAATCTCGCACGAGGAAGAATTTGAAAGAGTTATCGGACACGCAAGAGTCGTTGGAGAAGTTCAAAGGGAAGAAACCAGAGATTGTGTTGAAGTTCTTGCGCGAATTGACGACATCTCTTGTTCGTTCCAAGTCCAAGTCAAACACCACCAAAAACGAGAAGAAAAAAATCAATGGACGCGACGAGGAGGAGGATGAAAACGAGGACGAGGAAGACGCGAGGAGAGATTGGTTCGACCAAAAAACGGTGAACGTTTTGGACGAACGGATGATGGCAAAAGTAGTCAACGAAAACGTGATGGCGTTTCAAAGCGTGCGCAGAAAAGTAGAAAGAGAAACGTTCGCAGAAGAGAAGAGAGCGTGGATGGAGAAGAGGAGGAAAGAGAGGGAGAAAGAGCACATTGCAAAGAGGAAGAAAGGCAAAGTGAACAACGTGACGTACGCGAGTAGATTAGAAGCAGCAAGAATAGGAAGAATCGATGACTCGTTTTGGAAGGTGAAAACGAAAGAAGAAGACAAAAACAATCAACAGCGCCCGAAAGCGGTGGCAAATAAACAAAAACAGAAGGCCGCAAATGCGACGAAGGCAAAAGATGCGGAGGAACAGGACACTATTGCGTGGGAGTCGGAAGAAGTGGCAGATGGAGTTCAAGCGCTGAGAGAGTACATCAAAGAACTTGGTGGAAGCGGCAACTTGATACAAGCAAAAGATTGGGTGATAAAGAAATGGACAAGGATATGCAAAAAAAAAAGTGCGACACCTTACAAGACGTATCATCGTTCTGACGGCTCGTCATATCGGTCGAAGAAAGACGTCGCGCGGGCACTTGGCTTGGTAGTACAATAATTGTAAAATGAACGTAAAATTTACTCGCCTTCTTATCATTTACACAGTCTATATATAGCGTTACATAAAACCAAACCCGAATGGTGGTGCATTGGGTACATTTCTGTCAAGTATCTCGCAGCTTGCTTCGGCTCGAGAATTTTATGCACAACGTCCATTGAAATGTCCATCGCCAGTGCTCTCTCGTCGACTAAGTTCGATCGTAACTCTAAAATCAAGACTCGAGAAGATTCTGAACTTCCAGTGAGCCAACGAATCAACCCTTTAGCTCCGTCCTTCGTATTTTCCTTACCTTTGGCGCACAATTCCTTCATTCCATCGTTGATTCGAGCCCTCGCTTCGAACAGTCTTCTGAACTGTGCCTTCGAGATATCGTGCACGGCGATCAGCGCCTGCTTCTGTTGCTCGCTCAAACCTAAATTTGCGACAACGTTCGAATAAAACTTCATTTTTGAATCTTCATCCTTTCCAAGCACGTCAAAATCTTTTCTAAAACCCATGTTATCGTAATAATCGAAGCTTATTTTGGCGTTATCTCTACCGATAGCGTTCCCAATGTGCATGCACAGAGTGCACGTTTCATCGACCATTTTATTAATCAAATCCACGCTCGCTTCTTTCACGGAGAGGGGGCGTTCTTCATCATTTCCCTCACTTTTAGCGGCGGTATCGTCAGCGTTGCCGCCTTTCTTATTTGTTTTCTCTTCAATATTCGTGAGCGACAAAACGGAAATTTGGTTCATCCACTTGTAATGCAAGCTTTCCAAAGTGTTATCAACAATCACTTCTTCTTCTTCTAATCCCCCGTCTTCAGTTTTCGCAGTGACATCGCCGACGCCATTGATAGAATGCTTCAACTCAGGAAATTGTTTCTTGAACTCTTCCAAAGAATCGATGCCTTCTGGAAGCGTAAACTGTTTTGGAACTTCCGGCATACCGTTCAACATCACCATCTCTCCCATTGTAGCTTCATAGCGATTATTTTTACTTGACATCGCCCCATTCAGCGCCGTGTTCATCGTCATTGCAGATGACATCGTCGAACTTTCAATGTCCGCTCTCCTAGCTCTTTTAAACATCATCAACTGTGACTCGTACAGGTTGTTTTTATGCTCCAACAACTGTTGGTTGATTGGCACTTGCGTCGCCTTCTCCGCTTCCAACATTCGTACTTTCTCCTGTAAAGCCTTCACTTGATTTTCCATCTCTTCTGATTTCTGTTTTATTCGTTCTCGGTATCGTCGTTGAGCGTGCGCGTTTTGTTTCAACACCGTCGTTTCTTTCTTTTTTGTTGCATTTTGCACTTCTTCGTTATTATTTTCGTCTCCATTCGTCGAGTTGTTACTCCGTTCTCGTTTCCTTCCATCAGTGGTGGTGGCGGTCGTCGCATTCGTAGTATTAGTAGTATTAGTAACATTCGTACCATCACCACCACCACCACCACCGCGTAAGAACGAGCCGGCAGCGTCATCTTCCACTTCGGTTCGTAACCCGATCGCGTTTACGTCGAGCTCTTGACTGAATAATTGTTCCACGTACTCATTTAAGAATAAATCTAGATCTTGAGACGGCATCTTGTTTGTCGTGTCCTCCTCTTCGTCCATCGCGTTGCTCCTCTTCTTTGTCTTCTTCTTCTTCTTTCGTAGCTACACAAATGAAGTTGTTGTTGTAAACCAATTGGGGAGGTTAAAAATGAGGCAAAACACGAAAAAAACATCCAAAATAAAGGAGTTAGACAACGCTGCCTTACAATATTTACATCAATCTAATTCAAACTTAATACTATGATATATTCTCTGCTAAAACTACTCAAACGCGTATCATCATTTGGATTCAAACAACCCTTCTATGAGCTCGTTCATTAACACGCCTTTCGGATCGAATTTTCTGCGAAGGTCTCTAAACGCTCGAAAGTTTTCTTTACCGTACGCGGTTTTCAAGCGCTCGACCTGTTTACTTCTACGCACCATATTCTTCTCCAGCTCAATTTTCGCCCAGTGCGTTTTGAGTAAGTACTCGTCGCCAAGAGCGTCGCGCATTTGTTCGCCGTATTCAGTGAACCGCGCGGTTATTTCCTCTCGTTCGGCTTCGACTTGCGTCGGAAGGTACATGATAATCCCAACCCAGGAGTGTAAAGAGTCCTTTTCGCCGTGGGAAGGTGACATTATACTCGAACTACCACTCGTCCAACGTTGCTCGATCGGCGCGTGCGCCGGAATGTTGTTCTCCGCGATCATTTTGCGTAAATCGCGCATGAAAAGTAAATCTTTTCGAAGTGAAGAAGGATGAGAAACACCAGCGTTCGCGGACGACACCAAATTTTCACCTTTTTCCTCTAAAGTGCCACACGGAAACGCAACCTCTAACACGTGTTGCTGTCCTCCACAATCAAATCCGAGAATCTGATCGCTCCAATCCACGCGAGTGCCGTGGGAACGCTTCCAGAATTCCGCTTCTGCCGCATTTACTTTTTTAACGTGGTCCACGTTGAGCGGATCGATGCGCAAAAGCAAATCTCGAAGTTCGCCGAACCCGACGTTCTCTCGTTCGGCTTTCTTCGCGGACTCCTTGTCTAACTTTTTCAACAAATCAATCATTGGTTTGGTGCGATATTTGTTCTGTTTGCGTTCGTTTGGCGTCGTCAAATAGGAAAGTACTGTGCCAAAGCCTGGCAAACTTTTCTTTTTCTTCGAGTCAATCGGATTCGATCCGACCACCACAACACAATCTGTATGCGGAATCCACATGTACCGCACGTGTTTATACGATCGTATCCACGTCTCGTGATTCTTTTCTATTCGCTCGGGCGTGGTCGTAAACGTATCTTCCTTTAATTGGTACGCGTCGACGCACTGTAACGTGATCTCCGAGGCGACCCCTAAGGAACCTAAACCTACTTTCGCGGCTTCAAACGTTGGATCGATGACTTTTTTGTCCTCTTCGCCTTCCTTCACACCAAGCTCGATCACTCCTCTCGACGGTGTTATCAATTTCATTCGAACTACGGTTGCATCTACGGGAGGAATTTTCGCCCCTGTGCCGTGCGCACCGACTTGCGTGAACCCGCCAATTTGCTGTTCGCGAATGCTCGCGTAGTTTTGCAACGTCAAATTGTATTTTCGCAAAGCTTCAGTGACATCAGATACTCTCGCTCCGGGTTGTACCGTCACTTGCTTCTTCTCTTCGTCCACGTGTAATACCTTATCTAACAACGCTAAAGATACCATGCCTTCTTTTTCAAACGCCACTCCGTTTGGCGATAACGCCGCGCCAACCGGTCGTATTTTCTTCCCTCGTAAACTTGCATGTCGTACAATCGCCTCTAACGCTTCCGTCGTTTCCGGTTGCGTGAACGTGTCTACGACTACTTTTTTGGTCCCGGACCAATTTTCAATCTCGTACTCTTTTTCCGTCGTGTAGTTTTGCTTCTCTAGATTTTCTGTCTCTTTGACGCTCTCTCGGTAGGCATAAAAGCTCAACGCGCACCCGAGCATAAAGGCGTAGAAGCGGTATTTTTGCCACATAGATTTGCTATGATGCTGCCGATCGCCTCCTTCTCCTCCACCGCCACCACCGCCTCCTCCTCCTCGACCATCGCTATTACCTCCTTCTACGCTCGTACTATTCGACGAACCATCAAACGTTGGTGAAAAAAACCTCGCCGTTCTTTTCCTCGCACCTACCAATTTCGCGCCTTTACTCATCACCAATAAATCTCGTCCGTCTCCTCCTCTTCCACCTCTCGCCGTCGCGGAGGAAGATGGCGACGATGAAGACATCCCTCCCGCCGCGCCTCTATTCACGTGCAACACTTGAAACTCTTTCATGAAATCCTCCAAAGCCACCGTTTGTCTTTCACCTGGTTTCGATAACGGCACCCCCGGCATGAGCTTTCGAATGAGCTTTCGGTATAACAGAGGGTTCGTGGTTTGCGCCAAAGTCAGTTGGTGCGATGGAATCACTCTCGCTCGGTTCCCTCCGACGTACGTTTCCATCTGATTCTGAGAATTATTTTGTTGTTGATTTTGTTGTTGTTGTTGTCGGTTGTTGTTGCTGTGTCCAGCTATGCCTCGTCTGTTGATGAGGAGTATACCGCTCGTGCTGCTTTTCGTGTTGTCGTTGTAGTTGTTGTTGTTGTTGTTGTTCAATACTAATCCCGCAACACCATCTCTCGCTCTGGTAGTTATAGAAGTAGTAATAGTAGTAGTAGCGATGATAGACTCCACGAACGCGCGGCGGCTGGGTTGGCGACGGTAAAACATCATCATCATCATCTTCGTTTGTGCATATAAGAGTTACACTTTTTTTGCAGTTTTGTGTGTTTTTTGTCATCCTCCGTTCTTTTTCTCACACAACAAACACCTTTTCTCAAAAAAAATTTGCAAAGAGAGAGACTCTTCTTACATGTGAATCCAATAATGTCGCGATGAAGACATCATCATCGTCAACGACGATACCAGGAATAACGGGAGGAGAAAGAGGAGGAGAAAGAGGAGGAGGAAGACGAAGGAAAGTTTCCATCTTCATCTGTCTTCTGTGCATTCTTTTCTTATGTGTGGTGTTCACGTATCATCGCGCGAGCACGTTCTCACCTTCCCAGGACGACGACGTGGGAGGACGAGTGGTAGGTGTTGGAGGAAGGGACGATGGTGATGATGATGTCACGAAGAACACTTACGAGAATGCAGATGATGCGATGCGTATCGGGGCGAAAGAGGAGAATGTTGAGGCGACCGCGACTCCATCGGCGGAGGAAAGCTTTCGAGAAGAAGAAAAAGAACTAGAAGAGAAAACAGAGGACAGCAAAAGAGGAGCGACGAGAACAGAAGACGAAGAAGAGAACGACGAAGATGAACGGTCGTCTCCTCCTGTGATAACAACAACAATGATAACAAAAAGGACATCAAAAAGAAATAGAAAACGACCAGACGAGCGGGAAAACGTTCCGGGAAAGTACGACGCGGAGACGGCGCCAAAGCCGCCGTTTAAAGTACCTCCGGTGTACATACCGAGAAGTATCGCAGAGGCTTTAGAGGAAACGGGGAGTGGACCTACGCGACCATGTAAGTGCGTGCACAGCAAGAAGGAAGCGATGTATTATTATTTAGGGAGTAATAGCAGTGGGGATGGTAGCGTTGGTGTTGATGACGATGATAGCAATGATCTTAGTAATACTATTGAGGAAATAGAAGAAGGAGAGGGTGATAGCGATAGCAACGACAACGATGATGCGGAGGAAATGCCAAAAACGCAGCAAGCACAACCGTCGAAAACGAAAATGAAAAACGCCAAGATAACGTTTGTGATCTTTCACGTTGCCAATAACGAAGAACACGAACTGTCGCAGGCGCAAGTAGATGGGATAACGATGGTTTTGACGAGCGCCATTAATAAACACGACAGGTGTCGATTAGTTGTTTTGACGGACACGATGACAGATTTTACGCCCTTAACGAACAATTTCCCGGAAGTTTTAGAGGTGCGAAGACACGAGTTTGCTCAAATAACGAAAGGGTGGACGACGTATTTGAGGGCCACGGCAGAGAAGCAGTTCATATTTGACGAAATTGAACAAAAACCGCAGCATTTGCGCGACAACATCGTCTTCATGGACTCGACCGATGTAATTTTCGCAAAATCGATAAAAAACGTCTTTCGGGACGAAGAGACGAAAGTGCCGCACACGTTCGGCGCGGCGTGGACGTATAGAGATGGGTCGTCTGGCGCGAATAAGAAATGGCCGATCAATTTTGGCGTGCGTTTTGTCAACGCCGAGCGCATCGCGGAAGCTGCTTTACTCTCCGCCTATTTCGTCCACGCGTACGAGTGGTTTTTTTACACGGAAAGACCAAACATGCGGGCCGACTCAACTCAGTTTTTCTGGGAACAAGACGTGGCCAACTGGCTCGCCCGACGGTTTAAACGCTTCAAAAACCGCAAAACCGGCGACAGAGGTAAATTCGTGGATGCGTCTGCCCCTATTCGATACGTCGTTGACAGTATAAACGAAGAAGAGAAAGGATTCCGCTGTCGGCACGTGTCCGCGCGTTTCTACCCTTGCTTTTTATTCAATGCAAATCCGCCGCAAACATTCCCGGTCAAACGATTGAACAGTGGCCGCAAAAACGTTGGATGTCCAGCGACGACGAAAACGAGCGTCTTTCACATGAAAGGCGCGTTAAAAAGAAAAATGCAAGACGTGTTCAATTATTACGGCAAACCGGAGATCAACGTTAAAGACGGGACGAAACCCAAAGCGCGACGAGCGAAGAAGCGTTTCGACGATAACAACAACAACAACAACAACAACAACACAGTTATCGAGTACTTTGGTGTCATGAGTGAGGAAGACGTGAAATCTCGTTTCAGCTTTTGCGAGAGCATGAAGTCATCCTCCTCCGCCTCGCCGGCAATCGATGATGATGATGATGATGATGATGATGAAGATGATGATGTTGATGATGATGTTGAAATAGAAAAAGAATAGATTTTTTCACTTTTTTTCACTCGTACGAGAAAAACCTCAAAACACGCGTTAAAAGTTCAGACGTTCACCCTCACATCGTATACTTAATCACACCTTTAAACGCGCGCGTACAAATATTTAATGAGCAACAACAATAACAACAGCACTTCGTTAAAGTTAATCTACCGAGCCGGGGACTCGAAACCTCTGCGCGTGTACATCGCCGCGGAAGTCAATGGAAACAAAACAGCAATCGAGTTCGACCCGTGGAAAGCCGCCAGTTGTTCGGACCACTCTTCTTCTTCTTCTTCTTCGAATAAGAACAACAAGAACAAGAATACGGGAGCGGTGTTGCAAAAGACCACCAGCGCATCCGCGACGTTATTTATCGCTCTCTGTTCTTCATCCGGAGAGGTTGTAAAAGGCACGTCCATGAACAGCGCGTTGCTGTGTGTTCGAGACGGTGATGATGCTTCTTTCATCAACTTTAGAGACTTGGACGAACGCGAGCTCGGTTTGACTGTGGGTACGTGCTGCGCGGAAAAGAGTTTAGATACACTGATACAGTACATATCAAAGAACGAGAAAAAATTGAAAGATACCGTCCCGGGTATTTTCTCTTCGTCCGCGTCGACTCAACCGACCAATAGTGAAATAGCGTTCTTCTCGAGCGTGTATCCAGTCTTCGCAAACGGCGCGGAGATGTTTGGAAAGACTTCTTCGGACGCGTCCTTAACGAAACAGTTTAAAAGCATCGAGACTTGGTTCAACGCCTTTTTGAAAAGCTCTTCTGTGCAAAACGCGATGGAAAAAGCGAAGACGACTCCATCGTCCGCGTTTCTGTTCGCCGCGCAAGAGGCGCAAAACGTCTCAGATTTGAAAAACGCGTATAATCCTCCCGTGGATCCATCAAAAGATGCGTTTTCGCTCACGACGGCAATCAATTACGCGAATGGCGCCCCGCACATGGGACACGCGTATGAAGGTTTAAGTGCGGATGTCATCGCGAGATACCACCGCGCGTACGGTCGACCGACGTTGTTCCAAACTGGTGCGGATGAGCACGGGCAAAAGATTTCCGACGCCGCGGCTGCCGTTGAGTGCAAACCGATTGAATTGTGCGATAAACACGTGAAAATGTTTCAAGATTTAAACAAAACGTTACGAATTGAAAACGATGTCTACAACAGAACAACCTCAGAGAAGCACAAACAGTGCTGTCGAGAACTCTTTGAGAGAAGCGAAAAGAATGGCGATATTTATTTAGACACGTACTCGGGGTGGTACAACGTTCGCGAAGAAACGTTCGTGACTGAAACCGAAGCGAAAGAAATGGATTACAAAGACCCAGTTTCGGGCAAACCTTTGAAGCAAATGGAAGAGGAGTCGTTCTTTTTTCGCCAATCGAAATATCAAGCGCGATTGATTGAACACATTGAAAACCACCCAGAGTTTATTCAGCCTGAAGGACGCAAAGGAGAAATTTTATACCGATTGAAAAACGACGAGTTGAGAGATCTGAGCGTCTCGCGAACGACGTTCGATTGGGGGATTCCCGTGCCTGGAAATAGCAAACACGTCTTGTACGTTTGGTTCGATGCTTTGACAAACTATTTGACCGGTTGTGATTTTCCGAACGGAGAAAACTACTCGAAGTTTTGGCCGGCGAATGTACACATCATCGGGAAAGATATCATCTGGTTCCACTGCGTCATTTGGCCGTGCATGTTGATGAGTTGCAACATCGCCTTGCCGAAAGCTGTGTTCGCGCACGGCTTTGTCACCGCAGCGGATGGACAGAAAATGTCCAAATCTATCGGGAACGTCGTTGATCCGTTGGATGTTTTGAAAAGGTGTTCTCCGGATACGTTTCGATACGCACTCATGCGAAACGGCATTTACGGGTCCGATATTCCATTTAGCGAAGAATCTATGACCTTGATTCACAACGCGGATTTAGCGGATACGCTCGGAAATTTAGTTCACAGAGCGACGCATTTGTGCTCGAAGAATTGCGAAGGTCGTGTCCCAGATGTTCCAATCTTTGAAAAAGTAATCGACGTCGGCCTGTTGAGATTGAAAACGGAACGCGCGATGGAATCGTTCCAGTTACAACAAGCCTGCGAATTAGCCATCAACTCGGCGAAAGCTGCAAATAAATACATCACCGATGCAGAACCGTGGAAATTAAAAGGCGAGGAAACGAAACATCGCAGAGACGTGATCATTCGCACGACTTTAGAGGCTGTGTACATCACAGCGTTGTTTTTACAACCGTACATACCGACCGCGTGTGAAGACATATTTAAGAAACTCGGGATGGACGCCTCGAAGGTCCACAAACTCTGGGAGCTCAAACCATTCGGCGAGAATGTGAAACCTGGGACCCAAGTCGCCGTCGGCGAAGTGCTCTTTCAAAAACACGAGATTGACACCGCAGAACTCTTCAAGAAGGCACAATCGAGCAAGGAAGAAAAAGCCGCCAAATTGGCGAAGAAGAAGAAAGGCGAGGAGAATACGAAAATTGACGTCACGCGATTAGATTTAGTCGTTGGTGAAATCACGAAAGTTTGGAATCACCCTGACGCGGATACGCTTTACGTGGAAAACATCAACATCAACGGCGACAAACCCTTGCAAGTCTGTTCGGGATTGGTAAAACACATTCCGATTGATAAAATGCTCAACGCTCGTGTCGTTCTCGTCGCGAACATGAAACCAACGAAAATGCGCGGTGTAGAGTCGGAAGCCATGGTTTTATGCGCCACCGATCCGAACGATAGCAACAAAGTTGAAATTGTCACCCCGCCGAAAGGCGCTGCCATCGGTGAACGCGTTACTTTCGACGGCTACGAAAACGACCCAGACGAGAAGTTAAACCCGAAGAAGAAGGTGTTCGAAGCTGTGCAACCGGATTTTCTGGTGAATAAAGATGGAATTGCCACGTATAAAAACGTCCCGTTCCAAACGACCGCTGGTCCGTGTTCGGTAGAGTCCATCAGAGAAGGAGGCTCGATTAGGTGATTTTTGTCAATTTCAATTTAACTTTTTTCTTCAAAAGAACTTCAACAAACACCTCAAAAACTCTCTGAGATACTAAATGAATGCAAAAACTTTACCAACGCGACGACTGTTGGTGGTGTGCCACCACAGAGATAGGCAGACGGCTCATTTCGAAGGAGCGAAATCATGTGTTCATTACTATCGCCAAAAATGTAACAGAAGAAGAACAACAAAAGCAGAAGCACGCGCAAGGGCTTCACCACAATCATCAAATCCATTCACAGACGCACTCCCCTACCCGACGATAGTACCTTCTCGAAAAGAGTGGAAGAAAACGTTCACGACGAACGACGGGGTCAAGTACACGTGTCGGGCGTGTGACGTGGACGACATCCCCGCAGTCGCATCTTTATTGATGCGAAGTAAATTAGCGGGGTTTCCCACGGAAGAAAGCAAGCTGAAGAAATACATAGAGAAAAGCATAAACGCGTTCCCACGAGGAGCGTACATCGTCTTGGTAAAAGACGACGAAGAAGAAGAAGAAAAGAGTAAAAAATGTGTCGGAGTGGTGGGCGTCTCCAACACGCCAGAAACCAGAAGAGACGACTTTGACAGAGCGTTGCAATTCACCGACGACGGCGGGTACATATCAGATTTAGTCATCGACACGAGATGGAGAGGAAGAGGATTGGGCGAAAAGTTGATGTTATGCGGAGAGAGTTTGTGTAAAGAGATGGGTCGCGAAGAAGTTTACTTACACGTATCGACCAGAAAAGTTGGCGTCATTCGATTATACGAAAATATAGGGTACGAGGAACGCAGTTCAAACTTTTTGCGACGAGATTTGCTGATGCGAAAGAAGATATGAACATAGCGTTAGTGTTAGTGTAAAAGTAGTAGTGTATTTGAAGAAGAAGAGTTAGCGCAACGCAGCTTGGCCTCGCGTCGAGAGATTTTTCAATTGACGTAAAGCCTTTCGTGGATCTTCGATATCGTCGTCGGAGGAAGAGGAATCGTTGTTCAAATTTTCTTTGATCGTAGACGGCACCCCCGCAGACTTCCTTCTCCCAGCTACTGCTGCGCTTTTGACGAATCCTGGGTGTAACTTACTGCTTTTACTCCCGTCTCTGTCGAACGTTTCCGCCGTGACGAATGTTTCCGAAGGCATGGCACCGCCGTAGGACGATTTCTCGTCGACTCTTTCGTCCCACAAATCGTATTCTAATTTGAAAAAAGAACCGTCCACCATTCGTTTCTGCGTCGGTAAACTCGAAAGCGTCGCGATGGACTCATTTGAGAGCTGCCAATCGAACACGTCTAAATTCGACTTGATTCTCTCCGGATTGATTGATTTCACCAATACTGAGCTTTTCGGTCGAGTTTGTAACGCCCAACGAACGAGAACTTGCCCGATATTTTTGTTCGCCTCGTCCGACGATGCGACTTCTTTCACCGCCGCGTCGTCCATCAAGTTTGGTCCACTTCTCCCCAAAACCGATGCGGAGTCCGGACTCCCCAACGGCGAATACGCCGTGACGTGAATTTTGTTCTGTTCGCAAAACTCAATAATTTCCGCTTGGCGCCAATACGGGTGAATCTCTACCTGACACACTGCCGGTTTGATCTTGCAAAAGCTCAAAATGTGCTTCAACTTCTTGACGGAAAAGTTTGAAACACCGATTGCACGGACTGCGCCGATATCCACGAGTCGTTCCATCGCGCGCCACGTGACTTCAATCGGAGGATCGATATATCGCGTGTTCGAATCGGTAACCGGCCAGTGAATCAAATAGAGATCGAGATAATCAGATTTCAACTCGCGAAGCGTTTGTTGAACCGCTGGTAACACTTGCTCGTATTTATGCATGTCGTTCCAGACTTTGGAGGTAATGAAAACGTCTTCGCGGACCAACGTTGTTGTCTTGAAAACGTGTTCGAGCGCGTCGCCGACTTCATCCTCGTTTTTGTATATGGAAGCGCAATCGATGTGTCGATAACCGCACTTCAAAGCGACTTCGACAGCTTTACGCACTTCACCAGGATTCGATTTCCAAGTACCCAAGCCTAGTAAAGGAATGTTGATCTTCTCTTCGTCGATATCGTATCGAAGAAATGCAGTCGGCGCCGCCGCCGGCGCCACCGTTTCTCTCGGGCCCATGTTCCCTTCTTCTCCGTCGTCATCGACGAGCCCGTGCTCTTTGCGAAGACGTTGCATGAGAGCAATCTCCTCTCGCGCCTCTTTTCTCCAAATCTTCAAATTCTTCGTGTCGTGACGGCAACTCTCGATCCTCGCTCTCTGTTTCGCCTCCATCACTCGCTTTCCGCCGGTGAGATCGAACCACTGCACGCGGTCGTTTTCGCCTTCCATCTCTTTCATCCTCCATTGCTCTCTCTCTTCAGGTTTGAAATTCTTTAGATCTTCCTCGTGCGAACGCCACACGGTTGGCCAGTTCTTCGTCCAACCGTTATTCTTCTTCTGTTCTGGAGTGGCTTCGGGGACGTCGTCAAAGTCTAAACTTCCATTCGTACACTTTTTTACGTCTAAGTTTTCAGTTTCTCCTTCGGAAATTACGTCTTCGCCCGTTAAGGGATCTTCATCGACGAACGTATATTTGAGAGGACCTTTGGGATCGTTGTGGAACTTGATGAGGTCGAGATACTCTTTCGCCGTGAGCTTCACGTCTTCGCCTTCGTTGTAGTCGTCGTCGTCGTCGACGACTGGAGTTGATTCCATGTCTGTACTAGTAGTTGTAACTGACGCTTTTTTTAATTATTTTTTCGAGAAAACTCCTCCTCAAGTCGCTGTCAATTCATACTGCATCGGAGCATCAAACTTTGTATGCAAATAAAAAAGTTCGCTTTAATCAAATCGGCATGACGTCTCGAACAAACACCTCCACACCAGGTAACGACCAAACACGCACGGTGATGCTTCCTTTTGCACCGGGCGAGTTTGTATATTTGGTGTGATTTCTTTCGCGAACGACGCGGATCCATCCGCCCAAACCAGAAATCGAAAGATCTTTTCCTTTGTAATCGTCTAGACTAATCTCCACCTCTCTGGAAACGCGCAAGCTTGGAAGCGATTGGTAAAACTCTCGAGTGGGCGCACTTTCATCAAATAAGCACGTTTTGTCTCCACCATCGGCGTGTTTTTGCATGTCGTCAATCGTAGACTTAAATATGCGCATCTTCTTCGGTCCGTAAAACGAAACGTTCACCGTGTTCAAATCGTCCGTTTCCGGAGCGTCGAGGATATCTAATCGAACCAACCCGTTCCAATCAAACGAAACATTCTTCAACTTTTCACTATTGTTGTTGCTGCTATTAACGTTGCTAGTACTGCTGCTGCCGTCTTGTTGCGACACCGGCGCTCGATACACTTTCAAATCGCCGCCTAATTTCAGCGACTTCATTTGCTCCCCGTTTAATAACGAATTCACTCTGTGGTGTAAAAACACACCCGGCGTGTCGTATAAACTCTTCTTATCTTCGAACGCTTTGATTGGAATGACACCTAAAGTTGTTCCCGGCATAGAACTCGCCGTCGGTAACCTCTTCGACGGCGCGAAATAATTTCCCATTTCCGTCCTCAACACCTTCGTGAATTCTCTCACGAACGTCGATTTTCCCACATTCGCGGATCCAACCACGTACACGTCTCTCCCTCGTCGTTCGCGAATAGTCGTCAACACGGCCGCTCTCATCCCGTTCAAATCCTCTCCCCGTATTCCTCTCGTTCCCGGTGCAGTAGTATCGTTACCAACACTGCTATTACTTCTCGAGGATCCCGGCTTCCTCGCGGCGACGAAAATCGGATCTCCCGCCAGAGTCAACTTTTTCTTCGCGCATTCTTCGATCACGTACTCGATTAAACTCTCGTTGTTTTCCATTGCGAACCCTTTCCCAATAACGTCGCACTTCGTCACGACTAACAAAATCGGATTACTCCCGACTAAATCTCGTATCTTCGGGAGAAACGACCCGTGAAAATCAGTCAAATCGACAATCTTCACCACCAGCGCCTTCTTCCCGCGAATATCTTTCAAAGTCTCTCTCAACTCTTCCGGAGTGATTAACCCGGTCTCGATTTTCTGTCCACCTTGGCCAACGACTGCGTTAATCATTTGCCCGTTCGATAAATTCGAGCATCTCAGGCACAGAAGTAAATCCAACTGCTTATTTTTCTTCTTCGTCTCGTAGTCGAGTTCGGAGACGAAACCGACGGCGGACGGTGAAACCGTTTGGATTTTCACGCCGCACCCGTAACACGCGCCTCTTTGCTTCCGTTCGATTTTTTTAATAATAAAAGGTGAAGGTGTCGTCGTCGTCGTTGTTGTTGTTATTGTCGTTGCTTCTTCTCCTTCTTCTTCTTCTTCTTCTCCTTCTTCTCTGTCGTTGTTATTATTGTTATTAGTATTGGTCACCGCCGTCGTCGTCACTCGAAATCGACTCTTTCGTCTTCCTCTCGTCGCTGCTCCAGAAGAAGAAGAAGAAGAAGAAAAAGAAGCGTAAGAAGTATTCTTCTCGCTCGATACAAAAGAAAGAGAAGGAGAACCCATCGATGCTTCTCGACGTAAACGACGACGAGAGTAAGAAAGAGGCAAAAGCGACCGTGCCGAGAAGAAGAAGGTGGTGGTTGTTGAAGGCATTTTTGTGTCTCTCAAATCTTTTCTTTTGTCTCTTCTTCTTCCCTTTTTTGCAAGAGCGAAAAAAATTGAAAAAATTTGATCAATTTGTGAATTTTCATTCTTCTCTCAATTCTTCATTCATCACTTTTATTATATTATTGGATATACTGATTGATGACGACGATGATGAAAATGACTTTTGTGATGAGTATCGCTCGTACAACCACGAGTAGTAGCAGTAGTAGTAGTACAACAGGAACAACACGGTATCATCGGTGTTATCATCATCCACGTTCGAGACAGATGTGCTCGTCCTTTTCTTCTTCTTCGTCTTCGTCGTTTACGTCGTCGGTGTCGATGACGACGATACCTAGGAAAAGAAGAAGACGACAAAAAAGATTTGCATCCTCGCGCGCATTATCCTCATCTGATAGTGATGATACGTGTGCAAATATCACCACCACCACTCTCGCGACAACGACGACGATGACAACGATGATGGCTATGCTGCTGATGATGAATTTTGCTGTCGAACCGGCGGAAGCGGGCCAAATAACAAACTATCTCGCCGCTGGGAACTACTCCTTTTTGGAAAGAGAGTATCAAGACTTGACGTACGCGGGCGTTTCGCTCGTGGACGTTGGAACGTGCGATGGGAAACAGTGCGTGAAAGTCACCTACGATGACGAGAAAGTTCCGTTTGAGCGCATCATGAGAGTGTATTTTAAACATTTCGACCCGAAAAATGCGAGTAAAGGGCAATACTCGGAAGTCGGCGAGCAATATAAACCGGCGGTGTACGTCAACTCGGAGAAAGAAAAGACGTACGTGAACGATAGTTTAGATAAGTTGGAACGGTCGAGAGTGTTTGGGAGGAATTTGGCGGACAATTGGGTGTCGAATATCCCGGTGTTGGACGCGCAATCAGTGAAATTCGAGCGAGAACAGGATGACGGGAAGAGGAATGTGATGAAGACGAATCCGAAATCTCTGGAAAAGTTGTCGAAAGCGAGAGACGCGCAGTTCGATCAACTCTGGGGATTCGTGCAGTTTTGTTACGAACGCGTGTGTGGGTACGTCAGATTTGCGCCCGCGTGCGTAGGGGAGTGTCAGGAAGTTTTTCCAGAGTTTTTATCGCGGAATTCAGGCGTGCCCGAGTTGGAAGGCGATGTAAAAATTACCGGAGGGACGTACAAAGCTTAAAAGCGTGTGTATTTCTAACGTAGTAGTTTCTTTTTAGTTTACCTGGTAGTCACGATGTCATTAGAAAAAAAAGACGTATACAGTCAATAATCAAAGACGACGCGTTATACATGTGTTTGTGATTATGTTTACGTTATATGTATATATTTAAAAGCCAATCCATTCCTTAGTCTTATATTAATCTCTTCATACTCTTATTATCAAAATTACTTCTCCGGCCCTCTTTGCTTTAAAGTAATTTTATCACCTAAACTCAACGCAATGCCTTGCGTCTTGGATCGGATACGAATGTATCCGCCAAGTTTTCCATCTTTATCTTTTTCTACAGAGACGTTCACCAAAGCATCTTCACCGAAGACGCTCTTTGCGTACAAGTTCGCGGCTAAAAATCCGCACTCGCCGTCCAACGCCGACTCGGGAGTCAAGCACCTCATGTTTGTACTCTTCACCACGTGGTCCAGGTATTCTTTCACATCCGTAAACTTCGTGTTCACGGCGACTTTATTTTCCCATTCAAATTCGGCCCACATGTTTCTAAACGCAATGTCCGCGCACGATGCCGGGGAGATGTAATCCATGATATCGATGTGGATGTCGTTTAAGACGACGACGTTGCGATCCTCGTTTCTGGATTCATAGACAATGTTGCCAAAAATGACGCCAGTTTCCGTGGACGAAACTTTAATATTCGCGCGAATGTGTTTCGATTCTCCCGGGGCTAAGGTATAGTTTTGCGGTCTTTCCACAAGTTTTAAGTCACCCATGGTCGCGAGCTCTAAGCACACGTTTTGTAAGACTTCGTTCGTTCTGTTCGTCGCGGTGACGTCCATGACGATATCGTATTGGTGAACAGTGACGTAGGACTCGGCGTACACCGGATCGGAAAAGCCTGTCAACTGCAAGACTCTGTTCAACTTGGAATCTCTAGCGTTTGAGGCCGCGTCTGGGTCGTTAAACCCAGTCGCTCGGCGTAAATCAGTCGCCACGGCATCTTCCAATTCGACTTGCGATAAACCTTTTCTTGATTTCAAGTGATAGAAGTCAATCAAATCATCCGCTTGAGATTTTGGCTTTTCTTCCTTCTTCTCTCGTTCTTTCGCGTCGTTTTCGAGTTTTTCGCTGATCATCAACGAGAAAGATTCTCGGCAGTTTTCCAGCCAGACTCGTGTGGTTTCGGATTCCGGAGACTCTATCGCCGCGAAGCACTGCGTCAAACGCTCGGTCGAGTCGTAATCCATCTCGTGGGCGACGACGTGAGATTTCCCCAAGCGCAAGATGGCGACAATGTACAACATAACCTCCGCTTGCGTTCGGTTCTTTTCCTCTTCCGAAAACGTGTTGCTCTTCATGTACCTCAAACCGAGCTTGGTCAACGTACCGCCACAAATGGCAGCCAAGAAAAAGTCGCCGGATAAAAGCAACGCTCTCAAGTTTGGCGTCGAAGGGCCTCCTCCGGAGGTTTGAACAGCCGTTTGCGTGGCGTACGTACCGTCGGCTAAAACTATCGGTCGCTTCGATCCAGACTCGTACACTTCCTTCTCTTCCTCCGCATCATCCACGAATCGTTCGTCCGAGGGCGGTTCAAAGAATGGCGTTTCGCCTAAACTCGATTTCAACGTCGCCAACGCCTCTTCGACTTGTTCTCTCGTTTCGGAGTACTCGCCAATAATCCACAACGCCGTCGCACACACTCGACTCGATCGAATCGAGTAGAAAGAATCTAACAATCTCTGCAAAATCGATGCGCGCATACCGCTATTCGTTTGCGCGATTTCTCGAATGAACATAATCACATCCAACGCTGACGCCGTGTTCGGATCGCCCAAAAAGTCCATCAACATGTGCACGACAGAACCGGCAACGTCCGGGAATTTCACCGCGCACGCGTGAACGCTCTGTACCAGCATTTGTCGATATTCCGCGTTCTTCTCGCTCGCACCTAAACCGGTATCGCTTTGCGATTTGATAATTTCCTTCTTCAACGCGGTAACCACCTCCTCGATGTTCCTCGAGTTGATCAAATCCAAAACAATATCCAACGTCTTTCGACGAATATCCACGGACGGAGATGCCACCGCTCTCAAAATATCCATAACCATATCTTGCATCACTTCTCTGTGATTCTTTTTCAGATCCGCCAATCGATCCAACACGATCAACTTGACGTTGTTGTCGCCTTGCGAGACGATAAGTTGGCAATAGCAATTCGCCGCCGCCTTAATCGCAGTCGGCGCGTTACTCAACGCAACCAACGTATTCGCACACTCGTAAATCACAGAAGTGTTGTTGGTTTGCAGCAACATCAAAATAATCTTAATGTACTTCCCTTTTTGCGACGGATCTGTTCGACACACCTTTCTAACCAAATCCAAAACGACTGTTTGTAGGATATCGCCCCAGTTAGCGACAGATTCCAAATTGGCCATTAAATATTGCACCGCGCGATCTTGATCCGAATGATACAACATCAAAAACGCGTTACGTCGCGTACTCAAATCTGACTCTCCACCATTCAACAACTGCTCGACAATCTCCGGCGCGTCTTGAATCATAATCTCGCCTCTGGGCGTTTCGGTGTAAATCTTATGAATAGCCATCACCGCGTTCCTTCGCACGTACGGATGCCTATGCTCTAAGTTTTGCACGATAGACGGAATCAACGGCTCAATCAACTCTGGATCGTTCAATCGACACAAAAATCGCAACGTCGACCCTCGAATAAACTCGTTCGGGTGCTGCAAATTGTTCCTCAAGTTTTGGCAAATCAAGATCATTTCCGGAAGCAATTTTCCTTCGCTGTCCGTCTTTTCAATGATCTCCATGTACAACAGCAACAACTTTTGCACCAAGTGATCCTCGCTCGGTAAAACGTATCGAACGATGGTGATGAAAATCTGCGGTAAGTGTTCGCCGTTCATTAACAACGAGATGACTTTCTTCATCGCGTCCGCCTTTTCTTCGTTCGATCCGGTTTCTAGTGACTCTTTGATTTCTTTCGATGACGCAGACTTGTCGAAATGGACGAGCATGGTGCATCCTCTCTCGATGACTTGGTTGATGGTGCCCATCTTCTCTCTTTCTCTCTGTTTATATTAAATCTCGCGCTCTTTGTATTCAGCGTGTATATCAAAGACTTTCTTCTTCAATCGAGGGTAAAACTTTTGAGAAGAATTTAAAGCTGGTGTTTTTCGTTATGCGCGAATTAAAAAAAAAGACGCGAAATCCTCCTTTTTTCTTCCGCGTGCGAACGAGTCACGATCGATACAACGTCAGATTCTCGTAAGAAATATCCTCCTCTTCGCGAATTGAGCTAAATTGAATGTCAACCGGGCTCGTTTTTAGCGTTTTTAAACGAAGATCCGATGATGATGATGATGAAAACTTTTCGACGCCGCTCCATTTTTTTTTCTCTTCGCATTGAGACACTAAATATCGATGGACGATCCATTTTCCCACAACAACATCAAAGAAAATTCAAAATTCTTGTTCTCTCATATATTTACACACAACAACAACAACAACAACAACAACAACAACAGAGATACAACAAAAATGTCGAAGGATTTAGTCCTTTTATATTGCACGCAACAGAACCGTCCGTTCAACGCGACCAACCTCGCGGACGCGTTGCAAAAAGAAGGCGTGAAAAAAGCCACCGCGCAGAGGTATTTAGATAATTTGGTCGAGGAGAAGAAATTATCGTTTAAAGAGAGTGGGAAATCAAAACTGTATTACGCGTTGCAACCGGAGGATGTTTTGGGAAAAGAAGAGGTGCACGCGTTGGAATTGGAGGTGAAAACGAAAACGGAGCAAGTTATGGCGAAGAAGCAAGAGATTCAGAGGAAGATGCGAGAGTTGCAGACGCATAAGAATCAGATTTCAGTGAAGGAAATTCGAGAGGAAACGACGAAAAAAACGAAAGAGAACGGAGAGATTATGAACAAGGTGAAACCGTTGAAGGAGAAGTTGATGGCGCAACAACAGAAAAAAGATGAAGAAAGAGGAGGAGGCGAAAAGGACGCGCTAAAAGAAGCCATGAAAGCGCAAAAGGAAACGGAAAAGAAATTCGTGACGCATTGTGAGACGTGGTTGAAACGCAAGCGCGCGTTTCGCGATATCGCGGCGACTATAGTCGAAGGGAGCAGCGTGAAGGAGAAAGATTTGATGAAACAGTTGGAAATCGAAACAGATGAGGCGAATGGGGTGGAGGAGAAGGAGTTCAGAGCTTTATTGGACGGATTGAAGAAGAAGATGAGAGCGGACGAGATGAATAAGATGATGAACAAGAAGAGGAAATTGACTGCGGCGTAAAATGGAATATAATACTGTATCGATTCGCAAAATAATATTCGCGCGCGTGAGAGAGAGAGAGAGAGTATCATTGTCGCAAGAAAGAGAGATAAACATACGAAAAACAAACAACACACATAGTAGCGAGAGAAACACGCACGAATAGAAGAAGAACATTGTACTTTAGTAGATGAAAATTTTATAGTTTCTTCAGATATTACATTCCGTTTTTTAAGGGCACTTTTTGTGAATGTGCGATACACCGTATTCATCGTATTCCGCCTTGGACATCCACATTTGCTGAAAAGACCCCAGCGAGGCTAAAATACTCCCACCAATCCACGTCGCGAATCGTCGTTCGACTGCGTTTTGACTCGCGGTGACTTTCGTCTTGACATTTTGCGGCGCGTGGTCGAAAATCGCGCTTTCCAATCGCTCTTTGCAATTGACAAACATGGTTCCACCACCGGTTAAGATGACGTTGCCAAACAAATCCTTTCTGGCGTCCACGTCCGCGTTTTGAATGCTCGCTAAAACCTGTGCCGGCAACGACATCGCGTTTTGCATGTCGTCCACCACTGGCGGTCCTTTCAACTTCAGCTCGTCCACGATGGCCGGGTTGAACATAATTTCCGGAACGATGAACCTTTCCACGCCAACTTCAATGGTGTTCCCATCGGGCAACTCGTACTGTACCGTAGGCATTTGGTTGATTTCGCTGTTTTTTAAATCCAAACGCACGTCCGATAATCGCATCACGCTCGCTTTCGCGTCCTCTGCAATCTGATGTCGTTTCAACAAGTTGTACGATTTGGACGTTTTCGGAAAGGATAAATTTTCAATTTTAAACTCGCCGTCGTTCTTTCCACCCGTCTGTAACTTCTTCTTGAACGCGTATCTAGGTTTAACTTCGTTTTTCATTTTCTCTTCCATGTATCGTAAAGTGGTTTCGGTCAAGCAATCTCCGCCTAAAGCTTTCGATTGAATCACGCTCTTCACCAACGCGTACCCCTCGTGTACCGCGCACGTCGTCGCCGCGCGTCCACCAACATCCACGCTCAAGCCCGTCGCCTTCCCGCTCGCGAAACAGGAGAGAACAGGATTTTTACCCAAAAAAACCGCCGGCAATTTATACTTTTCAAACAACAACTCCACGATCTTCTCCCGGTTCGCCTCCGGCGTCAGTACCGGCTCGCTCAAAAGAATAGGATGTTCCGCCGTTTGCACGCACAACCTACCTCGAAACACATGGTCGCATATCGCCTCGTACGCGTCTAAATCGTCCAACACGCCGTCCGCGTTAAACGGAGAGCAATATTCAACGTCGTCTCTCCGGATGTTATCCGAGTCTACGACGAAAAAATCCTTGTCTTGAGGAGACTTTCGAAATATGTTTGTGTTTTGGATCGATTTCGGTTTCATATCGTGCGGGTCGTCCGCGTCTTTCATTTCCGCGTCGGAATCCTTCGATGGACCGCCCAGTTGCCCGGTGCCTCGTCCGACAGACTGTACGTACGCACGAAACCATCGAGAAAGAAACAGATTTTAACGTGAGTATTCAAGCATAAACGACAAAGAGTTCTCGATCGAGGAAAGGCGGCAACAACACGACGCAAAAGACGAAAGAGAAGAAAAAAGAAACAATACATAACAACAGCACTTACGGATGAAAACACCGCGCTCGGCGTGTCCTGTCCCGCGTATCCTGCTTTAACGGAGTGTGTTCCGACGTCCATGACGATCGCGGAAACTTCATCGCCCCCGTACATGGTGGTTGACTATTGAATTTTTTTGTATCTAATACTTATTAAGTGAATTGATTTGATTGAATTGATGATTTCCCTAACTCGTCTTCTTTTACTTCTACTTCGTCTTCTTCTTCTTCTGTGCGAGTGCGCGCGATTTGAATTTCACGGTTCCCTTTGTCTGGGCGCGTATGAATGAACTGATTCGAAACAGAACACCACCAATAAGAATAAGAGTAGAGAGTACAGGAAATTGATGAAGAGAATTCAGAGTTTTTGTTGAATTTTGTGTTTGTGTCTGCTTTTTCTTTCGCTCCTTCGATGGGCAAAAAGCAAGCAAGAATTAGGACTACCAATAATACCGAGGAGGGTGTATAACTTAGAAGAATAGTATAGATTAAAACGTGGTGGTTCATTTACTTGGTGCTGTCTTTCAAATACGCGATCAGATCGGCTCTATCTTGCGGTTTCTTCAAGCCGGCGAAAACCATCTTCGTCCCTGGAATGTACTTCTTCGGGTTCAACAAGTAGTCGTACAACGTCGTCTCGTCCCACTTGACGCCTTTGTTTTTGTTCGCCGCGGAGTAGGAGAAACCTTCCGTGGTGCCGGAAACGCGACCGAAAAGGCCTCCTAAGTTTGGTCCCTGTTGGTTTTAAGTCAGTAGTAAACAGAGTAAAACGTGTGTGAGTTTTCGTCGTTGTAAAGATCTCTCGCTTCTCTCTCAGCCGCTACGAGAGAAACTCGATAACGTTTCACCTTGCACGGGCTACACCCAAAATCGATCGAGTCGAAAACAAATCCAATCGCGAAGAAAGCGCGTCCGGGACGACCAGATCTGATCGCACGATCGACCGAAACTGCTCGAACATCCTTGTTACCCTTTCCTCTCAAACACTCCAAAGCCTCTCGGAGAAAAGATGACGACGAAAACACACTCTCGTACCTGTTTGTGTCCTCCCCCCGGTTCTGCGACGTGGCACTGCGCGCACTTCGTCTTGAAAATCTTCGCGCCTATGAGTACGAAAGTAAAAGAAAGAGAGAGACAATACGTCAGTAAAACGAGTCACGCGTAAAAACACAAAAGAAGGAAGGAATGTTAAAAGAAATCCTGTATATAAATTCTCGTACCCTTGGCGACGTCTCCTGCGGGAGCTTCTGCAAACGAAGCCATCGGATGTGATTCTTTTTTCTGTGGTTTTCTCCTTCTTTTCTCTACATGTCTTTTTAATTGTTGTTTGAGGAGCATGAGAGGAGAAGAAGAATTTTTGAGCCGTCAAAAAAGACTCCAAACAGAGAAGAGAAGAGAGAAAAATTATTGTGAATTTACACTCACTTAAGACACGATTACACTTTGCGCTTTCGTATTGCGCATTATTAATCGATTGATTTGATACATTAAGAAGAAGAAGAAGAAGAAGAAGAAGAAGAAGGATTTAAGAAGAAGAGCGACAAAAATGTCCCCTCCAACAACGGCAGCAGCAGCGGGCATCGATAACACGACGAGAAAAAAATGGGACAAATCCGAATACGCCGCGAAAGCGTTGCAACGCGTCGAGGAGGAAGACAAGAAAAAACCGAAAGCGTCGGATTTTGGTTTAGTCGTGAAACAACCACTGACGAGAGAGAACATGATCAAGAGAGATTTTAAGAAAGATTTAGAGAGTAAAGTAGGGACGGTGACGTTGGTAAATCCAAACACCGGGGAAGGATCCGGGTTTCGATGTAAAGAAACCGGAGTGATTTTACACGATTCGTTGAGTTATTTAGACCACATCAACTCGAAGAAAACGCAACGCGAACGAGGGATATCGATACACGCGGAACGGTCGACGGTGGAGCAAGTGAGGAACAGATTTGCGGTGCATAAAAAGAGGAAAGAAATGATCAAGAGAGGGGAAAATCCAGACGAAGGCATCGATACTGAAACAGATTTAGTGAAAAGGATCGAACACGCGACGAATAAAGAACGCGAAGAAGCCGAGGCGAAGCGAGAGAGGAAACGGTTGAAGAAAGAGGCGAAGAAAATGGGGAAGACAAAGGAGGAGGTGGAGAAGACCGTAGAAGAGGAAGAGATGATGAAAGCGATGGGATTCAGCGGATTCGGAGGAGGATAATGGAAATAGGAGTAGGAGTAGTAATATTGAGCAAAAAAGAAAATAGTTCTTTTCAAAATGTTTCCTGCGCGGTGACAAGATGTAGTAGAAGACGCGTGTGTTTTACTATTTATAAGCTAGACTTATCTTCTTCAATACTATATCGTCATCTCACAAACGCTCGTCGCGGACGTGGTGGCTACCTCTCAAACAGTCCCTTCGCATCTTCTCGAACACGTTTCGAACGATCAACGGATCGTCCGTAACTATGCCGTCGACGTTGTTGTTCGCCAACTTCCGCACTCTTCGAGCGTCGCTTACGGTCCACGCGAACGTCTTTAAACCTAACTTATCGTTCGCGTCTCGAACGAGTTTCTCTTCTTCAGCCATTTCCGATTGAATCGCCACGCAATACGCACCTAAAGGTCTGTTTATGCTCAATTCGTGGTACCCTTCGTCTCTCAACGCACGGGAGAAATTCGCCACCGTGTACCCGACTTTGTGTTTACCGCCGTCGAATTCTATGAATTTCCTCAACATCGCGTCTGTTTTTCCCCAAAATACGCACTCTTCGCAACTTCTCTTACTATTATGCTTATTATTATTGCTACTTCTACCACCCCCGTTATGATTGCTACTATCTTCCGCAAAAACAGTCTCGAATATTTGTTCCGGTAATCCCGACCATCCCGCTTTCGGGTCGTCCTTCACGTCAATCGTGACTTGTTTAAACCCTCTGTTTACGACTTGGTCAACAACCTCTCTAAACGTGGATATCCAAACGCCTTTCTTCTTCGCGTGCATTCGTATGACGTCTAAAGTCACGTCTTGCACTCTCTCAAACTTATTATTCGTAATCGCTTTCAACTCTCGCGAGTGTAAACACACCAACTCGTTATCTCGCGTTCTCGAGACGTCCACCTCCACGCACTCGAATCCTTCCCTACTCGCGGCGACAAAAGCAGATACCGTGTTTGGAAACGACGCGCCTTTTTCTTGCCCGACGCCGCCGTGCAATCCTCCGTGCGCGCAAATCAAAGGCGCGCGTTCGTTCCTCTCTTCGCAAAACTTCCTCGAGACGTGTTTGTCTCGGTGGTCGACGTGCGTTTGGTGCGTGAACTGATCCAAAGTTCTCATGGTAAACCACAAAGAGACGATCGAGAACAATAATAAAACTCCACCCGGACCTCTCAACCAGCTGGATAAAAATCTCGGCGGTTGAAACCCGCTGCCGTCTTGATACTCTTCTCTCGCCAACAAAGGACGATACCTCGGTTGTCGTCCAAAACCGATTCTCTCTCGTCGTCTCTGATAGTCATCGAAAAATCGTCTGGACTGATTGAGAATACCTCTCGGGCTGATTAAAGCCACGCCTCGGGCAAATGCAGACGCAGACGGAGAAGAAGAAGACTGTCCGGGAGCAGATGATTGCCGTGGGTTTGCAGACGGTTGTTGTTGTTGTTGTCGTCCTCCTCCTCTTTGTGGGCGTTGTCTCTGGTTCGGGTACATTATGTTTTCACAAATTTCAAAGACGACTTTGAAGGAAACACACGCGCGCGCAGACAGACAGACAGACAGACAGACAGACAGACAGAGAGAGAATTCACCACGAGCACACAAACTCTTTCGTCTTCTTCGTGCGATGATTATGACGCTCAACAAAATTCCACCGCGAAAGCGTATATAAAGCTCGTCATAGTATCATCACACTGGTAGAAGTTTTTCTTCCATTTTATATTAATTTAATGAGGAAGAAGAGAGAAGAGCAAACGAAGAGAGAAATTTTTTTTTAAGCCTCACTCACAACCACGAAACCAAATCATCAGACCCATCAGAGACACAACAACAATGAAACGCTCTTCTTCTTCTTCTTCTTCTTCTTCTTTGCGCGCGGTGTGCAGAAACTACTTTCTCTCACACGCGTCGGGGTCCGCGTCATCTTCTACCACCACTTCTGCGAGTCATTACAGCACCAGAAGCGCTCAAAATTACTTCTCTCCACCTTCTTCTTCGAATGCAAAGACGAAAAAAAAGGCAGAAGACGTGTCCTTTCCATTCAGAGAAGAAGAAGAAAGACGACGACGACGTCGATTTTCTTCCTCTTCTTTTGTCGCGAAAGCAGAAAAAGCGGACGCTTCTTCAGAACCAAAAACGACGATTTTGTACACCACGACGCACGAAAAACTCACGATTCAGCGACCATCGTCGTCTTTGAACGAAGACGATGACGATGGTGAGAGTAGTGCGAATAAAAATGTGTCCGTCGCCGTCGCCATCAGCGACTTTGGATTCGATAAAATAGGAGACGTTTTGCAGATTGAGAAGAAGGTGCTCAAAAACTCACAAACAAAAAATGAGTTCATCGAAAACGAAACGTCGTTGGCGACTTTGAAATGGTCCGGGTTTCACAGAACCGCCGCGGATGAGTTATACCACAGTTTATGGTCCAACGTCAACGGGACGAGACATTTGAAATTACCGTTTCCAGTGACGAATGTTCGATTTAACGACGAGATGGTCCGAGAGGCGTACAAACTGTGCGTGCCGAGCGCGAGTATTTTAGAGTGCGAAGCGATCGGAGAAGAAGTGGAGAAGTGTTCGGATTTAATGAACGAAAGTGAATACGAGAAGTTTATCGACCGAGAGTTGGAGGAGGAAGAAAACGCGTCGTATAAGAGTTATCCGTAAAATTGCTTATTAGATGTTTAATAGTATGTGTTCTGTGTAGAAGAAAGAACGAAGGCGTGAGAGAGAGTCAACTTTTTCGATTTTATAAAGTATGTATACTTTTATTATAGAGCGGCTTGTTTGTAATTATATATGTACGTGTGTATCCCCAAACTGAATGAGTTCACTTCGTCTTCCGTTTCTTAGATGCCGGCGATGGCGACGACGCTATCGCTTTCGTTTTACCGAGACGCGGCGATTCAACCGCTTTCGTAATCTCCACCCCTTCTTCCACAATTTCTATTTCGTCGCTCGCTTCCCCATCAGTCGCCGCTCCGTCTTCATCCTTCTCCTTTTCTGCACCTTCCGCAACCTTTGGCGTTTCACCTCTCAACTCGAACCCTTCCGGGAACGCATCCTCGTCAAACTCTTCCAAATCCTGATGCACGACGACCAAGTCAAACTTCAGCTCTTGACTGTTATCGTCGACGCATAAAATACCGCCAGACTCCAAGCCTAAATCTTGTAAAGTTCTTTTCCCGATTATCGCGTAGTTTTCCACCTCGTCGTCGTCTAAATCCTCCCCTTCTTCGTGCAACATATCGTCGCCTTTCAAAACCGTAGGTTCGTTCGTGTTCAACTTCTTCTTCAAAACTTTCGAGATGACGTCGGCTAAGGTTGTCTTGGATATGTCGCAACACAATTCGGCGCGAGCGTTTGCGCAGACGACGCACTTTGGGTTTTGCTCGTCTGGCGCGAGCGGTTGCAACAGCTGTCGTCCGGCGTTAAAATTACCGACAAATGTGTATCTAGAGTTTGCCAGTTTAATCAATCTATCGTTTTTGCCCTCTCCTTCTTCTTTTTCATCGAGATGTTTTTGCGCGTTTAAAATCTTCAAAGCTTCGATGACGATTAACCCGGAAACGATGGCGTTGGTCGTAGCTACCGCGTGGACGATGTTCCCGGCCACACCTTTCGCATCAAATCTAGACATGTACTCGATGCCATAATTCGCACATCTCAGTTGCGCCGTAGCGGTGACAAACGCCACCGCGTCGTCGTCGTCTTTATCAAACTCGCTTATTCGGTCGCCTTTTTCAAACAACTTCCCGGCGGACCGAACAAAAATCTCCGACGCTTCCTCCATCGTCCACTTCTTATGCGCATCGCCGTAACCCGTCGTCGCTGTCCGTTCTTCTTTTGTTTTTAACAACGTCTCTGAGTCCAAAGCCTCCGGTTTCTTATCTCTGTTCGCCCACATGTCTTCTCGCTCTAACAAATCTTTGATTTTCTTCTCAAAGACGTACGCGAACACTCGTTTCGCAAACGCCGTCCCGGCCTCGTTCTCTTTCCTCGTAAACGCATCTCGCGCTTCTTCCTCGTCTAAATCGCTCGGATCCTCTTTATTCGCCCCGAACAATCTCGGAAACAACAGATCCGTCGCGAACACTATCGTATGCACGAACGTGCTCGGCGTATCTCTTAAAGTACAAATCGGGAACGACTTTGGGACCGGTTTCGGCGCGCACTCGAAACAGGAACAATACTTCCCTCGCAAGTGCACCGTCACTTGGCCTTTGTACCCAGTCGTCCCGGACTCGACTAACGGCACGTTCGCGGATAAGCACAACCGGTTGACGTGCCTTCTCGCTTCCAGATTGTCCAAACCGTTCAGCACGATGTCAAATTTTTTGAAAAAATCCAACCCAAATCGCTCCTCTTTGATGTTCCCGGTATACGCTTCAATGTTTATCCCCGTTTGTTTCGAGCCCGCGAATTTCTCCACGCTCTCTTTCGCCACTTGACTTTTGCTCATCCCGACGTGTTTCTTTCGGAATAAGAATTGCCGGTTTAAGTTTGAGATATCGATGGTGTCCAAATCTATGATGGAAATGTTTCGGAAACCAGTCAAGGCGAGCGTTTTTATCAACTCGCATCCGATGCCACCGGCGCCAACCATTAAGATGTTTTTCGATAAAGTTTCCGAATCCGTAGACGAGAATAAGAGTTGTTCAGGAGCGAGAGGAGCATCAGGAGTTTCATTATTATTATTGGTGGTGGTGGTGGTGGTGGACGCCATTTTGGTGGTGGTGGTGGTGGTGTCTCAAAGTAAGTCGTGAGAAGGAAGTACTCGTAGTGGAGAATCTGAAAAAAAAACTCAGAGCTGCTTCATATGAACTCTACTACTCTACTACTTCTACTCGCATTAGAAATCCATTTACATATCCAAAACCCGCTCGCTGGCGCGAATGGCTTTGCTAACCCCGGTTCTGCACGCTAAGTGTTTTTCTAAGTGTTTCAAGACCGCGCTGGCGTCTTTTAAGGAATACTTCCCGCGTTTCCAGGTTTTATAAAAGATGTTCCACACGCCGACGTAATAACTGTCGAGGCAATCCCAGACGGAGTTGAACTTGGAGTTCCGGTCGTTTATGTGCTCGTTTAGGAAACCATTCTCGAGGACACGAATGGACCAGCTGGTGAAGGTGACGCCTAACGCGCACATTGGAAACTGTTGGCCTGGGCACCGGGAAAGACGGTGGACAGCCACGGCGTTTCGGCCGAGCGTGACGCCGTTGTTCGCGTTCCCACTCGCGGCGCTCGCCGCGGCGGGTATCGCAGGTGCCGCGTTAAACAATACAAACGACACCATGTTCGCCACGGCTAACGCTCCGCACGCTCTCACATCCGTGCTCGGGTCTTCACCTTGGAAACCGATCGTTTCCCAGTGCTTCCCGACGGCGTCGATTTCCTCCTCGCGATAGTCTCCCGTGAGTTTCGCGTAAATCGTCAACACCATTTTCCGATGCATTTCGTCCGCTTTCTCTAATTCTATTTTGTCTCCTTCTTCCTCCTCCTCGCTATTATGATTATTCTTATTGTTATTACCATCGTTGTTCGTTTTTGTTTTCTCATTCTTCTTCTTTAACTTCTTCCTCCGGTTCCATTTCAACGGCATTTGGCTCAGCGCTAATATCCTCTCCCGTTCGTCCAACAACCGATGGCTTTGCAACGGTTTTATCTGTCCTTTAAACGCGCTCATAAATCTGTCTCGTTTGCTCCTCGGTGGAGGTGCGTGTAACTGTACCATCGTCGTCGTCGCACTCGTCGTCGTACTCGTGGTGGTCGTGGTCGTCGCAGCAGCAGCAGCAGCCGCTCGTTCCACGAGCTCTCTCGTAAAATCACACTCCGGGGAGAGGAAGGAGTCGAGCATTTCTTTCCTCGATTTGAGAAGGAAATTTTCATCATCATCATCATCGTTGGTCTTCGTATTCGTATTCGTAGTATTCGTAGTAGTATTCATTATTGAAGACGTTCTTCACTTCTCAACTTTTCAACGCATCGTCATCTTCACAAAGAAGAGTTATTTTAAGAGAGAGAGAGAGAGAGGTGCGTTAATAATATAACGTGTGAAGTGTGTTAGTAAAAAAAAGTTTTTGCTTTTTGTTGTGTGTGTTGAAAAAAAAATCCAAAATTCTTCACTCACTCTTTCTTTGAAAGAAGATTATGATTCGACGTAAACGACAGGAGGAGGAGGAGGAAAAAGGAGGAAAAAGAAAAGTTCTTCCAAACTCTTCGTTGTCGTTCACGTCGCGCTCATCTTCTCATCGTTTGGTCGGAGTCGTTCTTTTCTTCGCGTCGTTCGCCGTCGTCTGTTCGAAAAGCGTGCGATTTTACTTTGAACATTTCAACAACTCCTCTTCTTCTTTGTCTTTGTCTTTGTCTTCGTTACCACCCGGAAACCCGATGATCTTTTCAAAAGAAGAAGGAAAAGAAGAAGAAGAAGAAGACGACGACGACGAAAAGGAGGAGGATACGAATAATAATGTGTTCGGCGATTTGCGCGAGAACGATTTAGTAGAGACGCCTTTCAAGAGATTGCGAAAAACAACAAAAACAACGACGACGATATCGAAAAGTATTTTAACGAAGATGAAAGACTTGCCGATGATGGATATATTTAGTAGTAGCAGCAGCAGTAGTAGTAGTAGTAGTAATAATAATAATAATAAAAAGAAGCAATACGAAACGTGCGCTTTAGTCGGCACGGCGGCTATCGTGACGGACGCGCAGAGAGGCGGCGAGATTGACGCGAACGACGCGGTGTTTCGGACGGACGACGCGCCGACGAAAAGGTACGAACAGTTTGTAGGGAGGAGAGCGACGTATAGGATTGTGAGCGGTGGTGGTGGTAGTAGGAGTAGCAGTAGTAGCAGTACGTCGTCGTTTTTTGAGGACATTGTTTCGTCCGGGGAGGCGGTGAAAGAGAAATCGATTGTAACGATTGGAACGACGACGACCACCACCTCTTCTTCTTCGATGGAAGGCGAAAGCGAGGACGAAAGTGCGGGGGGCAACGGCGACGAGGGCGAAGATCGAAAAGTGATGAAGAAATATACGTCGCCGTTTGCTAAATATCTGGTCGCTTTAGACGACGTCGCGAAGGAGAAAATTCGAGAAGCTTTATCCTTAACCGACGAAGAGAATGATGAGAACGACGACGACGGAGGAGAAGAAGGAAGAGGAGATCAACTCACGCACGCGATCGCTTTGGACGCTTCTTTCGCCGATGCCATCCGCGAAGCGTACACCACCGCCGGTGCGTTACTCAACGACCTCGGCGAAAACTTCAAAATCCGCCAGACGCCACCAGTTGGCGCCTTTGCTCTCTTCTTCGCCCTCTCCAAATGCAACCGCCTCACCTTATACGGCGTCCCGTCTCCGGATTCCAACCGGTTGGAAACGCAGCCGTATTGGCCTCGAAAAACGAAAACCGAAAGTGGGGGGAAACCGACGAAAATTGACATCTTTGGCGATCGAGTGTTGTACGCCTTGGTTCGTTTGTTCGCTTTAGAAGGTTTCGTAGACGTTGTCAACTAATACTATCATACTGGGTATGTAATATACCTGGTACTCTTGCATATGATGTAAAATTTGCCTTCAAAATCTCAAAAAAAAAAAAAAAAAATTTTTCTCCCACAAAACAACGCGAACAACAACAACAACTCTCAATTACGAATAATAATACTAATACTAATGGGACGGCCAAAAGGTTCAAAGAATAAAAAGACGTTGGAGAAGATGAAGAAGACGACGACTCCGACATCGAGCGTTGCTGCTGCTGCGAGTGGTGGTGGTACGGATGGTAAAAGTGAGAAGAAAAGAGGTCGAGGCCGTCCACCGAAGAAGAAGATGAATACGACTTTTAAAACGAAAAGCGCAATTACGAAGAAGAATTTCCCGGTTGTTAAATCGGTGAATTCATCATCATCGAATTCGAAGAAGACGACGAAGAAGAAAAGAGGACGACCGCCGAAAACGCCAGAACCGAAAACCACTTCAGCTGCTCCAGAAAAAGGAATTGTTATTCGTAAAGAGTTTGAGTTGATAACGACCGCGGAAAAGAACAGACTAGACCGAGGCGCCACAGGAGGCAGAGGACGAGGACGAGGCAGAGGTGGTGGCAGAGGACGAGGGCGACCACCGGCGTTGCCGAAAGATGTTGTTTTAAAGAGACTGGTGCTCCAGTCAAAAGGCGTGGAGAAGAAGCGAGGACGAGGGCGACCGCCAAAGACGACTCAAACTTTGACGGAGAAAAGGAAACCGGGGAGGCCGAGGAAAGAACCGTCATCGGCTGCGCCGGTAGCGATTCTACCGAAGAAAAGTCCGGGACGACCGAGGAAGAATTCCGCGAGAGTGATGCCACCTCAACAACAAAAAAAACAATCGCGATCTGTGCCACAGTCTACTCAAACGACGGAGAAAAGAAAACCGGGGAGGCCAAGGAAAGAACCATCGGCGGCTGCGCCAGTAGCGAATCTACCGAAGAAGAGTCCGGGACGACCGAGGAAGAACCCGGCGAGAGTGATGCCACCTCAACAACAAAAAAAACAATCACGTTCTCGAGACGTCAACCTCCACGCACTCGAATCCTTCCCTACTATGGAGATTAACGAAAACGTATCGAGAGCGATGACGTTGACAATGGGTTTGCCGTACGCGGAAAAGTTTGTACCGATTTCGCGCAATGGCGCGTTTAAACCGGCGGTTCGTAAAACGCCGCCGCCGCCGAGTCTCGGTGAAGTCATTGAAACACCGTCAAAGCGCGGTCGAGGACGACCGCCAAAGGAGAAAGCAGTAGAGACAAATACAACAACGAACGAAATTCGACAAAAACCACATCAAGGAATCGGGCGTCCTCCTTCAGCGCCCGTTCGTACCGCTACCACAACAACTACCGCTACTACTACTACCAACGCCAAAGCTACCACCACCACTACAGCCGCGCAATCAAGATGGCGGTTGGATTACCACCGCATTGTCGTCACTGGGGGCACTCGAGGCATTGGACGCGCGTGCGCGGAGGAGTTTTTGGGGTTAGGCGCCAAAGTTTTCGTGTGCGGGAGAACGCAAAAGAGCGTGAATGTGGCCGTCTCGGAAATGAGGAAAAAATTCGGCGCGAACAAAGTGTCTGGCATCGACGCCGACATCACGACGAAAGAAGGCCGCTCGAAAGTTTTACTCATGTGCGATGAGTTTTTTGGCGCAAATTCATTCGACGTTCTCGTAAACAACGCCGGTTGGAACAATCGACAGGCGATTACCGCGCAAACCGCTGAAGATTTCCAACAAATCATGGACGTGAACTTTGCCGCGCCGTACTTCATGTGCGTCGCCTCTGCGGAAAGATTATACAGATCTTCGAAAAATCCTTCCGTCATCAACGTTTCCTCAGTCGCTGGTTTATCATCCACCGGTTCTGGAGTCGCTTACGCGGCGAGTAAAGCAGCTTTAGCACAACTCACGAAAACGCTCGCGTGTGAATGGGCCCCGCAAGTGCGGTCAAACTGCGTCGCCCCTTGGGTCACCAAAACGGAGATGTTGGCGAAAGCGTTGAAAGCAAACGCGAACTCGTTGAGAAAGGCGGAGAAGAGTACGCCGTTAGGACGTGCAGCGGAGGTGACAGATATTGCGGCGGCGGTTGCTTTCTTGGCCATGCCATGCAGTCGATACATTAACGGGCAAATTATCGCCGTCGATGGTGGTTTGTTGTGCGAAGCGCATCAAGGCGACTGCGCTCGAGTCGGACCTTTAGCTCGTTAAAATAAATTTCGATTGATTGAATGATTGATGTTATTATTTTATCGTTATTGTTTTGTAATTAAGGCCTACTACATTAATACTCTCTACTATGTTGCTATAAGATAATATATATATCAAACTTTCTCCGCGGTTTCTTTCTGTGGTGGTACTTCTCCCGCGTTGGTAGCATGTGCGGGCGCCTCCGGGACTTTTTCGCTCGGCGCGTTTGGCATCGCGCCTAATGGTTTTTCCTCCGGCGCCGCCGGTAAAGGGTCGTCCCTTAAATAACTCGGAATCTCCCCATTTCCAATCTCATTTTCCAAATCTTCTTCTAAATCCAACTCTAACGCGTCTAATTCGTCCATCAGCCCGTCCTCGTCTATATCCTCCGGCGTCGCGTACGACTGTCCGAGAACCTCTTGCACCTCTTCGTTATACTCTAACAAATCCGCCATTTGGTCGTTCAACGAGTCTATTTTATCGATATCGAATTCTTTTTGTTTAAATTGCGTCTTCAACTCTTTCGACGCCGCTTTCATCGCTCGCACCGTATCCACGGTCGCCTTGGCGTTTTCCGTCGCGAACGCCACCGAGTCGACGTTGTATTGTTGCGAATACAACTGGTCTCGTTGGTGTTCGTACATTTTCTTTTGCTTCAAGATAATCAAGGCTCTTTTCTTTACCGCGTCTTGCGATGGTCCGGGTCGAATTTTCTTAATCTGGTCTCGTGATTTTGCCAATTGTTGGTCGATCAGTTTGATCTTTTGGTCGATTGACTGTGCGCGAGCGTCCAACTTTTATTTGTTTAATATTAGAGAGAAGAAGAGAATGAAAATGAAGATGTCAATTCAATTTGTTTTGTTTTGTGTTGGACGAAGAGAAATGAATGAGTTTTGATGGATGCGCGACGAGAAAAGAAAAAAGAAGACAAAGACAAAGAAGGAGACGAAAAGAAGAGAGAAGTATTACCTTGCCGGTCGTTTCCTCCAACGAGGGCGCTTCCACCGTCTTTTTCACTCCGAACAAGCGTTTCATTTTAGTTAGAGAGAGTTTGTTCTGTCTGTCCAATACTCTAATTGTTGTGAGGACGAGGTGCCTTCGGAAAAACAAGAAGAAGAAGAAGGAAACTTTCTCGAATACGTTGGCACAGTTGATGTAAATGGTGACTGTGTGTAAATTTTTTTTGCTTTTTTTCAATCTCCCGTTGTTTTCACCACGTGGCTCATCCGAAAAGACCAACAACACGATTTTTTGTTTCTTGGCCACGAGAGAAGAAGAAGAAGGAAAAAGAAAAAAGATTCTGGAATCTTCACTTTTATAATATCCAATCACATAATACACATACTCAAAATGTCTATCGCGCAATTAGGATCTACGACTGCGGTAAGTGTTCTATATTTTTTGTCGCGATTTTCGTTCTTCTCGCTCGATTCAACGTTCGCATCTTTGTGAGAAGAGGAGTACGCGCGGCGGACCGATTTTGGCGCGAAAATTTTGTCTTCTCTATAATCTCTTCTCGGTAGTTGAGAAGAAAAAAGAAGATAGATTACCCATCGCGAGAGACAAGATCGTGAACGCGGAAAGCGCATCGCAGTGGTTCGAGGACGCGCACGAACGAGAAAAGCGAGCGTAAATGTGTATCAATTATACTCGCGCGCACCTTTTTTATGCGTTCAGGAATCGTTCTCGATGTCGCGTTTAACAGAGAGTTTTACTTAAACGCGCGATTAAATTCGAGAGGGACCACTCGCCGTAGTGGTTCTTTGAGAGAGCGAAGGAACACGTGTCCTTTTTTGGTCTCAGAACGACACGTGCGACGAATGGACGGGAAAAATTTCTATCCATTTTACAAAAAAGATTAGTAAAAGTATACTCACCTTTAGATATCTCTTTCTATGCCACTCGTGTTATTATTAAACAGGTCAACACCCGCTCCCTCGCGGGTAAGAATTTCATCGGCTCCAAGGTGTCTTCGGTCACCAACGGCTCCAAGGTGCAAATGTCCAGGTGGAAAGGCATGGACGAGGACATCTCCGACGACCAACAAGACATCGCCAGAGGAAGAGACATGGTCGACTCCAAGTTTCAAGGTGGCTTCGGTATGGGCGGTACGCACAACGCCGTCATGTCCTCCACGGACTACATCTCCCAAGGCCAAAAGAACTTGGACAACTTGTCCGTCGATGGTAACAACTACTACATCTCCCCGTCCTTTTTGGACAAGACCGCCGTGCACGTCGCGAAGAACTTTATGGACTTGCCGAAGATCAAGGTTCCGTTAATCTTGGGCGTCTGGGGTGGTAAGGGTCAAGGTAAGACTTTCCAGTCGAACTTGATCTTCGCCAAATTGGGCATTTCACCGATTGTCATGTCTGCTGGTGAATTGGAATCCGGTAACGCCGGTGAGCCGGCCAAGTTGGTTCGTCAACGTTATCGCGAGGCGTCCGACATCGTCAAGAAGGGTAAGTTGTCTACCTTGTTCATTAACGATCTCGATGCCGGGGCCGGTAGAATGGGCGGTACCACGCAATACACCGTCAACAACCAAATGGTTAACGCCACGTTGATGAACATCGCGGATAACCCCACGAACGTTCAGTTGCCGGGCCAATACGAGGTTGTCGAAATCCCGAGAGTCCCGGTTATCGCCACCGGTAACGATTTCTCCACCTTGTACGCTCCGTTGGTTCGTGATGGTCGTATGGACAAGTTCTACTGGGCCCCGACCTTCGAAGATCGTGTTGGTATTGCCAACGGTATCTTCAAGGCTGATGGTGTCGATGAGGCGGACGTTCGCTCCTTGGTCGAAGCCTTCGACGGTCAATCCATCGATTTCTTTGGCGCCTTGAGAGCTCGTGTGTACGACGACAAGGTCAGAGAGTTCATCCAAGAAATGGGCCTCGAAAACATTGGCAAGAGATTGGTCAACGTGAGAAAGGGCGAAGAAGTGTCCTTCGACGCGCCGGCTATGTCCATCGAAATCTTGCTCGAATACGGCAAAGCTTTGGAGAACGAGCAAGAAAACGTCAAGAGAGTCCAATTGGCGGATGCGTACTTGGATGGCGCCGTCTTGGCTGGTTCCGACGACAGCTCCAACACCGCGATGTCCTTGAACTAAATTCAGATGGTACTGCGCGTTTAGAGAAGATTAAGGTGAAGAGAGAGTGAAAGAGAGGAGGAGGTGCGATTTCTCTCTGAGAGAAGGAAAAGAGAGAAAAAAAGAGAGCGGGGAGAGAAGGAGGAGCTCAGTGGTGTGTATTGGTACGTTCCATCGTTCTCGGAAGATGGAAGTTGCTGTAGAACTAAAAACATATATACTTATTTTGAAATTAAAATGAATACAAAATAATAACTTAATCGCTTTTTAACGTTCTGCTCTTCCGCGAAGAGCGGCGGGGGCGTCGTTCTTGTCTCCTTTCTTTCGTCACAAAACAGCTCTCTTTCTGTTGTTCACCGGTCTCGATAAAGAAGAAATAAAATGTTTCAAACGCTGCCCTCCTGCGAATTGTCGTCGGTATCATCGCTGAAGGTTTCAACAGCGAACGCGAGATGTAACAGCGGCAAGCAACGCGGAAGCGTTTTCCTTCTCTTTGCGTCTTCTTCTTCTTCTTCTTCTTCGGAACGAAAAGATGACGACGGTGAGAAGATTTCGTTATCTGCGTCGCCGAACGAACAACACCAACAACAAAAACAGATTCGTTCATCATCGCGGCGATTAATGCTCTCCTTGACCGCGGCCTCGCTTCCGTTGATCGTTTCCTCGACGACTCTTGAAAATACTCTTTGTGTATCTCCTGTTTGGTCCTTCAAGAAGAAGAGCGTCGCACACGCGGGAGAAGAAAACACGGACAGCTCGGGACAAATCATCCAAAACCCAAAGGACTTGGGAGACGGTTTCAAGCGTTTCTACGGCGAAGCGACCTCGTCCTCTTCCTACGGTGGCTACGGCGGGTCCGATAATAACTTCGATAAGTTCAAGTATTATTTCGAAATCCCATCCAATTACGAGAAAGATACGGTGAACAAAACGGAGAAATCGACGAACGGAACCGACGCGAGGTGGGTGAACCCGAAGGATAAAAAAGCGGAGAAGGCGTATTGCATAACGTTGCCGGGGTACACAAAGCTGAAAGAGGATCGAATGGGGACTTTTGAAGATTTAGCGCTGAGCGATTACACGTTGCAAGATGCAATTTACGTTGTAGATGGGGAACCAACGATCACCGATCGATACATTGGAAAAATAGAGCCAGACGAGGAAGGCAAGGGAGGCCGTCCCGGGCAGTTATACGCGGATTACGATTTAGTCGGCGCGGAATCATTCGGGCATATTTTTGCCACGATCACCGTGTACGGAGGGAGGTTATATTCATTGTTCGTGTGGGTGCCGCCGGGAGGGAGCGTGGAAAACGGGAAGAGAATGCGAGATAGCTACCGAACGATTGAGAACGTGAACCAAGAGCAGATGAAAGCCGATATGGAATTCTATCGACGCTCTTAAAAAAGTAGGGAAAGAAAAAAAGAGAATATAGAAAGAGAGAGTCCAATGTTGTAAATTGTATGTTCGTACTATTAATAGTAATAAAGCTGATAATGTTGTGTGTGTGTGTGTATTGGATGTATTATTAAAACGTCGTTGCGAGATGTTTTGTGTGTAGAAGCCGCCATCTTTTTCATGCATACAATAAAGTCCAAAATGAATCATGAAGCATTTTGTGTTCGAAAGAGACGATTCGATGATAATATATAATATTTTACATCAAACCGATAATCTTAAACCATGGAAATCCGACACCCAAGAAGATGGTGATGTACATGATGGACATGCCAAAGCCGATCTTCCACCAGGTACCCAAGGGAACGTACCCTGCGCCAAAAAACGGCGGCGCCGAGCCGATGCCGTAGTGCGTGGTGCATCCCATAATGTTGGAGAAGATACCCAAAATGATGGCAGAAACCAACGGCGGTGCGCCGCAGGCAATCAAGACGGACAAAAACGCCGTATACATTGCTCCAATGTGCGCCGCACCAGATGCGAAGAGGTAGTGCGAGTAAAAGTACAACAAGACGACGACCAAAAACGCCGGTTGCCAGGCCAAGCCCATACCACTGACGACTTTAACGACGGAATCCGCAAACCACGGGATCAAACCGTATTTCTGCAAGTACGAGGCCATCGCAATCAACGCGGCAAACCAGGTCAAAGTATCCCAAGCCGGACCTTCAGCCAAGCACTCTTTCCAGGAGATGACCCCGGAAACGAGCAAAATGGTCAAGCCGTTCAACGCGGCTGCAACCGAGCCGACGCCGACGGAGGCGCCAAAGACCCAAAGTAAAACGGTCAAACCGAGCGCAAAAGACATAATTTTCTCGTCACCGGACATTGGACCGAGTTTTGCAAGCTCTTCCTTAGCTTTCGCCGGCGCTTCCGGAGAATCTTTCACCTCTGGCGGGTACAAAACGTACAACACCAACGGCGCGAGGATCAAGCAAATCAAACCCGGGACGGAAGCCGCCAAGGCCCATTGACCCCAGGTAATTGTAATACCAGTAACCGCAGCGGCCAAGTTGACCGACAACGGGTTAGCTGCCATCGCAGTGATGAACATACCGGAAGTAATCGTGGACGTTTGGAAGACAGTTGTCATGACGTAACTTCCCATCTTCTTCTCGGTCTTATTCGCCGGATCGGAACCGCACGCGACGCACAACGCCTTCGCCAACGGCAAGAAAATACCCCCGGCTCTCGCCGCCAACGAAGGGATCGCCGGCGCCAAAAGTGCTTCGGAAAACACCAGGGAATACGTCAAACCCAAAGTCGAGGCACCGAACAAAGAGACGATGTAATACGCGATGCGGTTCCCCAAGCCGGTTTTAATAAAGCCTCTCGCCAAGAAAAAAGCAATCGCAATCAACCACGGAATTTCACTAGCAAACGCGGAAAAGGCCGCAGAAAACGGCAACAAACCCGTCGTCATGGATACACCGAGACCAATCATAGCTACTGCACCCAACGGTAACGGTTGCGTGATGATCCCGACAATCGTCGCCACGAACACGGCGAACAAATGCCACGCCTGCGCGGTGACGCCAGCCGGCGCCGGGCAGATCCACAAGAGTAAACCGGCCAAAACCGAATACCCGAGGTTCTTCGCGTTCGCACCTTTGCCATTCACCAAAGCCGAGTTGCCGCTCGAACTCGCCGCGGCAAACGTGACGACGTTCGCGTCGCTTTTACCCTTGGTCGAGTTGGTTTTTTGCCCTCGTCTTTTGTTGTTCAACGAACTGGCGGCGTGGTGGTGATAGTGCGCGGCAAACAACGCGAGCTGTTGGGACGTCAACCGTTTTTGTTGCGAAGAAGAGGTGGTAATTCTCGCGTTACTCTTCTCGTCGTCGGTGTTGAACGATTTTTGAACGAATCGATCGCCTCTTTTCGCGCCGTCGTGACCAACTGATGATGATGCTGCCCCAACTTTATTCGTCTTAACGTTAACGTTCGATCGGGAATTCAAATTCGTCGTCGCGATGAGAGAAGAAGTACTCCTCATCGTCGTCATCATCGCAGACGGAGAAGAACTCATTCTTTTATGTATCGTTTTATATATTTGTTATTGGTTTATTCGTAGATTATTATTACACGACCTGTTGTCAGTGCGCGCTCTCGAAACAGAAAAGCAGCAACAGAATTTGTACGATGAATAATTTTTTATGAAGCACCACACATTAGGAAGAAGGTTAAAAAACGTTCGTTGAAAGTGTCCTTTTCTGTTGACGGGAGCTTTTTCCTCGGGCCTTTCAAAAAAATGCGTCATCCTCGATCTTTTTTCGTTGCGTCATCATAAAAAATTATTATTCTCTCGTCTCTTTTTCTCATCACGTCATACGTAAAACAGCCTTTCGAGTCTCTCTTTTCTTCTCATCTGTTGAAGAGAGAATAAGAGAGATTTTAGAGAGAGAGAGAGGAGTGAGAGAGAAACTTTACGCGCGGCGCGTTATATAAATAAGCGCTCCTTTTGTGCGCTTCTTCGTTCGACTGAAAAACATCGTCGTCGTCATTCTATTCTGTTGATACTCTGTACTTTTTTAAGTAATCAAATTAAGGGACTCAACTGACGACATGAAGATGACGACGACGACGACGGCGACACCAACGCCACCACCCGCAAACGACGCGAACGAAAAGAAGAAAGAATCGTCGAACGAGAAAAAAACGAATACGAATAAAAATAGAAAAAAAGAGCTCTCGCAACGCGCGACGACGGAGCAAATCGCGAAAGAGATGTTCACTGCGGCTGGGATTTTGGAAAACGAAAACGAGGAGAAAATTATCAAAGAAAATTTCGTGAACGATGCGGCGGAATATTTTCACAAGCACCAAAACTTTGCGAACAAATGGTTACACTTACTGACCATGCCGATGTTGATTTTTACCGGACAGTGCTATTTGCAACGATACGAAATACCCGTGCCAGAATATATGGTTGATATGGCGTACGATTTCGCGAAGAAGTATGGCATCAATCATCTTCTGTATATATTCGCGAAACCGACGATGTCGCACGCGGCGTGCGCGTTCTTTTACATTTGTTACGCATCGACGAGAGATTTTTTTGCCGCCACGTTGTGGCTCATGTGTTGGGGGATACCGAGCACGTTGATGAGTATCGCGTGTATGTATTCTTGGACGCCGATTATGCCTCAAGTGATTAAATACGGATGGTTTGGAGGTTGGTTCATGCAAGTGGTGGTCGGGCACGGCGTGATTGAAAAAAGGAGACCGACTTTAGCCAGAGGCGGGGTGAGGTACTTTATACCCACATTTATAAAAACCACTTTATACGCACCGTTTTACGTATGGCTGGAAGTATTATTCGGCGTATTGTTGTATTGGCCAGAGTTGGCGGATGAAATCGATGATCGCGTGGACGAGATGAACGCGAAAGAGGAGAAAGAGTTGAGATTGAAGAGGAAAAAGAAAAAGACGACATAGACGCGCGTTGATTGATCATGTATTATTATTACTGTTATTATTGATGCAGATTGTAAGCACGAAGAGTTGCCGCACGCAGTAGAGAAGCATGTTTGTCATATATACAGTATTATTCATCCATGCTGACACACTAATATTTATACACTTCCAGGAAACAGAAGATTATTTTATTTTTATCCGCGCCACTCTCGCTACGTATCCACCTCCACGTCGCCCATTTCAAGCTCCATGTGTGAGTATTGTCTCGTCGATTTCCCTCTCTTGCGACTCAAAATCTCGAGCAAAATCGGGATGCAAGCATACGCAAGCACGCAGTACGTGATGAAGAAATTCAAGTTCCAAATCTCTTCAATCGCTTCTTCGCCAAACGTCATCTCCGGGTCGTGGTCGTTCAACCCGGTTCTAACGGCGAATATGGAAAACAACACCGACGCCAATGCAACGGATCTATGCATCCACATCCAGACTGTCCTCTTCAGGTTCGGTGTCGTCGTCGCACCGCCTCCAACTTCTAAAAATTTCGGCGGTCGAAAGTACCCCAGAACGGGTTGTACGAACCAGCAAAACGCGGTGACGGATCCGGCAATCCCGTGTCTGGATCGCATGATACCTTTGAGTCTCCCCAACGTATCAATTCGGTACCGATTTGCTAATATTAATCCGGTGACTACGAACAACATCATTAAAGTCACCGTATACTTATGCACGAGATACCAGTGTTTGCCGAAAATGTTCTCCTTGAATCGACCGGCGTATAATAAGATGGGCGGAAAAACCATCCAGGAAAACAACATTATCCCACCGTGCGCGACGATGATTCTCACCGATTTACTTTTCCCTTGCGATCCGTGAACGGCTTCATCGTCGGTTAACCCTTCGAAAGGATTCACCGCGCCCGGCGGTGCACTCGGCTGTTGGCTATTTTCTACGGCTTCTTTTATCGCCTCGTCGTACGTCAACGTCACCGCGTTGGTCTTAAATTGACTCGTTTGCCCGCTCGCTCCGGTCACTTTCACCGTAATCGGCCCGACGTCCCCATTCGGAGCGGTCCATATGTAATGATGTACGTTCGATTGAAAACCGGCGTCGTACCGTTTCCCGCTACACTTCGCGCCGACGCCGTAGTTCAACTGTCCGTCCATATTTCTACCTTGCTCCAACAAAGTCCCGCTCGAGACCGTCACCAACTCTTTATACGTTTGCTGATCCGTATGTCTCACAGTCAACGTCAGTCTGCACGATTTGCAATACTTGTTCCCACCAACCGACCAACTCTCCGGTATCACTCGTTCTGGATCGTTTTCCCCGAGCGCTTCCGCGTTCGACCCTTCCGGGTTCGTCCACGACACGAGGAACGTTATCGACGCATCCTCGGTCGGCGCGCCGTGCGCGTGTCGTCTCGTCGTCGGATGCGGCGTAGTGCATTCCGAAGAGGCAATTAAATACGGGTGCGCGTGTACAACACCGTTATTCTTGTTGTTGATGACGATAAAAACCAACATCGTCATCAACATCTTCTGCAACACACAACGGTGAAAACGTTGTTGTTGGTGATGTCGTCGTCGTCGTTCCAAATTGAACATCTTTACGAATAATTCCATTTCTTAAAGAGCGCGCGCGAGCACGAGGAGGAGGCTCTCTTTTCGTCTTTCGTGCCTCGAGCGCGCGCGAACAACACGAACAACTCGACGACGACGACGACGACGACGAATTTTACGAGAGAAAGTGAGCGACTCTTTCGCGTGAAAGTCAGCCGAGAGTTCACAGAAGAGCGCACAAAAAGTACAGAAGTATATCCTTTTTTGGAAAGGGCGTGTGTCCACATATAAATACGAGTATGGTGTGAAATTTGAGCTCGATTTTAACAATTTCATCACTCATCGTCCCTTTTGTGTGTGCTACTCTTTTGTTCTTTTTGTGCTTTTTGCTCTCATCATCTTTTCTCTTTCGTTGTGTGCCTTTTTTAGTATCGAACACAACATCACACGTTTTTGTTGGTGTTGTTGTTTGCGCAAAAATAATACCGCTGATACGCACCCGATGATGACGACGACAATCCCGAGAATGCCATCATCATCGTCGTCATCGTTGGTAGCAGTAGCAACGACAACAACAACAAAAACTTTGTCTTTCGAGAAGAAGAAGAAGAAGATTAAGAAGAGCATCTTCAGAAGCAGTTTTAATAAAAGGAGGTGTTGCAGTTGTTACGAAACACATTCATCATCTTCTTCTTTGTCTGCTGCTTCGACAGCGCGAGAGAAGAAGAATGAGGACGACAGAAAAAGAAACAACAACAAAACGATTTCGAGACGAGAAGGCGCGCTGAAAACAGGCGCGATTGTTATGATGTCAACGCAGGCACAATTGGTAGTCTTGGATGCGACGAACGACAAAAACAACAAAAACAACTTCGCTCGTGCACAAGAAGAAGAAAATAATAATAAAATGAAAGAAAACTACGACGCGTATTCGCGAACGTACGACGATCTCGACGGGAACAAAAGAGTCGTCGAAACGTTAGGGATCGATCAACTGAGGACGAAAATGTTCGAACGTGTGAAAGGAGACGTGTTAGAGTTAGCCGTAGGGACTGGATTGAACTTGCCGTATTATAAACGAGTGAAGAGTTTAACCGCCATCGATTTATCTCCGGGGATGTTAGAGAAAGCCGAGGAGAAGTTCAGAGAGTTAGAAAAAAGAGATATAGAAGATAATAGCGACGATAGAAGGAACACAAACGTAAAGTTTGAAATTGCAAACGTGGAATCGTTGCCGTACGAGGACGAGACGTTCGATTACGTCGTGGATACGTTTTCCATGTGCGTGTTTGAAAAACCAGACGCAGCTTTGCGAGAAGCCAAACGAGTGTTGAAGAAAGGAGGTAAACTACTCTTGTTCGAACACTCGAGAGCAAAAAAGAACGCGTTGTTATCGACGTATCAATCTGCGACGAGTGGGATGGTGAAGAAAATGGCAAAAGGGTGCGATTGGTCGCAAGACGTGGAGAGGTTGGTCGGAGAGGCTGGATTTACCAAAGTAACGTGGGGACCATTCGAAGAGGCTGGCGGGTTACTAGAAGCGTTGGAAGTTCAAAAATAGCGATGATGTTGCGATACTATATTTATGATATTTTCTTTCGATGTATGCGCGCGCGTTGTCAACTACTACTACTACTTACTTCTACTCTACTTTTCTATTCGTACCAGGTATCGCTTTTATTGATGTTGTTTTTCCTGTTGCTTTTTGATAAACTCAGCGATGGCTGAATGTTCGCTCGTATCGACTAAATCAAACGGCACGCCAAACCCTTTCGACGGCAAAACTTTACCTTGCGTCTCAACGACCCTCACTTCAAACGCGATTTCGTTGCCGTCGTCGTTGGAGAGTTCGTCGTAGGAAAACAGTAACGGTAACGTCGCGCCGCCGAACGGATTGAAATCGATTATGAAGCGCACTTTCTCGTTATCGTTGGAAAGCACCACGTCCATGCAATACCCGTTTTTATTCGAAAACGCATTTCTTTTCTCCGTCGACGCTACGCTCCCATCGCCGCAAATCTTCCTGTGCCACGCTGACGGCCGTATCTCGTCTTTCCAAAAGCGTTCAATCGTCCATCCGATTTTACTCTTCTCGCTCACTAAGAACGGATAAAACGACGTCACGTCTCTCTGCGAGACGCCCGTGATGGTTCCATTCACCACGAACACTCTAAATTCTCTCGATAACTCCAGCGACACCGAGTGTTTCCTTAAAGTTAAACTATGAAATTCTTGTTGATGTCGTTCTTTATCTTCGTCCTCCTCCTCGTCCTCGTCTTCGCGACAGCACGCGTACGCGCTCCCGTCTAAATCGTGCGCCACTCGATCGCTCGATTGCAAAAGCAACATCACCTCGTCCGCGTTTAAACATTTCGTGCTGAACTGCGTCAACCAAATCGCGTCGGTTGGTGCCGACCAAGTCAGTTTCGGATGCGCGCTTCCTCCCAACTCTTTTATCGCTTTCGCGATGGCTGTTAACAAACTCTCGCTCGGACTTTTATTAGTATCATCAGTGTCCGTAATACACAACTCGTCGTCTTCATCGAACGCGCTGTCTATCGCCAATCGATCGTACGCATCTACTCTCGTCCTCGCTGGCATCGCCGCTTTATTCTTCTCCTCGACTCTTACTTCATCCTTGAGCAAAAACAAGACGTCCGAATCGAGTAAAGGCGAGATGGTGACCGACGGAAACGTCCAGCGTTTGAAGTGCGCGTGCCACTGGTCGTAGCGACAGGCGAAAACGATTTCGCGAGACGTGTGCGGCACTTCGACGATATCATTTCCAAAAACCATTTCTTCTTCTTCTTCTTCTTCTTCTTCTTCTTCTTCGGACGTTTCCTTTTCAATCTCTATACTATTACTCTGATGTCTGCGGGAAGATTTTGGAGCGATTTCCTCCCCTCCTTTGCCTCATTTCCAACTCGCGTATTACATTCGAAGAAGAAGTCAAGAAGAAGTCAAGAAGAAGAAGCGATCGATACACAACAACAATTTGAAGAGGAAGAATGAAAAAACGAGCTTTTCTTTCGTCGACTTTTTCATCATCCGCTTTTTCATCCAACTTTGCCGATTATTGTGTATCTCTCAATACATCGCTCCGACGAACATTCCTCGAACATGTTCTCGGTGGGAAACGAAATCTAAAACACATCTCAAAAGAAATCAAGCGACGGAAATGGATCGTGGAACGTTTAAGAAGATCTCGTTTGATACGACGGAGGAAATATTACGTAACCGACGAGGATGTTTTGACGGTTTTGTTGGTCGCGTTTACGATCGCTTTAGTTCTTGTTCTTCTTCTTTGCGTTCGTGCGTTGGTGTCGTTCTTCAAACATCATCGAAACGTCAAAGTCGTTTTAAAGGAAAACGAAGAGGAAACGAAGGAAACCATCAAGAGAGACTATTCGCGCTCGGTGACGATGAACCCAGAAGAGGAGGATAGTTTTACGGTGGACGATTTCACGCCAAACGAAAAAAGGAAAAAGGACAAAAAAGGCCAAAATGCCGGGGATGCGAATGCGACGAGTGAGAAATCGCCGCTGGTGAAGCGCGTGAGCATCGACGAGACCTTCGGAGCGGAGACGGGTACGGAAAAGACGAAGAAGGCGAAGAGGACGGCGATTGTGGCGAAAGAACAACCCGCGGCGGGTTCGAACGCGCTCTCGCAACAGTCGCTCATTACCGTCGAAGAGCGAACGAAAATAGCCGAACTGCGTCAGTTAGTCAACGAGGAGAAGGAGGAGTTGTTATCCACGGACGCTTTGAAAATGTACTGTTCGGACGCGCAGTTGGCGAGAAACTTGCGCGCGAGGAAATGGGACGTGTTGAAAGCGTTTGAAATGTTAAAGAAAACATTGCTGTGGAGGAAAGAATACAAACCCGAGCTGATTACTTTTGAAGATATCGAAGAAGAGTTAAAGACTGGGAAACAGTACCGTTCGGGGAGAGATCGATCCGGTCGACGCATCATCGTCATGCGACCGTCGCGAGAAAATACTCGAGAACACGACGGCAACATTCGTTTATTGGTGTACACGTTCGAGAACGCGTTGTGGCGAACGAATGGCGAACGCATCGTTCGAGGTTCCTCTAACATACCCGCGTTAGCGCAAGAGCAGATTTGCGTCTTGATTAACTTTACAAAGTGGTCGTTAAAACTCTCCCCGCCGTGGCGAACGAGCATGGAAACGTTGCACATCATGCAAGAACACTACCCGGAGCGATTAGGCTTAGCCGTGTGCTACGATCCGCCATCCGTCTTCTCCGTCTTTTGGAAACTCATCTCTCCATTCATCGACGTGAAAACCAAATCGAAAATCCGTTTCGTTCAACCTCGAGGCGATAAACAAAAAGCGGCGAAAAAAATGAACGCGACGTTTCATCCGAACACGATCGACTCGGATATGGGCGGAAGAGTCGACGCGACCTGGGACCTCGACGAGTACAAAGTGTTTTTACAAAGGTACGACGCAGTGAAAAAGAACGTTTTCGAGACGTTGAAAGAGAGGAGAATAGAGTGAATTTTAGTGAGAGAGTATCATAAGCGCGTTCCGAGATAAACTTAGTACACTTTGACGTAGTCTTTACCTCGTGCTTGATGTGAGGGGTAACTTTGTTGAATACAATTTTTTTGTGAACAACTCTCATCATCGTTCGTTTTACCAACAAACACAAACAGTTCTTCTCGATAAAAAAACTGACTGGATAACGGTGTTGGTGAAAAAGCGTCGTTCGTCGTTCGTTGCCACAAAATTATTAAAATTACTCTCACCATTAAAATCTCTCATCTTTCCTACGCTGTCGCGCGTGAGACACGTAAACGATAAAAACACGTAACATCGCGCAATACACACAAACATCATCGTAATAAAGTCGTAAAAGTCGAGATCGTAAAAGGACAACAGAAGAAGAGAAAGAGAGAACAAAAAGAGAGAATTTAAAAAGGAATAATAAAAAATGCAGCAGTCCTTGTCCTCGAGAGGTCAACGACTCTTCGGGAAAGGAGGGACGCCGCCTTCTTTTCTGAGACGAAGACGGTGTATGAATTTGGTCTCGCAAAAGCCGCAGCGAAACGACAAAAGCAAAAGTGGAAACATCTCTGTCATCGCATCTTCGACGAACGAAAACAGCAAGAATTGTCCGTCGTCTTTTTCAGAGCGAAGAAAGAACGTAAACACGACGAACGCGCTGGCGAACGACGCGCCAACGGTGGAAGACGTGACATCGAATTTGAATGCTGCTGACTTGGATAAAGAAGGACGAACACCCAAAAAGACGAACAACAACAACAACAACAAAGAAAAGAGCGACGAACTCGAACGCAGACGGAAACAAAAACTCTTACAGCGATACTCCTCGAATTACGATGCGACGACAACAACGAACAACGCATCATCATCGGAGAATCCAACAACATCTCGACGAGTCGTGACTTTATTGGATGGCAACGCGAGATTGCGAGTCTGTTCAGACGGACGCGTTTCTTTGTTTTACGCGCACTTCGAGGACGAGGAAGAGACGAAGTGGGAGTTGACGAGTCGGAGTTTGGTGACGGTCCCTCCTGGGGCGGAGAGTGTCGGGAGGATTGTGAGTGATGAGACAACGATGAAAGTCGAGTTTTTGGAACGAAGCAAGTCGGACGGTTTTGAGAGCAACGTTGATAGTAGTACGAAGAAGAAAGTGTTGTCCACTTTGACGATCAAACCGTTATCGGCAAAAGGAAGTTTGACGAAAGACGAAAGAGAATGGACGGATAATTTAACCTCTGGATTCATTCTCGATTACGTCGTACAAACCAGCGAGGAGAACGAGTACTCCGTGGAAATGGCAGAAATCGTGACTGATGTAGAATCGAGCGGGAAATGGTTCGGCGGTGGGCATTTCGTTCGGCAAGAGTGGCCTCTGAACGGCGCGTGTCAAGAAGTCGGCCCGCATTATCCGTTCGATTTCGGGCCGCACGGAATCAACACCTTAGTTTCAAATCATTGGGTCACGTCCACGGGGTTTGCCATCGTCGCCGATCCGGAAACCTCTTTTTTCCACGTCGGCTTAAATGCACCGAAAGAAAACACGTTCTTTGAAGCGTTGACGCCGAACGGATCGAGACGAAAATTTCACACCGGCGTGGCGAACATTTTGCGACCGACGGCGTTGCCGCTCACCTCGCAAAGCAGACAAGGCGACGGAAAATTACGGTTACAGTCTCGGTCTGGATATTGCGACTCTAAATACGGCGCGTTCTCCCAAGAGCACCCACTGGTTGGTTGGAAAAGCGAGAAAACGCACGTGCAACTTCCAGAAAATATCGATCCGATGGGCAACTTGTCCTTACCGACTGAAGAGAAGGAAACACCCGCCGCCGCGAAAACGAAGAACAACAACAACAGAAAAAACGTAAAAACGCGAACGTGTTCTATGCGCGTCGCGATGCTCGCAAAACGTAACGTTCGAGAAGCGACCGAAAACGTGCTGGAATCCATGCCAAAACCCACGCAAGCGGTCGATACCGCGCTCGTTCGAGGACCAAAATGGTCCACCTGGTCTAGGTATAAAACCGCGGTGGACCAAGAGAAAGTCTTGAAATTCGCGAGTGAAATTTTAGAGTTAAAATACGAACGATCAATCATGGAAATCGACGATAGATGGTCGTCCGCGTACGGCGAGTTAGAATTCGACTCGGTAAAGTTCCCAGACGTGAAGGCAATGGTAGACGATTTACATTTGAAAGGATTTAAAGTGACGCTTTGGGTGACTCCGTTTGTCACCGAAGGCACGCGAGCGTATAAAGAAGGCGTGAAGAACGGCTACTTCGTAAAGTCAAAAGTTTTAACTCCCGGACATTCAAAAGCGGGATTCTTTTCGTGGTGGCAACCGACACCAGTTGTTGCGATCGATTTAACCAACAAAGATGCTCGAGAATGGTTCTTAAACGGGTTGAAGAGTTTACAAACGCGATACGGCATCGACGGTTTTAAATTCGACGCCGGAGAGCCGTGTTTCTTACCGAAAGAATTTGAAACGAAAGTTCCCATGAAACATCCTTCCGAGTATACGAAGTTATGGTCGACTGAAATCGCGAAAACGTTTGAGCTTTGCGAAGTGAGGAGTGGTCATCACTCCACGAATTCCGGAGTGTGGACAAGAATCGGCGATACGTTTAGTTCCTGGACCACCTCGAACGGATTGCGAAGCTTAATCCCGCACTTGTTGACATCTTCCATCGTCGGGTATCCTTTATGTTTACCGGATATGATTGGTGGTAACGCATACGCCGGAGGTCCCTCGAAAGAGCTATTCGTGCGATGGGCGCAAGCGAACTGTTTCATGCCCGCCATGCAATTCTCCATCCCGCCTTGGGAGTTTGGTAAAGACGTTTCGGAAGCGACGAATAAAATTTTGAAAACTCGATTGAAACTGATTGATTTAATCGAAGATTTATCCATCAAAAGTTCCAAAACGTTGCAGCCAATTTGCAAACCGTTGTGGTGGCTCGCGCCGGAAGATTCGAACACGTTCGATATAAACGATCAGTTTTGTTTAGGCGACGATATCGTCGTCGCGCCCGTCGTATACGATAAGCAGAGACGAAGAGAGGTCTATTTGCCGAAAGGTGAGTGGAAAGAGTTTGACGGCGAGAAGATTTTCTCGGGCGGGCAATGGATCGAGGGCGGCTACGAGGCTGGGATTTACGACATTCCAGCGTTCGTGAGAGTCATTTAAATACAGATTTATCATCATCATCATTATTATACACATAGCAAAATCACGCATACGAGAAGGTTAGAAGAAGGAGGAGAGAATATAAAGAATGTATTAGTAGTTGAAATGTTTTATTAATAATCAGAGCGCTGCAACTTTCGAATTGTATTTAGCTGTATCGTTTATGGTTATCTATATTCCCTTTTTCGATTCTGTATTTGTAATAGTAGTATATAATATGGTAGTGCGAACGAGTATACATCACCAAAGCGGTTGCGATTGTTGTTGTTGCTGTTGCTGCGCGTCCGCGCCGCACTCGACGCCTTGTTGAAACTGAGTCTGCGACGGCTCGTACGAACTACCAGCTTGTTGCTCGTCAACGTACCCCCCTGCAAACGCAGCCATAACCGTGTTCCCGTTATCAAATCCAACGTTCTCGTTACCAAACCCTTCAGTCGTAATCTCTTCTTGCATCATCTGCATGTTCCCTCCGTCTTCGGTTGGAATCGACACGGCGTCAAACTCGCACGGAAACCTCGTCACTCTCGGCTTCTCCGCTAAAATATTCCTCACAATCTTATCTAACTGCGGTACCGATGGCGGATTTTCCCGTAACTCCTCGTCGTTGTACTCGTTGTTCACGTAATACCCGACTCTCACGAATTCGTTTTGCTGATACGAGCACGTTAACAACAACGCCGTCACGCCTAAGATGTCGCTGTTTGGAATCTTCGTCGCGTCCGGTGGGTTCGCTTGAAACACAAACTTATACGCGCCTCTCGAGACAGGACCGACTAAAACAGTGTCTAAGATTTGGTCGTGTTGATCGCTCTCCGCGGAGCCGACGTACGTGAGCTTCCACTCCAAGTCGTCTTGGAGGTTCGTCAGGCACTCGTACTGGATTTCAAACTGTAACGGGTTTTGGAAATATTGCGGGTTGTCCTGTTATTATTATTATTATAGTTATGAAAGAAAGAAAGAATATGCGCATAAAAACGTGTCAGTTTATGTGTAATCGAGAGAAGGAAACCGGCTGTCGTCCCAATCGTCATCGCTCGCTCGCCGCCAAAAGGGTATACCTCTTTCGCCTTTGAGACGAGAGCGAGATTTTTCAAAATTTCTGTCTAAAACCAGCAGGCGAAAGGCGAAGAAAAAAGTGATGAAAGAGAGTAAACGCGTACCAACACTTGGACTTGCGTGATGTTAATCGCGCTCATTACGTTTCCTCCTTTTCTGTTTTATTCGTTTCTTCTCTGCTGTTCTCTATTGTTCTCTATTCGCTCCTTATTTCTCTTTCTCTTTTGATTCGATCGATTTGGATTTCTCTCTTTTCTCTCGGTAAAAGTTGTTGCCGTTTCTCTGCGTTGCGATGATGAGAGCTTCGTTTATTGAATCGTTTAACCTATGCTCTCTGCTTCTTTCGCGCTTCCCTTCTCCTCACGCGCGCTCTTCCTGTTCTTCTTCTTCTTCTTCTTCTTCTTCCGATGTATTACTCGCGCGTCGTGTATTCTTTCACCCTCCCTCTGGTGTGTGTGTGTGTGTGTGTACTCTATATCACCGCACGCGCGCTGGAAAGAGTGAAGATGCGTTTGAAAATTATTCAAACAGACGATGAGATCGTTCGTCTTGTCAACGTATACTTTGAAACCGTATGGGATACACCCGTCCCTTTTCAAATCGAGAGGTTTTTTCGTTTTTTCGTTTTTCTGTTTCTTTCTGTTTCCGTTCGAGAGCTATGACATAGCTTTACAGTCGAGTGGAACACAACAGAGAGAGAGAGAGAGAGAGAAACAAAAAAATATAACTACCTTTTTTTCACTCTTTTTTGTTTTGAGGAGGGCAAACATTTATTTGATGAGGGGAATGAATTCTTCTCTCCTCTTTCCTCTTTTGAAGAAAATGCAGTAATTTTAAGTGAAATTCGTGGCCGGAAAAGACCACGAGAGGATCTCCTGCCTTTGTAGACCACGAAAAAACTGCTCTTTGTGACTGTATTTGTCTGTTTATTCCTTCATTAGGAATCGTCGTTTCGCGCGCGCTCTCTTTCTCTTTCTCTTTCTCTTTTATCATCACACACACACACACAGTATTGATTGCCCGTGATTGATACTCACAAGATGATATGGTCCACGACGCGTTGTAGTTCTTTGGAACGAGCGACGTCTTTGTGCGTCGCGAGTTCGTCGTCGTCCCACAACGGAACGACGAGGACAAAATCGAAAAACGAGAACAAGATAACACAGAAGACGATGATGAGGACGACGACGATGAGACGACGTTTTGTTGTCCTCGCGCGATGTTCGAAAAAGAGGAGTAGTAGTATTCTTCTCACGAGACGAGGAAGGAATGAGAATACGATCACAACATGCAACGCGTGGAATAACGACGACCACGAGTTTTACGGAACAGGAGGAGCTGATGAAGAAGAAAACACGGGCAGTCTAGACGAAGGCGATACGTTTGAAGGCGAGCAATATTTACGAGCGAGCGAATCGTTGCGAGAGAAAACGATACAATACGAGGAAGAGAACGGAGAATCGACGCACGTTTTACCGTCTTTATTGTTTCCAGTCGCCGAACCGCTCATTCCTGGACAAAGAAAAGTATTACACCTGTACGAGCCGAGGTTTGTGAGTCTGTTGAACGATAGCGTGGAAACGCACGGAGGATTGTTGGCGTTCGTGCACTACTCGCAAATACCGCCGAGCAGAGGAAAAAGCGCAAAGACGAGAGGGAGGAGAGTTTTAGAGGATGAAAACGAAGACGACGAAGAGGAGGAAAAGGTAACGAGTAGTAGTAATAGTAGCAGCATCGACGGCGCGATGGCAGGAAAAACGGAACGAGAAGAAGATAAATTGAATCAAAGGCCGTTGCCGAACGAGCGAGCGGAGAAATTGGAGGTGTTTGGAGAAGTTTCCGGCGACTCGGATTCGGATGATTCCGACTACGAGGAAGAGTTTGAAAGGTTCAGCGAGTTTGCGAGAAAAGTCAACAGTCGGTACGGCGACGAAGCCGGGTTTGGGTCCGCCGATGACGACGAAGAAGACGACGAAGAAGATTATTACTACGACGACGACGATGACGACGATGAGGAAGAGACGCAAGCGGTGCAATTGAACGCATCGTGTACGCTAGGTAGAGTCATTCACTACGAGCCGATTAAAGTTTTATCCAGTGATGATTTTGATGACGGCGTTTCTTTCGACATCGTCGACGAACGCGGCGAATCTTCGAGTACGTTCGGTGAAACCTACCGAGTTTTAGTCGTCGGCGAAACGCGAATGATGGTTGAGGACGTGAACGAAACACCCGCGGGCTACGTTGCCGGTACGTACTCCCTGGTCAACTCGCCAGACTCAAAATTTGCTGCTCAACCGACGCAAGATGAGCGCAAAGAAATCGAGCAACTGGCTGACGACGTCGAACTTCTCATGAATTACGTCATCGAGTTCAGCGATAAGCTGTTGGAAGTTTCGAACGTGACGAAAGAAACGCTCTTTGATGACATCGTTCGTAAAGCGGAAAATGCCAGAGATTATCCGACCGAAATTCATCGCAAGTTTGCCATTGAAGAAGCGAAAATGGTTCGGTGGGCAAAAGCAGTTGGCAAAGTTGATTCGTTACACGAAAGCATGAAATGGGTGGAAGAAGACGGCGTCTTCTTCGACGCTAAAATCGAATTGGAAAACGTCGCGCGAATGAAACGCGACCAAGATAAGGCTGGCTTATCCTTGGACGATGCCATCTTATCTCGCCTGCGTCGTTCAGCTGCTCTCACGATGACCCAGAACGAAGACGAAGACGAGGATGAAAAGAAAACCACCGCCACAGACTTGAAAACGAAATCTCGAGCCTCCGCTATGGTTCGCGCCGAGCGTCTCTCTTTCGCTGCGTTCCAAGAGGTCCCTTTCTCCTCCGAGGCTGAGAACGAAAAATTGATCGCTCGGAGAGCTGCTGCTATGTCAACTTCTAGAGGATTAGTCGACCGTTTGCGTCTCGCTAAGTTCGGATTGGAAGAGCAACTCGGAGGCTTACGCGCCAAGTTAGCGTTGGAAAAGTCCTTGCGCGCCATGCTCGACGGCAACACGGGTTCGTCGTCCTCCGGCGATACCACAAACGATACCAACACGAAGAACAAGGAAGACAAAGATTCCGACGAGAACAAAAATAACACGAGAGACTAAAACGAACGAACAAAGAGGAGACTGTACAATTAGTTACACATACAATCGCTTTAAATTATACGTGCACATAATCATCAAACATTTTATTTGTTGTTGTTGTTGTTGTTGTAATAGAAGAAGAAGAGAAAATATAATAAGCGTTGTGAACTCTCAAAGACATCGTCAGTCAAAGAAAGAAGGTGAAAAAATGAGATAAAAATGAGTCCACTGCTTCTACAGCAGCAGCAGAAAGAATGATGAGCGGACAGACTACGCGTTCAAATTCGTGCGAGTGCGATTCAAACGCGTACACTGGTCTCGTGCGCGATATCTTTCGCGTGTGCGCGTACTCTCCGATCGAATATGTTGGTTTCTTGAGCGGTTTGTGTTCGATCGCGTTTTGGATCGTCTGCCAATTTCCACAAATGTTGCAAAACTATCAGCTGAAAACGAGCGAAGGATTGAGCGGTTACTTCTTACTCCTGTGGGCGTTCGGGGACAGTTGCAACCTGGTCGCGTGTGTCCTCACGGGAGACCAAACGCCGGTGCAGATGTACACCGCGGTGTACTTTTTGATGAGCGATTCGGTGCTGATTTCGCAATTCGTTTTGTATAGGAAAAGACAAATTCAACGAGAAGAAAGGCAAACGAGAAGACGACGACGACTGAGTTTCAATGAATCGATAATACGGGAGGAGGAAGAATCTCCTGAGGACGCGAACGAGAATGCGGTGATATCGGCCACGATGGCGAGGATTGATGAGAACATCAGCACCGCGCGTAGTTACGAAGAGGAATCGAGGAACGATCCAACGACGCCGAAGCGCACTACTAAGAAACACAAAAAGAAGAAGAAGCCGGTGTCACCGTCGACATACGTGACGGGTTTCTTAGGCGCAGGCGTTTCCGTGTATTCAATACGATCGCTTTCTGGTTCTGATGCAATGAGATCGTTGAGCGGTGCTACGCGTTCGTTGCAAAGCGCGACCGGGTGTTTGAATCAAGCCGTAAGTACGGCGTCGGAAGCGAGAGTAACGTCCGGTCGGTTCATCGGTTACGCTTCCGCGACGAGTTATTTAGGAGGGAGAGTGTTTCAGATCATGAAAAATAGGAAACGCAAATCGTGCGAAGGCGTGTCGGCGTTGATGTTTTTCTTTGCCATTAGCGCGAACGTGACTTATGGAATGTCGATCATCTTCATGAAGAATTTTAGATGGGTTGAAATCGTCGATTCGCTGAGCTTCTTGCTCGGTAGTTTAGGCACGTGCGTTTTGGATTTGTACATTTTAAAGCAAAGCAGATATTATCGCGCGTTAGGCACGGACGCGTCGGCAACAACTGCTCCCGTTGATCGCACGAGTAGTTTGATAGAAAACGATTGGCTGGAAAGAGAAGCGAGCGTCCACTTGCTCTCGCAAGAAGCGGTCGAAGATTTGTAATTTTACATAGGTGTGTACGATTAATAGCGCATTATATTAAATATACCTAACACGGTTTCTGACCTTTCATCGGTTTCTCGCCTTCTTCGTAACATCCGACGTCTTGAATACCGCCGCCGGTACCGAAAAACTTTGCCTGTTTCGCCTCGGCTTCCCTCAGCGCCTTCTCCGCCGCTTTCGCCTCTTTCAAGCGCCACGTGACCAGTCGCGCCTCTTTTCTAAGATTTTCTTCGCGTTCTCTCCTGCGCAATTCACGAGCTTGTCGTTCCGTGTCCGACTTTTTCAACGCGTTTTCGACTCGAATAGCTTCTTGTTTCTTTGCTCTTTCTACGTTACGTTTATAAACTTCCTTCTTTTTACGTTCGCGTTCTTTCCTCGCCTCTTCGTGCTCTCGAATTTCCTCATCTTTGCGTCTTCGCAACTCCTCCAGGTTATCCTCCGGACACGCGTCCGTGCCGTCGCCAAACCATCCAAACTTTCTCGAATCCGGTTCGCACTTACCCAAGACGTCCTCGTAGACGTTCAAACCAACTTTCGAAAACGTTTCGTTCAAATCGGATATCGCCGTAAACACGCACAAACAATTCGCCGTCGTGTCTTCACCGCTTTCGCTTTCATCTTGATCTTCAAAACGATGCGTGGCATCCGGAGCAAACGCAAAATCGAGCGTTTGACAACATTTCTGCACGTCGCCGCCGAGTAAACACGGTTTAAACAACGCTCTCAAACGATCCACCGAACACGTGCGCGAAGGATCTTCCGGGAGCGACTCCGATCGAGGGAGCTTGGGGTCTAAATCATCCGCATCGCCCGCGCCTGGTTTGACTTCCTCTAACGGCTCATCGTTTATTGTATCTTCTTGTTCTTGTTCGTTGTTATTGTTATTATCGTCGTCGTCCTCGTCGCGCGCTTCTTCTTGTTCCTCTTCTGCGTTATCTTTCTCATTCTCGTTCGCGATATCTTCATCTTCGTTTATGATGTTCTCGACATCGACATCGCTAGACGTACTACTATGAACCGCATTTTCCTCTTCCTCCTCCCCACTGCTATCGTTATTGTTATTATTATCGTCGCTATTATTATCAACGCCCTCGTTTTCTAGATCTTCTTCTTTTGTTTCGTCGTTATATATATCGTTCTTCTCGTCCTCGCGATGTTGATGACTTTCCTCGTGAAACATCATCTTCCTCTCCTCTTCCTCCATCTGTTTCTGTTTCTTCTTCCGTATATTTTCCTCGATCATTCTGTCTAAACTCCCATCGTCGAAGTTGATCACTTCTCGTCCTATCTTCCCCGTTTTAATCGCTTCTTCCACTAAAACTTGGCCTTCTAAATCCGTTCTCGCTTTCCGTCCCGTGCCGATGATTCGTCGAGCTTCGCTCAGCGTTTGCTTGCGAAGGAAATTGTACGAGATGTACATCACGACGAGAAACGTAAACGAGAACACAAAAACGAGAGTTCGTTTTTTTCGTCGTCTGCGTTGTTGCGTTTTAAAAGTGACCGGTTTCGAGTGCACTTTGTTCTTCTCCTCGTTGTTCGTACCACCACCGAAGGCGGAGGAGGAGGAGGAAAACATCTCTCTTCTTAAAACTTTCTCTCTCTGATTTTTTTATGATGCACTACTCCTTTTGTTGGTTTAAAAAAAACGAGAGTGTTTCAGCCAAAACGAGAGAAAAAGCAACACAACAAAAGAGAGAGAGAGAGAGAGAAAAGAGAGAAAATTTTCTTTCTGTTGTGCCTTTTTCACATGCACGAATGCACTTATCTCTTTACAATTTTTTTCTTCTTTCGTATTTACCATATAATAAAAGCTTTACACAGAAGGACTAGAATTATATCTATATATAAATAAGACACAAAAGGATGATGACTTTGAGTTTTGCGAGATCTGCGAAGAACACACACGCGAAGAAGAAGAATGAGACGTTCTTTTATTCCTCGTTTGTGTTGCTGTTGTTGTTCGTGGTCTCTTTTCTCTCTCTGGGTTTTGTTTCGGCGAAAGATGATGCCCCCGATTATTTCGTAACATCTTCAATTTCTAAAGCGCGATCGTCGCAAAGGTTTTCGAACGAAGGAGAAAGCTTTGTATCGTCAGAAAAAAGAAGACGAAGCTTGCTCGCGGATGAAGAACAACCAATAACGGAATCTACGGCAGAAGCGATTTCAGAGGACGTGCAAGACGCGGCGGATGCCGTGGACGAGGCGACGGAAACCGTCGCGGATGCCGCAGATTCCATCGAAGAAGCGAACGAAGCGATAGCGGAAGTGGCGGAGCAAACGGAAGAGGCGGTGGAAGCGGTGGAAGAGGCGAGCGAAGCGGTGGCGGAAAGTACCGAAGCAATCGAAGATGCCGCAGATGCGGTGGATGATGCGACGGAAGCGGTGGAAGATGCGGCGGAGCAAATACAAGATACCGCGGAGACGGTGGAGGAGGTCGCCGCGGACGTGGAAGACGCGACGGCGGCGGTGGACGAAGCCACCGAGGCGGTGGAAGACGCCGCGGATAGTTTAGCGGATATTACGGATACCGCGCAGGAAGTTCTCTCGAACTTAGAAGGCTCAAAAGCGGTGAATTCGTTGGTGATGGATAAAGTCGAGCAAGAGCAAGGCGCGGTGGCGACGGAGTTATTGACGATGGCGAAGGAGATCAACCGCTTGGAAGCCGTGGTCACGAGATTGGAGAATTACGAAGGCGGAGGTAGAAGAGGTGGACCAGGATCTGGTGCTGGTTTAGGCGCGTGGTTTAAAGCGCAATACGCGGACCAAACCTCTTTCATTAGTGGATTAGTCACCTCGTTTTTGGTTATTTTGTTCATCGAGGTTGGCGACAGAACGTATTTCATCGCGGCGTTGATGTCGGTGAAACATTCCCGACGAATTGTATTTTTGGGCGCTTTCAGCGCGTTGGCGGTGATGACCATCGTGTCCACCTTATTAGGCGTCGCCGCGCCTATGTTCTTACCGCGATGGTTTGTCCATTGGGCCGCGGTGATCTTGTTTCTCGGCTACGGCGTCACCATGTTGTACAACTCCCAATTCATGTCCGACGACGTTTCCGAGGAGTTCGAGGAAGTCGAACACGAGTTGGACGAAATCGCCAACCGACGATCTGGGAAGAAATCCGACGACAACAACGCGAGCAAAGACGACGACGACGTGGCGGAAAAAGGCGGCAAATTGTCGCCTGGAAAGAAAAAAGGGACTTCGAAAAACGAAAAGCAATGGTGGGAATTCTTCGTCTCTGCGATTTTCGTCCAAGCGTTTACGCTCACCTTCTTAGCGGAATGGGGCGACCGATCCCAAATCGCCACCATCGCCATGGCTGCCGATTACGACCCGTACGGTATCATCATCGGCGGTTCCTTAGGCCACGGTTTAGCCACTTCCACGGCGTGCATTGGAGGTCGCATCTTAGCTCAGAAAATATCCGAGAAGAAAATCGCCATGGTCGGCGGCGGCATCTTTTTGATTTTCGGCATCTTGGCCGTCTTCGACGACCCGAGCGCGGATTACGCCAAAGCGTTGCCGAAGTGGATGAAGACTTCTTCTTCTGGAAGTGGTGCTCTCCCTTCGGCTTAAAAAAAATGAGGACATCATATCATCGCACACTTATAATATATATTTACTCATATACATTGTTTTATATAACTCGAGAGTAATGACTTCACTTTAAACTCTCCATCGACCGCGCGAAAAAGAAAGAGAGAGAGGACAAAGGAAAAGCTTACCAAAACGTTTAAAGCCGTTGGAGTGTTGTCGTTGTTGTTGTCGTGTTTTTTGGTGTTTTCATCGAAGACGTCGTTAAAGAAGTGCACATCATCTCGGAGAATAAACACTTGAAAGCGATTGGAGATGATGATGCTACGCGCCCCTTCGCATCTTCATGGAAAACTATTTCTCTTCGTCTTTGTCTTCATCTTCTTTTCGTCAGTTTTAGCAGCCGAAGAGGAAATTTTAGAACGAGGAGATGAAGCGAAGGACAGTATTTCTAAAAGAATACTCGAGCACCAAGAGCGCGCGTTCGCGACCGAAAACAACCGAGGCGATAACTTCTCTGGATTCGTGCAGTCTTTACTGGTGATGCTTTCGCTTGAGTTCGGAGACAGGACGTTTTTCATCGCGTGTTTAATGTCCGGGAAATACGATTCAAAGGAAGTCTTTTTTGGCGCAATTATGGCGCTTTGGCTGATGACGTTCGTTTCGGTCGTGATCGGGATCGAAGCGGCGTCGATGATTCCGAGAAAAGTCATGCACTACGGTTCGGTGTGTTTGTTCGTGTTTTACGGCCTTTACATGCTGTATAGCGCGAGTCGGATGAAGGATACCGAAGAGGGGGAGGAGAACGAGGAGCTGAAAGAGATCGAAGAAGATTTGAACTCGAGAGCACCGATGTTAGAAAAGGACGTAGAGAGCGGCAACGAAAACGAGAACAAAAAGAAGAAAGGTGGTAATTTTTACGAGTGCTTGTGTAACGGCGTGTGGATGCAAGCTTTCACGCTGACGTTCATCGCCGAGTGGGGCGACCGAAGTCAAATAGCCACGGTAGCGTTAGCTGGCGATTACGAAGCGTACGGCATAGTGTTTGGTTGTTTCTTAGGTCACGCCATTGCCACGGGGACGGCCTGCATAGGGGGGAAATACATCGCGAATAAGTTTTCAGAGAAGAAAATGACCATCCTGGGCGGTTCGGTGTTTCTTATCTTCGCGGCGGTGACGTTGTTACAAGATCCCAATGCAAAAATGGAAAAAGTAGATTGGCGTCCGAATTGGATGGTTGCAGACGCTGCAAACTAGAGTTTCGTTTGTTATAGTGTGTCGTAGCATTAGTTGTATTTTAGTATTAGTAGAAGAGTAGTGATATTGTTATATGATGTTGGGTATTATTGCTTTGCGTTTATTAGAAGTTTTTTGTATTGGTAGCTAAAAGATGATGGTATTTACTTCGCAGAGGACGCCCACCAATCTTCTTTGGAGGAGGATTTGCTTCTACTCGACCCTTTTCCGGCGGATGACTTCTTACCGGACGAAGAGTTATCGTCGTCGTCTCCCCAATCGTCCACATCTTTTAATCTGCTATCGTTTTCAAACTTCTCGACATCTTCCTTGTCGTACTCTTTATCGTGGTCGGCTTCATCTCTCTCGTTGGACGAGGAGGAAGATTTCTTGCTTTCTTTTCTGTCGTCGTATCTTTCCTCTTCTTCTCGATCGTCTTCGTTACGTTTCTTCGATGAGGAGGAGGATTTGCGGTTGTCGTCTTCATCCTCGTCGTCGTCGTCGTACTTCGACGATGGGCGCCTCGATCGATCGTCTTTCTCCTCGTCGTCATACTTTGTGGATCGTCTGCGGTCGCCTTCTTCTTCTACTTCGTCGTCGGATCGCTTCTTGGAGCGTCGGTCGCCTTCGCGGTCGTCCTCGTCTTCGTGGCGACCCATCTTGGAGGAGGAACGTCTGTTGTCTTCCTCGTCGTCGTCGTCGTCGTATCGGCTCTTGGGCGAAGATCTGCGATCGTCATCTCTGTCATCGTATCGATCTCTTTCGTCGTCTTTTTCGTAACGAGAAGATCGGTGACTGTCTCTTCTGTCGTCATCGTCTTCATCATCGTAACGCTTCTTGGGAGAATCTCGTCTGTCGTCTTCATCATCGTAACGCTTCTTGGGAGAATCTCGTCTGTCGTCTTCATCGTCGTATCGACTCTTGGAGGAAGATTTTTTGTCCTCTCGTCGATCGTCATCGTCGCGTCGATCGTCGTCATCCCGGCTTCTTCGGGGGCGGTCGTCTTTCTCGTCGTCGTCGTCATCCTCGTAGTGCTTTTTAGAGGCAGAGCGTCGATCGTCTTCTTCATCGTCGTTGTACTTTGACGACGAGTGTCTTCGATCGTCGTCGTCGTCGTCGTCGTAGCGACCTTTGGAGGAGGAGGAAGATTTACGATCGGAGTCTTCTTCTTCGTCTTCATCCTTGTTGTTCTTCGTCTCTTCCAAGGGAGATTCCGATTTTAACGGAGCTTCTTCTGGCATTTCGTTTTCGTCCTCGTCTTCAAACACTGGGTCGTCTTGCCCCGTCATCGCCGCTTTGATTTGGAGCTTCAAACGCTCTTGCATCTTTTGTGTCGCCTCCAAGTCCAACTTCGGCTTCGGCAAGTTCGAACCATCAAACCCTTCGGGAACCTCAAACGTCGGCACGGTATATAATCCTAAAGTCGCTTCGCAATCGGTCTTCTCCAAGGAAAATCTCGCGCACACCGCGGCTGGGCACGTCGGCCACTGCGCGGTGACTTTTTCCGTGTCCAACTTTGCTCCCGATTTTGTGACGCAAAATCGACACCCTTGCGCGTCTTGGCACCCGGGTAATAATCGTTCCGAGCACTTCTTGTCGCGAAACATGTGTCTCCCCACCGCTTGATCGGAAACCGTGGAATCGCACGTTCCAGAAATCCCAATTTGTTTCACGCGCGCGTTGTGTTTCGCGATGTCCTTCACGTGCATCCTCCACGAGATTTCATTCTTGGAAAACGAATCCCCGATGCATCCAATCCCGGAGCTCTTCTCGCACACCGAGTGTGGGCACTGCGGCCAGCCGGCAACTTTTCTCACCGCTTCTTCGGTTTGGCAAAATCTGCACGCCGTAACCGCGCCTCCGTTCCCGAGACACGCCGGCGTCAACGACGGGTTCGTCAAGCAAATTTTGTCCGGGTACTGGTAGATGCCTTTTTCTTCGTCGGCGGCTTCGCCGACGCAGTTTTCTTTCATCGCCGGGTCTTCTTCTTCTTCTTGATCTTCCTCTTCATCATCCGCAGATGATTTGCGATGATCGTCTTCATCGTCGTCGTCGTATTTAGAGGAGGAATGTTTATTCTTCGAATATTCGTCCTCGTCTTCGTCTTTGCCCAAATCTCTTCGTTGTCCGCGGCCTCTTTTCTCGTACGCATCGTCGTCCTCGTCTCTGTACTTTGCGTAGTTTCCTCTTCCTCCTCTTCTGTCGTCGTCGTCGTCAAAATCGTCTGAGTGTCTCGACGACGATCGTCTCGAGGCGTATCGATCGTCTTCGTCGTCATCTCTCGAACTCCATCGACCTAAACGCGCGGACGAGGAATACGACGAGGACGACGGTTTACGCCCTAACTCGGCGGACGAAGAAGAAGACAACAAAGAAGACAACTTCTTGCTCTCGGAAACGTACCCAAACGTGGCAAACGTCGTCGCCAACGCGGTGATCGTGGCAATTTTGATCATCAGTGTAGATCTCGTCGTAAACGTCGTCGTGTTTGCGGGATCATCATCGTCTTCGTTTGAAAGTAAACTTTGCCGCTCTTCTTCTGAATGGTTTGCTTCTTTCATCATCGTGCTTTACTCTCTGTACTAACAACGAGAGCGTATAAAATCGAAAGGTATTATTAAGTTACTCAACAACAACAACTTCTTTACGACCACTACTATTCCGTGAGAAGTAACGCAGCAGAGAGAGCGAGAGCGCGCGGGAAGAAGTTATACGTGCGTTCGATAGAATGAAGAAAAAATGCATTCATTCGAAACAAGACGCGGCCTCGATTTCGTCTCTTTGTCCTCTTTTTTTTTTCGAAGCAGAGTGGCAGCATATTAAGTTCCTCGACCGTTTTTTTTCTCTCTTCTCGCTCGAGGCAAAACTTTTTTTCAACAGACGACGAGAGAGAAAAAGAGTCATCATTCACAAAGAGAGACGGAGAGAGAGAGTGCGACTTTAAGAGATGGTGGGAAGTAAAAGAAGGGAAATAGACGACTACCACTACGTCTTCTCGGCGGACTGTAAACCGTACATGGATTGGCAATCTGCGGCTTTGTATCAGTCGTGGATGGATGTGGGTGCGCCGGGGAAGATGACTCGGCTGTTGTCCTGCACGGATGCGGAGTACGATTCGTACGAGAATTTACACATCGTGCCGACGCATAAAACGCCGGATTTCAGCCGAGACGACCCGTCGGATTCGTATTCCGCGTATAACTTACCGGGGAGCATCAATCATTGGACGAAATCGAGCAATTTTACTCGCTTGAAGTGGGTGGTGAAGTTGGACGCGGATATGATTTTACGAAGACCGTTTACGGTGAGAGAGATTCCCGCGCGAGTCGGCGTCGTCGCCGGCGGGTACTACGGATACTTATCGGGCGTGAAAAACGACATGGCGAGTATGTTTGTCGGACCTGCCGTTCGCGAGCGGTTGGCGCAAGTGGGCGGGTGGGAGATATTCGCCAGGAGCGATATCGCGAAAGCGGCGCCGTTATGGTTCGAATACACGAGGAAAGTGAGAAGAGACAAGAGAGTGTGGTGGCCGTATAACGGTACCGGCGATTCGTTCATCACTCAAAAAGCACCGAGACCGTGGATATCGGAAATGTACGGGTACGTCTTTGGCGTCGCGAGCGCCGGGTTGTCGCACAACGTGAACAACGACGTGCAAATGTACGCCGGATCGAAACCGTGGAACGAGAAGAGCGCGAATTCTTTCGTCATACATTACGGATTGATGATGAGACAAGGTACGAGTTACGAGTGGGATAAACACTTTGAATACGCAAAATCGGAAACGGAAAAGGATAAATTGAAGTGCGGAAAGGCAAACAGAAGAGAGTTGTTCCCGGTGTGCGATTTGTATCCCGAAGATGACGAGTCCATCGATAAGTACGAGAGAAACAGAGTAGAGTTGATGCACGAGTGCGTGTCAAAGATTAATCGTGGGATATTGTTAGCACGGAAGAGGAAGTGCATGCCAAAGAGTAGTAGTAGTAGTAGTAGTAGTAGTAGTAGTAGTAGTAGTAGTAGTAGTAGTAGTAGTAGTAGTAACAACGAGGGGGAGGCGGAGAAGAAAAAAGTCAGTCATAGTCTTAGTCATAGCAGCAGCGGTAGCGTAAACACGGAGGGCGATAAAGGGTATAAACACGCAAGAGTCTCCATTGGAGGTGGTGAAACTACGCTCGCGCAACAACAAGATGTGGCGACGAACGAGTTGTGGAAATACGCCGGCATTTTATGGGCTTTGACCTTGTTCGCGTTGTTTTACGGATTTTGGCCTTCGCGCAAAAGAGGAGGAGGGGGAAAGCGTAGGAAAGTAGGACATCTTCGTCCATAGAAGTATTATTTGTAATGTATTCATGATGTATAGTAGTATGTTATTGCAAAGAGTTGACAAACATGATTCCTAACGCGAAAATCGTGATGAAAATCGGAGCCGAGGATACGGCGTAAAGAGGCAAAAATCCAAGTAAATTCTTTTCCTCGGGTTTATCGTCTTCCTCCAAATAATCGTCCAGCATTCTCTTCGGGTTTCTCGTTCGCCCTTTAATTCCAGCCGCGTCCATGGCAATCTCCTCGTATCTCGACGGTCCAGTTTCTCGTCTCTCTGGTAACTCGATATCCGAATCCAACCCAGGCCACTCTCTCAACTCGTTCAAAACGAACTCGCACGCCACGATATCCGTCGGCACTCTTCCCTCGTCCACGTCTTCCAAAACCTGAATCTTTTCCTCCGCGGAACACCCGGATTCGTCTTCGATCCCGAACCGTTCTCTTCTGTCCGCTAATCGAGGATCTTCGATACCAATGATCAACTTGACCTCGTTAAATGACATCTCTCGTTTCACGTATAAAAGTTTCAACCAGTCTTTGATTTCTTGGCTCATGAGTTGCAAACGTTCTTGGTCCTCATCCGTCACGGTGGTTCCGGTATCGAATCCATCGAAACCAGTGGAAGAAGGCGTTTCGGTGTTTTCGTCGTCCTGAGACGATTTGACGATACTCGATGAATATCTCCTTCTTCTTCTTCTAATGTTGTTGTTGTTGTTGTTACTAATCTTATTATCCAAAGATACGCTCATCGTCGCGACGACTCTTCGTTGTTGTTGTTGTTGTCGTTGATGACAACGCGCGTGACTCCTACCACTACTCCTACGAATAGCATCGCACGACTTAGAACTTATTTTAACGGTGGACGCAGATGTGACCACGCATCTCGACGACGATGCCGTGGTGGTGGAGAACATCTCTTTTTATTCCCCGCTCGTGGTGTGACGACATTTGGCCGCAGATCGGCACAAAAACAGAGCGGCGCGTTCACGCGCTTCTCTGCGCTCGAAAAGGAAAAATGTCATCCGTCGTAACCACCAAAGACGCATCTCTGTCCTCCTTTTCCTCCACTTCAAATCGAAAAAAGAAGCAAAATTCATTCATTTCCCGCTTACTCTCTCGAATCGTCTCACCGCTCATTCTCGTTCTGTTCGTCTCGGACGTTTTGTTTTACGAGACCGAGGAGACGAAATTACGAAGCGTGGCGAAAAGAGAAGAGACCAGAGTCGGGAGTCATAAAATCGATAATCATCGTCGGCATTCGTATCGTCATCAAAACGAGTATAATGACGAAGTGCTAGTGAGAGATGGGAAACCGGAGGAGATTGCGGAGATTCACGACGCGACAAAAACGAGTGATGATGATGCTGGTGATGAAGGCGGAGGAGGAGCGGAGAAAAGGTATAGCGGGAGTAGGAGTAGCAGCAGCAGCAGCGGTACGAGCACGAGTGGTGGTGGTTCCTCGTTTGACGGTGTAAATAACAACAACGAGGACAATAGCATGGGAGGAAGCATAAGTGGTAAGGCGATGATGGATGGCGAGCGGTGCGTGGCGTCCATCCGGGACGGGTACAGTTGCGAGAAGTTTAGTTTGACGAGCGCGGAAATAGTAGACGTGTTTCACCACGCGACGAGAGCGAGTAGGCGAGGCGGGATAAACAAATGCACCAAGGCGCAATCGGAGGAGGATGGGTATTTAGACGACGGAGGGAATGGGCAGAAGATGGTTACGGATGGGATGAAGATTGAGACTGTTGCTGGCGAGAAAAATTCACCCTCCTCCTCGGATGCTCTGCGCGAGGCTTTAAAGAAGATGTTTGATGAGCGAGATACGAGTCATCACGGAGAAAGTATCAAGTATCAAAAAGCCGTTGTCGTCATTGACGGGACACACATGAGCGCAGATGAAGCGTCGAGGTTAGCTGACGCCACGCAAACGAGCGTGGTTTTCGTCGCCTACGGGAATCGCGAAAAGTTTAAAGAACAACAACACGTTTCCGCGGTATTAGTCAAAGGTGAGAGTGAGACTGGATCTCCGGCTCACCGTTTGGCGAGTGTTTTACTTACAAGAGGCTACGCGGTGCTAGTTCTCTCGGATAAAAGCGCAGAGTTTACGGCGAATCCACTCGAATCCGAAGCGTTTTCGTTTACGACTATCGGCGCCGACGTGAATGCTCTCGACGATATGATGCCCGCGCACGTCGGATTCGATATCGAACTCGCCACCGATATCACGTGCAGATCGAATGGACAAGTGATTGGTATTGGCGATAAGTCTATGGGTTGGTCGCAGTACGCACAAAGCGTTTGCTTACCCATGGCGAGATCTAGTTTTATGCGCTTCAATCCAACTTTAGCGGCGATCGAGTTGTGTCGATATTTCGGCGAGCACTTGGACATAGAACGCATTGGCGTCGACGACAGAGTTACGGAACAGGTTATCATGCCGGCTTACGATAATGCGTTTAAAGCCGGTGCGCGCTTAAAACCATTTCGACACGCGTGTAGGTACAACTTGAAAAACAGCCCAAGCCGAGGATCGAGATACGCGCCGAGCGAAGACGTGAGTCGAGGCGACGAGTTATCCGGTGATCCAAACGCGATTATCCCGTCTCAATCGTTTGATAAAGGTCGCTCATTTGCTCTTGGCGACGAAAGTTCGGATGATATCGTTAACAAGCACAAACAGTGCGAACGAAGCGCGTGGTCAGAAGGTTCTGGACCTCATCCGAGAAAGTTGCGCTACGTTGTCCCGTGGCCAAAAAATGATGACGATATGACCTCGTGGCCGGCAAACTGCGAAGGTGGCTCGGAAAACTTGTGCGAAGTTGTGAAGAAAGTAGCCATCAACCGAGAAGTATTAGTCGGCGTCTCGAACAAAAACATCTTCCACATGTTGCAGTTATGGATTGACGGATTGCAAAAAACCGAAATCACGAATTACATGATTGTTGCACTCGACGAGCAAACCGCGCGGTGGTGCGAGCAACATGACGCGCCTTATTACTTGCGCTCGTTAACATCCATTACTGGCTCGACCGATAACCATGCCACCTCTGGCTTAAAGTTTGAAATCCTCAAAGAGTTTATTAAAATTGGCGTAAACGTCTTGCTCTCCGACGTCGATATCGTCTGGATGCGAGACCCGTTCAAGAACGATTTGTTATACCGAGACGTGGACGTTGAAGGGATGTCGGACGGATGGGACGATAGGACGACGTATGGTTTTAGGTGGAACCCTACGAGAGGTCGAGGAAATAAGTTATCCTCGGCGGACGAACTCACGTACCGCATGTTTGTGAAAAACTCCGGTTTGTTCTTCACGCAAGCCACGCACGAAAGTTTGCAAATGATGACCGTGTTAGCCAATCGCATGAACACAGAACGCTCGACGTGGGATCAGACCGCGTATAACGAAGAACACACGTTTTTGAGTGATAAGAAAACACCTTCGAGGAACTCCGCTTCATCGCGAATAATGAATTTTGCATGTTTCTGTAACTCAAAGTATGTTTTCAAATACATGCGCCACGACGAGAAGTTATACCCGGAGGAAAAGTTTCATCCGGCGTCGATACATGTGAACTACCACCCAGAAAAACCGCAAAGGATGCTCGATATTATTAAGCAGTATTGGAAAGGCGAGAAAGGCGCCATCGAGCGATGGAACGGAGGCGAAGGTTTATCGAGCTCGGTGCAGTGTAAACCGCGACCGGTTGGTGAAATCGAGCGCACGCAAGGGATTCAATCCAGTGAGCTCGCTAAGCACGTCGCGGATGCGCACACGGGTAAATGGGGCGGCGTCGCTGGTATTGAGTGGAAAGACAACGGTGATTTAGTCACGCCGTGGGGGAAAGGAACCTGGGGTGTTATTCCGGACTCAGACGGTAAACAGTTGTTCATGGATTGGGGGCCGACGCACGAGTTAACGGGAAGAATCGAAGGTGGTTCTGCGATTATGCAAAGTAAACGGTGCCCGGATGGTGATTTAGTCCCGAACGTCGTCGCGGACGGGCTGTAGATTATTAATGCGTAGTAAAATAGTCTTTTTAGTTAAATATCGAAAGTTACACAGTGATGTAAAAAACTACTTTTTGCCTCCTGAATACTTAGCCTTGACCTTCTTTTTTTTCACCCCTTTCTCTTTGGTCCCCAGCGCGGCGACGTTCGTCTTCCCTCTTCCGTTCTTCTTCGCCTCTTGCTTCGCCTTCTTCCTCGCCAACTTCTTCTCTCGTTTCACCGCCTTCAACTCTATTCGCTTCGCTTTCTTCACCTCTCTCTCTTTTGCCTTCTCGGCGTCTTTCGCCTTCTCCTCGTCCGTTTTTTCCTCTTCTCGCTTCCGCTTCTTCTCGTCCTTCCGCGCCTTCTTCTCTTTCGCCACTTTCAGTTTCTCCTCTAAAATCTTCTTCTTATTCTCCTTGGACTTCAATCGCACCAACTTTTTCTTCGCTCTCTTCTCTTCTTTCTTCTTCTTCTTCTCCTCTTCCGCTGATGGACTCATCGATTTCGGTTTCCCCTCGTCGTTCGCTTTATTCTCCTCCTCTTTCTGCGTTCGAAGCGTCTTTGCTTTCCTTTTGTGTTTTTTACCGAGCGCGTGTGACTTCAGCGTTTCCGCCCCGGTGCACTCGACGTTGCAGCACGAACACATCCACGGCGCTTCGGTGGCCAGATATTCTCGACCGACTATTTTCTCCTTCTCTTCTCGCGCGGCTGCTGTTGCTGCTTGTGCTACAGCTGGTTCTCGCGTCGCCGCCGCCTTGGTTGAAGCGCCTGAAACAACGTTCGCCTTCCCGCCCGGCTTGGTCGCCCCGAGCGCGTACTTCTCGTGTTCGGTCACGCACTTCGTGTGTAATTGCACCGCATATCGATCGAATTCTGCTCCGCAATCCACGCAGCTCAATCGAGAGGCGGAGCAGTTGTTGAAGTGTTTCTTCAGCGCTGGTTTTTTAATCGAATCGCCGCAGTCGTCGCACACGAACCACACCATCGTTTCTTTTACGACTTTGAAAAGCCTTTCTTTATTCGAGGAAGTAGGAAATGCGCAAAAAGTGTTTCGTTGATGATGTTGTTCTACTTCATGTGTGTAGTTATCACGTGCTTTTGTTTGTGTTAAATATACGTAGTATTATATAATGCGCATACGACGAGAACGGGCTTTTGTCTGAGGCAAAAATGTACTAACTGTCTGTCTCGACAAAAAAGTTTCCCACGCAGAAAAATTTTTGGTCCAAATCCTTCCGTTCGTTCGTTAAAAAGTGTCGTTTGGGCGTTCAAATTTTAATTGTTGTTTTTTTATCCACGCAGCAGGAGCTTTTCGTATCGAAAGGCACGAACACCACACAACTTTTATTTAAACGTCGCGCGCGCCTGCCGGCTCTTGATGTTTAAAAACGCGGGCATCTGTCGCGCGTAAAACACGCACATCTACCGCATACATCTGTGCTTTAGTACTTTTTACGACGAAGTGGTCGCATAAAGAAGATATACACAGCTTTGAAGTGAAGGAATATGTCGGGGAATTAGGAGTCTCGTGAGAGCGAACTGAATTGCGGAATTTGTTTTTGTTTTTGAACACCAACAAAGCTTTGAGACGATGACGACGACGATGAAATCTTTAGACGATGAAAAGGAGAGAAAGAGTATAGACGATGTTTTGACCGCCGCTGCGTATTCTGAGAGTATTCGAAGCGATGAGGGAGAGAGAACGGCTGGTGACGACGATGAGGATGAAAATGATGATGAAAACGAATTGAGACAAAAGAGGGACGAAGTAGGTGTTTATCGTCGCGTTTCATCGCGCGCGACCGACATCGTCCATCGATTGGCGCCGAACTCTGCCGCGTTCACTTTTCTTTCCGATGGTAAGTTCGTGCTTTCAACGAAGAAGCACATCAGAGCGTTCTTTTTGTATTACGTCGTCGTGTTCGTGATGGGGATACGAGATTTTTGGAAGAACTCGCCGGAGACTGTTTGGACTCGCGCGAGAGCGTTTGCGTTTACGGTACCTTTGCTCGCGTACATTGTTTACGAAAGTTGCGCTGTGAAAAGTGACGATGGGAAGAAATTGAGATTGGAAACGTCTTCAAAGGAGGAAGAGACGACAGGGATGGTAAAAGAAAGAGGGAAAAAAGAAGAAGAAGAAGAAGATACACCAGTGGTAGAAAAAGACGAAGAGGAACTCGTCGCCAAAGAACGTCGGCGCTTGTCTTCGAGCTCGCAGTCCACTGGGACCTCGAATAACAGTTCTGTATCATTGTCTTCTCAATATAGCACTCGCTCCATGAGCACGCGCCGCGTGTTACAGCGCGAACGACACGTTTCGATCAATCGTAACAATCGGAGCGAGTTGAGTCTTCGGCAGAGTACGAGTGGCAGCGCAAACAGTGGGAGTGTTCAAACAAAGCAGAAAGAATATAATCGGCAGAAGAGCGTTTCTGAAGTCCAAGAAAAGGAGAATGGAGAAGAAGTATCATCGAGAAGTACGGAACAACATCACGACAAAACGCAAAATATAAAGTTGCCCCTTTTGACTGATATTGAACGAAAACATTTGGAGAAGGCTTTCGAGAAGAACGCGTCGATTGCGCACGTCGGATTTTTCTCGTTAGCGATGGAGGCTTTGATTAGTGGTATTGAACGTAGGACGTACGAGAAACACCAAATAATAGCAAAACCGAAGGATATCGAGGAATCCTTTGTCGTTCTAGTCAAAGGAACGGCGATGAGTTACGAGGATGACGACAACATGCGCATCGCAGACGATCAAGGAGGCAAATTTTCCCCCTCGACAAAGGAGAAAAATACAACAGTTCTAAAGGAAGGATCAACTTGGGCCGAGGGTGCCATGGTTGAACCTCAAGTCAACGCACGTTTGCTCGTTGCCAACAGCGAAGAAGGCGCCGAGGTGATCAAGATTCACAAGTCGCATTTTGAACGTGCCATTAAAACGGTAACAAAACTTGCGGCGACTGTGACGTTGCGCATATTTTTGTCGTGTCAGAAAACAAGCGAAGCATTTGATAACGACACTGAGCGCATGAAGTTTGCCTCTAAATATGCACTCAAGAAGTTTAAGCGAACGTTTTCAAAAGATTTAGAGATTTGTGGTAATTTGGATGAGATTGTCGCGGGTTCAAAAACAGAATCCCTTCTACACTTTGTAATTGACGGGACGGTGATTTTAGTGAATACTAAAGATCCCTCGGCAACGAAAACTATCGAAGCTGGTTCTTGGTTTGAAACAACCTACGACGAGCATGGCAAGAAGAACGAAATTTGCTCCTCCACGAGCGCTCTTTCGGTCATCATCAGCTTCAACGCGGATCGCCTTCAAGCGTGCAACGACGCCTACATCAGATGGATCAACATGTATCGAATGAAACACGACAACAGTACATCAAAGAAAAGACGGAGAAAGGAACGCCAGCGTCAACGGAAAGAATCGGGTATCTATTCCCCTTCATATTCTTCTTCAGACATGGAAATATCCCTTTCTTCAACGCCGAAGCGGTTTTCCATCGATGTGTCGCGGATGCACGGCTCGCGCGAAGACAAGCAGCAAAAACATAGTCGTTCTCAATCGCTATCGTATGACGAAAGCGGAACGGTAACGCCATCAACGGTAGCGTCATCCGACTCAGAATCATTAACGGATGATATGAGTGAAATACATTCGCAGACGAGTGATTCGTTCCCGGATATATCGAATACGTTTGATAGAGATGCGATTTCTGTGCCAGGAGGAAGAACGAAAGATTCGTTGTTGACTTTAGGGACGCAACAACCTGTGATTATTGGAAAAGAAGGAGAAGAATTGGCGCGAGACATCGCAATACAAAGTAAAAGCGAAATCGTATACGCGCAAGTGGAACGTTCCGTTGAGCGGAAATTGAATAAACGTTCTTCCACGTTCTCTCGAATAGCTTTTCAGTTCAAGGAACGGTTTCGCGCTAGTAATAAAAAGAGGGGGTCGGAAATTTTACGAGCAGCTCCGACGCCAACAAAGAAAAGCGAGTTTGCTCCGACGAAGAGCTTATTTTTCAAAAAGTATCGCGATAAGAGAGTCGCTGTCGCTGCATCTCTCGTTTTATCCCGATCTAAGAGTATAAACGACTTTGAACTCGGTGCAATGGTGGGCAAGGGAATGATTGGTTTTGTTTTTTCTGCGACGCACAAAGTGTCTGGCCGTAGGTGCGCGATCAAAGTCATGCCCAAGAAAAATGTCGTCGCGGTGAACGAAGAGAGTCACGTCGTGGAAGAAAAGAACTGCCTGTTTTCTCTCCGGGGCGCACCTTTCATCGCGCAGTTTTATTCCGCTTTTCAAGATGCGAAAGCTTTGTACTTGTCGATCGAGTTATGCCAAGGTGATATGTTTGAATTATTCAACGCAGTTGGTTTACCTTCGACTGGCCAAACGAAAGTATACGCTTCGCAGGTTTTGTTAGGTCTTGAATCTATCCACGAAAAAGGATACATCTATCGCGATATTAAACCTGAAAATTTGTTGATTCGTGAGAATGGAAGCATCGCTATTTGCGATTTTGGCTTAGCGAAAAAACTCAGCGGTGGCGAACGCGCGTTTACGATTTGTGGCACGCCTGATTATCTTTCACCGGAAGTATTGCTTCATCAAGGTGGATCGTATGCCTCGGATATCTGGGCATTTGGCGTGTTGCTATTTGAAATGCTTGCTGGGTATCCTCCGTTTCGAGAGGATAGTCGTGAAAAGATGTATGATCTAATCGTCAACGCAAACTTTGATGCGGTTGCGAAACCGGCGAATTTCGACGCGAAAACTGAAATGTTATTGCGTGAGATTTTTGTCCGAGACGAGGACGAGCGTTTGGGAGGAACGGATATTGGCGAAATCATGGAACATCCTTGGTTTGATAATCTAGATTGGGATGCGGTTCTAAACGGCACGTTGAGACCTTTGCAAATGTTTCCAGAAGGATATTTGAACAGCAATAACGTTTTCAGTCAAAATGACGGTGAAAGCGAGTTTTCCTTGGGCAAAAAAGGGGAGAAATTTTGGCTCGTGCAAGACAACGACGGTGAAAACGATAGCGAACAGAATGGAAGTTCTCGCAGCTCTTTCAGTGGGTTTGCGGACTTTTAATTGACTAAATAATAGTAGTAATGAATATGATAGTGGTACCTGGTACCAGTAGATTAGCCTTGTAAGAGTACTCACCGAAAAACTGCCTTTAGCAGATTTTCGCTTATTGACACCCTTCATACGCGATAAACGCGAAAATTACTCAAGATCATCGTCATCCTCGTCGCTCGCGAGCACTTCAACCTCTTGCGCCGTTTTCAATTTGAGCAACTCTTCGTCAAACTTTGCTTTCATCTCCCTTTCCTTATTCAGAAGTTCCTTTTCCGCCTTGAGCTCTTCGCGAATGATTCGTGCCTCTTCTTTGATTGCTTCAGCGTCCGCGTTTATATCGCGCGACATGCCTTCTTCCTTCTCAGGCGCTTCGTCGCCTCGTGACTTTTTCACGAGTTCCTCGACTTCCTTTTCCTCCTCGAACATGTCGCTCATTTCGTGTGCAAGCCGTTCGATAGTCGCTAAATCATTATCTTGTTCTTCCTTCTCTTCTCGAAACTCTACGCTTTGACCATCAATCGTTGAGTGTCCTTCGCCTTGCAAAAATCCATCTTCATCCTCAATACCACTATCACTGCCGCCGCCGCCGCTATCGCTATCGTATTTCTTCCTCTTCTTCTCCTTTTCGAGACTTCGAAGTTCTTCTAATTCCGAATCGAGTTCTTCACGCATTTTGTGACTCTTTTCTACTTCGCTCGCCAACTCTTTGTGCAACCGCTCGCTCTCTTCCAAATCTCTCTTCAAATCCGCCAGAGTCGTGTCTTCCTCTTCCTCTTCCTCCGGAGAAATCTCCCCGCTCGCAAACGTATCGTCGTCGTAATCATCTTCTTCATCTTTTAGGTTCACTTCGTTGATGCTATCGGTGCGCACTTTTTTCTTTAACTCTTCGTCACCTTTAGCGTCTTTTGATAACCCTAACATATCCTCAATCATTTCTTCCTCTTTGATTTCTTTCGCAAACGGCGAGAGAGATTGCTGCGTCTTTTCTTTCGCATCCGTATAACTCCCAACGTCTCGATTGAACCCACCTGAATCGGCATCTTTCCATCTTCTTAATGCCCGCTCTTGCACTTTCTTCAAAGTCACGATTTCATCTTCCATCTTATCGAACGCTTCTCGACTGGGTTTCCGTTTTGAGCGTTTCATTCGTCCGTGAATTTCTTGCGCGATTTCGACTCGTTCGCCAACTTTACTCGGATCGTCTTTCCAAGCACTCGAATCTTTAGCCAAGTCTGGGTTATGTAAATGCATCGTATCATCGTCTAAAACGACCACAAACGTTTTATCGAACGTTGCTGATGTGTTCAGTTCAGTTTCTTCCGCGACGACGGCAGCCCATCTCGAATCTTTCGGTCCCGGACGAGGACCGAGCGTGATTTCCTCGAACGAGACTCGCTTTTTCTTGATCTCGTTCTCATCGCCAAACTGTGACTCTTTCGTTCGACGTTTCTTTTTCAACGCCCCGATGGATAACGTCACGTCTTCTTCTTCTCCCTCTTCAGCATCATCATCTTCTTCTACTACTTCTAGCATTTTCTCTTTTAACTTGTTCGTCACCGCGGAAACGCGCCTTAATTTCAGCGTATTCGAAGCCACGTTCGCTCTCCCGTCCGCATTCGTACACACGCCACCGGGTATTTGTATGGAAACTGCAAACGGACCAACCCAGTCGCCGTCGTTGGGTACGATAGGTTGCACCGTCGCCACAAAGTGCGAAGACGATATCGACCTATCGGTACCGGTGAACGTCCTCGCTTGCGAAAGCGCTAAAACGGTTCCGTTGCCAACTTTTAAACCGTTCGCGTCGAATCCATACACCGATTTCGAGAAACTGATCGATAAATATACGTTATCCAAATGTTCGTCTCTCGAAAACTTTGACTTTGATTTTCGCTTCGTTTTCACGGCGGCAATCAGCGCGTGCGGCGCGATGGCGATTCGCTCGATGATAACATCGTCGATGGCCCAATTTCTAATGTTGTTGTTGTTGTTGTCGTTGGTGCTATTCTCTTCCTCCTCCAAGTTATCGTTCACCTGTCTCCATCGAAACTTGGTTGCCGACGACTCCGCGCTCTTCGGTACTTCTACTCTGTACCCGATGAACCCAAACTCGTTCGCTCGAGCGTCAAAACTCGCCAACGAGTTCACGTTTACGTTCTTTTCGCTGATCGTTTCATCATCCGCCGAAGACGCTCCGGATATCGCGTACGTTTCCGAGTCGTAACTCTCTAAAACTCTCCATGGCTTCCCCAACGGTTTCGCCTCTAACACAATCCTACTATTACCTCTACTTCTTGACTCTCTAGTACCGCTACCTCCATATTCATCGCCATCGTTTGAGGACAACGTGTCAATAGCAATTTCGAATCGAACCAGCGCGCCGCCGATGACGTTCACCGGTACCGTCGTTACCTGCCTCGACACCCCATCGCTTCGTCCGCTCGCCTCGTCGATTTTAAAGCACAAACTGTTCTCCTTCGATTCCCCGTACCCGCACTCGTTCGTAATCACCCCGGATTGACTGATGGATTCCCACAACAATTTTTTCTCCTCCTCTTCCCCGAATCGTTCCTCTCCTCCTCGTCCTCGTCCTCGTTCGCTTTCGAAATCGTCCGAGAAGTCAAACTCGTCCAAATCGTCGTCGGAAACGTCCACGAATGAACCGCTTTTCCCATCGCTCGCTCGACTGGTCATTTCTTTCTCGTCGTAATAATATTCCGACGACTCGTCCGCGACTTTTTGCGCCAGCTTGACCAAGTTCTCCAGCGATTGAAACGACTGAAACCCTCCTCCTCCTCCTTTTCCTCCGTCCCCTTCACCGCCCGCGTCGCCGTCATCAGTCGTCGTCGTTATTTCTTCTTCTCCCTCGTCGAATGCTTCGAAAAATTTCTCGATGGATTCTCGCGACGCCGGTTCGCGTTGTTGTTGCGCGTCGACAACACGCATCAAAGTCTTCAACGAGAAGAGAAGAAATATTAGGAGGATAAATAAAAGAGAAAACAAAGGACCACCACCGTAACCGCCGCTCCCGCAAAACGACGTCCTCCCTCGTCGTCGTTGAGAAAAGCGCAGCATCTTTCGTGCGGTAAGTCTGTGGTTTTTTCTGTGGATGGATAGAGAAAAAACAAAGATTTCAAATGCATCATCCCAATACTAATAATATTACACATCAATACTCTACAAGCACACAACAAACTACACTACTAAACAGTATTAAATTTTAAACGTACGAGCCGTAATCGTCCGTGGCTCCGTATCCACCTTTACTACTACCTTTGCCGCTAAACTCTCGATCGTACCCGTCTGGAAAAGACAAGTCTTCCGGGTGCAACGCGTTCCACCGCTGGAAAAACGCCGAAGGGTCCGGGTCCGTTTCGCCTCTTTGCGCGGCGAACATTTGCGCTTGTTCGTAATCGCGAAGCATGGCGAAGAATCTGCGCTGGCGAATTTCATGTATGCGAGCGCCTTCGCCGTATCGCGGCCAGCAGTGGCCGCCGCAGCCGCAGCAACAGAGGACCCAGAAGACCATGTGGACGCACATGTACGCCAGGAAGAGGACGATTAACACCGCGCCAAAGATTAAGCCAAATAAGATCATGAGAAGCATCACGAACGCGCCTAAAACTGGCGTCGATAACGCTTTGACTAACCACGGAGGTAACCCAGCAACTGCCGCTCCAGATTTCGAGTGCCACTCGTCAAAGTTTGATCCCGATTTCGCGTTTTCCGAAACGTCTTGCGTGTTGTAATACAAGTCGTAACTCTGTTTCAACTTTGGCGTAGTCAACGTGGAATTCGCCGCCGTCACCACGCTCATCGCCGCCGACGCGTCTGGGTGTTTGCACTTATCCGGGTGTATGACTCGTGCAATCTTATGGTACGATTTCTTCACGCTCGCGTTTGAAGTCGTCTGCGGCGTGAGATTTAACACTCCGTAATAGTTTCGTCGGTTGGCCAAGATTCGAGAGATTTCTTGTTCCGCGTTTAATAAAGGAGAATTCGACGACGTCGTGGACGAGGCCACCGACGCCGAATCGTCGTCGTCGTTCATCATCGGTGGTCGACTTTCCACGTCTGCGTTGTTCTCTTCGTCGGTATCAGTCGGTGGTATCATTTGGAAGTACGAAAAGAGGAGGCTGACCTTTTCTCTATAATGATTTGGATGATGACGATGTGGTCGCTCTTTTCGCGGGCGCCAAGTTCTCGCAAAAACGCGCTCTCTCTCTCTTTTCGATCGCGACGACTGAGAAGAAAGATCGCAGCTCCGTCACGTGCGTATATATATTCGCGCTTTATTTAAACGCTTCAATAAAGAGAGAAGAAGAGACAGAGAAAGATATAAAAAACTCTCACACGCACACTTTGAGAGGAAGGAATAGTGTTACAATCAATCTGGGGCGAAAAGAGTGAAAATTTTCCTTCACTTTTTCCTTTTGCTTTTGTTCTGATTTTTTTCAGAATTTTTGTTGTTTTTCCTTCTCACAGTTTGACACCCTTATATAGAGAGTAGAAAACGCATCGTCGTGATGATGTAACACAAATGAGTCGGAAACATAAAGAAAGACATAAAGAAGGTCGTTTTGGTGGTGGTCGCCTCGAGATTGATTTTGGTGATACCATCATCGTCCACGCGATATCGAGAGGAACGAGGTACAAGCCACAGTTCTCGCCGTCGGCGTTACTTTTTTTGTTTCACCGAAATGCACTTTTTTCTTCAACGACGAAAGAAGTTGGCGGCGACGATAATGATGATGATGACGATACCATCATCGAAACGAGAACGAAGAAAATGATGGAAACGTTTCATCCGCTGATGAGGCACATTTTTGCGAGTTCAAAGTGCGCGAGCTGCGTCCACGCGATTGATTTCAGCAGTAACATTAACAACAACAACAAAATTGAAGACGATGTAGACGGGAGGAAGAAAACGAGCAAACAGTTGCACAACGTGTTGAAAAGAATCAACGCGAAGGATCGAGCGATTTCGATTGCGTTCGGGAGTAAAGAGAGTTTAATCGTTTTGAACGCGCTCATGCAACACGATAAAATGGAATCGGTGATGAGCGTTGTTTTGATGAATCCGATTCCTACCAACGATGTTGCGTCGTCGTCTAGTAGTAGTTCTAGAGAGTTTGCGAAGGCGTGCGAGGAGATTCGGGAAGGAGCGATTGGAACGGTAAAAATATTCGTCGTGCTCTCTTCCAGAGGGGAAGAGTACGTCCGAGAGAGGGAGAGAATTGAGCGTATATTTGTCGAGAGTGCTTCTAGAAACGAAGACGTCTCTGTGCTCGTTAAAGGTGAAGGCGCAAAGTTGGGCGAAGCAGTCGCGGATGCGGTGCGAGAGAGAGACGCTTCTGGAAGTACGATTCACGGGTTGAGCAACAGAGTGGACGAGTGGATATTAGAAACCGAAAAGGCGTCGGAAAACTACGCCGAGTTGTTCGTTTCTAAAATCACTTTCGAACACAACAAGTACGATAAACAGATTGAGCAGGTTTGCGTGGAGTGCACGGAGACGTACTCCGAGGCGCTCGGGAACAAGGAGCGAGAAATAAAAATAGCAGAGGTAGAAGAAGAAGAAGAGGACGAAGAGGAACCGCCACCGGTCGTGTACCTGGCGCGACGACCGTTTGATTCCAGGAAGTTGTTCTTAATGCTCCGAAAAGAGTACGGGAAGGTCTCGTTCACGGAAGATTTAGATTTGGATGATGACGATAATAACAACAAAGATAAAATCAACGCTACCGCTACGTTGCTGTCATCCAGCTTGCGTTCACAAGGCGTCGTTTGGGTAAACTCGCGCTTAACAACACCTCTGCAGTGGCTTCATAAACACTCGGAACCCGTTCGCGTGTATGCCGTGAACGAAAAGCCGTGGTTTAAAGACGACGCAGACGAAGACGATGATGAACAAAAACGAAAACAGTTGTTGTTTCGACGAAGCTTTAGTTTGTGCGGCGATCGAAGGAATCATTTGGTCTTTGAAGGCGTCAAAGATGCCGAAAAGCTTCGCGAAATGTTAGACGCGTGCTTGTGCGAGTACGATACCGCTTTTGATGGAGACGATTTTTGCGAGAAGAAAGAAGCTAACTTTTTCATCGCGTGCCAACAAGTTTGGGAGTCGGTTCCAGACACCATGGAGCGATGTGGCGTCATCGCCGAAGGTCGAGGCGGCGCCGGTTGCGTCGCACTGATGCAACAAAAAGAACGAGTGTTTTTGAAAGACAAAACGTCTTCTTCGTTGTTATCGCAGGATAAACTATCAGCAAAAGAAGATGTAGAAGAAAAAGAAGAACAAAAAGAGGGGAAAAAATTATTGCCACTCGGCGGCAAAATTGGCGTTCGCGTTCCCGAAGCGTTTTTGCGACCGACCAAACAACAAGGCGAAACGAAAGTTTTCTCGAATAACAGAAATCTTACGGGACATTATTTTCCAAAGATGCCTTGCTTAGCGTGTGGGTCGCCGTGGTGGATTGGCGACGGGGGATGGAATTCGACGTGCGCGAACTGCGGCGAAGACGACCGGTGCTACGGGCTCGATCAAATGCCGTTGCGGCAATTTCGAGGAAAGCACAGAACGTTTTGCGAGATGGTTTTGAGTATGGATGTCTGTCGTGATGATTAGTAGAACGTAATAGAACGTAATAGAATGTAATAGAATGCACATTAATGCAAAAAAAACGCTTAAAAGGCGAACGCTCTACCTACTGAGCTAACGAGGCAATACAATGCGTGTACCGCGTATGGGGGTCGAACCCATGGCCATTCGCTTAATTTGAACTCTATTCAGAGTCGAATGTGCTTACTAAGACAAATTTTAGAATACAAGAAAAAATTGTAAACGTACCCTAAATTTTATTTTTTTCTTTGATTTTCATCAACAACTCGCCCATTCAACACAACGAACTCACAAGCATGGCGAAATCCTTCTCCCTGGAAGCGTTCAAATTCTCCGTCTACCTCTCCATTCCAATCGCGATGACGGTTTTTTTCGCCATGAACCCGAGTAATTTAGAGGAAATCATTCGGAACCGAATGTACGTCGTGTACCCGGCGAGTGCGCCGGATCCACCCTCGGACGAGGAGATGAAAAGGTTGATTGAACGTAATAAGAAAAAAAGAGGAAAAGATGCCGTGAACAACAACAACAAGTGGGGGTTCTTCAGTCGCGCCCAGAAGTGATGATGCGTGCAAAACTGTTACATATTACATCACGTATTAGTAGCTTCTCCCATCATAGTTTTGTTGTAATATAGAATACATTGTAGTAGAATTTTAGCCCGTTTTTTTCCATTGGAATTCGCCCATTTCAAACTCTCGACACAAAAGCAGAAAACACACACACACACACACAAATATTCATTAGTAGTATGTTTGGAGGTCACAAACAACAAAAAGGAGGATCCTCCTACTCCTTTTCATCGTCGAACGTAACCATAGACAACAAACACCCGGTGACTGAACGCGCGGATTCTCTCTCCATGAGCGGATCTCCTCCTCTTCAACGTCCCAATTTTGTCGAAGAAGAAGTCGTCCAAGAAGAAGAAGAAGATGTTCTCGTGGTAAAAATGAAACAAAAAGTGCTTTTATTAAAGCAAGAACTGAAAGCGAAAGACGACATGCTGGAAGCGGTGCAATCGCAAGCGAAACTGGACATCGTAAACGCGCGGACGCGAGTGGATTCGATCGAGGAAAAACGGGAAGAGTTAGAGGCGAGATGCGCCAAGGCGGAGAAATTAGCGTTGGAACGAACGAACGCGTTGGAAACGGCAAACAAAAAGTTGAAAGAGGCGGAGAGGAGCGCGAAGGTGTTCATGCAAAGAGCGAACGCGAAGATTTCCGAGGCTTTGAGAGAAAACGATTCCGCGGATCAAGGTCCGTCGCCGTCGTCGTCGTCGTCAAAAGTTGAACGAAAAATGACGCCGTCGAACTTGTCTCTGCAAGAGAAGATATTACGCATCGAGAGGCAACAACAGATGGAAGACGAGGAAGGATTACTCAAGAAGAACAGTAATAGTAATACTAAAAAGAAGAAGAAGAACAATAAAGAAGAGAGTTCGTCGAGTCTGGTCGCCGTGAATAACGACGACGACGAAGTAGAAGAAGAAGAAGAAGAAAACAAAGAAGAGGAAACAAAGAGTGAAAAGCAATCAGTAGAAGAAGTAGAAGCGCTGCGATGGGAAATCCAACAGTTGCTCACGCAAAACGCCGACGCCGCGCGTTCGTTTCAAAACAGTTTAGAAATCGAGCGAAACAAACGCAGAGAGGCAGAGGAAAGAGCGGAGATAAGTGAAGCCACGTGCGTGCGATTACAATCCGAGTTAAAGTCCAAAGAATCTTTGCTCAAAATGATGGAAAAAACGTCATCGACGTCGATGATGAGAACCACGTTTACCGCCGCCTTACAAACGCGAACGCTCAACACCACGGAAAAGAATAAGAAGAATCAACATTTAGTGGACAGCAAGTTCGACGATGCGGAAGAGGAAGATTCCGATGAAGACGAAATCCCTCTCTTTTCTTCGCCGCCCGTGCTCAAATCGCCAATTCCGCCGTTGGTCAGCAGAAAGTAGAATAGAGTAGTAAAAATAGAAACCTTACCTGTATAGGCATGTTAATGAAGTTGTACAAATACAATATACAAGTTGATATATATACAAGTTGAAACTGTTTAAGACGAAAGAATTCGCTGCCGAACGCGAGAACTCTCTCTCTCTTTTTCTCTCTTTCTCTCTCTAAATGACTTCTAAATGACTTCTAAATGACTTTTTTCGCTGCCTCCTTTTGCTCTCGTTTCTTCAACGCGAACAATCTCCGTCGGCTTTGCTCGAGATGATAAGGGATCAAAACTTGCGCGAAACCGAATAATAATCCCAAAGGAAGACTTGCAGCGAGAGGATATTCCGTACTGAAAATGGACGACTGTAAGATGATGTTGTTTCCTTTGCAAGATTGACCACTCGAGATTACGGTTTCGACCATATATCTGGATATGAAATACGGTTGCACGACGTGATTCAAGAACAAACTTAGAATATGTCGTTCCAATCTGACGTTCAATATGCACGCGCTTGATCGATATATGACCAAGTTGAGTATTTGTGGATAATCCGATTTAACGTACGCAGACCAAGGACATATGTTTCGCATAGCCATGACTAAAAGTCCTCTATGTAAACAATAAAATCGAGGAAAGAAGATGCCAATGCTAAGGCAAATCGCTGGTACGAACAAACTGAAAGTTTTTAAGAGAAACATCGGCGTGACCGTAGTTGAACTCAAATAAGGATCATCCGCGATGTTTATATCATGCATCGTTTCCTTGTTGTAAATACACGATGTAAAAAGAGCAACTTGAATCCCCTTGAAACCACCTTGCTCTTCGTTGAATAGCTTCAAAAACATGGCAACAACGTAATATGAGAGAATGACATATAATCCGCAGTCATATGGTCGATGCATAATTGCCGAATCGAGGATGAATTCGCGTTCATGATTTGGATCCGGAAAAGCAAAGCATGCTTTCGCTTGAAACTTTTTCGTTTGATTAGAAACATATTTAAACAAGTGTGAAAAACAGTTTCCATTTCCTCGGGAATCGATTTCTTCCTGAATTTGCTTTACGTATATTTGATCTCCGCTTTCAACGGAATCGTCTTGCCACTCTCTCTTCATCCAAAAGATGCCGTATTTTGCAGCAAATTGGCGACGCGATCTCAATTCCAATGGGAGATAAATTGTGAAATTTAAAAGCATCAATAGACTCGTGATAAAATTATCGTGTCCTATTCTGTTTCGAAAATCGATGAAGCCGTTCAAGCATACGTCGAGAACACTCGACGTATGTGTATGTGCGAGTGCGCTAAACTGAACTCCGCGAAAAAGAAGGCGGCTGGCCAAGAACAGAGTTACCAAATGCCGTTCTATCCTACTCGAACATATAGTTAAAACCGTGAAATGGAGTAAAACTGAGCTCAAAGCTCTGTCGGTTTTAGTTTCGGAAATATTCACTAACAGCGAAAACAGGAACTGTAACAGAATTATAACATATTCTCTGTATCTCACGTAAAATTTCGAATAAACCACCAAAGCATAAATTATAATCGCTTGTAATGTAAAAGCAGCGCCTAAAACGAACCAGGACAGGGCTTTAAATTCGGAGCTTTCAGCGAGCACGATTAAATGTCTTCCGACGAAAATGGAAAAGATTAACATGATTCTCCAAACGTCAAATTTTTGCTCGTTGAACGAAGATTCGAGAAGAAATGATTTTTCAACCACTGGATCGCTAAAGGCATAAATCGCCTTGCCTTCAACATAGTCGTTTATAAATCTTCGCAACTTACATCCAGCCTTAAAACGACCTAACTTTGCGCCACACTGAACCTGTTCAAAAAACGCGTTCGCACTAAATTCTGATGCGGAGGTTGTGGACTGAGTAGATTTCTTTTCCTTTTTCGTGCTGCAAGAACCGTCGAGTTTTTCGCTCCTTTCTTTGGCTTGCACTATCGAGAAAAGCCTCAAGAAGTTCTCTTCGTCTGCGAGTATCTTACTTGCAATTTCCAGATATTGAAGCTGCTTCTTTTTTAGTTGTTCGTCATTTTCTTCCTCGGTTGCATCGAAACTTTCAAGGATAAGTTCAAAAGTGCGCGGGTAAACTTCTTCGCGGAGAATTTCGACCTGTTCGATATGATCTATTGATGCAAATTCATTTCGCATTTCCGTTTCATTTTGCATTTCCGTTTCATTTTGCATTTCCGTTTCATCATCCTCACTGTTCCTATCATGCGATATTTCAGATCTAAACTCCAGATAAGAAAAGTGAACGGCATTTGCTGCGATTCGAAGCGGAGCGTCAAGAACTCGTAATAGCACTTGGGAGGTACATGTAGAACTCTGCGCAGCCAAATGTGCCAATTCTTTTGGCGTAAAGTCGTTATCATTTCTCAAAGTATACCATAAATCGATAGAATCAACGACTGATAGAAGGTCCAATATCAACTCTGCGTTCCCTTGCATTGCTGCGACGTGTAAAGCGGTATCTTTCGTTGTTAAATTCCCAACACTAGTAACGGTGCCGAATAAACTCTCATCTCCTCCCAAAGAAATGACTTCGCGTACTGTTTCGATAGACTCCGATAATGTAGCTGCATACACGTACGTTTTGTAATCCTCGTCTATGGTCAACAACGATGATTCATCTTTCAAAGCGAACACTTGCGGTTCTAGCAATCTCTTCGAAACGTTCTTAAAGCCGTTCTTCAATGCCCATAGTGTGATATCTTTCTGAAGTGTACAAAAATTTCGATTTCTGTAAGAATGGAAGTCACGATCTTTAATGAAACACGTTTTCAAATATCGCTTCAAAGTGTTACAGACATTCTTGGACAAACTGTTCACCTCGGTCAAAGCTGATTGAAGCTCATGAACGAGATCAGCGTTTGGAGATAACATGACGAGGACTGGATCAGATACTAACCCCATCCTTGTACGATGCGAAGCATCCCATGAGACGCTTATACTTAAAGAACCTTCAGCATAATCGAGCGGAATGCTTATATGCAGAAAACTTGAATTTGAGCTTCTGTGCTCACCAAAACATGTAATTTTAGCTTCGCGCAATACCTGACCATTCACACGTACGATAACTTCGGCCTTTTTTGGCACATTTGACATGGTGAATTCACCTTTACCACTTTGCGAATACTGCGGATCAGTGCATATCGCGTGCTTGCTCAAATTCAATTCAAAAAATTCACCTCCCGTTTCGCTTTGAATATCCGGTTCTTCCATCCAGATTCCATTGACTCTCTTTGTTCTCATTTGATCAAATTTAATATCGACATCAACGTCACCCAACGCCGCATCTCCAGATTCAAAAGCATATTTCCCTAATTTTCGTGAAGAAGTAGCCTGCTCATTTCCATAAGATCGCCTTTCTCTTAAGTGCGTATTTGGCGCAATGAACGTTTCTACGTTCAATTTCGTGCAACCCGGTTCGGCGGTGATCATTATTGAAGCCGGCGGTTGGCCATTTTTATCGGAAAAAAACTTTCGAATGCCCTCTCCAACGGAAGCGCCCAGTTCATGTGGTTGTCGATTCTGAATCTTAATTTCCGCAATTGTGGGAATCATAACTTCCCTCCTTGGCATTGATATGAGATTCTGCCTGCGCGAGTGCCGCGCGAGCAGCAAAGCAGACATTTTCTCGGTACTGTATATCGAATTAACAGTATCTTTTCTGCGACTTTTTTGTTCACTCTCTTCTGTTAAATCTTCAAAGATTGCGTTTTTTGTCACAGCAAAAGTGCTACTAACGAAATCCTTCCTAAACGACATCGGTTCAATTTTAGTTCCTGTTTTCCGAATTCTTGAATTTTCGTGTCTCGTTGATTGCGCTTTCGAATGAAACTGACAAATCTTCGAACGAATAGAATTCAAAGCCAAACATTCGTCTGTTTTACAATCATCGACTTTACGAATAGTCTCGACAGAAGCTCGCTCTTGTCCTCGCAACAAATGGCTCTTCTTATCCTCTTCTCGATCTTGGCTCGACCTCACCATTCTCTTCATATTATTGGTCATTCCTTCGTTCGCGAAATCGCTCGATTGTGACCGCCACTGAATTTGATCACGACCGCCGTTTGAGCAATCATTCGTATGACTCGCGAAGGAGGCGAGAGCGCGTTCGTTATCCCAAAAGAAATCATCTTGCTTCCACTCCCGTTCTTCATCAACTCCTTCTTCTTCTTCTTCTTCTTCTTCTTCTTCTTCTTCTTCTTCTTCTTCCTCTTCTTGTTCTTCCCCAACAGAAATCTCCGCATGTTTATTTAATACCTTCATCACGTGGTCTCGTGCCTCAAGCCGGGTCGCCCGCTCTTCGATAAAAGCCAACTGCTCGTCTCTAAATATTATGTCTACCGGTTCGATCACCATTTCGTCTCTAAATTTTAAGTGTACCGGTTCGATCACCACTTGATGTGTGCCCTGATTATATCTCCTTGGAAGTATCTCCTTGGACGTCTTAAAACCCAACACACGAATCTGTATCTCGCTGTTCTTGGAGTTTTCGAGAAGACTCGATCGTCACGCGTGTGTGTGTGTGTGTGTGTGTGTGTGTATCTCTGCCCCCTTCATGTGGTGGTACGTTGTGTGTATGGTTACTATAACAACAACGACAGCAGAGAAAGAGAGAGAGAGAGAGAGAGTTATGATGATCTTTTCTTAATTTCACCAAAGGTCGCTTTTGACAAAATGGGGTGCTTCATTTTCATTGAACTGCTTCGTGAAAAAATCGAGGAAAGTTTTCCTCGAGGGGTTTCCTTGAGACCTGTGACCCCTCTTTGAATTTTTCGACACTCCTACATCTGCACGCGCGATACTACCGCACAGACAGACAGACAGACGTTCGGACACCACCGTTTTATACGCACGCATAAACGCACGCAAGCGCGAGTTCGAATCACTCACGTTCAGACTTTTAGCAGAAGAAGAGAAACAGACCGTCTTCTCAAAGTCCTCTTTCGAGACCGATCGATCAATTGAAAAGAACAGACGAGAGACAACATTTCGTCCTCATCAGAAGAAAACCAATCCACATCAATATTCACAAAGTTAGCGTCACTCATGGGCTGCGGACCTTCCAAACCAGAAGAAAGGACGAAACCCGCCGCTGTTTCAGCGGCAGCGAAAGCCCCGGCGGCGAAACCGGCGGAAAAGAAAGAGGAACCGAAGAAAGTGATTGAACAAGAAGAAAAACCTGCAGCAGCAGCAGCAGCAGCTCAAACGTCCAAGAAAGAAGTCGTCGAGACGCCGAAACCGAAACCGACGCCGAAACCGACACCGACACCGGCGGCGAAAGCGGCGGAAAAAGCGGCTCCTACACCTCCGGCGCCGAAACCGAAACCAGCTCAACCGCAGGAATCTAGTAGCAACAACACGAACCCGAACAGACCGCCGCAGATGGGCGAGGACACGAGAACCAAGTCGCAAAAGAGGAACGCGAAGAAGAGGGAAAAGGCAAAGGCGAAGAAAGCGGAGGCGGCGGCCACCGGCGGTGATGGTGCTCAGTAACTCACGGGACGAGTCACTGCTAAATTAATCATATTTATTCATTATCTAATAATATCTAACATCTATCTAATATATTGTTAATAATAATAACGTTCTAAAAGTCGTCCTCTTCGCTCGAAGAAGTGCCTTTTGCGCTTTTACCACCACCATCCTCTTTCTTTGATTCTCTAACAGACGGTGCTCTTCTGTTCGTTCGAAACTGACCGGTGTAATACCCGGCATAATACCACGCTAACAACAAATTTGCCAACTCTTCATCGTTTCCAGCCGCTCGTAACGCCGAGTCTCGCATATCCGGAGGATGGAATAGATTTGAACCGTTCGCGTCGTTCGTTTTCCTTTCGTCGCCGCTCCTCGTTCTGGACGACTTTTCATCTTTTGCGGCGGGATCGTTGGTATACGACGCGTAGTCGTACGGATTCGAATAGTACTGTCCAGGAGGAGGAGGATAATAATAAGGAACGTGTTGTTGTTGAGGATGAGGAGGAGGAGGAGGAGGAGGAGGAGAATATTGTTGAGGATACGCGTAGTAATCAGACGGCGAACGAGGAGGAGGATAGTGAGGATAGCGCGGCGGCTGTTGAAAGTAATAATACTCGCCATGATTCGCGCGATGATGATGCTCGTATTCACCCTCCTCCTGCTCGTAATAACCGCTCTGTCCGTCGTGTTGTTGTTGTTCTCGGTAAACCTCTTCTTCGTCTTCCTTCGTCTTCTTTGTCTTCTTTTTCTTTTCTTTCTTTAACTTCTTCTCTTCGTCTTCTTGTTGGCTTTCATCTGCATTTGGTGCCGCCAAATACTCTCCTCCTCCTTTCTTGCCTTCGGGTTTAACACTCGTCGTGAGACTCTTTTTATTGCGATAGCTCTTAATCGCGACGTTATACGCGTTCACCAAAGCGCTGTCGTTCCATTCGTCTCCGCTTCCTGCTCGAACTGATTGAGATTGAGATTGTTGTTGTTGCTTCTTCTTCGTTCTCGCGTTGTTAGTATTATTATTAATCCGAACACCAACCGTTAGAGAGCTCTCTTGGTCTGCTTCTTCCTCTTCTTGTTCTTCGTCGCCTGAAGACGTCCCGGTCGCTTTCATCGTCCGGTCGTCAAAAAGAAAAGTTGTTCGTTGTGAATTGGAAAAATGGAGCATTTTCGCCATTTTTTCCTCCCTTGCTTGTTGTTGTTTTTCCGTCTCTCGTCGTCGACTCTTTAATGTCGTCATAAAATGCTCGAACAACTGATCAAATCCTACCCAGAGGTGACGCGTGCACACGTTCTCTCGAAAATCGACCCGACTTCTCTGGTATTATTGCGAAGATGCAGCCGTTGCGTCCAACAGTTTGTGGATAGAAATTCGTCTTCTTTAACTTCTTCTTCCCCTGAATCGTCGTCGTCGGTAGCGTTGTCAACGACGCAAAATCATAAATTCAAACCGTCCGAGTTCGCGTCTTCGATCAATTTGATTGAATACGCCATCGAATGCGGATGTCCGATCGATCGCACGAGATTCGCGACGTTTGCGGCGAGATTTGGAAATATCGACGTGATTCGATATTTAGTCGAAGAGAAGGATTTGTGCGAGTGGGATTGGCGAACGACGCAAAAAGCGTGCGAGTTTGGACACGTCGAATTATTGAAATGGTTACTAGAGAAAGGGTGTCCGATTAACGATTTCGCTTCTATTGCAGCCGCACAGAACGGAAGAGTGAACGTGTTAGAGTTTTTGGAAGAGCGGGACATTGTGAAACCGGGGAGATGGTCGCCGAGAGCGCTCGCGCGAGCGTGTCGAAACTTACACTTGAACGCCATCGATTTTCTCTTGCAGAGAGGATGTCAATGGGACGACGACTGTCTCTTCGAGGAAGTTTTAGTCGGGGCGGCACTCACTAAAGGTCGGTTGGACGCGTTAGAGTGGATATTAGAAAAAGAGGTGTGCGAGACGACGGATTTTTGGCCGCAACACTGCGAATACGCCGCGAGACTGGGACATTTGGACTGTTTGCGTTGGTTAAGAGAGGTGCCGAAGACGAAGTGGGACAGAGAGCAAGTCATTCGTTTGTGCCGAGAGGCGGGTACGGACGGTAGTTTGAAATGTTTAGAGTACGTGATGCAATCGGAAGAGGGAGAGAATGAGGTTCGACGAGAGTTAGATTAGAAAATTTTATAGCTATAAATACAACATACTATTCATACTGGTACTACTACCGACGCTTCCCCGGCGTCTCCGGTAGTTTCGACACGCTCTCTTTGTTGCTCAAAAACTTCTCCTCCAGCATCTTCCCGAGTCTCTCCCCTTGCGTTTTCATATTCTCGCGAACTTTATATTTCTCGTCCAACTGTTTCGCTTTCTCCAACGCAATCTTCCCGTTCTCTTTCACTTTCTCGTCGATTTTATACTTCCGGTTGAGCGATTTCGCTCGTTCCATCGTGTTAATCACCGCGGAGCCGCTTATTTTTGATACGCTCGATGCGATTCCTTTTTTTCTCGTCGACGCGTACGCCATCGAAGACGCCCAGCCTATCGCACCGAAAGGGCCCATCGTCGCAAATCCAATCATCGCCCCGGCTGCTGCGGCACCGGCGACGATGTTCGTTTTCGTATCATCATCCTCACCTCCTCCTCCTCCTTTACTACGACTACTCAACGTCTCCGCTCTTTCTCTGTACTCCTTCACTTTCCTCTGCATCTGCTCGATGTCGTTTTCCTCCATCGAAGATGTCTCCCCATTCCTCGCGTGGGCGATGGCATCTTCCAAAGCTCGCGACGCGTCTTTGTACAGTTTGCACGCCAAAGCGTCGTCGCCGTCGAGATCGTGCTCTACCGCGCGCAAGGAAAGGTCGAGCGCGATTTCGCATCGCGTTTTGTTCATTTTTATTGTGTGTGTGCGATTAATATAAATAAGTGTGAGCTCTAAAACAATGACTACATTCAACAACATGTGTGTGAAGACTAAATCTCTCTACTATCGCGCTACTATCCAATGTTCATTTCCTCCCTCGTCCTCGTCCCCGTCCTCGTCCTCTCCCTGCACCAGCACCAGCACCTGCACCTCCTCCACTTCCGTCTTCTTTCGGCAATCGATTTAAACTTTTGTTCGTCGGCATGTCTTCGACGAGCAGAGCGTCTAAATTTAACGATTCCGGTAAAATGTAATACCGAATGGTGTTCCCTCGAATGGAGAGATGGTCGAGCGTTTGCGGGTTCCGGCCTTTGACGGTGAGCTTGACTGATTTTAAGTGCGTGTTCATGCTAATGTCTACGCCTGTTAAAGTTGTTTTTGTTGTTGTTTCGATGAATGCGTGAGTAAAGAAAAGAAGGTCAGCGGGTTTGTTGTTTAACTACCACGAGGAAGAAGAAGACAAAAGAGAAAGAAGAAGATCTTTCAAAGCGGCTGCAAGTTGTGATGAGACACACACATCAAAATTTGAATCGAAATGCACGCGTATTCTAACTTTCGCAAAGCGTACCTAAAATAGTCCCCGAACACGTGGTCCCGTTTTTTAATTCGATCGTCACCGTTTCGTTGTTTAACTTTTGGAGAAACTTGACCAGTTTCATCGTTCGCGTTTTATATTGTTTCTTTATTCGCAGTTCTTTTGCGCGTATGAATTTTGAGGAATGTGTCTGTCTTTTCCTTCTTGTTTTTCTTGTCCTTTTTTTCTTCATTTCTTGCAAGACTGTTTGTTATATAAAATGTTTTTTGTTGCATCATCGACACCTTCAGGAGCGTTTTTGTGTCGTCATCATCATCGGCATCGAAAAACAAGGAGGACGCAGCAGAATTATCATCAACTAAAAAAGAAGTTTCAGCGACCGAGAGAGCAGCTAAGAAGAAGAGCGATGATTGGAAACGACGACGAGGAAAAAGATGATGATTTTTTTGTTCCTCCTCTCGGAACTGTAAAGGAGGAAAAGAAAAAACAAAGAAGAGAACGAAAGTTTGAAGAAGATCCATCGATGACGAAAGCTTTGGTCAATTTGTACTTTATGATTACATTCCTTGGCGTTTCTGTGTTTAGTTCTTCATTTCTGGGTATTTTGGACGATCATAATAACGGTCGTAAAGAGATCTCTCTCGCGCGAGTCGTCGGCGCGCTCGCGGGAATGTTTATAACCAACACGAGCTCGAAGCGAGTCGGCCAAACGCGAGCAAGGAAAGTCGCGATGAAAGGTTTGTGCCCAGGATGCGACGAGGAAGTGTATACTTTTTTTGATAACGAAGAGAAAGGGGAGGGAAGAGGCTCGATCGTAGAGCACGAGTGTCACTGTTGCGGAGCGCAGTTGGTTTTCGAGAGCAAACGGGAGAGCAATCGAGAGGGACGAATCGTACTGATTGCGAACGGTCGATTAAACGCGAACGAGTAGTATGAAATAGAACAAAACAAGAGAAGGAGCATAATAGAGCATAATAGTCTCATGTATTAGTATATATGTAATTGTAGTACACTGAATAATCTTATTAGTAAATTATAATATTGTTTTTATGTGAAAAAATGTCTCTCGCTTCGCTGGTTTTTATTGTTTTTTTAAAAAGTTTTACACAGAAGGCGTCTCTCTTCTTTCCGTGCTTCCGTCGTGACCGTCTGAACCTTTCTCCGATGAGTTATTGATGTTATTGATGTCGTTGTCCATACCATCTTTGCTTTCGTTGCTCGATCGTCCTCGGGATCCTTTCTCGTCCGAGGAGGTGAGATTATTGAGAGAGCCGCCGGAACCGTCGTCGTCGTCGGACGTCGTGTTCAACTCTTTCGAAGAGCTTTTACTTTTGTCGTTCGAACCGCCTTTTTCGTCGGAGGATTGCTTTTTGCTTGCGCTTTTATCGGCAACACCACCGGCGGCAACAGTCGCGGTTGATGTCGGTTTCGCGCCAGCTTTCTTTTCGCCCTCGCGTCTCATCTTTTCAATCACTTCTTGCTGTTGCTCTTTGCTCAAAGATTTGTCCAACTTTACAAACTGTCCTCTGACTCTCGGCCTAGACTCGGCCAACTTCTGACGACTCTCGTACCTAACCTTCTTTTCGAACTTTCGCTCTCTGCGCTTCTTCAAAAATCTCGCAATCGCTTGCGCCCGACGGTCCGCGCACGTCGACACGTTGTTGTTGTTATTGTTACTATCCTTCTTGTTCGTTCTTCCTCCGTTGTTTGTACCGGTAGCAGTATTATTCCCCGCACCATTCGCACCACCCATGTTATGACTCATATTCATATTTTGCATGTGGTTGTGCATTTGATGATGCGGATGTTGCGTTGCTACGGTGCTCGCTAAACCTTGGAAAAAATTATTCACGTATTCGCTTTGCGGCGGAAACGATTGCATCGGGAACATCATAAACGGATTGTGCTGACCGTGCGGCGGAGGGAACCCAAACGGTTGCATCGGCGGCATCGCACCCATTACTCCCATGTGTGCAGCGAGGTTCGGAAACTGTCCAGGAGCGGCGCCGGGTACACCGGGCGAGTTCGACATTTGGCGCATGAGATGCTGCTGCTGCGCAGCCATTTGCTGTTGCGTGTGAAACAAATACAACGCGTTTTGATGATGTTGCTGCATCGAATGCAACTCTCTCGCCTTGCGCATTTCTTCTGTTTCGATTGACCCAGTCGGTGCGGACATGGTTAATCCGACGTTACCAAAGTTGTTGTTATTATTATTATTATTATTATTATTCATCGTCATCATCATCTTGTCGTTCTTACCACCCGCGGTTGTCTTGGCGGCTCTCGTCGGTGTGCCGTTTCCTTTCTTTTGCGCCGACGTTGTTTTCTTACCTTTTGCCGCCGCGACTTTCTGAAACTGAGTTTGCATCTTCTGTTGCGTCTTTTCGATAATCCCGTGAAACGCCGAGCGCGACTGTGATCTACGTAAGGAGGCGTTCGAATCCATGGCGGAACCGGCGAGCGCGAGTTGCAAAAGCGCAGTCGGGCCGTCGTGTTCGTTCATAAGCTGGACGGCTAAACCTGGATGGTCTTTACCTTCGGCAGCTTTAGCACCAGCGGTGGTTACTTTCGTCGCGCCATCAATCGTTGCGAGTTTGCCTTCTAAACCGGCTTCGTCGGAACCAGAACCGCCGGAGACTTTCTTGGCGCCGGCGGAGGAGCCGCGCAACGAACGTTTCTTTCTCGTCACCGTCGGTGGTTTCAAATCAGATTCGGTCTTGTCGTCCTCCGCGGAAAAGCTTCTCGAGCGATTTCGTCCACCAGCACCCGAACCTTCGTCTGAACCGTCGCCGTCGTCGCGCGTGTGCGTTCGATTGTTTCTCCAACGCTTTTCGTCGTTTCGTCGTCGCTCGTTCCCAGCCGTAGCCGCCGCTCGTCGCACTTTCAAAACGTCCGCGTCTAACGGCGGACTGCTGTTCCCATCGACTTGTTTGTGTTGCAAATTGTTCTTTGCGAGTCCCCCGACGTCGTTTAATGGAAGAGCGGTGGTCACGCCGCCGGCGTCATCTTTCGTCTTGGTCTTCTCGTCCGAGGCGGTGGTCGTCGGCGCGACTGCAGCCCCGGTGGCGTTGTTCACACCATCGCTCGATTTCTTGCGTAAATCTTCTTCCGAAGATTCGTTGTTAATCAACTTGACGGTAGTTGGACCGGAGCCACCGGAACCGTTTCCGGATCCGCCTCCCGAACCGCCGGCGGAACCTTCTTTCGTTTCTCCCCCGTCAGCTTTTACCTCCCCGTTTGGATTGGCGAGAGTCTTCGCGGGATCGACTTCTGTCGCATCGTTTTCTTCCTGCTGCTGTTGTTGTTGCTGCTGCTGTTGCTGCTGCTGCTGCTTTTCGGCTTCAGAAGACGAAGAATTGTGCGAACGCAACAAGCGTTTGTGCGAATACACCACGTTTTCAACTCTTCGAAAGGACAACGGCTTTTGTAAAACTTCGTTTGAGTTTGTTTTTCCTTGAGGAGTGTTATCATTCGTCTTTAAGCGTTTGGAAGACCTCGTCGTCGTTGCCGCCATTTCTAAACTCCCACCGTATTCGTTCACTAAGTCGTTCCCGCTGCCGTTCCCGCTTCCGCCACCTTCTCTCCGCCCGGAATCGTTGTTCGAATCGTACTGCGCCACCGTGCTCATGACAATCACCGGCACTTCCTTCAACTTCTCGTTCTTTTTCAAAACCCGCTTCACCTCGTCAATCTTCACCTCTGGCATCATGATATCCGCGAAAATCAAATCGATATCCTTCTTCGAATCTCGATCTAAAAACTCCAGCGCTTTCTTCCCGCTCGACGCCGTGTGCACCTCCGTCGCGCCCGCTCGCAAAAGCATAGATTGCACCTCCAACAGCGTCGGAACGTCGTCTTCGATTAACATCACCGATAACTTTTCCTTCTTTTGTCCTCCTTCTCGGTTGACGTTCACGTCGTTGATGTTATTGTTGTTATCGGAGTTATCGTTATTCGTGTGCGTATGAGTGTTGTTATTGTTCTCGTTGGAGCCAGAGTTTGATTTTTGTTGCGACTGATGGCGCATCAGTTGTTGTTTTCCTCTTCCTTTGTTTGATAAAATATCTGCCGCCGGCGGCACCTCTTTTTTCACCAACGACGACGCTTTCGATCGTTGCGACGAGCGATGATTTCCTTTCTTTTCCACCGCGGTTACAGTATTCGCATTGGCTCTTCCTTCAAGATCGGTAGGTTTCACCGCGTCCGTGTCCTTGATCGCTGCGCGGGATGATCGCGTCGAGGGCATGTCTTCCTTCCTCTCTCGTTACGTTTAGGATGATTAGAAAATCAAACGGGCACTTTTCGGTTCCACAACCACGTGTAAAAGCGCTTCTTTTCAAACAAATTTTTACTACAATGATACGAATCGAATTCCGTTCCGTGTTTCAAGAACGCGAACTCGATTCGTCTGCCCTTCTTATATCAATCTATGGGGAGAAATATATATCGCGCGATTTGTTGTTCGAACTTTATATATATAGTATCTACTCCTTTTGATCGTTGTGATGTGTACTATAAGAGAGGGGGTGTGAGCCAGGTATGAGGCAAATGTTCCGCCTCCTCATTCTTCCCCTCTTTTCTCAATAAATATCTTGTGTCTTTTTTTTTCATTTTTGCGGCCGCTTTTTAAACTCGACAACTTTTGTGATTCTCTGAAAAAAGGCAGAACCACCAGAAATAATATAATAACTAATAACGTTGTATGCCTCTTTGTCTCTCTGCCTCTACACTTTCAAACGTCGCTTTGTTTTTTCTGGGGAGACCCCACACAAGAAGAAAACAAAGATATGGAGGAGTTGAGCTTCCATCCGTCGTCGTCGTCTGCGCAAACGCCTCCTTCGGGCGGGGCGGTTGATCAACAACAACAGGAGAACAACAACAACAACAACAACAATAACAACGGTTTCTTCAACGCGATGCCGCAAATGCACCACCAATACTTCCAACAGCCGTATCCTCAACACTTTAATCATCAGATGCACTACCCACAATCGCGATTCATGCATCATCCGCATCATCATCCGTTCGGGAACGTACAAAGAGGAACACAGTTTTCCCCGAGAGCTCGAGTCGGGGATTGGATGTGCCCGAACAGTTGCGGGTTGGTGTTTTCCAGCAAGACGAACTGTTTCAGGTGTGGAGTGTTGAAGCCTCCCGGGTCGGTACGTTTACTACCTTTACATCTATGCGTTCGTCGCGGGAGCGTCTCGATGAGTTTTCCTTATCCTTCTCACTCTTGGTTTTAAGATACGTTTTTGGTGTCGAAGAACACAACTCCCGAGAGAGAGAAAAATTTTAGTAGACGAAAAACTGACGAACCTTTTTTTTTCTCTCCTCACTTCTACTTTACTCTACAAAACATTAGGAAATCCAAGCGTCTTCGTTACAAGAGAGCAACGGTGCCAACGGAGGGGGATTTAGCAACGGCGAAGAACAAAGAACGAGTGGAGCGGGCGGGTATAATAACCGACAATACGGCGGGGAAACGTCCTCGAACAGCGGGTCGAGCGGATTCGGGAGCAACGGGTTCGGGAGCAACAACAACATCGGAGGAGGTGGGAGACAATATAGCAACGGGCAAGCGAGTCATCATCACAACGGTGGTGGTTATAATAATGCGAACAATGGTATGCACCACCACCATCATAGAAACGCTCCGCGAGCCGGAGATTGGTTGTGTCCGAACGGGTGCGGGAACGTGTACGCGAGCAAGCCGCAGTGCTTTCGATGTGGCGTGCACAAGCCAGAGCAGGCGAAAGTGTTGTCCGATGCGGACGTTCCAAATAACGGACGAGGGAACGGGTTCAGACATAACTCTGGGTTTGGGTTTTTCAACGGGAACTCGCAGGAGTTTCCGACGATTGCCACGGCGTCGGCGCAGCAAACGTCCTCGCAACAACAATCGACGAACGGAGAAGGTGAGGAGACGGGAGACGAAGGAAACGACGGGACGATGGAAAATAACATTAACGGTACTAATACCGAAGGTGAACAATAATACTCGCTTTTTCATCATCGAAACGTAACGGTACGTAAGAAGGGTGGGGAGAGAAAGAGAGAGAGAGAGAGAGAGAGAGAGAGAGAGAGAGAGAGAGAGAGAGAGAGAGAGAGAGAGGAGGAAAGAGGAGGAAAGAGGAGGAAGGAGAGAAGAACAAACAACGTCATCGATTTTTTTTAGCAAAACAACAACATCATCATCATCATCAACAACATGCAAGCAATACACCATCCATCGCGACCAATATAATACATCATCAGATTGGAAACATAGAAGTCAAACTAAGACGGTAGTAGTATAGCGAGAGAGAAGAGAGACAAACAGAGAGACAATTTTTCAATCTAAAAGATGATATAAAGGTCCACGAAAAAATAGATTCAAAACTGTACACAACCTCTACATCTCTCGCTCGTATCGTATATATAACGCACTCGTATCAAAATCAACATTAACCGTTCAGTTTCTTGTATGCAACCGTGAGTATCGTGATAACCAACACAGTCACGACTCCGTAAAACAAAAGCTTATTTTGCTGTGCTCTTCGACTCATCGTTTGCAAAATCTTCCTCGACGTGCTCAACGTATCGTCCGCGCCTCTCAAACTCTCCCTCGATTCTACAATAGTCTCTCTTTGCCTGTGCAAATCCTGCAAGATCGCCGCACCCAAATCCTCCGTCTCAATTAATCTCCCTTTCGATTCCCGTATGCGTTCGCCCGTTTGTTCGATCCGCGCCGTGTTCTTCATCATCGAATCCAACGCCGAGTTTTGTTCTCGTCTTCTATCTTGTTCCCCGCCGCTATTACTACTGCTCAACATCGCCGGTCCCGTGCCTCCACCACCACCGCCACTCGAAGACGCGAACAACTGCGCTCTCGATTCCGTCTGCGCCCTTCGCTCTTTCGCCTCTCGCGCGTTCGCTTTCAACTCTTGCGCTTTCGCTTTACAATCTCTCAAAATTTTCATCTGTTTCGCGTCGTTCCCGCCCACGCTTCGCGCTTCTAAATCCATTCTCCTCACGAGTTGTTCCATCTCCGCCAACGAGTCCTCAATTTCTCCTTCGTTGTTCGTTTCTGTCGAAGCAGCTTTTAGAGTTTGCGCGAGCCCCCCTATCACGTGACCCTCCTCATCATCGATCGAAGACAAAGACAAAGAAGAGATCGCTGTTTCCAACGCCGTTTGCAACGAATAAAACTCCACTTTGTAGTTCTCGAATATCTGAGATTTCAAAAGAAGAAGTTTATTAGAGAAGAAGAAGACAACAATTTGTCAGAGAGAGAGAGAGAGAGAGAATACGAGAGATTTTGCAACAACAAAAGAGAGATTTAACGAGACGATTATTGTTCAGACGATTAAAAGACGAAAACGACATCATACCGCGCTCATCCTTTGTGTGTGCTCTGAATAATGTAGTCGTTCTGTTATGCCTTGGGTGTCACGTCAAGAAGAAGAGAAAAAGCTTTAGGGTTTTCATAAAACCCTAAAACTTTTCTCTGACGAAACCCTAAAAGAAAAAGTTCGAAAGAAAAATGAATCTCACCGACGACTGCCTTTGAAGACTCCCCAATGAGAGAGCGAGAGAGAGGATGAACTCGTCGTCGTCGTCGTTACGGAAGGTGGAATTTCCATCGTCGTCGTCCAGAGGAGGCGCTTTCGCGTCGTCTTCTTCTCCACAAAATTCGTGTTCTTCTTGGGAAACTTTCGACGACGACGACGTGCACTGTAACGATGAAAACGATGATGATGACGCGCGAAAAACGCGTCGAAGTGTGCGTCGTCGTCCTTCTTTAGCCGACGCGCAACCTTCGAACCGCGACCGAACAACCGAGGAGAATAATAAAGCTGAAAAATCTGCTTCTGCAAGAAATCATCATCCGATATCCGAGGACGTCGCGTTCGCGCGGATGAACAAACCGAACGACTTTCGGTTACGAAATCTGTTTTTTCAGCGAGACGTTTCCGTGTACTCTTCGGTCGCAGAAACGACGCGAATACGAGCGAATACGTTCAACGCGAACGGGAAGAAACCAAACGAAAAGTTGGACGTTCGAGACTGGTTGATGAATGACGACGGTGATGATGATGCCGTGGTTGACGTCTACGCGGTTGGGTTTCAAGAGATTGTGCCGTTGCAAGTGCAGAAAGTATTGAAAGTGCAAGACGTGGAGCGAGACGCGCGGATGTGGGACGAGAAGATTTTGAGATGTTTGAATAGTGTTAGCGCTAGAAATGGGGTAGGGGGAGGATACGTGAAAATAACGTCCGTGCAGTTAGTTGGGGTGTATTTGACGATATTTGTTCGCGAGGAGTTGATTCGAAAAGGTTCTATACGAGAGAGACCAATCGCGACGAAAGTCGCGACTGGATTTTCTTTGGGATTCGGGACGGGATCTATGAACGTAAAGTTAGGGAATAAAGGTGGGTGTTGCGCTTTGATAAAGATACGAGATACGACGATTGCGTTCGTATGCGCGCATTTAGCGGCGGGGTCTAAAGAGGAAGACGCAAAGAGAAGGAATGCGGACGCGGCGGAGATTTTGCAAAAGTGCGTGTTCGCTCCGGACGAAGACGAACAAGGAGAGGATGAAAGAGATTTTCGTTCTTCGAATAGTATTCGATGGGAAAAGCCCTCGCGAACGAGAACTATACACGACGCGACGGTCTCGATATTCTTTGGCGATCTGAACTATCGCTTAAACGCTCCGAAAGATGACGTGTTAGAACACGTTCGCTTAAAATCGAACGAAGCCGAATTGAACGCGTCATCGTTTCGTGCGAGCGCGAGCAATTATATTCCACTCTTGAAGCACGATCAGTTATTAAACGAAATGCAAAGCGGGAATGTGCTCCCAGGCTATCGAGAAGGTTCTATTGAGTTCCCTATGACGTATAAATTTAAACCCGGGACGTCGCGGTATTCCGGCATCGGACGCGCTGCTACGTCATCGTCAAAAGACAACATAAACAACAACGAATCCGATTACGAGAACGATTTCAACGACGACTTTGACGACGGTGAAAGCAATAGCACCAAAGCAGACGATAAGGAAGAGAAAAAGAAGCGCGCGCCGGCGTGGTGCGATCGAGTTTTATGGAAAGGCGACGATTTACAGCTGTTGGGATACAGAGACCACGACGAGATTTACCACTCAGACCACAAACCAGTATCTGCTACGTTTGAGTTGAAGTGTCGTACGGTCGATTATAACGGTCGTTTAGAGCGAATGCTGACAGATTTACAGCGGAAGTTAGATGCCGAAGAGACGAACAGAGCGCACGCGACGAAGGTAGTTTTGGAAAGCGGCACCATGTGTGATTTTGGCGAGGTGCATTATTGCGAGCGAGTGACGAGGAGGATTCAGTTCAAATTTCCACGAAACAATCACGGGAACGCGGTGTCCTTTACTGTTGGATTTCACGGCCGCGGGGGAAGTTACGACGACCTCGTCAACGATACCGAAGACGACGCGCCAAAATGGGTGCGCGATATTACGCCAGCGAAAGCAACCGTTTCTGCTGAAACGTCCGTGTTTGTAGACATCTCTGCGTTTGTTGATGGAGCAGGAACTATTCGTTCTGTAGGCGCATCGAATTCGCTCGACGCCGTTCTAGTAATCCGCGCCGAACATTGTCAAGACGCGTACATTGCACTCACGGGTGTGTATGCGCAAAATCCGATTTTCGGCGCGCCTTTGCGCTCCTTACCTCCGAGCGTATTTCCACCGGATGTTCCGTCAGTCATCTCTACACTGATCGACTCGCTCTTTGCGTTTGGTTCGATATCGAAGAATGATTTGTTTACGCAGAAAAGCAGCGAAAAGGAAAGGATGAATGCCGTGAATAACTGTTTGCGTCTGTGCGGAGTCTCCCAGAGCGCGTTCAACGACATGCATTCCTCCTCTTCCTCTTCCTTGTTGGACGATTTCACCGCTTTGTCCGTGATGTCCTCATCGAAACCATCCTCTTCGGTGGTGGAACTCGCGCTTGCGTTATTGGAATTCTTCCACGCTTTACCCGAACCGCTCTTTGGCGACGGCTCTCTCTTTACGGGATGTTTCCGAGATGAAGAGTATATGGACGAAGCGGCGAGAAAGCAACGCCTCGAAAACGTCTTGCGCCAGTCGTTGGAGAAAACTGCGTACGCGTCGGCGACGTACACTCTCGCGTTCTTAACCAACTACGTCGGCAGAAACTCTCCTTCATCGTCAACCCGACTCGAAAGCGTCTGTCGCGCCTTTGCAAACGCCTGGTTTTCGAAAGCAGACGCCTCGACCTTTTCGCTCGTCCGTCGCCAGGAAATCGTGAAATGTTTACTGTCTTCCTCCGGGAACACCGCCGCGACTACTCACCATCAGCAATTGAACGATTTATTCTCCACCACAAATACTACCACCATCACCAATAGCAATCCCACCAATAGCGCTGCCGGGGCCGCGAAAGTCACGCGCAGCTTGCTCGATTTGTAATTTTAGTTCAATCCAAGAGGAAGGAAATATCTTTGTATCTATAAAAAAATACTCGTCACATCTCTTGAAAGATTAAGCGCGCCACGTCGTAACATCAATAACTGCAACACGCAAAATGTCCTCCATTCTCACGATACCATCTGCCTCGTTCCTTTCGCGCGACGTTCAAAAGTTCGTTCGTCGTCGTTTTCAGTCGCGTGGGCAGCGCGCGGTTAAAGTTTTTTCCTCCTCCTCGGACAACGAAACGACGTTCGAAGGTGGAGAAAAAGAGATCGGCAAACTCCACCTCGACGGCGGCCGATCGATGTCTGCATCAAAAGCAGAAGACCCAGACATGAGCGACGAAGCCGCGATTTCGTGGCCGTACAGTCGGGTGGAGGAATTCATGACGAAGGATCCAGAGACGTTGTGCGAGAGTTTGAAGTTGACGGACGTGAAAGTGCAAAGCTTTATCAAGAGATATCACGGCGGGCCGGTGGTCGATGAGGACGGAAACCTGGTCGGGGTCATATCGAGGAACGACGTCAAACGATTGTCGTACATTTCCTTCGGCGAAGAACAGAGACATATTCGCACGGTTGCAGACGCGATGACATCGATGCCTTTAACCGTAGGGCCGAAGGCGTATATCTCCGCCGCCGCGGGATTGATGCTAAAGCATAAGATCCACCGTCTGCCGGTGGTCGAGGAAGGCGAAGATTACGCGCACCCGGGAAAGTTAATCGGAATCATCACGCGAAGCGACATTTGGGAACCCTTGATTCAAAATTCGCTCATGTTGGACAAAGAGTTTCAAAAGAGACGGTGCGACGTTTATCAAGATTATTCTCCTTCTTCGGGAGCGCTCGACATCCGCGCGCCTGCGATTGATAAAGATGTCTTTCGACTCGTGCTAGCGCGAACAGCCTTCGCGTTGTGGCCTATGTTTTACCCGAAACCATCATCTGTTCGTGTTTCCTTTCGCTCGTGATAAAAATACTGACCAAGGTTTCTAGCGATCATATCTTACACGATTAATTCACAGGGACGCCAATCGAGAAGAAGAAGAAGAAGAAGAAGATATACCGAAAAGAAAAACAATCCCAGAAAAACCAAGCGTATACTTTGATCTCCTCTACATAGCCACCCCAAGAAAAACAATCAACATCAGCAACAAGAAGAAAAAATACAAAGTCAAACTCTTCTCTCGCAAAGATATACCGAGAAGAAGAAAGAAAAACGGAAGCTTTCCGCGACACGACGTCGACATCGACTGGGACGAAGCGAACGAGAAAGGCGAGAGATTGCTCCAGCAGTGGTACAACGAGCACGGTGAGGACGCGCACGTAGATCTCGCGGACGTTTTCGACGAGTACGAGTATTGATGCGACGCGGAGAGAGAAAGTAGTAGTATTTTTTGAAAAAGAAGAGCGCAAATCATGGCAATCGCTTCACTAAAAAACACCATTACCTTCCGTTTTCAACAAGCGCAGTCGTAATAGCACTTTGAAGAAGAAACGCGCCGCGCGCGACGAAAAAAGGCACAACGACGCGCGTTGCGTCATAAAGCACGCGCACGCTCCCGCGCGTTGTCTTCTCTGTGCGACTATTCTTGTCCTGCCCACGCACACAAACATAAAAGAGAAGAGAAGAGAATTGCATCGAAGAAGCGAAAATGGCGCCGTCTTTAGAGCCGAAAAACAACGTCACGTCGGCGATGCAAAAGCTCCAACACCTCTCGCTCATCAATAAAGTCACCAAAGAACTGGATAAGAACCTCGGCGTGAACGATAAGACGTTGGCGGAGTTTATCGTGGACATTGCCAAGGCGTCGAAGTTTGATCCGAAAACGTTTTTTAATGAATTGCAAAAGAACGGGGCGGAGTTGCCGGAACCGTTCGCGAACGAGTTAGTCGGGACGATTGAACGGTTAGCGAATAAAGGTGGCGGAGGTGCGAGAGGAGGAGAAAAGAAGAAAGTTATCGTAGAAAAACCGACGAAGGAGAATCCATTTCCGGGTTTACACCGACCGGATGCGGAAGAACACGCGAAGATGTTGTCGCGCGAGTTGTACGGCGACAGGAACCCGATTGAAAACGCGTGCGACGATCCGAGGTTGGATAAAATGAATCCCGGGCGATTAGACGAGAACAAAAACGCGTCGAGTTCGGGAAGAGGATACGATGATTCCGCGTTTGGACAGAAGAAAAGAAAGTCAACATCAGAACCGGCAAAACGGACGATTCAAGGCAAACCGGAAGTCGGGAAGGTATACAGAGGTAGCGTGACGAACGTGATGGATTTTGGAGCGTTCGTGGAATTAGTCGAGTTTGTGAATAAAACGGAAGGTTTAGCGCACGTTTCCAAATTACCAAGAGTATCGAACGGAAATTCCGCGAGAGATGTCGTGCAGAGAGGTAACCCGGTGTATGTGAAAGTGTTATCGCTGACGAACAATAGGATAGCTTTGTCCATGTCGGACGTGAATCAAGAGACTGGAGAGGAAGAGACGAGTTACGCGAACAATCTTCCACCACCGCCACCGAGATCGAATCCAGCGCCGCCGCGCGGCGGTGCCGCTGGAAGTAGTATTGACGATAGTAGTAGTAATCCGATTGTGCCTAGATTTGGCGCCGGCGCGAAAGGTTCGAATATGAATACGGTGAAAGGCTTATCTGGGATCAAGCAAACCGAGGAAGATTTTGCGGCCGACGGACGCATGGTGGACGATAAGAACGGGTTAAATCGACGTCGCCCGATTAAGCGCATGTCTTCTCCTGAGTTATGGGAGGCGAGACAATTGATCGCGAGCGGCGTTTTGAAAGTCGAAGATTACCCGAACTTTGACCCGGAAAACGACGGAGTGTTGGCGTATGAAGAGGAAGCGGAGGAGGAATTCGATATCGAAATGAACGACGAAGAAGCCCCGTTTCTTGCCGGTCAAACTGATGCGGCTTTAGGCGACGTTTCCCCGATCAAAATCGTGAAGAATCCAGACGGATCTATGCAAAGAGCGGCGATGACACAAGGCGCTTTGGCGAAAGAACGGAGAGAGATGAAAGAGACACAAAAAAGAGCCGCGATGGACGAGGATGTTCCGGAAAATCTCAATCAAGCGTGGTTAGATCCAATGGCGGCTCAGGACGATCGAAAACTCGTCGCAGACGTTCGAGGACAAAACGTACTTGCGGAGGATATGCCGGAATGGAAGAAGCAATCTGTCGGGAAAGCCCCGCAGTTTGGTTTCGCACAAAAAGGGTCCATTCTCGAACAGCGACAATCGTTGCCGATTTTCAAATTGCGTGAAGAGTTGATCAAAGCCGTGAACGAAAACCAAATCTTGGTCGTCATTGGTGAAACTGGGTCGGGAAAAACGACGCAAATGACGCAGTATTTAGCGGAGAGCGGGTACACGACCAAAGGTCGAATTGGGTGCACGCAGCCGAGAAGAGTTGCGGCCATGTCCGTTGCTAAGAGAGTCGCCGACGAAGTTGGCTGTTTAGTTGGCGAAGAAGTTGGCTACGCCATTCGTTTTGAAGATTGCACGAGTGAAGATACGGTTATTAAATACATGACTGATGGTATGCTTTTAAGAGAAGCATTGTTGGACGACAAGATGTCGCAATATTCTGTCATTATGCTAGATGAAGCGCATGAAAGAACGATCCATACGGACGTTTTGTTCGGTTTGTTGAAGAAATGTTGCGCCAAGAGGAAAGATTTACGCATCATCGTCACCTCTGCAACCTTGGACGCGGAAAAATTTTCCACGTATTTCTTCGAGTGCCCAATTTTTACCATCCCGGGGAGAACCTTTCCTGTCGAAGTGATGTATACAAAAGCTCCAGAAAGCGATTATTTAGACGCGGCATTGATTACTGTCATGCAAATTCACTTGACCGAACCTGAAGGTGACATTTTGCTCTTTTTAACCGGTCAAGAGGAAATTGACACCGGATGCGGAATCCTCTTTGAACGCGTCAAGGCTTTAGGCCCGTCCGTTCCAGATTTGCACATCTTACCAGTGTACTCCTCCTTACCGTCTGAAATGCAAACGAAAATATTTGAGCCGGCACCGCCAGGAAGTCGCAAGTGCGTCGTCGCAACGAACATCGCAGAAGCGTCGTTGACGATCGACGGCATTTACTATGTCATCGATCCAGGTTTTGCAAAGCAAAAAGTGTACAACCCGAAAGTTGGCATGGATTCCTTAATCGTCGCGCCAATCTCGCAAGCGTCCGCGAGACAACGCGCGGGACGAGCTGGGCGTACTGGTCCAGGGAAATGTTTCCGATTATACACCGAAGCTGCGTTTAAGAACGAAATGTTACCAACCTCGGTACCGGAAATTCAAAGAACGAACTTGGGGATGACGTGTTTAACTTTGAAAGCAATGGGTATCAACGATTTAGGACCGGGTGGATTCGATTTCATGGACCCGCCACCGGCGCAAACCTTAGTCACAGCACTCGAGCAGTTATACAACTTGAACGCGTTAGACGAGGAAGGATTACTCACCCGTTTAGGTCGTAAAATGGCAGAGTTTCCGCTCGAACCGCCAATGTCAAAAATGCTCATCGCATCGGTCGATCTCGGGTGCGCCGAGGAAATTCTCACCATCGTTGCCATGCTTTCCGCGCAAAACATCTTCTACCGTCCGAAAGAAAAGCAAGGCCCAGCCGATCAGAAAAAAGCGAAATTCTTCCAACCGGAAGGCGACCATCTCACGTTGCTCACCGTCTACGAAGCGTGGAAAGCGAACAACTTCTCCTCGCCGTGGTGTTTTGAAAACTACCTTCAAGCGCGCTCTTTGCGTCGTGCGCAAGACGTTCGGAAACAACTGTTGACAATTATGGATCGCTACCGCTTAGAAGTCACCTCGGCCGGTCGCAACTTCAACCGCATCCGCCGCGCCATCACTTCCGGTTTCTTCTTCCACGCCGCCAAAAAAGATCCGCAAGAAGGCTTCAAAACCTTGGTCGAAAACACCCCAACATACATCCACCCCTCCTCCTCTTTATTTCAACGCCAACCAGATTGGGTCGTTTACCACGAACTCGTCCTGACGTCCAAAGAGTACATGCGTGAATGCGTCGCCATCGACCCGAAATGGCTCGTCGAACTCGCTCCGAGATTTTTCAAACAAGCGGACGCCAGAATCATGAGCAAGCGCAAACGCATGGAAAAGTTAGAACCTCTCTTCGATAGATTCAACGAAAAAGACGCCTGGCGATTGAGCAAGCGGAGAGGTTAGTCTTTTGCCTTGTATCGTTAAAGTCTTTATCAGAAACACACACACAGAGAGAGAGTTCATTAATCGTAGTGTAGTTATTTAGAAGAAGAAGATATTTTTGTAATTTTGTTCGTTGTCCAATCCTTCAGAAAAAATCTTTTGCCCTACCCCCGGTACAGTATTTATTAATTATTTATTTACTCGTCCTGAGAAGAGAGAAGAGAGAGAGAATATAAACGAGACGATTCCAACGATGATTTCCCGATTCGCGCTTCTTTGTTTTCTGGCGTTCTCGTCGTGCCTGTTCAACGACGCGCCTTTGACGACGACGAGTAGTAACACCAATTTTGGGGGTGGAATTAATGTATTCGTCCAAGCGAGTGAAGAGACGAGCGAATTTCTCTCGAGCGGAGCTTGGGCCACCGTCCAGCTCGCGTTTAACGACGGCGGCGTGGAGACATCGTGTCCTTGCCCGGTTGGATGCATGAATTGCGCGTTTCAAGATTCTTCCATGTTTGGCGGGGATAACACGGTGAAAACGTTGTATTCAACGAGCACGATGCCGACGGTGGCGATTAGTACCGGGGGTTCGGCGACGTTCGCCGGGTATACGAACACCACGGGAACCGCGGAAAGAATGACGTTACAAGGGTGTCCAGATGTGAGTTTAATGGTATGTTTCCACTGTAATAACGGGCAAGGGTACTACGCCACTGGGTATTCCGGCGCGTATTCGCAAGAAGGTATCGGGACGGTCGGTACCGGCGTCGCGTGCGTGTTTCAATACAAGTGCGCGGACGGCGGTAATTGCCAAGAAAGTTTGAGCGGGATAGACGCGGCGAAGTACGTCGGTGCGTTGGTCATCGTGTTTTGGTTCGCGTTTATGATCTTCTTATTCTTGCGCGGGAGACCTTGGCTGAAATCAGTGGTCGATCCGTGCGCGCATTTGGATCGAACGAACCCGGATTATTCCATATATCCAGATTTACCGCCAGCGCCTACTGGAATGTTAGGTTTGGCGTGGTTGTGGCACGCGGTACGAATGGACATGCCGTATTTACGCTCGCACATGACTTTGGACGAATACATGGTTTTGAGATGGTTTCGCATGTGCTCCATTTTCTTTTTGTTCGCCTCTGTGTTTTGCACGCCGGTTTTGGTGTACTTTTATTTCGTGGACAGTGACGAAGCCACGAGCGGCACGGAAGCGACCATCGACGCCGCTTTGAATGGAAACGTGCGTCAAATCTCTATGGCGTCGGCGAAGAGTCACTTGACGTGGCAATTAGTCGTCGCCGAGATGGTTTTATTATCGGTCGTTTTGGTGAAACTCATCGAACGCGAGTGCGTCAAGTTTGCGCGTTTGATGTGGAACTTGAAACCGGAAGAGATTGGCATCAAATCGCACGCCGTGGTCATCACGGATATTCCGAGATACACCACCTCGCCGTTCCCGACGACGGAAATGAGCGACGCACAAATGAAAAAGATTGCCGCGATGCAAGACAAACTCGGGAAGGAATTAAAGAAGGAGGAAGAGACGACGTCGATCTATGGGCGATTCAAAGGTTTGGCGAATCTCGCGCAAGTGCAACAGAAGATGGGCGCGGAGTTCGCGCAAGACGAGGAACATTCGAAAGGTTTAATTGGTAGCGCCATGGAGAGGGTTGGTAGCGCCATGGAGAAAGGTCACAAAGGCGGCGACGAAGGCGGCGTAGAATCCGCTGCGGATGTCGTTTTTGCCAACGACGGACGCGTTCGAGCGTTGATGCGTTGGGAAACTGATTCTATCTTAACCTCGAAAGTCGAACGCATTGTCGGCCCAGACAAGATTGCTTTTAAAATGCTGGCCTCGGATACGCGAAAGTTGGACGCCGTCGCGCGCAGGTGGAGAGCGGTGCAGGACTACATGATTCAGTACACGAAAGCGTACAACGAATTAACGAAACAAAAACAGGTCGACCCGAAGTCTTTCGAAGGTTCTTCTCGAAGTGCCCGTATTTTGCGATTCGAATTGAAGCAAGCGACGAAAGGTTACACGAAGTACGTCAAGAAAGAGGCAAAGTTCTTCCAGAAGTTCAACGCCGTTCGCGAAAAGGAAATCAACTCCATCGAACCTGCCGCCGGGGCCGTGGTTGTTTTCAAAGATCAAAAAGATGCTTTGGTCATGGGTTCCGTACAGATTGACGACCAGTTTGGCCAATGGCAAACGATGCAAGCGCCTGGTCCGTCCGATTTGGTATGGCATAACGTCGCGAGCTCGAAACCGGTGAGAGATTGGAAAACGAACCAAATTCGGTTCTTTACCATTTTCATCACCATCTTCTTCATGTTCCCAGTCTCGTACGCGACAAAATTGTTCAACGATTACAAGGATGAAATCGTGAAATATGTCGGCGTAGAGTACGGGGAAACCTTGTATTCCATCATGATTGCGGTGTTGCTTTCCGTCTTGATTGCTGTCGCCGGTATGATTGCGTCGATTACCAGTCGCATGACGGGTTTGACCTCGTACTCTTTGATGGACTCCTTTGGCGCCTCGACGTATTTTTATATCGTCATCGTCAATTTGGTCGTTGGAAACATGTCCGAAAGAGAGCTGTGGCTCGATTTGGAAGATTGGTTGCAGCAACCTCACTTGTTCGCGTACACGTTTACGAGACAAATGATTGCCACGTCCACCTACTTCATCAAGTTTATAATCATGAGAACGGCCACGTCCACGATCATGGAGTTGTTGAACATCGGTTCTATTGGTGGTTACATTGTGAAATCTATCATGTACCGCGTTCGTTCTTTACAATGGCCTCCAAAGAAGAAGAAAGTTGAATGGGCGACACCGAAGGCGACGCCGATGATGCTCGTCCCGCCGCAAGCGATGATGATTTTCTTCATTTCGATGATTTATTGCGTCATCGCACCAATTATCTTACCGTTTGCGTTCGTCTTCTTCTACACCATGTACATTTTCGGTAAGCACATGTACGTGTACAGCTATTTGCAAAAGTATATGGGCGACATCGCCATGTGGGCCTGGCTCGTGCGTCAAATGATCTTCACGTTGTTCTTCGCGCAAATCGTGTTGATTTTAGGCATGCCCACGTTGGGGTACGGCTCGGAGGAATACCGAATCTGGTTGGTCCCGATCCCGGTGATTACCATCTTGCAAACGATGCGCTCGAGAGAGTTGTTACAAATTGCTCTAAAACGACCAATGTACGTCGACAACGTCGGCGAAACCGAAGAGGACATCAAAAAAGCACGAATGGGCGTCATTCGCGCGCAACAAATCAAAGAAGCGCACGAAGGCGATTTGGGTTTGGACAAACACAAATCAGTCGAGGAACTTTTGGACTCCGGTGCGTGGCGAGGGTACATGCCGTCGAACATTTGGCCGTTGGCGGCGGAAAGAAGCGCCGCGTCGGTCGTCTTGAAGCGATGGCGCGCGTACAAACGAACCAACAAATCCGGAGAAGGTAAAGGCTTCTTTGGCATCGGGGCGAAATCAGTCAAGAAGGTTGAAAAAGTCGCGCCAGATGCGGTTCCGGCGTCAAAACTCGTCGAAGAAAAGAAGGAGGAGCAGAAGGAAAAACCAATGTCGCAAGAGCAGTTGGACGCGATTAAAATGAGACAGGAAGCCGAAGATGCGGAAAAGAAACGCTTGGAAGAGGCGAAGAAAAATCCGCCGAAACCGAAACCGGTTCCCGAAGTCGCCGCCGCCGCCGCCACTCCGACGGAAGAAGAAAAGAAGCCCGAGGAGAAGAAAGAAGAAAAGAAGGAAGAAACAAACGAAGATTAAAAGAGGGGAGGAAGAGATTCAAAACGTGCTTTATCGATGATGTCTGGATGGAGACACTATTTATTCTATTTTTTTACGTCAATTACTATCTTTTATCATACGAAACTATTCCAACGCTTCCCACGTCCGCATGGTCTCCTCTGCTTTCGCTCGCGCTCGTTCTACTCTCCCGCTCACCGGTTGTTCTTCCCTCTTCTCTCTCTCTCTCGCTTTCCTTCGCTCTCGTCTTTTCAATTCGGTTTCCGCGAATCGTTTCGCCCACCTTTCGTCCAACGCAAACTCTACTCTTTCCTCTTCATCATTTTCATTTTCATCATCATCGTTAGTATTATTGTTATTAAAGAACACGACAGAAGACGCGTTCGCGCTCAAATTCTCGTTTTTGTTCCTCTCCCTCTCCCTCCTCATTCTCCTCCTCTCCGGCGGCGGCCAAGACACGAACGTTTCCCAAGAGAGAGAAGAATCAGACGACACCAAAGGTTGTCGTTGGTGTCGCGAGACTCCTACATTCGGTGGACCGCGAAAGAGAATCTCCGCCGACGGCGGTGGGAGCAGCCACGTCGGCATCGCGCGCGGGTCGAAATCTTTCGGAAGAAAAAGAAGACGCTCTTCTTCTTCTTCTTCTTCCACCATCGTCGTCGTTTATATCGTCGTTTATCGTCGCATCAACACATTTCCATCGTCGTCACGCAACACGTGTGAACAGTAAAGACGAGAAAAAAAACATCAGATGTGGAGACTAATGTTTTAGGGTGTCAGACCCTAAATGAAAGGCTGGAAAGTAAAGGGGAACACAAAAGTTAGAAAAAACCGTTCGTCACAAAAATAAAATAAAAAAAGAAAACATTTCACGACAGAGAGACGACAAAGATTTACGAGACTTTTTCTCCGCGCGTGCTGAGCTCTCTCTCTCTCTCTCTCTCCGCGTGATCCCAAGAAGACGCTTTTAGCGCTTTTACTACTTTTGTCCATTCATTCAGACAGAGACAGAGACTTTTGGGCGTTCTTTTTGAGTGGTCGTGTATATAGTATACGCGTTAAAACAACGTGAGATATAATATAAAATGTGGACAACGAAAACGAGCAAAATTCTCCTCGGGGGAGTCAATGGACAACGAAACCCCGGAGGAGGAGGACCAACGCGCGTGACGGTGACGAGACGAAGGAGAACGAAGGACACAGACGCGAATACGACTCACACGACGAACAAGAAAAAACGTATGCGTGTACCGCGTGCGTTTGCGAGAGAGTACCCGACGTACGATGAACTCCCGGGCAACGATGCACGCGGAGGAAGAAAACCCGAGACACAGAGCAACGGTAGGTGGCAACCAACGGGGAACGAGGAGGAGGATTTTTTCTTCAAGAATACGCCTCGCGAACCACAACAACACACACGCGGACGACGAAACGATGGAAACCCTGACTTTTACGGCGGCGGCGGTATCGCGATTTCCCCTTCTTCTTCTTCTTCTTTACCTTCTTCGTTTTCCGCCGCCGCTCGCGATTGGTTCGAGTTATGCTTCATGGCGCTCAAGACGACGGTGCCGCTCACGGCGATATGCGCGTGCGTCGCCGCGGCGAGCATGAACAGCGCGAGGTACACGATGTTGAGTCAAGTGTATCAGTTAGCGACGGGAATGACGACGGCTGGGGTGATACTGTCCGGATTTGCGGTTTTCGCGAGCGTTATGAGTGGGTTCTTTGTGGCGGCGAGCGCGTTTGCCGATTTCGGAGGGGCGAGTACGAGGAGCGCCAACGCGAATTACGCGCAGCGGAGGAAGAAGAAGAGTACTACTAAAAAGAAGAAGAATGGTGGTAATGCACCACCGAGACAAACTCAACAAAACGTCGTCACGAACTACGAACAACAACATCATGATGAATACATCATCAACAGCAACGAGCAACAACAAAGCTATCAACAGCAACAACCTGTACAACAATATCAACAACGACGCAAAGCGGTGGAACGGTACGAGCCTCCCATGGTCCATCCGACTCGACCACCATCCTCGCCGTCTAAACGCGCCGCGAGAGAAGCGTACGATTCTTGGACGCCGGAAATCCCCATCGTCGATCCGCGAGCGCACGTTCCTCGCCCGTCTGATGTCGATTACTATGAAAATTCTTCTTCGGCCTCGAGACTGGGCGGATCCCAGCCCGAGTGGGACAGAAACGAATCGTGGGGCTCCTACAAATCCCCAGGCCAGCGTCGCCGCGAAATGGGGTACGAGTTCAAAGGCACGCAGGCTTTGAAAAACTACGTGGACCCTCGCGACCAGTACGAACGCCGCGTCTCCAACCGCTCGCCGGAAGCCGAAAACGTCTACAACCAACACAGAAGAGGGATAAACGCAAACGACGAATTACGAGCGCCTCGACACGACGTCAACAACTACACGAACCCGATCCCGGAGCGAGACCGTTTAATCCCGAAACCCATGGAACGCCCGAAACCTGGATACATCCCAACTGAAGTCCTCATCGCCATGGGTGGTGCTTCTCTCAGCAATCACATCAAAACCAAGTTTGAAGACGGGAGCGTAAGGGAGATGAAAAAACAACGAGAAGCGTTCAATAACAAAAAGAAAGAGGAAACACATTCACCATCGACGGCGACGAACATGTTCGGAGAAAAGGTCAACAGCGACCAGTTGCGACGGCACGCTCGATGAGTGAGGATTTTTGAATCATCCTTCAATAGGCTGATGAACTACTGTAGCGTGTTTGCGTGTAAATATAAGTAAAATTCTTCATTCTTATAAGTAAAATTCTAATCATCGTTTAAAAACGGCGAACGAGGATGCCACCACCATTAAAATCAGACGAAGTTAAAGAAGACCAAGAGGAAATAAACGACGACGACGACGATAATTCTTCCGTCTTTCTCTCTTTAAACCCAATCACGAACAGTTCTGGTTCCGCGTTCATTCAGCTCGGCGATGGACGAACGACGACGAAGATTTTCGTCTCCGTGTTCGGTCCAAAAAAGACCACGTCGAGAGCGCAAGACGAACGCGTGTCGAAGTTAAGAGGCACTCTGGACGTGTCCGTGACTCTGGCCTCGTTTGCGTTTAAGTCGCTCGAGTCGTCTTCTCGTAATATAAAAGATATCGAGATGGATTTGACGGAAAAGTTGACGAAATGCTTAAGAGGGGTAGTTGTCCTCGAATCCTTCCCGAAAGCGGTGGTGGAGGTGAGATGCGCGATAGCGGACGCAAACGGGGACGAGTTAAGAGGGTTAGTTTTAGCGACCAGTTCAGCGTTGATGCACGCGAGGGTGGAAGTGAGGGATATTTTGTGCGCGTGCACGGCAGTTATCGAAGAGGACGGGGAGGTTCGGTTAGTTGAAGATTATACTAATACGAACGACGCGAAGAGTAAGAGTAGTAAGAATAGCGGTGGTAGGAAGAAGACGTCGTCGGCGAGGAAAGCGGTGGGGGCGGTGACGGTGGCGTACATGCCGAGGGTGAAGAAAGTGACCAACATTTTATCGGTTGGGAGGTGGGGAAACGCGAACAATTTGAAGAAAGCGGAGGAGTTGGCCATGCAAGGTTGCGAAGAGGTTGCGGAAGTCATCAAGGCTGCGTTTTAAGAGTTTTCTTCGTCCGTAGGGAACGTGTAGTAGTATTTATGGTTAGCAGGTAGCTTTTGTTTTTCTCATCTACTAGAAGATGAAGTAATTACAAGGATTCTATGGATCGCGTCAAATCTTCTATTTGCTTTTCTAAATCTTGTTTCTTTAATTGCGCGCGCTCGCCGTTATCGGGAAGTCTCGATAACAATATTTGGTTGGAAAGCAACTCGTTCGTTCGCGTTTCCTCTTTCTGTAACTTTTGAAGGCGAGCGACGGCGACGGATTTTTCGTCTCGCTCTTCTCCAGCGTCGCTCCCTCGTCGTTTGACGTTGACTGCGACGGCATCAGCTTTGGCGGCCAAGGAGGAGAGTAATCCAGCGCCGCCCCAATTCGCGTTGTTCGCGTTTCCTTTACTACCGAGAATGCCGCCACCGCCACTTCCTCCGCTACCGGTCTTCGACGAGCCTTTCTTCTTCCCGCCGCCTAACTTTGAATCCGGTACTTTAGCTGCTCCTTTACCCGCTGTCGTCGAGTCACCTTGCGAAAACAGCAAATCGTGATCGGAAACTTCAAACATCCCTTTCGTGGACTCCAGCTCTCGCTTCAATTGTTCGTCGTACTCTCGATGGTGAGCGTGTAAACTGTTGAGCGTTTTTGCTGTGCTCGATACTTCCGAATTTTTTACATCGAATGTAAACATGACGTTCCCATCCGTCTCCGCTGTCGAGAAGTATCTAAACTCGTCCTCTTCTTCGTTATTACTCTCTTTAGATGGACTGAAGTCTTCGTTGCCCCCACCTTTCTGCGCGTCGTTAGCGATACCTTGTTTGAACACTTGCTTGCGGTACGTCTTCTCCTCGACGGTTCCAACCGTAATCATGCGGTACACGACGACGTTTTCCGTTTGGCCAATTCTGTACGCACGATCGACGGATTGGTTATCGGTCGTCGGGTTCCAACTTGGATCGAAAATGATCACTCTCGTTGCCGCGGTCAACGTAATACCTAAGCCTCCTACACGCGTGGTTAACAGCATCAACTGGTTCGGGCTGCCGCTTTCTTGAAACGCGGTGACGCGATCGTGGCGCACGTTCGCGGAAACGTTACCATCGATGCGAGTGACTTGATTGTCAACGTCGAAGATCTTCCTCGCGATAACTTCGCATCGATCCAAAGCGTATCGGGATTGGGAAAAGACCAAGACTTTCTTCCCGTTCTTTTTAAATTCAGAGAGGAGCGCGTGTAGGCGCTTCAACTTGGCGGAGAAGAGAAGTGGATTCTCGCGAAGTTGATCGACGTCGAGGCCGATGGAAGAAGCAACTTCGCGCAAAGCGTCGGTGGTATTGATGGAGCGAGTATCCTCGTTCGGTTCTTCTCGTTCGTCCGCGTTAACACTCTCGAGTTCTCGAAACGCCAAATACGGATCGTCGCATATCTTCTTCAACGCGGAAAGCGCCGCTAAAGCAGATCCAGTTTTATTCAACACTTTTTGGATCGTCGGCGATTTCAGGAAGGCTTCGTATAACGTTTTCTGCGCTTTTGAGAGTGGAATCCACGCGACGAGATCGTTCTTTTTACCCAATTTCTTCGGGGCGTTATGAGTGGACGCCCATTTTGTTATATTCCCGGCCCTCGCAGCCGCCTCTGATACCGTTTCGTTCTTCTCCTTGTCTTTCTCGACTCCATCTTTCTTCTCCTTATTAGGTTCGCCATCTCTCAAAACACCCTCCTTCTCGCGTCTCAAGAAATACGGTGCGCACATCTTCCGCAACATTTTCGATAACTCCCTCGCCTCGTGTCTTTCTGACTCGCTCGCATCGCGAGACCGACCAGAGGTTATTTTTCTCGCGAAATTTTTTCTGAATTGCTCCTCGCTTCCTAATAAACCCGGCGCAGCTAAATCATAAAGCGCCCATAACTCTCCTAAATGGTTCTGAATCGGCGTTCCAGAAACCACCAACCGCAAATCGCACGGTAACCGTCTCACGAATTGCGCGATTTTAGTGTTTGGATTCTTCATCTGATGGCCTTCGTCCATGACGACCCATCCGAATCGAACGCCGTCGCCGCTGTAGCTTTTCGCGCTGACTTCGAAACCACGACCTTCTCTTCGTTCGATGTCTTCAATTTGACGATAATTCGTTCCTTCATCGTTCTCAAGCACAATCCCAAACTCCTCTGGGTTGTGCGACAACATCCCGTACGTGCACAAAAGCACTGACCCTTCGCCTTCTCGCGACTGGACTTTCTTCAAAACCTTCGCGCGTTGCTCTTTCGTCCCGGTATACGAGAAAATCTCCCGCTTCTCGTTCAAGCCGCACACGATAAACTCTTTCCTCCAGTGTGGTAATAACGTCGTCGGAGCTAATATTAACGCGCGTTTTATCGTTTTCGACTTCAGACTGCCCGCGATGAACGCCGCGGAAGACATCGTTTTACCCAAACCCATATCGTCGGCTAAGATCCCTCCTCTGTTTTTCAACTGCAAATCCCACAGCCAACGAACCGCGTCGCGTTGGTGATCGTAGAGTTTCATCGCCACGGAATGGTCTAAGGAAAACTGCTTGTCTTCGTACGTTTTCCCTTTTAATCGCATGTTGTTGTTGGGTTTATTTTTCGTGGACGAGGATGGCGCCGGCGCCGGAAGAGAAAAGGAAGAAGAAGGAAGAGGAGAAGGAGAAGGAGAAGGAGAAGCCATGCTCTCGTCGGGACGCGAAGCCGGAGAAGCAACTTTTGCTCCTACCATCGGTTTCGCCGCCGACGTCGCTGTTCGCGATGGCGTCGTCGTCGCAAACGCTCTCTTCGCCTCCGGACTCCGAAACGCTTGGAAGAGCGATATCTTCCCAGCGCCGCCGCCTCTTTCGGTTGTCTTCTCTTTCCTCGCCGTCGGTCGTTTCACCACCGTCTCTATTATTGGTGTCTCGAATTCACCCTCCTCGTCGTCGTCAGATGATGACGACGAGCGCAACGTCGGCGTCATCGAGGAAAAAGGAACAACCAAATCATTCTTATTGCTGCTCTCGCTAAAGCTCGCATCCAAAGCGTCCTCAAACGCATCATCTTCGTCTTCTTCTTTCACATCTTCAGTCGTAAATTCGATATCTGAGTCCGTTACGTCGTCTTCTGAATCATCCAAAACGAGTACTTTCCTGCGCATTAAAGCGCTCTTACTCCTGTGCTGCACCACAATCTCGTCCTCCGAATCATCCTCATCCAAATCGTCGTCGTCTTTCCCACTTTTTTTGTCGTTCAGAGAAGGAGGCGACCTGGACGACGCGTTCATTCTCGTGAGAATATTCATTTTTTTTATGAAGAAAAGAGAAGTGTTTCCCCTCTGGCATTGATGCAAAAATGGAGCAAAAATGGAAAATTTCGAAAGCGCAAAAGCGTCAAAGGAACGCGCGAACGAAGGAAGGAGGAGGCGTCGGTGAGTACGCACGCGTTAGTAGCGCATACACGCAGACGTGTTTGTTTTTACGTATTTTTGCTCGTACTCTTAATATTATCATTAAAAAATCGTATTATAATTTTGTTTCACTTACTCTCTCTCTCTCTCTCACTCGCACTTGTTTTCTACGACGTGGACGCGCTTTTCGTCTCGCGACCATCCGCGTTTTTTATGTATTAGCCTTTCACTCTCTCTTTCTCTCTTTCTTTCTCTCTCTTTCTCTCTCTCTCTTTCACTCACTCACTTGTTCACCTCCTCAATAAATTACCTCCTCTATCGCCTTGCTTACATCTCATTAATACGAAAAATGTTTATTCCACACCTTCGATCTTGTCTTCGACTTCCATGTACAACTGTCGCAAGCGCTCGATGTTTTCTTCGCTGGTTTCCCAGTAGCCTCTGCCGTTCGCTTCCAAAAAGTTCGCAACCATCTTTCTGAACGAGTTCGGGTTGGTTTCCATCAATCTCTTTTGCATTTCCGGGTCGGCCATGTAGACGTTGTTGGCGTCTTCGTAGACCCAGTTGTCGACTTGGCCGGAGGTCGCGGACCAACCGAGAGTGTTGTTCAATCTCTTTTGGATTTCGCGGGTACCTTCGTAGCCAGAGGCCAACATGCCTTCGTACCACTTCGGGTTCAACAACTTCGTTCTAGAGTCCAAGCGCATGGTTTCGGACAACGATCGGACTTGCGCATTGGCAGTGGTCGTATCGGCGATGAAGGAAGCCGGCATTTTACCGTCTTTTCTCACGCCGGCAACCAACTTGGTCGGATCGGAATCGAAGTAGTGGGAAACGTCCGTCAAGGAGATTTCGGACGAATCAAGGTTTTGGAAAGTGACATCAACCTTGGACAAGGAGGATTCGAAGATTTCTCTCTTGATTTCCATGCCACTGCCCGGGGAATCAGAGTTGAACGCAAAGGATTTGCGGTTCAAGTACATGTCTTGCAATTGAGATTCGTCGTTCCACGACGAGTTCTCAACCGCCAAGTTGACGTTGGATGAGTAAGAACCAGACGCGTTGGAGAAGATTCTCGTCGCGGCTTCGCGGACGGACAAACCGAGCTCTTCGGCTTGCTCCAAGGCGTGCTTGCGGACAAAGTTCATCTCAGGCGGTTCGTCTTGCTCGGCGGCGAGCTTGACGGCGCGATCCAACAAGTTCATTTGGTTGACGAACAAATCTCTGAAGACGCCGGAGCAGTTGACGACGACGTCAATTCTCGGTCGGCCGAGTTCTTCCAACGGAATCAATTCCAATTTGTTGACTCTGCCCAAAGCATCCGGGACCGGGTTGACACCAACCATCAACATGACTTGCGCCAAAGACTCACCGTACGTCTTGATGTTGTCGGTACCCCACAAGACCAAAGCGATGGACTCCGGGTAGACGCCGTTGTTCTCGACGCGTTGACGTTCAATCAAACGGTCGACGACAACCTTCGCGGAAGCAACCGCGGCACCAGTCGGGATCGCTTGCGGATCCAAGGCGTGGATGTTCTTACCCGTCGGCAAAACCTTCGGGTTACGAATCGGATCCCCGCCCGGGCCCGGCAAGACGTACCTGCCGTCCAAAGCTTCCGCCAAGGAACCGAGCTCGTTGTCCTTGACAACTTGCTCCAAGCAAAATCTGAGGTAGTCAAACAACGTGCGCATTTTGCCGTTGTCAACCTTTTCGAACTTGGTACCCTTCAAGGCATCGCCCCACGGCAACGCGATGGAGGCATCGCCAAACATTTTGCCGAGTTGGCCGAGCGCGTTAGCCGCGACTCTTCCAGTCGGGTCAGCCGCGTTCTTGACAAACGAACCGACGCAATCTCTGGACGCAAACGTGATGTCTTGCAACATTTGGACGTATTCCAATTCACCGGCATCGTTTCTGCGGTAGATGTTTTCGATATCTTCGCCGATAGCTTGTGCCAACAATTGCGGCATACCGATGATGCCGTCTTCCTCGCGGTCGATGCCGGCAATGTTGACCAAAGTCGCAACCGCTTCCTCCGCGGACGGCGGGCAACCGACGACGTGCAAACCGCACGGCAACAATCTTGATTCAATCTCCATGATCTTACCGTACACTTTACCGACGATCAAGTCTCTGAATTCTTGCTCAAATTCAGCAGCGTCAGCGTCCGCGGACGGCAACTCCTTGATGTCCTTGTCCAAGTTGCACGTGATTGCCGTGGTAATGATGGTGTTCACGATGGACGGGCCACGACCAGAATCTTTCAAAGTTTGGTACGAGGCAATTAATTCCTTCAATTCTTTTAATCCTTTGTACAAGCCAGCGTTTTCAGCCGGCGGCGTGAGGTAGGAGATGGTGTTGGCGTACGAACGTCTCTTGGCGATGGTCGCTTCCGAAGGGTTGTTCGCGGCATAGTAGTAAATGTTCGGCGTGGAACCAATCAACAAGTCCGGGTAGCAGACGCCAGACATACCGACTTGTTTCCCCGGCATAAACTCCAAAGAGCCGTGGGTACCAAAGTGTAAGACGGCATCCGCTTTGAAGATTTTCTCGATGTACGTGTAATACGCGGCGAAGCCGTGGTGCGGCGACGCGGACTTGGAGAACAACAATCGCATGGGATCGCCTTCGTAGCCAAAGGTCGGTTGGACACCGATAAAGACGTTACCAAACTTCTTGCCGTACACAAGCATGTTTTGGCCGTCGGTGTTCAAATTCCCAGGCGGCGGGCCCCAATTTTCGTGGAGTTCCGTTTCGTAGTCGCACAACTTCTTGTACTCAGTCACCGGCATTCTGTATTCGACGTTCAAGTCCGGCGACTGGAATTGCGCTTCCTTGTCGTTCAAGACAGAATTGATCAAGTCCATTTCGTTGTCCGGGCAGTTACCGATGTTGTAACCTCTCTTCTTCAAGTCTTGCAAGACTCTGAAGATGGAACCAAAGACGTTCAAGTACGCGGCGGTACCGACGTTCCCTTTGTCCGGCGGAAACGAAAACACGGTGATGGCCAAGTTCTTTTGCGCGTTCTTCTTGCGTCTCAACGAGGCCCACTTGATGGCTCTGTCCGCAATTTGCGACGAGCGATCTTCCAAAGCGTGGGATTTACCAGACTTGGAGTCTCTGCCGGAAAAGATGATCGGTTCCAAACCACCGTCCAACTCCGGAAGCGCGACTTGCAACGCGACTTGCACCGGGTGCAAACCGAGCGTAGAGTCTTTCCACTCCTCGGTCGTTTGGAAGGACAACGGCACGGTAACCATGTACGGCACGTCCAACTTCTTCAACGACTCGATCGCTTTCGGGTGATCTTGTCTGGCCGGGCCACCAACCAAGGCGAAACCAGTCAAGGACAACACGGTGTCGACCAAAGCGCCTTTGGTGATCGGATCAAAAAAGAAGCGATCCACGGGCACGGAGAAGTCCAAGCCGCCGGCAAAGACCGGGACAACCTTGGCACCTCTCGCTTCCAAGTCCATGACCATACCGTCGTAGTGACCGGCATCACCGGTGACCAAGTGCGATCTTTGGAGAACGACGCCAATAACCGGCGCGTCCTTCTTGAACTTGATGTCCTTTCTGGTATCGTACCAGTTCAAGTACTCCTTGACGTCTTCGAACATGGTCGGCGCCATCGGGTGCCAGATACCGATATCCGGAAACGTCACCGGCTCGGCAACTTCCCCGACGTCGACTCCGGCCAACTCCGGAACGTACGCCTTGGAGATCATCAACAAGAAGTTCTCCAAGTTTTCCGAGGAACCGCCCAACCAGTATTGCAAAGAGTTCATAAAGTTTCTCGCATCCGCCGCCTTATCGCTCGGCAAATACTTCAAAACCTTCGGCAAAGTTCTGACCAACTTCAACATGCCCTCTTCGAAACCACCGGATTCCTTCTTCTTTCTCATGAAAGAAGCGATCGCGGATTTGGACTGACCCAACTGCGCCATGGAAAACGTACCCAACTTGTTCAATCGCATGACCGCCGGCATGGACGGGAAGATCACGCACGCGTCCAAAGAGTCTCTCAACGGCGCGACGATATCCACAATCTTTTCCGCCAATTCTTCGATAAAGATCAAAGAACCGATGAAAACATTCGCGTTCTCCACGTCAGTTTTGAACTGATTCAAGTTATCCTCGTTTCTCAATTCTTCCAACAAGTAACCGGAGACTTGAACGCAGACGTTTTTGTTCGTCGCGTTGATTTGCTTCACCGCGGCGGACAAGGAAGACTGATATTGCGATTCCAAAACCACGTACACCATCTTCACGACGGTTCTCCCGTTCGCTTCCGGAATAATCGTACGAATCGCCGGGTCGACGTTCGTGAACATTCCTTTTGAGCTGCTGTCCGCATCCGCCAACAACTTGTCCTCCTCGGATTTCGCTCCCGCTTTTTTCAAAGGCCCATTTGGTGGAGAGATGACTGCTTTGGTGACCACCAGTCTTTGGCTTTGTTTCGCGGTAGTCTTCGCGCGTAAGCTCTGTGATAATGTCGTTGTTTCGAAAAGACAGTAAAAGTAAAGAAGAGTTATTGATGATTTTGGTCAGTTTGATGGTCGATTTGATGCTGATACTACACGCGAGAAGAGCGAGTAGAGTGAAAAGTGCTCCCCAAAGATATCTGATCTTTCCCGAGAAAATGTGTGACGTCGACTTCTCATCATCATCCATTCATCGCGCTCTTTTTCTCCTCAAACGGACGTAAAATCGACGATCCGAGAACCAAACGCGAGATCGAGATCAAGTCTTTCATTCTCGCACAAAAAAATCGTCGTTCACGTCGCGAGACGCGCACTCTTCGTAGGAAAAGAATGCGTTTTGTAGCCCCTTTTCCTCGCGTTTGTTTGGGACGAGAGCTTTTCAAGGGAGAGATGATAAAATTTTACAGAGAAAATTATCTCTCTCTCGTATGTACCCTTCCGTGTGCAGCGCGCGCGCGCACGAAACGACACCAAGAAAAGAAAGAACAACCAGAGTCTAAACAACAACGCGCAGGTTCTACCGCGTACCTTGTTTGCAAAAGCGACTTTGCTCCCGAGCGCTGCCGCTGTCAAAGAAGAGGCTGCCATCGTAGAAGACGATGTTGAGTAAAAAGTGAGGAAAACGAGGCGAGAGACTTATAATAAGCGCTTCTTTGCGTGCATCTCATCTCCGAAAAGATTTTTTTTTCGAGGACCAGAAACGCAGGAAAAAAGAGAAAAGAGGAGATCTTTTTTTAGGAAGAGGATGAGCCCAAACCCGAAAGAGGAAGGAGCAAACACAAAACTTTTTTGCATTTTTTTCACGCGAATTTGTAAATGAAACCCTAAACCCTAGAACAAAACCACTCTTTCGTTCTTGACAGAAGGACAGACTTTTTGTCAAAGTGTGTTCTGTGTGTGTGTGTGTGCATATAAATATAAAGAGTAGGAGCAGAGGAAGCAGAGAGAGAGAGTGGGAGAGATACGGACGAATACCTTTTACATAATAAGCGTAAAGGTTTCTTTTTGTCTTCTTCTTCGTTTCATTTCATCGTAAGAAGAAGAGTCATACATACTACTACGGGAAGAAGAAAAGAATGGGTGCCATCTCGGTCCTCCTGAGACATCCGTTCGATGTGTTTCCCTTACTCAGGGTGAAAAAAATGGCCGACGAGGCGAAGAAACTCCCGAAAGAAGAAAACTTGGCGTTTTGTTACGACATGCTGAACAAAGTCTCGCGGTCGTTCGCGATTGTTATTCAACAATTAGACGAGGAGTTACGAGACGCGGTGTGCATCTTCTATCTGGTGTTACGAGCGTTGGATACGATCGAGGACGACATGGCCATCGACAACGCGGAGAAAGTACCGCAGCTTTTGAAGTTTCACGAGGACATATACGATCCGGAATATAAACACTTAACGTGCGGAGAGAAACATTACAAGACGCTGATGGTAGAATATCCGAAAGTGACGAACGTTTTCTTACGATTGAAGAAGCCGTATAAAGACGTCATCGCGGACATCACGAGACGCATGGGAAAAGGGATGGCGGATTTCATCGAGAGCGAAGTGAACACGTTGAAAGACTGGGACGTGTACTGCCATTACGTCGCCGGGTTAGTTGGGATTGGTCTGTCAGATTTATGGGCCGGATCAAAGTTGGAAGAGAAGAAGTTCAAGACTGAAATGGAGGATTTAAGCAACGCCATGGGGTTGTTTTTACAAAAGACGAACATCGTGAGAGATTATTTGGAGGACATACAGGAGATTCCGAGACCGAGAATGTTTTGGCCGCGAGTGGTGTGGGGAAAATACGCGACGAGCTTGGACGACTTGCAATACAAGAAGAATCGAACGAACGCGGTGCATTGTTTGAACGAGTTGATTACGAACGCGCTGACGCACGCGTGCGACTCGTTAGAGTACATGAGCCGAGTGAAAACGCCGTCTATTTTTCGATTTTGCGCGATTCCGCAGGTTATGGCTATAGCGACATTAGCGGAGTGTTACGATAACGGGAAGGTGTTTGAAGGCGTGGTTAAAATCCGAAGGGGCTTATCGGCTCGCATCATGTTATCGTCCAACGACACGTATCAAATCGGGCAAGGTTTCAAACACTTTGTGAAGATTTTGAAGAACAAAGTGCGAAAAGAAGACCCGAACCGTAAGGAAACCATGCGATTATGCGATTTGGCCACGGAGAAAGCGCAAGAGATGATCGATTCGAGCGACCGAGGGAAACTGGAAAAGTTACGAAACGCGAATAACGACCAACCGTTGTCCATGGGCGTTAAAGTTGGTTTGTTGACGTTATTCGGCGGGTACGCCGCGTACGCGTTCAACTTGGAACAAATGCGCGAGAGCATGGGATTGAACCCGAAAAACGGCGCTCGTTGGGTGGACCAAATGCAACAGGTCTTTGCCGTCATGGGTGTTTTGTTTGTGATGTTTTTGATGTACTCCACGCGGCGCACTCGGCGGTGATGATGGACTCTCCCATCAGAGCGTCGAGACCAAAGAGCGAAAGAGAGAAGACTCGCATACTACTATAGAGAAAGAGAAAGAGAGAACGAAAACTATGACAACACGAAAAAACAAAATCACCGCACTAAAGTTAAATATGTTATCGTTGCGTTCGCGCGCTCGTACTCGTCCCGTCTCGTTTAAAGGATTCCTCGAGAGTTTGCGCGAATATTATCTGCGAATCGTTTTCCACATGTTTTGGGCTGCTTTTCTTCACATTCCTCAAAACATTTTCCTCTCTCTGGGAATGTACATCTAAAAACGCCCCAAATATGCGCGCACGCGTCGTGTACTCTCTCCTCTTCGTCACTGTCCTCGTTGTTTTTAGCGAGAGCTTTTGTTTCGCGAGTAGTACCACCACCAAAAACACTGCCGTCTCGCAGGCTTTGCAGCGGGGACGACGACGATATTTGTTGGAAGAAAAACCAACGGCATCGGACGCACGCATCCATCTTCACCGGTCGCTGTTTATACCACCGAAAGAAGGCGAAGAAGAGAAAGAAAAAGGAGAGAAAGAAACTCAGAAGTCTGAAAATGAATGGCGCGGCGCGGAAACGAAAACGCTCGCGAACTTGCTCGAGTTGGAGCAAAAGTATGGGAAGATGATGTCTGATTTTCGAGAACAGAAAGGAGGAGGCATGTCGTTGGCGGATCTCGATCGAATCGGAGACGAGTATCGAGCGGCGTCGAGGGCACACCACGAAGAGCTGGAACGGGCGAAGAGCATGCTGGGAAAGGAGGGCGGTGATAGAGATAGTGGTGACGATAGACGTAGTGATGATAGCGATGAGAGTACGATCCCTCGTACCGACGGCGGTATTGATAATAACGAAAACATCGACGTGAACGACCGGGCGACTCGCGAGCGATTTTTTAAAGCTCGAGCGAGGAAAGAGGACGACGAGTTGATCGTTTTCGCAGTTGGTGACACGAGAGATCACCGAAGAGTGACGAAAGATCCGGCGATTGCGACGATTAGTACCGATTTCGTCGCCAACGTGGCGTTGAATTTGAAAGCGATGGGCATCGAACATTACGTAGTCGTGGCGAGTTCGAAAGAGTTGTGCGAGACGTTAAAAACGAGATACGCGGAAGTGTTCGGGGAATACGGTTCGTGCGGGTTCTCTACCGCGTATACCGAGAACGCGCAGCAGCTGGAAAAGTGGAACTTAAAAGTAGGCGATATGTTTTTACTCTGGATGCAACAGTGGTTGTTCGTCTCGCAGGCGATGGAATATGGTTATAGCGTCATGAGAGTCGATTCAGACGTCGTATTTTTAGAAGACCCGTATAAGATTATAAACGGGCCTTTGATGTCTCCGTTTCGGGTGATTTCGCAGACGGATTTGTTCGCCGCGAATACGCGGCCAAAGTGCGATAGGAAAGTTGACAAAGCGACGTTGACGGAGGAACGAAAGCGGTACTCCGCGGCTCTCGGAAACGATATCGTTTTGTGCGACGACGCGGTACCAAACGCGCTCTTAAACATTGGGTTGATTTACTTTCGTAAGTCGACTTTAACGCCGCACAAAGAGACGGCACTGTACGATTTTTTCGTGAAATTGAACGGAAAGTTTCAAAGCATTTTGGAAGATCAAAACGCCGACGGGAACGCCGAACGATTGCTCGATCAACCAATCTTTCGCGACGTTATGAACCAATTCTTCGTCGGAAGCTTTAAAGTTGCCACCGCTGGAGATGGAATGACATCGATGTACCAACACAACGCGTGTCCTCACGACGACGCGAATGAGTGCGAAATCATTCAAAAGGAAAGAAAAGTAACCGCACTTTCGTTCGTTGAAATCTCGAAACAGCCGAGAAACCTCGGCGACGCCATCGTTCCGGAACTCGTTCTGGGTGCTCCGGATTGGTTTTTCGGACGCGGTTGTCTTCGCGGCGTCGCGGATGGTACGAAAACCGTCCGCTCTATTCGCGATATGATGACAAAAGCTAACTTAGACAAATCCGAATATCCTATTGGGAAGGACACGTGCCCGGCAAATCCGCGCGCCGGAACGAGTATGAGAGCGCCTGGAAAAGCCGCGAGAGGTGGCGGATTAGTCGCGGTCCACGCCGTATACAGCAAAGCAAAGAAACGTGTCGACGCAATGCGCGCGTTAGGATGGTGGCGCTTGGACGAAGACTCTACAACGACTCAAAAGGACGACGACGCGTGCGAAAACAACTCGGGTAACGCGAACGGCATCCTCTTCACGCACACGTACTTTCGCCAAAACGAAATCGGGTATAAAGCGTTCGTTTGTGCTGGAAAACCGAAAGCGGTCGGACAGTGCGCCTGTTGCTCCGGCGTTCCCGAAATTACTTTGGAAAAGGAGTTGAAGTTCATAGAATACGCCGCGGACGACCAAATTCGCCCGGTCGGGAATACGGAAAAGTTACAAAGAGTCGCGCACGGATGCGGCGCTTTGGACGATTTCAACGGGGGTTGGAACGAGTTTTGGAACTAATAGAGGAAGATAGCAGCAAACAGTATGTACGCGTACACGTATTCATAGCAACGAAAATAAACTAACGCAATCTAATCGTATCCGTCCATTTTATCCGTCAACTCGCTCGCTTTATTCGCGCCTTCGATCCCTTTCGTCCACAAAATCGCGCTCAACGGGAACCCCGTCACGATGAACCACCCTAATATTGGTTTGTACATCCCGCTCGAAGCGTCCACGACGCCGAAAATTGGTTTCGAAAACGTCCACTCGAACACGCTCCCCGTCGCGGCGAGTAAGGTGATCAGACTTCCCAAAAGGAACACAGGCCACGGGAACTCGCCTGATTCTTTCGAAAGTTTCTTTTCCATCTCTCGTCGCTCCCACGGGGGGATGTCTTCCTTTTCCTCTTCTTTACTGCTCTCGTTGCCATCATTTGAAGTTGCCATCATCGTGGCTAAAAAGTGTCCTCGCGTCGTTCGTTTTAAAACCGAAACCTTGCGTTGTTGTTGTTCTTGTTGTTCGTGGTGATGAGGATGGTCTCGACGGGGATATCTTTGAAACGTCATCGCATTTCTTTTCGTCGAAGACGAAGACAAGGAAGAGGAAGAAGAAGAACACGACGCCGCGCGGTGCGAAAACGACCTCATCCTCGACGACGACGACAAAGTTTTGGCTCTCGTGAATACTAACACAGCAGCAGCAGACGAAGAAGACGAAGAAGATATCATCTTGCACGTAGTATATCAGGAAGGAAAAAAGTGAAGATTTTTTGCGAAGGAATAAAAAACGACAAACGACAAGTCTTTCTTATTATGTCTTTGATTTTATATTAAACAAGTGTCGTAATAATAATAAATAATTTTTACCGCGGAGAAACGATGGAGAAGAAGAAGTCGATTCTTCTTCTCCCTCTCTCTCTCCCGCTTTCTTTTCACTTTGTCGCGACAAAGCGACGCCTCTCTTTTTCTTTCTTTTCTTTATGTTGTTGATGTATGTATACGTTTAATAATCGCGTCGTCGTTTTCGAAACGCTTTCTTTTCGAGAAAGCGCATTCGTTGTTGAACGCGGCGGGGAGAGACGGTTTTTCTTTTGGTGAACGAAATATTCCGTGTGGAATATTACGCTTTACCAGCATCGGCGCTGTAGCCGACAACTTCCATGTCAGTCGGCAAGATGCCGTGCAAGAACATGGCCAAGAGCGTACCGATGGAGTACGGCGTGGTCAATAAGATGAGAATACCGTCTCTGATGCCTCGTTCGCCTTTGTTGCAGTCGGCGCCTTCGCGGAACGGACCGGTGCACGGCCAAAACGGCGCGGTACCACCACCCTCTCTTTGGTCGCCGAAGATCCACGGGACCGCGGTAACACCCAAACCAACGCCCATGGAGATGGCCAAGATGATTCGGTTTCTGCGAGAATTCAAGTCGGCTTTGGAGACGACCGACAAGCCGGAGACAAAGACGTTACAGAAGAGAAACGTCGTCATGCCACCAACCACGGCATCAGGCATGGAAGAGATGATGCCAGAAATCTTGGATAAGACGCCCAACGCGATCAACCAGAGACCGCAGCATACGCCAGCTCTTCTGGAGGCACACTTGGTCAAAGCGATAACGCCGTTGTTTTGGGAAAACGTGGTGTTAGGCATGCCGGTGGCCAAAGCCGCCGCGAAGGAGCACAAGCCGTCCGAGAGTAAACCACCTTGGACAGATTTGTCAAATTCTTCCGATTCAGTGTCTTCCTCGGACGCTTCGTACGTGGCGTGGAGATCACCGATAGTTTCAACCGATGTGACCAAGAAAGCAATCAACAACGGCAATACAGCCGGACCGTAAAAGCCAATCGGAAAGTTTTCCACCCACGCAAACGTAATCGGTTCAGCATTTTCAATCTTAGTGTCCGGAACGAATTTGTTACCTTCCGCTCTGGAAACACCGGCGACGAAGTAACCAAAGAGCAACGCGATGATAACGTTCGCGTTTTTCATGAACGGCGAGCCGAACAATTCAACAAGAATGAGCATGAGCACGACTGAAAAACCAAGCGCGACATATTCCGGAGAACCGAACGCTTTGATAACATCACCGTTACCATCGCACGTAGCTTTTCCACCTGCGGTTCCACCCGGGAACGGCGCAACACGTTCTGTACCGTAAGTTGGTCCGAAACCGACCAAATTATAAACCTGGGGGTTATTCTTCCAGGCCATTTCGGCGCACACGGCGCCGCCGCCCCAGTACTTGATCCCAGTCGCCGTCAAACCGGCGCCGATGAGCATAACCGCAACACCAGTGACAATGTTCGGAAACATTCTTCGTAACTTATCCTTCGGAACGAACGACAAGAGAACTTCGAGCAGAGCGCACACCATCGTCGTACCCAACATCTTCCCATACGCATCTTTCCCGGAGTACCCCTCGTTTCTCACCATCGTACGGATCGCATTCTCATAAATGGGCAAAAACCCAAAAGAAGTGCCCAAAACGGACAATATCCCCGTACCGAACACGTATTTCGTGCCCGGAATGTTAAACTGAATGCAGTTCAAAATGGTAAAAATACCAGATAAAATGAGCGAACACGCGATGGCGTATTGCTGCAAATCCGTGTCGGCGAACGAGACGGAGAATCTCATCACGACGTACGGAGGTACGATGAGACCGCCAACCATCGCGAACGCGTGTTGGAGGCCCATGACTAAAGCCACGAGGATTGGGAGATCGTCGTCCTGTTGTTGGAGGATGCAAAAAAAAATGTGAGCGTTCGTTGTTGTTAGTTTCTTTTGGTAATTAATTGATGATTTAAGGGGGGAGGTACACCTCCTCAAAAGAGTCGTTTGAAATCGACGGAAAATGGCGCTTCTCGCTTTCGCGGTCTCCTTTTCCCTCCTCCAAACGCACACATCGACTCAAAAACGTGCACAAAGTACAAAAGAACATTCATTTCGTCGAATGCACGCGCTGTCTCATCTGATTTTCCCAGAATTGAAACCGAAACTTCGTCTTCTTCTGATGATCTCCACGGGGGGAAAATTCAATTGTGGCGGGAAAATAATTGGAGGAGAAGAGAAAAAATAAATCGACGGCCGCAAAAACAGACACATAAGGAAGAACGATTCAAAAAACAACATCGATATCGATCGATCTGGAGATGATTATAATAATACCTTGCGAAAGAATTGCATTTTCCTCGTGCTCTTCCCCCACGGAACCGTCGGGAGGCACAAGGCTGCGAAATCAAAATTACCGATGAGTTGCACCATGGTGGTTTTTTTTTTCTGATTTTTTGTGACGTAAGACTGCTTTCCTCTCGACCACCAAAAGCCCTCTTTCAGGGAGACTTATGAATTTTTCAATGCACTCACTTTTTTCTGATTTGTGAGAGAGTTTTGAGGCATTTGAAGAAGGGACTTTTAAGAGGAGTCCGAACGAAAGAGCGCGAGTGCGCACGTTTTGAACGCTTTACCTGAATTGAGCGCGGCGCGTGAAAGCAATGAGTGTTCTGTTGCGCGCTCTTTCGAGTCGTGAGAAGGTAGAAATTTTTGAAAATTCTTGAAAATTTGAATGCTGACGAGGACGTTTTCTTTCTCCTTCTTTCTTTTTTTCGACCCCTTGGACAGAGGAGTACGAAACGTTGTTCTTCAAAGAGTACGAGAAGAAGGAAAAGGGACGAGACGCAGAAACACACACGCATATATACCCGATACTATTCGTCTCGCGATAATACTATAAATAACACAACGCATGCACACAAAAACAACAACAAGAACTTTAGTATTATTACTAGTAGTATTTAAACGGCAACTTTCGGCGCTTCCAGAAGTTCAACGTTTGCGCTTTTGGCGTAACTCGGTAAACCGCCGATGGCGGTTGGCGGCCAATATTTCGCCACCGCTCGGCCTATGATCCGATTTTTCGGTAACGGTCCCCACGCGTGAGAATCGAACGAGTTGTTTCGGTTATCTCCCATGACAAACACGTCCCCGCTCGGGACTCGCAGTTTCGGCATGTTGTATTTAATCTTCTCCAGCTTCAGCTCCTTCCCTCTCGATTGGCCGTTGACGTACAGCTCGCCGTTTTTCACCTCCACGTCGTCGCCTTCGAGCGCGACGATTCTTTTAATGAAGACTTCGTTGTACACTTTTTCAGTTTTCGCGGTTCTCGGAGGGTTGAATATGACCACGTCCCCGACGTTTGGGTCTCGCGCGAACCGGTAGGTTAACTTCTCCGCTATCAACCGGTCGCCGATATCAAAGTTCGGGTACATGCTCAAACTCGGTATGTACCGCGGTTCCGCGATGAACGTGCGAAACGCGATGGAAACCGCAAACGTGACGACCACTGTAATCACGTCCTCTTGTGAAAGTCTCGCCCACTCCGGGACTGCCTCTGGCCACGGTAACGGCGTTTCTTCGTAATAATAGTCTTCCTCTTCGTCTTCCTCGTTGTTGTTGTTGTTGTTGTTATCGTTGTTTCCATTCCCCCCGAAAGCCGCTAAAGGGGGCGCGAGCGAATCTCTAATTCTTCTACTCCTCCTACTCTCACACGATGCGAATACTCCGTTCGTTTCCTTCCTCGTCATCGAAAGAAGGTGACTACTCTTCCTCCTCTCGCCGCCAGTAATGGCGGCAAAACCATCCTCATCACTTCTCGAGGCTGACGCTCTCAAACAAATTCCTCTCTTTGTATTCTTCTTTTCACGATGAGATCCCGCGAAACAGGGCCGCCGTCGCTCGCTCTTCTTCGCACTCGTCGTGGTCGACAAAAGAGAACTCGCGGGGCGAGAACTTCGCGTCGTGGTGGTGACTAAACCGCGCATATTTGAAGCTTCTACAGAAGGTTTTTTTCTGACGAATTTTCATACAAACTGCCCACACAAAAAAAGGTCCAACTTCAAAGCACTACATTCTACTACTCTGTCGCGTATTCATTCAATCGATACGATGACGACGAACGACGGAGGATACTACTTTTCTCGTCGCGAGGAGGAGGAAAGAAGCTTTGACCCGAGAGATTTCATTCGCGACGTGATGCATCTCTCGAATAATTCTTTTCCCGAAGATGATGATGATTATTCTTCCAATTGGAAAGATGAGAAGCGTCGTTTCGCACAACGTCGTCGAGGAGGTCAGTACGACACCGTCACGCAAAACACCATCGACGAGGAGAGGAATCGTTTGTTTGAGAAGAAGAGGCAAATTGGTGATCATGATGATGAAAATGCGCACAGAGAGAGGACAAGTCTTTTCAACAAAGGACGGAGTGTTGAAGCAAAATTTGGCTTCAAAACAAACAACAACAACGAATACAGTCCTTCGTTTTCGTACCCGCAACCGTCGACGGTGGAAAGGCAAAGACGAGCGCAAGAGCGAGTGACGGCGGCGCTGAGGAAACTGAAAATAGAGAGGAACTTGGAGAAGACGCCGGAGGTAGTTGGCGGTTTTGGCGGGTATGCGGCGAGGAGGAGGCGCTTTCTCGCGAAAAGCGAGAGCGAGGAGGAGGAGGAGGAGGAGGAGAGCGCGAGGACGTACAGGACGAGAAGACGGGTTGTGAGCGCGACGGAAAAGGAACATTTCCTGAAGACACCGTCGCCGCAGTCGTCGAGCAGAAGAATGAGAGATAGTTTGAATAGTAATGGTAACGTTTTGAGCGATTTTTCGAGGAAAGCGACAAAAGGCGTCTCGCCGTTAGGACCGCCGAGACGAGTTCCCGTGGAAAATAGCAACAATAGTAGTCCGAATTTGATTTCGTTCAGTCCTCTCCAGATGAGAGGCTCGGCGCTGAAGAAGACGCCTGTACACATCAGTCCTCTTGGTCCGCCGAGACGCGTGTTGAAGATTGATCAAGAAAACGACGTTTCTTTTTCGAACAACAACAACAACTATTCATCGAAGTATTCATCGCCGGCGGTTGGTTCTACGAGACGAATGTACAACACGCCGGAGAATCGCGTGTATCCGACGCCAGAGACGAAACAAACGCAGGAGAAGCTGAAGAAGAGTCTTTTAGAAAGACTTTCAAAGATTGCGAACGATTCTCCGCCATCGTCGAGAAAGAGTTATAATGGATTTACGGCCAGGTTGTAACACGAAGCAAGCTATATTTATATGTATGTGTGTCCCACAAAGTTCTACTACTTTTATTTTACAGGCGCAAAGAAACGCAGCGCTCGCTGCGTTTCTTTTATTTGAGCTATATTCGACGATTCCAACAACAAAGCGTCTCGAATCATCTTATCTCCTACTACTTCGTCACTTCCCGCACTCTTGCGGCTGCTCTTTTCTTCAAACGCTAACGATTTCACTTCTGCAACTTCGAGAACTTTTTCAGGTATCCCCGCCATGCTCGCGACGTTTAATCCAAAGGAGCGGTGGGCCACGCCTTCCTCGAGCGTGTAGAGAAATGCGATTCGTTTGCTATCTTTCTCGTCGTTCGTTTTCATGTGACCAGGAAAGCAGCAAAACACCTCGTCGGCGTTGCTCTCTTTGAACTGTTTCGCGAGATTGGAGAAGTGCGTGACGAAAACAGTCGCGCACTGAACCTTTTCGACGAGCATTCTTAGCGTAGCCGTTGCTAGCGCGATGCCGTCGGTCGTGGACGTGCCCCGACCGAGTTCGTCGAGCACGACCAAAGATTTCTTGGTGCACGACTTCAATATCGCGGACGTTTCGCTCATCTCTTGGAAGAATGTGGATTGACCGAGCGCGAGATTATCAGCCGCCCCGGCGCGAGTGTAGATGCCATCTAACACGGACAATCGGCACGATTTCGCGGGAACGAAGGAGCCAATGTGCGCGAGGATGGCGATGAGCGCGACTTGACGCGCAAAGCACGATTTACCGCCCATGTTTGGACCGGTAAGAATCATTGCGCGACGGCGACGGCGAGTGCTGTCGTTTCTACTCTCGCCGCTCGATTGAGCACCGCCTAACGACGCTGAGTTTGGCACAAACTTATCGACCATTTTCGCATCGAGCGTCGGGTGTCTCCCTTCTACGATTTCAATGCGCGCCGTGGCGTCTTCGTTCTCTTCCTCCTCCTTGAAAAATTCCGGTCGACAATACCCGTCGTTCATCGATAAAATCGCGAGCGCGTTTAACGCGTCAATCTTTGCCGCCGCTTTTGCTGCTTGGCGACATTCGCCGTACGATACGCGCGAAAACTCTTTCAGAAACGACTTCCACGCGTCTTCGCACGCCAACGCGAGTCGCTCGCTGTTTGCATCCAACGATTTCATGTTTTCAAGAACGATCGGTGGATGATATCGAATTACTTTCTTGGACTTGTTTGCGCTGACTTTAATCCAGTCGTTCGGTGGTTTCAATTTATCGCCAACTTCGATGAGATATTCTGCGCCAGATGCGCCGCCGACAGAGGTGTACGATAATTTAGCGCCTTTGATAATACCCGGAATTTGCGCCGCTAAATCGGGAAGCAACGCATCCATGGTTGCTTTCGACTTTTCGAGATTATCATGCGCTCGAAACATCTCCGGAAACTGCTTTTGGTTGTCCTCGTTTTCTCTCAAGAACAACCCTACGTACGCGTCTCTGGAACATCCCAAATTCCCAGCTTTTGAGTTGGCTACGGTTAAATCTAACGCATTGAGTGCCTTCGTGCACGCGCGCAAAGTGGCTTCGTCCGCACACGCGCTCAAGAGTTCATTCAACGGAGATTTCTCGTCGTTTTGATTCAACAGGGCGGAGTGTTGCATTTCCACGCACGCGGCGCCAAAGGAAAGGAAAAATTGCATAGCTGCGACAAACTCAGCCGGAGTGGCGTTCAAATGGTGCGCTCGAGCAACTACTCGTTCGACGTCTGGAGCTGTTCGCAATATCTTCTCAAGCTTTTCGAGAGCGAGTACGGATGTTGGCGCACTATTCACTGACCTGAGCGTTTCAATGGCGGATAAACGATTCTCGATTTCCGCGCGATCTCGCAACGGTCTCGAGACCCATCGCGAAAGTTCGCGACTCCCGGCCTTCGATTTCGCGTGGTCGATGAGCCACAAGAGACTGCCAGTAAACGAGCCATCGTCCGAGTTTCGGAAGATTTCCAGCTGCCGAATAGCGTTCGGAGATAAAATCATCTCCGATTGGACGTCGTCCAAAGGCTTTATCGCTTTGGACAATTTCAAAACGTTTTCGAGCTTGAACGGGACGAGGTATTCTCTCGCCGCCGCCAAGGTCGCGATAAGTAGACGAGGCAGACCCGCGACTTTTTCTGAATTATTCGATCCAAAATACTCATCGATTTCCGCTTTGGATAAACTCGAGACGGACGATGTGGATTGTTCCACTCGCGCGTCTGGAAATAAAGCCGAGACCAACCGTTTCGTTTCTTTCGAGGACGAGGATTCTTCTTCGCCTCCTCCTCCACCCGCGAACAAAATTTCGCACGGGGAGATTTTCAAAAGCGCCGACTCTAATCTCGACCGCGAACTGTCATCTTCAAAGTGCGAGTAATAAATGTTCCCGACGCTCGTTTCGATGGCAACTAACGCGATCTCGTCTTTGTTTCCTCGCTCAGATTTCTTTTCTTCCGATATGCACAGCAAATAATTCGAAAGACGATGTTGTTGTTCGTCTGCGGTTATATTACTCGTTGTCGTCGAGATTTTGCGATGATTATTTGTAATCACCACACCTTGTAAATCCTCATCACCTTCACCTTCTCTATCTGTCTTGTTCTCGATGATATCGACTGCTTTCTGCGCCTCGTCGCTCTCGTTGTTGGTATGCGCCGGTTCCGCGGCAATCGACACGCCCGCGTCCATCGTCGCCTTCGTATACAAAGCCACCAACTCTCTCGTGAACACGCTTCCTTTCGTCGACCCTTCCGCTTTTAACGCTGCCGTTTCCGTCTGCCTGACCACCCCAACTTTATGCCCCGCGTTAACCAACCGTCTCACGTACACCGCCAACCTATGCACCGGCCCGCTCGCTTGCAACCACGTCTTCCCGGGATAGGCAAACACGTTCAACGTCTCCGCCGCTTTCCTCGCATCTTTTCCGTAAAAGTGAAACTTATATCCAACCTCGAATAAAAGCAACACGCTCGGATACTTCCGCTTAAAATCTCTCACCTGCGCTTCCAACGGCGTCAACTTTTTATCTCTCGGTTCGATTTCATCCAACTTTTCGTCGTTAATTTCATCCTCTTCCTCGCGCTGCTTCTTGAACGCGTGACCGCGTCCGCGAATGTTCAATGTAGAAGTCGTCTGAATCGTCGTCGCTTTCGCGACCAGTTTCGCGTTGAATCGTTCCCGCAGTTTCGAGTCTCGTTCTGGTATTGTAAACTTTTCGTTGTCCTTTTCTTTGTCGTCTTCTTTGTCTTCTTCTTCTTCGAAACCAATTTTCGCTCTCTTGTTGTTCGTCTCCGGTTGAGCGGCACAATCATCATCGCGAGAAGACTTCTCCTCCTTCACACCCTCCTCTTCAAAATCCATGCTCCTTTTCCTCCTCTGCTTCTCTTCGTCGTCGTTTACGTCGTCGTCCATGGCGTCACGACAAAAGAAAGATTTCAGAGAGAGCTGTCCTTTCACCGTCGTCTTCTTTTTCTTCTGTGCGCTTCCGTTTTTCATTCTTTTTTTTCTCTCTCTCTCTCTCGTTATTATTACGTGCGCGCGCGTGTGTGTTAACAAGTATCTCTGTGTTGTTGCATTCGCGCGAGCGCTCGCCACCGTCGCGCGCGTGTGTTAAAGTGTGTTGTGTTTCTGATGAATTTTTGAAAAATTTTCTCACTCTCCTTTCATTCAGAAAGAAGCAAAACAAGAAAACGCAGATATTCTATTACGCATATACTATTACACAGAAGCGGTGCGAGGAGCATCGCCACTATCGCTCTTTTTGTTGTTTTTATTGAATAGATTCCGAACGACTCTGAACGGGAACGTCGCGACACCGAGCGCTTTGGAAGCAGCCGACGAGCACAAATCGACGCAAATTTCTTGCGTCGCCAACACGAACGCTTTCAACGTAATCGCCGCGATGGATAACGCTAAACGCGCGGCGATTATTGGGTACTTCCACAATCGGTTCAAGTGCGTGCCGAGGAGAACGCTTATCGCGCGTCGAGCGGCGATTTCCTGCCTTTCGCGGATTTTTCGAGCCTCCTCGGATTCCGGCCATTCCGGCAAATCTAAGGAGTCTTCTTTTTGTTCTTTCTTATCGATGAAGATGGTACCGCCTTTGGTTGGTTTGACCAAAATATCCGAGAGCATTTTCACGGCTTGTTTGCGTATACCACTGGCTTCAGGGGAGTAGAGATACGCGGCTAAGCTGCCGGTGTCGACGTCGTGGGAAATGCGTCGTAAAGCGGCGCCTTCAGTGGCGCCGAGGATGCCACCGAGCACTTCGCTTCGGCGACGAGCCATGAGCTTCTCGCTCTCCTCGGTTGGACGCATGAGAACATCACTACCACCGTCGCGTCCGGACGCTGACTCTTTCGCGCTGTCGGCGCTTTCGTCGTCGTCGCCGCCTAAAAATTCCTTCAACCTGTCCATGTTCAACGCGTTTGCATCAGTTAACCACGCTCGTCGCATGGATTCAAACCCGTCCGGCGTTGCGGGCGCCATCGCTCGTCGTATTGCGTACGGCAAAGCAGCCTCGTAAATGTTGAAATTTGGATCGGCTTTCGCGGCGATACCTTCTAACGTCAAGAACGTTCGAATTAAGAGAATGATGTACGGCGGCGTGAGAAAATGGTACGTCGCGGACAGTCTCGCTAAACCCGTCGCTAACGCGCCAAATCGACTTCTCCCTCCAGCTTCGCTTTCCAATTGGTCTTTAATTGCCAAGGCGATCTCATCCAAAGTGCATTCAACGTACGGCACTTTCTTTCTCAACGCATCGTCTGGGTTTCTCTTTTCGAAAACTTCTGGCGTGAAACCCACCTCTTGGAACACCAACGCCAATTGGCGCCAATCGCCAGAAATCATGCTTTGTATGCCTTTCGCGAACCCTTCCATGATTTTCCCGTCCACTTCAGCCATTAAACCAAAATCGAGAAAAACTAAAGAGTCGTCCGAGATGTCTAACATCATGTTCCCTTCGTGAGGGTCGGCGTGGACAAACCCGGTGTACACCAACTGCGCGACGCACGCCTCCACAGCCATTTGCGCCATGACCAGTTTCTTTTCCTGCGGCAAATCCGCAATGTGCGCGCCTTCGATCCATTCAGTCGTCAAAACCCTCGCCTTACCAGCTGGCCCGGTATATTTTGGAAACCACTTGGGCGCTCTCACGAAACCTAACCAATTGTGTCTTCGATTAAACTCATCCGCGTGGTTCGCCTCGCTAATGTAATCGAGCTCTTGCCACACGCCGCTGCCAACCTCGTCCGCGATGACGCTCAAATCATTCGTCGATCTCCACAATCGCCGCAACGCCGACAACGACAACGACCAACACGTCCAATCCAAAGCCACCTGTTTTCTCACGTTTGGTCTCTGAACCTTCACCGCCACTCGATCGCCTTCCCACGTCTCGGCTTTATACACCTGTCCTAAACTCGCCGCGGCAATCGGCGACGTCCCGAACGATTTAAAGAGCGGTTTCAACGTCGGATCGTACCCTTGAAACGGATGGTTCTCCGCCAAAGGACCTAAATGTCCTAAATCCTCAACAACTGTTTGAAAGGCAATCGCGTCTTCAAACGGTTCGTTTTCTTGTTGCAACGATTTCAACGCGTCCGCCGCCTCCTCGCCAATCAAATCCGGCCTTTGCGATAACGTTTGTCCACCTTTCACGAACACCGGTCCAAGTTTCGACAGCGCTTCTCTCAACAACTTCGCCCGCGTTCTCTTTTCCATTGGCCAATCATCTTGCGACTTCCACTGCCTCGACAACCTCCGAAACACGGTTATTATCCTCGTCATCCTCCCAGCCACGCGCACCGGTCGTCTCCTAAAGAATCTCAGCAGCCTTTTCTTATCGAACGCGCCGTTCGCGAATAACTTATCGTACGCGTCTTCTTTCCTTTTCGTCGGATCGCGGGTGCTTTTGATAATCACGAACGGTTGTTCTTCTAATTCGCCTCTCTCGTCTTCTTCTTCTTCGTCTTCGTCCTCTGAAAATTTTTGTTTGTTGGCGAATTTCACCCTCTTTGTTGTCCTCGTTGTCTTTCCTCCTCTTCCTCCGTCGTCCCTCTTCCGCCACGAGTTGTCGTCCTCATCAGACGATCTGTATTCCTCCTCGTCTCTCAACAACTTCAATCCGCTTTCCTCCTCTTTCTCTAAACTCTTCACTTTGGTTTGCCGCGATATTATTCCAATTTTGTGTTTCCCCCTAACGTGACTCAACAACGACGTCGTCGTTTTTTTCCAATTGCGAACTCTGGTACTCTTCTTTCTCGTGCGCATCGTCATCAACGACCTTGACGACGACGCGGGGATCGTCGCCAACAACATCATCTTTCTCGGTGGTGTTCTTGTCGCGATCGTGATCTTGAGAACGGTCTTACTAATCCGTGCGCGAGTATATTTTATTTATAACGAAATTTTGTCCGCTTTGAGGATAGATACGATTTTGGTCTCAAGTATGGTCTCTGGCGAAGCGCGTTGTGTTAGAAAAATGTCTCTCTTTCTCATTCTCGTTCTCTCTCAATGATCTATCTAATCTGCTTTCCGATCCTCGACAAATTTAGCGTATTGCTCGTCTGTTGGTTCTGGGCACCCTTTTTCGAGCAAGTAGTTTACGCAGTCGTGGTGCTCTTTGTAACGAGCGTAAGCGACGTGTTGCCAGTCGTTCAGAGGCGCTTTCGCCTCTTCGACTAAGTATTGAAGGCAATCGAGTCGGCCATACCCTGTAGCGTTGAACACGCAGTCATTCTTAAACTCATCAGATATCTTTCTTTCTTCAACAAAATATTTCAAGATGTTTATGCGACCATATGCTGCCGCCTGTCGTGACGCATCTTCTTCCGTATCTCGCGAAGGTTTCACTTTGGCGAAAAGAAATCGAAGACAGTCGAGGTGTCCTCCAATAGCAGCTTGTTCACACGACTTTTCTTCATCACACGGGCAACCATTAGAGAAGCAGTACTTCAGCATCTCGAGATTACCTATATCTGCTGCCACTTTAATCGTACTTTCATCCCACCCGCAATGTTTCACTTCTCTCGCCCACTCGAGGAACTCGAGTTTGTTCGTTAGAGCAACTTGCCAACAAAACCAGGCTTGATCTACCACGTTTCCTTGAGTATCTTTCTCTCCCCAATCCATGTGATTCCACGCCCATTCCAACGTTGAAATGGATGTATATTCGTGAACAGCTCGACGTAATCCCGATGCGTCTACCCCGGCGTACTCAAGCACACCCGAA